>Ga0134124_10000002_pt1 | contig 679712 bp, 544 predicted proteins | sample KB304_FD_96880 | JGI IMG/M metagenome (GOLD analysis project Ga0134124, IMG submission 96880) | Terrestrial soil microbial communities without Nitrogen fertilizer from Kellogg Biological Station, Michigan, USA - KB3-0-4 | ecosystem: Environmental > Terrestrial > Soil > Unclassified ...
ACGTCGCTGCCGCGAGACCAGCAACATCGAGTTCCACCACAAAGCTCCCTTCGCGATGGGCGGACCTGCTACGCCCGAGAACATCGAGCTGCGCTGCGCGGCACACAACCAGTATCAGGCGGACCTCGATTTCGGCCGCGCCTTTATGGATGCGAGGCGCGGCAATCTCGCCGACGCGCGAACATTCCCCGGGGAATGTCGGGCGATGGCGGCCGCGCCGTGAGACGTCGTCGGAGTTCGGATCCTGTCGATGTGGATGAACTTGGTCCGGGCCTGAAGTCAGGCTGATTGCGCGCGGCTCAGGACCTCAAAGCCCATACCAACCCGCGAAGAGCCCGCGCCGGCACTCGCGAACGTGGCGGCCTGAAATGCGAGAGCCCGCCGCGAGTGACTCGCGGCAGGCTCTCGTCGACTCGCGTTGAAGCGAGCCGTTCTCTAGCCTGGGCGCTAGCCCAGGCGTTCCATAGGCTCGCCGTCAGGCGAGCCGTTCCCTAGCTTGAGCGCTAGCCCAGGCGTTCCATAGGCTCGCCGTCAGGCGAGCCGTTCAATAATCGTCGCGTTCGCCATCCCGCCGCCCTCGCACATCGTCTGCAGGCCGTAGCGGCCGCCGCTGCGCTCGAGCTGGTTGAGCAGCGTCGTCATCAGGCGCGCGCCGCTCGCTCCGAGAGGATGACCGAGCGCGATCGCACCGCCGTTCGGATTGACCTTCGACATGTCGGCTTCGAGATCGCGCGCCCACGCGAGCACGACCGGCGCGAACGCCTCGTTGATCTCGACCGCATCGATGTCCGAGAGCTTCATGCCCGCGCGCTTGAGAACGTTGTGCGTGGCCGGAATCGGCGCGGTCAGCATGATGACCGGATCGCACGAGCCGAGCGCGAACGCATGGAAGCGTGCGCGCGGCTTGAGGCCGAGCTCTTCGGCGCGCTTGCGCTCCATCACGAGCACGGCGGCGGCGCCATCGGTGATCTGGCTCGAGTTGGCGGCGGTGATCATGCCGGTCTCCTCGAAGGCGGGCTTGAGCACGCCGAGCTTTTCGGCGGTCGAATCCGGACGGATGCCTTCATCGATCGTGATCATCTCTTTCTTGCCGTCGTCGTGCGTGCGCTCGATCGGAATGATCTCGTGCGCGAACCAGCCGTTGTCGGTCGCGCGCGCGGCGAGCTGGTGCGAGCGTGCGGAGAACTCGTCGAGCTGCTCGCGCTTGAGTCCCCACTTCTTGCAGATCTCCTCGGCCGACAGACCCTGGTTCACGAGGCCGCCGCGACCGTAGAGATTGGCCTTCACGTATCGGTCGATCATCTTCGGGCCGAACGGTGCGCCGCCGACCATCGCGGTCGTGCCCATCGGCACGCGGCTCATCGACTCGACGCCGGCGGCGATCACGCAGTCGTACGCGCCGGCCATCACGCCCTGCGCCGCAAAGTGAAGCGCCTGCTGGCTCGAGCCGCACTGCCGATCGACGGTAGTGCCGCAGACGGTTTCCGGAAGGCCCGCGGCAAGCGCCGCGTTGCGTGCAATGTTGAGACCCTGCTCGCCGACCTGCCCGACGCATCCCATGATGACGTCTTCGATCAGCGACGGGTCGATGCCGGTGCGGTCGGCGAGCGCGCGGATCGGCTCGGCGGCCAGATCGACGGCATGCCATCCGGCCAGCGCTCCGTTCTTCTTGCCACGACCGAGAGGAGTACGAATGGCGTCTACGATGACGGCTTCACGCATGATGAAAATCCTCCAGCAGTTGTCCGGCCGGGCCGCCCGGCGCGTGTTGGATGGCCGCAACGCGGCCATCGGGGTTGGCGGCCGCGACGCGGCCATGAGGTTCAGCCGCTCAAGACGGCAGAAATAAGGATGGCCGGAAGAATGGCAAGATCTTGCAATACTTCAAACGGGCCACTGCGGGCTCAGCAGGCGGCCACCAGCCCATCCTTGCGGGACTCGGTGGCTGCAATGTATCCGCCGTCGATGCGCAGCGCGGCCTGCGCACCGCCGAACATCAGCGGCGGAGCGACCGAGACTTCGTGGCCCTTGTCCGCGAGCGCTTCGCGCACGGCTGGAGCAACGCCCTCTTCGACCATGACTCCGCGGCCTTCGGTGACCTGCCAGCGCGGACCGTCGACGGCCGCCTGCGGATTCTGATTCCAGCCGAACATCCTCAGCACCATCTGCACGTGGCCCTGCGGCTGCATCGGTCCGCCCATCACGCCGAACGCGAGCAGCGGCTCGCCGCCGCGCGTGACGAAGCCGGGAATGATGGTGTGGAACGGACGCTTGCCGGGCCCGACGGCATTCGGATGTCCGGCGACGAGCGAGAAACCGCTCCCGCGATTCTGCAGGCTCATGCCGGTGCCGGGAACGACGATCCCCGATCCGAACGCGAAGTAGTTCGACTGGATGTACGAGACCATCATGCCGCCTGCGTCGGCGGCACACAGATAGACCGTGTCTCCGGTGGCCGGTTTGCCGGCGGCAAAATCCAGCGCGCGGCGCGGATCGATCTCGCGCGCGCGAGACGCAAGATAATCGTCGTCGACGAGATCGGCGGGACGCACCTTCATCGATGCCGGATCGGCGACGGCACGATGCGTATCGGCGAACGCGAGCTTCATCGCCTCGATCTGAAGGTGCAGGCTCTCGGCCGAATCCGGCGCATGCTCGAGAACGCCCGTGTGCGACAGGATCCCGAGCGCAGCGAGCGCGGCAATGCCTTGCCCGTTCGGCGGGATCTCGTGCACGCGCACGCCGCCGTAGTCCTTTTCGAGGAGCTCGACCCAGTCGGCGCGGTGATCGGCGAGATCCTGTGCGGTGAACAAGCCGCCGCCAGCGGCGGACGCCGCAGCGAACGCTTCGGCGAGGCGGCCGCGGTAGACGCTTTCGCCGCGCGTTTCGGCGACCTCGCGAAGGCTCGCGGCAAGATCAGGCAGCCGGACTCTCTCGCCCATGCGCGGCGCACGTCCGTTCGGAAGGAAAACGCGCGCGAATTCGTCGAGCCCGCCGTACAGACCGGCGACGGCAGACCACTGGCCTGCAATGACCGGCGAGACCAGGTATCCGCGCTCGGCGTAATCGATCGCCGGTTCGAAGAGTGTCTCGAACGGAAGGCTGCCGAACTTCTCCGACAGCTCGACCCATGCCGAAACGGCGCCGGGCACCGTGACGGCGCCCCACCCGAGCATCGGCATGCGCTCGGCACCGGCGAAGCGCTCGATCGTCATTGCGCGCGGCGAACGTCCGGATGCGTTGAGCCCATGGAGAGCTCCATCCTTCGCGACGATCGCGAACGCATCGCTGCCGAGTCCGTTGTTGACCGGCTCGACGACCACCAGTGCGATGGCTGCAGCGAGCGCGGCATCGACGGCATTGCCGCCGCGCCGGATCATAGAAAGACCTGCCTGCGATGCGAGCGGCTGCGACGTCGCGACGACGTTCTCTGCGAGCACCGGCATCCGCCGCGACAGATACGGAAAGTCGCTGCTCACGGCGTCGGCCGCCGCCCGCGCATCGGGCCCGCGTCGCGCCCGCCGATGGAACGCGCATCGCGCTTCATGCGATAGACCACCGGCCCATCCTTCGGCATGGCAAGCGGCGCGACCACTTCGAATCCGAAGCGCTCGTAGTACGGAACGTTCTCGATGCGCGACGCTTCGAGATAGGCGGCGTAGCCGCCGGCGTCGCAGCGCTCGAGGACCGGGCGCAGCAGCGACGTGCCGACGCCGTTCTTCTGCCGCGACGGATCGGTGCCGAGCACCGACAGATACCAGTGCGGCTCGTCCGGATGCAGTGTCGCCATCGGTGCCATTCCGCGGGCGATCAATCCCGCGCGCGTGCCGAATACCGGCAGCACCCGAAATACGAACGCGAGCAGCTCCACCAGGCTCGGGCCCCCCTCACGCGGAGGGTCCCACATTGCGACGCCGGAGAAGTCCGGGGTCGTGTAGACGACGCCGTGCTTGCCGTAGATCGCGAGGACCCGTTCGAACAGTCGCCGCTGGCGCTCGTAGCGACCGGCCGCGTCGGGAAACAGCCACAGATGAAAGGGATCGGAAGCGAACGCGCGAACCAGTGTCTCGGCGAGTCGGGGGAAGTCGGCCGAGGTTGCCGGCCTCAGGCCAGGTCCAGCGGCGGGTAGATCGGGACGCAGCACGGCGCGACCGATCTAGCGGCCGCGCCGTGCAAGTGGTAGCGGACCGGCTCCGCAACTTTTTGCCTGGCGTCCTGCCGACGCTCGATCCGGAGGAAATCAATGTCCACTTCCGCTCTCGCCATGGTCACCGGTGCTTCATCGGGTATCGGCAAATCGTTTGCGCAGGCGCTCGCGGCGCGCGGCACCGACCTGATTCTCGTCGCTCGCAACAAGAGCCGCCTCGACGAGCTCGCCGCCGAGCTGCGAAGCCGGCACGGCCGCGACATCAGCGTGCTGATCGCCGACCTCGAAAAACCTGAAGAGCTCGCACAGGTCGAGAAACGGCTTCACGACGATGCCCGCATCGATCTGCTGGTCAATAACGCCGGCTACGGCGTGACCGGGAACTTCGCGGACCTGCCGGTCGATCACAGCCAGGGACAGATCGAGTGCAACGTCATCGCGCTCACGCGCCTGTCCCATGCAGCGCTCACGACCATGCGGACGTCGCGGCGCGGCGGCATCATCAACATTGCGTCGGGCGCCGCTTTCGTGCCGACGCCGCAGATCTCGGTCTACTGCGCAACCAAGGCCTACGTCGTCAATTTCTCGCTCGCGCTCAACGAAGAGACCAAGCCGTACGGCGTACGCTGCATGGTCGTCTGCCCCGGGTTTACCCGCACCGAGTTCCAGTCGCGCGCCAACTACGACACCAGCTCGATGCCGTCGTTCGTCTGGCAGACGGCCGACGACGTCGTGCGCGAATCGCTGGCGGCCTACGACAAGGGCGAAGCCATGCTGGTGCCGGGCTTCCAGAACAAGGTGTCGATGATGCTGACCAGCGTCATCCCGAAGACGCTGCTGGTCTCGCTCGCAGGCCGGTTCGGAAAGCAGCCGGTGAACTGAACAGGTCCTAAATCAATCCAACGTCAGAACTCTCCGCGCGTGTCGATTCGCGGAAAGAATCGACAGGCTCTGGTTAACGAGCCCGGAACTGTAGTTCTATTGCAGCGTGATCCGGGGGCCACGCACCAACGACGCCGCGGTCCGCAGCGACGCAGGGAGCTCGCTCTTCCTGCGCCTGGTTCTTCCATTCCTGCTGACGCTTTCCTGCCTGTTCGGCATCTCGGTCGCGGGCATGACCGTGCTGTCGGCGGTGCGCGCGTACGTCGGCGGAGAAGCGCTGTGGTCGAAGGCACAAAAGGAAGCCGTCTACCATTTGATCCGCTACGCGTCGTCACACGACCGCGACGAGTTCGACAAATATCGCGTCGCCCTCTCCGTACCGGAGGGTGACCGGAAGGCGCGCGTCGAGCTCGACAAGCCGGAGCCGGATTACGCGCTCGCACGCCAGGGTTTCCTCGAAGGCCGCAACGATCCGGCCGACGTTGACGGCATGATCGGTCTGTTCCGCCGCCTTCGTCACGTCGCGCTCGTCGACCGGTCGATCGCGATCTGGGAGGAAGCCGACGTTCATATCGCCGAGCTTTCAAGACTGGCCGATCGCCTGCAGGCCGAAGTCGAGAGGACTCCGCCGGATCGTGTCCGCATCGACGCCGCGCTTGCGGCGATCGATCGCGAGGCCGGCATCCTGACGCCGCTCGAAGATGCGTTCTCGTATTCTTTCGGACAGGCGGCGCGCGAGGTCGGCCGATGGCTGCTCGCGCTGCTCGCGCTCGCGACGGTGCTGCTCACGACCTGCGTAGTCTGGTTCTGCCGCGTCGTGCTTCGCGAACGCGAGCGGCACCAGCAGGCGCTGCGCGAGAGCGAGGAGCGCTACCGCACGTTCTTCGAAACCAGCATCGATGCGGTGATTCTCGGACGGCCGGACGGCGTCGTCGAAGCCGTCAATGCGGCGGCCTGCCGCATGTTCGGATTCGACGCGAGCGAGCCGGGCGGCGGCGCAGCGGATGCGTTTCGGGACTCGCTGTTCGACTCGATCCGGTCTGCGATGGCGGAAACCGTGCAGAGCGGCCGTTTCGGCGGGCAGTCGTCGTTTTCGCGCAGGGACGGCACGACGTTCGACGGAGAGGTCGCTGCCTGCCTGTTCACGGACTCGAGCGGGCATCAGAAGACGAGCGTCGTCGTACGCGACATCAGCGCCCGTCTTCGCGCCGAGCAGGAGATCCGCCGGCTCAATGCAACGCTCGAAGGGCGGGTCGCCGCGCGGACCGCAGAGCTCGAAGCCGCCAATCGCGAGCTCCTGGTGTTCAACCGCGAGCTCGAATCGTTCTGCTACTCGGTTTCCCACGATCTGCGGCTGCCGCTGCGTTCGATGAACGGGTTCAGCCAGCTGCTGCTGTCGGACTACGGCGCGGTGCTCGACATGCGTGGACAGAACTACCTGCAGAGCGTCCAGCGCGCATGCCGCAGAATGGGAAGGCTCATCGACGATCTTCTGAATCTCAGCCGCTACACGCGCCAGAAGCTGGTGCCGCAGGTCCTCGACCTCCGCGCCATTGCCGAGGAAGTCATCGACGAGCTGCGCGCCGAGCACCCCGGCGGCAACGTCGAGGTCGACATCTCGATGAACGGGCACAGCACGACATGCGGCGACGGCACGCTGGTGCGCGTGCTTCTTCGCCATCTGCTGGCCAATGCGTGGAAATTCTCTGCGGGAACCGAGCGCCCCCGAATCGAGTTCGCAGCGGAAGCGGACGGTGGCGAGGCGGTTTATTTCGTGCGCGACAACGGCTGCGGATTCGACATGGCCTACGCGGACAAGCTGTTCCGCATCTTCAATCGCCTCCATGCCGTCGACGAGTTCGAGGGGACCGGAATCGGGCTGTCGATCGTGCAGCGCATCGTGATGCGTCATGGAGGAAGGGTCTGGGCGCAGAGCGTTCCCCAACAGGGAGCGACATTCTACTTTACGCTGGGCGCGTCAGGTGAGGCCGAGATGGCGGCGAGCGCCTAGCGAATTTTCCGCATGGACTGGGCACCGCCCTCAAGGCATACAGTGGACGCGCGCTGACCTCGCGCGACGCCCGGAGCTCGAGCCGTTCCGGGCATCATCAGTCTCGATCCGGGAGGAACCAATGAACCGTACGCCCACCGCATTCCTGCGGCTTACTCTTGCCGCCTTCGTCGCCATGTTCGCCGCCGGGCTCGCCCGCGCGGACGTCCAGACGCCGGATCAGCAGAAATGCATCACGTCGCTCAACAAATCCGGAGCCAAGGTCGCTGCGGCGCAGGGAAAAGCCGACATCGCGTGCGTGAAGAACGCCGCCAAGGGCGACGAGCTCAATGCGACGGCGTGCCTGACCGCCGATAACGGCGGCAAAGTCGCCACCGCCGCCGGCAAGGTCGGCGATGCATTCGGCAAGTCGTGCGGCACGCTGCCGGATTTCGGACCGACCAGCGCAACGACAGTCTCCGACGCCGCCAAAGACAACACGGTCGATCTCGCGACCAGCCTGTTCGGCGCCGACGTGACCTCCGCCGTAGTGCTGTCGAGCGCCGATTCGGCCGGCGCCAAGTGCCAGGCGGCAATCGTCGCCAGCGCGCAGAAGATGGCCAACACGATCGTCAAGGAATTCAATGCCTGCAAAGCGGCGGGGCTCAAGGCCGCCACGATCGATTCCGCCAGTGCGCTGCGTGACTGCCTCGATACGGCGAGCGCCGATCTCAAGGGCAAGATCGAAGGCGCCGCATCGAAGGTGGACGACAGCGTGAGCGACAAGTGCGCAGGGCTCGATCTCGATGCGCTGCTCCCCGGATTCTGTCAGGGATTCACGCAGCCCGAGCTTTGCATTGCCGCACGCGCGCGCTGCAGCGCATGTACGATCGTCGACGGCATGGACTCGCTCGGCGCGGTCTGCGACCGCTTCGATGATGGAGTGGTTTCCAACGGCACGTGCTCGGAGACGCTGCTGGCAACCGAGCGCGTCTCGATTCCGGACGGCGTCGAGCCGGCCAACACGCCGGGCTCGCCGGGAGTCGTCGTGACCAACCCGAAACTGCTCACGCAGTTTCCGCCGAGCGGACCGAACCTGAACAGCGCCGAATACGTGCGCTGGCGGCTGAACGGGCCCGACGTCGCTCCGGACGCGATCCTGATCCTGGTGCCGGGCTTCGGATCGGGCGTCAATCCGCTGCGTACGCTGGCGGAAAACGTGATCCCGAAGATTCTCGCGGACAAGGGAATTCGCCTCGAAGTGTGGGCGTTCTCGCGGCGCGACGATCTGCTCGAGGATCGCGAAGGCATCCAGATCGCGGTCGCAGAAAAGGACGTCGCGATCGCGCAGGACTGGTACTACGGCGCGGAGCTCGGCCTGACGCTGCATCCGTCGCTCGTGGCCGGTCCCAACCGCCGCGCGGTGTTCTACGACTCGCACGCCGACATTCCGTTCCTTGCCAACTTCACGCCGCAGGTGTTCTCGCGCGACATCGACGCCGTCGTCGATGCGGCGCTGGCCGTCACACCCAACGTGTATCTCGGCGGCCATTCGGCCGGCACCGGGTTTGCCGCGCGCTACGCGTCGACCAACTTCAACCTGAGCGGAGTCGGTCCGGCCGATCCGGGCTATGCGAAGCTTCGAGGCATCGTGCTGTTCGAAGGCGGCGGCGGCTCGACCGCGGCGTCGGCGCCTCTGAGCGCAGATTCGATCGACCGTATCATCGCGAAAGCCGACGGCGGCCTGTTCGGTGCGGTTCGCGACAACGCGCCCCGCTGCGTCGACGGCACCACGCCTTGCACGATCGACACCGAAGCAGCCGACTGCATCGGGCAGGTTCCGCCCAAGTGCACGCTGCCGACGACGTCGTACACGAGCATCGGCGGTCTGCAGCCGCAGATCTACGCCGCCGGCGAAGTCGGCGCCGTTCAGGCCATCAAGGATCCCGAGCATGGCCAGGTCATCATCCAGGTCGACCAGGGATCGCCCGGCAACAACGCGGTCAGCGTCGTGCCGGGGCTTTCGCTGCTGCAGCCGCCGCTGGTTCCGGCCGCAACCGTCGAAGGCCTGTTCGGAATCTTCCTCGACGACGACGGGCCGAATGCGAATGTTCTGTCACCGGCGCTCGCGACGTCGATGGGTGAGCCCGGCGGAACCGTCGGTGGTCTGGCCGTATGGAAGGACATCGATGGAGACGGATTCATCACGAGCGCGGTCCGGCCCGACAATGGACCGGCGCCGACGACCCTGCCCGGCGGACACTGGGGAAAGGAAGTCGAGGTCACGCGCATCGACCGCCACATCCTGACGTTCATCGCAGGCGGAGAGAATGCGAGCGACTGGTACTACGCAGGCTCCGGCCTTTCGACGACCAGTGTCAGCGGAATCTGCACGGCGGGAAACTGCACGGTTGGAAAGGCCGGAACATGCGCGACCAACGGCGACTGCTCGCAGTCGATCAACCTCGATTCGTCGGCGCTGTCGGCCACGCGTCCGGACATTGCGAACCTGACGCAGGCGCCGAACATCAACGTTCCCGTCATCAACTTCGGCGGCAGCAACGGCCTCACGCCGGTCCCCGGTCTGTACACCGCGTTCGGCCAGAGCATTGCGACCTGCACGGCGCCGAGCTGCAACGGTTCGACGCCGCGCGTGGTCGATGCGGCAGTGCCGAACCCTGCGTTTCCGACGTTCGGCGGCATCGCCGGCGGCTTCGAGGTGTACATCAGCGAAGGCTATGCACACGTCGACGTGATCACGGCCGAAGACACCGAGGACAATCTGATTCCGGAGCGGCTCGACGACTTCCTCGAGAGGAACCTCGTCCCGTAACATCGAGCCTTCGCTACGGCGGGCTGCGAACAAGCGCAGCCCGCCGGTCAGCGAAGGCGACCGTCACGAAGGCGGCTGTCCGCGGCCCCGACCATCAGCGTAGCCGCCACAAGTCGAAGCGATCGACCGGCGTGCTTCCCCACGCCCACGGCAGATAGCCCCAGCCGTTCGAGTAAAAGCCCGCGCCGAGCTGCGAGCTGACGATGCGTCCGCCCGGCGACTGGTCGGTGACCGTCGCAACCAGCTCGCGACTGCGAAACGACTGGATCGGAATGCCGGTGATGGTCTCGACGCTCGAGACGACGAGATCGCCATGCACAGGATGCGGCGGCGTCGACGTCAGGCATCGTCCGCCGGCTTTCTCCGCATACCACTGGAATCCCCAGTGTCCGTTGAACCACACGTTCTGACCGGACGTCACATAGGGCGCGACGAGCTCTTCGGCTGCGCGACGACCGAGTCCGGCGAACGTCGAGTCGGCGCGCAGGATCATCACGCCGAGAATCGCGCCGGCCGCGATGAGGCCGCCGGCGATCGCATGCGCGCGAGGTCGCGGAAGCGAGAGCACTGCTCGCGCGGAGACGATCGCCGCCGCCGGCGCGCACGCGACGAGATATTTCGACGGAAAGTGAAGATAGATGACGATCGGAAGCGCGACGAGCAGCCACAGCGCGAGCATGCCGCTCGTCGGGTCGCGCCGCCGCACACTGTCGGCGACGACATCGGCGACGACCGCGGCGCCGAAACCGGCGACCGGCGCAATCCAGAGCCAGCCGGTTTCGTGCCCGTACCAGATCGCGGCCAGCGCCGCGGCCAGCCCGAGCCATGGAAACACGCTCATCCAGAACGTCCGGCCGCGCGAAAGCATCCAGGCCAGTCCGAGCGGCAGCAGCAGCACCCAGTGCACTCCGAACGCGATCGCATTCGAGCGCACGTTACCGAGGCTGCTGAACATCCCCGCAGCGCTGACCATGTCGGACGATCCGCCGAGCGGGTCCTGCACGATGCGAAGAACAAGAAGCATGAGAACAGGCGCAGCGACGACCGGCAGCCACTTCACCCACGCGCCCGCGCGCACGCGATGCGGCAGAAGCCGCGTGAACGGCGCAATCGGCGGCAGCGGAAGGAACAGCACGCCGAGCCCCGCCAGAAGCAGCACATGACTGCGGGCAAGCGGTGCGATGCCGAGCGCGAGCGCAGCGGCAACGCCTTGCATCGCCCTGCCCTCACGACCCCACGCATGCAGTCGTTCGACACCGACGAGCGCGAGCGTCATCGCGGCAATGTCCGGCATCACCGTGCCGGACATTCCAAGCACGGCCGGCGTCGCCGCGAGAAACAGCGCCGCGACGCGCGCAACCTCGTCGTCGTATCCGAGCCGGAGCGCAAGCACGGCGACCTCGAAGACCGCGAGCAGCACCAGCAGGAGCTGCTCGAGGTGCGCAACGATCTCCGAGCCGGATGCGAGCGCGACCGGCATCAGCAGCCATGCCATCAGCGGTCCGGTCGGCATGACCTGCGAGAGCCGCATCGGCTTCGAAACTTCCGACCACACCATCGTCAGCGCCGACGGATGCAGCGGATCAGTCAGGGCATACTCGGCCTGCCGCAGGAACACGGTATCGTCGATCGTGAACGCCTTGCCGGCGAACGGCAGCAGCAGGATTGCAGCGAGCGCAAGCGCCGGAAGCGCGGCAACCTGCGCGCGCTCGTAGAGCGAAGCGGGCGCAGCGGGCGGCTGCGCGCTTTCCGCGGTGGAAGGAATCGGGGCGGCCTCGCGAACAGGCCGGATCGCCGTGGCCGCGTCGCCTGTGCGCGCGAGAGCGGCGGGAGAAGGCCGGCGGCCCTCCGGCCCACGGCCTTTCTTACTCTGCGCCACCTTGCCCGCGCCACCGCTCAGAAGCCGGTCAGCGACCGGCCGCGATGATCTGACTCAGGTCGAAGTACTCTTCGCGCGTCCCTTCGGCATCGCCGAGATTGATGTACCAGCCCTGCTCGCCGGGAAAGCGCGCGCTCGGCAGCGCGCAGTACGTGGCGTGCTCGAGCTGGATGTCGACCATCGTGATCGACGGGTTGTAGCTGACTTCGTAGTCGAAGCCGTACTTGGCGCCCTTGAACGGATGGGTCGCGTACATGAAGTTGTTGATCCAGACCTTCCACAGCTCGCCCGCCTGGTCGTAGATGTCGGTGTACGGAATGCGGTAGCTGTCCTGGTCGAGATAGATGACGCGCTTGGAGTACGCGTACTGCGGAAACTTCGCCTTGCCTTCGACGATCCACACCTTGCGCGGCTCCCACGCGCTCGCGTGCATGAAGTCACCCGACGGCTTCTGCCACGTGACGGGAATGGCGTCGGCATGGAACGAGCCGAGGATCGTCTTCTCGCCGAGGTAGCTCCAGTCGAACCAGCCGGGGTTTCCTGCATATCCCGCATAGCTGTCCTGGTCGGTATCCTGGCCGAACAGCGCGTCCGATCGCTGCGCCGAAGACAGGCGGCGCACGCGGCGAAGCTGCGGCAGGTACAGCCACGTGTCGTCCTGGCGCGTGTAGTCGGCGTAGCGATTGAGCGTGAAGCCGGTGCCCTTCAGGTCGAACGGCTCGATCAGCGGATAGAGCGCTTCCTTGTAGCGCGACCCGTCGCGGCTCGGCATGACCGGTTTCGGATCGACCATCGTGCGCTCCTGGAAGTAGAGCCGCCGGATGTGATCGATGAGGAAGTGGCGCTCGACGCGAACCGGCTCGCCGTTCTTGCCGAGCCCGCCGGTGTCGCAGTCGAAGTTGCGAAGATCGAGGTCATCGACCGCGATTGCCGCATTGAAGTTGAACATGTGCTTGGCACCGGCCTGCTTGTCGCTTCCATCCACTTTCGGAAACGGCAGCCCCGCCACGTGGTTCTCGAGATGCGTCGAGTCCGGTGCGAGCTTGACCTGGCCCGAGTACTTCTCGGTGGCTTCGGCGAACTTCGGCGGGAACGCGACCTTCCTGTACGGCCCGACCTTGATCTCGGCGCCGCGGTCGACCGTCCATTTGATCGCCGGGCCGAGCAGGTCGATGTACTGGTCGACGTTCGCGCGCGTGATGACGGTTCCGGGCGCGGCGTCGACGGCGAGCGAACCGGTCGGCAGCGCGAGCACGCCCGCGAGGGCGGCGAACGATGAGACAGTGGCGAAAGAGACGAACGGAAGCCGTGCAGATCGGTGCTGTCCGAACGGCAGGGACTGGGTCAGGGTCCGACGAAATTTCACCGGGTAATTTCCTCCGGGGACGCGCCTTTTCGGTCGCTGTCGCCGCCGGTCCGTCTATCCGAAAAAGAAAATGGAAGGAACAGACGAAATTGCCCGGATGCTCCGCCGCTGCCTCGCGACAATCGGCGGCGTCCGGTTCCACAGGTCAGGCCGGTGATCTCGGGTATCCGGCTGTCCCAGGCTTTTAAGGCTATCCGGCTATCCGTGGATCAGAAGGGTGCCGAACAAGGTCAACCACATCACGGCCAGCACGAAACCGCTCGCGAAGTAGAGCCGGAAGCGCAGCAGCACATCGTTCGAGCCGAGATGGACGAAGGTGTGCGCGTAGCGAATGGCCACGTAGGCCCACGCGCACCCGATCATCCACCAGCTCACGTGATGCGTCACGTAGGTCAGGATGACGATCACGTGGAAGAGAGTCGGCACTTCGAACAGGTTGATGAAGTGCCGCGTGACGACGCGGATGTGCTCGGGCTCCTCGCCTTCCTGGTAGGTCTTGTAGAAGCGCACGTCGACCTCGCCGCGGCCGACGCCGCCGACGCGCAGCCGCGCGAGCTTGGCGAGCACGAACGCGACCAGCACGAACATCGCGAACGACGGGTAGAGGATCTGGTTGTCGAACGGAACGGTCATCGTAGTCGATTCACGCGATGAAGTTTTGGTGCGGCCGGCAGGATTCGAACCTGCGACCTACGGGTTCGAAGCCCGGTGCTCTATCCAGCTGAGCTACGACCGCACGCGCCGCTTGATACGAAGGTAACGAGGCCGAAGCAACGCTGCTCGCCGCTGCGCTCTTTGCGCAACGAACGACGTTACAGCGCGAGATCGGCTTCGGGCGTCGTTCCGGAACGTCTCGTTTTTCCGAGCGCGCCGGAGACAGCAGGCCACGACGGAACGCTTGCGCGAGCCTTCTCGAGGTCCTGCGGATAGTCGATCTCGATCCACTGAAGACCAGTGATCGCAACGCTCTCGACGTTGCCGATGCCCGCAAGGACGTTGACCGCCGACAGATACCAGCGCGCATGGCCGTCCGGCTGCGACGCGATCTGTTCGAGCGAGTCGACGAACAGCCGCGGGCCGTCGCCGCGCATCACGCTGAGACCGATCGCTTCACCGTCGGTGGCATCGGGCGGAAGGTCCTTGCCGACGCGGCGCACGCGCCCGTCACGGATCTGCACTTTCATGTCGTCGGCGTCGTAGGCGGGCTTGTTCGCGATCGCCATCGAGATCGGTGCCGGCCGGCTGCCGAGCAGCCGGCGCACGATGTCGGGCTGGAACAGCGTGTCGCCGTTGATCAGCAGGAAATCCTGCTGCATCGCGCTGCGAGCCGTCAGGCAGCTGATCAGGTTGTCGGTGGAGTCGTAAAGCGTGTTGTGAATCGTGAAGGTCTCGAAGCCCGCCGGCCGGCAGGTTTCGAGCTCGGCCTCCACCTGCGCGGCGCCGAAGCCCACCACAACAGTCGCGCGCTTGACGCCGGCAGCCTCGAGCGCGAGCAGCTGGCGCTCCAGAACCGTTCGCCCCGCAATTTTCAGAAGGCACTTCGGCAGCTCGGCCGTGTGCGGCAACAGCCGGCGTCCCTGTCCGGCGCTGAGTATGACTGCCTGCAAGAGAACTCCTTATTCCCGCAACCTCGACGGCACGGAGGCCGTCCGCCCACGATTACCCGCTCGGCGTCGATTCGCAGAGCGCCCTGACTGCGTCAAGAACGCGCCTGTTCACGACCCGCTCAGGATTCCTGAGCCGCAAGTCGCGCCGCCGGGTCCGCCAGAAACGCGCGAGCATAGCGCGGGACGCTGGAAATTGCATCGGGCTCGACCTTCTCGAGCCACGGCCGCATGGTCTCCCCGCGGCCTTTGGCTGCGAACCCCTGGGCCAGGCGCGTCAGCAGCACCCCGGAGGAAACCACCGTCCAGGCGGCCACCATTTCGAGCCCCCAGTCCGGCCGCCCGCACAGCGTAAGTAGTGAGAGTAGCAGCATATTCGGATTACGCCGCCCGGTGATCAGGCGAAAGAACGAGTCGAACGGCTGCCACGCGAACATCGAGAACGAAGCGACCCTGTGCGAGAAAAAGCGCTCGGCCATGCGCCCGCCGATGTAACCGGCAAAAATGGCGATGAGCGTTCCGCTGTACTGCGACAGATGCCCGCCGGACAGGCCCCACGCCCATGCGACGTACCAGAGCGGCGGATGCACCAGGTCGATGCCGTGATCGAAGATATGGCCCGCAGGGGTCGACGTGATCGTCACGCGCGCGAGCTTTCCGTCGACTGTATCCAGGAACGTCATGACCCAGCCGGCGGCAAGGCCTTCGAGGAACCGCCCCTGCGTAAACAGCCAGCCCGCGAGAATGACCAGCATCAGGCTCGCTGCCGTCACCGCGTTCGGACGGATGCCGAGCTTCGTGCAGATGCCGACCGCCCGCCGCGCCGGCGCCGGCCAGACGAACTTCGTCACGAGGTCGGTCACGCCCTTGTAGGATTCGTCGAACAGATAGCGCTCGAGCACCTCGCGATTGTCCTCGCGCACGTGCAGCACGCGCGGCCGGTTGGCCTTGAGGACCTTGCGCACGTAGCTCGCGCCGAACGTCGCCGCATCGCGGACCGTGACGCCGGGGATCGTGGAGGCGTCGAGCGTTCCCTCGATGGCGGCACACGCGGCGTCGGCCTCGGCCGCATCGACGTTCGCGGCGACGGCACGCGGCGGCCCACCGTGGGCCGACACCTGGAGGATCGTCGCCGGGCTCTTGAGCATGCCCTGCAGCATGCGATCGTCGAACAGCCAGTCGGAGCTTACGATCACGACCGGTCCGCGGCCGCTTGCGGCGGCGGACCCATGCACGATCTCGGTCACCCCGTGCGTGCGCAGCTGACGCTCGAGTCGCTCGCTTCCGGTCAGGCCCCACAGCCGCAGCTGCGAGCGCCCCAGAATGCAGGCGACGCGACGCCGTTCGGCGTCGGTGGCGTCGGTGCTCGTCATCGATCCCTCTCCTTCTCTTCCTGAATTGCCGGTCGTGGGCTTCCTGCCGATGCCTTGCGCTTGAGCCGGATGCTCTCGAGGACCCGCATATTCGTATCGAACCGGTAGATCCACGGAACGCAGGTCGGCATCTTGATGTCGCGGACGTCGTCGTCGGCAATGTTCTCGAGCAGCTTTCGCATTCCGCGAAGTACGTTCTTGTGCGAGACAACCAGCACGCTTCGTCCTGCCGCCAGCTCGGGCACGATCGTCTGCTCCCAGTACGGCAGCATCCTGCGGAACGTGTCCTCGAGGCTCTCCGTCCGCGGCAGCTCCTCGGGCGAGAGGTCCGAGTAAAGAGGATCAAGGCCCGGAAAGCGAGGATCGCCCTCCCGGAGAGGTGGCGGTTGGCACCGGTAGTCGGATTGCGTGCGGCGGATCCTCAACCCGTAGCGAAGCGTCGCCGAAAGCGGTCCCAGCCCCTGAAGTGCGCCGTAGTGGCGCTCGTTCAGTCGCCAGCTGCGTTCGATGCCTACGTTCTCGCAGCCGAGCTCCTTCAGGATGATCTCCGCTGTGACGAGCGATCGCCGCAGTACCGAGGAGTGACAGCGATCGAACGCATATCCGCCCTGCCTCAGAAGCTGTGCGGCCTGACGCGATTCCTCCATGCCGCCCGCGCTCAGGTCGATATCGGTCCACCCGGTGAAGCGTCCGACCCGGTTCCACTCGCTCTGGCCGTGCCGGAGGAGGATCAGCGTCGCGTGGCTCAACGCGACTCCGTTCGCAGCGTTTCTGCGCGCGTGCGCTCGCGACCCCGATTGGCCGGCTTCTGCTGTTTCATGATGCGGCGAACCTCGGCAGCAACCGCAGGCACCTCATCGAGCGGCGCGCGCGGCTTGACGTCGAGCACCGCGCCGTACGGCCGCGCAAAACCGCCGTCGATCAAGCGGCGATGAAGCTCGTCGAGCTCGCGCGGAGGACGCACGACGCCGAGGATGTGAACGATCCTCGCCAACCGGTGCAACAGCGGCGTCGTCGCTGCTGCCTCGGCCTTTGCGTAGGCTCCGACCACTGCTCGCAACCGCCGTCGGCGGGTGCCGGCGGCGAGCACCGGCAGTGGATAGATGTACAGCGGCTTCGTAGTCGCTGCCGCTTCGGCAAGCATCGACTCGCTGTCGCCGGTCACGATCAGGATGTCGCCGACGGCAAGGCATCCGAGATACGGATTGTCCGGATCGCCGCGTGTCCATTCGTAGAGACGAGCGCCCGCCGCGAGGTTCGCGCGCAACGCTCCGATTACATCGTTCCCGGTTCGCGGGCTCGTCACGATCATGAGCGAGCCGCCGGCGGCCTCGACCGACGCGCTGACGTCGGATGCCATGCGGACGGCAACGCCGGTGTCGAGAAGGTTCACTTTGGTCGAGCCGCCAACCAGCAGTGCAACGTGCGGGCGAGGCCGGCCGGCGAAAAGATCACGCCAGCGCTCGCCGGCCTGCCGAAGATCTTCCGGTGGAATCGCTGCGATCGGGGCCAGGGTTTCGACGCGCCGCGGATGCGGCGGAAGACCGAAGAAGCCGCACGACACGCTGAGGTCGAATGCGCCCGCGCGCTGGTCGGTGCCGCGGCGACCGAGCTGCACGATCCTCGTGCGGCCGCCGCTGCGCGCCTTGATCCAGCGCGAGATCGGCGCCGCCGCGCGCCCGGTCGCAATCACGAGGTCAGGCCAGGGCGGCGACAGCTCGGCCGACTTTGTGCGATCCAGACTGAGTGTCGTGGCCCCGAGCCACAGGTTGCTCCAGCGTCGCCGGTGATTGAATGCGAGCTGTTTGACCTCGTACGGCCAGCCGAGCTCATCGACGAGCGCAATCGACTGCCGGGTATGGCCGAGCTTGTGATCGGCGAGCACCCAGACGACGGGCGCGTGCGATCCGGGAAGGTCCTTGTTCGACACGTTGCTGGCGGCCGATACGGCGGGCGGGTCCGAAGCCATCGTTTTCGTAAGCACTGCCGGCATGCCGCTGAGCCCTTGCCGGTATCCATTCGCCGGCGCGGCGTCCGGCATACTAAACTGCACCCAAGGAGCTAGCGAGCGACGGTCCAGTAGGAGCTAGCGAGCGACGGTCCAGTGGGAGCTAGCGAGCGACGGTCGAGTGGGAGCTAGCGAGCGACGGTCCAGCGGGAGCTGCGGCGCCGCAGGAAGCTGGCCAGCGACGGTGCAGCGGGTGCGCTAGCGAGCGGCGCCTGAAGCGGACATAGTCGCCCGTTCGACCGGCTCGAATTACTACCATGCGCCTTCTTCTCGTCTTAGGCCGCCGATACCCGGGTCGCAGCCTTGTCATGCTCGTCTGCCTGTCGCTGGCGGCCGTCGCCGAAGGCATCGGCGTCTCGAGCATGTTCCCTCTTCTCGGGGTCGTCAGCGGCTCCGGAAGCGGCGGATCCCGCCCGGAGATTGCGCTGCGCCATGCGCTGGCCAACGTCGGCCTCGAGCCGACCATCGAGGTCCTGCTCGGGGTCATCGTTGCGGGCACGCTGACCAAGGCTGCGCTGACCCTGGTCGCCCAGCGCCAGATCGGATTCACCGTTGCGCACGTCGCAACCGATCTTCGCCTCGCGCTGCTGCGCGGGGTGCTTTCGGCGCGCTGGCTCTACTACGTGCGGCAGCCGATCGGCGCGCTCGCCAACTCCTTCGCAACCGAAGCCATGCGCGCTGCCGAAGCCTATCTTTTCGGCGCGACGATGATCTCGCAGATCATCGAAACGGCCATCTACGTGACGATTGCCGCAATGGTCTCGTGGCGTACGGCGCTTGCGGCTGCGGTCGTCGGGGCGTTTTCGATCGGTGCGCTCAGCGGGCTCGTGCGCCGATCCAAGCGGTTCGGCCAGAAGCAGACGCGCATCATGCGCGGCGTGCTCGGGCAGATGACCGACGTGCTCTACTCGGTCAAGCCGCTCAAGGCGATGGGGCGCGAGCCGCTGATCGCACCGCTGCTCGAGAACGAAACCGAAAGGCTCAACAGGATCCAGCGCCGCCAGGTGATCAGCAAGGAGGCCGTGCGCGCGCTTCAGGAGCCGGTCGTCATCCTGTCGCTCGTCGTCGGACTCTATCTCGCGATGAAATCGTGGAAGCTCGCTTTCGACGAGCTCCTCGTGCTGGCCATGCTGTTCTCGCGCGCGCTGTACGCGCTCAACAAAGTCCAGAAGTCGTACCAGCAGATGGTCGCGAGCGAGAGTGCGTTCTGGGCGCTGCAGGCGACGATCGACGAATCCACGCACCAGGCCGAGATCACCACCGGGCGCCTCGCCCCGACCTTCGACCGCACGATCTCGCTTCGCGGCGTCGACTTCTCGTACGGCGATCGTCCGATCCTCAATAACGTGTCGCTGACGATCCCGGCCGGCGAAGTGGTCGCCGTGGTCGGCCCTTCCGGCGCCGGCAAGACGACGATCGCCGATCTCATGCTCGGGCTCGTGCGCCCGCAGCGCGGCGAGGTGTACCTCGACGAAACCCCGCTCGCCGAGGTCGATCTGGCGGCGTGGCGGCACATGGTCGGATACGTGCCGCAGGAAATGCTGCTGCTGCACGAAGACGTGATGCTCAACGTCACGCTCGGCGATCCGAAGCTGAGCCGCGAGGATGCCGAAGAAGCGCTGCGCGCCGCCGGCGCGTGGGATTTCGTCTGCGAGCTGCCGCAGGGCATGGAAACTCCGCTTGGCGAGCGCGGCGCCCGGCTTTCGGGAGGCCAGCGCCAGCGCATCGCGATCGCCCGCGCGCTCGTCAATCGCCCGCGACTGCTGGTTCTCGACGAAGCCACCGCGTCGCTCGACCCGCAGAGCGAAGCCGGCATCTACGCAACCGTGCGTTCGCTGCGCGGCAAGACCGCGATCCTCGCGATCTCGCATCAACCGGGACTGCTCGAGGTTGCCGACCACGTGCATCGCCTGACCGACGGCGAGCTGGTGCGGATGACGTCGGACCCCGCGGCCGGCGACCAGGCGCACGCGCGCGCGATCTGACATTCGGTGCAAAACACGCCGCGAGCGGTGCCCTGAGGCGCCGCTCGCGGCAATTGCATCTTCACTCGCCCGACTGGAGCTCTTCGAGAATCCGTCCGAGCAGCGGGGCGCCATCTGCAACGGCGGATCCGTCGCTATCGACCGACCCGATCAGTGCGGGTCCCGTTGAGACGAACGCATACGTGAACACGTCCCCCTGAAGCTCGAGCCGAAGCGTCCTTCCGGAGTTCTGTATGCTGCCGTCGTCATCGACCGGCGCGCAACCGAGACCGTCGACGCACGCCGTGTCGTAGTGGAACGTGGTCGCCGATGTCACCGAGCCGGACAGCGACGCTTCCGGCAGCTCACCCGATTTGTCGTTGATATAGATGTCGATGCTGGCCCCGTTGGTCACGAGCTCCACGCTCTCGAACTCGCTTCCGTAGAAGTAGCCGCGGCTGGAGCAGTTCGTCTGCAGGTTGAGCAGCGGGCCGCTGGTCGGGCAGTTGCTCACGGGGTCGAAGCGCGCACCGACCGATTTGTCGATGTTGAGCATGACGGAGCACGAGGAAATACCCGAGCACGCGCCGCTCCAACCGGCAAACTTCGAGCCGGCGGCAGGCGATGCGGTGAGCGCCACGGTCGTATTGGTCGCGTAGCTCGCGTTGCACTGCGTGCCGCAGTTGATGCCGGAAGGACTGCTGGCAACCGAGCCCGAACCTGTTCCGCTTCGCGTCACCGTCAGCTCGTGCGTACCGTTCTGCACCGGCGGCGATTGGGCGACATTCGACCAGCGCGAGTTCGCGATGCAGATCTTCGGCCTTCCATTTGCCCGGACGCGGTAGTCGTACGTCGACGTACTGTCCGCGGTATCGTCTTCATAGACGGTTGCGTCGGCCGCGAGATTGGCGACCGTCACGAAGCTCGTCACGCCGCTGATGCGACGCTGCAGGCGGAAACCTTTCTCGTTGGAGCTGTTGTCGTGCCACGAAAGCTCGATGCCGCCGTCGCGGTGCACGATCGCGAGCTGAGTCGGCTTGGGCGGATTGGCGTTGAGCCAGCACAGGTTCGAAAAGGCCGAATTTCCCTCCGGGTTGTTCGCACGGATCCGGTATACGCGCGTCGCACCGGCGCCGACGGTATCGCCCGTGCTCGTCGCGTTAGCTGGAGGAAACGAAATCGTCGCCAGCGTCTGCTGGCTCGATCCTCGTTGAAGCTCGAACCTGCTTTCATTGTTGCTCCGGTCGAGCCACGTCAGCGAGACGACCCCGGCGCTTATCTCCTTCGCGCGCAACGTGGCCGGCGACGCCGGTAACGCCGCATGTGCCGCTGTCGCAGCGATGAGCGTCGCCGCGAGTGCTAAGGTGAGCTCAGAAAACCGGACCTGTTGGATAGTCATGCCGTGCTCCTTCTGCGCGCCGACGCGACCGTGCGGCAGCAGGGGGCGAAGAATAGTCGCAGCCCATCGCGGCGTCTGTGACTCCAACTACATCGGAAATGGACACGCGAGCCGTGCAGTGGCGATTGTCACTACCGACGACGGCCGATCAGTCGTCGCGAGCGCCGCCGCGGCGCACCGATCCGGGCCCGAAGCGCGCGATCAGATCATCCATCGCCTCGTTGAGCCGGTCGCGGCGCTCTTCGTCGTCGGAGCGGAACAGGCCGAGCTGGGCGGGACGTGCACCGTCGAGGTTGGAGAGCTGCACACCGATCAGCCGGATCGGCTGGCGCACAGCGGCCGCACGCCACAGGCCGATGGCCGCAGCCGTGATCGTCGGTCCGTCGTCGGTCGCGGCGTCGAGCGTCTTCGATCGCGTGAACAGCTTCCAGTCGACGCCGGGACCGGAGCATCGCCATTTGACCGAGATCGTGCGGCCCGCCCTGCCCTCGCGGCGAAGATGGCGCGCAACGCTTTCGCTGTGCGACAGCAGCACGGCCTCGATCAGCTCCTCGTCCGAGACGTCTTCGGGAAACGTATTCTCTTCGCCGCACGAGACGCGGCTGCGATCGGCTTCGACGGTGCGAAGGTCGTCTCCGCGCGCAAGCGCCTGCAGCGTCGGCCCCCACGAGCCGAGCTCGCGCTCGATGCGTGCGGAGTCGTAGTCGGCAAGCTGGCCGATCGTGGCGATGCCGAGAGAATGCAGGCGACGTTCGGTTGCCGGACCGACGCCCCAGATTTCGCCGATCCCGAGCGGACGCAGGAAATCGTTGGCGGCCGCCGATTCGACGATCAGCGCGCCGTCCGGCTTGGCACGCGCCGATGCAATCTTCGCGACGAGCTTGCCGGGCCCGCCGCCGACCGAGACGGCAAGCCCGAGCTCGTTTCGCATCTCGGCGCGAAGGCGATCGACGATCGCGTGCACGCCGCCGAACAGCCGCAACGATCCGGTCACGTCGAGATAGGCCTCGTCGAGCGACAGCGGCTCGACCAGCGGCGTGAAGCGATAGAACACGTCGCGTACGTCGGCGGCGATCGATGCGTAGTGCGACATGCGCGGGGTGAGAAACTCGGCGTGCGGGCAGAGCCGTCGCGCCTGGACCATCGGCATCGCGGAACGTACGCCGAACGGACGCGCTTCGTAGGATGCCGCGCAGACCACGCCGCGCTTGCCGAGCCCGCCGACGATGACGGGCTTTCCGCAAAGCCTCGCGTCATCGCGCTGCTCGACCGACGCGTAGAACGCATCCATGTCGGCATGAAGGATGACGGCCACCGCGCGAGGCTAACGCCGGCCGCGGGCGTCGCCAACCATCCGCAGTGCGCGATGCCGGAAAAAGGGACAGCTACAATTTCCCAGGCAGGCGCGAGAACGTTGAGGAAATAAAAATGTACCTGTCCCCTTTTTCAGGAGAGCAGGCGATGCGCGCGCGTCATCTGTTTCTTGATCGGGATCTCGAACGGGCATGCCGCCTGGCATGGCGCCGCGCAGCCGGCACAGACGGACGCCTGGCGATCGGCGCCGAGCCGGGCGTATTTGGCCATCGCGACGCGCTCGCTGCCATAGCCCTCGAAGTACATCGAGTAGCGCAGCACGTCGTCGATCGGCAGGCCGGCGGGACACGAATCGAGGCACTCGCCGCATCCCGGCCGGCAGTACTGGCGCGTGACGAGCTGGTCGTAGCGCTCGAGCACGGCCAGGTCTTTCGGCGCGACCGGCTGGCCGGATGCGAACAGGTACTCGTCCAGATGCGAGACCTTCGAAATCGACACGACCAGACCCGAGACGTCGGGGTTCGACTGGACCCACTTGAACGCGGCCTGCGTAAAGCTGTTGCGTTCGTCGGGCGTGAAGTCGGAGAGCACCGTGTGGTAGGCGCCCTTGAGCGTCTTCATGGCCACGAAACCGACACCCTTCGCGCGGGCTTTCCCAATGATATTGGACAGGTCAGGCCAGTTGTTGAAGTTGTAGGCGACCATGATCACGTGGAAGCGCCCGCTGTCCACGGCCTGGTTCATCACGGTCTCGAGCTCGGGCGTGTGGCTGGAGACGCCGAGGAAGCGGACCTTGCCCTGCTCCTTCAGCTTGTCGAATGCCTCGTGGAACGTCGGCGCCATCAGGCGCTCGAGCTCGTTGCACGCGTGGATGTGGCACAGGTCCAGATAGTCGGTGCCGAGCCGGCCGAGGCTCGCTTCGACCGCCGCGATGATGTCTTCGACCCTGGAGTTGGCCGGCAGGTGGCCGGCCGGCGTACAGAATTTCGAGACGAGGAACACCTTGTCGCGGCGCCCGCGAATCCCCTCGCCGACGACCCGCTCCGAGTCGTTATCCGAATAGTCCGGCGACGTGTCGAAGTAGTTGACGCCGCGGTCGATCGCGATGCGCACGACGTCCGGATCGCGCACGTGCGCGGTACCGAACGAGATATCCGACATTTGCCAGCCGGTCGTGCCGAGCGGCCGGTACGACTTTACGGTCGAGCCTGTCCACTCCGGTCGCGGCGATGTTGCCTCGGTCGGAGCGGAGGGAATCAGGAAATACTGGGTGCGGTACTTGAGAAGAGAATCGAGCCCGAGCAGGCCCGAGAAAAGACCGGCCTGCTTCAGAAAGTCGCGGCGGCCGGTCTTCTCGGAACCCATCGGAAATGGTCCTCGACGAAACCGATCAGGTCTCGTCGTTGTCGGACTCGGGCTTGGGCGGTGCGGGCTTGGCCGCGTCGCCGGGCTTCGGAGCGGGCTCGGCGGGCTTGCCTGCAGCGGGCGGCGGCGTTGCCGGCTTGACGGCCTCGGCCGGCGGCATCGCGGGCTTGGCGGCCGGTGGTGTCGCGGCCGGCGCGGCATTCGTCGCCGGCTTCGCCGGCGCCGGAGCCGCGGGCTTCGACTCTTCCGATTTCGTGCAGGCGGCTGCGCCCGTGATGACGAACGCGGCAACCATTCCGATCAAAATCCTGCTGAACATTGGTGTATCCCTGCCTCCTTGATGCGGCTTCTTCGGCCACCGAGGGTGCGAATCTTCTAGCATCGCACGCCGGTCAGCCCAACTCGCAGAGCGGCGCAACGTGAGAAAGGTCGCGTGGCGCAGATGGATCCGTGCGCGGGCTTGCGGTCAAGCTCGCCGCCAGGTCGTGCCCCCGGCCCCGTCCTCGAGCACGATTCCCTGATCGAGAAGCTCCTTTCGAACTGCATCGGCGCGCGCGAAGTCGCGGGATTTTCGTGCGGCGTTGCGTTCGGCGATCAGCACCTCGATCGCGTCCGCATCGAGGCCCGCCCTGGACGCCCCGCGCGCATTGTAGCGCTCCAGAAATTCGGCCGGCCGCGATGCAAACAGACCCATCGCGCTGCCGACGGCCCGGACCACTCCGGCTGATCGCGCGGCCGATGCGGCATCACCGGCGTCGAGCGCGCGATTGGCATCGCGGACCGAATCGAACAGCAGCGCGACCGCGCGCGCGCTGTTGAGGTCGGCGTCCATGGCCTCGACGAGCGGCGCAACCTCCGGGCTTTCGTGACCGTACGCCGGTATCGCGATCCCGGCGTCCTCGACGCGCGCGAGCGTCTCGTACGCACGGACGAGCGCCTTGGTCGATTCGGCGATTCCCGCCGGGCTGAAGTCGAGCGGACTGCGGTAGTGCACCGACAGCAGATGAAGGCGAAGACCTTCGGCTTCGACTTCCTTCAGCACGTCTTCGATCGCGAAGACGTTGCCGAGCGACTTCGACATCTTCTCCTGGTCGATGCGCACGAACGCGTGGTGCACCCAGTAACGGACGAAGTCGGATTCGTAGCCTCCGCACGACTGCGCAAGCTCGTTCTCGTGATGCGGGAAGATCAGGTCCTCGCCGCCGCCGTGGATGTCGAACGTGGGTCCGAGATAGCGCACGCTCATTGCCGAGCATTCCAGGTGCCAGCCCGGCCGGCCGGGTCCCCACGGGCTCGGCCACGACGGTTCGCCGGGTTTCGCCGATTTCCACAGCGCGAAATCCATCGGGCTCTTTTTGCGCTCGTCGATGTCGACGCGCGCCCCCGACAGCAGGTCATCGAGGTTGCGGCCCGACAGCGCGCCGTATTTTTTGAAATTTTCCACGGCGAAATACATGTCGCCGCCGCCGGCATCGTATGCGAGACCGCGGCTTTCGAGCGCTTTCGTCAGCTCGAGCATCTCGGCGATGTGATCGGTCGCGCGCGGCTCGAGGTCCGGCTGCGCGCATCCGAGCGCCGCCACGTCGCGATGCATCTCGCCGATGAAACGGTCGGCCAGCGCCTTCCAGTCCTCGCCGCGCTCGTTCGCCCGGTTGATGATCTTGTCGTCGATGTCGGTGATGTTGCGCACGAAGTGCACGTCGTAGCCGCGCCACCGCAGGTAGCGCACCATCGCATCGAAGAACACGAGCGAACGCGCGTGGCCGACATGGCAGCGGTCATAGACCGTGATGCCGCAGACGTACATCGAGATCTTTCCGGCCACGAGGGGCACGAAAGGCTCCTCGCGCCGCGTGCGCGTGTTGTAGAGGACGAGTGCCACGATGGATGGTTCCTATTCTTCGTTTTCGCGCAGCGCGGCGAGGACGCCGTAGTCTTCGAGGGTCGTCGTGTCGCCGGTGCTCTCGCGGCCGGATGCGATGTCGCGCAGCAGGCGCCGCATGATCTTTCCGCTGCGCGTTTTCGGAAGGCTGTCGGTAAAGCGCAGGTCGTCGGGCTTGGCGAACGCGCCGATCTCCTTGCCGACCCAGGCCTTGAGCTCGCTCTCGAGCTCCTTCGTGCGCGGGTATTCCCTGTGCAGCGTCACGAACGCGGCGATCGCCTCGCCTTTGAGCTCGTCCGGACGGCCGACGACGGCGGCCTCGGTAACCGCGGGATGGCCGACGAGCGCGCTTTCGACCTCCATCGTACCGATGCGGTGGCCCGAAACGTTCATCACGTCGTCGATGCGGCCCATGACCCACAGGTATCCGTCCGCGTCCACGCGCGCGCCGTCACCGGCGAAGTACTTGTCGCCGAAGCGGCTCCAGTAGTTCTGCACATAGCGGTCCGGATCGCCGTAGACGGTCCGCAGCATGCCGGGCCACGGCTTGCGTATGATCAGGAAGCCGCCCTGGTTCGGGCCGCACTCGTTGCCGTCCGCGTCGACGACCGCGATGTCGATGCCGGGAAGCGGAATCGTGCACGACCCAGGCTTGGTCGCGACGGCGCCCGGCACCGGCGAGACCATGATTCCGCCGGTTTCGGTCTGCCACCACGTGTCGACGATCGGGCAGCGCCCGCCGCCGATGGTGTCGCGGTACCACATCCACGCTTCCGGATTGATCGGCTCGCCGACGCTTCCGAGCAGGCGCAGGCTCGACATGTCGTGCTTGGCCGGATGCTCGTCGCCGGCGCGCATGAACGAACGGATCGCGGTCGGCGCCGTGTACAGAATCGTGACCTTGTACTTCTCGATGATCGACCAGATGCGATCGGGCGCGGGATGGTTCGGAACGCCTTCGTACATGACAGCGGTCGCGCCGCACAGAAGCGGCCCGTACGCGAGGTACGTGTGTCCGGTTACCCAGCCGCAATCGGCCGTGCACCAGTAGATGTCGTCCTCGCGCAGGTCGAAGACCAGACGCGTGGTCTGAAAGGCCTGGACCATATAGCCGCCGGTCGTGTGCACGACGCCTTTCGGCTTACCCGTGGTTCCCGACGTGTACAGGATGAAGAGCGGATGCTCGGAGTCGACCGGCACTGCATCGACAGGCTCGGCCTTCGCCATCAGGTCGTGCCACCACAGGTCGCGGCCGGCGGTCCAGCCGATTTCGTTGTTTGCACGCCTCAGCACGACCACGTGCTCGACGGTCGGGCACTGCGGCGCAGCCTCATCCACGATCGCCTTGAGCGACAGCACGCTGCCGCGACGGTAGCCGCCGTCGGCCGTCACGATCAGCCTGGTCCTGGCATCGTTGCAGCGGTCGCGCAGCGCGTCCGCAGAAAATCCGCCGAAGACGACCGAATGCGTCGCGCCGATGCGCGCGCACGCGAGCATCGCGATCGGCAGCTCCGGCACCATCGGCATGTAGATGCCGACGCGATCGCCGCTCTCGACGCCGAGCGAACGCAGCACGCCGGCAAAACGGCTGACCTCCGCATGCAGCTCTTCGTACGTCAGCGAACGCGAGTCGCCGGGCTCGCCTTCCCACAGGATCGCAGTCTTGGTGCGCCCGGGCCCCGCGAGGTGGCGGTCGAGGCAGTTGTAGCTGAGGTTGGTGGTCGCGCCGACGAACCATTTTGCGTGCGGCGGCTTCCACTCGAGGACGCTTTGCCACGGCGCGAACCAGTGCAGCTCCTTTGCAGCCTGCGCCCAGTACGCCTCCGGATCGGACGACGCGGATCGCCGGATCGCCTCGTATTCCTGTGCGCTGCGGACTCGCGCCTTGGCGGCAAACCCGGCCGGCGGATCGAACAGGCGCGATTCCTGGAGCTGGGACTCGATGTTCTGCGGCATGGCAACGTTTCTCCGATGACTTCGTCGCGAATCTCGATCGATGCGCCCGATTCGATGCGCAATGGATGTCCGGGGCGACCGTAGAGTGTCTGCTTGCCATGCAGAAGGTCGCCGGCTGCCTGCCGGTGGCCTGTAGTCGCCTGCGGAGTGGAGCTTCTAGCGGCCGCGTGAACCAATGTAAACGCACCGCCACGAAGCGATCACTCGACTCGAAAGTTGAGAAACGTTAAGCACTTCAGCAATGGCTGCTCCAGTAAGTGACGAAGCCCGCGCGCACCTCGAACAGACCGGGCGCACGGCGGGCGCGGCATTGGAGCCGCCGGCCGCCAGGCACGCGTCCGTACAGGCGGGTACGTCCGGCGCCGACGTCGCACTCCGCAACGTCTCCATGTCGTATGGCCGCCGGCGTGTGCTGCGTGATCTCTCGTGCGCATTTCCCGCCGGCGCCATCAGCGTCGTGCTCGGCGGCAGCGGCAGCGGCAAGAGCACCATCCTCAAGCTCATCGGCGGACTGATTGCCGCCAGCTCCGGACAGATCGACGTCGGGGGCCGCAACGTGGTCGGCCTGCGCGAATCCGACCTCTACGGCGTCCGCCGCGACCTCGGCATGATGTTCCAGAACGGCGCGCTGCTCGACTCCAAGTCGGTCTTCGACAACCTCGCGTTTCCGCTGCGCGAGCACTCGACCCTGTCCGAGCAGGAGATTGCCGATCGCGTGCACCACAGCCTCGCGTCGGTCGGCCTGTCCGACGTCGACGACCTGCTTCCGCGCGAGCTGTCGGGCGGCATGGTCAAGCGCGTCGCTCTCGCGCGTGCCCTCGTCGGACAGCCGAAGATCCTGCTCGTCGACGAGCCGTTCTCCGGACTCGATCCGCTGTCGACCAAGCTCATCGAGGCGCTGCTCGTGCGCATCAACCGCCAGCACGCAATGACGATGATCGTGGTCTCGCATCACATTCCGTCGACCATGCGCATGGCCGACCAGGTCGTGCTGCTGCTTCCCGACGGCGTGATCGCCGGATCCCCTGCCGAGCTATCCGGCGCGGCCGATCCGCGCGTGCGCCGTTTCCTTACCGAGGAAACCGACGATTCGGACGCAGTCTTCGCGAGCGTCGCCGAGTTCGAGCAGGGCGAGAGAAGGCCCGAGCGCCACGGTACGCAGCCGTGATCGCGCGCATTTCGCGCATCGGCCGCAGCGCCAACGGCGTCACCGGCGAGCTCGGCAGCATCGCCGCGTTCGCCGCGCACATCCTGCGTGTCACGCTTCGCCCGCCGCTCAGGCTGCGCGAGTTCTTCGACGAGCTGTTCAAGATCGGCGTGCTGTCGATCCTGATCATCTGCATCTCGGGCGTCGCCGTCGGCATGGTGCTGAGCCTGCAGGGCTACACGACGCTGGTGCGCTTCGGCGCGGAAAACTCGCTCGGCGCGGTCGTCGGCCTGAGCCTGATCCGCGAGCTTGGTCCCGTGCTGACGGCGCTTCTCACGACCGGACGCGCCGGCTCGTCGGTCACCGCCGAGATCGGCACGATGAAGGCCACCGAGCAGCTCGACGGCCTGCGCATGATGGCCATCGATCCGGTCGACTACGTGGTGCGGCCGAAGGCGTGGGCGATGGCCGTCTCGATGCCGCTTCTGACCGGGCTGTTCATCGTATCTGCGATCGGCGGCGGCTACTTCGTCGGCGTTCACCTGATGGGCATCGACGGCGGCACGTACATGTCGAGCATGGAAAACTCGGTCGACTTCGAAAACGACGTCGCCGGCAGCCTGCTCAAGGCCGGAGTGTTCGGCGTGCTCGTCGCGCTCATCTCGACGTATCGCGGCCACACGGCCGAACCGACGTCTTCCGGTGTGAGCTCGGCTACTACATCCACGGTCGTCATCGGATCGGTGTCGGTGCTGATTTTCGACTACATTCTGACCGCGTTATGGGGGGTCTGAGCAGCATGAACGGTAGCAGCACCCGCGATTTCGTCACCGGCCTCTTCGTACTCGGCGGGTTCGTCGCACTGGCCTGGCTGTCGTTCTCCGTCGGAGGGCTCCAGTACAAAGGCGACGGCGGCTTTCCGGTCTACGCATTGTTCGATCAGGTGGCCGGCCTCAAGCCGAAGTCGCCGGTGGAGATCGCAGGCGTGCGCGTCGGCCAGGTGAAAAGCATCGGTCTCGACGACACGTTCCGCGCGCGCGTCGATCTCGATCTCGATTCGAGTCTGAAGCTGCCCGTCGACAGCTCCGCCGCGATCGTCACCGCGGGAATTCTCGGCGACCGCTACATCCAGCTCACGCCGGGAGCCGAGGACGAGACGCTCAAGCCCGGAGAACAGATTCCGTACACGGAAAATGCCCTGGTGCTGGAACGGCTGATCGGAAAGTTCCTCGTCAACGTCGGCGACAAATCGAAAGACGGCGCAGCCAAAGACGCCGGCAGCGGGAGCACGCCATGACACATTCCGGATCGGAACGGCGGATCCGCTGCACGGCTGCGGCCGCGCTCTTTCTGCTCAGCGCGGCGCACGGGGCCATCGCCGCCGAGCATCCCGCCGCGAGCGGACCGAGTGCGAAACAGGCTGCACCGGCGACGTCGCACGAGTCTGCGCCGGCAACCGCAAATGATCCGTGGATGCGGATGAACCGCAGCATCTTCCGATTCAACGATGCGCTCGACCGCTACGCGCTCGAGCCGGTCGCCAGAGGCTACGACTTCGTGACGCCCGATCTCGTGCAGGGCTGGGTCACGAACTTCTTTCACAACCTCTGGTTTCCGGTCACGTTCACCAACTGCGTGCTGCAGGCCAAGCCGCACGAAGCGACGCAGACGCTCGCGCGATTCATCATCAATACGACCGCGGGCATCGGCGGCTTCGGTGATCCGGCGACGAAACTTCACGTGCCCGCACCGGTCGAAGATTTCGGCCAGACGCTCGGCTACTGGGGAGTAAAGCCGGGACCGTTCGTGATGCTGCCGTTGTTCGGACCGTCGACTGTGCGCGACACATTCGGCCGCGCGGCCGACTCGGCCACGAGGGTGTGGCCGTTCTTCGTGAGCTGGTGGGTGTCCACCCCGGCCGGCGTCACCGAGGTCATCAACACGCGCGCGCGCTATGCCGACGACATCGAAGATCTGCGCGAGTCGTCCGTCGACTTCTACGCTTCGGTCCGCAATGCGTACCTGCAGCGGCGTGCGGCGCTGGTCGCCGATCGCGTCGGCAAGGAGAACGACCAGGCCACCGAGCAGGATCTCTATTTTCCGGAGGAGGAGTAAGCCCTCGATGAGAACATTCGCCCTTTCCCTCGCGTTGGTCGTCGTATGCGCCGTGTTCGGACCGGCGGCGGCCGCAACCGAGGCCCCGGAGAAATTCGTCGCGCGCACGTCCGACGAGGTCCTCGCGATCCTTCGCGACAAGGCCCTCAACCACGATGCGAAGATCTCCCGCCTCGAGGCGATGCTCGACGAGCGCAGTGACTTCGACACCATTTCGAAGCTGGTGCTCGCGTCGCACTACCGGCAGTTCAGCGACGACCAGAAAAAGGAGTTCATCACGCTCCTGCATCGCTACCTGACGACGACCTACGGGCGCCAGATCGACAACTACGCCAACGAGACCGTCAGTGTCACCGGAGGCCGGCCCGAAGCGCGCGGCGACTACACGGTGCAGACGAAGATCAAGCGCACTACCGGCGCCGATCTTTCGGTTGAATACCGGCTGCGCAAGGTCGGTGAAGACTGGCGGCTGATCGACGTGATCGGAGAAGGCATCAGCCTGGTCTCCAACCTGCGCTCGCAGTTCGGCGAGATCCTGAATGACGGCGGTCCCGACAGGCTGATCAAGGTCCTGCGCGAGAAGAACGCCAGCGGCACGCCGGCCGACCTTCCACTGTCGAAAAAGAGCTGATCCGCCGACCGGAAATCGGGGACAGACACCGATTTCCGGAAATCGGTGTCTGTCCCCGATTTTGTCCCGATCCCGGCCTTGTTCCTGCCTGTCGGCAGGCTGTCCGCAGGCAGTAGGCAGGCTGTTAGAAGGAACAGCCGCGGCCTTGCACCAAATCGCGGCGCGGAACAAAAGGGCCCCCTTTCCAGCCGGATAGGCGGACAGGAGACTTCGATCATGGCTCACGTCTCGAATCCCACGGCGCCTGCGGCGCCGCGACCACTGGCGCCGCGCCGTTTCGGCCAGACGATGCGGACCGACAAATGGTGGGTCCAGCCGGGCAGCGTCTTCCTTCTGCTCAGTGCGTTCGTCGCGTACTCGACGTGGGCGGCTTTCCAGGGCGACCATTACCATTACGGCGGCTATCTCTCGCCGTTCTACTCGCCGGAGCTTTTCGGCGACTCGCCGCACGCGTGGTTCGGACCGAAGCCCGGGTGGTGGCCGAATGCCCTTCCGTTCTCGCCGGCGCTCCTCATCCTGTGGATGCCCGGCGGTTTCCGTTTCACGTGCTACTACTACCGCGGCGCGTACTACAAGGCGTTCTGGGCCGATCCGGTGAGCTGCGCCGTCGGTGAGCCGCGGCATTCCTATCTCGGCGAGAACTCGTTCCCGCTGATCCTGCAGAACCTTCACCGCTACTTTCTGTTCCTCGCCGTGCCGTTCCTGTTCATCCTGCTTTCGGATGTCTGGAAGGCGCTCTGGTTCACCGATGCATCGGGCCACACGACGTTCGGGATCGGCCTCGGGACGCTGCTGCTCGCGGCCAACGTGACCCTGCTGTCCGGCTACACGCTCGGCTGTCATGCCATGCGCCACGCGGTCGGAGGGCTGTTCGACCAGCTCTCGAAGCATCCCGTCCGCAAGGTCGCGTACGACTGCTCGAGCTGCCTCAACCGCGGACACATGCGCTGGGCATGGGCGTCACTCGTGATGGTCGCGTTCTGCGACCTGTACGTGCGCATGCTCTCGATGGGCATCTGGCACGACTGGCGGATCCTCTGATGGCCGATTACGAGTCAGTAGAGCACGACGTGCTCGTGATCGGCGCCGGCGGCGCCGGCCTGCGCGCCGCCATCGGCGCGGCCGAAGCCGGCGTTCGCGTCGGCATCGTCTGCAAGTCGCTGCTCGGCAAGGCGCACACCGTCATGGCCGAAGGCGGAGTCGCTGCCGCGCTCGGTCATGTCGACGACCGCGACAACTGGCGCGTGCATTTCGCCGACACGATGCGCGGCGGACAGTACCTGAACAACTGGCGGATGGCCGAGCTGCACGCCAAGGAAGCTCCGGACCGCGTCCGCGAGCTCGAAGCCTACGGCGCGGTGTTCGACCGCACGCCCGACGGCCGCATCCTGCAGCGCAACTTCGGCGGGCACCGCTACCCGCGCCTCGCGCACGTCGGCGACCGCACCGGTCTCGAGATGATCCGCACGCTGCAGGATCACGCCATCCATCTTGCCGTCGACGTCCACATGGAAGTCACCGTGATCTCGCTGCTGAAGGATGCGGGAAGGATCGTCGGAGCGTTCGCCTACGATCGCGAACGCGGCAGGTTCCGGCTCTTCAAAGCGAAGGCGATCGTGCTCGCGACCGGCGGCGTCGGACGCGCGTACAGCATCACCAGCAACAGCTGGGAATACACGGCCGACGGACACGCCCTCGCCTACAACGCCGGCGCCGAGCTTCAGGACATGGAGTTCGTGCAGTTCCATCCGACCGGAATGGTCTGGCCTCCGAGCGTGCGCGGAATCCTCGTGACCGAAGGCGTGCGCGGCGAAGGCGGCGTGCTTCGCAACAGCGAAGGCCGCCGCTTCATGTTCGACGACATTCCGGAAAACTATCGCAGCCAGACGGCGGACACGCCCGAAGAGGGCTGGCGCTACACGCAGGGCGACAAGAACGCCCGCCGTCCTCCCGAGCTGCTCACGCGCGATCACGTCGCCCGCTGCATCATGCGCGAGGTTCGCGCGGGGCGCGGCTCGCCGCACGGCGGCGTGTACCTCGACATCGCGTGGATCAAGGAGAAGCTTCCCAACGCGAGCGAGGTGATCAAGAAGAAGCTCCCGAGCATGTACCACCAGTTCAAGCAGCTCGCGGACATCGACATCACCAAGGAGCCGATGGAGGTCGGGCCGACGACGCACTACATGATGGGCGGCATCCGCGTCGACGGCGACACGCAGATGACGAGCATCCCCGGACTGTTCGCAGCCGGCGAATGCGCCGCGGGCCTGCACGGCGCCAACCGGCTCGGCGGCAACTCGCTGTCGGACCTGCTGGTGTTCGGCAAGCGCGCCGGCGACCATGCGGCGTCGTTCGCACGGGCCGAGCGTGCCGGTGCCGTCGATGCTGCGGCCGTCGACCAGGTCGCGCGCGAGTCGCTGATGGCCTTCGAACGCGGCGCCGGCGGCGAAGGGCCGTACCACGTCCAGCACGACCTGCAGTCCATGATGCAGGACCTCGTCGGCATCGTCCGGCGCGAAGACGAAATGCAGCGCGCCCTCGAAGCGCTCGGCGGGCTCAGCCAGCGTGCCGAAAAAGTCGGCGTCGGCGGCAACCGGGAGTACAATCCGGGCTGGCATACGGCGATGGACCTCGGCAACCTCATTGCGATCTCCGAAGCGATCACGCGCTCGGCGCTCGAGCGCAAGGAGAGCCGCGGCGGACACTTCCGCGACGACTTCCCCGACAAGGATCCGGCGTTCGCAAAGTTCAACCTCGTCGTGCGCAAGCGCGACGACGGCGGCATGGCGATCGTGCGGCAACCGATCGCTGCGCTTCCTGCCGAGCTTGCGCAGGTCATCGAGGAGCAGAAGTAATGGCAACGGCGACGTTCCGGATCTGGCGCGGCGAGAACAACGAAGGCCGCTTCGAGGATTACACCGCCGAAGTTTCCGAAGGCATGGTCGTGCTCGACGCCGTCCACGAGATCCAGGCGGACAAGGCCAACGACCTCGCGTGCCGGTGGAACTGCAAGGCCGGCAAATGCGGCTCGTGCTCGGCGGAGATCAACGGCAAGCCGCGGCTGATGTGCATGACGCGCCTGTCGGACCTCGACCTGGAAAAGCCGGTCACGGTCGAGCCGATGCGGGCTTTCCCGCACATCCGCGATCTCGTCACCGACGTGTCGTGGAACTACCGGGTCAAGAAGCGCATCGCGAGGTTCACGCCGCGTCCGCCGGACGCGCCCGACGGAACCTGGCGCATGCAGCAGAGCGACATCGACCGCGTGCAGGAATTCCGCAAGTGCATCGAGTGCTTCCTGTGCCAGGACGTCTGCCACGTGCTGCGCGATCACCAGAAGCACGACGAGTTCATCGGCCCGCGTTTCCTCGTCTACGTGGCCGCGCTCGAGATGCATCCGCTCGACACCGCCAACCGCACCAACGAGCTGCGCGAAGCCTACGGCATCGGCTACTGCAACATCACCAAATGCTGCACCACGGTGTGCCCGGAGAACATCACGATCACCGACAACGCGATCATCCCGCTCAAGGAACGCGTGATCGACCGCTACTACGATCCGATCCGCTACCTGATCCGGAGGCTGCGCGGAGACACCAGTGCCTGAGCTCAAGAGGCTGACGGCTGCGGGGATTCCCGCCGCGCTCGAGAAGGCCGAGCAGTACCGGCTTCTCAATCAGCCGTGGGCTGCGCAAAGCATCTGCCTCGACATCCTTGCCGTGGAGCCCGCGCACCAGCACGCGCTTCGCACCCTGCTGCTTGCCTGCACCGACCGCTTCGTGACCGACAACGGTGCGCTGACGCGCGCGCGCGACACCGTCGCGAAACTCACGTCGGCGTACGAGCGCGCGTACTACAGCGGCATCATCTTCGAGCGGCTCGCCAAGGCGCAGCTCGACCTTCGCGTGCCCGGCGCCGGTCACATGGCGTGGGACGAGCTGCACGAAGCGATGGCGTGCTACGAAAAAGCCGAGTCGATGCGCCCCGTCGGCGACGACGACGCGATCCTGCGCTGGAACACCTGCGCGCGGCTCCTCAACGAAACCCCGAACATCGGCCCCCGCCCCGAGCGCGACCACGAACCCGTCACCGGAGAATAAAATGGGGACAGGTACATTTTTAAAAAGCCTGTGAAAACAGGCCTCCTTCTCAGCCGACCATCGTCAGCCCGCCCGAAACCGACAGCACCTGCCCCGTCACGTAGCGGGAATCCTCCGACAGAAAGAACGCGATCGCGCCCGAGATGTCTTCCGGATGCGCGATGCGGCCGAGCGGAATCGAGCGCGTCATCGCTTCGATGATGCGGTCGCCGCTCGGACGGTTGCGCACCGAATCGAGAAGATTCGTGTCGGTCGGACCCGGGCACACCGCGTTGACGAGGATGCCGTTGCGCGCCGACTCGCGCGCGAGCGTCTTGACGAAGCCGAGCAGGCCGGCCTTCGCGGCGGCGTAGACGGCCTCGCCGGTCGACCCGACTCGCGCCGCATCCGAGCTGATGCACACCACGCGGCCCGAGCCGAGCGACACCATCGCCGGCAGCAGCGCGTGCGTGACGTTGAGCGTACCGACGAGGTTCACGTCGAGGATGACCCGCCAGTCGGCCGGATCGCTGTCCTTGAACAGCGACAGCCGATCGATGCCGGCGTTATTGACGAGGCCCCACGGAGCGCCGATCTCGCCGGCGGTGCGGTCGCGGGCCGCGTCGACCGATTCGCGGCTGCTCACGTCGCAGCCGACGGCGATCGCACGTCCACCGCCATCGCGAATCTCGGCCGCCGCCGATTCGGCGCCGCCGAGATCGAGATCCCAGACCGCGACCGCAAATCCGTCGTGCGCAAGACGAAGGGCCGTGGCGCGGCCGATGCCCGCGCCGCCTCCGGTGACGACCACACTTCGGTTCGTAGCGTTCACTGTGCTTTCTCCAGAGCCGTCACGTCGTTCCTCCAGTTCGTCGCTCGAAAACGTTGAGGAAAATTAAATGTACCTGTCCCCATTTTTGTCCAGATACTGTGCGACGAGCTCGCGGTTGACGGTGGCGTCGCCGTAGGTCTGCTCGTCGGCCTTTAGCCTCTTGAAGAAGATGTGCAGGTCGTGCTCCCACGTAAAACCGATGCCGCCGTGAAGCTGGACCGCGTCGGCCGCGACGCGCGGGCACTGGTCGCTCGCGAATGCCTTGGCCATCGCGGCCGCCAGCCGGCGATCGGGCGCGTCCGTGTCGCACGCCCACGCGGCATAGTAGACGAGCGAGCGTGCATGCTCGACGGCAACCTTCATGTCGGCGCAGCGATGCTGGATCGCCTGGAACGTCGCGATCGGCCGGCCGAACTGTTCGCGAAGGCCGACGTAGTCGACGGTCATCGCGAGCGTCCGGTCGGCGGCGCCGACCATCTCCGCGGCAAGCGCAACCTTGGCGCCATCGATCACGTGGTCGAGGACCGAGCTGTCGTGTGCGCGGCCTCCGAGCAGGCACGGCGACTCGAGCCGGACCTGCTCGAACGACGCGGTGAAAAGCCGGCGGGTCTGGTCGACGGTGCGCATCGGCTTGATCACGAGGCCGGGAACGTCGGTCGGCAGCAGGAAGAATCCGATGCCGTCGTCGAGCAGCGCAGCCACGATCATGCTGTCGGCATCTCCGGCGTCGGGAACGAACAGCTTGGTGCCGCCGAGCACGTACGAAGACCCGTCGCGCTGCGCGCGCATGTCGATCGCATCCATTGTCCAGCGCGCGCGCCGTTCGGCAATCGCACACGCGAGCACGCGGCGGCCCGCGGCAACCTCCGGCACGAAAGCCTTCTTCTGCGATTCGTCGGCCGCGCGCGCCAGCAGCGGCAGCGCGAGCGAAACCGTCGAGACGTACGGACCCGGAAGCGCGACCGCACCGGCCTCTTCGAGCACGAGCGCAAGATCGAGAAGCCCGAGGCCGCTGCCACCGAGGCTCTCGGGAACTGCAAGCCCGACCCAGCCGAGATCGGCGAGCGCTTGCCACGACTCGCGCGGAAAGATGCGGCTCTCGTCGAGCATTGCACGCGCGAACGTGATCGGAAGCTCGCTCGCGAAATACTCGCGAACTGCGCGCCGGAGCTGTTCCTGATCTTCGCTGAAGCCGAAATCCATGATTCGCCCGCGACGCCCGAAGCCCGTCGGCTACTTTGCGGCCGCGCCGGGCGCGGCGACCGGCGGCGGCACGGGCGCATCGACAGCGCCGTTGCGGCGTTGATCTTCAACAGCGCGGCTTCCAGCGGGCGATGCGGCGCGACTTGGGGCCGGCACATCGGCGCCGGTTGCCGCGGGCACATCGCCGGCCTGCGGAGTCAGCGCCCCGCCCGATCCGCGCTGCCGCTCGACGTTCTCGAAGACCAGGTCGATGTAGTACTTCGCGTTGAGCCCGATCAGCGCAACTTCGTCCTTGCCGGAGCGTTTCGCATAGACCGAGGTCCGCGTCGGATTGAGCTCTCCGAGAATGATCGTCGAGACCAGCGCGCCCTGCTGCTCGATGCGGATGCGCGCACGCGGCGGCACGAATCCGAACTGGCCTTCGTGCTCGACTCCCTCGGAGACGATCTCGATCGGCGGCAGCGACGTGAAGCTTTCGAGCACGGCATCGATGACGTCGCCCGGCGGCGCCAGGCCTTCGGGCTCGGTGACGATCCACTTCCCGTCCTTGCGCTCGAACTGGACCGCAAGGCCGTCCTTCTCGATTCGCACGCGGTCGATCCGCTCAGGAACGGCCTCGAGGAACGGCGTGGTCTGCTTGACGGTCGCAGCCGTGGCCGCTTCACGCTCGGCCGCGACGCCGTTCAGGTGCAGCGTCAGCGCGGCCGCCAGCGCGAAATAGACGACGATGCGCAGCCAGCTCATTCGGAGTACCTGCGGCGCAGCAGCACGAAGATCGCGGCCGCGAGGAACAGCCCAGGCTGCCACAGCACGGAGAAACGAAAGATGTTCTGCAGGTCGCCTTCGCTGATAAACAGCTGGTTCTTGCCCGGCGTCTTCTGCTGCGGACGGCTGCCGATGAGCTCGTCCTCGCGCGCGAGCCAGCTTACGCCGTTGACGAGCAGGTCCTTGTTTCCGAGATAGTCGATGAAGCGGTTGGTCGCGAAATCCGAATCGCCGAAGACGAGCAGGCGCGTCTGGACGCCCGGCTCGGTTGCCTTCGTCGCGGGCTCGGTCACGAGCACTGCTACCGGAATCGGTCCGTTCACGTCACGGCCGGCGACGAAGCGCGCTTCGCTGCCCGCGATGATTCCCGGATCGTAGCTGGCCCAGCTCCGAACGCCGGTCTTCAGCAGCGTCGTCGCCGAGCGCCCGCTCGCTTCGTCGTCGTGCGCGACGACGGCTGCGGCCAGAGAGAACAGCGGCGGCGCCTTGAGCGTCGAGGAGATCAGCTGCTGGCGATTGACGTCGGAGAGCACCGTCGACCACGGCTCTCCGCCGGCCATGCGGTTTTCCGTATCGACGACGATGTTGGCGCCGACCGCAATCCCATACGATCCGAGCAGCGCGACCAGCTTTGGCGCGCGGAACGGATCGATCAGCACGAACAGCTTGCCGCCGCGGTCGAGCCAGCCGGAAAGCACGCGGGTTTCGGCTTCGAGAAAGTCGCTCTGCGGGCCGGGGATCAGGATCACGTCGGCGTCCGCCGGGATTTCGGCGCCGCCGATGAGGCTCAGCTTCTCGACGATGAACGATTCGAGCGAAAGCGCGTCGCGCACCAGCGAGCAGCCGTCGTGCCGGTCGGTGTTTTCGATCGAGCATTCGCCGTGCCCGGTCAGCGCGTAGACCTTCTTCGGCTCCTGCAGCACCTTGAGGATCGCCGACATCAGCAGCTGCTCGCTCGGATTGCTGAAGTCGGCCCGCTTGCCGTCCGACTCGACGACCGTCGATCCGTACGAGCTGACGCCGTACTGCGCCGCCATCGCCGGATTGCGGTTGACGTCGACGATGTCGTACTCGATGTGCGGGTTCTCGTGCGAGACCTGCCACAGCAGGTCTTTCAGCGGAGTGTTGCGCGGGTCCTCGGTGCGGATGAACCCGCGGATCTTGATCGGCTTGTCGACCTTGGCGAGCACCTGCTTTGCGTGAGCCGAAAGCGTGAAGCGGTTGCCGGACGAGAGGTCCCAGCGGACGTTGTACACGTAGGTCTCGCCGACGATGGCCATCAGCAGCCAGATGAGGCCGACCGTTGCCGCCGCAAGCTGGACCCAGCGCAGCCACGCGTGCGAGAGGTTCACCGGCGTCCCCTCCACTGCCGCGATTCCATCGATCGCATCGTCAGCCAGCCGGTCAGCACGACGATCGCGAGGTAGTACGCGATGTCCTTGAGGTCGACGACGCCGCGCGAGAACGGCTCGAAATGGTCGTACGCGCAAAGCTGCGACAGGAAGAACAGCCAGTCGCCGGGTACCGAGGCCTCGTTCCAGGTCAGGTTCCACAGAAGCAGGATCACGCCGTACGTGAACATCGCGGCGATCAGCTGCGTTTCGGTCATCGATGACAGCCAGATACCGATCGAAACCATAGCCGCGATCAGCAGCATCAACCCGAGATAGATCGCGACGAGCTGGCTGATCTCGAACGGCTGCACGCGCCAGATCAGGTACGGATAGAGCGCCGTCGAGCCGACGATGACGACGAACACCGAAAAGCATGCGAGGAATTTGGCGGCAAGGATCTGGAAGTCGCGAAGCGGCGCCGTATACAGAAGCTCGATCGTGCCGAGATGCTTCTCTTCGGCATAGACGCGCATCGTCACCAGCGGAATCACCGTGATGACGACCTTGACGATGTCCGCGTACAGGCGCTGCCAGAGATGCTCGAGAATGCTCTCGCCGAAGCTGAACGTGATCATCGCGTTCAGGTTCGTGTAGAAGTAGTACCCCGACAGCGCGAGGAATACGGCGCCGACGAAGTAGACGAGCGGCAGGCTGAAGAAGCCCCGGAGCTCCTTGCCGAGCAGCGCGGCGAACTGTCTCACGCGTCGGTGCTCCCGGACCGCGCGAGGATGTCGACGAACAGGTCCTCGAGGCTCATCAGCCGCGGGCTGATCTCCTGCACCGCGCAGCCGCGTTCGACGAGCTTTTTCGCAAGCTCGGGGCGGATCGCCCCGCCGCTTCGCGACGTGACGGTGAGCGTCAGCGTGCCGTCGGCGGCGCGCTCGGTGACTTCGACGTTGTCGATCGCGCCGACGTCGCGCACGGCAGCGAGGATCGACTGCTCTCCGCCGCTTGCCCGCACCAGCGTTTCGCCGCGGCCGGCGGTCTTCTCGGTCAGCGCTTCGATCGAGTCGGTGGCGATGACCTTGCCGTGGTCGAGGATCAGCACCCGCCGGCACGTGACGCTGACTTCGGGAAGGATGTGGGTCGACAGCAGCACGGTCGCAAGGCCCGACAGCGTGCGGATCAGCGCGCGGATCTCGACGATCTGGCGCGGATCGAGGCCGACGGTCGGCTCGTCGAGGATCAGCACCTGCGGCTGGTGAATGATCGCCTGCGCGATGCCGACGCGCTGGCGGTAGCCCTTCGAGAGCTTTCCGATGTGCCGCCGCGCCATGCTCGTAAGGCCGCAGACGTCCATCGCGTCGGTGACCGCGCTCGCGACGCGCCCGTCGATGCCCCGCACCTTCGCGGTGAACGCGAGAAACCCCTCGACGGTCATGTCCGGGTAGAGCGCGACCCGCTCCGGCAGATAGCCGATGCGGCGGCGGGCTTCGCGCGGGTCGACCGTCATGTCGACGCCGGCAAGGCTGCAGGTGCCGGAGGTCGGCGCGAAGAAGCCCGTCAGCATGCGCATGATCGTCGTCTTGCCCGATCCGTTGGGACCGAGCAGCCCGACGATCTCGCCCCGCTCGATGCGGAACGAGACGTCGTCGACTGCGCGAAAACGCCCGTAATCCTTTGTGAGATGGGAAGCTTCGATCACCCGGAAATCGCCGTTGCCAGCCGTCGCAGATACCGCCGTCCCGGTCGGCGTTCAACCGGCAGGTCGCGCTTTCGAGCGGCGTCGCACCGGCAGCGGCCAGGCGGGGTCAATTCATGAGGCGAGCGAGCATCGAGATGAACGCGCCGAGACTGAGTCCCCACAGAAGATCCCGCTGCGCGACGGAGATGTTCGTGGCGGCGTATTCGGTCGACGCCGCGCGGACCAGGAACAGCACGGTGACGACGGCGAGCGCGACCCAGTAGCCGGCCGGCTGCTCCTCGCCGCGCGCCAGGCTGAACTGGCGCGACAACTGGAACAGCGAGGCGAGCACGAGCGCGATGCCGACGATGCGAATGGTGCGGAGCATGGTGCCGGAAAAGAGAAGCGGACGGCGCCTGCGGCGCCGCCCGCTTCATGGGTGGAACGGTGTCAGCCGAGGGTCACTCTTCGACCACTTTCGCGGCCTTGGCCATGCGCAGCAGCTCGATCTTCTCCACGTCTCCCGACGCGGCGAGCTTCTCCCAGTGCTTGAGCCGCCACTCCTTGATCACGTACTCGTCGAGCCCGACGACCAGGAAGCTGAAGCCGAGCACGATCGCGGTCGAGCTCCACATGTTGAGACTGTGCTGCAGGTAGTGGATCACGTCGTTGATCATCTGGATCCTCCTCAGGCGGTCTTGATGCGCACGAGCTTGCGGTTCTCGGCGTGTCCGGCTTCCTTCATGATGAATTTCGGCTTGAACACGAGGATCAGCACCGGAGTCAGCGTCTGCGATCCGACGTAGCTGATGAACATCCAGATCGCGAGCAGCAGTCCCATCTCGGCATTGAACCGGATGTTGGACGTTACCCAGAACAGCGTGCTGATGATCATCGTGACGGCCGTGAATGTGACGGCCTTTCCGGACGTCACCAGCGCCTCGCGCACCGACTTCTCGAGGTCACTGTTGACCTGGATCTCCTCGATGATGCGGCTGACGATGTAGAGACCGTAGTCGATGCCGAATCCGACGCCGACCGTGACCAGCGGCAGCGTATGGATGTTCACGCCGATGTCGTTCATGGCCATGTACGCGTTCACCATCATGTTCGACAGCACCAGCGGGCCGAGCAGATAGAAGCCCGACATCGCCGAACGATACGTGAACAGCAGGATGATCCAGATCGTGAAGATCCCGAGGAAGTTCATCAGCAGGTCGTTGCGGACGAGCTCGGCGTTAGCTGCCGCGAGCACTCCGATCAGGCCGCCGGCGAGACGGAACCTCGCTTTCCACGGCGGGGAGATGTCGGCGTCGACCATCTGGCCGCCGCGGTCGATCTTGACGGAAATCGACCGCGAATCCTCGGCCGCCTTGTGGAGCCCGGAACGATAGTCGACCGCCGACCACAGGCCGATGGTATGCAGAACCTTCTGGAAGCCGCCCTGATGCTCGGCGCGCGCGTTGTCGTCGAGGTACTCGACGTCCTGGCCGTTGATTGCCGCGATCCGGTCGCCGACCTTGAACGGGCTGTCGACCGTGCCGCCGACGTGCTTGCCGATCCACGACTTCTCGTGGTTCGACCACTTCGGCGTCGGCAGGATGCTCTTGACGATGACGTCCTTGCCGTTGTCGCTGCCGACGTCGATGCCGAGCGTCGTGTTCTCGCTGCGCGCGATGTACTCGTTCGAGCGCTCGATCACGCGATTGATGTTCGAGCCCTTGTGGTCGCGGGCGAAGAACGTCACGTGCGCGGTCGAATAGTCGGTCGAGACGTACTTGGCCGTCTCGGTCGGCGGCGATCCCGAGAAGAAGATGAAGAACAGGCCGCCGACGTCGACCCAGTTGTTCGGGATGACGCCCCACTTCGGCTCGAGCTCGTGGAACACGCTGTTGACGGCGCGAAGGATGTCGGCCAGCGAGAAGCTGTAGCCGATCGACGGGTCACGCTCGAGGAAGCGCTGGAAGCCCTCCATGTCCTTGAGCTGGTGCGGGTCTTTCATCGCGTTCTTGTCGTAGCCCTCGGCCACGATGATCAGCGGCTCGACGCCGCCGAACTTGCCCTGAACCGCGTTGTGCGACTGGTTGTACGGCGAATCGAGCCACAGCAGCGGCGAGGCCGAATGCGGATCGCCGATCGTCAGGCCGCGCGCAAAGTAGAACGCGACTGCGGCCGCGGTCAGCCATGATCCGATGGTCACCCAGCGGCCGAGCGGGCTCATCAGCACGTCGACGAAGCGCTCGATCATGCGGCGGAACCCGCCGCGCTCGCGCAGCATGACGAGCTCAGGCTCGGGCGCTTTCAGGTAGTAGTACACGATCGGGTTCAGCATCATCTCGGAGATCGTGATGGCCAGAATCCACCACGATGCAGTCACGGCGAGCTTCTGCAGCATCAGCACCGGGACGAGAAGAATGACGAGAACGCCGAACGCGTCCGTCGCGATACCCGAGAACGTCGGCACGAACAGCTCGGCGAACGACGCGACGATGGCTCGCCGTTTGTTCCAGCCGCAGCGCTCGAATTCCTCGTAATATCGATCGTGCATCTGGATCGCGTGACTTACCGCTCGAGCGGTAATCAGGAACGGCATCACGAGCATCAGCGGATCGAGCGCGAGGCCGATCAGGTGAATGAAGCCCATGCCCCAGAACGCGGCGATCAGGCCGGTGATGGTCGGACGCAGCGCGCCGCGCCAGTCGTGGAAGTAGAACCAGCGCAGCACCCATTCGATGCAGTACGTGATGACGAGGATGAAGAAGACGTCGCCGGCGTAGTTGTAGACCCATCCGTACAGGCGCGGCTCGCCGGCGGCCCATACCCTGACGTTCGATCCACCCGACGCGATCGTCGCCTCGCCCGGCTTGCCGTCGCGCAGGTAGGAAACCTTGACGGGGCCGGTGTTCTCCTTCTTGGCCTTGATGATCGCCGAGCTGATTTCCCACCGGCGCATGGCGGTCTTGCCGTTGATCGCGGTGATGACGTCGCCTTCCTCGAGTCCGCCCTGGGAAGCCGAGGAGGTCTTCTTGTCGAAGATGCGCTTGACGATGATGCCGGTGCCCTTCTCGACCTTGAGGGCCTCGGCACGATCCGGCTCGACGTCGACCAGCTGCGCGCCCGTCCAGCCTTCGGTGAACGGCGCGATCACGCGCTCGTTCATCTCTTCGAAGATGCGGTTGTACTCGAGTCGGCCTTCGATGAAGTTCGCACGGACCAGCGCGGCCTTGTCGTCGAGAGAGACGAGAATGCCGAAGACGTTCTCCGAGTTGTGAACGATGCGCCGGATGTCGGCGGCATCGTCGGCCGTGCGCGGCATGTCGATCATGATCGGCTCGGAGCGCAGCGTTCCGGCTGCGGCGACGCGCAGATGGCGCGTCGTGCGGTGTCCGATCGAATCGATCTGGCTGTGGTTCACGCCGTAGACGCGGTCCATCTCCTGCGTCATCAGGTAGATCTGGCCGAGGTTCTCGACGTTGAAGATGTTGCCTTCTTCGACCTCGGCCATCATCACGATGTTGTTCGCGCCGCCGAAATCCTTCGAGTACGTGTTGTGAATCTGCACGTACGGATGGGTCTGCGGAAGCAGCTCGCCGAAGCTCGTCACCAGGTTGAGCTGGAAGCTCCAGTAGGCGATCAGGCCGGTAACGAACAGCACGATGATGGAGACGGGGTGCCTCAGGTCGATGAGCCGGTCACCGATCCAGTAGAGAAGGCGCTTGTCCGCCGGGACTTCGTAATTGATCGCCATGGATGTTTCCTTTGTTTCGAGGGCAGTCGGCGATTAGCCGAGGCGGCGGAACCAGGTTTTGCCACCGTCGGTGGTATTCATGATGAAGCCGAAGCCTCCGACCATCCAGCCAACGTTGTCATCGTAGAATTCAACGTTGCGAATCCAGTTGTTGACCTGCGTGCCGAGGTTGCCCTTGGCGAGAGTTCCGCCCGGCGGTGCGTAGACCGCCTGCCCCGATCCTCCCACGGCCCAGACCGCGCCGCTCGGAAGCAGATCCACCGAGTAAAATGGTGCGTCGTATTCCTTGATGCCGTGCGGAGCCCAGCTCCAGGTTTCTCCGCCGTCGGAGGTCTTCGCGATGCGGCCCTCGAGACCGACGGCATAGCCGTCGTTGGCGTTGCGGAACTCGACGTCGAAGAACGTCGGCAGCTCCATGATGTCGAAATACTCTTCGCCGACGAGGCTCGCCTGCTTGTCGTGCCACGTCGCGCCGCCGTCGGTCGTTTTCAGGATCTTGCCGAACTCTCCGACGACGTATCCGACCTGCGGGCTCAGGAACTGGACGTCGTAGAGGACGGGATCCTCGAACGCGATACCCGCGTTTTCATCCATCGCGCCGGTGACGACCGGACGAAGAGTCGACGTCGTCCAGGTCTTTCCGCCGTCCTTGGTGATCGTGATCGTCGAGCGGTCGCCGATGGCCACCGCGTTGTTCGCGTCGATCGCGCTGATCGCGAACAGCGGAGCGAGCGGACACTTGTCCGACTCGTCGGTCGCGTCGATGTCGCCGCCGGAAGCGCGACAGTCGTCGGTCATGTAGATCTTGCCGCCCTGCGCGGTCCAGGTCTTGCCGCCGTCGGTGGTCTTCTGGATCGTTGCGCCCTGTCCGACGATCCAGCCCGACTTCTTGTCGGCAGCGAAGCTGATGCTGTAGAGGCCGTTCTTGCTTCCGCTGTCGATGATGTTCCAGGTGGTTCCGAAATCGGAAGTCTGAAGCAGCTTGCCGTTGTATCCGACGATCAGGGCTTCTTTCGGACTCAAAATTTCAAGGTCGTAGAAACGGTCGGATACGTAGACCTTCTGGGTCAGCATATCCTCCATGGCTTCATGCCGGTGGCAGCCCGTGGTGACCGCGGTTGCGGCAAGGACCGCCAGTGGCAGACCTCGCCACCGACCTGAAAGGGCATTGGATCCCATGATGCTCTCCTCAAGCGGACGAAACTTTCGAAATCGACGTTTTTGCAGGCGAATCCGCCTGCACACGAGGGCCCGGGGTTTAACGGCCGTCCCCACACAAGTCAAGGAAATCGCGCACGTTCACGCCCATCCTCGACCTGTGCTTGGCGTGGAACCTGTGACCGGCGGCACTGGCGTTGTGATTATTTCTTCTGGGCGTCGTCTGGGAAGTATTCGTTGCGGTCTGCGCCTTCGGCCAGCGTCTGCTGGTCGATTCTCCAGGCCCCGTTCTCCTTGATCAGCTCGTAGATCTCGTGCTCGTCCAGACCGAGTTGGTTTAAGAACTTGTCCTGCGATTTCAGGATATTGGGAACGCGCGCGACACCGTCGGCACCGATGATGGCAGGGTACACCTTGAAGTCGATGATCTTCACCTCGCCCATCTGCATGACGTACTGCTGCTCCTTGGCCCATTCGTCGACGCTCTTGCCGGCGCGAAGCGTGGTCGAGACGTACTGGTAGGCGTCCTTGAACCGCTGTTCCTGCATCGCCTTGAGATAACTCGCGACGACCTTGTCCGGCGTGAGTGCGGCGGAGTCGGCCGGAGCTGCGGCTGCCGGAGCCGCTGGTGCAGCAGGCGCAGCCGCCGCCGGTGCAGCGGGAGCCGGTGGCGTCTTGGCCGGCTCTGCAGCGCGCGCGGCAAAGGCGGAAAGGCAGAGAATCGACGAGAGAGCGACAGATAGAGGGCGGATTGGCGAAGGCATGCCGCATCGTACCCAACGGCTGGCAACAGGCAACCTCGCTGACGCGCCCGCCGACGTTCGGGCAGGTCTTCCGGCGCAGGAGAGTCCTGCTGCGACGGCCCGGGAGTGTCTTCCGCCAGCGTCGTGGATGTATCGATCGTGCGAATCTCCTCGGTTGCCCGGGCGCGACGCGAGGACTAAAAGCGCCGGATGACCGCTACAGAAACCGCACCCACTCCGCCCACGCTCCAGGACCGCGTTCGAGAGATCTTCAGCGCGTTCGAGATGCAGGGTGCGCCAGGTGCGACCACGACGACCCGCTACCTTCTGAAGCTTGCCGGAACCGCGACGGGGACGTTCCTGCTCGAGGTCGGCCCGGACGGCGTGCACTGGAAGAACGGCGAAGGCGAGTCCGCCGACGTCACGATCAAGATCGACACCAGCGATTTCATTGCCATCGCCGACGGCAGCCTCGACGGCCGCCTCGCCCTCGCCAGCGAGAAAATCGAGCTCGACGGCGACCTGGCCTCGGCCGCCCAGCTTCTGCGCCTGTTCTTTCCTGAGGATCCCGACGCCTGACTTCTCTCGGCTAGTGCGTTGCGCCGGACGACGCCCGGCTCGTGTTGCGTGGCTCCCGTCGCTCCTCGTTGCCCTCGCTCGGTCGCAAGCCGGGCGATGAGACCGGTTTCAGGATACCGGGATGCCGGCGAAGACTTCGCCGATTACTTTGAGGACGACTTCGTCGTCGAAAGGTTTGGACATGTAGAGGTCGGCGCCGGTTTCGAAGGCGCGCTGTTCGTCGGAGCGCTGGCCCTTGGCGGTCAGGATGATCACGTACATGCCCATCAGGTTCGCGTCCTGGCGGATGGCCCTGCAGACTTCGTAGCCGTCCATTTTCGGCATCATCACATCCAGCAGCACGACTTTCGGCCGCAGTCGGCGCACGGCGGCGAGGCCTTCGATGCCGTCGGACGCGGTCGCTACTTCGACGCCTTCGGCGTCGAGGATGAACGCGACGGTCTCGCGGATGTTCGCCTCGTCATCGACGAGCACGACGCAGTCGCGAAGGTGCGAGTTGCGGAAGCGCGCGGTCATTTTTGCGGTACCCACGCGGCCGGACGCTTTTCGAGAAACGCGGTCATGCCTTCGACGGCTTCGTCGGATACGCGAAGCCGCGCAATCAGGTCGGCGGTGTAACGCAGCGCCGCGTCGCCATCGAGCCCGCACACCGTATCGACGAGTGCCTTGGCCGCGATGAGCGCATTCGGACCGGCCTTGGCAAGATCCCCGGTAATGCGGGTGACGGCTTCGTCGAGCGCCGCGTCCGGCGCGACGACGTCGACCAGTCCATGCTCGCGCGCGGTCTTTGCATCGATCGGCTCGCCGGTCAGGAACAGGCGCTTGGCGGTCACGCGGCCGAGCCTTCGGATGCAGAACGGCGAGATCACCGCCGGCACGATGCCGAGACGGACTTCGGAGAATTGAAAGCGCGTGCTCTCGGCAGCGACGACGATGTCGCAGGCCGCCATCAGCCCTACCCCACCGCCGATCGCCGGCCCGTGCACGCGCGCGAGCACCGGCTTCGCACACGATGCGATGCGATGGAACAGGCCGCCCATGCGATGCGCATCGCTGCGGTTCGCGTCGTCGGACGAGTCGCGCGAGCTCCGCATGCTGCGAAGGTCGGCGCCCGCGCAGAATGCCGGACCCTCGCCTGCAATGACGAGAGCGCGCACCGACGGGTCCGATTCGAACGCCGCGATCGCATCGCCGACTTCTTCCATGAGCTCGCTGCTCAGCGCGTTTCGCACTTCGGGCCGGTTGAGCGTGATCCAGCCGAGGCTGTCCTTGATCGAGGTGAGGATCGTCGTGCTCATACGCTCATTCCACACCGTCCAGCAGATCCTCGGCCACTTCGATCTCCATCGTCAGCAGCCCCTGCGACGCGGTCTTGCCCTGGTTGTCGAGCTGCAGCGACAGCGTGCCTCCGCCTCCGAGCGCCTGCTGCATCGTAAAGTTCATCGCGCCCAGGTTGTCGAGCCGGTAACGCGAGACCTTGCCCCGGGCGAGCGATTTGTAGAACTGCGCGACGCGCTCGGCGGTAAGCTCGCGCACCAGCTCGGGATAGAATTCTCTCTTGAGCGCAATCACGCCGATGTTGCAGACGTCGCCTTTGTCGCCGGAGCGCGCATGCGCGACTTTTCCGAGCGGCACGCGAACGCGACGGCCAGGAGCAGCTTCGGGCACGGGTCCTTCCTCCGGACGTTCGATCGGCCCGCCCGGCCCACTGTCGCACGGAAAGTCTTCGGACGCGCCATCGAAAAACAGCCGCTGCGTAACCAGCCGCCGCGGGATGAGCGCCGGCCAGTATCCGTATGCCGGCTGCGGCGACGGTCGCCCTCCCGCTCCGCAGATCCCGGGCGGACCGGACAGCGCAATGCCCGCGAGCTCGCGTGCGAAAGATTCCATCGACTTCTTGTCGAACGAGCGGCAGCCGAAGCGCAGCGCGACCTCGTTCGGCACCACCGCCGGCGCCGCCGACTCTCCCCAGCACGCGTTGTAGCCGATGTATTCGGTGCGCGTTTCCTCGAAGCTGCCCTTCACGCGGCTCCAGAAGATGTCGGCAAAGCGGCGCGCCTTGCGCACCGATTCGGGGCCGCTGACGACGACGATCGCCTGGGCTTTCATCCCGGCTTCGTACGTCATCGAAACCTTGAGCGTATCGGTCGGCATTCGCCCGCGCACGCCGGAAATCCGAACGCGGTCATTTCCTTCGTCTTCCATTGCGAACGACGTGAAATCGGCGACGACATCGGTCGACGCGTAAAATCGCGGATCGCCGATCTCATACAGGACCTGCTCGGATGCGGTGCGACGGCTGACGAGACCACCGGTGTCCGGATGCTTGGTCAGTACGAAGCTTCCGTCCGGCGAGCATTCGACGAGCGGATAGCCGAAATTCTCGAACGAGCGCACTTCTTCCCAGCGCGTGTAGTTGCCGCCTGTCACCTGCGCGCCGCACTCGATCAGATGACCGGCAAGAAGACCGGACGCGAGCTTGTCGTAATCTTCCCAGCTCCAGCCGAACTCGTGCACCATCGGCGCGAGAACCGACGCGGCATCATACGTGCGGCCGGTGACGACGATGCGCGCGCCTTTCGCGAGCGCCGCGGCTATCGGTCTTGCCCCGATGTACGCGTTCGCCGAGTTGACCTTTGCGAGGCGCTCTCCGATCGGCTCGCCGGTATCGAGGTGCGGAAACTTGCAGCCCGCCGCTGCGAGGTCGCCGAGACGCAGCTGCAGGTCGTCGCCGTCGACGATCGCGACCGGAAGCTTGACGCCGGCGTCGTTCGCGGCGGCGTCGAGAGCGCGCGCACAGGCACCCGGATTGATGCCGCCGGCGTTCGCGATGACGGTGATTCCCTTCTCGGCAATCTCGCGCATCAGCGGCCGCAGGTACGCCACGAAGTCGCGCGCGTAGCCGGCCTGCTCGCTCTCGGCTTTCTGCCTGGCGAGGATGATCATCGTGATCTCGGCCAGGTAGTCCATCGTCAGGTAGTCGATCGGACCACCGCGCACCTGGCGCGCGATCGCAGCACCTTCGTCGCCCCAGTAGCCGCTCGCGTTCGCGATGATGATCTTGTCTTTCATGCTTCCGTCATCTCCACTCTCGTCCTCTTGTCGGCGTCAGTGCGTGGCGTTTTTATCGGCCCGGCAAGGGGCCATGCCCTGTCGGCGGGTTCTCGCCTTCGCACCGCTCCACCGCCGCGCGCCCCGCCACGCTTCGGCTCGATAGGCTCGCCGCGCTCCTCTCCACCGCCGCTCCCCGCCCCTCGCTTGGCTGCGCCAGCCGCCGCCATGGCACAGCCCCTCGCCGGCCCTCCAGGAGAACGTTTGCCGTGCGATCTTCCGGAAAAGCGGACATGCGAAGACGCAGAGACGCGCCCAGTGTGCCCAATCGACCACCACAGCCCATAGTTGGAGCCGGCAGGTTGCGAGAATGCGATTCGATCATGCTGCTTCGACGCGCTCACGTTCCGTAGTCACCTGGCACGGCGATGATGAAGAAAATCGCCGAACCGACCCTCGCCCTCCGACGCAGACTCTCCCTACGATGATCGCCGGGACCCGGTGCATCTCGCGAAACTTCCAGTGTGGACAATTCTGGCGCTTCTACAACGAAGAGAATTGCGAAGCACAATCGCCGGCGCACTTCGATACTGGAGCCCCACGGACGTTCGGTTGGCGTAGACGCAAGCATTGGAGCATTGCAGGATCGGCACAGTTCCATCGCCAGCGTCGCAAGATCGGCACGGTCTCACCGTCGGCGTCGCAGGAACGGCATGGTCCTGTTGCCGGCGTGTTCCTGGAGGGCCGGCGGGGGCGGTGCCGCAGAGGCGGCTGGCGCAGACAAGCGAGGGGCGCGGTGCGGTGGCGGAGCGGAGCGCGGCGAGCCTATCGAGCCGTAGCGTGGCGGGGCGGACGTGGTGGAGAGGTGCGAAGGCGAGAACCCGCCGACGCGGCACTGCCCCCGTCGGCCCGATACCAACGCAACGCACACACCGATCGCATGAGCGAGAAAGGTCACATGCGAAACACGCCGTTGCGAGTAGCCTGCACGGGCGCCTGAAGCGCCGCTTCGAGCGCAAGCCCGAGCGCCGCGCGCGTGTCGAGCGGATCGATGACGCCGTCGTCCCAGAGGCGCGCCGTGCTGTACCACGGGCTGCCTTCGGCCTCGTACGTCGAGACCACCTGGTCGTGCATCGCCTTCTCGAATGCCGGGTCGAGCTCCTGACCTTCGGTCGCAAGCTGCGCCTTCTTGACCTGCACCAGCGTGCTCGCCGCCTGCTCTCCGCCCATGACCGAGATGCGCGAGTTCGGCCACATGAACAGGAACCGCGGACTGTAGGCGCGGCCGCACATCGCGTAGTTCCCGGCGCCATGCGATGCGCCGATGATCACCGTCAGCTTCGGCACCTCGGCATTGGCGACCGCGTGGACCATCTTCGCGCCGTCCTTGGTGATGCCGCCGTGCTCGTAGCGCCGTCCGACCATGAAGCCGGTGATGTTCTGCAGGAACAGGATCGGCGTGCGCCGCTGGCAGCACAGCTCGATGAAGTGCGTCGCCTTGAGCGCCGCCTCCGAGAAGATCACGCCGTTGTTCGCGATGATCCCGATCGTCCTGCCGTAGAGCCGCGCGAAGCCGGTGACGATCGTCGTGCCGTAGCGCTGCTTGAATTCGTGGAAGCGGCTGCCGTCGACGAGGCGCGCGATGACCTCGCGGCAGTCGTACGGCGTGCGCGTGTCCTTCGGGATGATTCCGTAGAGCTCGGCCGGATCGTAGTGCGGCTCCTCGGACGCTTCGCGCTCGAGCGGGCCGCCTGCGCCCATGACGAGGTTCTCGAACACGTCGCGCGCGATCGCGAGACCGTCGCGGTCGTTGGCGGCGAGATGATCGGCGACGCCGGAAATCCGCGTATGGACGTCGCCGCCGCCGAGCTCTTCGGCAGTGACCTCTTCACCGGTTGCCGCTTTGACGAGCGGCGGCCCGCCGAGAAAGATCGTGCCCTGATTGCCGACGATGATGTTCTCGTCGCACATCGCCGGCGTGTACGCGCCTCCCGCGGTGCACGAGCCCATCACGACCGCGACCTGCGGAATTCCCGCCGCCGACATGCGCGACTGCAGGTAAAAGCCGCGCCCGCCGTTGTGCGCGTCGGGAAAGATCTCGGCCTGAAGCGGCAGGAACGCACCGCCGGAATCGACGAGGTAGACGGTGGCGATGCGGTTCTCGAGCGCGATCGTCTGCGCGCGGATCTGCTTCTTGACGGTCATCGGATAGACCGTGCCGCCTTTGACGGTCGCGTCGCTGCAGATGACCATGGCCAGACGTCCGCGGATGCGACCGATGCCGGTGATGCAGCCGGCCGCCGGGGCTTCGCTTCCGTACATCTCCCACGCAGCGAGCGGCGACAACTCGAGAAACGGCGATCCGGGATCGAGCAGGCCCTCGACGCGGTCGCGCGGCAGCAGCTTTCCGCGCGACAGATGGCGCTGGCGCGCCTTCTCGGTGCCGCCGATTCGAACCTGTGCGAGCTTTGCACGAAGCTCCGCCGCGAGCGCCTCGTTCACGCGCAGGTTTTCGGCGAACTCCGGCGCGGAAGTGCGCACCTGCGAAATCAGTCGCTGCATCGACTGCGGTTCAGTGCGCGGCCGGCGGCGTTGCCGGAGCAGGTGCCGTTGCCGGCGCGGGCGGCGTTGCCGCAGCAGGCGGCGGTGATGCAGGAGCCGCCGATGGTGCGACAGCGGGCGGTGATGCAGGCGCCGGTGCAGGGACATCGGCGCCGATGGACCGATCGTACTTGAGCGACGTCAACGACCCGTAGAACTGATTGTAGTAGAGCTCGTCCTGGTACTTCTGCGACTTGGTGATGCCCTGGATCACGAGGTACTGCTTGCGGTCCGGCGACGTCAGCACGAAGTAGACCTCGTATCCGTCCGGATCGCCTTTGATCGGAGAGTGGACGAGCAGCCGGTACGTGTACATGTCCGGCACCGAGCTGACCGCCTGCACGGGATCGGCCGAGACCACGTCGTCCTTGCGCTGGTCGGAGATCTGCTTGCGGCTGAGCTCGCCCAGCGACTGCGCGCTCTCGATCTTGACACCGTCCGGGATGTCGTGCGCTTCGAATGCGGCTCCGAACAGCGTGTTGATCGCGGCATCGTCCTCCGCGGACTTCTTCTCGGCGTAGACGAGCGACAGCGTGTCCGGGCTGACCGACATCTGCCGCCAGCCGTCCGCTTGCGGCGGCTGGTACTTGAAGTGCCCGAGTGTGTACTCCTTGGACGGCACGACGAGCTGCAGCATCTCCTGCGCGCTCGACGGTCGAGGCAGCAGGGCCATGCCCGAAAGCACGCCGAGCGCGAGCATCCATGCACGAGTTCCGATAAGGGATTTCTTTTCGATTGCGAGCATACGTCGTTGTCCTTTGAGCTCTGCGGCGTTCACGAACCGGATTCGCCCGTCTGCCGCATGAGCGTTTTCAATTGCGCAGCCATCGCCGCCGCGCCGTGTTCCTGCTTGACGGACATCCATCCGCGCGTCGAGACGCGGTCGCCGCGCGTCGAGACGCGGTCGCCGCGCGTCGAGACGCCGTCGCCCTGCGTCGAGACCCCGTCGCCCTGCGTCGAGACGCTTTCGCCCGTCCGGTATTCGTCTCCGGCATCAAGAATCGCGGCCGCCGGCAGTCTGCCGCTGTCTTCGCAGTCCTTCCACTCTTCGAGCAGAAACGCCGAGGATTCGCGGGGACCGTCGAGCACGACGAGCGCGCCGTCGGGTTTGCGGCGCGCAGCGACGTCGAGCGCGACCTTCAGATTGGTCGCCGCGAGCGTCCGCAGCCCCTGTTTCTCGAGCGCGATGCAGAGCTCGGCTCGGCGGCGACTGTGCTCGGCGACGACGAGGAAGGTCGGCATGCGATCGCCGCGCTGCGCCGCCGATGCGCCGCCATCGATGCAGCCGCTCGCGCGCGGAGTTTCATCGCGCTGATCCGTGCCCTCCCCGGCGCCCGCAAGGCGGACCTCCGCACCGACGCGATGCTCGATGCCCATCAGCACGCGCTCGCATCGCTCGATGCTGTCGCGCAGCGTCTGTTCGACGGACAGATCCGCATCGCCGAGCTGGGCCTCAATGGTTTCCAGGCGCTCGACGGTGGCTTCGAGCACATCGGCGACCTCGCCGACGCACGCACGAAGCTCGAGGATGCGTCGCGGGAGATCTTCGCTGCGCCCGGCCATTGCGGCGTCCGCGTCAGGGGCTGCTGCGTCCGGGCGGGACGGCTGCGCCGCGCGCTGGGCGGGCCGCATGGTATCGACGCCGCGCCGCGCGCTCTTTGCAAGGTCGGCGACGATGCCGCGTGCCCGATCGCCGAGCTCCGAGAGCGCGTCCGAACCGCCGAGATCGGTCGCCGCATGCCGCAGCGCTTCGAGCAGGCGCTCGGTGCTTCCGGCCAGATCGGTGTCGTGTTTGGTTTCGGTCATTCCGGCGGTCCGCAGTCCGGCCGGCCTGCCGACTTCAGGCGCCTTCGCGCTGTCGCGCGTAGTTTGCCCGTGGCGCAGGCGGGAGATTGATCACACTCTTCGGGAAGAATCCGACGAGGTAACCGACAATGTCCTTTACGGACACCGTCCCGACCGGTGTGCCCGATTTGTCTACCAAGGGAATGTGCCTGTAGCCACCGAGGCTCATCAGGTTGAGCGCGAATGCGATCGAGTCGGTCGGTCGCAGCGTTTCAGGATCTGCAGTCATCACGCGGCGCACGGCGATCTTCGAAGGATCGAGACCGGCGGCAACCACACGCGCGACCACGTCACGGTCCGTGAAGATTCCCTTGAGCTTGCCGGCACGGACGATGAGCACGCATCCGGCGTGGCGGTCACGCATCAGATGCACGGCTTCGAGAACCGACGCGGGCGATTCGATCAGCACGGGCTCGCTCGGAGGCAGCACGGCCAGCGGGCGCGTCAGGACCTTCTCGTTGAACGAAGACTTGTCGGTGCCGGTCTCTTCGTATTCGGCGATCGTCTTCTGGATGAAACCCGCAACGCTCTCGTCGACTTCGTCGGCGACGGGATCGGGCGGATCTCCGGGCATCATCGGCGCATTCGGTGGATTCGGAGTGTTCGTGCTCATGCGACCGTCCACGTTTCGCCGCTGCGATAGAGCTTGTCGAAATCCCCTCCGCCCTTGCTCTTGCGGGCATCGTCGATCTGGGCGTGCACGGACTCTTCGTAGATCGGATGCGACGGCCCATCGACGCAGCGCAGGACGCCGAGTGGCAGCGGCGTGCCGTCTTTGCCCATGCGCGCGAGCAGCTGCGTAAGGACCGGATTGGTCTCGTCGTGCACCGCAATCTCGGAGATGTCGACGTTGTCGAGCGAGACCACCTCGAACGAAAAATCCGCGCGCAGCCGGATGCCGCGGCGCCGGTCGGCGCCGAACAGCAGCGGCTTTCCGTGCTCGACGAGAACCCGGTTGTCTTCCTTCATCGTCTTGTCGGTGACGGCGTCGAACGCGCCGTCGTTGAAGACCGGACAGTTCTGGATGATCTCGATGAACGACGTTCCCTTGTGGCTGGCGGCCCGGTGCAGCATCGTCTGAAGGTGCTTGGCCTCGACGTCGACCGTGCGCGCGATGAACGTGGCCCCGGCGCCGAGCGCGAGCGCCGCCGGATCGAACGGCGGATCGACGACGCCGAGCGGACTCGACTTGGTCACCTGCCCGACGCGCGAAGTCGGCGAGAACTGACCCTTGGTCAATCCGTAGATCTCGTTGTTGAACAACAGGATGTTCAGGTCGACGTTGCGGCGAAGAATGTGGATCAGGTGATTGCCGCCGATCGAAAGACCGTCGCCGTCACCGGTAACCATCCACACCGACAGATCCGGACGCGCGAGCTTGAGGCCGGTCGCGATCGCCGGCGCGCGTCCGTGGATGCTGTGGAAGCCGTACGTGTTCATGTAGTACGGAAAGCGGCTCGAGCAGCCGATTCCCGAGACGAACACGATGTTCTCGCGCGGGATGCCGAGCTCGGGCATCACTTTCTGCACCTGCGAGAGAATGGCGTAGTCCCCGCAACCCGGGCACCAGCGTACATCCTGGTCGGTCGCGAAGTCTTTGCGGGAAGGCGGTGTTGCGCTCGGGGCTTCGGCAGTGCTCATGGTATGTATTCCCTGACCTTCGTTACGCGCGGTCCTGTTCGGCGCCGTGACGCTCGACGATGATGGTGCGAATCCAGTCGGTCAGCTCTGCAGCAGTAAACGGCTGCCCTTTGATCTTGTTGACCGGAATGGCGTCGATGAGCGTGTAGTCGCGGATCATCCGTACGAGCTGGCCCATGTTCATCTCCGGCACGATCACCGTGCGGAATCGCTTGAGCACACGCCCGAGATCTTTCGGCAGCGGATTGATCCAGCGCAGATGCACGTGACCGACCGCCATTCCTTCGGCGTTCAGGCGCCCGACGGCTTCTTCGATCGCGCCGAAGGTCGAGCCCCAGCCGACCACGACGGCCTCTCCAAGCTCGCTTCCTGAGACTTTGATCGGCGGCAGCGTATCGGCGATGCGGGCGACCTTCTCGGCGCGCACGCGCACCATGCGCTCATGGTTGGCCGGCGAGTAGCTGATGTCGCCGCTCTCGTAGTCTTTCTCGATGCCGCCAATGCGGTGCTCGAGCGCCGGCGTTCCGGGTCGCACCCACGGACGCGCCAGCGTGTCCTCGTCACGCAGGTACGGCTGGAACCCGATCGTGTTCGTCCAGAACTTGGCCGGCTCTTCTTCGATGTCGGAATAGTTCGGCAGGCGCCACGGTTGCGAGCCGTTGGCGAGATATCCGTCCGTCAACAGGATCACCGGCGTCATGTGGCGAATGGCGGTGCGAACGGCTTCGATCGCCGCATAGAAACAGTCGGTCGGCGTCGACGCCGCAATCACCGGAACCGGGCATTCGCCGTTACGGCCGTAGACGGCCTGCAGGAGATCGGCCTGTTCGGTCTTGGTCGGCAGCCCCGTGCTCGGACCGCCACGCTGCACATTGACGATGACAAGCGGAAGCTCGGTCATGACGGCCAGCCCGATGGCCTCGGTCTTGAGCGCGATGCCCGGGCCGCTCGACGCGGTGATGCCGATCGATCCGCCGAACGATGCACCGATTGCCGCGGTCACCGCCGCGATCTCGTCTTCGGCCTGGAACGTGACGACGCCGAAATGCTTCTGCGCAGCAAGCTCGTGCAGGATGTCGCTCGCCGGCGTGATCGGGTACGAGCCGTAGAACAGCTGGACTCCGGCACGCGAAGCGGCCGTCATCAGACCCCACGCCGTCGCCTGGTTGCCGGTGATGCTGGTGTAGAGTCCGGGCGCGATCTTCGCGGGACCGACTTCATAGCGCGTAACGAAGAGCTCGGTCGTTTCGCCGAAGTTCCAGCCCGCCTTGAACACGCGCGTGTTGGCTTCGACGAGTGCGGGATTCTTGCGGAAGCGCGCGGCGATCCAGCGCAGCGTCTCCTCGGTCGGCCGGTTGTAGAGCCAGCTGCACAGGCCGAGCGCGAAGAAGTTGCGGCAACGCACCACCGAACGCGTCGGCAGGTCCATGTCGGCAACCGCCTGCGTCGTCAGCTTGGTCATCGGGATATCGACGACATGCCAGCGCGTAAGCTCCGCGGTCTTGCCGGGATGCTCTGCGTAGCCGGCCTTGACGAGGTTGGACTTGGTGAATGCGTCTCCGTCGATGATCAGCGTGCCGCCGTCGCGAAGATCGGCGACGTTCACCTTGAGGGCGGCCGGATTCATCGCGACCAGCACGTCGGGCTGGTCGCCGGGCGTGTAGACGGTCTTGCTCGAGAAATTCAGCTGGAAGCCGCTGACGCCGGCGAGAGTTCCCGCAGGTGCTCGGATCTCGGCGGGAAAGTCCGGTAGCGTCGCGATGTCGTTGCCTGCCAGGGCCGATTCGGTGCTGAACTTTGTGCCGGTCACCTGCATGCCGTCGCCGGAATCTCCGGCGAATCGGATGACGACGGTGCTGACGGTCTCGACGGCCTTCGGCGGGACGCTCGAGGCTTGGGACATGAAAAACTCCTTGTTGTCCGCAGCGGTACCGGCTGGCCCTGCCGGCAGACAAGCGCCCGGATTCTACGCAGAGAAATGAGCGGGAACAATGATTCTCTGCAGGGTCGAGCAGCCGCCCTTATTTCACCCCGCGAGCGCGGGGGCCGTCAGGCCGTGGACGGGCGCGGGCGCGTTTTCCACCGCCGGTGTGCCCAGTTCCACTGGTGCGGAAAGCGGCGGACGACGCGGTCGACCTCGCGGCCATATCGCTCCGTCAGGTCCCGGAGCGCCGACTCGCGCTCACCGCCGCCAAGGCGGCCTTCCGGCGGCGAAATGAGCTCGCAGAGCACGGGCGACGTGCGGTCGCCCTGCCACACCGAGAATACCGGCAGCACCGGCGCGCCCGTGGCCAGGCTGAGCCGCGCGAGCATGGTCGACGTGCACGCCGGATGGCCGAGGACGTCGATGAAAATGCCCCGTCCGTCGCGCTGGTTCTGGTCGAGCGGCACGGCGACGCAGCCGCCGCCGGCCAGGATCCTGAGCGCATCGCGGACGCTGCCGCCGCGCCCGAGGGTCGTGACCCCGCAGCGCTCGCGCTCGCTCAGCACGAACCGGTCGATCTCGGCGACGCCGAGCGAGCGATGAAACACCGCCACCGGCGCAACCAGGCTGCCGAAGATCCGCGCCAGCAGCTCGAAATTGCCGATGTGCGCCGTCAGCAGCAGAAGCCCGCGCCCGGATGCGCGTCCTTCGGCGACCGCGGCGCGCAGCGACGTCCAGTCCGGATCGAGCCTGGCGGCGTCGAGCACGTCGTCGCAGTGGGCGATTTCGGCGATGATGCGTCCCCAGTTCTGGAACGTCGCACGCACCACCGAGTCGCGCACGACAGTGTCCATCGATGGAAACGCGATCTCGAGATTTTCCTCGACGACCCGGCGGTGATTGCGGTCGGCGCGCGCGAACAGATCCGCGAGGCGTTCGAGGCCGCCGCGTGCGCGGGCCAGCGATGCCGACTCCAGAACCGACCACACGCCGCGCAATGCCTGATAGGCCGCGCGATCCGTGACCTTGCGCAGGGTCGTCCGCGGGTCGGGGCTACCGGGGCCGCAAAGGGCCTTGTCCTGCCATTGAGCCACTTCCACTCTACTGCTACTTGTCACCCGCCATGGAAAAGCGCGACCAGCCCTGGATCATCCGCACATACTCCGGTTACAGCTCGGCCAAGGTATCCAATGCGCTTTATCGCGCGAACCTCGCCAAGGGCCAGACCGGGCTGAGCGTGGCCTTCGATCTGCCGACCCAGACCGGTTACGACAGCGATCACCCGCTGGCGAGGGGCGAAGTCGGCAAGGTCGGCGTTCCGATCGGCAACATCAGCGACATGCAGACGCTGTTCGACGGGATCCCTCTCGATCGCATGAACACGTCGATGACGATCAATGCGACCGGAGCATGGCTGCTCGCTCTCTATGTGGCGGTCGCCGACCGCCAGGGCGTAAAGCCCGCGGTGCTGCAGGGCACCATCCAGAACGACATCATCAAGGAATATCTGTCGCGCGGGACCTACGTATTTCCGCCGGCGCCGTCGATGCGCCTTGCCGCCGACATCATCTCGTACACGGTGAGCGAGATTCCCAAGTGGAACCCCATCAACATCTGCAGCTACCATCTGCAGGAAGCCGGCGCGACGCCGGTCGAAGAGCTGGCGTTCACGCTCGCCAACGCGCAGGCGGTTCTCGACGAGGTGCATTCGCGCGGGCTCGACGTGGATGCGATGGGCCAGGTGTTCACGCGCATCTCGTTCTTCGTCAACGCGAGCATCCGGTTCATCGAAGAGATCTGCAAGATGCGCGCGTTCACGACCGCGTGGGACGAGATCGGGGCGAAGCGCTACGGCATCAAGGATCCGAAGCTGCGGCGTTTCCGTTACGGCGTGCAGGTCAACTCGCTCGGTCTTACCGAACAGCAGCCCGAGAACAACGCGATCCGTATCGCGCTCGAAATGCTCGGCGTCGTGCTTTCGCGCGATGCACGCGCCCGCGCGGTGCAGCTTCCCGCGTGGAACGAAGCGCTCGGCCTGCCGCGGCCGTGGGACCAGCAGTGGTCGCTGCGCACACAGCAGATCATGGCGTACGAAACCGACATCCTCGAGTACGAGGACATCTTCAACGGATCAGCCGTCATCCAGCGCAAGGTCGACGAGCTTCTCGCCGAAGCCCGTGAGGAGCTCGCGCGCATCGAGGAGCTCGGCGGCGCCGTCAAGGCCGTCGAGTCGAGCTACTTCAAGCAGCGCCTGGTCGAATCGAATGCGCGTCGCGTGCGCCGTATCGAGTCGGGCGAGCAGAAAGTGGTCGGCGTCAACTGCTTCGAACAGACCGAGGAATCTCCGCTGACCGCCGACCTCGAGGGAGCGATCTTCCGCAGCGACCCGCGCGCCGAGCAGGAGCAGATCGAGCGCCTGCATGCGTTTCGCGTGTCACGCAATGCCAAGGATGCCGACGATGCACTGCGCGCGCTCGGCGATGCCGTGCGCGCCGGCAGCAACGTGATGGAAGCGTCGATCCGCTGCGCGCATGCCGGCGTCACGACCGGCGAATGGTCGGACCGGCTGCGCGAAATCTTCGGGGAGTACCGCGCGCCGACGGGCGTCTCGGGTCAGGCGAGCGCCGCGGGCGAGGATCTTTCCGAGCTGCGCTCGCGGCTCGCGCTGCTGTCCTCGCGGATCGGACACACGCCGCGATTCCTGGTCGGCAAGCCGGGGCTGGACGGCCACAGCAACGGCGCCGAGCAGATTGCCGTGCGGGCCCGGGACGTCGGCATGGACGTCATCTACCAGGGCATTCGCCTGACCGTCGAAGAGATCGTCGCCACTGCGCAGGAAGAAGACGTCGATGCGATCGGCCTCAGCATCCTTTCGGGATCGCATATGGCCTTGGTGCCGGCGATGCTCGAGCAGCTGTCGAAGGCCGGCATGTCCGACGTCCCGCTGATCATTGGCGGAATCATCCCCGAAGATGACGCGAGGGCGCTCAGGAATCTCGGGGTGGCGGGAGTCTATACGCCGAAGAACTTCGAGCTGACGCGGATCATGAGCGACATCGTGGCCATGATCGAGCAGCGCCAGGCGGCCTGACCCCCGCATTCGGACCATCAATGGTGGCGGGCAGTTGCGCGCCCATGGGCGGCCTCGGCCACATCCGGGACCCGCCGCTCGCCCGCCGCACCCCCCTGCCGAACCGACCGCCGGTCGCGTTGAACGATGGGTAAGCCGCAAATCTGCGCGACTCCATCCTTGCGAAAACGCCATCTTTTCCACGGCGGGAGCCGCCTCCCAACATTTGTTTAGTAGAAAAAAGAAGAACACACCTTGCAGATCCTGCGATTGGCCGCTTACACGGACGTCAATAGGCTCAAGGCGGTGTACCGGCAGGCAGATCGGGCCTGGCCGACTCCGGCACAGGGGCGCAGAAAAAGGGGTGGCCGACCATACCCGTCGGCGGCCGGAGGTAGGGACCCATGATCCATCATCGTTTTTCGCTTCCCGCTGGTGTGGGCGCTGTCGTGCTCGCATCGATGGTATTCGCCGCTCCGGCGTTTGCTTTGACGTCGGCCGAAATCGGCTGTCGCGACACCATCGCGAAGAGCACGGCCAAGTACGCCAAGCTCGTCTTCTCGACGATCGCGCGATGCCACGATGAGCGTGACTCAGGAGACCGGTCGTTCTCGGTCGACTGCAACGCGGCCTCCCAGGCCGACAACCTGGGCAAGCTGGTGCGCGCTCGCAGCAAGGCGATCTCCAAGATCGTGGGCGCCTGCAGCGGAGCCAGCGGCATTCTCGACCAGTATCCGGCGTGCCCGTCGCCCGCTTCGAGCGTCGACGACGGCGGGTCTACCCAGAACATCGACGACTTCGAGGAAGTGGCGCGCTGCGAGCTGGCGCTCGTCGACGATGGGGTCGGCGACACCACATTCGACGCGATGGGCAACCCGCAGGAACGGCTGCTCGATGCCGTGATCCGCTGCCAGCTCGGTCTCGGACGCGGAACGAGCTCGCTGATGCGCGCGTACTACGGACAGCGGCGCAAATGTCAGCGCACCAGCGACTCCGACGGCGGCGCAGCCGCCTATTCGTGCGATGGCGCAGACCCCGACGGAAAAATCCTCGCCGCACAGGCCAAACTCGGCGATACGGTCTTCGAGCTCTGCAACGACATCCCGGAAGAGGAGCTCTTCAAGCTTCACGCCTGCAGCAACTCGGCTGACGGGCTTGCCACCTGTGCTCAGGACGCAACCGACCTTCACGGCTCCGAGCTCATCAAGGACGCCTACGAGCTTCCCGAGCCCGCGAGCACGACGACGACAACCACTACGACTACCACGACCGCTCCGGGATGCGGCTCGACGTTCCCGACATGCGGAGGCGACTGTGCCGCCGGATCGTTCTGCACGAACACCGGAACGCAGTGCGAATGCGTCGTCGGCAGCGGAGCATGCGCGCCGGCCACCGTCCTTCGTCATCTGAATGCACGCTACGGCGACCCGTACCCGTCGTCGGTAACGCAGCTCAGCACCGGCTGGACCGGCAAGACGCACGTCGTCGACGTCCCCGACGAATCGTTCGACGCCGTCGACATCAACTGCGACAGTAACTGCGACAACTGCCAGATCTCCCTGAACCGCAGGGCGGGAGATCCGACCACCAACTGCCGGTGCGCATCCAATCCGCGCACGCCGTGCAACGCCGTCAACGCGCCGGATCCGGTCTGCGGCGGCGTCAATCCGATCTGCAACTGCTACTTCGGACCGGGACTCGCGATCTCCTCGGGCGGCACGCCGGTCTGCGTGCTCAACCAGATTCGCGAGGACTACAGCGGTACCGTCCAGTTCCGCGAAGGCGCCTACAGCGACGTGATCAAGCTGTCGTCGCTCGTGCACCTCGGCATCAGCCAGACGGCGCCGTGCCCGACGTGTGACGGCGACACGACGTCCAACGACGGAGTGCGCGACGGTACGTGCAACGGCGGCCTGCAGAACGGCCAGACCTGCGACGTCAACGGCGAGCACGCGTCATTCGGGCCGACGAGCTTCGACTGCCCGCCGGCGGCCTCGACAAACATCAGCGGAACGGGCCTGCAGATCGCTCTCAACCTGAGCAGCGAGCCGCAGAGCCTGACCGCGGCGCTGCCGTGCGACGCGCCGGCCGGCGAGCTCTGCCCGTGCCGAGTCTGCACCGGCAACTCGCAGCTCGGCTGCACGTCCAACGCGGACTGCGCAGCCGAAGGCGCCGGAAACTGCACTGCGGGCGGCGACGTCGGCATCCAGCCGAACGCCTGCACCGACGGAGTCTGCAGCTCCGAGGGCCTGTGCGAAGCGGGACCGGTCGATCACTACTGCGACGGCGTCGTCCACAGGGATGGCCGCGGCTACATCGCATGCACGACCCAGGCCGACTGCTCGGCACTGAACGCGGGCAGCTGCTCGGTACTCGACCTGCGGCGCTGCTTCACCGATCCGATCACGGTCGAAGGTAACGCCGACATCTACAATCCGGTCACCGGTGGAATCTTCTGCATCCCGGCGACCACGAACATCGCGGTCAACCAGACAGCCGGCCTGCCCGGACCGGGTACGGTCAACCTCGACTTCGATGCGGATGTGCGCTGCCAGAGCGACGTCGACCAGGTCTACGACTTCCCGAACGGCGATGCCTGTCCGAGTGTCGTTACCACGACGACCACGACCACGACGACCGTGACGCTGCCGCTGCCTCCGTGCACTTCGAACACTGCCCCGGCGGTGTTCCCGGTCTGCGGCGGAACGTGCCCGGGACTTCTGGTCTGCGCTCCGACGCTGGTTCAGACATGCGCCTGCCAGAGTGCGGGACTGTGAGGGCTGTCATGAGCAACTCGACAAGAAACTCAGAGACTCGTTCTTTGGCTGGTCGCTCGTCGCGGATCACCCTGGCCCTTGCGGCAGCCATCGTCGTCGCAACCACCGGCGTGGCGAATGCCGCTCTTCCCGCGAACGTGGTCGCGTGCCGCGCTGCGATCGGGAAAAACGCCACCAAGCTCGGAAAGGCTGCGATTCGTGCGGTGAGCAGTTGCCACAGCGCGCGCGATTCGAACGCCGGCATGGCCGGCGTCGACTGCAACGACCTGACGGCGGCCGACACCAAGTTGCTCGTCTCCAAGGCACAGACCAAGTTCAAAAGCGCCGTGGTCGCCAAGTGTGCGGGCGTCACGCCGGCCGATGCGCTGTATTCCTCGTGCCCGGGCGACTGCGCGTCGGACGTCCCTTCGCTCGACGGCATGGGCGACGTGGCCGACTGCATCATCTGCATCACGCGTGATCAGGTGGAAGGGCTGAGCGAGACGATTCACGGTACGCCTTCCACGCCGCTCGCCGGCGCCACTCGCGCGTGCGAGACGACGGTCGGAAAGGCCAGCTCGAAGCTGTTCAATGCGGTCCTTCGCGACGTGGCCGCGTGCGAAGCGCTCGAGGAAGCGGCCGGCGGAGAGTCGGCCGACTACTGCACGCTGCAGGCGTTCCCCAGCAACAGAGCCGAAGATGCGCTGTTCGATGCGGAAAACGCGATCGTCGAAGCCTGCGATCTCGCGTCGTTTGCCGGCCTCGACGGCTGCGCCGATTCGCAGTTCGGCATCGCCGAATGCACCGGCGAAGAGACCCTCACATCGACGCAGGAGCTCGCGCTCGGAGTCTTCGCGCTGGAGACCCTGGCGACGACCACGACCACCACGTCGACGACCACCACCACGACGCTCCCGCCGCCTGATCCGCAGTGTCCGGACGTCGGCGAGCTCGTGCTGTATGCGCGGGACTCGAACACCCCGTGCTCGACCAACGCCGAATGCGCCGCACCGCGTACCTGCGATCCGGTGGCCGCGATCTGCAAGAGCCCGTCGGATCTCGACAGCGGCTGGACGGGACACGCTCACGATTCCGACCTCGACAGCGCCGTGATCACGCGCTCGCGGCTGGTCTGTCCGGGACCGGCACCGGTGTGCGGCATGTGTTACATCGCCGGCGTCGACCCGTCGTTCAACGTGTGCCGATGCTCGAACAATACCCGGACCGTCTGTGACGAACCGTTCGCGGCCGACGCGGACGATTGCGGCGGCGCGACCTGCGATTGTTACTTCGGCGCGCCGATCCCGCTCTCGTCGGCCGGTACCCCGGCATGCATCGTGAACCGCTACGCCGAGGACATCACCGGAACGGTCAACCTCGACGCGGGATCCTCGGACATCGGGGCCCGCCTGCGCACGCAGGTGTTCCTCGGAATCACGACGACCCAGCCGTGTCCGATCTGCGGCGGCCGCTGCAGCAACGACACGACGAAGGTCTGCATCATCGACAGCGACTGCGGCGCAGGAAACACGTGTACGGCCGACGTTCCCAATGACGGAGTGCGCAACGGCATCTGCTTCAAGGGAACCAACACCGGACTGTCGTGCGACGTGATGGGTCTCAACCCGTCGTTCCCGGCCATTCCGGGTGGAGCGATCGGCGGCGGTGGATACAGTCTCGACTGCATGCCGAGCCCCGGCATCAACATCTCGGGACAGGGCCTTGCACTGCACGTTACGCAGACCACCGGCACCTCCGTGTTGAATGCGACCCTGCCGTGCGAAGGCGGCCAGTGCCCATGCCTGGTCTGCTCGGCGAAAGAGGAAGAAGCGTGCAACTCGAACGCCGATTGCACGGGCGCTTCCTGCTCGAACGCGGCGGACTTCGCGTGCACGCAGGACAGCCAGTGCCAGAACCTGAACATCGGCCCGTGCACGCCGATTCACCGCTGCTCGCTCGAGACCAACAAGACCTGCACGACGAACTCCGATTGCCTGCACTTCGATGGTGGCAGCTGCGCTCCGTCGACGTGCTCGACATTCGGCAGCACCGGCGTGCCGCCGCAGCCGAACGGCTGCAACAGCGGGCTTTGCGAGGCCCTTCCGGGCGGCGACGAAGCCCAGTGCGCAACGGGCCCGGACGACAAGACGTGTGACGGCCTGGTGCGCGCCGACGGCACCGGCATCCTCAGTTGTCTCAGCAACTCGGACTGCCAGGCGAACAATCCGCTCAACGGGAACTGCACGCTGACGCACAGGCGCAAGTGCTTCCTCGACTCGATCGTCGCGCACGGCGTGGCGAGCACCGAGTTCCCGGTCGGAGCCGCGACGTTCTGCGTGCCGCCGACCGCGAACGGATCGATCAACCAGGTTGCCGGACTGCCAGGACCGACGCGCGTCGTGAACCAGGGCGCGTCCAGGGCGTTCTGCGCCGGCAATCACGCGATAGAGTACGACCCGGGAACGGGCGGCTGTCCGTAAACAGAACCGGGTTCAGGCAACCCTTCGCGAGCGCACCGCGAGCGGCGCGAAGGGTACGACCCGGGGGCAGGCGAGTGTCGCGAAAGCGCACTTGCTTTGCCCCCGGGTTATTTTTTGAGCGGGCCGACGTTCGACGTCGTTCAGCGTTTGTCGAGGTGCGCGGACGGCGCAACCGATACCTGGCGGCCGCGATTTCCTTCGATACGGCAATCGACGAGGCGCGCGGATGATTGGTCGAGGACGACAACGCCGGCGTCCCCGTTTCCCGCGATGAGCGATCCGCGCAGATCGACATCGCCGTCGAGCCCGGCGCGCACTCCGTCGCCGTTCGGTGCGGGCTCGCCCGGATCGCGCCCGTTGGCCAGCACGAAAACGTCGGTGGCTTCGACGCTCGCTGCCGACGCACCGATCCCCTTGTCGTAGTTGCCGGCGACGACGACGTCCTCGAGGATCGCATGCGAACGGCGGCTGGCTGTCACGCCGTCGCGATTGCCGATGGCGACACTCCGCACGATCGTCGCCCGCGAATCCGAAAAGACCAGGACCCCTTTCCCTTTGGTGCGGAAACCGTTGCCCATCAGGATCGACCGCTCGATCGTGACGGGGCCTGCTCCGTCGGAGATTCCGATGCCGTCGTCGAGGTTGTCGACCGAGTGGATGTCCTCGATACGGACTCCGGACGTTCGCGGACCGCGGACGGCGATGCCGTCGAGCAGGAATCCCGTGATGCGCAGGTTGCGCACCGTGATGCGCGGGCCGGCGATGACCAGCCCGTCACAGCCCTTCTTGCGCCCGCCGCGCTCGCAGCGCTCGCCTTCGCGCAGCGTCGCGCCTCCGCCGTCGACGACGGTTCCGGTCGCACGGAGAGCCGGGAGCTCGCGTTCGAGCATGATCATCACGCCGGACCCGCCGCGGATCTCGATCGTCGATCCCGGCTCGTCGTTGGCGCGCTCGATGGCGTCGCGCAGCGTGCCGGCACCCTCGTCGGCGTCCGACGTGACGTCGATCGTCGCAGCAACCGCTGGACGCGCGGCCAGCAGGACGACGAGCGCAGTCGCGAGGACCCCCGGATTCACTGCGACATGTAGATGCCGCCGTTCGGCGAAAGCACCTGGCCGGTGACGAACGTCGAATCCGGTCCGGCCAGGAACAGCGCTGCGGCGGCAATCTCGTCGGCCGTGCCGAGCCGCCCGAGCGGGGTCTGCATGGCGATCAGCCGTTTCTGCTCCTCTTCGAGCGGCGACAAGAGCGGCGTGTCGATGTAGCCCGGTGCAATTGCATTGATCAGCACGCCGTAGCTTGCCGCCTCCCGCGCGGTCGAACGTGTGAAGGCGAGGATCGCACCTTTGGCTGCGCAGTAGTCCGGGGCGCCCTGAAGTGACGCGGTGCCCATGATCGAGCCCATGTTGATGATGCGTCCGCCCTGCCCTCGCCCGCGCATTCTCGGAAGCGCTTCACGCGTGCAGTAGAACGTGCCGTAGACATGGATGCGCATCATGCGATCGAACATCTCGTCGCTGATGCGATCGATAAGGTCGAGGTGCGTGGAAACCTTGCCGTCGGTCATCAGCTCGGCCAGCTGGGCCTGGCCCTTCGACTGCACTGCGTCCAGATAGTCGGGATTGGTGTGAATGATGCCGGCGTTGTTGACCAGCACGTCGACCTCGCCGAGCTTGTCTTCGAACGTCGCGAACGCATCTTTGACCGACGCCGAGCTGGCGACGTCGCAGCGGATCGCGATCGAGCCCGGCGTCGACGTCGCGCATTCGGCAGCGACCCGCGTGGCGCTTGCGAGATCGATATCGGTGACCGCAATGCGCGCGCCTTCGGCGGCGAACAGGCGACAGATGGCAGCGCCGAGCCCCGAGCCCGCGCCGGTCACGAAGATATTCTTGCCGGTGAGCTTCATCAGAATCCTTTCCCGTAGTCCCACGTGTAACGGCTCGTGACCGTGAGCTCGAGTAGCACGGACTCTTCGGCAGTGTCCTCGGTTGCTGCGAGATAGGCCGCGCCCGTTTCCTCGCCAAGATAGTGCACGGCCGTGCGGCGGCGGATGCCGTCGTCGGCAGGCAGCTCACGCGCGGTGCCGTGAAGGATGGCGCCGCGATACGGCGCAACGCGCGTATCGACCGTGAGCGACACGTTGGGGTTGCCGCGGATGTTACGGACTTTCTTCGAATCGCGGCCGACGTGTACATGGATCCTGTCGCCGTCGGCTTCGAACCAGATCGGCGAGCCCTCCGGCTTTCCGGCCGCGTCCACCGTGCAGAGCACGCCGACTTCCGGCGCGGCGAGCAGCTCGCCGAGCTCCTTTTTCGTCAATGTTCCGGGCATTGCGTCGGTCCTCCTGTTTCGGGCCGGCGAGGACCCTAACCCGCGGCGGCCGTCAGGTCACGTAACGCACGATTGCAGTCGCGTTGTCGCTTCCGCCCAGTGCGGCTGCGGTCCGAACCATCTCGACTGCGGCCGTCGCCGCGTCGGACGATTCGCCGAGAATCCTGCTGATCTCGGCGGCAGGCACGGTTTCGGAAACTCCATCGGTGAACGCGAGCACGACATCGCCCGGCTCGAGCGACCACGTGTGGCATTCGGCCTGGTAACCGCCCGGCAGCCCGACCACTTCGCGAACGAGGTTGCGCGACGGATGTCGTCGCGCCTCGTCGGCCGTCAGTACGCCTTCGCGAACCATATCGCCTGCAAAATTCTGATCGATCGTCTCCTGCACCATGCGGCCGAGGCGCCACAGTGCAGCGCGGCTGTCGCCGATCTGCAGCACCGTCGCCCGAAGTCCGTCGATGAGCACGATGACGAGCGTCGTCGCCATTCCGCGCAGCTGCGGGTATCGCTCGGACGCTTCGATGAGCACCTGCTGGGCTTCGGCCGCGGCTTCGTGCGCCGTACGGCGGAGCCCGGCTTCGATGCTCTCGGGTGTATTCGCGACCGGCGGATCGGCGGCAGTCGACGCGAGAAACTGCGATGCTGCGGCGACGGCGAGCGTCGATGCGATGTCGCCGGCCGGCAGGCCGCCGAGACCGTCGGCGACGATCAGCGCCGACGCGTCCTCGGAAATCCAGAACGCGTCCTCATTGCGCTCCCGGACCGGCCCGATGTCGGTTGCACCTCCGCAACCCGGCCCGCGCTCCAGACGCGCGGCGCGGTGGCTCGCGACTCCGCGGTCATCGTCCATGTGTCCGGAAGCTAGCCTCTTCCTGCGGGTTCGGATAGCGTCGCCGGCCTTCGCACGAAGTGCGCCCCAGGCGAGATCGAGGTCATCCCGAGTGAAGCGAAAACCCATCAAGCCGCTGCTGCGCACAGCAGCCGGCGTCGTGCAGCAACTCCACCTGCGCAGCTATGAAGTCTACCAGCCCGTCGTCACGCCTTCCGGATATTCGGGCGGCGTCCGCGAATGCGAGGTGCGCTGGGACGCGATCGCCCCGGTGCTTGCCGCGACCGGCGCCAAAAGCCTCGTCGATCTCGGCTGCTCGGAAGGATACTACGTGCTGCGCGCGGCCCGCGGCGGCCTGCCGTTCTGCGTGGGCGTCGATTTCGACCAGCGGCGCATGTTCACGTGCACGAGCCAGATGGTGCTGCAGGACCTGCAGCATGCCGGCTTCCTGATGGCGCCGGTCGACGAAACCCTTCTCGACGGTCTGCCGAAATTCGACGCGGTGATCTTCCTGTCGGTGATCCATCACATGATGTACCAGGAAGGCGTCGAGTACGCGCGCAAGATCCTGCGGCTGGTCGCATCGCGAACCGGCAAGGTCTGCTTCTTCGAGATGGGTCAGTCCGACGAGCACAAGGAGTCGTGGGCAAAGAAGATGCCCGACATGGGCAGCGATCCCCACGACTGGATCCGCCGCTTTGCGCTCGAGAACGGCTTCTCGCGCGCCGACAAGCTCTCGCAGCAGAGCTCGTTCGCCGGCGAAACTTCGCGCGCGCTGTTCGCGCTGTATCCGTAAACTCTGTTAGCGCTCTGTCCGTAAGAACCATTCCGCCGCGCGCTTCGAATGACGGGCCACTCCGGCGGGCGCTCGGCCGTGCCCGTGTGCGTCGTGCGAAGCGGGAGTGCAATGCACCGCCCGGGCTTGCATGAAGCACCCGCGACCGTGAATAACGTTCCACGAGGTGACCGGAAGATGAGTGCGAAAAGGGCGTCCGGCATCGTTGCCGCAATCTGGGTTGCGACGATCCTGGCCGGTTGTCAGCAGGGACCAACGGTCCCTACCGTCCACGTGGGGATGATCGCAGAGCTCTCGGGCGATCTGCCGGCGGTCGGTGCATCGTCGCGAAACGCCGCCGAGCTGGCCGTCCGGGAGGTCAACGACGCCGGCGGGCTCCAGATCGGCGACGGAAAGTACCGCATCGAGCTGGCCGTCGAGGACAACGCGTCCAAAGCGGATCAGTCGGCCGCTGCCGCCCAGAAACTGGCCAGCGACTCCGCGATCGTCGCGATCGTGGGACCCAACGCAAGCCTTGGAGCCATCCCGGCAGCGGAGATCGCCGAAAGCTCCAGACTCGTGCTGATCACGCCGTGGTCGACGAATCCGAAGACCACGCTCGATGCCCGAACCGGTGCGCCCAAGAAATACGTGTTTCGAGCGTGTTTTACCGATCCCTTCGAGGGGCGCGTGCTGGCGAAATTCGCGCTCGACACCCTCAAGGCCCACAAGGCCGCCATTCTCTACGACCAGTCCTCGGAAGCCCCGAAGAGCCAGTCCGAGCTGTTCCGGAGCATCTTTACCGAAGCCGGCGGAACCGTCGTCGCAATGGAAACATACTCGACCGGCGACAAGGATTTTTCGGCGCAGCTGACGAAGATCAACCAGAGCGCGCCGGACGTGGTGTTCCTTCCGGCGTACTACAACGACGTTCCGCTGGTCGTGCAGCAGGCCAAGCGCGTCGGCGTGACGGCACCGTTTCTCGGCAGCGACGCGTGGAGCAGTCCGGACCTCATCAAGCTTTCGGACAACGCCGTCGAAGGCTTCTACTTCTGCAACCACTACGCTCCGGACGTTGCGACGCCGGAGGCAACCCGGTTCATCCAGGCGTATACGGCAGCGTACAATCGGGCGCCGGACGATGTCGCCGCGCTTACCTACGACGCATTCGGACTGCTCTTCGAAGCGCTCAAAGGCGCCGGACGCGTCGAACGGCAGGCAACGCGCGATGCCCTCGCCAAAATCCCGTCGTACACGGGCGTAACTGGCACGATGAAATTCGCCGAGGGCTCCGGCGATCCCGTCAAGAGCGCCGTGATGCTGCAGATCCGCGGCGGCAAGTTCGTCTGGGTCATGAACGCCAACCCGTGACCGCACCGGAAGACCTTCAGGCGGGGATCTACGGCAGACAGGCGAATTCCGAAAAATCCCGCTGATGCTCTACGCCCTGCAACAGTCCCTGAACGCGCTGCAGCTCGGCAGCATCTACGCTCTGATCGCGCTCGGCTACACGCTCGTCTACAGCATCCTGCGCATGATCAACTTCGCGCACGGCGACTTGTTCATGGTCGGCGCGTTTGCGTGCTTCGCCGCAGCGACGTTCTTCAAGCTGCCGTTCGCCGCGACGCTGGTCCTGAGCATGCTCGTGACGGCCATTCTCGGCGCGGGGCTCGAGCGGCTGGCCTACAGACCGCTGCGCGATGCGCCGCGCGTCTCCGCGGTGATCACGGCGCTCGGCTGCGGAATCTTCCTCGAGCATTTCGTGCTGTGGCTGAGTCCCTACCCCCAGCACGTTCCGACCCTGCTCCAGAACCAGACGTGGACCGTCGCCGGCCTGTCGGTCTCGTCGATCCAGATGGCGATCGTCGCGGTCGCCGTCACGCTCATGTTCGCGCTCGATTTCATCGTGCAGCACACGATGCTCGGGCTGGCGATGCGCGGGATCTCGATGGACCTGAGAACCGTCGCATTGATGGGGGTTCCGGTCGATCGCGTGATTGCGAGCACCTTCGCGCTCGGCGCTGCGCTCGGCGGCGCGGCCGGCGTTCTCTACAGCCTCGCGTATCCGGTCGTCGATCCGTACATGGGCGTGCTCATGGGCTGGAAGGCGTTCATCGCCGCGGTGATCGGCGGTATCGGCCATGTGCGCGGAGCCGTGCTCGGCGGATTCCTGCTGGGCGCGGTCGAGATCTTCGTCATGACCGTCCTGCCTTCTACGTACCGGGATCTGACCGTCTTTACGCTCATGCTTGCCTTGCTGGTTCTGCGTCCTCACGGCTTCCTCGGCAGGCCGGCCCTGCAGAAGGTCTGAGCCGGTGGCGACGGGGCAGAGCGACCATATCGCCATTCGGCGCAGCAACTGGCGCATGCCGCTCGTGCTCGCCGTCCTCTTCGCGCTTTCCTGGGTGCTGCCGCGATTCGAGATCATCAGCCCGTATCTCCAGCTGCTGCTGGTCAGCGTCGGCGTCAACATCATCCTGACAACCAGCCTGAATCTCGTGAACGGATACATGGGCGAGTTCTCCGTCGGCCACGCAGGCTTCATGGCCGTCGGCGCGTACGGCGCCGCAATCATGACGGTCAGCGTGCTGCCCTACGGAGACGCCGCACAGTGGCTGTTCCCGCTTGCCATCATCGCCGGCGGGCTCGCAGCAGCTCTGCTCGGCTGCGCAATCGCCTTCCTGTCGTTCAAGACGCGAGGTGACTACCTGGCGATCGTAACGCTCGCGTTCCTGATGATCGTCAAATCCACGCTCGAGAACGTGGACGCCGTCGGCGGTGCGCGCGGATTTCTCGGAATCGAGCGATTGACGACGCTGCCCTGGGTCGTCGCATGGTCCGCGGTGACCGTCTGGGCGATCCGCAACCTCGTGCATTCGCGCTACGGCCGCGACATCCAGGCCGTCCGCGACGACGAGATCGCAGCCAATCAGACCGGCGTCGACACGCAGCGCGCCAAGGTGCTCGCGTTCAGCATATCGTCGTTCTTCGCCGGCGTCGCCGGAGGCCTGTACGCCCACCACCTGCAGTTCATCAACCCGCGCATGTTCGACATCGTCAAGTCGACCGACATGCTGGTCATGGTCTACCTCGGAGGAATCGGCTCGCTCGGCGGATCGATCCTCGGAGCCACGATCTACACGCTGCTCCTCGAGCTGCTGCGACCCTTCGGGGCATTCCGGATGATGCTGATGCCGCTGATGCTGGTGCTGCTCATGCTGTTCCGCCCGCGCGGCATCATGGGAATGCGGGAGTTCTCGTGGCTCGTGCCTTCGCTCGACCGGCCGAGGACTCGTGGGCGGGCCGCAACGGTCGACGTGGCATGAGCGCGCTGCTCGAGATCAGCGATCTCACGCATCGATTCGGCGGACTGTGCGCGGTGTCGGACTTCCACCTTACGGTCCAGCCGGGAGAGCTTCTGGGCGTGATCGGTCCGAACGGCGCCGGCAAGACCACGCTGTTCAACCTGATCAGCGGCGTCTACCGGGCGAGCGAAGGCGTCGTACGCTTTCGCGGCGTCGATCTGGTGGGAATGCCGCCGCACGAGATCGTCCGGCTCGGCGTAGCGCGCACGTTTCAGACCATCCGCCTGTTCAAGGAGCTGAGCGTGCTCGACAACGTGCGCGTCGCCGATGGCGCGCACGCAGGCTACGGTGCCGTTGCCGCGCTGCTGCAGACACCCGCATACCGCCGCGAGGAACGCCTCGCGCGCGAACGCTCCATGGATCTGCTCGAACGTTTTCAGCTCGACGAGTACGCCGACACGACGGCACGAAACCTCCCGTACGGCTTGCAGCGACGACTCGAGCTCGCGCGCGCACTCGCGACCAACCCGCAGCTTCTACTGCTCGACGAGCCGGCGGCCGGCCTCAACATCGGCGAAGTGGATCACCTGATGGACCTGCTTCGCTGGGTGCGCGAGGAGTTTCGCCCAACGATCATCCTGATCGAACATTCGATGCGCCTCGTCATGCAGCTCTGCGAGCGGCTCAAGGTGCTCGATTTCGGAACGACCATCGCCGAAGGCGATCCGGCCGCCATTCGCCGCGACCCGAACGTGCTCGAGGCCTACCTCGGCGACGAGGCGACCGCATGACGGCCGGCACGCCGCTTCTGTCCGTCGAGAACCTGAGCGTGGAATACAGCGGGATACCGGCTGTACACGGGATCTCGTTCGATGCGCTTCCCGGAGAGATCGTCGCAATCGTCGGCGCCAACGGAGCCGGCAAGACGTCTACGCTGCGCGCGATCTCGGGTCTCGTCTCGTGGGGCGGAAACATGCTCTACCAAGGTGAGCCGCTGCGCGGGCTCGACGTTCACGAGATCGTACAGCGCGGCATTGCACACGTTCCCGAAGGCCGGGCAGTCTTCGGGGGCCTGACGGTCCTCGAGAACCTTCGACTGGCCTCGTGGGTCTGCACGAACCGCAACGCGTTCGAGCAGGCCATGGAGCGGGCATTCACGCTTTTTCCACGACTGAAGGATCGGCGACAGCAGCTTGCCGGCACGATGTCGGGCGGTGAGCAGCAGATGCTCGCGTTGTCGCGCGCACTGATCGCATCGCCGAAAGTCCTGCTGCTCGACGAGCCGTCGATGGGCCTCGCGCCGCTCGTCGTGCGCGACATCTTCGAGGTGCTGGTCGAGATCAACCGCGCCGGCACGACGATCGTACTGATCGAGCAGAACGCGATCCAGGGATTGAAGATCGCCAGCCGTGCGCATGTGCTGGAGAACGGTGCGATCGTGCTGTCGGGAAACGGACCGGAGCTGATGCGGGACGCGCGGGTGAAGGCGGCGTACCTCGGCGGGTAGATTCGAGCCACCGACGATGGGCCTCTACTGCAGCGGCACGTCCGCCCGGATCGGCCACGCGATCGGCTCGCGCGTCCACGGCGCGCTGTCGTCGCCGCTTGCCACGCGCCACTCGACCGTCACGCGGTAGAGCCCCGGTTCGGGGAACGCGAGTCCGCTGATCCGCACGCGGTGGCGTTCGCCGGCCGGCTTGAACGAAACCGGATCGGATTCGAACGTGCTGCGAGATCCGTGCAGCACGACGAGCCGCACCTGGTGCTCGACGCCGCCTTCGTCACCGTCGATCTCGAAGAACGCGTGGCTGAACACGGCAAGGCGCGCCGGATAGCCGGACGGCCGGAACTGTTCGAGCAGGAGGAAAAGGCTGAAATTGTTCGAGTAGCGGTCGAGCGTCGAAGACTGTGCGACCGCGATCATGAAACATCGCACGGGCACACCTTAGGCAGACACCGGAACGAGAACAACGCGCGGACGGGCCGATCGTCGACCCGTCCTGCGCCCTTTCATGAGCGCCGCAGACCTTTCATCTGCCGGCCAGAGGATCGTCGAGGGCGCCGCCCCATTCGCGGATCAGCGCACGCTCGTCGGCCGCGCTCGAAGTCTTGCGGAATTTCGCTCCGGAGCGGCCTTTTACGCGGCGCTCGCACTCGGCCCATGTCGCGTGCGTTGCGACGACGCCGTCGACGACGCTCACGTACGAATGCGCAGCGCCCTTTCCGCCGGAGGATTTGCCCGACGACTTCGAGCGAGCCCGCTGCTGGCCCGGCGCAGGAAGATGCTCGAGATCGAAGCCGTAACCTTCGTACGGACCCGAATAGAGCTTCGGCGCATGGAGCAGCGCGAACTCGGACGCGATCTCGTCGGCGCGGACGTTTCCGGGAAAGCCCGAATGGCCGGGAACGTGCCGCCACCGGACGTGCAGGCAGCCGTCAATGGCCCGCTCGAGTCGCTCCCACAGGTCCCGGTTCGCGACGTCCTCGCCCTGCAGCGTCTTCCAGCCTCGCCTCTTCCAGTTCGCGACCCATTCGGTCACGCCGCGCAGCACGTACGTGGAGTCGGTGACGACGAGGACTTCCATCGGCTGCTTCGCGTCGCTCGCTGCGAGCCATTCGAGCGCACAGGTGACCGCCATCATCTCCATGCGGTTGTTGGTGGTGTGGCCGCCGCTTGCGCCGAGCTCGCGCACCGAAGCCCGGGCGATCAGCATCACGGCACCCCAGCCGCCGGGACCGGGGTTGCCCTTGGCCGCGCCGTCGGTGAATGCGACGACCTGCAGTGAATCGGTCATTCGTCGGTCGCGCAGACCGGTTCGTCGCCGAGAAGCACGAAGATCGTCTCGAAGCTCATTCCCTGGTAGCGCCCGAGACGGACGATTTCGGCGACACGATCGAGAACCCGCACGCTGAGCACGATCGTTCCCGAGTAAACGCGGCCGCCGCCGAGCAGCCCGAACTCGTAGGCCTCACGAAGCCACGTGACTTCGCATTCGTAGCATTCCGAGATCGCCTCGAGCGACAGCCAGGTCTCGTTGTCGATGCGGATCGTCACGTTCGTCGTCATCGGCCGGCCTCCTCGCGCGCACCGCCGCGAGGCAATGCCGTTCCGCTCGTCGCGAGCTCCGCCATCAGCTCGGCCTGCTTCGGCGTCAGCTCGGGAAGCGCGAAGCGAAGCACCGCGTAGAAGTCGCCGCGTTTTGCGTCCGCGTTCTCGAAGCCTTTGCCGCGCAGGCGAAGGCGCGTGCCGGCTTTGCTGCCGGCGGGCACGCCGAGCGTGACCGCTCCATCCGGAGTCCGCACCTGGACCTTCGCGCCGAGCACGGCCTCCCACGGCGCCACAGGAACGTCCGCCTCGACGTCGCCGTCGTCCACGCGGTAGACGTCGTCGGATGCGATGCGGATCGTCAGGTAGAGATCGCCCTTTTCGCCGCCTTCTTCTCCGGCTTCTCCCATGCCGGCGAGCCGCATCGTCATGCCGTCGCGAACCCGCGACGGGATCGTGAGGTCGATCGTGCGGCGTCCGTGCACCTGGCCGACGCCGACGCAGCGGGGACAGACGTGTTCGGCTACGAAGCCGACACCGCCGCAGCGGTCGCACGGCTCGGTCGTCGGTACGTCGAAGCGCGACTTTCCTCCGGCGATCGCAACGCCGGCCGGAAGCGAAAGATCGGCCCGTACGTCGGCGCCGCGGTGCCGGTAGCGCCGGTGCCGCGTCGAACCGCCGGCCTGTCGCCGCATGTCGTCTCCGAAAGCCGACTTGAAGAAGTCCGAGAAACCGCCGCTGCCGAACATCTGCTCGAACTCTTCGGGCGACATCCGCGAGCCCTGGTTCGGAGGCGGACGGAAATCATCGCCCTGCTGCCAGTTCTGGCCGAAGCGGTCGTAGCGGCTCCGCTTGTCGGCGTCCGAAAGGACCTCGTAGGCTTCGGCGATGCGTTTGAACTGCGCCTCGGCGTCGGCGCGCTTGTCTTCGGGATGCCGGTCCGGATGCCACTTGAGAGCGAGCTTGCGATAGGCCTTCTTGATGTCGTCGGGCTTGGCATCGCGCGCGACGCCGAGAACGGCGTAGTAGTCCTGGAACTCCACGCGGCAATCCTAGCGCGGACGGGTTTTTAACGCCCGCGGATGCGTCCCCGTCTGGTGCGCTCAATCCTCATCCGGCGCGATCTCCTCGAGCACCCTTCCCGCCGTTTCCGGGACGAACGCGAGCAGGATCACAGGGCTCGCCAGCGCAGCCCACGCCATCGCGGTGATGGCTGCGGCATGGCTGCCGAGGGCAACGAAAAGCGTGCCTTCGACGGTCAGGCCGGTGGCGATCGCGAGCGTCGAGACGATGCTGCGCACTCCGGACGCGCTCGAGCGATGCGCGGTCGCGAACAGCTCGCTGCCGAGCGCGCCGAACAGTACGTCGATGCCGAACTGCGTAAAGATCGTCAGCACCCAGACCAGCGGCACGATGCGACCCGGCGAATTGTAGAAAGCGATCGTCGCGGCGACGTTGACCAGAATGGCAGCCGACAGAACCCGTCGCCGTCCGAACCGGTCGCTCGCGCGTCCGAACAAGAGGCCGCCCGTCATCGCAAGCGGCCCGCCCATCAGGAACAGCAGGCTGACGTCGCCCGGCGCATATCCGTGAACGGACTGGAGAAACTTCGACTGGAACTGGATCGCCGTGCCGCCGGCGAATGCGACCGGCACGAGCGCGGCGGAAATCGCGGCGACCCGCCCGGGATAGCGCGCGATCAGCTTTGCGATCGGCGCCGCGTAACTCTGGGCGAGCGGATCATGCCGTGCCGCCGACGCACGGAAGCGTCCGGTTTCCTCGAGCGAGCGTCGCATCCACGCGATCAGCAGCAGCGGCGCCGCACCGAGAAAATAAAGCGCACGCCACTCGAACGGCAGGTGGTTGACGGCCGAAAACATCAGCGCCGACAGGCCGTGCCCGAGCGCGCCGAACGCGATCATCAGCCCGATGCCCCATCCCCGTGCATGCGGCTCGAGCTCTTCGGTGACCACGACGATGGCGAGGATGTCTTCCGCGTACACGAACGTGCGCGCGAAGAACTGCAGCACCGCAAACTCGGTTGCCGTGCGCGTAAAGCTCGTCAGGAACGTGCAGAGCGTAAAGCCGACGATCGTCAGCAGCAGCAGCCGGCGGCGTCCGAGGCGATCGGCGAGAACGCCGAGCGCGAACGCCGGCAGGATCCCGAGCCGCACGAACGCGGCGAGCTTGCCGATGTCCTGCTCGGACAGGGCGAACGACTTCTGGATCTGCGCGAGCGCGAGATTGAGGATCCCGAGGTCATACGCGTTGACGAGGAAGGTCGCGCCGAGCACGCCGAGCATCGTCCACTGGCGCCGCGTGATGCCGGCGGGGACCGGTACCCAGAAGAAGATCCGCGCCCACCAGGGCCTGGGCTCGGGACCGGTCACACCGCTTCCGATCTACTCCAGCCGCGCGTCAGTCCGTAACCGCGCCGAGCGATGCGCTCGAGACCTGCTTCGCATACTTCGCGAGCACGCCGGTGCGGTAGCGCGGCGCCGGAGCTTTCCATGCTTTTCGCCGCTCGGCGATCTCGGACTCCGCCACGTTGAGCTCGAGCTTCGCATGCTCGCCGTCGATCGTGATGCTGTCGCCTTCGTGGACGAGCGCGATTGTGCCTCCGACCGCAGCTTCGGGAGCCACGTGGCCGACGACGAGCCCGAACGTTCCGCCCGAAAAGCGTCCGTCGGTGATCAGGCCGACCGAGTCGCCGAGACCCTTGCCGATGATCGCCGACGTCGGCGACAGCATCTCGCGCATGCCCGGACCGCCGCGTGGTCCTTCGTAGCGGATCACGAGCACGTCGCCGGGCTTGATGCGGTCGTTAAGGATCGCGCGCATCGCGTCCTCTTCGGAATCGAACACGCGGGCGGGACCGGTGATCCTCGAGCTCTTGAGCCCGCTGATCTTCGCGACTGCACCTTCCGGCGCGAGGTTTCCGCGCAGCACCGCGAGATGACCCTGCGCGTAGATCGGCTCGTCGAACGGCATGACGACGTCCTGGCCAGCAGGCGGCGACGATGGTGCGTTTCGCAGATTCTCGGCAATCGTCTTGCCGGTCACCGTCATGCAGTCGCCGTGGATCAGCCCGCGGTCGAAGAGCATCCGCATGACGAGCGGAATGCCGCCGACGCGGTGAAGGTCGGTCGCGACGTAGGCACCCGACGGCTTCAGGTTCGCGAGCACCGGGACCTTCAGCCGCATCCGCTCGAAATCGTCGAGCGTCAGATCGACGCCGGCCGCGTGCGCGATCGCAAGCAGATGAAGAACCGCGTTGGTCGAGCCGCCGACCGCAAACACGACGGCGATGCCGTTCTCGAACGCTTCCTTCGTAAGGATCTTGCGGGCCGTCAGCTGGCGGCGCACGCATTCGACGAGCGCAAGGCCGCTTGCGTGCGCGCTGTCGGCCTTTTCCTGGTCTTCGGCAGCCATCGTCGACGACGCCGGAAGGCTCATGCCCATCGCCTCGAACGCGCTGCTCATCGTGTTGGCCGTGTACATGCCGCCGCACGAGCCTTTGCCGGGAATGGCGGCGCGCTCGACCGAGCAGAACTGGTCGCGCGAGATGCGGTTGGCGCCGAGCTCGCCGACGGCTTCGAACACGCTGACGACGGTCAGGTCTTTTCCGGAAAGATGTCCGGGCTTGATCGTGCCGCCGTAGACGAACACGGCAGGGATATCGAGGCGCGCCATGGCGATCATCGCGCCCGGCATGTTCTTGTCGCAGCCGCCGACGGCAACGACCCCGTCCATCATCTGCCCGCGGCAGACTGTTTCGATCGAGTCGGCGATCACCTCGCGGCTGACGAGCGAGCACTTCATGCCTTCGGTGCCCATCGAAATGCCGTCGCTGATGGTGATGGTCCCGAACGTCTGCGGCATGCCGCCGGCCTCGCGGATGCCGCGGGCGGCTTCGACGGCGAGCTCGCCGAGACCGGCGTTGCACGGCGTGATGTCGCTCTGCGCGCTGGCGACGCCGACGATCGGTTTGCCGAAGTCCTCGTCGCGAAATCCGACCGCGCGCAGCATCGAGCGGTTCGGTGCGCGCTCGTCGCCGTCGGTGCTCGTGCGGCTGTTCCTGTTCAATCCGATCGTCGTCTCGCTCATGTTCGTGTCCACCGTCAACGCCGCTGCGGGCCGGGTTGCGCTCGAAATCGCGCGTGTGCCGCGGTTCCGGATTGTGATGCTCAGGCTGCGAAGCGTCGCACTATAGCCGAGCATGGAAAGAGGGGAATCGAGGCCGGCTTCTCAGCGGCCCGGATTCGGTTCGGTTGTCTGGATGACCTCGTGGATCTCGAGTACGTTCGGCCCGGCGAACATCTCGGCCGGCGGGCGGTTCGAATGCGCGATGCGAAAGCTTTCGCTGCGCGTCCAGTCCCAGAACGCCTCCTCGCTCTGCCAGTACGTCTGCACCAGATAGTAGCCTCGCTCGGTCGACTCGACCCAGCCTCCGGTCGCATGATCGAAGCGGCGCCGCACCGGTTTGAGGATGAGGTTCTTTATGAAGCCCGGCGACTGGTCGATCAGGTGCGCGCGCTTGCGGAAGCGCTCCTCGAAGTCGGCTTCGAACGCTTCGGCGACGGGAATCCTGTTGGTGACGACGAACATCGGTTTTCTCCTTCGGTGCGGCCGGACAGTAGCAAGAAGGCCCGGCGCTACAACGTCATGCGCACGCACGTCTCGACGGCGCGCCCCCGTGCGCAATTTCTTCGAGCAATGCGGCCGTTTCGTCCCAGCCGATGCACGCATCGGTGATGGATACACCATAGGCGAGCGCATCCGCGGTCCAGTCCTGCCGCCCCTCGGCGATGTTGCTTTCGATCAGCAATCCCATGAGCCGCCGCTCGCCGAGCTGCAGAGCTCTTGCCACCTCGCGCGCGACGCCGGATTGCCGCCGATAGTCTTTCGACGAGTTTCCGTGCGAGCAGTCGACCATGACCGGTCTCGCGATGCCCTCTCCGGCGACCATGTCGGCCGCCCGCGCGATGTCGCCGATCGCGTAGTTCGTGGCGTTTCCTCCACCGCGCAAGACAACGTGCCGGTCCGGGTTGCCGCGCGTGCGGATGATCGCCGTCGCGCCGTCCTCGTCGATGCCGAGAAACGCATGCGGATGCCCGGCCGAGATCATCGCATTCTTTGCCACGTCGAGGCTTCCGTCGGTTCCGTTCTTGAAGCCGACGGGCATCGAAAGGCCGCTCGCCATCTCGCGATGCGTCTGGCTTTCGGTCGTGCGCGCACCGATGGCCGCCCAGCTCACGGCGTCGCCGATGTACTGGGGCGTCACCGGATCGAGGAATTCGGTTCCGCACGCGACGCCGAGCGTGTTGATCTCGACCAGCAGGCGGCGTGCAAGCTCGAGGCCGCGATCGATGTCGCAGCTGCCGTCGAGGTCCGGATCGTTGATGAGCCCTTTCCACCCGATCGTTGTGCGCGCTTTCTCGAAGTACGTCCGCATCACGATCACGAGGCGATCCTCGAGAGGTCTTGCGATGCGGCTGAGCCGCCCGGCGTAGTCGAGCGCCGCATCCGGCTCGTGGATCGAGCACGGACCCACGACCACGGCGATGCGTTCGCGGTCGCGCCCGCCGAGGATCTCGCGAAGAGCGTGGCGCGTGCGGCGGACAGTCTCGAGCGCGCGGCCTTCGAGCGGATGGGCCTGCTTGATCACCCGCGGCGGACGCAGCGGCGATACCCGGGTTACGTGGATGTCTTCGATGTCACTGGTTTTCACGTTGCTTCCCTCACGGACTGTTCTCGATTTCGTCAATCTCGTCGATGCGCTGGCGCTCCGGCTCGCGCGACGCGGAAGGCCAAAAAAAAGCCCCGGGAACTTCTTCCCGGGGCTTCCTTCCGCATCGCGCGGCAATTTTGTTCAGCTCGCTACGCGCACGTCGTCGGCCCCGGTTCCTGCGGGATAAAATAGGACCATACGACGAAGATCGCGCTCGGCTTCATGACGGGGCGACCATACTCGGGCGTCGGCCGCGTGGCAAGCCCCATGTCGAGGTTGACGGTGAGCGTCAGGAGATGCCGAGCTTGGTGCGGCCTTCCTCGGAGATCATGTGGGGAGTCCACGGCGGATCCCACACGACGCGCACGCTCGCGTCTTTTACGCCGGGAATCGAGCGGATCTTGTCCTCGGCATCGGCCGCGATCGAGGCGCCCATCCCGCAGCCCTGCGCGGTCAGCGTCATCTTGATGTCGACGCGCCAGCCGCCTTCGGGAAGGTCGCTGATGCGGGTGTCGTAGACGAGGCCGAGGTCGACGATATTGACCGGGATCTCCGGGTCGTAGCACGTGCGAAGCGCCCCATCGACGAGCGCGTCGATGTCGCCCTCCGCCGACTCGAGCGCTTTTGCCTCGGGCGGAATCTCCAGACCGAGAGCGTCCGCATCGCGGCCGGCGATGCGGAACAGACCACCGTATTGCGGCGCCTGCACTGTGAACGAGCCTCCCAGCGACTGGCTGAGGTAGATTTCCGTTCCGGCCGCGAGGCGAACCTTGTCGCCCTGCGGGATCTTGACGGCTTCGCATTCGCGGACGAGATCGAGGCGTTCCATGAAGCGATCGTAGTCCGGGACCCCGCGGGTACAAGCGGCGCCGCCCGGGCCTCGTGTGGACTCCTTCGGCCCGCGTCAGCATGATCGCCCCGTGGGCGCCACCGACATCGGCAACGTCAGCGACACCACCGTCAAGCCGGCTCCGGATGCGCCGCGCGACCTGTTCGCGCGTCCGCTGCGGGACCTGCGCATTTCGGTGACCGACCGCTGCAATTTCCGCTGCCCATACTGCATGCCGGCCGAAATCTACGGCGAGCGCTACGAATTCCTGCCGCGTCCGGAGATCCTCACGTTCGAGGAGATCGAGCGTCTCGCGCGGCTGTTCGTCGAGCTCGGCGTAACCAAGATCCGCCTGACCGGTGGCGAGCCGCTGTTGCGCTCGCAGCTTCCGCACCTGGTTCGCGCGCTTTCGTCGATCGACGGCCTCACGGATGTCACGCTGACGACCAACGGCGTGCTGCTGGCCGAGCACGCGGCCGCGCTTCGCGAAGCCGGCCTGCGCCGGGTCACCGTCAGCCTCGACAGTCTCGACGAGGAAGTGTTCTCGCGCATGAGCGGGCGCCGCGCCGGCCCGGCCGTCGTGCTCGCCGCAATCGATGCCGCACGCGCAGCCGGCTTGTCGCCGATCAAGATCAACTGCGTCGTGCAGCGCGGCGTCAACGACCATACGGTCGTCGATCTCGCCGCACATTTTCGCGGAACCGGCGCGATCGTGCGCTACATCGAATACATGGACGTCGGGACGCTCAACAAGTGGGATCCCGCCGATGTGGTCAGCGCGCGGGAAATCGTCGAGCGCATCGGCGCGACATTTCCGCTCGAGCCGGTCGGCGCCAACTATCGCGGCGAGGTTGCGAGGCGTTACCGCTACGTCGACGGTTCGGGCGAGATCGGCGTGATCTCGTCGGTAACGCAGCCGTTCTGCGGCGAATGCTCGCGCGCGCGCCTCACCACGGATGGCCACTTCGTCACGTGCCTGTTCGCTTCCGGCGGCGTCGACCTGAAGACACCGATGCGGCACGGCGCCACCGACGACGACCTGCGCGGGCTCATGCGCTCGGTGTGGACGAACCGCGGCGACCGGTACTCCGAGGAACGGGCGACGCGGCGCGAAGGCGGCCGCAAGATCCAGATGTTTCAGATCGGCGGGTGACGTGTGGCGTGTTGCCATAAGTGCGCTCCAGCTTCAGGGTCGCCGCTCGAGGTGAAACGCCCATGCCAGATCCCGTCTCGATCCTGTCCGGCCTGAAGGTCATCGACTGCGGCACTTTCGTGTTCGGTCCCGCAGCTACGACTGTCCTCGCGGACTTCGGAGCCGACGTCATCAAAATCGAGCCGCCGGGCATCGGGGACCCGTATCGCTATCTGCAGAAGATGCCGCCTCTGCCCGATGCCGACTGCGCGTACGGCTGGCAGCTGACCAACCGCAACAAGCGCGGCATCGTCGTCAACCTGAAGTGCGCCGAAGGTCAGGAGGTATTGCACCGGCTCGCCCGCTCGGCGGACGTATTCGTCACCAACTATCATCCTTCGGTGCTGCGGGCGGTTGGTGCGACGTACGAAGAGCTCGAGCCGCTCAACGCGCGTCTCGTCTATGCGCAGGCAAGCGGTTACGGCGAACACGGCGAGGAAATCGAAAAGCCCGGTTACGATGCGACCGCATGGTGGGCGCGAAGCGGCCTCATGGACGTCGTTCGCGAAGCCGACTCCGTGCCTGCGCTGTCGGTCGCCGCGATGGGCGACCATCCGTCGGCGATGACGCTGGTAGCCGGGATCCTGCTCGCGCTGCTGCATCGCGAACGCTCGGGCAAAGGCACGAAGGTTTCCTCATCACTGCTCGCCAACGGCGCGTGGGCCAACGCCTACATGCTGCAGGGCGTGTTTGCCGGCGCGCCGCTGTTCCAGCCGATCACGCGCAACGATACGCCGAATGCGCTCGTCAATCGCTACCAGACGAGCGACGGCCGCTGGATCCTGCTCGCGATGGTACAGGAGCAGAAGGACTGGCCGCGCCTTCCGGTCGCGCTTTCGCGGCCCGACCTGCTGACGGATTCGCGCTTCGAAACGCTTGCGGCCAGGCGTGCGAACGCCGCGGCACTGGTCGGCGAGCTCGACGCGATCTTTGCGTCGAAAGACCTCGCCCACTGGCGCGAGGCTCTCGATCGAAACGACATCACGTTCGGCGTGGTCGGTCGGTTGCAGGATGCGGATACGGACCGGCAGATGATCGCCAACGGCATTCTGCCGATGGCCACGCTGGCGGACGGGAAACAGATGCGGACGGTCGACAGTCCGCTTACGGTTGCTTGCGCGCGAAAAGCGTCGCCAGGGCCGGCCCCGAACGCCGGCCAGCATAGCGACGAGGTATTGGCCGAGCTCGGCTTCGACGTGAAGGACATCGCCGGAATGCGCGAGCGCGGCGCAATCTGCTGAAATCACAGGCTTGGACGCAGGCGGACCGCCGGGCTCGACCTCGGGCGTTTCTGTGGCGCCCTACCCGATTGCCCTTTCCCTCGAGTCTCACTCACGTGGTAGTGATGGGAATGCGCAGCAACCCGTGGACACTCCTCATCGCGGCGACCATCTCGATTCTTGCATCTCTGACAACGCCTGCATTGGCAGACTATGACATGTCGGGCCGATGGCTCGCATATATTACAGGTGGCGCGGCTCCGGGCCCGCAGCCTATGCAGTACGATGTCCAGCAGATCGCCGGCGAGATCCTGCTCACGAGCTGGGACGCGAGCCGCAGCTTCACTCAGGCCGGGATGATCGACGAAAACACGGGAGAGTTCAGCCTGTACTTGCCGCAGACTTCCTCGTACCCGTGGTGCGGAACGAGCTGGTCTACCGGATCGGTCGCCGCCGACGGCAAGACATTCACCTCCGAATATTACGTTCATGCGGTTGTGTTCGTACCCGGTTACGAACCCCATGGCGGTCACTTCGAATGCTCGTCGACTGCGGGGCTGCTCTACTCGTTGTTCGGCACCCGTTGCGGCAACGAGCAGATCGACGACGGCGAGCTCTGCGACGACGGCAATGCAAACGACGGCGACTGCTGTACGGCGTCGTGCACGCTCGGCGCCGACGGCTCGGGGTGTTCGGACCTATACGGTTGCGCGACGGGAACCTGCGCGGGTGGTGCGTGCGTAACGTCCACTCCGGCGGCGCAGGGAAAGGCATGCACTTCCGAAACCAATCTGTGCATCGCGGACGTCTGTGACGGAGCGGGGTCGTGCGGAGGCTCGACACCGGCAACGGCAGGGACGCATTGCGAGGCCGACACCGACCCCTGCACCAGTGACACCTGCGATGGCAGCGGCACCTGCCTGCATCCGTTCAATACAGCGCCCTGTCACAGCGACGACGACCCGTGCACGACGGATGTCTGTGACGGCGCAGGCAACTGCTCTCACCCGTTCAACACCGCTCCGTGCACCGATGACGGCGATCCATGCACGACCGACATCTGCGACGGCGCCGGCGCCTGCGGACACGTGTTCAACTCCGCTCCCTGCGCCAGTGACGGCGACCAGTGCACGACGGACGTCTGCAACGCAGGTTCGTGCACCCACGTCGACAACAGCTTCCCGTGCGTAGTCGAATGTGGTGCGGGAACCTGCTCGGGCGGCTCCTGCGAAGTCACGCAGCCTCTGGCCCTGGGAACGCCCTGCGATTCGGAAGCGGCCGCGTGCACGCCCGCATTCTGCGATGGCGCGGGTCACTGCAATGCGAGCGACACGGTCGGCTGCGGCCCGTGTGCGACCTGCAACGGCGTAAGCTGCGTCGCCGACGGCGGCGATTGCGATGACGCTGCCGACGAGATTTCCGTGGCGCTCAGCTCGGACCCAGCCGACGGCAGCAGCGCGAAGCTCAAGATTTCGATCAAGCAGGCGCTCGATGCAGCCGACATCGGCGATCCGACTCTCGGCACGAGCTACACGCTGTGCCTCAATCGACCCGACGTGGACGGCGTCCTGAGAAACGTCGCCGCCATGACCGTGACAGCAGGCGGCACGTGTGAAAGCGCCGAATGCTGGACACAGACTACTCGAGGCTTCGATTACAAGGATCGTGCGTTCGCCTCCGACGGCATCTCTTCGATTCGCCTCGACCAGGCCAAGGGCATCAAGATCAGCGGAAAAGGTCCTGGTCTTCCGATGTCGCAGGGGTCGCTGGTCGACCTGGAATCGATTACTCCGCGCGTTGTCGCGAGCGACGGTGTGACGACCCGGTGCTGGTCGCACGAAGTTCCGGCCGATGTCTTCTCGGTGAAAAAATTCCGGGGCAAGTACTCCGCAGACTGAGGTCTGCCGGGGGAACGTTCCGACCTCAGGCCGGCATCCGGCCGGCCGCCAGCTGCGCGCCGATCCTCGCAAGATGCTCGTGCGCACCGCCGAGCGTGAGCTCGATCTGCTTGGACAGCAGATAGTAGCGGTGCAGCGGATAATCCTTGTCGACGCCGATGCCGCCGTGAAGGTGCTGGGCGGCGTAGCACGCGCGGTGCCCGCCCTCGCTTGCCCAGAACTTCGCGATCGACAGCTCGCGCGTCGCGGGCAGGCCTTCGGCCAGCCGCCAGATCGCCTGCCACGTGGTGAGCCGGACCGCTTCGACGTCGATGTACGCGTCGGCTGCCCTCTGTGCGACGGCCTGGAACGTCGCGATGACCTTTCCGAACTGTTTTCGCTCGGCGGTGTACTTGGCCGTCATCCGCAGCGCACGCTCGGCAATGCCGAGCTCCATCGCGCACAGTCCGGCGATACTGCGCTCGAGCAGCCACGCAAGCACCGCCGCGCCGCGATCGGGCCCGGCGAGGAGATCGTCCGTCGCGACCTTCACGCCCGCCAGCGTCACGCGGTAGAAAAGATCGCCGCTCGTCGTCTCCTGCGCATCGAGCGTGACGCCGTCGGCTTCCGGCGAAACCAGCGCCATGATGATCGAGCCGTCCGCCGTCGTCGCGGGCACGACGATGCGCGACGCAAGGTGTGCAGCCGGAACGCAGATCTTCACGCCGTCGAGCGTCCACGCTGTGCCGTCGGCGTTCGCCGTGGTCGTCGGTCGCGACGCATCGCGCGTGTCGGATTCGACGAGCGCAGCGGTAAGGATCGTCTTTCCGGTGACGACCTCCCCGAGCCAGCGCTTTTTCTGTGCATCCGATCCGAACTCGGCAATCGGCGCGGCGCCGAGGACGAGCGTCGGAAACAGAGGAATCGGCGCGACGAAGCGCCCGGCCTGCTCGAGCAGGATCGCGAGCTCGGCAATACCGAAGCCCATGCCGCCGAATTCTTCCGGCAGAGCGACGCCGAGAAGGCCCGCATCGGCAAGCGCCTTCCACAGCTCGCGGTCGAGCCGCTCGCTCGCCTTCTCGAAGTCGGGCAGCCGTTCGGTCTTGCAGAAGTCGCCGAAGAGCTTCTCGGCAAGGCTGCGGATGTCTTCCTGTTCGCTCGTGAATCCGAAATCCATTGTCGTCTCCTCAGCGCAGCGAGCGCGGCATCTCGAGGCCGGCCATCGCGATGATGTCGCGCTGGATCTCGTTGGTTCCGCCGCCGAACGTCAGGATCAGCATCGAGCGGTACATGCGCTCGATGCGTCCGCCGATCAGGGCCTCGGGCGAATCGCGCCGGATCATGCCGGCCGCGCCGAGCACCTCGAGCAGCAGCCCGTAGGCTTCGATGTAGAACTCGCTTCCGAAAACCTTGACGGCGGACGCTTCGGCAAAGTGAAACGTCCCGTGTTCCATGTTCCACGCCTGGCGCCAGTTGATCAGCCGCAGCACTTCGAGCTTGGCTTCGACGCGTGCGAGGTTGAGCTGCACCCACGGGATGTCGATCACGCGCGAACCGTCGGCGAGATGTTTGTCGCGTGCCCAGGCCGCGGTTTCCTCGAACAGGCGCCCGACGATGCCCGCCGACATCAGCGAAACACGCTCGTAGTTGAGCTGATTGACGATCAGGCTCCAGCCGTTGCCTTCGCCGCCGACCAGCGACGATGCCGGCACGCGCACGTTGTCGTAATACGTTGCGTTGGTCCTGATGCTTCCGATCGTCCCGATCGGCGTGTGGCTGAAGCCGGGACTCTTCGCGTCGACGATGAACATCGAGATGCCGGCATGTTTCGGAGCATCCGGATTGGTGCGGGCGGCAAGCCACACGAAGTCGGCGAAATCGGCCAGGCTCGTCCAGAGCTTCTGGCCCTGGATCACCCAGTCGTCACCGTCGCGTGTCGCACGCGTCTTGAGCGACGCGAGATCGGTGCCGGCATCGGCCTCCGAGTATCCGATGCAGAACAGCGCCTCCCCGGCGAGGATGCGCGGCAGGTAGGTCTTGCGCTGCTCTTCGGTGCCGTACTGCTGGATCGTCGGGCCGACGGTGCTGATCGTCAGGAACGGAAACGGAAAGAACGCGCGCTGCGATTCGTCGGCGAACAGGAACTGTTCGATCGGTCCCATGCCGCGTCCGCCGTACTCGGTCGGCCAGCCGATACCGAGCCATTTGTCGCGGCCCATCTTGCGCATCGCCTGGCGGAACAGCGGTCCGCCGCCTTCGCTGCGCGCGACTTCGGCGGTCAGCTCGGGTGTCATCAGTTCGGCAAAGTAGCCGCGAAGCTCATCGCGCAGGGCGCGTTGCTCGCGAGTCAGGTCGAAATACATGGATTGGCCTCCGCGCAGCGGGTTATGCGCGAAACTAGAACCTGTTTCAATACGGCCGGGATTCCCGGGCCTGGCGGGGATTTTCGGGGACCCGACGTCGGGCCGATGCTCAGCGGTCGCGGCAGCAGCGGACCCCGACGGTTCCGGACTTGAGACCCTTATCGTTGCCGGAGCACACGTCGCCGCAGCCGGCAAAATGCTCGATCGGCTCATTGCCGACGTAGGCTGCGCCGCGGAACTTGCAGTAGTCGCCTTTGCAGTCGGACACCCACTCGCTGACGTTGCCGCTCATGTCGAAAAGACCGGCGAGCCCGCCCTGGCATTCCGGGATGCTGGCAGTCGGAATCGTCGTCCGGCCGCCGGGGCCGGGAAGGTCGTAGGAACCGACGTGACAGCGTGACGGCTGGAACTCCGGGCCGTACGGGAAGGCCCGCTGGTCGGTCCCGCGACATGCCGCCAGCCATTCCTTGCTGTTGCACAGACGGCCGCCGAGGTAACCGCACAGCGCGATCGCGCCGTCGTGATCGATGCAGTTGATCGGATACTCGAGGCGTGTGGCGTCGCCGAAATTGCACGTCTTGTCGACGCTGTCGGCCTTGCACTTGCCGGCCGCGACGCATGCCTTGAATTCCTTGACCGTGGCTTCGGTCGCCAGGATGTCGAACGGCTCGACAGGATGGGCGATCCACCTGCCGGACGCTGCCGATTTGCTGGACGCCACCGGTTTTGTGGACGCCGACGATTTACTGACGGCTGGTGCTCGCGAAGCCGATGGACGAGGTCCGGCAGGCTCCGCGCCGCCGGACGGGGCTGAAACCAGGACCGCCGATGCGGCCATCAGGCACGCAACGACAAACGAACGACAGGCCGGCATCGTTCTTCACCTTTGAACGAATCGCTGTGGCGGTACAATCGCGCCATGGGTCTGTTCGACTGGCTGCGCCGAGGCACAAAAGAAGCACCGGCGGCCAGTGCTGCAGCTGCGACCGGCGAGTCCGACAGTCCGCATGCCGGCAGCGTCCAGACCGGGTCGCAGCTCGCGCAGCCATCCGCTCACGCCGACTCGCCCTCTCCACTGACTCCGTCACGCCCATCGGATGAAGAAGCCGCACCGCGACCGGATCACGACGATGCGGAGAAAGCGTCATCGCCAGCCGACGCGATCCATCCGGTCGATCGCCTGATCGCGGCGCGGTCGGTCGGCGCCGTGCGCGGCATGCTGTCGGCAATTCGTGACGAAGAGGTTCTCGCCGACGTCGCGGCCCGCGCGGCTTCGCACGAAGTGGCGAAGCTCGCGCTTCGCAGCGTCGAGTCGCCCGCGCTTCTGGCGGCAATTGCGTCGAACGCGCACGACCGCAGCGTCGCGCAGGCTGCGCTGCAGCGGACGCATGAGGCTTCGATGCTTGCGCTCGTCGCCGACACGGCCCGCGATTCGGTCGTCGCTCGCACGGCGGTCAAGCAGCTGCACGACGACGAAGCGCTTGCTCGTCTTGCGCTCGAGTGTCGCGACGACGTCGTCGCGCGGCTCGCGGCGCGTGGCATCGAGGCGCCGGCCGTGCTCGCCAGAGTTGCCGCGACCGCACGGCGCGTCGACGTGCGGCGAGCTGCGGCCGACCGCATCGGCGACCTCGAGGCACTCCGCAACCTTGCCGTCCACGAAGAAGATGCCGGCATCCGCGCGTCGTCGCTCGAACGCCTCGACGACGAAGCGGCTCTTGTCGAAGCGGCAAGCTTCGATCCCGAGCCGGACATCCGGTCGCGTACGCTTGCGCGACTTCACGGCGAGAGCGCGCTCGCGGCAGTCGCGCTGCAGAGTCCTCACGCCGACGTAAGGCGCAAGGCCGCCGCGCGCATCGAAGATCCCGAAACTCTCGTCGCAATCGCGTGCCGCGACGACGACCACGACGCGCGCAGCCTCGCCTTCCGCAAAGTTGCGGGGAACGAAGCGTTCCTGCGCGTGCTGCGCGAAGGCGAGCACGCCGACGTTCGTGCACAGGCCGTGCGCCGGATCCACGACCAGGACCTGCTCGAGGCGCATCTCCTCGGAGATCGCGACTGGCAGGTGCGGGCGTCTGCCGCACGCAAGGTGAAAGACGCGGAGCTGCTGGCAAAGGCCGCACGCGGCGACGCCGCATGGCAGGTGCGCGAAGCCGCAACGACGCACGTGCGCGACGAAACGGTGCTCGCCGCGATCGCACATGACGACGACGCGTGGCAGGTTCGCCGCGCCGCTACGGTGTCGTCGCGCGATGCCGCGCTGTTCGCCAACCGTGCGCGATGGGACAAATCGTGGCAGGTCCGGAAGGTTGCGATTACGCGCGTCGAGGATCAGCCGGTGCTCGAGAACCGCGCAAAGAATGACGACGACTGGGGCGTGCGGCGAGTCGCCGTGCAGCGCCTCGCCGACCTCGACCTGGTCGTCAACCGCGCCCGCTGTGACGAGTCGCCGCGCGTACGCGAAGCTGCCGTCCTGCGTGTCGAGTCGCCGATGCTGCTGCGCGAAATCGAAGCAGCCGATCCGGACGAGGCCGTTCGCGCTGCCGCTGCGCAGCGCCTCGCGGAGATCGATGCGGCCGGCGATTCCTCCGTGAATGCCGGGCGCGGCCACCGGCCCGGCGAAGATGCGTCCGCGCGCGACGAAGCCGCGCCTCCGGCGGGCAGCGACGAATCAGGTCGTCTCGGGAATTCCCAGGATTCTTGAGATCGCCAGTACCGTCTGCGCTTCGAATCGCTGTCGTGAAGGTCGGTCTCCGTCCGCGTCCAGGCCCGTGAAACATGCGCGCAGCGATGCCTCCATGAGACCGAACAGGATCTCGGCCACTACCGGCGCATCAACGTCGTCGAGGATGTGCCTGGACGACCAGACCTCCAGCATGCGCTCGACGGCCTGCGTGATCGCTACGCGATTGGCTTTCTGGGCCAGCGGCGCAGCCGACGGATCGTCGCTCAGCAGGAACAGTCCGAACCCCGGCCAGCTCTCCGAGACGAAATCGAACGCGCGCCGGACCATCTGCTCGACGGTCTTTCGCGATGCGACCGGTTCGATCACGCCGAACATCGCCGTCGCAAATCCCGCGCCGTAGCGTTCGCCGACGGCCTTCAGCAGCTCCGGCTTGGATCCGAAATAGTGAAAAACGTTTCCTTCGGCGACGCCCGCCGCGCGCGCGATGTCGCCGGTGGAAACCGCGGCGTATCCTCGCTCGGAAAACAGCCGCGTCGCTTCGACGAGCACGCGCTCGCGACGGCCATGCGGATCTTTTTTCCACGTTACGGGCTTGCGCCCGGGCCGGCTTGCGCGCCGCGTGGCCTTCTCCGTCGCGTTCGCGCGGACGGCTCGGTCGTTTTCTTTGATACCGGTCATGTACCCGAGGGGCCTCGCGCGTCCGCCGCTGCCCTGCCCTTTCGCAGCCATCGCCGCGCATGCCACATGGCCCGCGCAAGCGGCCCCTCGGCGGGATCGAGCGCGAACACGGCGGGAAATTTCAGAAACAGCCGGCGGTCTCCGGAAAGACGCACCTTGCCGGTCAGAAGCGCCCACGGCGCGCTGCGCGTCCCCTGCTGGATTTCGAGGAAGATGCGGCCTTCGCACGCGACTTCGAGATCCGGCGCATCGGCCGTTCCCGTGCGCACCTCCGCCCGTCCGCGCTGAATGCGAAGAATCCAGTCTCCTCGTCCGCTTCCATGAAAACGAAACTGGGTGGTGAAATCGAGATCGCCGGCCTCTTCGGCGCGGAAAAAATGCGGCATGTTGCGCATCATCGCATCGACGTCGAGCGACGAAATGCGCGAAAGCGGGATGAGGCGCGTCGTACGTGATGCGGGTTTGCCGGCGTCGCCCGCCGTCCGCCATTCGCCTGGCGCGATTCCTAGACGCTCGCGCGCCGACGGCGTGTCGATCACGAACTGCTCGTCTTCGACGGATCGTGTATGCGACAGGGGCTTCAGTGTTTCGTCGAGATAGCGCCGCCGCACGTTCCGGTCGGCATGAAACGCTTCGTGCATCTCGGCCGGGCATGTCGCCACGCAGTTGAAGCAGCGATACTCGACCTTGTACGCGAGCGCCTGCCACAGCGCGGCGATTTCGGCGTTGTTCCAGCGTTTGCGAAAGCGCTTCGCGTTACCACGCGACAGGTCGTGGACGATGTCGAGAAAACCCGGGATCGAATCGCGATACGTGTGATTGTAGCAGGCGAAAAAGTCGAAATCGCCGTCCGGCTTGATCGCTTCGGTCGGACACGACGCCACGCACAGGTTGCACGAAAGACACGGATTCCACTCGACCGGCGAATCGAGGGCATCGAATTCGAGATTCGTGACGACGGTATCGATCAGGCAGTACGCGCCGAACTTCCTGTGCAGGAAGTTGCGGCTGGTGCCGATGACGCCGAGACCCGCGGCCTGGGCGACCAGCTTGTGGCTGAGCGGCCAGATCTTGTCGGCCCAGCGCTGGCTGACTTCCTGCGGCCAGCCGATCGTGGTCGTGAGCGACTCGCCGCCAAGCGAGCGAATGTACGCAATCGTGCGATGACCCATCGCGAAGATGCGCTCCTCGCACGAGTACAGCTCGTGGTTGGCTGCAGGAAGATAGCGCGACTGCATCGACGGCTTGTTCTCTTCGCCGATGAGGCAGACGAGCGAACGGGCATGCGGATAGACGTAGCGGATCTCGTCGATTTCGTGCGCGATGGCCGGATCGTCGATCGAGATCACGCCGACGTCGTCCGCCCACGTCGCGACGGCGTTCTTGAACTCGGCGAGCGGCACCGGGCTTTTCACGCCACGGCCCGGAAGGCGCTCGGCATCGATCGGCCGGAACGGCCACGCGTATGCGGTTCTCGGCGCGATTCGCGCGTCATCGTCGCGACGCGGCCGGCCGGGGGCCGGGAACGGAAACTTCCATTCAGCGTGCGTGGTGGGGGCCTCAATGCGCCGTGGCGGAATTTCGCTCGCGACGGGATCGATGTCGGGTGGTCGCATGCTGGCCTCGGCGGGGCTTCGGACGCCCGGGGTCAGAATTGAGTACGACTCAATTCGTACCGTCCCGGCCGCCGCCCGTCAAGGGCTTCGGCGCCTGCACAAAAAAAGGGGCCGGGAGAAAACTCCCGGCCCCTTTCAGGTCCCGATTGGCCGCGCCTTGGCGGCCCCTGGCTCAGGCCGCTTTAGCGACCCGCTGCCACAGGGTCGCGTCTAGCGACCCGCGGCCACAGGGTCGCGTCTAGCGACCCGCGGCAATGATCGCCGACAGCTCGAACTGAGCCTCGACCGTTCCTTCCTTGTCGCCGACGTTGATGTACCAGCCCTGCTCGCCGGGGAACCGGCTGCTGGGCAGCGAACAGTATGTCGCGTGCTCGAGCTGCATGTCGATCATCGTGATCGACGGGAAGAAGCGCCGCTCGTACTTGCTCTCGTACGCAGCCTCGTCACGCGGCTTCTTCGAAATCTTGAACTCGTTGACCCACATCTTCCAGAGCTCGCCGGCGGTATCGTAGATGTCGGAGTATGCGATGAAGTAGCTCTCCTGGTCCAGATACATCACGCGCTTCGAGTACGCGTACTGCGGCAGCTTGGAGATACCTTCGATGATCCAGACCTTGCGCGGCTCCCACACGTCGGCGTGCATGAAGTCGCCCGACGGCTCGCCCCACTGGACCGGCATCTTCTTGCCGTGCATCGACGACAGCACCGTCTTCTCGCCGAGATACTTCCAGTCCATCCACGCGATGTTGCCCGCGTAGCCGCCGTAGCTGTCCTGGTCCGTGTCCTGTCCGAACAGCGCGTCCGAGCGCTGCGCGGAAGACAGACGACGCACGCGACGGAGCTGAGGCAGATAGAGCCAGCTGTCGTCCTGCTTCGAGTTGTCGAGGTAGCGGTTGTACGTAAAACCCGTGCCCTTCAGATCGAACGGCTCGATCAGAGGATAGAGCGATTCCTTGTAACGCACGCCATCGCGGTTCGGCTCCATCGCCGGCTTCGGGTCGACTTCGAGACGACCGGTAAAATACAGGCGCCGGAAGTGATCGATCAGGAAGTGGCGCTCGACCTTGACCGGGTCGCCGTTCTTGCCGACGGCACCGGTGTCGCAGTCGAAGTTTCTGAGGTCGAGGTCGTCGATCTCGATCGCGGCCTCGTAGTTGAACATGTGCTTGACGGCTTTGTCGGGGTCGCCGTCGGCGATGGCCGGGAACGGAAGGCCGGCCACGTAATTCTCGACATGGATCTTGTCGGCGCCGAGCTTGACCTGACCCGAATACTTTTCGGTCGCTTCCTTGACGGGAGCCGGCTGCTCGATCTTCTGGTACGGGCCGACGTTGATCTTCACGCCGCGTTCGATCGACCAGATCATGGCCGGACCGAAGAGCTCCTTGTACTTGTCCAGGTTGGAGCGGTCGATGACCGTTCCTGGCGCGGGGGTGTCTGCCAACACGGTCATCGGCAAAGCCGACGCGGCAAAGGCCACTGCACCGAGCGCCAACCATGTCGCGCGGGTCGCTTTCATGCGGAATCCTCCTCGGTCCTTCGAATCGATGATTGCGCCCGCGGCTCTCGTGCCGTCCGGAAGCATCGCCCTAACGGGCAGAACGGGATTATGCCTGATTGTCAGTTTGCGTCCAGCCGGTTGAGGCGCTGCCAGCACTCTGTAAACCCGGGCGAGTGAAGGGAAAGTGGGTGCGGGGGGAGGATTTGAACCTCCGACCTGCGGGTTATGAGCCCGCCGAGCTACCAGACTGCTCCACCCCGCGGGCGCGGTGTATGGAGCACAACGCGGGATGTCAACATTTTGCCGGAAATTCAGGCGCTGCGACGGTTCGTTCGAGGCCGCGGCGTTCGGCTCGACGGCCGCTCTTTTTCCGTCGCGGTCGCGGCCTCCTTGAGCAATTTCACTTCTGCGGAAGAGAGCGTTCGCACGTCTCCGACTTCGAGCTTGCCAAGCTCGAGAGGTCCGATCGCCTCGCGCCTGAGCTTCTCGACCCTCGCTCCAACGGCTTCGAACATGCGGCGGATCTGCTGGTTGCGACCCTCCCGGATGCGCACGTCGATCCAGCTCTTGCCGCCGGCATGCCGCATTTCGCGAACATACGCCGGCGCCGTGGTCACACCGCGCAGCCGCACGCCCGCGCGAAGCGCTTCGATCGCTTCGCGTGACGGCCTCGGACTGACTTTTACGGCGTAACGTTTCTCGACGTGAAACTTCGGGTGCGTCAGAAGCTGCGCGAGCTCTCCGTCGTTGGTCAGCAGCAGCAATCCCGAGGTGTGGAAATCGAGCCGTCCGACCGGATAGAGCCCGGGAACGGCAAGTGCGCGAACGACGTCCCCGATGCAGAAGCGCCCTTCCGGATCGCGCAGAGTCGACACGCATCCGTCGGGCTTGTGGTACGCGTAGTAACGATGCTTCGCCGCTCCGTGCAGCAGGCGACCGGAGACGCGCACGTGATCGACGCCTTCGCGCGCACGCGCACCCGCTTCGGTGACGACTTTTCCGTTGACCTGGACTTCGCCGGCGGCGATCAGCCGCTCCGCATCGCGACGCGAGCATTCACCCGCGCGCGCGATCAGCACATGAAGCCGGGTCCCTTCAGCCTTTGTCGTCTCCGTCTTCGTCTTCGTTTTCGTCGGCTTTTTCATGATGGTCGTCTTGCCCGGCCTGATCGGCGTCTTCCTGGCTTCGCTCTTCGATTTCGGCGCTACCGCTATCGGCGCTGTCGAGCGGCAGGATCTCGCCCGGTTCGTTCTCGGTGAACCCGCCCTGCTCGGACATGCGCTCGAAGTCGCTGCCGAGCTCGGGCAAGGTCGGCAGCTCGCGGATGTTGCGCAGGCCGAACAGCTCGAGAAATTCCTGGGTGGTCGCGTAAACCAGCGGCCGGCCCGGAACGTCCTTGCGGCCGATCACCTTGGCGAGCCTCTTTTCGACCAGCGATTCGAGCACGCCGCCGCTGTCGACACCACGCACGGTTTCGATTTCCTGGCGCGTCACCGGCTGCTTGTACGCGACGATCGCTATCGTTTCGGTAGCAGCACGCGTCAGTCGCTGCGGCCGCTCGCGGAACAGCTTGCGCACGTAGCGCTGGTGCTCGGGCGCAGTCCGAAGCTGCCAGCCGCCGGCGACTTCGATGAGCCGGATCCCGCGCGTGAGATATTCGGTGGCCAGCTCGGCAAGCGTGGCCTTGACCTCTTCGATGGTCGCGCCTTCGACGAATTCGACCATCTTCTTTGCCGGCAGCGGATCTCCGGCTGCGAACACGAGTGCCTCGATGACCGGCCGCAACCGATCGACGGGCCACGTGCCGGATGCCGTGCCGGCGGTCTCGTCCGCCGGAAGATCTTCGCGTGGTTCGTCATTGCTCACGATGAAACCCCATCCTCGTCGTCCGCTTCGTTCTGCGCGCCAGGCGATTCGCCGGATTCACCAGGCGTTTCGCCGGATTCACCAAACGTTTCGCCCTCGGCCCGTTCCAGCGCTTCGGCCGCGCTCGTCTGCGGCCCGTACATCTCGGTCAGGTTCGCGATGGTCTCGTCGACGTTCTGGTCGACGAGCCTGAGCCAGATCGGACCGAAGCGTCCTTCCTGCTCGGCGCGGATTACCTGGTTCTTGACCATCTCGAGCAGCGCAAGAAATGTCGCAATGACGAGCCCGCGCGGGACGTCGTCGGCGAACAGCTCCTGAAACTCGATCCGCTCTTCGGCCTTGAGGCGGTTCACCATGGACCGCGCAGCATCCGAAACGCTGAACTCCTCGCGCGAAACCGTATGCGGCCTGCGGGCAGCCGACTTGGCGAGCACGCGCCGGAGCGCTTCGAACAGATCCGCCATGTCGAGCTGGCGCAGCGGCACTTCTTCGGCCTCGCCGTCCGGCACCGTCGGCGAGCGGCGGAACACGTCGCGATCGAGCAGCAGGCGATCGCGAAGCACTTCGCTCGCCTCGCGAAAGCGCTGATACTCGGCGAGCTGGCGGACGAGATCGGCGACTTCTTCGTCTTCCTCTTCGTCGTCCTCGTCGTCGCGCGGCAGCAGCAGGCGCGATTTCATGTACATCAGCGACGCGGCCATCAGCAGGTATTCGCCGGCAACGTCGAGGCTGAGCTCCTCGAACATGTTGATGTACGCAACGTACTGGTCGGTGATCTGCGCGATCGGCAGATGATAGATGTCGAGCTCGTTCGAACGCACCAGGTGCAGCAGCAGGTCGAGCGGCCCTTCGAACGCATCGAGGCGCACGGTGTAAGCCGGAGTCGCCATTACAGGCCCATCCTGGAGCGAACCTCGGTCATCGTCGTCTCGGCAGTTTCGGTCGCGCGCCTTTCGCCTTCCGCAAGGGCGTCGGCGACCACGTTGCGCGTGCCTTCGAGCGTGCGCCGCCGCTCCTGGATCGGCGCGAGCTCCTGCTGCACGGCGCGGATCATCACCTTCTTGCAGTCGACGCATCCGATCGACGCAGTCCGGCAGCCGATCGTCAGCTCGGCACGCTCGTCGTCGGTGCAATAGATCTCGTGCAGGCGGAACGCGGGGCAGTCCTTCGGATCGCCGGGGTCGGTGCGGCGCTGGCGCCGCGGGTCGGTGACCATGCGCACGAGCTTGTTATAGATCGTGTCGGCGTCATCCGTGAGCGCCACGGCATTGCCGTAGCTCTTGCTCATCTTGCGGCCGTCAGTGCCCGGCACCCGCGCGGCGGCGACGACCAGCCCTTTCGGCTCCGGAAAAACATCGCCGAACAGGCGGTTGAAGCGGCGCGCGACCTCGCGCGTGAGCTCGACGTGCGGAAGCTGGTCCTCTCCGACCGGGACCGAAGTCGCCTTGTACAGAAGGATGTCGGCGGCCTGCAGCAGCGGGTAACCGAGAAATCCGTACGTCGAAAGGTCGCGGCCCGACAGCTGCTCCTGCTGCTCTTTGTAGGTGGGCACGCGCTCGAGCCACGGCACGGGAATGATCATCGAGAACAGCAGATGCAGCTCGGCGTGCTCGCGGACGCGCGACTGCCGGAAGATCACCGACCTCGCCGGATCGAGCCCGACCGCAAGCCAGTCGAGGATCATCGCGTTGGTGCTTTCGCGTATGCCCGACGGATCGGCGTAGTCGGTGGTCAGAGCGTGCCAGTCGGCAACGAAGAAGTAACAGTTGCCGGCTTCCTGCAGACGCACCCAGTTCTTGAGCGCGCCGTTGAGATGCCCGAGATGCAGCGCACCGGTCGGACGCGTTCCCGACACGACGACCTCACGGGAAGGCGTTGCTGGTTTCGCCGCGCCCACGACCGGCTACCCGAACAGCGCCTGCAGCACGCCGAGGATGGCACCGGCGACGGGCCTGAGAATCGAATCGAGCATGTGCGTGGCCAGAAGCACCATGACGATCAGAAAACCGTACGGCTCCAGGCGCGCGACGTTGTACGCGAGCTCGCGCGGAAGCAGCCCGACGGCAACGCGCCCGCCGTCGAGCGGCGGGATCGGGATCATGTTGAACACCGCCAGCACGACATTCAGCATCACGCTGTTCTGGCACATCCTGGCCAGAGGCTCGGCAATGCGGAATCCGCCGTCGGGCCCGGCCGCCATCGGCACCATGGAAATGATCAGCGACAGCAAGGCGGCGCTGGCGAATGCGAGCGCGAGGTTCATCAGCGGCCCGGCCAGCGCGACCAGCACCATGTCGCGGCGAGGGTTGCGCAGCTGGTGGAACGAGATCGGCACCGGTTTCGCCCAGCCGAACAGGAACGGTGCGCCGGTCATCATCAGGAAGGCCGGAAGCGCGAGCGTGCCGACAGGGTCGATGTGTGCCAGCGGATTGAGCGTCAGGCGCCCGGCGATCGATGCGGTGTTGTCTCCGAGCTGTTTGGCCACGTAGCCGTGCGCCCACTCGTGGAACACGACCGCCATCAGGAACGGTACGACGAACAGTGCGAATTCTGCCGGATTCAGGTGCATACAGGGCTACGAAGGCCCCAGCGCAGGGCGGCCAACCGGCCACGCATACCAGCGCCCCCACCGGCGGGCAACCGGGTGATGTTCGCGAGCTTGCGTATCAATCAGCGTGGCGGGCCTTTGCCTCCGACACCTTCACGCGAAACTTTCATCCGCGAACGCGGATGGTGCTTGCGATGAACCTCCGAGAGACGCCCGGCGGCAACATGCGTGTAGATCTGCGTCGTCGTGATGTCGGCGTGCCCGAGCATCAGCTGCACCGAGCGCAGGTCGGCACCGCCTTCGACGAGATGCGTGGCAAACGAGTGCCGCAGTACGTGCGGCGACAGGTCGGGAAGCCCGGCTTTGGCGGCCAGGGTCCGCAGCCGCTTCCAGAAGCCCTGTCTCGTCAGCTTCTTGCCGCGGCGGCCGAGAAACAGCGCGCGCGAGCGGCCCGACGGGTCGAGCAGGCCGCGATCGCTCGCCATGTATTCGCGCAGCGCCGCCATCGCCTTGCTGCCGATCGGCACCGCCCGCTCCTTGGATCCCTTGCCGATCACGGTCAGGTAGCCCTGGTCCAGATGAAGGCCGGAAGCCGCGAGCTCGACGGCCTCGGTCACGCGCAGACCGCACCCGTAGATCAGCTCGAGCATCGCCCGGTCGCGCGACGCGAGGATGTCGCCGGCGGCAGCCGCGCCGAGCAGCGCGACGATTTCATCGATCGAAAGCACCTTCGGCATCGGCCGGCTGCGGCGCCCGGGGCGCAGGTCGAGCACCGGCGATGCCTCGAGCTCTCCCTCGCGAACGAGATGCTTGAAGAATCCGCGCACCGCCGACAGCGTGCGCGCGCGCGAGGAAGGTGCGAGCCCTTCGGTTTCGAGCTGTTCCAGGAAACACACGAGGTCGGCGCGCTCGACGCTCGCCGCCGTCGCGCGATGCCTTGCACGCATCGCCGTCAGAAAACGCCGCAGGTCGATCGCGTACGCGTCGACCGAATTTCCGGAGAGGCCTTTTTCGGTCGAGAGGTGGTCGAGGTAGTCGTCCACGAGCCTGGCCAGGACAGATTCCGCCATCGGCGTGCTCAGAAGACGCGAACCGCGACGGCGGAAGCCGCCGGCACCGGCGCGGGCACGTCGTCGCGATCGAGCGCATCGGCGATCGCGGCACGGATTTCGTCGAGCCGAACCGAATCTTCGATCTTCGAACGATTGGAGTCGGTCACGTAGAAGACATCGAGCACGGCGGTAAGGTGCGTCGAGATCTTCGCCAGATGGATGTCGAGGCCGAGGCGGAAAATCGCGTCGGCGACCAGGAACAAAAGCCCCGGCCGGTCGCTCGCGTACACGTCGATCACGGTGAATTCGCGCGAGAGCCGGTTGTCGATCTCGACGCGGGTCGCCGAACGGCGCGCGGCACTGCGATCGCCGATGCGCCGGGTACGGCTGAGCAACACCTCGCGCACGATGCTCGACGCGTCGACCTCGCCGGCGAAGATGCGCTCGAGGGTCGCGGCAACGCCCGCCCAGACGTCGACCGAGGCGACATCGACCTCGGCTTCGTTGTGCTCGATGCGGAACACGTCGAGCGCCCAGCCGGTCGACGTCGTCACGAGCCGCACCGACAGGATGTTGAGCCCGTGCGAGGAAAGTGCGCCGACCATGTCGCGGAACAGCCCGATGCGGTCGCGCGCGCAGATCGTGAACTCGGTGAATCCGCGCTCGGGGAAATGTTCGACGCCGTGGCGGAAGATCGACTTTCCGACCGACTCGTAAAGCCGCCAGTGATCGATGATCTTCTCGTCCGGATTGCCGAGGAAGTACGAAGTGGGCAGTGCGGCGAGGAAGTCCTGCAGCCGCGCGTGCTCGGACGTGCCGGCGGTGCGCGCGAGCAGACGAAGCCGGGTCCGTTCGGCGCGGCTTTCCATGTCCGCTTCGCTTACGACACCGGTTTCGAACACTTCGACCGCGCGCCGGTATAGCTCCGCCAGCAGGTGATCCTTCCAGCTGGTCCAGATCACGGGCCCGACGGCACGCATGTCCGCAAACGTCAGCAGGTAGAGCAGCGTGAGGTTTTCGGCCGTGCCGACGTCGCGGACGAAATCGAGGACGAGGTTCGGATCGTCGATGTCGCGGGTCTGCGCGAGCATCGACATCAGCAGGTGGTTGCGCACGAGGAATTCGAGGGTGTCGCGATCGTCCTCGTGCATGTACAGGCGCTCGGCGATCTCGCGCACCATCTGGGCGCCGCGCTCGTCGTGGTCGCCGCCGTAGCCCTTGCCGACGTCGTGAAACATCATCGCGAGAAACAGGAGCTCCGGGCGATCGCAGTCGCGCATGGTCTGCGTGAGGAACGGGCTCTTCTGCTGGAGCTCGCCCTGGCGCAGCGATTCGAGCTCGCGAATGCCGATCAGCGAATGCTCGTCGACCGTGTACACGTGGTAGTAATCGTGCTGCACCATGCAGAACAGGCGGCCGAACTCGGGAATGAGCTTGCCGAGCACTCCGAGCCGATTCATCTGCGCGAGCGTCCGGTAGACGCCGTCTTTCGCGCGCAGGATGTCGAAGAACAGGTCGACCGCAGCCTTGCTCGCGGCGACCTCCGGCGTGATCAGGTCGACCTTCTGGCGCAGGAGCTCGCGCGATCTCGACGACAGCCGCAGGTCGAATCTCTGGCAATCGGCGAATACCGCGATCAGGTTGAGCGGATCACCGTCGATCGCTTTTTCCTCGATCTGCAACCGGTCGCCGACGACCGTGACGCCGGGCCGGAGCGCGCGCTGCTTGACGAGCCGCTCGAGAAGGCCCGTCCGCTCCGGCGGCGACAGCAGCCGGTCGATGATGTCGTCGGTCGTTCGCCACATCACCGCAGCGTGGTGGTAGTAGTCGCGCATGTACATGTCGCCGACCGAGTTGTTGCCTTCGGCCGGATAACCGAAGCGCGCGCCGATCGCGTCCTGGCGCTCGAACGTGAGCTGCTCGGTCTTGCTCTTGGTATGGAAATGCAGCGCCGCGCGCGTGCGGAACAGGAACTCGCGTGCAGCTACCAGCTCTTCGTATTCGCGGGCAGTGACGATCTCGCGGTCGAACAGGGCTTCGAGATCGGAAGCGTCAGCCTTGACGCGCGCGATCCACAGCGCGTGGTTGAGATCGCGAAGCCCGCCCTGCCCTTCCTTGACGTTCGGCTCGAGGATGAACACCGAACCGCCGTGCCTGGCGTGCCTGCCCCGCGTCTCGGCGATCTTGGCGGCGACGAAGACCTCGACGTCGCTGGTCGCGAGCTTCTTTCGCACGATGCTTTCGTATTCGCCCGCCAGCTCCGGGCTTCCGCACAGGAAGCGTCCGTCGAGCAGCGCGGTCTTGATCGTAAGGTCGCCGGCCGCAAGGCTCACGCATTCCTGCGCGTTGCGTACGGCGTGCCCGACCTGCAGGCGCGCATCCCACAGGCTGTACAGAAGCGACTCGGTCACGGTTTCGACGAACGGCGTGACCGATCCCGAATGCAGGACCAGCAGGTCGACGTCCGATTGAGGGCACTGCTCGCGGCGCCCGTAGCCGCCGAGCGCGAACACCGCGCAATGCTGGCGGGTGCGCGCATAGCGCCGGCCGTAGCGCTCGATCGCGGCGTCGAAAAGGAACCGGATCAGGTTGTCGAGGCACGCCGCGAAGCGCAACGCAGTGTCGGTGCCGCTCGCGCCCGCCCAGTGGGCGGTTTCGAGCTCGTCGCGCACGGCTTCGAAGTAATCGCGCGCGATGTCGGAGAGTTTGCCCGAGACGCTTCCGGGCGCGGGAAGGATGATCGACCTCGACGGGCCCGGAGGCGCACCGGTGGTCATCCACGACTCCGTAGCGGCCACGGCCGCCAGACCGGGAATCGATCGAAGCCGTCAGAGCACGCCGGGTTTTCCCGCCGCTCCGTTGTCGCTGCTCGCTGCGCCGCTTCGCTGCTCTTCGAGAAACAGGCGGATGCCGCGAGCGACGCCGTCGGCGATCTGTTCGCGGTAGACCTCGGATCGCATGCGTAAACCTTCTTCACGATGGGTGAGAAACGCGGCCTCGACGAGCACACTCGGGGCCGCATTGTTGCCAATGACGAAAAAAGGCCCTTCTCTTGCGCCGAGATCGCGAACGGCCTCATACCGCAGATCCAGCTGGCGCACCAATTCGCTTTGCACCAGCGTCGCAAGCCGCGCCGACTCCTCGCCATGATCCGCGACCGGCAACGCCGAACCGCGCAGCGACGCACGCGAGACCTTGGCTGCCGAACGCCCACGCACCGATTGACCGTCGTTCTCGAGCCGCGCAAGCCGCCGGACCAGTCGGTCAGCCGGCGCGTTGGCCGCCGGGCTGTCGAGTGACCGGGTGCGATAGTACGTCTCGAAACCGCGCGCCGCGGCGCTTTTGCTGGCGTTCGCGTGGATCGACACGAAAACGTCGGCGTTCCAGCGTCGCGACGTGTCGCGCCGGTCAGCGAGCTCGACGAACTCGTCGCCGCTGCGTGTCATGACGACATCGATGTCGCCGCGGCTGCGAAGCCTTCGCGCAACGCGCTCGGCGACGTCGAGCACGATGTCTTTCTCGTACTCGCCCGTCCATGCGCTCGCACCCGGATCCTTGCCGCCATGGCCCGGATCGAGGACCACGACGGGCTTTTCCATCACCGAGGGCACCGAGGGCGCCGAGTGGACCGAGCGCGCGAGCAGCGGCGCAGCCGGCTCTGTCGCGAGTCTGGTCGCGTCCGAAGCTGCTGCAGCCCTGCTCGCGCGCGATGCTGGAGGATTTCCGTTCGACGTGCCGGCGCGCGGCCTCGAGGACGTCGAACCAGACATGCTTGCGTCCGATGCACCCGACATTGCGCGCGAAGCGCCCGCGGCGCGCGCCGTCGCCGGGTTCGGCGGCTGCGAAGCATCGACGAAGCTCAGGATCAGATGCGACGCGTCGGCGCTGGCCTCGAGCCTCGGCGGGATGCGGCCGGCCACGTCGACCGAGATGCGAACCATGTGCGAGGATTCGTCGACCAGCACGATCACGCCGTCGACGCGTGCGTCCGCAACCGGAAGCATGCGCGGGACGCCGTCTTCGGCCGTCGATTCTTCGATGTCGGCGAGCACCGACCTGCCGTCGTCGCTCGCGTGAATCCGATAACGCAGCTCGCCGCCGGTCTCGACGATGATGCGGGTTTCGCCGTCGGCATGGATCGCGCGAACGCCGCGCACGACGGCGGCCTCGCTGCCGCCGGCGACCAGCAGCAGTGCAGCGCCGCAAAGCGACGCGAACGAAATCGGACGGAAAAGGAGCGCCAGCCGCACCACACAACCTCCACAGCGAACCGGCGGCGGCGCATCGCCGTCCGGTCCACCGCGAATTATTGCGCTGCCTTGGCTTCCTCCACAAGGCGAGCAAGGAGGTTCAGGGCTTCGAGCGGCGTCATCGACTCCGGCGCGAGCGCCGCGACGCGGGCCGCGAAGCCCTCGGCGGCGCTCTCCTCGGGCCCGCGCCCATCTCCAGACCTCGCCGAGAACAGGCTGAGTTGTCCGGCACTTGCGGCTCCGATCCCCTCGCCGCTCTCGAACTTTGCAAGGATGCCGCGAGCCTTGTCGATGACGGCATCCGGCACGCCGGCCAGCCGCGCGACCTCGATCCCGTAGCTCCCGCTCGTCGGTCCCTCGGCGATCCGGTACAGGAAGATGACCGAGCCCTTGTAGCGCCGGATGGCGACCGAGAAGTTCTCGGCAAGCTCGTGCTCGGACTCGAGCGCGGCCAGCTCGTGGTAGTGCGTCGCGAACAGCGTCTTCACGTGCCGCTCGAGCATCGCTTCGGCGACGGCCCACGCGATCGAAATGCCGTCGAACGTCGACGTGCCGCGCCCGATCTCGTCGAGAACGACGAGGCTGCGCTCGGTCATCGCCGCCAGGATGGCCGCGGTCTCCGACATCTCGACCATGAACGTCGACTGTCCGGCAGCAAGGTTGTCGCTCGCGCCGATGCGCGTGAAGATCCGGTCCACCAGCGGAATGCGTGCGCTCGTCGCCGGCACGAAGCAGCCGCAGTGGGCGAGCAGCACGATCAGCGCAGTCTGGCGCAGGTACGTCGACTTGCCGGCCATGTTCGGTCCGGTGATGACCATCAGCAGCCGGCTGTCCTCGCCGAGGCGGCAGTCGTTGGCGACGAACGACGATCCGAGTCGCGCTTCGACAACAGGATGGCGGCCTCCGATGATGTCGAGCTCGCATCCGTCGTGCATCTCCGGCCGCACGTAGCCGCGCTGATGGGCTGTTTCGGCGAGCCCGGATAACGCATCGAGCGTTGCCAGCGCCGCCGCGGTTCGTCCGAGGCTTGGCTGTGAAGGAGCGAGAGACGCAACCAGCGCATCGAAAAGCTGCCGCTCCTTGGCGAGAAGTCGCTCTTCGGCGCCGAGCACTTCGTTCTCGCGCGACTTGAGCTCGGGCGTGATGTAGCGCTCGGCGTTGGCGACGGTCTGCTTGCGCGTGTAGCTGGCCGGAACCAGCGCCTGATGCGTGTGCGTGACCTCGATGTAGTAGCCGAACACGCGATTGAACCCGACCTTGAGCGACGGGATTGCCGTCCGTGTCTTCTCCTCGGCTTCGAACGACAGGATCCAGCCTTTTCCGTCGCGCGAGATCGCACGCAGCCGGTCGACGTCGGCATCGAAACCGTCGCGGATCACCGCGCCTTTTCCGATCGCGGCGGCGACTTCGTCCGTCAGCGTCGCCGTGATCCGGCTGCGCACGCCGGCGAGCCCGTCGAGGCTGGCGGCATGGCGTGCGAGCGCTGCGCCGGAGCGCGAGATCCGCTCGCCGAGCTCTTCGATGCTCGCGAGCGCGTCGGCAAGCCGCCGCACGTCGCGGGGCGATCCGCTTCCGGCACCGATGCGACCGATCAGGCGCTCGAAATCGCCGATGCGGCGAAGGCTCTCGCGGATGTCGGCGCGCAGCGAGTAGTCGTCGATCAATGTCTCGACCGCGTCGAGACGCTCGCCGATCGCCGCCGGATCGGCGAGCGGGCGAACGAGCCACGTCCGCAGCAGCCGCTTGCCCATTCCGGTCGTCGAGCGGTCGAGGACCGACACCAGCGAGCCGCGCGAGCTGCCGTCGTACGATTCGAGCAGCTCGAGGTTGCGGCGCGTCGATGCGTCGAGATGAAGATAGGCTGCCGTCTCGTAGCGAACCGGCGCGCGCAGGTGCTCTACGTGCCCGCCCTGCGTCGCGGTCGCGTAGCCGCGCAGTACGGCGCACGCAGCATCGGCAGCATCTTTGGCGTCGCTGGCGGCCGGCCGCTCGCTGATCACGCAGCGCGGAAGAAGGCGCGCGATGCGTTCGCGAAGCGCGCCCATCGCCGGCGCGCGGCTATCCGCTTTGTTTCCCGGTCCGGTCCGGATTGACCGCCCCGCTTCGCTTTCCAGCACGATCTCCGCCGGGGCCGCTGCCCGAAGCTCGTCGTCGAGCCGTTCGCCGGAGACGAGCTCGGTCGCGCGCATCTCTCCGGTCGAAAAATCGCAGATCGACAAGCCCCACGATTCACCGCGCTGCACGACGGCCGCAAGGTAGCTCGCACGGTCGGGCGCGAGGCTTTCCTCGTCGACCGTCGTTCCCGGCGAGATCACGCGCGTGACTTCGCGGCGTGCGATGCCTTTTTCGGGAAGCTCGAGCTGCTCGCAGACGGCCACCTTGCGGCCCGCTTCCATCAGCCGCGCCACGTACGGGCGCAGCGCATGGTACGGAATGCCGCACATCGGGATCGGGTGCTCGTCGTTGCGGTTGCGCGACGTCAGCGTCAGGTCGAGAAGCTCGGCGGCGGTTTCCGCATCCTCGAAGAACAGCTCGTAGAAATCTCCCATCCGGAAGAACAGCAGCGCGTCCTCGTGCGCGGATTTGAACTCGAGGTACTGCTGCATCGCCGGCGTCAGCTTCGCGGCGATGCGCGCGCGCGAGCTGCGCGTCGAAGGCGGCAATGTCTCGCCGCCGCCGCTCGCTCCGGCGAGGCCCTCGGTGGACGCGACTCCGCTCACAGGACCTTGCGTTTCTTGCCGACGTGGTCGACGAGCACGAAGTGCCCGAGCTGCTCGGGAGTCGTATAGAACGCCCGGCCGCGGTTGATGGCGGTCATCTTCTGAACGAACGCGCGCAGCAGCGGGCTGTCGTCGAGCATGAACGTATTGATGCGGACTCCGCGGCGCGTGACGCGCTCGACTTCCTTCAGCGTCTCGACGGTTGCGCGCGACGAGATGCCGCCGACGCTCATCGGCCATTCGCAAAACAGGCGCCCTTCGCTGAAGTACGCGGTCGGCTGGCCGTCGGTGATGACGATCATCTGGCGGGTGGTGGCCGGATGGCGGTCGAGAAGCCGCGACGCCACGCGCAGGCCGTCCTGCAGGTTCGTGAACGGGTCGCCCATGTTCCACGTGACTTCGGCAAGATCGGCGGGCCGCAGTTCGACGGCGCGCGTATAGAAACCGACCATGCCGAAGTAGTCGCGCGGGAAACGCGTGCGCATCAGCGTTTCCATTGCCATCGCGACTTTCTTGGCCGCGGCGAAGCGGCCTTCCCAGCTCATCGACCAGCTCATGTCGAGCAGCAGCACGGTCGACGTGCGCGTCGTGCGCAGGCTTTCCTTGACCTGCAGGTCATCCGGCTCGAGCTCGACTTTTCCGGGACGGCCGCGGGTTTCGGTGGAGCGAGCGCCATGGGTATCGCTTGTGCCGGCGCGCGCGTGCCGTTCTATCGCGACTTTGACGGTGGCGGCGACGTCGATCGACATCGTGTCGCCGAATTCGTACTGGCGGACCTGCTCGGTGGTCTGCTCGCTCGGGCCTCTTCGCGACGTATCGTGGCGTCCGGCCGCATCCGGAAGCAGCTCGGACAGCATTTCTTTCAGCGCGAGCCGTCCGAGCCGCCGCGCGGCTTTCGGCGTCAGCGACGCACGCCCGCCGCGCGACACCACGTAGCCGGCGTCGACGAGAAGCCGCATCATCTGCCGCAGCCGGTCGATCGCATCGGCGAATTCCTGCCCGAGCAGCTCGGCCAGCGCTTCGCCGTCGAGCGAGTCGATGGCCTTTTCGCGAAGCGCTTTCTCCAGGTCGCGAAGCTTCTCGAACTTCTCGATCAGCGACAGCGTGCCTTCGAAATCGAGGCTCTCCGGCCCCTGGAACTGGTCGCGGAAACGCCGCTGGAAGCGCTCGACGCGTGCGATATCGCCGCCGCGCTCCTTCAGGCGGTCGAACGATTCCTTCGCGTCGAGGTCATCGAACGGCCGGTTCTCGAGCTGCGAAAGGCGCTCCTCGAGAATGCGCGACAGGGATTCGAGCTCCTGGCGGCGGCGCGCACGCTCCTCGGCGGACGGATGCGAATCGGCGGCTTCTTCTTCGGCCGCGACGATGTCGTCGGCGTTCTCCCACGGCTCTTCGAGCGAACGCGACAGATTGAACTTGTCGAACAGCTCGCGGATGGCTTCGCGGACGCGGTCGGCGAGCTCGTCGAGGCCGATGGCTTCGAACTCCTCGCCCTGCATGCCTTCGCGAAGCAGGCGCGCGAGCGCCTCGGACAGATCGTCGGTCGCGGCGAAATGCTCGGCTAGCCGGTCGAAGATTTTCTCGGCATCGAGTGCGAGCTTCTGACGGCCGTCCCAGATCGTGTAGCGACTTTTCATCGGCAGCGCTGGCCCCCGGCACCTCTATACCTGGCCCGCTCAGGCCGCGTAAGAAAGGCGTCCCCCGTCGCGCTCCCGGTTGAGCTTCTTCAGCAGATGAAGCCCTTCGAACACGAACTCGACCGCGGCGGCTGCAAGCCCGGGACTCTCGAACGGACCGAGCCGCTCGACCACGTCGCGCAGTCCGGGAATGGACGAGAGCGCCTCGGCGTAGTCCGCCGACGGCATCGTATCGGAGACCGCCACGCCCCAGCCGCGGCCGAGATACTCGACCACCGGAGCGAGCTCGGCGGCCGAGATGCGCGCGTCGAATGCACCCTTGACGGCAAGCGACAGCAGGCGGTCGATGACGGCGGCTTCGCGCGCGCCTTCGAGCCCGTATTCGAGCTCGATCTTGCCGTTGCTCGACGCGAACAGCGCGTGCAGGTCGCTGATGCGCGGTGCGATCTCGGCCTCGCGGCAGCGCATCGCGCGTTTCTCGGCGTTCGCGAGCAGCGTCTCGTAGTTGTTGATGCTGACGCGCACGCTGACGCCGGAGCTCTGGTTGACCTCGGGCGCCTTGCGCGCTTCCATCGTAAAGCGCGCGACGATCTCCTTGAGAAAGTCGGCAACGCGCAGCGGCCTGCCGGAGCGTGACGTCGTGCCTGCCTCCTGCTCCATGATGGCGACTTCTTCGGCGACCGTGCGCGGATAGTGCGTGCGGATCTGCACGTCGAAGCGGTCCTTGAGCGGCGTCACGATGCGGCCGCGGCTCGTGTAGTCTTCCGGGTTGGCCGTGGCCACCACCAGCACGTCGAGCGGCAGGCGGATCTTGAAACCCTTGATCTGCAGATCGCGCTCTTCCATCAGGTTGAACAGGCCGACCTGCACTTTCTCGGCAAGGTCCGGGAGCTCGTTGATCGCGAAGATGCCGCGGTGGCTGCGCGCGGCCAGACCGAAGTGAATCGTCTCTTCGTCGGAAAGATAGCGGCCCTCGGCGACACGCACCGGGTCCACTTCGCCGATCAGGTCGGCGATGGTCACGTCGGGCGTCGCGAGTTTTTCGGAATAGCGCAGTGCGCGCTCGATCCAGACGATGGGCAGCGCATCGCCTTCGTCGGCCGCGCGGCGCCGGCATGCCGCACAGATCGGACGCAGCGGATCGTCGTGGATTTCGCAGCCGGCGATGGCGGGGACGACCTCGTCGAGCAGGGCCGACAGTGCGCGGATCAGCCGCGTCTTGGCCTGTCCGCGTTCGCCGAGAAGCACGATGTGATGTCCGGCGAGAAGCGCGTTTTCGAGCTCGGGGATGACCGTCTCGTCGTAGCCGACGACGCCCTGGAAGATGCGGCTCGTGTCTCCGTCGCTCTCGAGCACACGGATCAGGTTTTCGCGAAGCTCGTCGCGCACGCCGCGCGGGCGATAACCGCCGGCGCGAAGCTCGCCAACGTTCGAGGCGTCGCCTGGTGTCATTCGGCCGCGCTCATGCTGCCCGATCACCTTTTCGGCCTGCCCGCAGCCTTTGCCGGTTCGCCTGCATCACGCCTCGCACTATAGGAGCCGGAACTGCTCGCGGCAATTGGGCAATCGGGCCTCGTGTGCGCGAACGGCGCCGCTGCGCGCCGGCCCGTCGGCGTACCTCATGCCGAGGCTCATGCCGGCGGCGGTGCAAGCTGCAGCGCGGCCTCTTCGGCGCGGCTTCTTTCCTGCTCGGCAAGTGCGAGGGCCCGGGATGCGGATTCCTCGGCCCGCTTGGTGCGATCCTGCTCGACAGCGAGGTCGGCGCCGCGCTGCTCGAGCTCGGCCTGTGCCTCTTCCAGAGCCGCACGTGTCTTTTCCAGATCGGTTCGCAGCCCTTTGACGACTTTTGCGTTGCGACGCACGAGGAACCGCAGGCGCACGTGCTCGACGAACGTACCGGTGCCGGCAACGAACGCCCCGGCAAGAAGGAATGCCAGCAGCAAGAGCGCGAGCGGCACTTCGATCTCGGCGGGCTCGCCGGTCCGCAGCAATGGAACACCCGGCAGATAGACGAAGTGCACCGGGGTCATGTTTGCACTGGCCAGCACGATGCCGGCGACGATCACAAGGATGTAGATGAGGTTTCGAAGAATTCTCACGTTTCCTCCGCGAAGAGCCGCTGCGGCGGCTCTCGCTTCTTACTGCTCTTCTTCCGCGAACAGCGGCAGCAGGCGGTCATACGTCGCGAGCAGGTGTTCCGGCATCACGCGGGTTTCGGAGAGCATGGGCATGAAGTTCGTATCTCCGACCCAGCGCGGAACCACGTGCCAGTGCAGGTGATCGGCAATGCCTGCGCCCGCCGCCCGCCCGAGGTTCATGCCGATGTTGAAGCCCGCCGGCGAGAACGCTCGCGCGAGCACCCGCATCGAAAGCTGCAGCTCGCGTTGCAACTCGGCCGACAGACGCGGATCGAGCACCGAAAATTCGGCGGTATGTTTTCGCGGCGCGACGAGCAGATGCCCGTTCGAATACGGGTACAGGTTCATGATCACGGAAGTGTGCTCGGTCACGCGCAGCACGAGGTTTGTTCGCCGCTCGTCGGCCGATTCGAGATTCGGTTTGTCGCAGAAGATGCAGCCGGAGGCTGTGTCGACGTTTTCGACGTAGGCAAGGCGCCACGGAGCCCAGAGAACACGCATCTGGAGGCCCCGCGCGGGAGACGGTTACTCGCCGTTCGCGCCCGGCGCACTCATGGATTTCGACGCGCCGTCGCTGGCCGGCGCGCCGCCCTTGAGCGAAGCCTCGTAGCCGGCATCGACACGCTGCTTGAGCTCTTTGCCGACTTTGAAAAATGGCACAGTCTTGGAAGCCACCGCGACGAGCTCGCCGGTCTTCGGGTTGCGTCCTTCGCGGGCCTGGCGGTTCTTGACGACGAAGCTGCCGAAGCCGCGGATCTCGATGCGATCCCCATGGCACAGCGCTTCGGTCATGCTTTCGAAAACAGAATTGACGATTACCTCGGCATCCCGGCGCGAATAGACGGGATAGAGGCGCACGATCTCGTCGATCAGGTCTCGCTTGGTCATCGGACGACTGCCTCCCAGTGACGACGGCCCGGACGGCGACTCAGCTTTCGTCGCCGCCACTGTCACGGCGACCCCGCCGTGCAAGCTTTTCTTGGATCATGTCGCCAAGGGTAACGCCACCGGTTCGGCCGGGCGTTTTTTCGGCATCGGCCATGTAGGCACGCATCTCTTCTTTCTCGGCCGACTGCAGCATCGACCGGATCGACAGCGAGATGCGGCGCTCGCGAATGTCGACCTGCGTCACTTCGGCCTCGAGCTCCTGGCCGACCTGGAACAGATCGCGCGGATTGTCGACGCGGTCGCGGCCGAGCTGGGAGACGTGGACGAGGCCCTCGACCCCGTCCTCGATGGCCACGAACAGGCCGAAATCGGCAATGTTGGTGATCTTGCCGTGCACCCGCGATCCGACCGGATAGCGGTCGGCCATGCGGCGCCACGGATCTTCCTCGAGCTGTTTGACGCCCAGCGACAGGCGCTCGTTCGGAATGTCGATGCCGAGGACCACGCAGTGGACCTCGTCACCTTTCTTCAGGAGCTCGGACGGATGATGGACCTTCTTGGTCCAGTGCAGGTCCGAGATGTGAACGAGGCCATCGATGCCTTCCTTGACGTTCACGAAGACACCGAAGTCGGTCACGCTGGTGACCTTGCCGGTGACCTGGGTGCCGACCGGGTGCTCGATCGGCAGCATTTCCCACGGATTCGGCGTGACCTGCTTCAGCCCGAGCGAGATCCGGCGATTTTCCGGATCGAGCGACAGGACCATGACGTCGACCTCGTCGCCGACCGTGACGATCTGCGACGGGTGCGTGACCCGGCGGGTCCACGACATCTCCGAAACGTGCACGAGGCCTTCGATGCCTTCCTCGATTTCGACGAACGCACCGTAGTCGGTCAGGCTGACCACCTTGCCGCGAACGCGGCTGCCCGGGAACAGGCGGTCGGCCACCGTCACCCACGGGTCGTCGTGAAGCTGCTTGAGACCGAGCGAGATGCGATGCGAGTTGGCGTCGTACTTGAGCACGACGACTTTCACGGTGTCGCCGGGACGGACGACCTTCGACGGATGACTGACGCGCCCCCACGACATGTCCGTCACGTGAAGAAGCCCGTCGATGCCGCCGAGATCGACGAACGCGCCGTAGTCGGTCACGTTCTTGACGGTGCCTTCGAGGATGACGCCTTCTTCGAGAATCTTGAGCGTCTCGCCGCGCACGGCTTCCTGCTCTTTTTCGAGCAGCGCCTTGCGCGAGACGACGACGTTGCCGCGAGCGCGGTTGAACTTGAGGATCGTGAACTGTCCGACTTCGCCGATGTAGCGATCGAGGCTTCGCGTCGGACGCGTGTCGACGTGCGAGCCCGGAAGGAACGCGGCCACTCCGACGTCGACCTTGAGACCGCCCTTGACGCGGCCGACGATCGTACCGGTGATCGGGGTGCCTGCGTTGAATGCGTCTTCGATGACTTTCCAGACGATGTTCTGGCGTGCGCGCTGATACGAGAGGCGCAGCTCTCCGTTGTCCCCACCGGTCGACTCGACGAATACGTCGACGTCCTGGCCTTCCTCGACGAGCATGTTGCCGTCGCGGTCGCGGAACTCCCAGGCGGGAATGATTCCTTCGGACTTGTAGCCGATGTCGACGGTGACCACTTCCTGGTCGATGGAAACGATGCGGCCTTTGACGACCTCACCCGACTGGACCGAGCGTAGGGACGCTTCGAACAGATCCGAGAAGCTCTCGGACGTACTTCCTGGCTGGCTCAGCTCATTGGCGGCCTTCTCCTGTTGCATCAAAAAACGAATCCTCCGTGGTATGACGCCCGAACGGGCATCGGCGTTAGTAACGCGGCGCCGTTGCGAGTTCAAGGCAAACCGGGAAAGTCGGAGGATTCTCGCCTACTTCGGGTGCCGGCGTTTCTCGACCTCGAAGACGATGCGCGCGACGACTTCGCGAAACGGAACATTTGTCGTGTCCATCACGATTGCGTCTTTCGCACTGGCGAGAGGAGCCACTGCACGAGTGCGATCGCGGAGATCGCGCTCGGCCATTTCCTCGGCCACACGCGCGATCGTCTCCGGCGACGCAGCCTTGGCCGCAAGCTCGAGCGATCTGCGGCTTGCTCGTTCTTTGGGCTCGGCATCGAGGAAAATTTTGAGGTCTGCATCAGGAAAGATCACCGTGCCGATGTCGCGTCCCTCGGCGACAGTGCCCGGAGGCAGGACCGCTCCCCGCTGGATCGAAATGAGCGCTTTTCGAACCGACGGACACGCCGAGCTCCGGGACGCGGCCTGACTGACTTCGGGAGTGCGGATGCGGGCCGTCACATCGGTTCCGTCGAGCTCGAAGCGTCCGTCGTGGGTCTGCCGAATCGCGAGCGATCCCGCGAGGTCGCCGAGCGCGGCGTCATCGTCCGTCGCGATGCCCTTCTCCAGCGCCGCAAGCGCAATGCAGCGGTATAGGGCGCCCGAATCGAGGTACGCGAAGCCGAGCGCCGCGGCCACGGCGCGCGCCGTAGTCGATTTGCCCGCACCGGCCGGGCCGTCGATCGCCAGAATGAACGGGCGCTCGCTGGCGGCAGCAGCGGTCATGCGCCGAGCCTCTCAAGCGTCGGAAAGAACTCGGGAAACGAAACGCCGACCGGCTCGGCGTCGTCGAGCGCGACTCCGCCGCCGGCAGCGGCCAGGGCTGCGACCACGGCCGACATCGCGATGCGGTGATCGGCGTGCGTGGCTACGGACGCGCCGCCCGACGGCCGCCCGCCGCACACGACAAGACCGTCTTCTTTTTCTTCAACTTCAATACCGAAAGCCCTGAGCAACGCAGCAGAAGTTGCGATACGATCGCTTTCCTTGACCCGCAGCTCCGCAGCGCCGGAAATCACCGATTCGCCGTCGGCGAACGCGGCGGCAACCGCCAGCAGCGGCAGCTCGTCGATGGTCGCGGGGATCTCGTCGGCTCCGATCCGGAATGCACGCAGGCCGGACGCGCGGCAGCGGATGGTCCCGACGGGCTCTCCGCCCTCGTGCCGTTCGATCCGGCAGTCGACATCAGCGCCCATGCGACGCAGCACTTCGAGAAATCCGAGACGGGTCGGATTCAGGCAGACGCCCTCCACCGTAACATCCGAGCCGGCAACCAGAGCCGCCGCCACAAGCAGGAACGACGCTGAGGACGGGTCTCCCGGAATCGCGACATCGACGCAGCGGGGAAGCGCCGGACCAAGGATCGAAGTGCGCAAACCCTCCGAAAAAACTTCGACTCCCATCGCAGCCAGCAGCTTCTCCGAATGGTCCCGGGTGGGGGCTGGCTCATTTATCTCGGTGCGGCCGTCGGCCTGCAGGCCGGCGAGCAGAGCCGCGCTCTTGAGCTGTGCACTCGCGACCGGAAGCGTCACTGCGGCGCCCCTAAGCCTGGCGCCGGTGATCTCGAGCGGTGCGTGGCCGTCGGACGTCCGGATGCGCGCGCCGAGCAGCTCGAGCGGAGCGGCCACCCGCTTCATCGGCCGGCGCGACAGCGAGTCGTCGCCGACCAGCGTCGCAACGAGGCCGTCCTGCCCCGCGAGGAGGCCGCTCAGCAGTCGCATCGTCGTGCCCGAATTTTCACAGTCGATCGTTCCCGGCCGACGCTCGAGCTTCATTGCGCGCCCGCGGATTCGGACCGTTGCCGGTCCGGCGCTTTCGATCGTCGCGCCGAGGCTCCTCATCGCGGCCATCGTCGATGCAACGTCGCGTCCGCTCGGCAGCCCGCGCACCACGGCTTCACCGTCGGCGGCCGCATTGAACATCACCGCGCGATGCGCAATCGACTTGTCGCCCGGCACGCTGACGCGACCGATCAGCGGACCGCGCGCCTTGTCGACGAAACGCGGGCTCGTCATCCGGCGATCTCCCGGCGCAGTTTCTGCGACGCCATGATGATCGTACGCATCGCGGCGTCGTCGCGATCGGCGACAGCATCGCGCAGATCGTCCCAGACCATGCTGAATTCATCCATCGCATCGACGATCGCTTCGCGGTTGAGCCGCGCGATGTCGATCCACATTGCCGCATCGCTCGACGACAACCTCGTCGTGTCGCGAAACCCGCCGGCAATCAGCTTCACGACTTCGTCGCGCATCACGGCCGCATCGGCGGTCGCGGCGAGCGCAAATGCAATCATCTGCGGAAGATGGCTCGACGTTGCCAGCACGGCGTCGTGATCGGCCGCTTCCATCACGGAAACTTCGGCTTCGACCGACGTCCAGAGATGCTGCATCTCGGCGACGAGCTCGGCCGGAGTATCCGCCTCGGGCGTCAGCACCACGCGGCGTCCGCGAAACAGATCGGCGTCGGCAGCGGCCGCGCCGGTCTCGGCTTTTCCGGCGAGCGGATGCGCACCGATGAACCTGGAAACCAGCCCGCGGCGGCGCGCCTCGGTCAGGATCGGCTGCTTGACGCTTCCGACGTCGGTGAAAACCGCAGTCTCGGGCGCGTGCTCGGCAAGCTCGTGCAGCTGTGACACCGCCGTGAAGACCGGCGTCGCGACGACCACCAGATCCGCTCCTTCCAGCGCCTTGAACGTGTCGGTGCGCGCCTCGTCGATCAGGCCTCGCTGTTCGGCAAGCTTGAGGTTCTCGATCGATCGCCCGCAGCCGACCACGTGCGAGAAGAGCCCGCGCTTCTTGCCGGCACCGCCGAGCGACGCACCGATCAGGCCGGTGCCGACGATCACGCATCGCTCGAAGCGCTCTCTCATCGCCTTGCGCCTTCGATGCCGCGGGCATCGGCCATACCGTCGTGAACCGCTTCGAGTTGTCCGCCGGCACCGTCGAGCACCGTCGCAAGCGCAGCAATCGCGCGCTCGTCTTCGGCCGGCGTGCCGAACGTGATGCGGATGTGATCCGCAAAACCGTACGCGTCCATGGGTCGTACGATCACGCCGAGACGCAGCAGCCGGTCGGTCACGTCCGCGCCGCGCCCGACCTTGACGAGCACGAAGTTCGCATGCGTCGGTACCGCTTCGAGCCCGAGACGCCCGAAGGCCGCAGCCCACCTCGCCTTGCTCTCGCGCACGAGACGCCTGGAGGCCTCGACGTGCTCGACGTCGTCGAGCGCCGCTGCGGCCGCGACCTGCGCGAGCAGATTGACGTTGAAGGGCTGGCGAAGCCTCGCCATGCCATCGATCATTTCGAACGAGCCGGCGCCGTACCCGATGCGCAGCCCGGCGAGCCCGTGAATCTTCGAGAACGTGCGCGTGACCACCAGCCCCGGATGACGCTCGAGATACGTCATGCCGTCCGGGTAGAGCTCGTCGTCAACGAACTCGAAGTACGCTTCGTCGAGCACGACGGCCACGTGGTCCGGAACGCGGGCGAGAAAACGCTCCCATTCCTGGCGTCGCACGATGGTGCCGGTCGGATTGTTCGGATTGGCAACGAAGATGACTCGCGTGCGCGGCGAGATCCGCTCGGCCATGGCGTCCAGGTCGTGCTCGAAGCCCCTTGGTGGGACGCGAACGGCGGTGGCACCGACCGCGATGGTCACGAGCGGATAGACGAGGAACGCATCCGCGGAGAACAGCACTTCGTCACCGGGCCCGGCGAGCATCCGGCAGACGAGCTCGAGGATCTCGTTCGATCCGTTGCCGAACACGAGCCGGCGGGGGTCCAGGCCAAGCTGGCCGCCCAGCTTCTCGGCGAGCACGACCGCACCGCCGTCCGGATAACGGTGGATGCCGGGAAGCGCCTGCGCGAGCGCCGCGAGCGCGAGCGGCGACGGGCCGAGCGGATTCTCGTTGGACGCGATCTTGATCGAACCGCTGATCCCCAGCTCGCGTTCGACCTCTTCGATCGGCCTCCCCGGCTTGTACGGCGTCAGCGAACGGATCCTGTCGGGAATCGGAGGTCCGGACATCCCGCGGCAATACCGCGAATTTCCCTCTGACTCGAACGGGAGCTACCCACAGGTCGACCTGTGACGTACGGAACAGCCGATAGAAACGTACGGAACAGCCGCTCGTGACGTACGGAACAGCCGCTCGTGACGTACGGAACGGCCGCTCGTGACGTGACGTACGGAACGGCCGACAGACACGTACGGAACAGCCGATGGATACGAACGCAGCGGCTGCCAGGAACATGCTGGGAACAGCCTGCGGTTGCGCTTGCAGCGTTGTTTCTTGAAACAGTGCGGACGATCGCACAAGAGATTGCACGCGGGCACGGCAACGACTTACGCGCGTGACCGGCAAACGACCAGATTGCAGCAGAAGGAGGATCGAGCGTCATGGCCAAAGGTGTCGAGAAGAAAGCGACGAACAACAAGACCAAGCTGAGCATCAAGGAGAAGCAGGCCAAGAAGAAAGAGAAGCAGGCAGCCAAGGGCAAATAGCCTCTCCGCAAGTTCCCTCCAGCGAGTGAATGCCCAGTTGCGCGCCGCGTGCTGCCGCGCAATCGCGCACTCTTGCGTTCCAGCGACTTGGATGTCTACGACGGTTGCGGAAAACGCCGTGACCGCACCACCTGCCAAGACGTCCGCGCAAAAACTCGCTGCGCTTCGCGAGGCTTTCGTCGAAGAGCCCGAGGCCACCGGCCAGCCCGCGGTCGACGAGCGTACTCGCTCCAACATGGAGGTCTTCTTCCTCGGCGGCCTCTTCGTGCTGGCGCTGCTGGCCGCACTCGATGCGGCCAGCGCGGTCGTATTGCCGACCGTGCTTGCGTTCATGCTCAAGCTGCTGCTGCAGCCGACGGTCCGCGTGCTCGAGCGGGTACGTATTCCGCGCCGCATCGGTGCGCTCTTCGTAATGTTCGCGGCAGCAGGCGTTCTTGGAGGACTGGTCACCGCGCTGTCGGTCCCGGCGGCTGCATGGACGGCACGCCTGCCGCAGGTCGTTCCGCGCGTCGAAGCCCAGATGGTGGCGCTCACGCGGCCGATCGGCGCGCTGCAGAAATTCATCCAGCGCGCCGAGCAGGCCGGCGGTGCGGCCCCCAAAGCACAGCCCGTCGCCGTCGTGAACGATTCCAGCCTGGGCAGTACGCTGTTCGAAGGCACCAGGGTCGTGCTCGACGGCATCGTTACGACGATTGTGGTCCTTTATTTCCTGCTGGTCGCCGGAGACACGTTCCTCCGGCGTCTGGTCGAGCTGCTGCCGAAGTTCAGCGACAAGAAGCACGCGGTCGAGATCTCCCAGCAGATCGAAGCCGACATCTCGGCCTATCTGGTCACGATCACGGTCATGAATGCGGGCGTCGGAGTCGCTACGGCCGTGACGATGTGGGCGTGCGGACTGGGCGATCCCGTGCTGTGGGGAGCAGTGGCGTTCCTGCTCAACTACATTCCGATCGTCGGTCCGCTCGTGGCGACCGTCATGTTCTTCGTCGCCGGCCTCGTGATCTTCGACGATGCGTACTCGGCGTTCCTGCCGCCCGCCGTCTACTTCGTCATCCATCTGATCGAAGGCGAAACGCTGACGCCGATGCTGGTCGCGCGCCGCTTCACGCTGAACCCCGTGCTGGTGATCCTGTCGATCGTGTTCTGGTTCTGGATGTGGGGAGTTCCCGACGTCGTGCTCGCGGTGCCGATGCTCGCGATCGCCAAGATCATCTGCGACGGCGTGCGCCCGCTGATGCCGCTCGGGCATTTCCTGGGCGGATAGCGACCGATACTCCGGGCGCCACGGGACGTTCTAGTCCCAGTGGATTCCGTCGGCCGAGTTCAGGATGCGTCCTCCGATTCCGACGACGACGAAGATCCCCTCGCCATATGTCACGCTCTGGAGATGCCGGTCGGTGGTCGAATCGGTGGGGTAAAAGCTCAGCTCCGCGGTCGACGTCAGGATCGTGCCGGTATCACCGACGGCCACGTAGCGACCGCCTCCGTACTCGACGTCGCGCAGGGTTTCGCCGAGCGGCGGCTCGACCAGCGACCAGTCCACACCGTTCGGCGACGAGACGATGACGCCGTCGCGGCCGACCGCAAGAAAGCGGCCGCCGCCGTATCCCACGCCGAACAGGTCCTCACCGGTTGCGGAATTGCGCACTGCCCAGTGGCTGCCGTCCTGCGACGTCAGGATCGTCCCGCCATCGCCTACCGCGACGAAGCGATCCTCTCCGAATGCGACGTCCTGGAGGTTGCGCGAAACCGGGCTGTCTTCGGAATCCCACGCTCCGGCATTCGGCGAAGTGAAAATGTTTCCCTCGTCGCCGACCACGACGAACGTCCCGTTCCCATACGTAACGCCGCGCAGGATGTGGCTGGTGGTGAGAAAGTCGATGAACCAGTGCGACGAATCGTCCGACGTGGCGACTACGCCGCCGCTGCCGACCGTGACCCATTCGCCTTCGCCGAACACGACGGACTGGAACGTTCCCTCGCCGTCGGAAGCCTGCTCGCGGAAGTCGTGGCCGTCGGTCGAATTGGCGATCGAGTAATGCTGCCCGGACGCAACGAAGACTCCGTCCGCGAACGAGACGGCGAACAGGTCGGGCGGCCAGTCGTCGCTGAACGGGTCATCGTCTCCGCCGCAGGCGAAGAGCTGGAAAGCCAGTACTGCAAGGAATGCGGAGCGTGCGAGCTTCATTGGCTACCCCCGGATGCGGGGCGGACTATCGTCTATTTCGTGGCGTACTCCAAATTTTTTCCGGTACGCGGCGAACAAAGGTTCGACACCGTCGGCATCGAGACCGAAGTCCGCGAGCCGGTAGCGATGCTGCCCGTGTTTGTGTTGTGGATTACGTTTCTTCGTCGCGATCATGCTTCGCTCGGCGTCCGGGGTCAGCCGAAGCCCCAGGCCCGCGTACAGCTCCCCGACCGTGCGGACCGGGTCGTCGATCAAGTCGTAATACGACACGTCGAGAAATCCTTCGTCGCGGGCCTGTTCGCGAACAGCCATGCTGCGCGCCAGCAGCCGGCCGATCTTGCGCGACCAGTGGTCGCCGACTTCCGCCCGTGGAACGTCGTCGCTGAACACTCCACGCCCGTGCCAGACCATGCTGCAGAACGACGCGAGCGTGCGGGCCGGGTCGCGGTGCGTCTGCACGATCTGCACACCGGGAAACACCCTGCGCAGCACGTCGAAGTATTCGAGATGGTGCGGGGTCTTCAGCACGAACCGCGACGGACCGTGGTGGTGCGCAAGTATCGCGAGCAGCGTGCGGAAATCCTCGTATGCCGCCGTGTGGTCCTGGGTTTCGAGCCAGCTCGCATAAGTCGGCACGTGAAGCGTGGCTTCGGGGGTCGTGCTCATGAACGTGCAGTCGAGCAGCAGGACGTCCTCTTCGGGAGCCGACGCTTCGACCGGATGGATCGCGAAGAACGCAGGCGCCATGTAGGCGAGCGCACGCTCACTCGCCCTGGCCTTGGCATATCGCGTGTCGACCTTCAGGCGGCCGCCGGAAGGAATGGGCGCCATTCCCTCCCACGACAACACGGCTCGAAGACGCGGATCGCTCGCGAGCAGCCGATGCAGCATCGTCGTGCCGGTGCGCTGGAGCCCGGCGATGACGACGGGCGGCGGCAGCTGCGACTGCAGAATCTGCGGGTGGCGAACGACGTAGTCGCGCATGCGCAGCCGCGTCGCGAGCGCCGCGACCAGGCGCGCCTTCGTGATCAGACGTCCGACGGTGTGCAGCCGCGCCTCGCTCTCGAGCGAATCGAGCAGCACGGCCAGCGGCACGCGAAAGCGTTCGTCCCCGAAATCGCTGAGCCCGGTGCTGCGCCGCGCCGCACGGATGAGCTCGTCCTCCGACCAGCGGCCGGCGCCTACGCCAAGCCCGCGCAGCCGCTCTCCGATCGAATTGACGAGCCGGATCGCACGCGGTCGATACGGCCGTGCACGATCGAAGTCTGCCGTGGTCATCGCTGCGGCAGTCGCTCGAGGTCCGCGAGCTTGACGACGCGCGTCTCGGGAACGGGATTGACCTCGGCGCGCACCCATCGAAAGCACATCGTGCCGAACGTGTGGCCGGCGGTCTCGAGCCAGTTGTCGACGTGAGCTCCCGGATTGCGAGCCGTAACCACGATGCGAAGGCTGCCGTCGGCCTCGAGCTTTGCGCTCGCCTTGTTCAGCGTGATCCTGTGGTAGCGGTAGTCGAGTGATTCCATCCAGTAGTTGTTGAGCTGGAAGTTCCAGTACTCGCAGTCGGGCGGCGTGGTCTCGATGACGAGCGCTTCATCATCGGCCAGCTCCCAGTAGCTGTGGTAGTACGCGATGTTCGGATCGCCGCCGAACATCCGCGACAGATCCGGATCGAAACGCGGCAGCGCGTTGGCGTGAGCACGAAACCCGTCGGCCCAGCCCGGGAAGATCATCGCACACGCTCCGACCAGGCTCGCGGCGCTCGCGAGGCCGCTGTCGATCGCATCCGCCGTAAGCGCGGGAGGTGCGGCCGGTCCCTCGATGCGTTCGAGCGTGAGCTCGGCGCGCGTCTCCTTCGAACGATCGAGAAAAGTCTGGCGGATGATCAGCGTTCCATAGCCGTCGCCGAGCGGCAGCCAGTTTCCGGGCCGCCTGTCGCGGCTCAGGATGAGCTCGAGCGATCCGTCGCCGGCGATGACGAGATCCTTCGCTTCGAGAAAACCGGCCGGCGGCATGCCGCCGCCCTGGCCGTAGTGTCCGACCTGCGTCGCGATGCTCAGGTACGGAACCGTGCCGCGCGTGCCGTGCAGCCGGTAGACGCAGTCGCCGTGAACAGGCGCGTTCTCGTACCAGTTGTCGGGATTGTCGGCGCCCATCTTGACGGTCTCATGGACGGCCCGCCGCAGTACCGGCGCCATCGGATCGGCAAACTCGACGAATGTCTCGAGCGCCGCGCGCACCAGGCGCGTCAGATAACGCGTACCCTCCGCGCGGCTGAACGGATCGCTTGCCGCGTCCGCCGCGAAGATCGGATCGCCGGCGCTCTTCAGCCGGTCGCAGAACTCACGCCAGCTTTCACCGGAGACGATTCGTCTCTCGGGTTCGGAGACTGCGGGCCCGGACGATGCGCTTCCGGAGGTTGTGGATTCGGTCATCGCGTTTTCCCTTCGCGGTTTCGGCACGATGCAAGGAGCGTTCGGCTCTTCTCGTAGAGTGCGTCACCCTTGGCGACGTCGAGGCATTCGTCGTCCGGCGGTTTCTCTTCGAGCACGTGAAGGTAGCTGCCGGTTTCGCCGTCGAGCCGGCGCGCCCCGGCCAGATACACGACCGGCGCCGCCGCGTCCTCCGGCGAACGGAAGAACGCCCGCATCACCGGACGCAGCAGCGGCTTCATCCAGGCCGGCGCTTCGCGCGCAATGTCGCTGTTGATCGGACCCGGGCAGCACGCGTGCACCGACGCGAGAGGTCCGAGGCGTCGCGCGAGATGCGCGGCGTACGTGCTCAGCAGCAGCTTCGAATAACCGTAGACCCGCATCCCCGTCATCGCTCCGAACGGACGGAATGCTCCGAGACCGGCAAGATCGATCGGACCCGCGCCGCGATGCGATTCGCTCGTGACGAACACGATTCGCGGCGGCGCGTCGGCCGACGGCACGACGACGCCCGCGTCGAGCAGCCCCTCGACGAGCGCAACGTTGGCGAGATAGTTGACGCCGAACATCAGCTCGAAGCCCTGCGCGGTCGGCCTGGCCGCCCGCGGAACCACGCCGGCATTGAGCACCACGATGTCGAGCTTCCTGCCTTCGCTCACGAGCCCGGCGATCAGGCGGTCGACGCTCGCCAGATCGGCAAGGTCGACGTGGCGCGTCTCGACCTGATCCGAGCCGCTCTCGCGCGCAATCCGGGCCGCGGCTTCGGTGATCCCGGAACGGCACGCGAGCACCACGCGCGCGCCTCGCTCGGCGAGACGTGTCGCGACGGCGCGTCCGAGCCCGCGATTGGCGCCGGTGATCAGTGCGACGCGGCCGTCGAGACGCTCGCCTTCGGCGAGCGGTACGATCGAGCTGGATGGCGCGCGCATCTGCCACAGGCCCTGCAGCGTCGCCGAGACCGGGTTCTTCATGCTCCTGTCAATCGTTGCCGCGCAGCGTGAAGTAAAACGTCGCTCCGTGGCCGGGGCTGCCCTCGGCCCAGATGCGGCCGCCATGCCGGCGTACGATCCGCTCGCAAATGGCGAGCCCCATCCCCTCGCCTTCGAATTCGGCGGTATGGTGAAGCCGCTCGAACGCGTGGAACAGCCGCCGGGTATGGTCCATGTCGAAGCCGGCTCCGTTGTCGCGAACGAAGATCGCGCCTTCCCGGCGGCCCATTTCGATCCGGGCCGCTTCGGTCTGACGCGTGAACTTCCATGCGTTGGCGACGAGCTCGCGCAGCAGATTGCGCACGAGCTCGGCGTCGCAGTCCTCGGACAATCCCGGAGCGATCGCGAACTCGACCTGGCGTCCGGGCTCGCTGCGCACGAGGTCGTCACAGATGGCGGCGGCGCAGCCCGACAAGTCGACCACGCGGCGCTCGAGCGGACGCACCGCGATGCGCGACAGTGCGAGCAGCGAGTCGACCATGCGCCACATGCGCGAGGTCGCCGTTCGCACCTTGTCCAGGCGATCGTGATGGTCGCCGCCGGCCAGATTGCCGAGGTCCTCCTCGAGAAGCCTCGTATAGCCTTCGATGTGGCGAAGCGGCTGACGCAGATCGTGGGAGATCGCGCGAGTGACGGCGCGCTGATCGGCGAGCGCATCCTCGAGCTCGGCCGTGCGCGCCAGCACCTTGGCCTCGAGCTGTTCGTTGAGGGAACGATTGCGCTCTTCGGCGGCGCGAAGCGCCAGGTTCTCGCGAACGGCCCGGTCGTATGCGGAGCGGGCCTGATACGCGACGAACAGCGACAGCAGCGCACCGGCGCCATCGTTGATCAGCACGAGCAGCACCGGATCGGCTCTGCCCGGCGTTCCGACGATTGCCACGACGGCCACGAGCAGCACCGCACAGACCGCACAGACTGTCGCCTGCCACGTCACGCCCCACGGCAGCACAGCCGCCGTCATCAGCATGAGGATGATATGCAGCGAAACGGTGACCGAAATGTCGTGGCGAAGCACGCCGCCGACCGCTGCAAGCGCGGCGATTCCCGACGCGAGCAGCAGCGCGGCGGGCAGCTGGTACGCCGCAAACCTAGGCTGGTAGGTCGCCACGAGGAACGCCGTCAGAACCCCGAGCGCGGTCATGCGCAGCGCGACGAAAGGAACGATCGAGCCGCTGCGGACAGTCGGATTTCCGAGGATGAACATCACGACGATGCCGATCGTCGCGAGCGCCAGCAGACGCAGCCGGATGGTCAGAGTGCGGCTGCGTTCCGCAGCCACGGCCTCTTCCAGCCGGCCTGCATGGCCACCGGATTCCATGATCGTAGTCGTAGCCAGACCCCCCGATGCAGTTTCCCGTTTCGCCGGGGCTCCGGCAACCGGGCACTTCTTCGTGAGATGGAAGTTGAAATTCCGGGGAGCCGGCGCTCGTAATTCCCGGCTCCGGGGCGGAAACCGTCGCTGTGGCCGAAGACACTGCCTTGTTCTCAAAGAATGCCCCCGGCTCTTCGTCGAGCAATCCCAGGTCTGCCGGGAGCCTGCCGCGCTGGCTCGGGTTCGACGAAAAGCCGGCACCGGCTTCTTCGAGCTATCACCTCGCGCGATTTCTCATCCTTCGCCTGCTCGGCCTGATCTACCTGACAGCGTTCGCGATCGTCCTGCTGCAGGGTCTTCCGCTGCTCGGCGAGCACGGGCTCCTTCCGATTTCGGATTTCACGGCACGAGTCGCTGCCCGGCTCGGTTCACGGCTCGATGCGTTCGAGCGACTGCCGAGTCTGTTCTGGTTTGCTTCGAGCGACTCGGTGCTGCTGGCCGGCGCGTGGTACGGGATGCTGCTCTCCCTGTTCGTGCTGTGCGGAGGCACCAACGCCGTCGTGATGGCCCTCTTGTGGGCACTGTACATGTCCTACGTGCACGTCGGCCAGGACTGGTACGGATACGGCTGGGAAATCCAGCTTCTGGAGACGGGGTTCCTCGCGATTTTCCTGTGCCCTGTCCTGTCGTGGAGACCGTTTCCCGCGCATCGTCCGCCGCCGATCGTGATCGGTCTGCTGCGATGGCTGATCTTCCGCATCATGGTCGGCGCCGGGCTCATCAAGCTGCGCGGGGACTCCTGCTGGAGAGACCTGACGTGCCTTCGCTACCACTACGAAACCCAGCCCGTGCCCAATCCGTTTTCGCGCGTGCTGCACTTTGCACCGGCGTGGGTCGCGACGCTCGGAGCGTTGTTCAATCACATCACCGAGATCGGCGCTCCGTGGCTGATGCTGATGGGCCGCGCCGCCACACGCGCCGCGGGCATGCTGTTCATCACGTTCCAGGTCGTCCTCATCGCAAGCGGCAACCTCTCGTTCCTGAACTGGCTGACCATCGTCCCTGCGCTCGCGTGCTTCGACGATGCGTTCCTCGCGTGGTGGCTGCCGCGTCCGATGCTTCGCGTCGCGCGCGAAGCCGAAGAGGCCGCGGCGCTCGATATCTCGTACCGATCGCATGAGCGGCGGATCGCGCGCGCAGTGCCGGTCGCGATCGTCGCGGCGACGGTCGCTCTGCTGTCGGTGCCGGTCGTGCGCAACCTCGTCTCCGGGCATCAGGTCATGAACACGTCGTTCAATCCGCTCGACCTCGTCAATACGTACGGTGCGTTCGGCAGCGTCGGCCGTGAGCGCCGCGAGATCGTCTTCGAGGGCACGACCGGCAATCCGTCCGACGAACACACGACCTGGAGGGAGTATCACTTCCACTGCGCGCCGACCGATCCGGCGCGGCGGCCGTGCGTCATCTCGCCCTACCATTATCGTCTCGACTGGCAGATCTGGTTCGCCGCAATGGCGGCACCGGGTGACTATCCGTGGACGATGCGTTTCGTCTGGAAGCTGCTGCACAACGATCCGCTCGCTCTGTCGCTGCTTCCCGACAATCCTTTTCCGACCGGCCCGCCGCGCTACATTCGCGCGCGCCTTTACACGTACCGTTTCGCTCCTGCCGATTCGGGCCGCTGGTGGGATCGCGAGCTGATCGGCGACTGGATTCCACCGGTGTCGATTGAGGACCAGCGCCTCCGGTCGTTTCTCAGAGCCTACGGCTGGCTGCCCACAGCCGCACAGTAGAGGAGCCTCGCCGACTCGACGGGCGCGTCATGAGATCGCGCGGACACTCGAAAGGTCGCGACACGTTCGAGGATCCCCACGTCGCTCTGTGGACCGCCGCTTCCGCGCGCGCGCAGGCGGCGACCTTTCATCGCGTGCTGCGCCTGCGCATGCCCGCCCGGTGAATGCCGTCAAGTCGGTTTCGTTCGTTTTCGGCCCGGCTGCGCGCCGTCAGATCCGTGATCCGGCTCGAACAGTGCGCTAACTGCCGGTGCTGCCAAAAAAAGATGACGACCTCACCTTGATTCTCGTCCAAAGGGTCACACTGTAGGTGGTGCCATGGACGAAAACGGACAGGACAAGTCTATCGAACGCACCGACTATCCGAAGGTGCCCGAGGATGCGCTCATTCTCGTGCCCCTGCGTAACGCGGTGCTCTTCCCCGGGCTGATCTCGCCGATCGCAATCGGCCGCGCGACGTCGGTCGCGGCTGCGCGCGAGGCCGCGCGCACGGACCGCAAGATCGGATTCGTGCTGCAGCGCGATCCGGAAAAGAACGACGTCGGGCCGTCGGACCTCCATACCGTCGGCACGGCCGGCCAGATCGCGCGCATGGCGTCCGCCGGCGAGAACACGCACCACCTCGTCGTGCAGGGTCAGGAGCGCTTCCACGTCCTTCAGTTCCTCGAAGGCTGGCCGTTCCTCGTCGCGCGCGTTGCGACCATCGACACGGTCGAAGCGATCGCCGGCGAGCGAAGCCCCGAAATCGAAGCCCGTTTCGTGCGCCTCAAGGACCAGGCCGTCGAAGCCGTGCATCTGCTGCCGAACGCTCCGGCCGAGCTTGTCGGCGTCGTGCAGGCAATCGATTCACCCGGGCAGCTCTGCGATATGGTCGCGAGCCTGCTCGACGTCAGCAACGAGGAAAAGCAGCAGGTTCTCGAGTGCTTCGATCTGCGCCAGCGTCTCGACAAAGTTCTCGAAATGCTCGGCGGACGCGTCGAGGTTCTGCGCCTCTCCAAGGAGATCGGCGAGAAGACCAAGAAGGAATTCGACGAGCGCCAGAAAGAGCACGTGCTGCGCGAACAGATCCGCCAGATCCAGAAAGAGCTCGGCGAAGGCGAAGACACTGCCGAGATCGAGGAGCTCAAGCGCGCGATCGACGAGTCCGGCATGCCCGAAGACACGCTCAAGCACGCGCGCAAGGAGTTCAACCGGCTCGCGCGCATGGGCGAGAACTCGGCGGAATCGTCGATGGTGCGCACGTATCTCGAATGGCTGACCGAGCTTCCGTGGAAACCGGAGCCGCAGCAGCCGATCGACATCGCGATCGCGCGCCGCGTGCTCGACGACGACCACTTCGGACTCGAGAAGGTCAAGCGCCGGATCCTCGAGTATCTGGCCGTCCGCAAGCTCGCGCCCGACGGCAAGAGCCCGATCCTTTGCTTCGTCGGCCCGCCCGGCGTGGGCAAGACTTCGCTTGGCCAGTCGATCGCGCGCGCGACCGGACGCAAGTTCCAGCGCGTCTCGCTCGGCGGCACGCACGACGAAGCCGAGATCCGCGGACACCGGCGCACGTACATCGGCGCGCTGCCCGGCAACATCATCCAGGCGATCCGCCGCGCGGGCAGCCGCGCGGGCGTCATCATGCTCGATGAGGTCGACAAGCTCGGCGCCGGCGGGTTCCACGGCGATCCGGCCTCGGCACTTCTCGAAGTGCTCGATCCGGAGCAGAACGCGCGTTTCCGCGACAACTATCTGGGCGTCGACTTCGACCTGTCACGGGTGATGTTCATCCTGACGGCGAACGTGCTCGACACGATTCCCGGGCCGCTTCGCGACCGCATGGAGATCATTCAGCTCCCCGGTTACACCGAGGAAGAAAAGCTCGAGATCGCCCAGCGCTACCTCGTGCGGCGCCAGCTCGAGGCCAACGGACTTCTCGCGTCGCAGGCGTCGATCAGCGATGCCGCGCTGCGCGGGATCATCGGCGGCTACACGCGCGAGGCCGGCGTCCGGAACCTCGAGCGCGAGATCGGCTCGGTGCTGCGCTCGGCGGCGATGAAGATCGCCGAAGACAAGGCCGAGCGCGTCGACATCGACGCGTCCGACCTTCACGCGATTCTCGGACCTCGACGGTTCGAGAGCGAGGTGATCTCTCGCGCGCCGATGCCGGGCGTTGCGACGGGTCTGGCGTGGACACCCGTCGGCGGCGACATCCTGTTCATCGAAGCCAGCAAGATCCCCGGCTCGGGCAAGCTCATCCTGACCGGCCAGCTTGGCGACGTCATGAAGGAGTCGGCGCAAGCCGCGCTGACACTGGCGAAACAGCACATCGGAGACTCGCTCGAGAAGTTCGACGTCCATGTGCATGTGCCGGCGGGCGCGACGCCGAAGGATGGACCGAGCGCAGGCGTGGCCATGTACCTCGCCCTCGTTTCGATCCTGACGGGCAAACCGGTGCGTCCGGATGTCGCAATGACAGGCGAGATCTCGCTGCGTGGCCTCGTGCATCCGATCGGCGGCATCAAGGAGAAGCTTCTTGCCGCGATGCGCGCCGGCATCACCACCGTGATGCTGCCGCGACGCAACGAGAAGGACCTCGAAGACGTGCCGGCGGAAGCGCGCGAGAAGCTGCAGCTTGTCTTCCTCGACCGGGTCGAGGACGCGGTTGCGTGTGCGATCAACACCACGTGGCTCGCACGCCGTGAGCCCGTGGCAGCGGTCGCTAACGCGCGCGTGATCTGACGCAAGGCGACAGCCGGCTCGTCCCCCGATCAAGGGGCGGCTGCGAGCGATGTGGGAAATATCACTCGCTCGCAGCCGTCTTCTTCGTTACGCTTTGCTGCGGTTCCCCTCACGAGCTGGAGCGGAAGAAGCGGTCGCAGGAATGAGAGAACGTGAGCGGGACCACGAGGTGATCCTCATGGGTACGCGCAGCCCGTCCGCCTCCGAGCTCACTTCCCGCGAAACCTCCGAGCTCACTTCCAGCGAGCCTGGCATCGATAAACTGACTGCGATCGATCGCGCCCTGGCCGGTGTGCTCGCCCGCGGCCTCGGCACTGCTCCCGTTCGCCTCGCGCTGTGGGACGGCTCCGAGCTCGCCACGGCCAACGTTCGCGCCAGAGCCAGGGTGCGCATTGCGTCGCGCAATGCGCTCATTCGTCTGCTCGTGCACCCCCAGCTCTACTTCGGCGAATGCTACGCGGACGGCTCGGTCGAGATCGACGGCGACCTTCCCGACCTGATGACGTCGCTCTACGAGGCACTCGGCGCTCCGCACGGAATTCACGTTGCGGCAGCCGACCTTTACGCGCGCTTTCACCGCATTCATCCCGCGCGTTCGCGCGACAACGTCTACCATCACTACGACATCGGCAACGATTTCTACCGTCTGTGGCTCGACGAGCGCATGGTCTACACATGCGCGTATTTCCCGAGCCCGGACGCGACGCTCGAGGAAGCGCAGGTCGCCAAGCTCGATCACGTGTGCCGCAAGCTCCGGCTCAAAGCCGGGGAAAAGGTCATTGAAGCCGGCTGCGGATGGGGCGCGCTCGCGCTGCACATGGCGGACCGCTACGGCGCGCGCGTGCGCGCGTTCAACGTTTCGCACGAGCAGATCGAGTATGCGCGCGAAATGGCAGCGCGCACCGGCCTCGATGACCGCGTCGAGTTCATCGAGGACGATTACCGCTCGGTCACCGGCAGCTGCGACGCGTTCGTTTCGGTAGGAATGCTCGAGCACGTGGGGCCGCCGAGCTACCATGCGCTCGGACGCCTGATGCGGCATGTGCTCGTGCCCGACGGGCGCGGGTTCATTCACACCATCGGCCGGCCTCACCCCCAGCCGACCAATCCGTGGATCCGCCGCCGCATCTTTCCCGACGGGTACACCCCTGCCCTCAGCGAGATGATGGAGATCTTCGAGCCCAACGGATTCGCCGTGCTCGACGTCGAGAATCTGCGGGGGCACTACGCGCGCACGCTCGAACACTGGTTCAGCCGTTTCGAAGCCGCGATCCCGCGCGTCCGGGCGATGTTCGACGAGCGCTTCGTGCGCATGTGGCGGCTGTATCTTGCCGGATCGATCGCGGCCTTCCGGGTCGGCTCCATGCAGCTCTATCAGGTGCTGTTCGCGCGTCACGCGGGCGCGCGGCTGCCGCTGACACGTGACGACATCTACGCGGCGGGCTGAGCGATGCAGCACTGCGATGTCCTGATCGTCGGTGGCGGTCCTGCCGGATCGACGTGCGCGCGCGCGCTGGTCGCCGCCGGGCTCGATGTCATCGTAGCCGACAAGGCGACGTTTCCCCGCGACAAGATCTGCGCCGGGTGGATCACGCCTGCCGTCGTAACCGAGCTCGGCCTCGACGTCGCCGAGTACTCCCGCGATCGCACCATCGACCCGATCCATGGCTTCCGGGTCGGCCGCATGGGCGACAGGATTCACGACGTGCGCTACGACCATCCGGTGAGCTACGGCATTCGGCGCTGCGAGCTCGATCATTACCTGCTCGCCGCGAGCGGCGCGCGAGTCGCCGAAGGACAGCGCCTCGAGCGATTCGAACGCAACGACGGCCGCCGAAACGGCGGCTGGATCGTCGACGGCAAGTTCGCAGCTGCAGTGCTGGTCGGAGCCGGCGGTCATTTCTGTCCGGTCGCACGCGCGCTCGGCGGCGCACCGGCGAGCCCCGTGATCACTGCAGAGGAGGTCGAGTTCTCGCTCGAGGAAGACGAGCTCGACGGCTGCGACGTCGAGGCCGGCATTCCCGAGCTCTACTACACGCGCGACCTGACCGGATACGGCTGGGTGTTCCGCAAAGCGGGCTACGTCAACATCGGTCTCGGCGTTCGCTCCGACCGGACGGCGTCGTCAGACGGCCGGCGGCTCTCGCATCGCATCGACGATTTCCTCTCGTACCTGAAAACCTCCACACGGATCGGTCGCGCCCCAAGGAGAAAGATGTCGGGCCATGCGTATCTGCTGCAGCCCGACAGTCGCCGCGCGGTCTGCGGCGACGGTTTCGTGCTGATCGGCGATGCCGCCGGCCTTGCCTACGATCGCAGCGGCGAAGGCATCCGGCCTGCCGTCGAGTCGGGGCTGCTCGCGGCCCGCAGCATTCGCCGTGCGTTCGAACATCAGGCGGTCGACCGGGCGAGGTTTGGCGACTACGCCGCTGCGCTCGAGACCAGATTCGGGTCATCGGGCTTCGATCCACGTTCGATCCTGCCGGGGTCGCTGCTTCGCGGCGTGGCGTCGGCGCTGATGACGTCGCAGTGGTTCTCCCGCCATGTGCTGCTCGAGCGGTGGTTTCTGCACACGCACGAGCAGCCGCTTGCGGCCTGAAGCCCGCCGCTTCGTACAGGCCGACCGACGATCGCGAAAGATTACGCCGGCACCAACCTCTGCGTTCTGCGGATACAGCGCGCTGCGGTCCGTCGATTGCCTCCCGCGCTTTCCGTGCCGCCGCTTCGCGTATAGGTTCGCCGACATCCGTTTCGCGAGAGGCCAATGAACGAGCTCTTCACGCAATCTCCGCCGCAACTCGGCAACCAGTATCGCGACGACCAGTTCCTTCGCGACTATCTCCGGCGCGTTCTTCCGGAAGATGTGCTGCGCGACGTCGAGCCCGACCTCGACGAGATGGGCAGCATCGGCGGCGGCGAGCTCTACCAGCTCCAGCTCGCCGATCGTTTGAACGAGCCGCGGCTCGTCCAGTGGGATGCATGGGGCAACCGCATCGACCGCATCGAGCTGACGCCGCTGTGGCAGAAGGCCGCGCCGATTGCAGCGAGCCGCGGCCTGATCGCGATTCCGTACGAACAGAGGCATGCGCGCTTCTCGCGCATCCACCAGTTTGCGTCCGTCTACCTGTTCCATCCGTCGTCGGACGTCTACACGTGCCCGCTCGCGATGACCGACGGCGCCGCGCGTACGCTCCTCTCGACCGGCAACAAGGCGATCGCCGACCGCGCCGTCCCGCGCCTGACGAGCCGCGATCCCGCGAGCGCATGGACGAGCGGCCAGTGGATGACCGAAACCACCGGCGGATCCGACGTCGGCCTGTCCGAAACGCGCGCAACCCCGAGCTCCGACGGCAAATGGACGCTGCACGGCAAGAAATGGTTCACGTCGGCGGCAACGTCCGAGATGACGCTGACGCTGGCAAGGCCCGACGGCAATGGTCCGGGTGGAAGCGGCCTCGCGCTGTTTTATCTCGAGACCCGCGACGCCGCCGGCAAGCTCAACGGGATCCGCATCGAGCGACTCAAGGACAAGCTCGGTACGCGAAAGGTTCCGACGGCCGAGCTGATGCTCGACGGCACGGTCGCCGAAGCCGTGATCGGCACGACCAACGGCACGCGCAACATCGCCCCGATGCTGCAGATCACGCGCGCGTGGAACAGCGTGACGGCGACCGCGTTCATGCGCCGTGCGTGCGCGCTCGCGCAGTCGTATTCGAAGGAGCGCAAGGCCTTCGGAGCGCTGCTCGCCGACCTGCCGCTCCATCGCGAGACGCTCGCCGACATCGAGATGGAAACGCGCGCCGCGACGCTGCTCGCATTCGAGCTGGTCGAGCTGATCGGGCGCGACGAGTCCGGCGACATCGACGAAGAGCAGCGCGCGCTGCTGCGCCTCGTGACGCCGATCGCAAAGCTCGTGACGGCCAAACAGACCGTTGCCGCCGTCAGCGAGGCCATCGAGGCGTTCGGCGGCGCCGGCTACGTGGAAGACACCGGGCTTCCGGTGCTGCTGCGCGATTCGCAGGTGCTTCCGATCTGGGAAGGCACGACCAACGTGCTTTCGCTCGATGCAATGCTGCGTGCGGATCTGGCCGGCGGCCTGCATGCGCTTCGCGGCCGCGTGCTTGCGGCAATCCAGGATGCTCCCGGCGAGCTCGGCGATGCCGGAGCCGTTGCCGTTGCGGCGATCGAACATGCGACCTCGTGGGCGACGGCCGGACCCGACCCGCGCCAGCTTCAGGGCGGCGCGCGGAGATTCGCTCTGACGCTCGGACGCGCGCTCGAGCTCGCGCTGATGATCGAGCACGCCGCGTGGGCGAAGACGCACGACGGACAGGCCGACGGCGTCGCCCTCGCGCAGCGCTTCGCGCAGACGCGCATCGATCAGATCCTCTGATCCGCATGATGCTGCCGGCCAGCAGTTCCGGTGGTCTCGACGACCGCTGCGCGCCGACGCTCGAAGAGCGTTTCGAACAACAGGTCGAAAGAGACCGGGCGCTGCTGCGCATTTTCAACCTGGGAACGCTCGCATGGTCCTTGCTGACGGTCGTCACGTTGATGACGCTCGTCATACCGATGAGACGGACGAGCCCGTGGCTGATCCTGATGTCAGCTTATGCGATCGCGACGAGGCTCGGGGTGCTGCTGGCCCGCAGCGCGCTCTCCGTCCCCGAGTTCGTGGCGCGCCTGGATGATGAAGACGAAAGCGTACGATCGGCGGCACGCACCGTGTTCGACCGGCACCGCGCGCAGATCACCAGGTCGCTCTCGGTCAATCGTCCGGGAGCATCCCGATCGTCGGCGGGGCTGTCTTATGAGGATGCGGCCGATGCCGGCCGTCGTCGTGATATCGGCACGCGTCGCCGATGGGGAATGATCTGTCTCGCGCTCTGGTGCGTCGTCACGATGATCGTCGTCGTGATCCTCGTTTCGACCGGCGCGGGTCCGACCGGCTGAGCCCCGGGGCGACGCGATGAGCGTGCCCCGGGGCTTGCGGCATCAATCGCAGACGAAGATCGGATTCGTGTTGCATGCTGTGCCGAAGTCGGCGCAGCCGTCGCCGTTGTAGTACCCGCAGGCACCCTCGTCACAGTAGCAGTCCGGACCCGTGCCGGGGGGAACGACTCTGTCCTGCAGTGGCGGAAAGCCATAAACGCAGTTCCCCACGCAGCTTCTCGGCAGTCCGGCGAGCGTCGTCGAAGTCGAGCTCGTGGTGGTTGTCGTCGATGGCGGAATGCAGGGAGTGACACACAGTCCAGCCGTTCCACAGCAATTGTTGGTGACGCAGATCTGACCTTGCGCACAGTCGTCGGCACCGGCGCACGGCGAAAGGTTGCCGCACTGGTCATTGTGAACACATGTCGTCTCGCAGGCGGTCTGCTCGGTTCCGTGCAGCAGAAAGCAATCCTGCTGGACATCGCACACGACCGGCCCGTCCGGGAGAGGACAGTTGTCGCACGGTGCAGGTCCCGCCGTGGTCGTCGTTGTGGAAGTGGTGGTCGTGGTCGTACCGGCCACACACTGGTTGCTGGTGCACGTGCTTCCCGGATCGCACGTTCCGCAGTTCAGCGGGGTGCCGCAGCCGTCGCTGATCTCGCCGCACTGCGCGCTCTCGGCGGCACAACTCGTCGGTGCGCAGCATACACCGAACTTGTCCTCAGGCTGGAGCCGGACACAGAGCTTGCTCTGGCAGCTCTTGTGCACGTGACAGCTCGCTCCGTTGGCCTTGCCGCCGGCGCTGCTGGGGCCGGCGAATGCAAACACTACGACTGCGGCCAGGACGACTGGCAGAATTCTCTTCATGGATCTTTTACTCCCCGACGCTCCCGCGCGTCTCAGAACCCAGATTTCGTGAACAGTTTCATGGCGCACCCCGATCGGCAAGAGGGCCGGACCGACCGAACCCGAAAAACTCACCGCATCGGAAGAGCAAAGGCAGCGATTTCGCGAAATCGGTGTGCATCCCCGGGGTTCGAATGGCCGCCGCGCAGCAATCCCGGTCACATCCCGATGAACGCGATTTCAACCCGGATAACCGTGCATCGTCGTTCACAGCGGCTTCGCTACGGTCTGGACAGGCATTCTTGAAACCGTCCACTTTTCCCGTGCACAGCGCGGATACTGCGATGCTTCGAGCGCCGTCGGCGTGTAGTTGTGACCATGCCGGTACGGCCACTCGATCGACGCAGAGAGAAGCGATAGCGACGTTTTCCCCGGCCTCCGTCGCCTCTCGATTGCGCACCAGGCCGTGCCGGCTTCTTTCCTCGCCTCACGGGGCGGGACAGCGGGGGCGCTCGCGGCATTCCGGGGACCGGTGCCGCGAGCGCCCTGACGCTGCAGCCCACAGCCTCAAACTACGCGCGTAACTCCACGCAGGTACTTCTCCGGCATATCGCCCCGGGCCTTTCGGTCTTAAGAACTCACAGGTGAGCTTCCGCCCGAGTGGCGGACCTTCGCCGAGGAGTTGACGTTATGAAGTCGAATCGTTTCCGGAAGTGCATTCTCGTCGGGGTCGCATCTGCGCTTCCGGCTATCCTGCCCGTGGTTCTGCCGCAGGCAGCCGATGCGCAGATCAGCGTCAGCATCGGGATCCCGCTTCCACCTCCGATCGTGTTCGCTGCGCCGCCCGAACTCGTGGTGCTGCCCGGCTCGTACGTCTACGTCGCAGCCGATCTCGCCGAGGACGTCTACTTCGTCGATGGATGGTGGTGGAGACCGTGGCAGGGGCACTGGTACCGCTCGCATTCGTATGACCGCGGCTGGGACCGTTATTCCAGCGTGCCGTCGTTTTACGGGGGCGTGAACCACGGCTGGAGGAACGATTACCGCGAGCGCCGCTGGCAGGGTCACGACTGGAACTACCAACGCATGCCCCAGCAGCGCGTCGCATCGAACTGGAGCTCGTGGAAGTCGAACAACTACTGGGACTCGCAGCAGCACTGGGGAGTTCCCGACATGCAGCAGCAGTCGCGCAGTGAGGCATCTCATCCATCCTCGCACTCCGCTTCGCGCGGCGCGCAGCACTCGCCGGGCACCCACTATCGAGCCGACACGGCTCCGTCACAGCGAGCGGGACACGATGCCAGCCGCCAGATTCCCGCACAGCGAACCGAGCACCGCGCTGGCGGCTCGCACGCGTCGCAGAATGCAGCGGGCAACGCGGATCATTCGCAGGGTCACGGCGCGAAGGCGCAGGGGCACGGCGGCCAGTCGCAGGGACATAGCGGACACTCGCAGGGCCACTCACCCGGGCACGGCAACGGACACGAGTAGCGACAGCCTCATCGAGTGAATTCCCGCCCGGCGAGGCAGCGCTGCACAATCGCCCGCCGGGCGTGATCGGGATAACGTACGAGCCCGCACCATCCGTAGAACGGTGAATCGCCGGCAAGGATCCGGAGGTGCAATCCCGCGAACTGGAGAGCAGCATCCAATGACCAGCACGTACCAGCTCTACTATTGGCCGTTCATCCAGGGACGCGGTGAGTTTCCGCGTCTCGTGCTCGAAGCCGCAGGCGTCTCCTACGTGGACGTTGCGCGCCTGTCCGAGGACGAAGGCGGTGGTGCCTCCGCCATTCTTCCGTTCCTGCGCGGAGAGAACTCCGGATTTCCTCCTTTTGCGCCGCCGTTCCTGGTGGCGGGAGACGAGGTCATCTCGCAGAGCGCGAACATCTGCCGTTTCGTCGGCGAACGGCACGGGCTTGCGCCCGACGGCGACGTCGCCCGCGCGCAGGCCGCTTCGATCGCGCTGACCGCGGCAGACGTCGCGAGCGAAGCCCACAACACCCACCATCCGATCTCAGGCTCGCTCTACTACAAGGACCAGAGCGAAGCGGCGGCGGCCGCCGCCGCAGCCTTTCGCACCGAGCGCATCCCGAAGTTCCTCGACTACTTCGAGAACGTGCTGCGTAAATCCGGCAGCCGGTGGATGTTCGCAGGCCGCATGACGTACGCCGACGTGTGCGTCTACCAGGTCATCGAAGGCCTCGAGTATGCATTCCCGCATTCGACCAAGAAGGCCGAGCAGCAGACGCCGGCGCTCGTCGCGATGTGCGGTGCGGTCGCCGAATCACCGAACGTGGCCGCATATCTGCGCTCCGAACGGCGCATTGCCTTCAACGAGATGGGGATCTTCCGGCACTATCCGGAGCTCGACGAGCCCACTTGATACGGCGGCCGACCGGCCGATCCGGCAGCGGAGCCGGCGTGCCCTTCGCGCGTGCCGGCCTGCCCTAATGCTTGTCCGCGTCGGGCGCCTTGCCGAGCGCAAGGCTGGCAAACGTCTTCACCTTTTCGTTCGGATGCGAATGCGCCAGCAGCACGAGCTCGGCGGCTCCGTCGTGACCCGCGCGCGTGAGGCCGACCACCGCAGCAAGCGCTGCGCGCTCACTGCCCCTGTCGACGACGTTACGCAGCGGCTCGACCGCTGCGCTGCCGACCTCACCGATCCGGCGAGCCATGCCCATGCGAACCGCTGCATCGGGATCGTCGAGCAGCGGCATGACGTCGGACAACGCGGCCGAACCGTCGCGCGCGACGAGCGCCACGCCGGCCGCCAGTCGCACCTGCGGCGACGAATCCTTCTTCATCATCTCGACGATGCGGGCACGCGATGCCGCGCTGCCGGCGACCTCGATTGCGATCACGCGCACGGCGGCGTCCGGGTCGTCGAGCAGCTCGAGCTTCTGTGCAGGCGTCAGCCCGGACGGAAGTGCGGTGAGCGCACGCACCGCTTCGACGCGCATCGCCGATCCCGGCTGCGAAAGCGCGAGCGCCGTCTCCTTGGTACCGGGCAGGGATCGCGCGGCCGCAAGCCGCAGCGCCGCCGTACGGACACCCGCTTCGTTTCGCGGGGATTCGGCGATGTGAAGCAGGATCCGCGTTCCCGGATCGCCAAGATCGTTCGCGAGATTTTTGCGCTGTCCGAGAAGCGTGATCGCTTCGGCCGCGAGGACCGCGTTGCCGGCTTCGGCGAGCTCGACGAGGCGCACGGCGCCCGGAGCACCGCCCTGCGCCTGAGGCGCAAGCATCAGGTAGTGCAGCAGCGCATCGAGCGAGCCCGGATCGGGGCTGCGAACGAATGCATCGCCGTGCTCGGCCACGATGTAGTCCGCATGATTCTCAGGGCGCGACATGCGCCGCGTCCACAGGGTCTGGTCGGGAACCGGATCGAGCACGACGAGCACACGCTCGCCGTCGTCGAAGCGCACCTGGCGCGAAGCCGACAGCTCTTCCCACGTGATCGTTGTGGTCTTTCCGACGGCGACCGGCCCCGTGACCGACTCGTCGACGACGAGCGCGGCGGTCCACGCCTTGTCGTCGATCGGTCTGCGGCTGGAGATCGTGCCCGCAACCACTGCAGAAGCGCGCATGCTCGCAGCCAGGATCGACTGTCCGCCGGCTGCACGCATGCGCGGCTTCGCGGCATTGTCCGCACCGGAAGCCGCGCCGGCAACGGCGACGGCGATCACGAAAAGCAGCGCTGAGGCCGCCGCTGCGGCTCGTGTCACGGCGCCAGCGGTGCGTCGAAGCCGGGATTTCCGTCGACGTCGGCGTACAGCGCGTTGGTCACGCCGAGCGCCTCGACGCCGCTCTGTCCGAGGTTGCCGTCGACGAGCTGCGCGAGCGTCGTGTTTCCGGCGGCCGACAGGTCGGCCGGGAAGACCGGGAACATCGGCCGCGAAACGCCGTCGGTACCCTTGACGACGACCACGTACCACGCATCCGCGGTCAGGTTCGTGAACGGAACGACGACGTGCGCTTCCTTGCGCTGTCCGCCCGGGACCAGCGGGAAGACATTGTTGGTCGTGATCGTGAAATCGGTACCGGCCACGAGCGTCATCGTCGGCGTCGCGGTGTACTGGTACGGCTTGCCGACGACCGACGACGTTGCCGCATTCGAATAGATGCGGATGGTGTCGAAGTCGGCCCACAGCGGCGCCTGCACCATGATGTCGAGGTCGAGGCCGATGGCCGGATTGGTCGGCGTGAGCAGCGTGCTGCCGCCGAGCGTGAGGTCGGCCGTGTTCGAGCCATCCACCGCATCGATGAGCTGCGTCTGCACATAGATGCCCTGGCCGCCCGTACAGCGTCCGTCCTTCACGGCCTGCGCGACCTCGGCGGTATCGAGCGTCAGCAGATCTTCGGTCGAGACTGCCGACCATGTGCGTCCGCCGGCCGTCTCGAGGTTCGTGAACGCGTGCGTGTCGGTGTCGGTGATCATCGTCGTGATCAGGCCCTGGTTCAGCTGGTTGAACCAGATGCCGATGCGCTCGTTCAGGAACTCACCCTGGTGCTTGCGGTTGTAACCGTTCCAGAGCTCGAGCGCCTTGAACTGGTGATACAGGTTCCCGCCCGCGGGATTCATGCGGAAGTTCAGTCGATCGGCGGCCGTCATGCCCGTCGTCGGCGGCACCGTGCCGGTGTCGATCTTCATCGGCGAGTAGTGCGAGCCGATGTGGTTGATCTGCACGACCGTGTCGGGCGTCGCCGTCGGCTGCGTCAGTGCCAGGTTCTCGATCGCCGCGGGCTCGAGGATGTAGCTGCCGGCCGACGGGAAATCTTCTCCGGCCGGCGCTGCGCCGCCCCAGTCGGTCGATCCGCCCGAAGGTTTGGTGGGATCGATCGTGAACGGATACGCGTTGTAGTGCCCGGTGTCCCACGTCGTGATCTCTTCGCCGATCGTCGACGTGAGAAGCCCCGTGTAGCCGAGGTCCGCAATGTGCGAGGTGAGATCGGTGTGTGCGTGGTGGTCGGTCATGATCACGTTGTCGACGCCTTCGCCGGCGAACTGGCGCACGCGATCGTCGTTGCTCACGCGCGAATCGGCGCTCGCGATCGCATGGACGTGGTGATCGGACGAGACGAATCCCGTCGTATCGATCACGCGCGCGATCTGCGCGACGACGGGTGCGGTCGCACCGGCCGTAACCGTGACGGCCGCGTCATACTCGGAATACTCGGCGCCGCGCGTCACGTAGACGCGGTAGCTGCCGGGCTCCATGTCGAACTGCACGACGCCGGCGGCATCGGTGTAAATCATGCGCGCGAAGCCGTAAGGCAGCGGGTCGCTCTGGTCGCGATGCAGGCCGGTGCTGTCGGACAGGATGAGATCCGGCGACGGATCGAACCCGATGACGCTTACGCGCGCCGGCACGGGATCACCGTTCTCGTCGGTGGCCGTCACCGAAATCGCTCCGGTCTGCGGAAGGTTGAAATCCTGCGTGACCGGCGTTTCCGGGTCGGTCGTGATCATGTGAACCGTCGGCGTCGCAGTGCCGCCTTCGTACGGAGTGCCTTCGCGCCATGCGGCCATGCCGTAGGTGCCAACGGGCATCGTGCCGGAGTAACAGCCCGACGCGTCGGTGACCCACGTCGACGTGACAGCCTTGATGACGCCCGACTGCACCGGCCCGGCCGACACGCGCGCACCGGGCGCGGGGACACCGTTGACATCCACGCAGCCGGCGACCGTTCCCGACAGGCGGCCCTTGACGAGGTTCTCGAGTGAAACCGCATTGGCGCCGCTGCCGTTGCCGACGCCGAAGTAGCGCGTGAATGTCTTGCTGCCGCCGCTCAGCACTTTGAAGTTCGGTGGCTCGCCGCCGACGATCGGCCCGAGCACGCTCTGGCTGTGCAGAAGATACGTCACGCCGCTGGTCGAGAAGTATCCGGTCGGATCGGCGTCCGAAGTCGGCGGCATCGTCACGATGCCGTAGTCGACGCCTTGAGCCTCGCCATAGCCGATGAAGTCGAGCACTCCGGCGTCGGCCGTCAGGCGCACGCCGAGACCCGCATCGGTCGAGCTCGCCCACTGCTCGAGCTCGCCGGCGGCGTTGACGTAGTCGCCGACGAAGAAGCCCGTCTGGACCGGCTCGTTGTTGAAGATCGTCGTGTCGAGCCGGAGGTACGTGGCGCCCGCTTCCAGTGTGTAGTCGGTGCAGCCCTCCACGTCCTGATCCACGTCGTCGGCCGACGGAGGGAAGTCGAGGCCGGCATCGGCGATGATCGTCGACGGATTGACGAAGTCGAGCAGATCGTCCGGGCCGCACGCGCGCACGACGGCCGGTCCGCCGTTGCTGCCGTCGTTGACGATCTCGACGCTGGTCGCGTTGATGACGGTTTCGATGTTGATCGCCGGCTGCATCTCCAGGAAGTTGTCGACGCCCGGATTCGAGACGAGCTCGGCATCGATGATGTTGCCGCCGAAGCCGCCGACGCTGTACATGTCGCGCACGCCGCCCTTCTGGATGATGAAGCGCGCCTCGGCGTTCTCCATCATGATGTCGCCGGGCTGGCCGTCGGCGAGAGGTCCCGTCAGCAGCTCTGCGGCGTTGGTGATGATGTGCGCGTTGGCCAGGCCGACACACGAATTGTCGGCGGACGAATTGTCGAACACGTCGCAGTCGACCGTCGTGCCGGAAGCGCCGTTGAGCGCACGGCACGCCTCGCAGCGGATGGCCAGGAGGGCACAGCCGCCGAGCGCGAGCGCAGTCGTGGCGCCGCAGCGGCCACGGGCAAGCTCGAGGAGCGGCTGCGTCGTGACGTTGCAGGATGCGGTCAGTTTACCGCCAAACGTCCCGATCGCTTTCACGATCTTCTCGTTGCCGGTGAGCTGGGCCGCAAGGGCCGAGGTCAGCTCCGCAGCCGAGGTGGCTTGCGGCACGTCGTCACCGGCCAGCGACGCCTTGATCGCGTTGAGGCCTTCTTTCCAGATCGCGTTGTACAGCTTGCCGCCGGCGCCGACGAGCGCGCTCTGGCATTCGGAGGCGGCCTCGTCGTCGTACGGAAGAAGCCGCCACAGCTCGTCGACGTTGAGACCGAAGATGTCACGAATGGTCGCATGCGCGCCGGCATCGCCGGCGCCGGCCGACACGCCGAGCGTCGATCCGAAGTCGGGCGCCGCGCTGCAGTCCGCCAGAATATCGGCGGCCTTGTCCTTCGCCTTGGCGAGCTTGGCCTTGGGGTCGTTGGTCAGGCACGCGTCGGCAGTGCGAGTCTGCGTGAACAGGCCGAGCTTTTCCTCGTCGCTCGACTGCGCGGCCTTGATGCACGCGGCGTTGGCCTTGGTCTGCGTCTTGCCGATCTTTGCCGCCTGCTTGAGAAGGTTGTTCGCGCATTCCTGCTGCGCGGCCGACTGCGCCGCTGCCCACGCGCCCGACGGCTGCAGAGCGTTCGCGGCCAGAACGGCAACCAGCAGGACCAATGAACGCGAGAGACCACGATTGGCGGTCGACATGGGCAACCCTCCTTACCCGGCTGTCTTGGCTGTCTTGATGATACGGCTCGTCTATGGACTGTCCCCGGGGCACGGCCGAGGGGAAGTCGCAGGGAACGCGCTATTAGCCGGTTTGCCGAAGCTTCGTCAATGCACGGCAGAAAGGGCGGACGACGGCGCGCACGCTCAGCGCGCCGCCGTCGCTGCAGTCTCGCCGCGCTGACGCGCCGCGTATCGTAATCGGCAAGCCTACTCGACGCGGCCTGTCACCGGGGGCTCGACGTGGCGTCCTTCGAGCACGCTCCGGTAAACGAAGCCCGCGATCGCTGCACCGGCGATCGGTGCCACCCAGAAAAGCCAGAGCTGCTGGAGCGCCCATCCTCCGACGAACAGCGCCGGTCCCGTGCTGCGTGCGGGATTCACCGACGTGTTGGTGACCGGGATGCTGATCAGATGGATCAGCGTCAGCGCGAGCCCGATTGCCATGCCGGCAAATCCGACGGGTGCCCGTTGATGCGTCGAGCCGAGAATCACCATCAGGAACATGAACGTCATGACGACTTCGGTCACGAGCGCCGACAGCAGCGAGTACGACCCAGGCGAATGCGCTGCGTATCCGTTCGACGCGAACCCGCCCGCGAGACTGAAGCCGGCGTTGCCGCTGGCGATCACCAGCAGAACGGCTGCACCGACAATCGCTCCCGTCACCTGCGCCACAATGTACGGGATCACATCCGACGACGGGAAGCGCCCGCCAGCCCACAATCCGACCGAAACGGCGGGATTGAAATGTCCGCCCGAAACGGGACCGAACGCGTACGCGCCGCTGAGCACGGTCAGTCCGAAAGCGAGAGACACACCGAGAAGGCCAATTCCGACTTGCGGAAAAGCGGCCGCGAGCACCGCGCTGCCGCAGCCGCCGAGAACCAGCCAGAATGTTCCGAGGAATTCTGCCGCGAGCTTCGAACCCATATGTCGTCTCCTTGCTGTTTCGGCCGGGTTCAGGGAACCGCGCAGGTCTGCGTGTTTCCCATCCCCGAGCATTCCGACGCGATTCGGTCGTAACAGACGCCGCTGCCGGAGGTCTCGATCTCGACGAGCAGATGCCCGTGATCGACGCCCGGCACAAGCGGTGCGCCGACGATGCTCACGTCAACTTCGCGCAGGTATGTCCAAGGGTGAAGACCGACCGACGTGCTCGACGGACGGCGCCTTCCTGATTCCGAAAGGAGCTGCAGGTGGCCAGCGGTGGGGGCTTCGCCTGACTGCCGATTCAGCGCGGACGCTGGCGAATCAAGCCCGCCATCTCGGTGCGTAGCCGGTGGCGTTCGTCCTCGCGCAGCTTGCGCGCGTCCTCGAGCACGCTTTCCACGCGCGTGCGCTGGGCCGCCAGGGACCTGGATCGAGCGATCTCTTCGCGCTGCGCTTCGAGAGCAGCCGTGTCGCGCCGCAGCTTCTCGCGCAGCCCGTCGAGGAAGCGGCGCTGGTCCTCCAGCACCTTGAGGTCCTCTTCGAAAACGGCGCGGTCCGCTTCCAGCTGTTGTCGCTGCTGCTCGAGCTCGCGTTGCTGCTGCTCCAGGTGCTGCCGGAGACGTGCAGGCGCCAGGCCGTCCGGGTCGCTTTCGAGTAGCTCGTCGCGGTCGTTGCGGCCGCCGGCGGCGTCGGATTTTCGTTCGACGCGACGAGGGCCGAAGTTGAGGACTCCGCGTCTGTCCTTCAGAAACGACGACATGGAAGCTCCTTTGCCTGGTTGGAACCGCAGGCGGATGGCGGATCAGTCTTCGACCAGGTGACCACGATAGTACCGTGCAACCTTGCGCTCCGGTGCGGCGACCGGCGCCGGCCTCGCGGCGCTTTCGACCTTCGCAGCCGGCGCCGCGAACCCGGGCGACGAGATCGACGAGCCGGCAAACGATCCGCCCGTGCCGTTGGTACCGACCGCTGTTCCGTTGATTGCGCCGGTCAGCCTTCGATCGGCGAGATTCATCGCCATCTTGAGCGCAGGAAGATTGACCGAATGCGCCGCGAGCACGCACAGCGCTCCACCTTTGACGAACCGCTTCACGCAAAGCACGTGATCGGAAAACCGCACCATGCAGCTTTCGAGATCGTCGCCGAGCGATGCGAAGCTTTCGGACAACCGCTCGATGCGCGGTCCGAGCTCGGAAAACATCGCCGCATCGAAGAGCGACGGCATCTCCATCGCCAGCAGCGTCCCGTTTGCGCCCAGCACGAATCCGCCCTCGACGCCCTGAACGTCCTTGAGTGCCAGAAGTGTCGCACGAATGATGTCGCTCATCGGAAATCCCTCACGCAGGCGCCTATCGGAATCCGAGAATTTCCCTGATGCTGGTCATCGTGATTTCCGGCCGTGGCCTGACGCCCACGGTGTTGCCGTTCTCGTCGAAATAGATCAGGCAGCGGCCGCGCCGGAACTCGCAGTCGAGCTCCTGAAATCCGTCGAGGCCGAGGCCGTCTCCGACCAGTTTTGCGAGTTGCGTTGCGTAGGCGGCCGCGGTGGCGAACTGCTCGGCATCTGCGCCCTTGGAGCTGAGCAGCGAGCCTTCCGGCGAAAGCAGCACCATCATCTTCAGCATCTCGCTGTTGTCGGCGTTCATCGTATCCATCTCAGGCCACCGCGACTTCGGGGCGAGTTACCGGAGAGCCGCCTCCGAGCACCAGCGACGCGGCACCCTCGGTGACGGTGCGGTCGGGAAGCAGCACCATCTCCGGATAGCCGGGGATTCCCATTTCGGTCGTGTCCAGACCCGCGAGCTCGTCCTCCACCGACGATCGCATCGGGGTGATCACGTTGCTGATCCGGAACCACATGTAGGCCATCGGTACGGCAAACGCGGCGAGCGTCGCGCAGCTGACCATCTGCATCCACAGCTGCGACGCGTCGCCGTAGAGCAGGCCGCGCACACCGTCGGCGCCGTATGCGGCCACCATCGAATCGCGCACCACGCCGTTCCAGCCCGCGCCGTAGTCGCCGTTGGCAAAGATGCCGACCGAGAGCACGCCCCAGCATCCGCAGACTCCGTGTACCGAGATTGCGCCGCATGGATCGTCGACGCCGCGCGACTCGATGAAGAATACCGCCGTCACGACGAGCCATCCTGCAATGCCGCCGATCATGACGGCGGCCCACGGGGCAACGAACGCGCACCCGGCGGTAATCGCCACGAGGCCGGCGAGCATGCCGTTGCAGAGCATCGTCGGATCGGGCTTCAGCTCGCGCGTAAGCAGAGTGATGTATGCGGTTGCTGCGGCAGCAACGCTCGCGAGCATCGTGTTCACGACCACGAACGAGATGCGCAGATCCGTGCCGGCCAGCGTCGATCCGGGGTTGAAGCCGAACCATCCGAACGCGAGGATGAAAGTTCCGAGCGCGACCATCGGCACGCTGTGGCCCGGCATTGCGCGCGGCCTTCCCTGCGCGTCGAATTTGCCGATGCGCGGTCCGAGGATGGATGCACCGACAAGCGCGATCACACCTCCCATCATGTGCACGACGCCTGAACCGGCGAAGTCGACCGCGCCGTGACCAAGACCCCAGTTCCGGCCGCCCTGCGCGAGGAACCCACCGCCCCAGACCCAGTTCGCATAGAGGCAGTACGGCAGTGCGATCCACAGCCCGAACAGCACGAAGTTCTTGAACGACCACCGCTCTGCCATCGCGCCGGTCGGGATGGTCGCCGTCGTATCCATGAACACCATCATGAAGAAGAACAGCGCCATCACGCTCACGTCGGACATCCCGTTCAGGAAGAACCCCTTGGTTCCCATGAATCCGTACTGGAACGCCGACGTGACCGCGCCCGAAGCATCGAGGACAGGGTTCAGTCCGACGCCTTCGTTGAGCGTCGACAAGCCGGGTCCGAGCGACGGATACCAGCCAGGTGGAACCGCGCCGTTCCACCAGTTCCCCCAGCCGATGGCGAAGCCGTAAGCCCAGAAGCCGAGGCAGCCGAGCGGATAGATCATGAAGTTCATCGCCGTCGTGTGCGACGAGTTCTTCGAGCGGCACAGACCGGTCTCGACCGACATGAAGCCGGCCTGCATGAACATCACCAGGAAGCCGCAGATGAGAACCCACACGAAATTGATCGAGTAAAGATTGTGCGCCATGCGGTCGTAGAGATCCGAGATGGCGAGCGCGGCAGGGATGTCGCCCTTGCCGTCACCGGCCGGTGTTGCCCAGACTCCCGACGACGCTCCGGTCGGATCGGGCCACTTCGCTTTCTTCTCGGCGCTCGTCGCCGTGAAGTACGATGGCAACGCGGGACTACTCGCTTCGGCCGCCGGTTCCGGCGCCGCCACGGCAGCGACTTCTTCCTGCACCGGGGCTGCCTTCAGATCGCTTCGGGCCGATCCTTTCCGATCGGCTGCTCCCGCGGCGTCCCCCATGACCACCGCAAAAGCTGTGAGCAGAATCGCTCCCCTCCAGATCGATCGTTTCGATACTCGCGAGCTTGATCGCTTCATGGCGAATCCTTGTGGTCGGCGGCGATACGCCCCGACATCGCGCAACAGGTGCCTGCTCGTGTTCCCCTCATGTCTCGCGCACGCCACCCGCAGACGGTTGGTGGCGCTGGAGACAGCACGCGATTCGCTCGGCGTGCTCGATGCGGAGCTATGCAAGGACGTTGCCATCTTCGACGCGATGCGGCGCGCGGTGAGATGTTTCACTGCGGGTGCTGAATCGTTGAGCGCTGCACGTTTTTCTGTCGATCTGCAGCGATCGCTCCATGCGGCGCGGATTTTGAAAAATTTAGGCCATTTTCAGGCCGGATCGTGCGCGCTGCGGCACGCAGACGATGCCATCGGAAGACGTAGTGCGTGTTGCACGACAGCTGCGCGCGTCGCAAACACGTCGCGCAACCTGCAACTTCGCTTCGCATCGCAGGATGTGCCGACGATTGCACGGCAGCGAACTGCCATGAACACAGGCAGCGTGCTGCCCAATTGACGAGCGCCGGCCGCGACGTGGTCCGAATCCGCAACGGCTGGTAACCAGCCCGATCCTGTGAGAAGCGCTCGGAGCCGGCACGCTCGTTCGTTGTTTCGATCGAGTGCGCGGATAGCGAGTTGCGATGAAGCTTGTCCCGACGACCGTACAGGAAATCGAAAAGGACCCGGCGCTGCGCATCTATGGTGCAATCCTCGCCGCGACCAATTGCCTCGCGTTCGTGCACTGGACGTGGTTCCACCCGATCGCCGCGATCCTCCGGCCGAACAGTCTCGCCGTTTGCTGGCCGTTCCTGCAGGACTGCGAATGGATGCGCGTGCTCGATCCACCGGCGCTCACCGGCGTTCTCGCGGGATGGCTGGCCCTGTCGGTGGTGGCGGCCGCCCTGTTTCTCCGGCGCTCGACGTGCCGCTGGGCGTGGCTGCTGCTCGTCGTCGCGCTCGTCGTCAAGCAGTGGCTGATCTTCGGCGACTACCGCCTGCGGCTCAACCAGCACTACATGGCGCTATGGGTCACGGCCGCGTTCCTCTTCATCCCGCACCGGCGCCGGGTGCTGCCGTATCTCGTCACGTTCTTCTATGGATGGGCCGCGCTGCTCAAGTTCAGTCCGGAGTGGCTCTCCGGCCAGTGGACGTACGGCCGCACGCCGCTCGGGATGCCGGACGCGCTCGTGCCCGCCGCAAGTGTCTACGTGCTGGTGCTCGAGCTGGTGCTGGTCTGGGGATTGACGTCGCGCCGCGCATGGCTGTTCTGGCTCACGTTCGGCCAGCTGCTGCTGTTTCACCTCGCCTCGTGGAACGTGGTCGGATTTTTCTATCCGATGCTGATGTTCGGGATCCTCGCGCTTTTCCCTCTGCTCCGGCTGATCCCGCCCGAGCGCGATGCGGCTGCCGGGCAAACTCCTGAGGAGCACCCGGTCGGACTGCCATCGCTGCTGTCCGGCGGCGAGCCCCGTGCCGTCGTGCTTACTCTGGCGGCGTTCAGCCTGCTGCAGTTGCTGCCGCTGCTTCTTCCCGGCGATACCGCGGTCACCGGCGAAGGCCGCTGGATCTCCCTGCACATGTTCGACGCCCCGGTGCACTGCAGCGGAGCGCTCCATTTCCATGACGCCTCCGGGAGTACCCGCGATCAGGCAATCAATGTGAATATGCTGATTCTCACCGAACGGATGCGCTGCGACCCGATCGTTTACTTCAGCGTCGCTCGAATGATGTGCCGGATGAATCGCGAGCGCCCGAAATTTGCCGATATCGGGCTGACGCTGAGCTCAGGTCGCAAAGGCCACGACGAGCGACCCGTCGTTTCGATCGACAGGTTCTGCGAAACGGCGCCGCGCTACGAGTGGTGGCACCACAATGACTGGATCGCAGCCGGGAGCTGACGGTCCGGCTTTCCTCTGGCCTGCTCGCGACTAACGATTTCGGTGCACGGACCGGCCGGCGATGGCCTCGGAGGTTGCCGCGGGGCTCACGCCATTCGTGAACCCCGCGGCTCGCAGTCTCAGTCGCAGAGGAAGGGCGGCTGGACGACACACGCCGAGAAGAAGTCGGCGCATCCGTCGGCGCCGCAGGCAAGCTGGTCGCAGTAGCAGTCGGGACCGTCGCCCGGAGGAACCACCCTGTCCGCCGGCTGCGGGAAGGCGTCGACGCAGTTGCCTACGCAACTCCTCGCGATGAGCGTCGTGCTGGTTGTGCTCGTGGTCGTCGTCGTAGACGAAGTCGTCGTAGACGAGGTGGTGGTAGACGAAGTCGTCGTGGACGAGGTCGTCGTCGTGGTGACTACGACGCACTGGTTGTTCACGCAGGTGCTTCCCGGGTCACATGAGCCGCATTGAATCGGCACGCCGCAGGCGTTCCCGATCTCGCCGCACTGGGCATTCTGCTCCGGGCAGCCCTGCGGCGTGCAACAGACGCCGAACTTGTCACTCGGGTTGAGCGTGATGCAGTAGTGACTCGCACAGCTTTTGGACACGTGGCACGACTGGCCGTCGCGCTTGCCGCCGGCGCTGCTCGAACCTGCGAAGGCGAGAACAGCGATCAACGAGAATGTGAGAATCGTGGACCTATTCATGATTTGTTTCCCCTTTCGTGTCCCGCCCGTCGCGATCTCTCCCGAGCTCGACCGATTCAGGGAATCTCCCACGAGTTCGCGAGGCGGACAAGGGGCCCGTCAAATATTGCACGTCCCGGGCCTGCCCGGGGTTTCCCCGTGCGGTGTCAGCACTGCAGCGCGCCCAGGCCGACGGCAGCGCGAAGCACGAGCAGCGCATCGCTGGCGTGGATCTCGAGGTCGCCGGTGACATCGCAGACGGCCGTCGCACACGGAACGGATCCGATCGACGCTTTCAGCACGTAAAGGGCATCGGTAGCGGTAGGAAGTCCCGGCTCCGTGGTGATCGGATGTCCGCAGCGCGTAAGCTGGCAATCGGCGGCGCAGGCGCTTCCGCGCTCTCCCGTCGCTTCGCCTTCGTCGCAGCCTTCGCCAAAGTCGACGACCGAATTGCCGCAGTCGCCGCACGCGACGTCGCGACGGCCCATGCAGACGTCGGCGTTGCACCGGTCCTCGAGCGTGCAGGCATCCTGGTCATCACACGGGGTGCCGCTGGTGACGAGTTGCGCGGTGCAGCTGTCGCTTTGCTCGCTGCAGACGCCGACGGCGCATGCGGCGTCCAGGCTCGAGCAGTCGACGGGCTCTCCGGCGACGCAGCCCGCGCCGGCGACGCAGGCCTCGATGCCGTCGCAATACTTGCCGTCGTTGCATGCGCTGTCGTCGGGGATGCCGACGCACGCCTCGCCTTCGCAGTGATCGGCCGTGCAGTCGAAGCCGTCGTCGCAGGCGGTCTGGCCCGCGGCGCAGTGCGCGCAAACCGCGAGGCCGGGGACCAGCTCGAGCTGTGCCACGGGATCGAACGGAGAGCCATGGATCACCACGCTTGCCGCATCGCGGACCCGAATGACATTCGCGCCGCCGTCGCTGGAAACGCGCGCGCCGCCGGTCACGTCGATGGCGTGATGCGCGATGAAGCGGTTGGATCCACTCTGAATGTGATTTTCGATGGTCGCGGCGGTGCCAACATCGATCTGGCACCCTTCGAGCTGGACGCTGTCGCTACCCTGGCCGGAGACGGAAATGAATCCGTCCAGCTCGAGGTCCCCGAACGCGCTTATGACGAGATCGGCCGCGGTTGCCGGCAGCTCCATCGCGGCTTCGATGCGGCCGGTGGTACCGAGATGGATCTCGCCGTCGCTGAAGAGTCCGATGTCGGGCCCCTGAATGTCGCCGCTGCCGGTCGCGACGATGGAACCGAGAAGGTCGATGCGAGTGGCGGCGGACAGGTCGGCCGTCCCGAAGTCACCGGACACCGCCAGCGATGCGAACTGCAGGATATCGAGCTCTCGCCCGGCATTGAGATCCATCTCCCCTGCTTCTCCGCGCGCGGTCAGCGCGCTGACGTCGATCTTCGTCGGGCTCTCCGCGCTGCCTTCGATCCGCAGGTCGCGTCCCGCCGTCATGTCGATCGTGCCGGAGATCGAGGTGCGGTTGACGGTGCGGACATTGAGGTCGGACGAGACCGTGATGTCGCGACCCGCCTTCAGAATCACCCAGCCCGCTTCCTCCTTGCCGTCCATCACGACGTTGCCCGCAACGTGCACGTCGACGTCTGCGTCAAGCTCCAGTACGCCACCGCGACTGCTGGTCGTGAAGCTGCCGAGAAGCTCGATGCTGCCGGGGGAGCGCACGACCAGCTCGCCCATGTACGTGTCGTTGCTGGAGATCGTGATCGGGCGGCGCAGCACGACATCGCCCGATGCCTCGAGGATGAGCTGTTCGTCGAAGGCGAGACCGAGCGCGATTCCGCCGCCGATATCCATCGACCCTTCCCCACCGGGGGCGGTCGTCTCTATCCTCGGTGTTCTATCGATGTCGTCCGATACGCTGACGACGATCGAAGAGTGACCGGCATCGGCCTCGACGATGAGCTTCCCGCTGCGGACGCGTGGCGACCCGGTCCCGAAGCGGATCTGGCCCGGACCGGTGATTTTGAGCGTGCGAGGTCCGAAGTCGAGGAGCGTGTTGTCGTTCACGTCGACGACCTGGTCGATCACGCACGGATCGGCCGCGGGCGGGCAGACGTCGTTGGCACTCGAAGCGACGAACGCGGCCGATTCGCCAGTCATGCCGAGCACCACGATCCAGCCGGCAATGCCGGCCACGAGATTCATGCGGATCAGGTTCTTCATATGGCCGGGAGCTTAGCCGCACTGCGCGAGTCCAGACAAGACGGCAGCGCAACACGCGGCCCGTTTCTCGCACCGGCCGCCCGCATCGCTAGAATCCCGCGCCCATGACGCCTTCCGATCCGTCTCGCCGAAACCCGCTCGCCATCGCTGCGTGGATCGTGGTCAGCCTTCTCGGCGCGACGGCGCTCGGAACCATTGCGCTGCACAGGGGCGAGACGATCTCGAGCACCTGGTTCCTCGTGGCGGGGCTGTGCATCTACGCGATCGGATACCGCTTCTATTCGGCGTTTCTCGCCGCCAGAGCGCTCGTCCTCGATGATTCGCGGCTTACCCCTGCGCATACCCGCAACGACGGCCGCGACTTCGTGCCGACCAATCGCTGGGTGGTGTTCGGACATCATTTCGCGGCGATCGCCGGACCCGGCCCGCTGGTCGGACCGATCCTGGCCGCGCAGTTCGGGTACCTCCCCGCGTCGCTCTACATCGTCATCGGCGTCGTCATCGGCGGCGCAGTGCAGGACTTCACCGTGCTGGTCGGCTCGATGCGGCGCGGCGGCAAGAGCCTCGGCCAGATCGTCCGCGAGGAGATCGGCCCGGTCGGCGGCGCGGCCGCGCTCGTCGGCGTGATGGCGATCATGCTGATCCTGATCGGCGTGCTCGGGCTCGTCGTCACCAATGCGATGTTCGGCAGCCCGTGGGGTACGTTCACGATCGCGGCCACCATTCCGATCGCGCTCGCGATGGGCGTCTACATGACGCAGATCCGCCCCGGCCACGTGCTCGAAGCGTCGATCGGCGGGCTCGCGCTGGTGCTGCTCGCAGTCTGGGGCGGCCGCTTCGTGCACGATCACGAGACGCTTCGCGTATGGTTCGACCTCGGCAAGCCGGCCATCGCGATCTGCCTGATCGTCTACGGCTTCACCGCGAGCGTGCTCCCGGTCTGGCTGCTGCTCGCACCGCGCGACTACCTGTCGGCGTTCATCAAGATCGGCACCATCGGCCTGCTCGCCGCCGGGCTGCTGTGGGTGCGCCCGGAAGTCCACATGCCGGCGCTCACGCAGTTCATCGACGGCACCGGCCCCGTGTTCGCCGGCAAGCTGTTCCCGTTCTGCTTCATCACGATCGCGTGCGGCGCGATCTCCGGCTTTCACGCGCTGATCTCGAGCGGCACGACGCCGAAGCTTCTCGACCGCGAGTCAGACGCCCGCATGATCGGATACGGCGCGATGCTGATGGAAAGTTTCGTCGCGCTGATGGCGCTGATGGCGGCGACCGTCATGGAGCCGGGAACGTACTTCGCGATGAACGCGCCGGCAGCGCTTCTCGGCACCACCGTCGCCGATGCGGCAACCAAAATCGGCCAGTGGGGATTCACGCTCGATCCCGCGGCGTTCGAGGCGCTCACGCGGCATGTGGGCGAGAATACGCTGCTGTCGCGAACCGGCGGCGCGCCGACGCTGGCCGTCGGCATGGCCGAGATCTTCTCGCGCGCGCTCGGCGGCGACGAGATGAAGGCGCTCTGGTACCACTTCGCGATCATGTTCGAGGCGCTGTTCATCCTGACCACGCTCGACGCCGGCACGCGCGTCGGGCGCTTCATGATGCAGGACCTGCTCGGCAACCTGTGGGAACCGCTCGGCCGCACGCATTCGCTGCCGGCCAACATCCTTGCGTCGGGCCTGATCGTCTCGGGCTGGGGATATTTCCTGTATCAGGGCGTCATCGACCCGCTCGGCGGCATCAACTCGCTGTGGCCGCTGTTCGGCATCGCCAACCAGCTTCTGGCGGCGACCGCGCTCACGGCCGTGACGACGCTGTTCATCAAGTCGAGCCGTCCGCGCTACGCATGGCTGACGCTTGCGCCGCTCGTGTGGCTTCTCGTCGTGACGATGACGGCCGGGTGCCAGAAGATTTTTTCGGCCGATCTCCGCATCGGCTTCCTTGCGTACGCATCGCACCTGTCGACGGAGCTGGCGGCCGGCCGGATTGCGGCTGAGAAGATCGCGTCGACGGAGCACGTCATTTTCAACAACCGGCTCGATGCCGTCGTGACGGCGGTCTTCATGGGACTGGTTGCGATCGTCGTTCTCGACGCCATGCGGGTGTGGTGGAAGACGCTGGCCGGGCGCACGGGCCCTGAGCCGATCGCGGCTGCCGAGGCGAGCCTGTGAGCGACGGCTGGACCCGCACCGGTCATTCGCCTAGTTTTCCGGCACGGAGCATCAAATGGAAAAACGAGTGATCAATCCGTGGACGTGGCAGGACGCGATGGGTTTCGTCCAGGCCAACGAAGTCAAAGGCGCGACGCGAACCCTCGTCGTCTCGGGCCAGACGTCGGTCGATGGCGACGGTGCGCCGCTGCACAAGGGCGACATGAGCGCGCAGATCGTGCAGGCGCTCGACAATCTGGAAACCGTGCTGTCGGCAGCCGGGTTCTCGCTGTCGGACGTCGTGCGCGTGACGTACTACACGACCGATGTCGACGCGTTCATCGAAGGCGCCGGAGCCGGCGTCGGTCGACTCGTCGGCGCCGGATGCCGGACCGCGTCGACGCTTCTCGGTGTCGCGCGGCTGTTTCATCCGGACATCCTGGTCGAGATCGAAGCGACGGCGATGGCGTGAGGCAACGCGTCGAGATGACATCGCACACCGGAACGCGGCGTGCGTGGAGCGCGGTGCGGAATTTCCTGCGCGGCTTCGTAGGCATCGAGGCTGCGAGGCCCGGTGATGCGGCGAGACCCTGCAGCTCCCCGCACGACGCCCGTGCGGCGCTCGCCGCGCGCGCAGCGACGCGCAAGTCGTGCTGCTGACGATTCTTACTTGTCGATCCGGTAGTACACGTCGAGCCACGCAGCCCGCGCTGCTATGCTCGACGGATCGGCTCGACTCGCGAGAGCCCACAGCGCCTTGAGAATCCGCTCTTCCCAGGCCGCCCAGGTTTTCGTCTGCTCGTCGGCAAGCCGCGTCAGGACGTCGCCTTCGACCTGGACGCGAACGAACCCGTATTCCGCCATCAACCGGTCGAGCGTATCGACCGAGTAGCCGTGAAGATACGGGAACGTCACGAGGTTGTTCCACGCCATTGCGGCGAGCAGAACGCCGCGTAACGGAGCCCCGAGGCGTCCGAGCAGCGACATGCAGCCTTCGAAGCAGCGTCCGTTCGGAACCCGCACCACGAGCAGGCCGCCGGCACGCAGGCAGCGGCGCGCCGAACGCAGCGTCGGGTGCGGGTCGACGAGCTGATCGAACGTATTCCAGATCGCGACGCAGTCGGCGGCGGCTTCCGGAAAGCTCAGGTCGTCGACGCTCTCACGCAATACGGAGAGGCCCCTCGCCTCGCAGAATGCGGCGACCTCGCTGCCGGGATCGATCCCGTGGGCATCCCAGCCGAGCTCACGGCTGGCCGCGAGGAACCCGCCGACGAAGCTTCCGATCTCGACGAGCACCGGATCCGGCCGTGACAGCCACCGGCGAAGGTTTCGCGCCTTCGGCCGGAACAGCTCGAGCTGCGAGTCGAACAGCGCGCGCAGACGTTCTTCGCCGTAGGTGTCGGATGCGTACGCTCGTGCAATCTGCTCGGCCGGCGGCCTCGGATCGCGGAAAACCAGGCCGCAGGTCCGGCAGGCCACGACGTCGGTTGCATAGTTCTGCGTGAAGTCGGCGCGATCTTCGAGCGCCTGATCCGAACGCGTGCGCAGGCGCCGGCGATGAAACTCGACGAGGTAACGGCGCTGGGCGTCGAGGTCCGCGGCCGGCGCGATGGTGCGATGCTCGCCGGCGCCGCAGACCGTGCACGGTGTCTCGACAAGCGGCTCGAGCTTCGACTCGCCGATCGGCTGTTGTAACGGCGTGCTCACCGCCGCCGAGTATAGCCCTCGCTTTGGCGAGCATGTACAAAGCGCCATGCCGTCGCAGAGTCATTATGATCCAGACGAGCTTCGCGCCCGCCTCGAGCGGTGGTTCGCAACCAGGCTCACCGGTGCCGACAACCTCGTTCTCGGTGAGATCACGGCGCCGGGCCTTACCGGGTTCTCGAGTGAGACCATGCTCGTCGATGCGTCGTGGACCGAGCGCGGGAAGGCTGCGGCGGCGCGATGGGTCATCCGCTCGAAGCCGACCGAGCATCCGGTGTTTCCGGAGTATGATCTGTACGCGCAGTTCCGCTGCATGCAGATCGTCGCCGAAGTGAGCGACGTACCGGTTCCGCGCGTACGCTGGTGGGAGCCGGATGCGTCGATCATCGGCGAGCCGTTCTACGTGATGGACCGCGTCGACGGAGAAGCGCCGAGCGACAACCCACCGTACACCGTGATGGGCTTTCTTGCCGAGGCCTCTCCCGCCGAGCAACGCGCGCTTTACGATGCCGAGATCGCAATCCTGGCCAGGCTGCACGCGATCGACTGGAAGAAAGCAGGCCTCGATTTTCTCGACCGCAATCGTTTCGGCCCGCCGGGCTTTGCGCAGCAGCTCGCGTATTACCGCGACTTCCTTGCGTGGGCGTCGTGCGGGCGGCCGCAGCCGACCGTCGAGGCGGCCTTCGAGTATCTCGAGAACAACGCTCCGGCCGGCCGTGACGCCGTCGTGCTGAACTGGGGCGACGCACGGCCTTCGAACATCATGGTGCGGGGCATGAAGCCGGTGGCCGTGCTCGACTGGGAGATGGCCACGCTCGGCCCGCCGGAATGCGACGTCGCATGGTTCGTCTACCTCAATCGGTTTCTGAGCGACGGCGTCGGCGCACCGCCGCTGCCCGGCTTTCCCGATGAGGACGAGACGCGGCGCATCTACGAGGCGTTCGGCGGCCGCGCGCTCGGCGACCTGCACTACTACCAGGTGTGGGCGGGCCTTCGCTTCAGCGTGATCTTCATCCGCATCATCCAGCGCATGGAGAAGCAGGGCGTCCTCGTTCCCGGTTGGAGCGAGCAGAACAACATCTGCACGCAGTTCCTTGCCAAGGTCGGGAGATTCGCTCCGCCGGCGTGAAGACAAGCTCCCTCCACCGGCGTAAGACGCCTCCTCTTGCCTGCGCCGCGCGAGCGGAGCACGGGTATCCGACCGATTTCATGCTGCGCGGGTCTTGCACGCCGGAAATCGGCATGCTGGATTCTGCTCATTGTGAGCAATCCGCCGGCACGACGATCAGGGAACGCGACACCGCTCGCCGCATTGGTTTTCGCGGCGATCGCCCTCACCGCGCGGGCCGCGTCCGGCGCACCGGACGACTTCCACGCCGCGGTCTCCGACTCCGGGCCTCTGCTCTACTACCAGTTCAACGAGAGCACCGGGGCAGCTGTCAATCACGGCAGCCTCGGTGCGCTGTACGATGCGACGTACTTCGGCACGCCGTTTCGAGCCGTCGGCACAGCGGCGGGTGATACCGGCGTCCGTTTCGACAGCGCCGACGATTATCTCGAATCGCTGTCGATCGCGCCGCTCACGCTCGCCGGAAACCCCACGTTTTCCACCGAAGCGCTCGTGTTCGTTCTCGAAGACGGCGGAGCCGCGCAGTGGGCGCCGCTGCTCCACTGGGGCATCTCGTCGCCCGGCGATCCGACGATGAAGTCGGTCTACTTCAGCTTCAGCAACGGCGACGCGGAAGAGATCTTTGCGGGTTTCTACAACGGAGGCCTGCAGACGGTCGACCCGGTGCCGAAAGGCCGCTGGCACCATGTCGTCTGGACGCGAACCGGCGGCGGTGCGGCCAACGTCGGCACCGTCGTATACATCGACGGCGCAGCAGTGAGTCTCGAGAACGATCCCGACCTGCCGGCCGACTCCGGCACGCCGCTCGTCGTCAACACGGAGTTCCGCATCGATCGTGCGCGCGACCTCACGCGTTTCTTCACCGGCAATCTCGACGAGCTGGCGCTGTACGACCGCATCCTGACGGCCGACGAAGTGGAAATGCATTACTCGAAGATCGGAAATTGCGCGGATCCGCAGTGTCTCGACTTCGACGGCTCGTGCCGGAGCTGCGCGCAGCCGCTGAGCGGCGGCGATGCGCCGCTCGCATCCGATGCGCTCGCGGTGCTTCGCCGCGCCGTCGGCTCCCGAAAATGCAACGCGTGCGTCTGCGACGTGGATTCGAGCGGCAGCGTCGTTGCGAGCGATGCTCTGCTGACGCTCAAGCGTGCGGTCGGGCAGCCGATCGCACTCGACTGCCCGGCCGCGTCCTGACTTATTCGCAGACCGGCGGCCTGTTACCACAGGTCGATGCGGCCGCGTCTTCCTTGATCTGGTCGGCTTCGTCGCTGTTGATGATCTTGAGCAGACGGAAGCGGAAGACCTCGTCGGCGACGCAGCGCCGGTACTTCATGTGGCCGGCCCACGGGTTGCCGTCTTCGTCGAAGTCGCACGGGCATGCCTGCGCAATGCTGCAGCCGTCGCGATCGACGACGTCGCCCGAAGCCGTTCCCGAGCATGCATCGCAGGCATCTCCGGCGCCGTCGGAGTCTGCGTCGGCGCCCTGTCCGTCGGCGTTCGCGACGATCGGACAGTTGTCATCGGCATTCAGCACCGTATCGTCATCGCGGTCGGTATCGCACGCGTCGCCGAACGCGTCGCCGTCGGTATTTCGCTGGCCCGGGTTCGAATCCGACGGGCAGTTGTCGCTTGCATCGGGCACGCCATCGCCATCGTTGTCGCCAGTCACCGGAGCAGGAACGCCGCAGGTGCTCGCCTTGGCATCGATGACCGTCTGCTGGCGCTCTTCACTCGTGATCAGCTCGTGGATCGCGAACCTTCTCGCGGCCTTCTTCACGCATTTGACGTACCCGCCGTGATCCTTCCACGCACGGTCGTCTTCGGGTCCGGCGCAGGGACACAGCTGTGCGATGCTGCAGCCGTGGCGATTGACGACATTGTCGGGCTCGGCCGCACACTGATCGCACGCATCGCCGACACTGTCACCATCCGAATCGGTCTGGTCGGCGTTGGCATCCTTCGGGCAGTTGTCGGCGTCGTTCGCAAGGGCATCGCCATCCTTGTCCGAATCGCAGCGGTCTCCGACGAGGTCGCCGTCGAGATCCCCCTGGTCGGGATTGAACTTGGCCGGACAGTTGTCGACGGCATCGTCAACGCTGTCGCAGTCCGCATCGGCCGCGAACGCAGGCGACGTAACGCAAAGGATCGAAAGAGAAGCCCCGAGAAGAACGGAACGGAAAAACGCGGCGACAGAGATTTGCATGATCGCCTCCTACACGCAGATGAGTCCGAAGGAAGAGTCCTTCTGATTGATCCATCTATGCGCGCCACGGCGACGGCCGGCAACGGCATCATCGGCGACGATGCGTTTCGACGAACGCGTTCCCCCTCGATTGCGGTACGAACGTCACGGCGCGCAATGTTGAAGATATAGTCAGGTCGCGATTGGCATCAGCGACGCGTCACGACGCGATTCGACAACAGCAACCGTCAGGTCGCGATTGGATAGCTCCCGAGCACCCGCACCGACAGCGCAATCCGCTCGAGCGATTCGAGTGCCTTCGCGACCGGCTCCGAGCTCGCATGCCCGGTCACGTCGACGAAGAAGCGGTATTCCCACGACCGGCCGACGAGCGGCCGCGATTCGATCATCGACAGGTTGACCTTGTTCTTCGCGAACTGACGGATGATGCGCTCGAGGATGCCGACCTGGACTTTGACGGTGACGACGAGCGACGTGCGGTCGTGCCCGCTCGGCCGCGTCTTCTGATCGGGACCGATCACGAGAAAGCGCGTCACGTTGGCCGCATTGTCCTGGATCGAGCGCGCCACCACTTCGAGCTTGTACAGATGCAGCGACACGCGGCTTCCGATCGCGGCGGTGCCCTTCTCGCTCGCGGCAAGCTTCGCCGCCGTGACCGTGCTCGCGGTCGGAAGCAGCTCGATGCCGGGAAAATTCTCGGCAAGGTAGCGCTTGCACTGCGCGAGCGGCTGCGGATGCGATGCGATGCGCCGGATCTTCTTCGGATCCGCGTCCGTCGCCATCAGGAAGTGATCGATCTTGAGGACGCGCTCGGCGAGGATCACCGCGGTAGTTTCCGCGAGCGAGTCGAGCGTCGGCGTCACCGCGCCTTCCGTCGTATTCTCGACCGGCACGATCCCGAATGTCGCACGTTCGGTTTCGACGGCGCTGAACACCTCCGGGATCGAATCGCACGCTTCAAGGATGGTGCTGCTTCCGAACTGCGCGATGGCTGCCTCGTGCGTGTACGTTCCCTGCGGTCCGAAGAACGCGACCGTGGTCGGCCGCTGCACGGCGCGGCACGCCGAGATGATCTCGCGGAAGATCGCTTCTACCGAGTCGTCGCGCAGCGGCCCGCGGTTGGCCTTGCGGATCGCGCCCAGAACCTGCTTCTCGCGCCCGGCATCGAGCACGCCGCGCGAGCCGACCGCCTTCGCCTCGCCAACGGCCTTGGCAAGCTCGGCGCGCTCGGTCACGAGCGCGAGCAGCCGCCGGTCGACGTCGTCGATTGCCGCTCGCAGCTCAGGCAGACCTTTTTTCTTCGAAGCCAAGTAGCGTTCCTTTCCGGCGACGGCCGCAACAGCGGCGGTCTAGCGTCTCACGACGGCGGCGTAGCGGCCGTCAATTCCGGCGACGACCGCAACGCGGCCGTCCAACCTGACGACGACCGCACAGCGGTCGTCGATGTGCGAGCCTGTTCTCATCAGGAAAAGAAGGCCCTCGCAAGGTCGACGGCCTTTCCGGTTCGCTGCGAAGCGATCGAAGCCGGAACCTTGACGGTCTTCATCTGTCCCCGCAGCCACGTGCGCTGGCGCTTAGCATACTGGACGGTTGCAAGGGCGATCGCGTCCGCGAGATCCGAACGCGCGAGTTTTCCCTCGAGGCACAGCGCGGCCTGGCGGTAACCGATCGCATCGAAAGCCCGCGTCGCCGGTCCGTAGCCGCGCGCATAAAGCGACGCGAGCTCGTCGACGATTCCGTCGTCGACCATGCGCCGGCTGCGCTCGCCGATGCGTTCGCGAAGCTCGTCGCGCTCGATGTCGACCTCGAGCGTCAGCGTCTGGAACGGCCGGTCGGCAAGACCGTGCTCGGCAAGCCACGCCGAAAGCGGCCTGCCGGTGGTTTCGAAAACCTCGAGCGCACGGATCGTGCGGACGAGGTCGTTGGAATGAACGCGGCGCGCGGTCGCCGGATCGACGTCGCCGAGCCGCGCGTGCGCGCTTCCGGGATTTGCCAGCTCGTCGGCCTCGAGCCGCGTGCGCACCGCCGGATCCGCAGGCGGTCCGGGGAACAGCCCCTGCGCGAGACTGCGAAGGTAAAGCCCGGTGCCGCCACAGACGACGGCAACACGGCCGCGCGCATGAATGCCGGCCAGCGACGCCAGCGCTGCGTTGCGCCACGCAGCCACGTCCCATGCCGCATCCGGATCAACGACGTCGATGAGGTGATGCGCCGCGCGACGGCGCTGATCGGCCGTCGGCTTGGCCGTGCCGACGTCCATGTACCGGAAAACCTGGCGCGAATCGGCGCCGACGATTTCGCCGCCGAGCGCTTCGGCGAGCACGATGGCAAGCTCGCTCTTTCCGGATGCCGTCGGCCCTGCAACGACGAGCACGCGCGATGGCAGACGCAGCAGGCCGCTGCCGGCCTCACCGCTCGCCGGCGCCGTGCGGCTCACTCGAACGCCTCGGGAATGCCTTTCGAGTCGCTGCGGAACTCGCGATGACAATCGCGGCATGCCGACGCGACGTCGGTGCGCGCGCTCGCGACGCCGTCGGCGTCGTTTCGTGCGGCGGCCTCCTTGAGCTGCGTGGCGGCATCCTCGAGCGCCCGGCCGCGTACCGAGAAGCGTCCGCGCGCCGGCAACTCGAGCCCCTTCGGCGGATGTCCGGCGAGGTCGCGCGCTGCGACCTCGAGCTTCTCGGCCGCATCGGCGATGCGCGGATAGACGCCTTCCCACCGGTCGTGCTCGTCGATCTGGCCCGGAACGTCTTTTCGCACTGCCGCATCGAACGACTTCATCACGGTGCGAAGCTCGCCGGCACGGCTCATGTGATCTTCGCTCGTCATCTGGCGTCCGTTCGCCTGCGCGGCCTGGCGCGATGCGGAAGACGCCTGCTCGCGTGACGTCGTCGCGCATCCGGCCGCGAGCGCTCCGCTCGCGATCACGCAGGCAAAGAGATGCATCCAGTCGGGCAAGAGAGTTCTCATCGATGTCCTTGTCAGCGTCCGAACATGCGCTCGACCTGTCCGCGCGAAAGCGGCCTGGCCACCGGCCGGCCGTGCGGACACGTCGAATGGTAGGAGACCGTTGCCATCTCGGCGAGCAGCGCGCGAGCCGCCGCCGGATCGAGCCGCTTGCCGACGCGTACCGCAGCATGGCAGGCAACCGTTGCCATGATGCGCTCGGCAAGTCGCTCGGCCGCGCGCGCGCGGCCCGCTTCGACCAGATCGGAGGCAACTGCCTCGACGAGCGAATGCGGATCGGCCGATCCGGCCATTGCGGGAACCGCGCGCACCACCACGTCTTCGTCGCCGAACGGCTCGATCTCCCAGCCGAGCGATTCGAGCGCGTCGCGACCTCCAGCGCAGGCCTCCACGCCTGCGGCTCCGACGTGCACGCGCTCGGGCAGCAGCAGCGCCTGGCGCGCGACCTCGCGCCCGGAGAACGCCTCCATCAGCCGTTCGAAAAGAATTCGTTCGTGCGCGGCGTGCTGATCGACCAGCAGCACTTCACCGTCGCCTTCGCAGACGAAGTAACCGTCGAAGATCTGACCGATTACGTGAAAGCGACCGAGCGCATCGGCTTCGCGCTCGCGGCCGAGATCGATCGCGAGCTGCTCGCGCGGCTCTTCCCGGGTTTGCGCTGCCGCCGGCTCGTAGCCCGGGATGTGCGAGTCCGCGGCAATCGGAGCGGCGTCCTGTCTGCGCGCCTGCGCCTCGGTCGCCGGCTCGTACGGCGCAGCCTTTCGGCGCGGCATGGACGACTGGGCGGGCGGCGTGTGCGAGACGACCCTTCGCCGCAGCGATTCGGTCGCATCGAGTCCCCATCGGCCGAGCGGGCTCGCCGACTGCCGAAGCGCATCGCGCACCGCTTCGGTCACGAAGCGCCGAGCATCGTCCGGGCGCGAAAAGCGCACTTCGAGCTTGGACGGATGCACGTTGACGTCGACTTCGCCCGGGTCGCAGTCGAAGAACAGCGAGACCGCCGGGTAGCGGCCTTTGAGCAGATAAGTCTGGTAGCCCTCGAGCACCGCCTGGAACAGCAGCCGTTCGCGCACCGCGCGCCCGCCGACGAAGATCGCCATGCGCCGCGCCGTGCCCCACGCGGCGCCCGGGCGGCTGATGAATCCTGTGAGCCGAAGGCCCGCGAAATGCGCATCCACTTCCACCAGCGATTCGGCAACTTCGCGGCCGAACACCTGCCGCACGCGTTCCTGTGCCGACGCAACCGGAGCGACGTCGAGAGCGATGCGGCCCGAGCTCTCGAGCACGAAATGCACGTCGGGCCGAGCCAGCGCGAAACGGCGCACGACGTCGGAGACATACGCGGCTTCGGTCGCTGCGCTCTTCAGGAATTTGCGGCGCGCCGGAACGCTGGCGAAGAGGTCTTCGACATGGATTCGGGTGCCGCGCCGCGAGGCCGCCGGCGCACGCTCGACGATGCGGCCGCCGCGTACGATGACCCGCGTTCCGCCGGGCGCTCCTTCGACGGCCGTGACGAAATCGAGGTCGCTCGCCGATGCAATGGCTGCGAGCGCTTCGCCGCGAAACCCGAAGGTCGTCGCCGAGTCGAGGTCGCCGAGCGAGCGGATCTTGCTCGTCGCGTGGCGCGTCAGCGCGAGCTCGATCTCGTGATCGGCAATACCTGAACCGTCGTCGACGACAGCGATGCGGATCGGCCCGCGGTCGTCGTATTCGACGCGAACGTGCGTAGCGCCGGCGTCGAGTGCGTTTTCGACGAGCTCTTTGACTGCTGCGGAGGGGCGCTCGACGACTTCGCCGGCGGCGATGCCGGCAATCGTCGCTTCGTCGAGGAGCGCGATCGGTGCGCGCTCAGCCAAACACGAGATCCTCGCGCTTGCGCGCCAGCATCTCGGCGACGCGCCGGGCGTCGGCCTCGTAGCCCTTGCGACCCGCCATCGCGAAAGTCAGCCTTTTGCCCGCTTCGACGCCGGGCTGATCGAGCGGATCGACGCCGAGAAGGCCGCCGGTGATCACCGTCTGCACCTCGAAGAAATGAAAGAGCTGCCCGAGCGCCGCTTCGTCGCATCGCTCGAGCGTTAGCAGGCTGGTGATGCGGCCGGCATCGGCCAGCGCGAGCTCGGTCGCCTGCTGCTCCATGTTGAGCAGCTCGCCCATCGAATGACCGGACAGGAACGCGAGCTCCTCGGCGTCGCCCTCCTTGCGGGGAATCGCGATGTCGTGCTCGTGCGCCGCAACGCGGATGAACGTGATGACCTTGTCGCGCGAGCCTTCGACGTAAAGCTGCACCTGCGAATGCTGGTCGGTCGCGCCGAGCGCACGCACCGGCGTCTGCCCGGTTTCGACGATGCTGCCATCGATGCCGCGGGCCTTGCCCAGGCTCTCGGCCCACAGCTGGCCGTACCATTCGGCGAAGCGCAGCAGGCCGTCGCTGTACGGCATCAGCACGTGGATGTTGCAGCGCTTCTCCTGCATCGCCAGATACAGCAGCGCCGCGTGCATGGCCGCGGGATTGGTGCGCGGATCTTCCTGCGCGCACAGCGTGTCGGCATGGCGGGCCCCGGCCAGCAGCGCCGCGATATCGATCCCCGCGGCCGCAAGCGGAAAAAGACCGACCGCCGACAGCACCGAGAAGCGCCCGCCTACGCCGGGAGGAACCGGCAGCGAGCGAAGCCCCAGGCTGTTTGCGAGCGCGCGCAGCGGACCTTTTTCCGGATCGGTCGTCACGACGATGTGGCGCGTCCACTTGGCGCCTACCGCCGCGGTGAGCCGCTCGCGCACGACGAGATACTGCGCGAGCGTCTCGGAGGTGCCGCCCGACTTCGAGATGACGTTGAAGCACGTGCTCGCAAGATCGACGGAGTCGAGCAGCGCCTGGAAAGAAGTCGGGTCGACGTTGTCGGCCACGTGGACGTCCATGCGCCGCGCGCGCACCGCGGTCGGAAGTGCGTCGAGCACGGCCTTGGTGCCGAGCGCCGAGCCGCCGATGCCGAGCACGATCAGCGTGTCGAACTCGCCCGCAATCTCATCGGCCAGCCGCGCGCATTCTTTGGCGCCGGCGACGTCGTAAGGAAGCTCGTGGAACGCGAGCTCACCGGCCTCGCGCCGCTCGCGGATCGACTCGAGCACGCCACGAAGGCGCGGAAAGATGGCCTCCAGCGTCTCGGGCTCGAGGCCGTACGACCCGATCATGTGCGAAAAGAAGCCGTTGACGTCCAAGTGCACCGGAGCGACGCCCGATTGCCGTGATCGGGCGCCGGACGCCGGGGTGCTGGATGGCGCAGGCATGCCGGGCCGATAACAAAGCGTTACCGCCGGTGCCAACGGGATGGTGCCGACGATGCCGGCAGAGCGCTTGGAAAAGCGGGCCCCACCGATGAGGGGCCGCCCGTTTTCCGGGTCAGATCGCCGGGAGCTCGTCGTCCCGATGCTCGGTGACGACCAGCGTTCCGTCGGTGCAGATGTTCTCGCGGCGGACGACCTTCTCGCCGTCGGAAAAGACCATCATCAGGTCGTACACGCACGCGTCCTGGTCGCTTTTCAGGTTGACGGTCACGTCGCCGCCGATGGCGATGCGCATGTTACCGAGCTGGTCGGCGCCCCAGGCTTTTGCCTCGGCCGGGCTCGTATAGAGCTCCATCAGAAACGACCGGGTTTTATTGACGATCTTGATGGCCCGCGGCGAGTCGCCGGCGCTGGCAAGACCGGGCAAAACGAGGACGAGGCCGAGAACGGCCGAAGCAAATGGACGCATCGCTGATTTTCCCCCTGTGTGATTGACGCCGAGGCGGCTCTCCGCACACCCCCCGGCGAAAATTCCCGGGAACTATGCCGGACGTACCCCTTCGGACGCAAGTCCTGAAGCGTGCGATTCCATCAAAAAATCACGCGATTTGCCCGTCCTGTCCCCCCATGTTACCTAGCGCGACCTTTTCCGCGCGAACTTTCCGCGAACTCTCCGGAGGATCTCCCCGTGGCCCGTACATGTGACATCTGCCAGAAGCGCCGAGGCGTCGGTAACAACGTCTCGCACGCCAACAACAAGACCAAGCGCACCTGGCAGCCGAACCTCCAGACCGTCCACGCCGTCGTCGGCGCCACCCGCAAGACCCTGAAAGTCTGCACGCGCTGCATTCGCAGCGGAAAGATCACGAAGGCGGCGTAGGCCGCCGCCGACCGCCAGGCCGCGCCTGCGGCCGTTCCCGAAGCCGCCGCAACGGCGCTTCCCCTGCTCTTCTTCAGCCCCGGTTCCCGGTCCTCGCAGCCCTGTCGATGCCGCGGGCGCTTACCGCGCATCGCGGTCATTCTCCGTCGCGTGCTCCAACAGTTGCGACGGACTTTCCACGAAATGACATACGCTCCGGCCGAGCCGCACCGGTTTGTTCAGGCAACGCTGAAATTCGAGGCTTGATCGCGACGGTCGACGCGGCCTCGCTCTTGCTTGCTCGTTGATCCGTGATTCGCAGCTACGCGCGGCTCGCAACGAAGCAGCGAGAAGCCGAAGGAGGCGCCATGGTCGAAACTCAGGTCGAAACGTCCGGGCAGCAGGCGGAGCATTTCGACGTCGTGATCGTCGGCGCCGGAATCTCCGGCGTAGGCGCCGGCTGCCACCTGACGCGGCAGTGTCCGGGAACGAGCTTCGTCATTCTCGAGGCGAAGGACACGTTCGGCGGCACGTGGGTCACGCACCGCTATCCGGGCATTCGCTCCGACAGCGACCTCTACACCTTCGGCTACCGCTTCAAGCCGTGGACCGGTCCGCCGATCGCGACCGCCGCCGAAATCCTCACGTACATGGGCGAGGTGATCGACGAGCACGGCCTCGCACCGCACATCCGCTACGGACACACGATCTCGCGAGCGAGCTGGTCGAGCAGCGACAACCGGTGGACCGTCGAGTGCGCTCGTAACGACACCGGCCAGACCCGGCTCTTTACCGCGGGCTTTTTGTGGATGTGCCAGGGCTACTACCGCCACTCGGAGGGCTACACGCCGGAGTGGAAGGACATGGACAAGTTCCACGGCCCGATCATCCATCCGCAGACCTGGCCGGAAGACCTCGACTACAAAGACAAGAACGTGCTGGTGATCGGCTCGGGCGCGACTGCGGCAACGCTGGTTCCGGCGATCGCAGGCGACTGCAGACACGTCACGCTGCTGCAAAGGTCGCCGACGTACTTCATCCCTGCGCCGAACCAGAACGAGCTGGCCGACACGCTGCGCGCGCTCAAGATCGACGAGACCTGGATCCACGAGATCGTGCGTCGCAAATATCTCTACGACCAGCAGGTCCTCACCCAGCGCTGCATCGACGAGCCCGAGGTCGTCAAGACCGAGCTGCTCGACGGCGTGCGCGCGTTTCTCGGTCCGGACTACGACGTGGACAAGCACTTTACCCCGACGTACCGGCCCTGGCGCCAGCGCGTTGCATTCGTTCCCGACGGAGACCTGTTCCAGGGAATCGTCGCAGGCAAAGCCAGCGTCGAGACCGACGAGATCGATCGCTTCACCGAAAAAGGCATCCTGCTCAAGTCAGGTAAGCAGCTCGAGGCCGACATCATCGTGACCGCGACCGGCTTCAACCTGTGCGTGCTCGGCGACATCCGTTTTGCAGTGGACGGCAAGGACATCGACTTCGCCGATACCGTCACATGGCGAGGCATGATGTTCACCGGCGTGCCCAACCTGGTCTGGGTCTTCGGATACTTCCGCGCGAGCTGGACGCTGCGCGTGGACCTCGTCGGCGACTTCGTGTGCCGCCTTCTCAACCATATGAAGAAGAACGGGTACAACAGCGTCACGCCGCGCCTGCGTCCCGAGGACGAAGGCATGCCGCGCCTTCCATGGATCGATCCGGAGAACTTCAATCCGAACTATCTGCAGCGCAGCATGCATCTGATGCCGAAGCGCGGCGACAAGCCGGACTGGCAGCACACGCAGGACTACTGGCGCGAGAAGGACGAGCTTCCGGCGATCCAGCTGGATGATCGGGCGTTCGCATACGATTGACGCGGGACCGGAGATGAGTTTGACCGGAGATCGATCCCGACTCGTGCGGCCGCGCGGAAGCCGGATGTTCAGGCGCGAGCTGCGATCATGTCGATCTCGACGCACGCACCTTTTGGGAGAGCCGATACTTCAACCGTTGCACGTGCTGGATACGGATCAGTCAATACCGACTGCATGATGTCGTTGAGGCGGGGAAACTCCGCAAGATTTGTCACGTACACGGTAAGCCGCACGGCATCCTTCAACGACAGACCTGCAGCGGCCGCGACCTGCGCGAGATTGCGGAAGACCTGCCGCGCTTCGGCCTCGAATCCGCCGGAAACGAGCTGGCCCGTCTGCGGATCCAGCCCGATCTGCCCGCTGCAGTAGAGCACGCCGCCCGCAACGATAGCCTGGGAATACGGTCCAATTGCGGCCGGCGCGTCGTCGGTGCGGATCACGTTCTTCGTCATGCCTGCATTCCCTCAGCCGATCAGCCTGCGCACTTCCTTGACACCCGCCAGGCGGCGCAGATTCCTCATCACGCGTTCGAGATCCTCGATCGACGAAAGCGTGACCTCGAACGTGTTCATGGCCTTCGTGCCGACGGTGCGAACGTGTGCGCGTTCGATGTTGACGCTGGCGGCGGCGATGGCCTGCGTCATGTCGGCGAGCAGGCGCGGCCGGTCGCGCGAGATGACTTCGAGGCGCGCCGGACGCGCAGCGGTTGCTCCCTTCTGCCAGCTCACCGCGACCATGCGTTCGCGCTCGGCGTCGGCGAGGCGCGGACACGCCTTCGAATGGACGGTCACGCCGCGGCCGCGCGTAAGAAACCCGACGATCTCCTCTCCGGCCAGCGGCTCGCAGCACTTCGCGAAGCGCACCATCGCCTCGTCGAGGTTCTCGGCCATGACGAGCGGCTTCGGCGTGCGGTCGAACAGCCCGAAGAACGTGCGAAGGCTCCTGCGCGGGCGCTCGAAGTCGATGGTCTCGTCGGGAAGCAGGAACGTCAGGATCTGCTTGCCGGTGATGCGTCCGTAGCCGACGGCCTCGAGCAGCGAATCCTCGTCCTTGCGAATGAAGTGGATCAGCGCGCGCGAGAAGCGGTCGTCGCTGTGCAGCATCTCGAGATCGAGCCCGTAGCGCGCAAGATCGCGCTCGAGAAGCTCGCGGCCGAGCGCGATCGCCTTCTTGCGCTCCTCGGCGCGGATGTACGAAACGATGCGCTCACGCGCGCGCGGCGAGCGCACGAACTTGAGCCAGTCGCGCGACGGCGCGCCATTTTCGGTGGTGATGACCTCGACCGTGTCGCCCTGCTGCATCACGTAGCGTAGCGGCACGACCTTGCCGTTGACGCGCGCGCCGGCAGCGTGGTTGCCGACCTCGGAATGGATCCGGTATGCGAAGTCGAGCGCGGTGTCGCCTTTGCGAAACGTGAAGCCCTCGCCTTTCGGCGTGAACACGTAGACGTCTTTTCCGAACAGGTCGTCTTTTACCGACGACAGGAACTCGCGCGGATCGTCGAAGTGCTGCTGCCATTCGAGGATCTGGCGCAGCCATGCATACCGCTCGGACTCGGTCTGCTCGGTGTCGTCGGCGTCCTTGTAGCGCCAGTGCGCAGCGACGCCGTACTCAGCCACGCTGTGCATGTCGTGCGTGCGCAGCTGCATCTCGAGGCGCTCGCCGTACACGCCGATCAGCGTCGTATGCAGCGACTGGTAGCCGTTGGCCTTCGGCAGCGCGACGTAGTCGCGGAAGCGGCCCGGAACCGGCGACCAGTACATGTGCAGCACGCCGAGCGCGTCGTAGCATTCGCGGTCGCTCGCGACGAGGGCGCGGAACCCGACCACGTCGTAGACGTCGTCGATCGACAGCGCCTGGTCGGCCATCTTGCGCCAGATCGAGTACGCCCCCTTGGTGCGTCCGGTCACCGATGCTTCGATGCCCGCCGCTTCGAGACGCTTGGAGATCAGACCGGTGACTTCCTTGACGTAGCCTTCGCGCTCGAGCTTCTGCAGCGAGAGGCGATCGCGGATCTCCTCGTATTCGACCGGATGCAGGATGTGGAACGACATGTCTTCCAGCTCCTGTTTGATCCAGTTGATGCCGAGGCGGTTGGCGAGCGGCGCGTAGAGCTCGAGCGTCTCGGCCGCGATGCGGTTGCGCTTCTCTTCCGACAGGTGCTGCAGCGTGCGGATGTTGTGCGTGCGGTCGGCGAGCTTGACGAGCAGCACGCGCACGTCCTTGGCGCTCGCGACCAGCATCTTGCGGAGATTCTCGGCCTGCTGGTTCTCGGCCGTGTCCGACTCGAGGCGCGTGATCTTGGTGACGCCGTCGACGAGCGCGGCGACCTCGCTTCCGAACCCTTCACGGATGTCGTCGAGCGTCGCCGAGGTATCTTCGACCGCGTCGTGCAGCAGGCCGGTGACGACCGTCGGCACGTCGAGGCGCATCTCGGCGATGATCGACGCGACGGCGAGCGGATGGGTCACGTAGGCTTCGCCGGATGCGCGCCGCTGGCCTTCGTGATGGCTCGCCGAAAAGCGATAGGCCTCGCCGACCATCGCGGTGTCGGCGCCGGGATCGTACTCCTTGATGCGGTTGATGAGGTCCTGGACGTTCACGCCGGCTCCTCGAACGACCGCAGCAGCCGCGCCAGCTCCTCTTCGGTCATGCCTCCGAGGCGGCGCGGAATGTCGGCGCCGAAACGCTGCGCATCACGCACGATCGCCTCGAACTCGGCGATGGCCTGCGGGCGGCTGCGATTGACGATCACGTGGTGATACTCCGCGGCCCGCGCGATCTCGCGGCACGCGTTCTCGAGGCGACGCTGGACGGTTGCCTCGGAGTCGGTGCCGCGTCCGCGCAGGCGTTCCTCCATTGTGGCCCGATCGGGCGGCAGCAGGAACACGGTGATCGCGGACGGGAACGTGTTCCTCAGCTGCGCGGCGCCCTGGACGTCGATGTCGAGCAGCACGTCATGGCCGGCGGCCATAGCGGTCTCGATCGGCGCGCGCGGCGTTCCGTATCGGTAGCCGTGCACGACGGCCCATTCGGCAAGCTCGCCGCGCAGCACCATCGCATCGAACGCCTGGTCGTCGACAAAGCGGTATTCGATGCCGTCGAGCTCGCCCTCGCGCGGCGCACGCGTCGTCGCCGACACCGACATGATCATCTCGGGAAACGCGCGCAGCGCGGCGCTCGCGACAGTGGTCTTTCCCGCGCCCGACGGCCCGGAGACGATGAACAGCAGACCTGGACGGGACTGGGAGGGCATGTCTTTTCTATCGCTGCTGCCGGCGGCGTCGATGCGGCCGGCCGCCGGCTCACTCGACATTCTGGATCTGCTCGCGCAGCTTTTCGACCTCCGACTTTCCGCCGACGACGAGGTTGGTCACGTCGATGTCCGAGGCTTTCGATCCGATCGTGTTGAGCTCGCGGTTGACTTCCTGCAGCACGAAATCGACGCGCTTGGCGACCGGCTCATTCGAGCGCACGAGCTCGTCGAGCGCGCCGAGATGGCTCGCGAGCCGCACGAGCTCTTCGGTGACGTCGGAACGATCGGCAAGCAGCGCCACTTCCTGCACCAGACGCGCCGGGTCGACGGTGACGCCGAGCAACTCGGTAAGCCGCTTCTCGAGCTTCGCCTTCAGGCGCGGAGCGACTCCGGCGGCGGCCTTCTCGAGCGACTTCACGATCGTGCGAAGGTTCTTGATGCGCAGCTGCATGTCGCGGCGGAGGTGCGCGCCTTCGCGCTCGCGCTCCTTCTTGTGCGCAGCAAGCGCCTTGTCGAGCAGGCGCCCGACTTCTTCGATTTCCGCCTTCGCGTCCGCCGCCGGCTCGGCCGCCGTGAACAGATCGCCGCGTCCGGCAAGCAGCGACAGGTCGAGGGATCCCGTCAGGCCGAATTCCTTCTGGAGCTGCTTCCAGCCTTTGATGTATGCGGCCGCCACGTCCTTCTGCAGCGCGATGCCGGAGCTGCGCGGCGGCAGCGTGCGCGAGACGTGGACTTCGACGCGCCCGCGCTCGATGGCAGCCGAGACCACGCGACGCAGATCCGGCTCGTACGGCCCGTACTCGCGCGGCATGTTGAGCTTGAGGTCGAGGAAGCGCTGGTTGACCGAGCGCACCTCGACCGTGAGCCGGCAGCCTTCGACGTGCCCGGTCGCCGCACCGTATCCGGTCATGCTTTTCATACGGTGCGCATTCTATCGCGCGTAACCGCGTTCGAGCCAGCGACGCTCGCTTTCGTCCAGCGCAACGCCGCGCGCGGTTGTGAGCTTTTTCAGAGAGCGCCAGAAGCGGTCGCGGCCTTTTTCGCCGAGGCGATGCCGACCGGGCGCGGCCAGGCGGGCCCTGTCGAAGTCGATCACGGCGACCTCGTCGTCGGCGTCGATCAGCAGATTGTGGCCGTTCAGATCCGGATGGTAGACGCCGGCGTCGTGGAGCGCGCGGATCGAGCTGCCGGCGGCGCCAAGAAGACTCCGCCGCCCGGCTTCGTCCGCGCCCGAGAACAGGTCGATGTAGGCGCGGGCGCCCTCGATCGCCGACGTGACGATCCAGCCGCGATAGAACGGCCCGCTCTCCTCGACCGCTACCGCGTGCACGATCGGCACGCGGCATCCCGCGGCGCGCGCGGTTTCGGTCGCGAGCAGCTCGCGAATCGGGCGCGGAGGTCTCAGCAGATAGAGGTCACGCACGAAGTGGCGGACCAATCCGCCGCGCAGGTAGCGTCGCACGAACACGACCTTGCCTCCGCGCAGGACGATGCGCCGCGCACCGCCGCGCCCGGAGGCGACTTCCTCTCCTGCTGCGGCGCCGGTGCGAACGGCGTCCAGCAATGCTTCCATTTCGCGCAGCTCGAGGCGCGCTGCGATCACGCGCCAGTTGCCACGGTCGCGATCGACGTAGCCTTCAGGCAGAGCGCTGAACAATCGACGCCGTCAGATGCGCTGGGCCTGGTCGATCAGCATCACGGGGATTTCATCGACGATCGGATAGCGAAGCTTGCACTGCGGGCAGTCGAGCGCGATGGGCGGGGCGTCGCCGGCGGGCGCAGCGGCGGCCGCATCCGCTCCGAACGCGGCCTTGGCCGCATCCTGCAGGCGGACGGCCGTGACGGGCCCCTTGCACGCAGGACAGACCAGCACTTCGAGCAACTTGGCGTGTACGGTCATGGCGCTACTCCGGTGGTGCTTGTTTTCGACCGCTTCGCAGTCGTTGCTTCGACCGCTTCACGACCGTTGTTCTCGACCGCTTCCCGGTCGCTAGTCACAGACTCTTCTGCCATGCGACCTGGCGCTCGAGACCTTCGTCGAGCGTCACTTTCGGCGCGAAAGCGATTTCGCGGCGCGCGGCACTGGTATCGGCCGCAGTGTGCCGCACGTCGCCCTTCTGCGTTTCCCTGCGGTCCACGCGCACCGTGCGGCCGACCAGCCGGCCGATGGTGTCGATCACTTCGTTGACAGTCGTGCGGCTTCCGCCGCCGAGGTTGTAGACCGTGCCCGTCGCTTCGGATTCGGCCGCCGAAACATTCGCCTGGACGATGTCCGCGACAAACGTGAAGTCGCGCGACTGCTCGCCGTCGCCGTAGAGCACGATCGGCTTGTCCTCGATCGCCGCGCGGATGAAGCGGTGGAACGCCATGTCCGGCCGCTGGCGCGGTCCGTACACGGTGAAGTAGCGCAGCGAGACCGTCGGCAGCCCGAAGTTCTTCGAGTACAGCCAGACCAGGTGCTCGGCGGCGAGCTTGCTGACGCCGTACGGCGAGACCGGCTTCGGGATGCTGGTCTCGCGCATCGGAAGATCGTCGGTGTCGCCGTAGATCGACGAGGACGACGCGTAGACGAACTTGCGCAGCGCGCCGCCGCGGCAGGCCTCGAGCAGGCGCTGCGTCGCGTAGACGTTGTTGTCGCTGTAGATCCGGAAGTCTTCGCCCCAGCTCGAGCGCACGCCCGCCTGGGCGGCCTGGTGGAAGACCCAGTCGACGCCGCTGACCAGCGAGCCGAGGTCGGCATCGACGAGGCTCTCCTCGACGAAGCGAAAGCGGGGGTTCTTCGAGAGGCCCGAAAGGTTTCTCTCCTTGAGCTCGCGCGGGTAGTAATCGAGGAAGCAGTCGATCCCGACGACGTCATGCCCGCCGGCCACGAGCTGCTCGGCGAGCGTCGAACCGATGAACCCGGCGACACCGGTAACCAGTGCCTTCACGAAACGCTCTCTGGAAATGACATTCGGTCCGAATCCTCCGCGGCAAAGCGGCGGATATTGCGTGCGATGACGTCGGCGGTCAAACCGCCGGGGCCGCGGTTGCCCGCTGACCCGGGAGGTGAACAGGTTTTTCGGACACCGCAAGTCCTGAGCTGTACCCGCGGTCTTCACTGGACGAATTCAAGATATTTACGCTAAGAGTTCCGCATGCCGACGCGCCCGGGCTGAAAGTCGCAACCGACTCGACGCCTGCTTCCTCGACCTTGTGTCACGAGCTCAAGGAGTCCCACGATGAAGATCCTCATGGTTTTGACTTCTCATGACGAGCTCGGAGACACGGGCCGCAAGACCGGCTTCTGGCTCGAGGAATTCGCGGCGCCCTACTTCACTTTTCTCGACGCCGGAGTGACCGTGACCGTCGCTTCACCCAAAGGCGGGCAGCCACCGCTCGACCCGGTCAGCGACACGCCGGAGGGCGAGACGGATCTGACGCGGCGATTCAAGGGTGATCCCGCGGCGAAGGCAGTGCTCGCCAACACCGTGCGGCTGAGCGAGGTCAAGGCCGCGGACTACGACGCGGTCTTCTATCCCGGCGGCCACGGCCCGATGTGGGATCTGGCCGAGGACCCGATTTCGATTGCTCTCATCGAAGACTTCTACCGCTCCGGCAAACCGGTGGCCGCGGTCTGCCATGCGCCGGGTGTCCTCCACCGTGTTCAGTACGAGGGCCAGTCGATCGTCAAGGGCAAGCGAGTAACGGGCTTCACCAACGGCGAGGAAGAAGCGGTCCACCTTACAAAGGTAGTGCCGTTTCTCGTGGAGGATGAGCTGAAGCGCCTCGGCGGGCTCTATGAGAAGGCAGCCAACTGGGCGCCCTTCGTCGTGACCGATGGGAGACTTGTCACTGGCCAGAATCCGGCGTCGTCCAAAGCGGGCGCCGAGGCGCTGCTGAAACTTCTGACTTCAACGAAGTGAAGTCGCCGTGAGTATGGAACGCAGGGTCGCCCTCGTCACCGGCGCCTCGCAGGGCATTGGCGCCGGCGTCGTCAAGGCGTTCGCCGAACGCGGGTTCCGCGTTGTCGCGAGCTCGAGGAATGTGACCAGCTCCGCCGAGCTCGCGGCCTCCGACCGTATCGCGCTTGTGGACGGTGACATCGGTCAGCCGGCAACGGCCGCCAGAGTCGTCGAAACTGCACTGTCCCGCTTCCGGTCGATTGACGTACTGGTCAACAACGCCGGAATTTTTTTCGCCAAACCATTCACGGCGTACACGGCCGACGACTTCCGGTCACTCGTCTCGACCAACCTCGAAGGGTTCCTGCACCTCACCCAGCTTGCCGTCAGACAAATGCTGGCTCAGGGGACTGGCGGGAGCATCGTCACAATCACGGCGGCGCTCGCCCGCAATCCGATCCGCGGCGTGCTGGCGGCGGTTCCGATGATCACCAAAGGCGGCCTGGAAACGGTAACCCAGCACCTGGCGATGGAGTTTGCCAAGGACGGAATCCGTGTGAACGCCGTCGCGCCTGGCGTCGTCGACACGCCGATGCATCGCGACACTCCGCGCGACGTGATGGCCGACCTGTCGCCCATGGGACGGCCGTCGACGGTCAAGGACATCACGGACGCGGTCCTGTATCTGACCGACGCCGCGACGGTAACGGGGCACATCCTGTACGTCGATGGCGGTGCTCATTTCGGACGCTGGTAACGCCGCGAAGAGCGGAGGCGACGAGGGAACGTGAATGGCGCGCTTGTTGTCCGTCAACGTGGGTTGCCCCCGCGAGATCGCGTGGCGCGGAAAGACCGTCTACACCTCGGTGTGGAAGGAGCCGGTCGTGGGGCGGCGCATGGTCGGGCGTTTGAACGTCGACGGCGATGCGCAAGGCGATCTGCACGGTCACGGCGGAGAGCACCGCGCAGTCTTCGTCTACCAGATGGATGCCTATCGCTTCTGGGAACGTGAGCTGAAGCGAAGTGATTTCACGTTCGGGCAATTCGGAGAAAACTTCACCGTGGAGGGCCTGGCCGACAGCGATGTCTGCGTCGGCGACCGCTACCGGATCGGCGGCGCGCTGTTTGAGGTGACGCAACCGCGCGTGACCTGCTATCGCGTAGGCATCCGCATGAATGAGCCCAGGATGCCGGCCTTGCTCGTCGCTCACCAGCGCCCGGGATTCTATTTCCGTGTGCTCGAGGAGGGTGAGGTGGGCGCCGGCGACGAAATCGTCCGAGTGGCGCAGGGCACCGAGCGAATGACCGTGGCGACGATCAACGCGCTGCTCTATCTTCCCGGGCCCGCCATACGCGACATTGAGCGCGCCTTGCGCATCCCGGCCTTGAGCCCTGGCTGGAAACACTCCTTTCAGGCTCTGCTTCTGCAGAAGATGCAGCCGGGCTCGTCCACGGGGAATCACGGTCTGGCTTCAGCGGAGCAGATGGTCACGGCCACACCGGGTTTTCGGCCGCTCAAGGTCGCCAGAGTGGATAGCGAGAGCCGCACTGTGTTCTCACTGTTGCTGGAGCCTACGGACGATCGCACGTTGACTGTACCTCTGCCCGGCCAGTTCGTCGTGTTGCGACTCCGTCCGCAAGCCGATGCGCCCCCGGTCTTGCGCAGCTACTCACTATCGGGTCCTCCGGACGCCGTCCGCTATCGCATCAGCGTTCAGCAGGAACCGCATGGAGTCGCCAGCACGTACTTGCGGACGCAGCTTCGAACCGGCGATGTCCTGGATGTCAGCGCACCCCGAGGCGCTTTCACCCTGCAACGCGGCGATCGTCCTGCGGTGCTGCTGAGTGCTGGCGTGGGTGTGACGCCGGTGCTGGCCATGCTCCACGCACTGGCAGCATCTGCCACGCCGCGCCCGGTCTGGTGGATTCATGGAGCGCGCGATCGCTCGAATCATTCCTTTGCCCGAGAAGTGAGCGACTTGCTGCGCAAGCTGCCCCAGGCCCGGAGCCACGTCCGCTACAGCCGCCCCGAAGCGACGGATCGGTTGGGAGTGGACTACGACTCGGCCGGCCGTTTGACCGTCACGGCCCTCGAAGAACTGGACGTATCCCGCGAATCGGATTTTTATCTGTGTGGCCCTGCGGGGTTCCTCGAAGACTTCACCACTGGCCTTGGCAACTGGGGCGTCGCACGCGATCGCATCCACTCGGAAGTGTTCGGTTCGGGCGAATCCATTGCTCCGGGTGTGAAGAGTCCGCCGCGCCGCCTGCCGCACGCGCCACCAGGATCGCCCGGTGCTGGGCCAAAAGTGTCCTTCGCCCGCGCGGGCCTCACGGTTTCGTGGGATTCCGCATTCCAGAACCTGCTGGAACTCGCGGAAGCCTGCGACGTCCCGGTGCGCTGGTCTTGCCGCACCGGAGTTTGCCACACCTGCGAGTGCGGATTGGTTTCCGGATCGGTGACGTACGATCCCGCCCCGCTCGAACTTCCCGCGGACGGCAACTTGCTGACTTGCTGCTCGCGCCCGCGCGAAGACCTGGTCATCGACATCTAGAGTCGCGCCGCGACGGCACGGGGTACGAGGAATCAAGTTGCGCGTCAGGTTCAATCCCGTCGTGGAGACCGGAATTCCTGGGTTCATTCCGAGCGGCAAGGAAAGTTGAGACAGCAGGCTGCGGAACTCCATCTCACGGATGCTCGTCCGCACCCACGTAGCGGACTTCGTGGCTGATCGGGTCACGAACGATGGCCGGTGAATACGGACCGAGCGCCTCCCGCGACCACCATTCTCCGGTCTGACGAAGCGTCTGCCCATCGGTGAACCGATACCGATAGAGCACCGTCCGGATCATGTCCGGACGCGAAGCCGAGAACGGGTCCGCGGCAAACAGCGCGAGGACCGACGGTTCCCCGTCAAGGAGCGCGCGCGCCGTGCGAAGGACATACGGGACTTTTGTGTACGGCGGTACGGGATCCAATTCGACGGACCGCGACGCCTCGCGATCGAACCGCGGGCTGAACGGTGCGAAGAAGCGAGGTCTGACATCGGGCTGCTGTGTCTGAAACCGGTACTCATACGGCAACCATGTCTTGCCGCCGTCGTTCGATCCTTCGAACACGATGACCCGCCGCTGCCGCGGGATGACCGGGTAGAGCTGGTAGGAGTTCGCGCTGCGAAATGCGCCGGTCTCGCGGAGCAGCGTCGACAACACAGGAGGAATCGGAGCTTCGAAGAACTTGAGCATCGCCAGAGACGAAACAGCGAACAGGAAGAAGAGAAACCCTCGTGCCGCGCGCTTGCGCCACCGCCGCTCGGGCAGCCTTTCCCCGTCAATCCTGGCGGCGGACCGCAGTGGCAGCACGCGCCTGAGGTCGTCATCGCCGGCAAGCAGAATCGCGAGCGCGATCGAATGGTAATTGAACGTGTTGAAGTTGGCCGTCAGCAGGATGCCGACGTGCATCACAGTCCAGGCGACCAGGGCAAATCTGCGAAGTCGCGACCCCAGGAACAGCAGCACGCTGCAGCCAACCTCGACGAAAAGAACGTACGCCGTGAAAAGCTGATGCACAGCCTGCGGAAGCTTCTCGGCGAACCACGCGATCCAGGTCGGGAACGGCGACGTTTCGAAGAAGAAGTCCATCGTCGATAGCGAACGCCACATCGGATCGCTGCTGAGTACCTTCGACATCCCCGTTTCGAGCATCAGGCGGAAGAGCAGCCACTGGTAGAGAAAGAGCATCCCAGCGGAGAAAGGTGAGCGGCTCCCCAGCCCTGGACGGAATCCGGCAGGCGCGGCGAAGACCGCGAGGACGGTGCCCTCGAGCAGCAGGTTATCGGAAGCGTACCAGGAGAACTGCGGCGCAATCGTCAGCAGCGACAGGTAGCAGACCCAGCAGACCACGAGCGCCAACCGCGGCACTCGGTTGACGACCACCAGCACAGCTGCGGCGACACCGACCCAGCAATAGCATTGAAGCGCCCACGCTCCGGATCCGAGCCACGCGATCGTCGGCGCCGCGAGCAGCCGGCTCGAGTCCCCGGCAATTCGCGCGGCGAGACTCGAAAGATACGTCCCGGCTGGAAAGAGTCCGCTCGGACCAACGAGTCCGACGATCTCGGATGACAGCGAGAGAAACGCGGTGACGTACAGGAGCCCGAGAATGCGGAGATAGATCCAGCGGGACCAGAGATGGGGCGCGTCGCCGGAGATGATCGTGCCGTTGCGCATGCGGACGCTCATGCCGGCGGCATGAGCGTCCGCCGCCGGCGATATCAGTCGACGCAGATCGGGATGCTGTCGCACTGCGAGACGAAGTCGGCGCAGCCGTCGTTCAAGCTGCAGGCCAGGCTGTCGCAGTAGCAGTCGGGGCCCGAGCCCGGCGGTACGGTCCGGGACTCTCCGCAGTAGCCCGCGCAGCTCTTGGGCAGCTCGGCGAGCGTCGTGCTGGTCGTCGACGTAGTCGAGGTCGTCGTGGTCGAGGACGTCGTCGATGAAGTCGTGGTGGACGTCGACGGCGGCGTCGGCGTGCACGTGTTCGTGCAGATTCCACCTGCGCCGCAGCACGAATTGATTGCGCAGACCTGACCTGGCCCGCAGTCGCTGGTCTGGGTGCAGTTCGGCGTCACGCAGTTGAAATTGCTGGCGCAAACGCCGCACGTGCTGTCGGTGTTCTGGAACACGTAGCAATCCGAGTAGCCGCCACTTCCACCGCTCTCGCTGCAGAGCGGCGACGACTCGGGACCACAGACGTGATTGCCGCAGCCGTCGATGTTCGTCGTCGTCGTCGTCGAGGACGTCGTCGTCGACGACGTGGTCGACGTCGTGGTGGTGGTCGTCGTGCCGGGCACGCACTGGTTGTTCACGCAGTTGCTGCCCGGGCCGCAGTCGCCGCACTGGATCGGAATCCCGCAGCCGTTGTCGATCTCTCCGCACTGCTTGTTCTGCTCGGCGCAGTCCTGCTGGTCGCAGCACTTGCCGAATTTGTCGGTCGGCTGCTGGCGCAGGCAGAGCTTGCTCTGGCAGCTCTTGTGAACGTGGCAGGTTGCACCGTCGGGTTTGCCGCCGGCACCGGCGACGCCTGCGAGCAGGAATACCGACACCATGGCGATGGAAGCCGCCAGAATTCGTTTCATCGAACCCTCCTTTGACACGGACCCCCGGTTACTGCGGTTTCGGATCATTGCTCCGAATTTCCCACGCCTTTTGTCGAAGCACAATAGGCAGGCGGGCTCCTGACGAGTCAATTTCCGCGTAGTGCACTCGCAGCCCCGCTGCTGCGCGGCATCCACACGCGCTTTCTTCGCCGGCTAATCCGAGCGCGCCGAGAACTTCGTGGCCGACTGCGACGCAAACGGCGCGCTGAACGTTGCTCCCATGCACGCGCCGCCGTCGTGCCGGCGGATCTGGACGTCGAGCGGGCCGAGGAGCGCATCCGGCGACGTGAGCGCGAGCGCCACGCCCTTCCCTTTCACGCTCGCGGCCGCCTCTCCGTCGATCGGCGAGGCCTGCAGCTTGATCTTGGAGAGCCCGCTTGGGCTCAGGCCTTTGTCGCTGTACGAATAGCCGGTCGTCCTGGCGCGCCAGCACGGTCTCGGTGCGCTCGGCGACCCGCCGCACGATCCGCCCGCAGGCGCGACCCAGCCCTGAACGAGAGCGCCGCCATCGTAGAGGCAAACATCGTACGCATCGGTCGTCGTCGGATCGCCGAGCGTCGTGAAGTCGACAGCCTGCCCATTCTTCCAGCTCCACGACAGGCTGTCTCGCGCAGCATCCTCGCTCTTGCGAAGGCTGAGCGTGGAAGCCTGAGGTTCGATCGGCGTACGACAAAACGCCGGTGCAGGTGGACACGCCGGAATGTCGCCGATCGCATCCGACGTCAGCGTAAAGACTGCGTCGGCGGCAACGGTCACATGCACCTGTCCGTCGACCACATCGATTGGCAGTCCGTAGTCGAAGCTCAGACTCGACGTCGTCTGTACGAGCTGCAAGGTCGTCACCGCCGGCAACCCGGACACGTCGACGACCAGGTCTGTCGGGACGTCGTTGTCGTTGAAACCGACGATTGCCACTCCGCCCGTCGACGGCCGCATATAGGCCTGCAGATCGATGCCGGACTCCGTCGTGCTCACGCCGATCCGCATGTCACCTGCGGCGATGAAGCGGCTGAACTGCGCGACGGTATAGAAGTTCTTGCGCGGGCTGTACGTGTACGACGCCGCGTGAATGTCGTCCACGCGCAGGATTCCCCAGAAACTCCACGGCGCCGGAGCATGATGCGCGTACGAGCTGTCGTAGCCTTCCCACACGGTGGCGCCGGCGGCGCCGTTGGCGAGGTGGTCGAACAGGTACTCGGCGGTTCCGCGCGTGTACTCCCAGTTGTAGTCGCCGGGCACGCCCTGGTCGCAGCCGTCGCACCACACGTTGAACTCGGTCATCCAGAACGGGGTCTGCGGATAATCGGACGCCGCAATCAGATCTCCAATACCGCTGCTGCCGCCGCCGCCGCCAGAATAGCTGTGGACGCCGAAGCGCGCGATCTTCGCCATCACGACGTCGTCGGCCAGCAGCTCGGGAAGATAAGCCGTGCCGCCGCCGGCGAGATCCGGTGCAACCAGGCGCACGTCGCCGAGGCCGGCGGCGTCGAGGTGCTGCGCGAGCGCGTGCAGCGCAGTCGCATACTGCGCGCCGTTGACCGTAGAGATGCCTTCGTTCGAGATGTTCGGCTCGTTGTTCGGCGCGACGAGCTTGAAGTCGATGCCGCGCACGTTTCTCGCGTACACGAGGAGCGACGTGATCATCTCCGCCCACTCGTCTTCCATGCCGGGCGCAAGACTGTGTCCGCCCATCCAGTCGGGCCCCCAACCCATGAAGTTGAACATGAGGCCGTCGGTGATGCCGCGGCTGTTCAGGTACTCCGCCATTTCCCACAACGGCTCGAAGCGCGTCGTCGCGTAGAGCGCATTGTAATAGGCTTGATTCATCACGGCCGAGTCGCCGTTGTCGTTGGGGTCTTCCCAGTCGCTGAGATCGAACACGACGCGGAACAGTCGCATGCCCGCCTCGTCGATGAGCCGGTCGAGCGCCGGGATGAGCTCGCCGCCGCGCCAGCTTCGATGGTTGGCGTTGACGCCGATGCCGTCCATTTGCTGGTAGACGACGGCGGGATCCACGCTGACGGTCGGAACCGTCTCGGTGCCGGGCGGCCCGATCGCGATGCTGTCGAACGTCGATGTGTTGAGCGCGCCATCGTTCACCGCGGAAACGGCAAGGCCGATCATGACCTCGTCCGGCAGAGCAACGGTTGCGGCACCGAACGGGACCCATGCGTTGCCGTCGCCGGACCTGAGCGCCGTCAGCTGATTGCCGACGCGACGCAGCTTGACCCACGTCGGCGCCGTCTCGGCGGTGCCGGGCTGGAACGAGCTGCTGCCTCCGCTGTTCTCTCGCCAGGTAAACGACAGTCCCTGCGATCGAGTGACGCTGGCGATTCCGTGCCTCGCGCCGGCCGACAGCCCGTCGCGAATCATCACACCCGCCATTCCCCATGGTCCCGTGTCGCCGACCGAGGCGACATGCGCGCTGATCTCGAAATCGCCGGTCATGGTCTGGTAGACGAAATGGAATTCGTCGGCGTTGTCCCAGATGTCGGCGCCGCTGCCGACCACGGTAAACGTGCCCGCGCCATAGGAAGCCGTGCCCGCCGCGCCGACAGCGCCGACGTCGGCATGCTGCCACGGCGCGGGAAGATCGGCCGAAGCCGCTCCCGCGGTCGCGAGCACGAGAGCAAGCACGCCGAGCGATCGACCAAGTGGAGTCATCAGCGCGTTGTAGCAGCCGAACCCCGAGGTTGGCTACTTGTTCTGCGTTAAGGGTAGCCGGCTGCGCTCCCGGAGCGCACGTCGGCTACGGCGCCGATGCGGAGAATCTCGACGAAGTATTGGTGCTCGCCGTCGGGAACTCGGAGGTCCAGCAGGTCGGAGAAGCGAGGCGGAAGAGCTGGTGTGCCGATCGTGTCCTTGTTGCCACCGACACGTGAGTCCAGTGCACACGCTTTATGGCAAAGGGTGACATGGACCCTGTGAACCGTCAGGACAGATCACCGTAGAATCCCACAGAACATTGTTGAGCAGAGCACCGTCGAACTTTGCACCCAGGAGGATCGCGTGATCGAAAGTCACCTGTCGAAGATCCGCATTGCGAAAATCCGCAGCCATGAGGTTTGACCGGCCGGTGAATTTCGCCCCGCGCAGATCGGCACCGCGAAAGTCTGCTCCGTTAAAATTCGCGCTTCCCCATGTCGAATTCTTTAGATCGGCGTTGCGGAGGATCGCGCCGTTAAAGTGAGCCAATTCAGTTCCCAACCCATGAAAATCGGCGCCAGTTAAATCGGCATTCGACAGGTCGATGTAGTCACTACGATCTGAATCCAGGATTTCGGAGAAATCGGTGCCGCGGAGATCGTACGTCATCTCATTGGTGCAGGTCAGAATAACATCGGTCCCGACGGCTTTTTTTAAAACCGCCAAGGCATCACTCGCCTGTAATCCGTCGGGAGCGACTACGTCACCGCATTGATGTTGTGCCGCTGCTATTGCGTTCGACGCAAGGACGATGGCGAAAGCAATTACGATGCGAAAAAGCGCTGCGGAAGCAGGCAGAGCGTGGGGGTTTAAGGTATGCCGTTTCACTGATTCACCCTTTATTCCGGAATTCGGGGACAGACACTGATTTATTTTCTCGTGACCAGGCCGATGAGAGTGTTCTCGTCCTTTCTGCTTTCGAGTTCGAGCTCGACCCGCAGTGCGAGCATGCCAAGCCGCGGTCGCAGGTGCGTCAGCTTGACCAGATCCTTCTCGGTCGTGACGACTACGGCCCCTGGCGATGAAGCGACCGCGCGATCGATCTCGGCTCCGTCCGGCTCGTCGTAGCGGTGGTGATCGCGGCGCACGATTGCGGCGGTAACGCGGGCGCCGGCGCGCGAGAGATCATCGAGGAAGCGCTCGGGCCGCGCGATCCCGGCAACCGCAACGATCTCGCGACCGGAAAGCCACGACGGCGCATCGCCGGAAACATCGGCAACCGAAGAGACGAGCATCGACGGCCGCATCGCGGCACGAATGACACGTGTTGCACCGGTTGCCGAGGCTGCAGCGCGTGCATCCGGTGCAGCAAGCGCAATGGCCACCGCAGCGCGGCCGAGCGCCGACACCGGCTCGCGCAGCGGACCCGCCGGGAGCAGTCGCATCGAGGCGTCGGCGTCCGACGTCATCACGATGTCGACGTCGCGCGCGAGCGCGCGGTGCTGGAAGCCGTCGTCGAGCACGAACACGTCCGGCGGCTCGCCGTTCTCGATCAGCTTCTTCCAGGCGGTCTGGCATGCGGCGAGGCGGTCGTGCCCGACCGCCACCGGGCAGCCGCTTCGAATCGCCAGCAGCACGGCCTCGTCGCCGGCGCGGTCGACGATCGTACTGGTCGATGCGTCGGTCGCGCGCAGCACAAACGCGTTCTCGCCGCCGCTGCCTCCGTAGCCGCGCGTGACGATGCACGGGCGCATGCCCTGCTCGCAAAGCCGCCGCGCGAGCCACAGCACGAACGGCGTCTTGCCCGCTCCTCCAACGCGAAGAGCTCCGACGCTGACGACCCGCGCCGGTGCACGGCCGGCCGGCAGGAGGCCGGACGCATAGAGCGCGTTGCGCACGGCAACGCCGGCGCCGAACAGCATCGATGCCGGCGCGAGAGCCGCACGAATGCCCCTCGCCGCCGGCCGGTCGCCGTACCAGACGTCTTCGATCGTTGGCGGCCGCAGCGAGGGCATCAGCCGATGCTCCTTCGCTCGGTGCGCCCATCCGTGGACGGGAGCAGCGGAAGCAGCGCGTTCACGGTTCGTTCGAGAGCGCCGCGGCGGGCCTCGATCGCAGCTCGAGCAGCGCGTGAAGCCGCACGAAAATCTTCCGCCGTTCCGGCAACTTCGATCCAGAACGTCGAGAGCTCGTCGATGTCCTCCACAGTCCGGATCGCGGCGCTCGCCGCGAGCAGCTCGCGCTGGTCGGGCACGTTTTCGAGATGCGGTCCGCACGCGATCGGGCAGCCCGCGACGACCGCTTCGAGAAGGTTGTGCCCGCCCGGTCCGGCGCTGAGGCTGCCGCCGACGAACGCAGCGACGGCGGACGCGTACGCACGCTGCAGAAGTCCGAGGCGGTCGATCACGACGACATCCGCATCATCCGGCCACAGCGCGGCTTCTCTTTCCGGGAGCGCGCCGCCCACGGCCGAAACCGAAAACCCCTTCGCACGCACGAGCTCCACAACCTGGCCGGCACGCTCGGGATGCCTCGGCGCAATCAGAAGCTTCGCGTGAGCCAGCTTCGCGCGAACCAGCCGGAATGATTCGAGCGCGAGCTCCTCTTCCCCTTGGTGCGTCGACGCCGCGAGGAAGATCGGCGCCGCTGCGACGGTACGCAGCAGCGCCGGCGCCGCCTCGCGCCCGGACGGCACGGCGAGATCGAACTTGATGTTGCCGGTGACCTCGACGGCCCGGTCTGAAGCTCCGAGCGAGCGCCAGCGGCCAGCCGCTTCCGCATCGCGCGCGCAGACCTTCGCCGTGCGGGAAAGGAGCGGAGCGATCCAGGGCCGCAGCCGCCGGTATCGCGGCATCGAGCGGTCCGACAGGCGCGCGTTGACGAACGCGACCGGCACGCCCCTGTCGCCGAGAAGCCGGAGCATCTCGGGCCAGATCTCGGTCTCGACCGCAACGAACAACGACGGCGCGATCGGCGCCAGAATCCTGTTGATGAACGGGGCGAAGTCGATCGGAAAGTAACGCGATTCGAACACCTGCTCGTGCATCACACGAGCATGTCCGCTGGTGGTCGTCGAGGTAATCACGACGCGCGCATCCGCGGACTTTTCGGCCAGTCTGCGGGCGATTGCCACGGCGATGTCGGCCTCCCCGACCGATGCGCCGTGGATCCAGACCCACGGACTACTCGCCATCGGATGGCCGTCCCAGAGACCGCAACGCTCGCGAAGACGGTGGCGTTCCTCCTCATGCGCAACCATCGACCGCGCCAGCGTGGCAGCAGCGACAGCGACGCCGGCCGCCGAATAGATCGCGCGCATCGAGGTTGCAGCGAGGCTTTGCGCGGCCCCGCTCACGTCTCCTCCGGACTTGCCCGACCGGCCAGCCGGTCCGCCTCCAAGGTCGCAAGTCGCAGCCGACGCTCGAGCTCGAGCCGCAGGTCCTCTCGCGATACCGGCCCGCGCGATTCCGCGCGCAGCGGCTCGCCGACGACGAGCACCACCTTCGCGAACGGATACGGGATCATCAGCCGGTCCCACGTCGGCAGGCGCCATCCTTTCGTGCAGCTCACGGCCATCGGAAAGAGCGGCGCGCCGGTCGCGAGCAGAAGCTCGGCGGCTCCGCCCTTGGCGATGCCGGCCGGTCCTTTCGGTCCGTCGGGGATCAGCGCGAGATCGCGGCCGCGCCGGCTCGCACGAACCAGCCCGAGAAGGCCGGAGACCGCGCCGCGCGTCGACGATCCGCGCGTCGATTCGACGCCGAAGCGCGCGATCACGCGCGAGACGATCTCGCCGTCACGGTGCGTGCTGTTCATGATGCTCGCGCCGCGTCCGCGATAGACGAACGGAAGCATGATCGCGCGGCCGTGCCAGAACGCCATCAGCACCGGCTCGCCGGCCTGCCAGCAGCGTTCGATTTCTTCGGCTCCGTGGCGCGTCCAGCGCACGGTGCGTCCGAGCAGCGCGAGCACCGACCAGATCAGGAACGTCGCGGCTGATACTTCGAAGCGCGCGAACGCGTCGTAGCGTCGCAGCGCGCGCACGCTCAACGGTCGGCCTCGCGGTCGAGCTCGAGCTCGTGCAGCCGCCGGTAGAGCGCGCCGCCTTCAATCAGCTCGTCGTGAGTTCCAGACTCCACGATGCGGCCGTCCTCGACGACGAGGATGCGGTCGGCGCGGCGGATCGTCGCCATGCGGTGCGCGATCACGAGCGTGGTGCGGCCGGTCATCAGCCGCTCGATCGCGGCCTGCACCGCGCGCTCGGACTCCGAATCGAGCGCGCTCGTCGCTTCGTCGAGGATCAGGATCGGCGCGTCCTTCAGAAGCGCGCGGGCGATCGCGATGCGCTGGCGCTGGCCGCCGGAAAGCTGCACGCCGAGCTCGCCGACGACGGTGTCGTAGCCGTCGGCCAGCTTCACGATGAACTCGTGCGCGAACGCCGCTTCGGCCGCGGCGACGACGACGGCGTCGTCGGATACGCGGTCCGCGCGTCCGTAGGCGATGTTCGCGCGCACCGTGTCGTTGAACAGGAACGTCGTCTGGGTGACGACCGCGATCAGCGAGCGCAGCGCATCGAGCTTGAGGTCGCGCACGTCGGTGCCGTCGATGGTGATGCGTCCCGCGCTCGCGTCGTAGAACCGCGGGATGAGGTCGGCGATCGTCGTCTTGCCACCGCCGCTCGGCCCGACCAGCGCGACGACCTCGCCGGCGCGAACCTCGAGCTCGAGGTCGTGCAGCACCTCGATCTCGTTGTACGAGAAACTCACCTTCTCGAAACGGATCGCCGTGCGCAGGCCGTCGATCGCGATCCCGGTTTGCGCACACGCATCCGCCGAAGACGCAGTTCGCGAGGACGCGTCTGCTGGCGAAACGGTCTCTTCGGGATGATCGAGCAGCGCGAACACGCGATCGGCCGCGCCGAGGCCCGCCTGCACAAGGTTGTTGGTGCGCGCGAGCTTCTTGAACGGGTCGTAGATCAGCACGAGCGTCGTCATGAAGGCGAGGAAGCCGCCGGCCGTGCGGCCTCCGGCGAACACCGAGCGTCCGCCGTACCAGAGCACGGCGGCGATGCCGACGGCGGCAAGCACTTCGGTCATCGGCGCGGTAAAAGCCCCGATCCTTGCGGCGCGCAGATGCAGGCGGCGCAGGCGGCGGTTCTCGCCTTCGAAACGGCCTCGTTCGTACTCCTGCATTCCGAACGCCTTGACGACGCGCGCGCCCTGCACGGTCTCCAGCAGCAGCGCGGACAGGCCGCCGAGCGTGTCGAGCCCGCGCCGCGACAGCGAACGCATCTTTCGCGACAAGGCCTGCAGCGGCAGCACGATCAATGGCAGCACGAAGAACGCGATCACCGACAGCACCGGATCGAGGTGGAACGCGACGGCCACGAGCACGACCATCGTCGTCACGTCGCGCAGCACCGATGCGGCGCCTTCAGTGAGCGCCTGCCGCACCAGCTGCACGTCGGTCGTCATCCCCGAGACGATGGTTGCCGACGAGGTCCGGTCGAAGAACGAGACCGGAAGCCGCTGGACCTTCTGGTGAAGGCGCGCGCGCAGGTCGTAGACGATGCTCTCGCCGACCCATTCGTTGAGGTACGCCTGGCCGAAATTGACGCCCGCGCGCGCCACGAACACGACGACGATGAGGACCGGCAGCACCGTCAACATGCGCTCGTTGCGATTCTGGAAGACGTCGTCGACGAGGCTGCGCACGAGCCACGGCACGGCGCCGGACATCGCGCTGTACGCGATCATGCAGACGAGCGCGCCGGCAAACTGCGGCCAGACGTATGGCCGCAGGAACCCGGCGAGCCGGCCGATGACCTGGCGCGGTTTCAGGCGAGAAGCTCCATTGCGAGCGCCGCCGCACGATCGGCCGATCCGGGCCGCGTCAGCAGGCGGCAGATCTCGGCGAAGTCGCGCGTCATGCGCTCGCGAAGCGGCGCGTCCTCGAGGATGCGGCGTCCTTCGGCGGCGAGTCGCGACGGAGTTGCGTCGTCCTGCACGAGCTCGCAGACCACCTCGCGGTCGAGCAGCAGATTGGGCATCGCGATGAACGGAACCTTCACGAGCCGGCGTGCGATTGCGTAGCTCAGGCGTGACATGCGGTAGGCCACCACCATCGGACAACCGGCGAGCGCGCTCTCGAGCGTCGCCGTTCCCGACGTGACGAACGACGCGTCGGCGGCTGCGAGAAGATTGTAGGCTTCGCCCCGCCGGCGTGCGACTGCCCGGTAGCCTTTGGCATGTCGCGTGATCACGTCTCCGACGAACCCCTCGGGAAGCTGTGGTGCCTCGGCAACGACGGCCATCACGCGCGGTCCGAGCTCGCCGGCCGCCTCGAGCATGATCGGAAGCATCTCCTCGACCTCGCGCCGCCGGCTTCCCGGCAGCAGCGCAACCAGCTGCTGGTCCTCTGCGACGTGGAGATCGGTTCGCACGTCGGCGCGCGAACGCGATGCCGCAAGATTTTCGGCGAGCGGATGTCCGACGAAATGCGCGTCGACGCCGCGCCCGCGGTAAAGCTCGGCTTCGAACGGAAACAGCACGACCATGCGCGTGACCGTGCTCGCGATCGTCTCGATGCGCCGGCGTCGCCATGCCCAGACCTGCGGGCTCACGTAGTAGAACACCGGCACGCCGGATTTCTTCGCGACGCGGCACAGCGGAAGGTTGAAGTCCGGGAAGTCGATCGGCACGAACAGGTCGGGCTTGAACTCGCGAAGCTCGCGGCGGAGTTGCCGCTGCGTGCCGAGCACGCGGCCGATCTCGCGGCCGAGCTCGGAAAATCCCATCACCGAAAGCTCGGCGGTATCGACGATCGTATCGACGCCCGCTTCGCGCATCGCGCTGCCGCCGACGCCGTAGAGCCGGACCGACGGATCGATGCGCCGCATGGCCGCCGCAAGGTACGCGCCGAGCGTGTCGCCGGACGCCTCGCCGGCGACCATCAGGATCTTCCGGCTCTTGCTGATCAATTGCTTCCTGGGCTTCGTGGGCGTTCTGGGCGGCCCGCCGGTGCGCCCGATGCGCGTGCAGTGCCGCCGGCTTCGAGCTCGTTCTTCGCTGCTTCGCTGGCGACGGCGACGCGCACCCGTTCGGCAAGCTCGACCGCAACCAGCGCCTCGCGTCCGGTGATGCCGATCTCGCGCGCTCGCGCGGCCTCGAGGCCTGTGCCCGCCCGTTCCACTTGGCCGCGCGCTCTGGCGTCGCGGTGAGAGGCTACGGCGCGCACGAACGCGGCAATCTCTTCGCGCAGCGGATCGGCATCGTCGGCGAACGTGCGCTCCTCGACTTCGATCGCGTCCATCGGCGACGAAAGGTCGATCGGGCCTGCGCCGGCCCTGCGCCGCACGATGCGAAGGCTGCGCGCGTCGAAATCGACGGCAACGTACGCGTCCTCCTGGAAGATTCGCAGGCGCCGCTCGCGCTTGAGCGAGACGCGGCTCGCCGTCACGTTGGCGATGCATCCGCCGTCGAAGCGAAGGCGCGCGTTGGCGATGTCGGCGTGATCCGACAGCACCGGCACGCCGATCGCCTCGATGCCGAGCGCCTCGCGCCCGACGACGAACGCGATCAGGTCGAGGTCGTGGATCATCACGTCGAAGACCACGTCGGTGTCCGCGCCGCGGCCGGCGAACGGCGACAGGCGATGACACTCGATGAAGCGCGGATGGCCGACGATCGACGGCAGATCGGCAAACGCCGGATTGAAGCGTTCCAGATGGCCGACGAACAGCAGCACGCCTTTCTCGTCAGCCGTGCGGACGAGCTCGCTGGCATCCGCCAGCGATGCCGCGAGCGGTTTTTCGACGAGCACCGAAACGCCGCGCGCGATCGCGGCCGACGCCACTTCGCGATGCGTTGCGGTCGGAGTCGCGACGCTGACGCAGTCCGCTTCGCCAAGCAGCGCCGCAAGGCTCTCGAAGCTGCGGCAGCCGTGAGTAGCGGCCACATCGCGGGCACGCGCCGGGTCGATGTCGTAGACGCCGGCGAGCTCGGCGCCGTCAGTCGCCGCATATTTGGCGGCGTGCAGCGCGCCGAGGTGACCGACTCCGACGACCGCTGCACGCACCCGCTCAGTCATCGCTCAGCCCTGCGACCGCACCCGACCTCGTGCAACCGACGATCGAGATGCGCGCTTCGGCCGCAGCCGCGAGCATCTCGTCGCGGTCGAGCAGCAGCGTGGCGCCGGCTTCGACGGCCAGTACCGACGCTCCGGCCTCGACCATCGTTGCGATGGTCTTGCGTCCGACGGCGGGCACGTCGAAGCGCATGTCCTGGTCGTGCTTGGCGGTCTTGACGACGACGAGCGCGCCGCGCCGCAGGCGCCCGGCACGCAGCACGGTCTCGTCGGTGCCTTCGACGGCTTCGACCGCGAGCACGACGCCGCGCTCGACGACGACGCTCTGACCGACGTCGGCCGCGCCGAGCGCGGCAAGCACGCGGCATCCGGCACGGATGTCGGAGAGCGCCTGCTCGGACGGCTTCGGCCCGGCGATGCGCCCCGCCGGTGCGAGCAGCGTGTCGAGGAAGATCGTCGACGGTACGATCTCGATGCCCTCGCCTTCGAGCTCGGTGGCGAGAAGCCGCAGCAGCGCATCGTCGCCGTGCCCTCCGGCCGTCAGTGCGCGGCGAAGAAAGAGGATCCCGCGCAGGTCCGGCCGGATCTGCGTCAGCGAGCGGACCTTGTCGATGCCGCCGGCCATGACCGCGCGCCGCACACCGGCCGCGCGCAGCGCGCGCAGCAGCTTTCCGAGCTGGCCGACGCGAACCCACGTGATCTCGTCGACGTCATGTCCAAGTTCTTCGACGGTCTCGCCGTGATGCGCGACCGCCGCCACATGCAGCCCGCGGCGGCGCGCTTCGCGCGCAAACAGCAGCGGAAAGCGGCCGTTGCCGGCGATGAGGCCGATGACTTCCGGAGCGGCGCCGGTTCCGGCGCGGCCGCCGGCCTCTCCGCTTCCCGATGTCATCGACAGATCCTGCGCTGGGAGCCCTCGATGAAACGGATCAGGTGCTCGACGCGCGGTTCACCCTCCGCGTCGGCGCGCAGCGCTTCGAGCGCATCCTGCAGGCGCATGCCGGAGCGGAAGATGGTGCGGTACGCCGCGCGCAGCGCCTGGATGGTCTCGGTGGAAAACCCGCGCCGCCGGATGCCGATCACATTGAGGCCCTGCATCGCCGCGCGGTCACCCGCGGCCATGCCGTATGGAATCACGTCGAGCGTGACCATCGCACCGCCGCCGAGAATCGCCGACTCGCCGATGCGCACGAACTGGTGGATCGCCACCAGCCCGCCGACGATCGCGTGGTCCTCGATCGTCACGTGCCCGGCAAGCGTCGCCGCATTCGCCATGACGACGTGATCGCCGACGATGCAGTCGTGCGCAACGTGTGCGTACGCCATGAACATGCCGTGATTGCCGACGCGCGTCGTGCCGCCGCCGTGCTCGGTCGCGCGATTCATCGTGACGAACTCGCGCACGATGTTGTCGTCGCCGATATCGAGCCGCGTCGGGCTGCCCTTGTACTTGAGATCCTGCGGCGCCGTCCCGATCGAAGACTGCCCCGTGAACGTGCAGCGCTCCCCGATCGTCACGAGGCCGTCGAGCACCACGTGCGGCCCGATCGCGGTATCCCGCCCGACCTTCGCCCCGCCCCCGACGATCGCATACGGCCCGACGGTAACCCCGTCGTCGAGCTGAGCGCCGGCATCGACGATCGCGGTGGGATGAATCCGAACGCTCACGCGAACCCGCTCATTCCCTGAGAAATGTTCGACATCCGCGCGCCGGGGCGTGGTGCGGGGGTGCCGGCGTGCGAGTCGTTCCGCAGCGAAGCGAGGACTAAAGCGAGCGCGCCGGTACCCCCGTGCCGCGTACCGGCACACACAGTGACGCCACGGTGAAAAAGGCACGTCGCGGTCACGACATTCGCGGGCCGGCGCACGAAGCGTCCGGCAACATCCGCGTGCCGGGGTGTGACGCGTCCAGCAGCATGCGCGGGCCGGCGCGTGGTGCGGGGGTGTCGGCGTGCGAGTCGTTCCGCAGCGAAGCGAGGACTAAAGCGAGCGCGCCGATACCCCCGTGCCGCGCGACGGCCCACACAGTGACGTCCCATACGGGATCCGGCTAGATCGACTTGTCCGCTAGCTGGATAACTTCGGTGGTGATGTCGGCTTTTTGCGAGATGTAGAGCAGCGTTCCGGCGTCGAGCACGAGGTCGTAGCCGTTATCCTTCGCAAACTTCTCGATGACCGTGCGGAACTTCGTCATCATGTCGTTTTCGATCTCGCCGCGGCTCTTGTCGAAGTCGCGCTGCGCGTCTTCCTTCAGGCGCTTGGCGTCGCGAAGCTGCTTCTCGTACTCCTCGCCGAGCTTGGCCTTCTCGGTGTCGTTCAGCACCGCCATGCGCTTGGTGATGTCGTCCTGCAGCTTCTTGACGTCTTCCATCTTCTTCTGGAGCGTCTTCTCGGCCGTGTCGGCCTTGGCCTTGAGCTTCGCGCTCGACTCCTTGCCGAGCTTGCTCTCCGCGAGCAGGCGCGGCGTGACGATGTAGCCGATCTTCAGGTCGGCGGCCGAGGCCGTTGCGGCGGAAACGCCGACGAGCGCGAGTGCCGCCATCGAAAGGCCCGCCAGGGCAGTCATAGTCCAAGTCTTCTTCATCGGTTCTCCTGTTGGCGTACGGTCAGTAAGGCGTGCCGAACGAGAACAGCACCAGGCTCGTCTCGTCGTCGTGCTTTTCGTTGAGCGGGAAGCCGATCTCGATGCGCAGCGGGCCGAACGGCGAGAGCCAGCGCAGCCCGACGCCCGTTGCGAGGCGAAGGTCGCCGAGGTCGATTCCTTCGTCGTGCTTCCACGCGTTGCCGGCATCGAAGAAGACGACTCCCTTGACGCCCGCATCGGGAATGATCGGGAAGATGATTTCGTTGTTGACGATCAGCTGGCTGCTGCCGCCGATCTCGCTGCTGCGGCACTCGACGCCGTTCGGATGGTCGCAGAAGTCCTCGCGCGGACCGAGCGTTCGCGACTGGAAGCCGCGAACCGTGTTGATGCCGCCGGGGAAGTAGCGTTCCGACAGCGGCAGGTCCTCGCCCTTGAGGCCGCCGTTTCCGACGCCGTAACCGAAAGTGCCGGCGATCGCGTAGACGAGCCTCCAGCCGCTCTCGGCCTTGTAGAACGGGAAGTACCAACGCGACGAAACGTCGAACTTGGTAAACTCGTTCTCGCCGCCGAGTCCCGCGAACTCGGCCGACACGGTGTTGATCGATCCTTCGGTCGGGTCGAAAGGCTGATCGATCGTGTTGCGTACGATCGACGGGCGAAGGCTGCTGGTCAGCCGGGTGCCCTGCTCGTTCTCGATGCTGGCCGGCGCCGAGCGAGACACGCCTTTGATCACGGTGTTCTCGAGCCGGTATTCGAGTCCGACGCGGATGTCGTCGAGCGACGCACCGAAAAGATCCTTGAGTCCGAGCTCCCAGAGCGGATAGCTGGCGCGCAGCGACATGCCGGTACCGCCGCGGCGGAAGTCGCTGAACTCGTAGCTCCAGCTGAACGCATCGATGCCGAGCGACAGCGGAATGTCGAAGGCCCATGGCTCGACGAATCCCAGCCGGTAGTTCTGCCGCCGCGACCCGAAGTCGACGTTCATCGTCGCCGTCTGCGCACGGCCGAAAAGGTTGCGCTCGGTGATGCGCGCGTTCGCCAGCAGCGAATCTTCCGAGCTGAAGCCGGCGCCCGCCGAGAACGTTCCGGTGCGGCCTTCCTTGACGTTGACGACGAGGTTGACCTGGTCGGCCTCGGCCGTCTTGGTGCTCTCGACCTTGACCTCGTCGAAGATGCCGAGGCGCTTGACGCGCGCGGTTCCCTGGCGAAGCCCGCGGCCGCTGAACTGCTCGCCTTCCTGCTGGCGCAGCTCGCGGCGCACGACTTCGTCGCGGGTCTTGGTGTTGCCGCGAACCTCGATGCGGTCGACCTTGACGACCGGCCCTGCGGTCATCTTGAACGTGACGTCGACGGTCTTGAGGTCCGGATGCACGTCGGTGTTCGGCACCGCTTCGGCGAACGCGCGGCCGAGGTTTCCGTATTCTTCGGTCACCGAGAAGATCGACTCGCGCAGCCGGCTCGGCTTGAAGATCTCGCCGCTCTTCAGGCCCGACGAAAGCGCCAGCTTGTCCTGGTCCTCGAGCACTTCGCCCTCGAAGCGGATGTTGCCGATGCGGTACTGGTCGCCCTCTTCGATGCGCACCGTCAGGATGAAGTTGTCGTCTTCGCGCGTGACTTCGATGTCGTCGACGCGCACCTGGATGTAGCCGTTGTCGTAGTAGAACGCCGTCAGGCGCTCGACGTCGGTCTGCAGCTCCTCGTCCTTGAGGATGCCGGCGCCGGTGAACCATCCGCCGATCCACTTCTTGCGCGTCGACATGATGCGGCGAAGCTTGAAGTGGCTGAACGCGTGGACGCCCTGGAAATTGATCTTGTCGACGAGGACCTTGTTCTTCTCGTCGATCACGTAGCGGACCGTCACGTTGCCGTCGACGTCCTTGACGAGCTCGTAGCGGATCTCGGCGTCGGGATAGCCCTCGCCGGCGTAGACTTTCTTTGCCTCGCGAAGCCCTTCCCACGCGCGCTGCGGATCGAACACGGTGCGCGGGCGGATGCCGACGACGGCTTCGAGATCGGCCTTCTCGACGTTCTCGTTGCCCTCGAACTCGAGCCTCGCCACGTACGGGCGCTCCTCGACGTGGTAGACGAGCGTGACTCCGCCAGGCGCGGGCTCGGTCGTGACCCACACGTTGTCGAAGAAGCCCATCTTGTAGATCGACTTCACGTCGAGGTCGGTCGCCGAGCGGTCGACCGGCACGCCGGTCGGATGCGTGATGTGGATGCGGATGGCGCCTTCGTCGACGCGCTTTTCGCCTTCGATGCGAAAGCCGCGCACCACGCCGGTTGGCTCGGCGGTCCGCTGCGGGGCCTTGCTTTCGGCGAGTGCGACCGGCGGCGCCGCGGCTTCGCCGGCAGGCGGTGCGGTTCCGGCGCGCGCGAGGACGACCGGCTCGGCGGCGGCCGAAGGCTCCGCGGCGATGGCGAGAACCGGCGCCGGCACGACCAGGGCCGCACAGAGCGAGAGCACGAGTAGCCGTGTCGAGAGCGGGCGGATCACGACGGCCGTTCCTCCTTCTTGATCACGCGCGCATCTCCGATGCGCTCGAGCAGGACTCCACCTTCCATTCGTAGCGTCCGGTCGAGCATTCCGGCCAGAGTGGCGTTGTGCGTAGCGACGATCAGCGCCGCACCTTCTTCCTTCTGGACGTCGCGCAGCAGGCGGTGGACCTCTTCGGCCGTGGCCGGATCGAGGTTCCCGGTCGGCTCGTCGGCCAGCACCACGCCGGGACGCACGGCAAGCGCCCGCGCGACCGCCACTCTCTGCTGCTCGCCGCCCGAAAGCTCTCCGGGACGGTGATCGAGGCGCTGGCCGAGACCTACGCGCTCGAGAAGCTCGAGCGCCCTCTTCCTGGCCGCAGACCTGGAAACACCGGTGACGAGCAGCGGCATCATTACGTTTTCGATTGCGTCGAAGTCGCCGAGAAGATGGTGGAACTGAAACACGAAGCCGATGTCCTTACCGCGCAGCGCCGTCCGTTCCCGGCTCGGCAGTCCGTAAATATCCACGCCGCGCACCCTGACCGAACCACCGTCTGGCCGGTCGAGCCCGCCGAGGAGGTGAAGAAGAGTGCTCTTGCCGGTCCCCGATTCGCCGACTACGGCGACCGACTCGCCCGGTGCCACGGCGAGGCATACTCCGCGCAGCACTTCGATCACGTTCTCGCGATCGTCGTAGCGTCGGCAGAGGCCCTCGGCCTCGATCGCAGCTCCGTTCGAACTTTTCGAACTTGGGGCCGTCCCGGCAGACGCGAGACGGGCGGTCTCTCGCGCGGCGTCACTCATAGCGCAGCACGTCGACGGGCACGACCCGCGCGGCCTTCCAGGCCGGGAATAAGCACGCCCCGAGGCAGATCACCATGGATGCGGCGACCACCATCAGGAAGTTTTCGGGCTCCATCCGCACCGGCAGGGTCTTCACGTAGAAGACCCCCTCGGGCAAATGGATGAACTCGTAGCGGCTGAGCGCAAGGCAGCCGAGCCAGCCGAAGATCGCGCCGAGGCTGGTGCCGACGCCGCCGATCAGAAGCCCCTTCATCACGAAGATCCGCGCGATGCTCGCGTCGTCCGCGCCCATCGTCTTCAGCACGGCGATGTCGCGCCGCTTCTCCATGACGACCATGTAGAGCGTCGAGACGATCGTAAACGCCGCGACCAGGATGATCAGCAGAAGGATCAAAAAGTACGCGGTCTTCTCGAGCTTGAGCGCGGCGAAGACGTTGCGATGCGCTTCGGTCCAGGGCTCGACCGCGTACGGCATCGGAATTTTCTCGGAGAGCGAGGCGGCCACCTCGGGCGCCTCGTAGGGATGGTAGAGGCGCGCCTCGACGCCGGTCGCGATGCGGCCGACGCCGAACAGCGCGCGCGCATCGTCGATCCCCATGAACACCAGCGCACTGTCGTACTCGACCATGCCCGAATCGAAGATGGCGGCGACGACGAAGCGCTTGGCGCGCGGCATCGCACCCATCGGGCTCGCCGAAAAGCGCGGCGACATCAGGCGGATGACCTCGCCGCGTTCGACGAACAGCTTTCCGGCAAGCTCGCGGCCGATCATCACGGTCGGCAGCTCGACGCCCTCGGCCGTCACGTGCTTGCCGACGTCTTCGATCGAACCTTCGACCACGTACTTGTCGATGCCGGCGGTCGAGCTGCCCGACTTCGCATCGATGCCGCGCGCGAACACGCCGAGCAGCGTGTCGCCGCTCGATGCGAGCATCTGCGACTGCACGACCGCCGCTGCGTCCTCGACGCGCGGATCGCTCTTCAACGTCTCGACGATCTCGTCGGGCTTGTCGACCAGGCCGGTCCCGAGCTGGTTGGTCACGCGAAGATGCGGATGCAGGCCGAGGATGCGCGCGCGCAGGTCTTCCTCGAAGCCCGTCATGATCGCGAGCGTCATCGTCAGCACCATCACGCCGAGCAGCACTCCGAGCGTGGAAATCAGCGTGATGACGGATACGAACGCGTCACTGCGGCGCGAGCGCAGATAACGCAGTCCTACGAAAAGCTCCCACGACATCGCCGGTCCGTTTTCCTTTGCTCGTCTGCACCGCCCGCGTTCGCCGCGGCGGGGCTTATCGGCCGCGGCCCTCGTGCCGCAGGTGTGGGAAAAGGAGCACGTCGCGGATCGAGGCGGAATCGGTCAGGAGCATCACGAGGCGATCGATGCCGATTCCCTCGCCGGCTGTCGGCGGAAGGCCGACTTCGAGCGCGCGCACGTAGTCTTCGTCGAGATCGCTGGCTTCCTCGTCGCCGGCTTCCTTTCTCTTCATCTGCTCGACGAAGCGTTCGTACTGGTCTTCGGGATCGTTGAGCTCGGAGAAGCCGTTGGCGATCTCCCGCTTGGCTACATACAGCTCGAAGCGGTCGACGAAGCGCGGGTCCGCGTCGTTCCTGCGCGCGAGCGGCGAGATCTCGATCGGAAAGCCGGTGACGAACGTCGGCTGCACGAGCGTCTCCTCGCACGTCGCCTCGAACACGTCGGCGAGAAGCCCGAGGCCCGGCTGGCGCTTTTTCGGATCGATGCCGAGCTTGTCGGCGGCGCGCTCGAGCACCGCGCGGTCGAGCGCTTCGCTGCGGGTTACGCCGAGCACGCCGGCTACGGCGTCGGCCATGTCGACGCGCCGCATTGGCGCCGAGAAATCCAGAACGACGTCGCCGTAAGGAACCTGCTCGCTGCCGGTCGTCTCGCGCGCAAGCGTCGACAGCATCCGTTCGGTCAGCCCGATCAGGTCTTCGCAGGTTGCCCACGCCTGGTAGAACTCGCACATCGTGAATTCGGGATTGTGCTGCAGCGAGATGCCTTCGTTGCGGAACATGCGGCCGATCTCGAAGACGCGCTCGAAGCCGCCGACGACGAGCCGCTTCAGGTACAGCTCGGGCGCGATGCGCATGAACAGGTCCATCGACAGCGCGTTGTGATGCGTGACGAACGGCTTGGCAGCCGCTCCGCCGGCAATCGGCTGCAAAAGCGGCGTTTCGACCTCGAGATAGCCTTCCTCTGTAAAGAAGCGCCTGAGGCCCGCGATGATCGCGGCGCGGCGCCGGAACGTGCGGCGGACGTCCTCGTTGACGATCAGGTCGACGTAGCGCTGGCGGTAGCGGACTTCCTTGTCCTGAAGCCCGTGCCACTTCTCCGGCAGAGGCCTGAGAGACTTGACGAGCAGCCGCAGGCTGTCGAGCCGCAGCGTCAGCTCGCCGGTGCGGGTGCGAAACAGCTTGCCGGTTGCCCCGACGATGTCGCCGGCGTCGAGTCGCCGCACGAGCTTGAAGGTCTCGTCGCCGAGCTCGGCCTTGTTCGCGAACAGCTGGATCGAACCCGACCCGTCCTGGAGCTTGAGGAAAGACGACTTGCCGAAATCGCGGACGACGAGGACGCGTCCGCCGAGCCGGTAGTGGCCGCTTTTCGCTTCGATCTCTTCGGTTGGAAGATCGCCGAACTCGCGCACGAGCTGGTCGGTGGTCGCGTCGGGCTTGAAATCGTTGGGGAAAGCCTGCCCCGCGGTACGCAGCTCGGCGAGCTTCGCGCGGCGCACGCGAACCTGCTCACTCTCGTCTTCCGGTCTGTTCGTATCCGACATTGTCCGTGGGGATCGGGTAAGGCGCGGCGGACGCTAGCCCGCACTTCTCGGGCAGTCAATCCGGTTGGCTGTGCAAGTGCGCGCAAAACTTGAACTTCTGCACCGTGTTCTCTACCCTCGGCGCGATGATCCGGCGAGCGGGATTCGCTCAGGCGATCAAGGCTGCACACTACGGTCTGATCGTACTGACGGCATGGGCCGCTGCCGTCGTGGTCGTTCGCCTGGTCGGCCTCGACCTGCATCCGAAAGTGAGTCCTCTCTCCACGGCCGGCGAGCCGGCCGCCCACGCGGACAAATCCCGCCGTTCGGCCAGCGACGCGATCATCCTCAAGCGCAATCTGTTCGGAGCCGCCGACGTCGACGTGGCCGGCGACGAGGCGCCCGCACCGGCCGGAGCCGTCGACCTGCGCTTGCGTGGAATCGCCGCGTCGCAAGGCGCATCGTTCGCGGTGTTCGAGAACACGTCGAGCGGAGAGCAGAATGTGTTCGGCATCGGCGAGAAGATCTTCGACGGTCCGAAGCTGGTCTCGGTGGACACCGACGGAGCCGACGTCCTCTTCAAGGGCAAGAAGCGCCGCTACGAGATCGAAGAGGACGAAGCGGCGGCGACACCAATCGCGACCGTAAAGAACGGGAGTCACCTGACCGGCAAGAAGGAAGAGAAGGCCGCCAAGTACGTCAAAGCCGAAAAGCGCGGCAAGGACTCAAAAAAAAACTCCGCCGCCGAGGCGGCAGGCGTAAGAAAAACCGGTGAGGGCGCATACCTCGTCGACCGGCGTGAAGTCGAGCACGTGGTCTCGAACCTGAACGAAGTCATCACGCAGGCCCGGGCCGTTCCGGTGCTGGCCGATGGCAAGAGCTCGGGCTTCCGGCTGATCAACATCCGGCCAGGATCGATCTTCGAGAAGATCGGCCTGGTCGACGGAGACATCGTGCAGAGAGTCAACGACACCGAGCTCAACGACCCGTCGAAGGCGATGGGGCTGCTCACCGAGATCCAGTCGATGGGCCAGATCCGCGTCGGCTTCGTCCGCAGCGGCAAACCGCGCAGCTACACGTACACCATCCGATGAAAAGCCCGATGAAATGCCGTTGCGACGCGCGATGAAATGCCGATGAAACGCCGACTCTGCTCAAGCACGCTTCTCGCCGTCGTCCTGGCCGGCATGCTTCCTCTGGTTCTCGGAGCGCTCGCGGCGCACGCCGAGGACGACGATGCCTCCGCATCGCAGGAGCTTCCGGTTCCGGCCGACAAGTCGGCGATCGTCATGAACTTCGAGAACGTCGAGCTCACCGCGTTCATCAAGTTCATCAGCAAGGTGACCGGCCGCAACATCGTCTTCGGCGACAAGATCGAAGGGACAGTTTCGGTGGTGTCGCCGACACCGGTCAACGTCGAGCAGGCGTTCGCGATGTTCCAGTCGGTGCTGGCCACACAGGGCCTTACGACGGTCGACGAAGGCGCCGTCATGCGCATCGTGCCGACCAAGGATGCGCGCACCGCCGGCACGGCCGTCGTCGACGGCGGCCGCACGACGGCCGGATTCGCGACCAGGCTGATCTCGCTTCGCTACGTGAACGCCGGCGACATCGCACGCGTGCTCGCGCCGCAGGTTTCCAAGGACGGATCGATCGTTCCGTACGAAGGCACCAACACCGTCATCATCAGTGATAGTGCCTCGAACCTGTCGCGTCTCGCCGAGATGGTTTCGGCGATGGACATTCCCGGTCACGAGCAGGTGGTTCAGGTGATTCCGCTGAAGCACGCCGAAGCCGTGCGAACCTCGGAGCAGATCGTCGATCTGCTTCTCGGTCAGTCGGGCGGCGGCGGAGGCCGGCGACGCGGCGGCGGCGGCGGAGGAGGAGGTGGTGGCGACGAGAAGGAAAAGAACCTCACGACGTCTCCGCTTCAGCTCGGATTCAAGATCACTCCCGACGAGCGGACGAACTCGCTCGTCGTGATGGCGCCCGCTGCCGAGATGGCGCGCGTACGCGCGCTGGCTGCCGGCCTCGATACCGAAATCCGACCGGGCGAAGAGCGCATCCACGTCTACTATGCGAAGAGTGCCGACGCCGAGTCACTGGTCGAGGTCATCTCCGCGATGCTGCAAGGCTCCAAAGGCCAGACGCGGCGCAAGCCCGGCAAAAAAGACGAACCGAACCAGTCGTCGCTGTCGAGCACGCAACCGGCCAGCAGCCAGTCGCTTGCGCAGTCGTCGCCTTCGTCACCTCCATCGGCTTCGAACGACGTCGTATCGATCACCGCCGATCCCGCGACCAACGCGGTGATCGTCGACGGACCGAAGCAGGAGTGGAACACGATCCTCAACCTGCTCCAGAAACTCGACATTCCGCGGCCGCAGGTCTTCATCGAAGCGATCATCATCGAAGCCTCCACGAACAAAGCGAAAGCGCTCGGCCTCGACTACCAGGCGGTAGCCAGCATCGGCGCAGGCGACCTGCTGCTGCGCTCGAACATCGCGCAGCTCGGCTCGGCGTTCGTCAATCCGCTCGCGCTTGGAGGCCTGGTCGCTGCCGCCGCGAGCGACAAGACCGTCACGCTCCCCGACGGCACCCAGCTTCCCGCCAACTACGCGCTGCTGCAGGCGCTCGACGCGACCAACGACATCGAAGTGCTGTCGGCGCCGACGATGCTGACGCTCGACAACCAGGAGGCCGAGATCCTCGTCGGCCAGAACATCCCGTTCGTGACCGGCCGCACCGCCGACATCACGAACATCGAGAACGTTTTCACGCAGGTCGAGCGCAAGGACGTCGGCATCAAGCTGCGCGTGCGGCCGCAGGTCGCCGAAGGCGACCTCGTTGTCCTCGACGTTTATCAGGAGGTTTCGGCTCTCGTCCGCCAGGACCTCAATGCCCAGGAAGTCGTCCAGGTCGGACCGACGACGACGATTCGCTCGGCGTCAACCGTGGTCAGCGTCGGCGACGGACGCACGGTCGTGATCGGAGGCCTGATCAGCAATCGCGGCGAAGCCGGCGAGTCGAAGGTGCCGGTGCTCGGCGACATCCCACTGATCGGGCGGCTCTTCCGCTACGAGCGCAAGGACAAGGAGAAGGTCAACCTGATCATCTTCCTTACGCCGCACGTGATCCGCTCGCCTCGCGATCTCGATTTCGTCAGCGGCGACCGCCGCGCGCAGTTCCGTTCGCAGATGCGCGATCCGGAAACGCTGCTGCCGGGTGATCCGGTCACCATCGAGCGCGAGCAGCGTACCGAGCTCGAGACCCACACGAAGCCGGCGGTGGTCAAGAGCAAGACGACGGTCAAGACCACCACGCCGGTGAGCACGAAAGTCGAAGAGACCACCACGGTCGCGCCGGCTGCGGTCAAGGCGGGCCCGCCGCCCGCGCCCGCGAAGGCCGCGGACGACGCCTCGCGCGACCACAGCACGTACCGGCATTCCGCCAACGAAAAGGCGTCCCGCACGTATCCGCTCGACAAGGACACGCGCGAGCGCGCTCCGTTCTGAAGTGAGCGAGCCGGTTCTTCATCCTCTCGATCGTGCGCTTGCCAGAGCGGGCATCGACGCAGCGCTCGTGGCGACGGCGCGGCGCAAGGCCGGAGCCGACGGCGAGTTCGCCGCGCAGCTCGAAGCCGTCGCCGGCGTGGCCTCGACGCGTCTTGCGGAAATCCAGGCCGAAGCCCTCGGGCTCAGCGTCGCCGAATCGATCGATCTCGCCGCCATCGCGCCGGACGTGCTCGCGCGCGTATCGATGCAGCAGTGCCGGCGCGGGCGCATGCTTCCGGTCGCGCTCGAAGCCGGCCGCCTCGTGGTGGCAACCTCTGATCCGTTTCGCGTCGGCCCGCTCGACGACCTTCGCGTGCTCTACGGCGTCGAGATCGACCCGGTGGTGGTTCCCGAGCCTGCCCTTCTCGACGCCGTCAACCGCGCGTTCGACTTTGCCGCCGGCGCGGCCGCCGACGTCGTCGACGATCTTCGCGGAACCGGATCTCTCGCCGACACCGCCGCCGAGCTCAGCGAAGCGCCGGATCTTCTCGAAGCCGAGGATGCGGCGCCGATCATCCGCCTCGTCAACTCGCTGATCTTCCAGGCGGCCAAGGACGGCGCGTCCGACATCCACATCGAGCCGTTCGAGCGCGTCTCGTCGATCCGCTTCCGCATCGACGGGATCATGAGCGAGGTGCTTGCGCCGCCGCGCCGGCTGCACGCGGCGATCGTCTCGCGCATCAAGGTCATGGCGCGCATGAACATCGCCGAGAAGCGTCTTCCGCAGGACGGCGGCATCCGGACCCGCGTTGCCGGGCGCGAAGTCGACATCCGCGTCTCGACGGTGCCGACCGCGTTCGGCGAACGCGTCGTGCTCCGGCTTCTCGACCGCAGCGCGACTCTGCTCGGCCTCGAGGAAAGCGGGATCGCCGGCGACAATCTCACGCAGCTGCGGCGGCTCATCCATCAGAGCCACGGCATCGTGCTCGTGACCGGACCGACCGGCAGCGGAAAGACGACGACGCTTTACGCCGCACTCTCCGAGATCAATTCGGCCGACAAGAACATCATCACGATCGAGGATCCGATCGAGTACCAGCTGCGCGGCATCGGGCAGATCCAGGTCAATCCGAAGATCGAGCTGTCGTTTGCGAGCGGGCTGCGCTCGGTGCTGCGCCAAGACCCGGACGTGATCATGGTCGGCGAGATCCGCGACGTCGAAACCGCGCGCATCGCGATCCAGGCCGCGCTCACGGGCCATCTGGTGTTCAGCACGCTGCACACCAACGATTCGTTCAGCGCGATCACGCGCCTTCTCGACATGGGCATCGAGCCGTTCCTGGTTTCGTCTTCGGTAATCGGCATCGGAGCGCAGCGCCTCGTGCGGCGGCTGTGCCCGCAGTGCTCGGTACCGGCGACGCCGTCCGATCCGACGATGATCGAGCTCGGCATCACGACGCGCCTCGGCTCCGCGCGCATGCCTGGCCCGGGCTGCGACGCGTGCCGCAACAGCGGCTATCGCGGCCGCCTTGCGCTTTCGGAGATGCTCGTCACCGACGACGCGCTTCGCGCCGGCATCATGGAACGGACCGACGCGGCGACACTGCAGTCGCGCGCAGTCGCACAGGGAATGAAGACGATGCGCGACGACGGCGCGGCCAAGGTTCGCGCCGGCCTCACGTCGGCATCCGAAGTCCTGCGCGTGACGGCCGAGGACGCGGAGTAGCGCGCCCATGCCGTCGTTCCGCTACAGCGGCGTCTCCAGTGCGGGCCGCAGCGTCGGCGGCTTCGTCGAAGCCGACAGCCCGCGCACCGCACGCGCGCGGCTGCGCGAGCGCGACGTCTTCGCGACCAGCGTAACCGAGATCAAGAGCGACGCCGGCGGCGGGCGCTGGTCGTTTCGCCGCGGCGTAAGCACCAGCGAGCTGGCGCAGGCGCTGCGCCAGATGGCGACCTTGCTGCGCGCCGGAGTGCCACTCGACGAGGCCGTCGATGCGCTGCGGCGCCGCCGCGGCAGCGCCGCCCTGGCCGAAGCGCTCGAATCGATCCGCTCGCGAATCCACGAAGGCGCGTCGCTCGCATCGGCGATGGCTGATCATCCGGACGTATTTCCAGCGATCTACACCGGCATGGTCGAAGCCGGCGAAGCGAGCGGCTCGCTCGACACCGTGCTTGACCGCATCGCCGGTCATGCCGAAAGCCAGGCGCGCCTTCGCGCGCAGGCGCTGAGCGCGATGACCTACCCGGCGATCATGACCGGGGTCGGCGGCGCGATCGTGCTGTTCCTTCTTGCGTACGTGGTTCCGAGCATCACGCGTGTGTTCGCCGAGGCCAAGCAGGTGCTGCCGCTGCCGACGCGCGTGCTGATGGGAAGCAGCGCACTTCTCGTGCACTACGGATTCCTGCTGATACCGCTCGCGATCCTCATCGTGTGGGCACTGCGCCGCGCGCTCGCGAATCCCGCCAGCCGCATCCGGCTCGAGACCGCGTTCTACCGCATTCCCGGCGTCGGCACCGCGGCGCGCGACGTCGCCGTCGGCCGATTCGCACAGACGCTGGCCACGATGGTTGCCGGGGGACTGCCGCTCATCGAGAGCCTGCGCGTGGCACGTGCCTCGTGCGGAAGCGCAACCCTCAGCGAGACGCTGGCGGCCGCCGAAGTCTCAGTGTTCGAAGGCGGATCGCTGGCCGCGTGCCTCGAGACCAGCCCCCTTTTCGACCCGGTGGTCGTCAACATGATCGCGGTCGGGGAACGCAGCGGCGATCTCGAGGGAATGCTCACCCATGCTTCGCGCACGATTGAAGAACAGGTGCAGGTGCGCGTCGATCGCATGGCGGCCCTGCTTCAGCCACTGATGACCGTCGCGATGGCCGCGGTCGTGCTGTTCGTGGTGCTTGCGATCATGTTGCCCATCTTTGATATGAACAAGCTCGTCCACTAGCTCTTCACCGCAATGACGTCGCCCGAGGTAACCCGCACCGTGCAAAGACAGAAAGGCTTCACCCTGATCGAGATCCTCGTCGTCGTGATGATCCTCGGCCTGCTGATCTCGCTGGCGGCGCCGCGCCTGATCGGACGCACCGACGACGCCAAAGTGGTAAAGGCCAAGGCCGACATCAGTGCGATCGAACAGGCTCTGAACCTCTACAAGATCGACTCGGGAAGTTACCCGACTTCCGACCAGGGCCTCGAAGCGCTGGTGCGCGAGCCGACCAGCGGCGACGTGCCGCGCAACTGGCGCGAAGGCGGATACCTCGAGCGCGTGCCGGTCGATCCTTGGGACGGCCCGTATCTGTATGCCGCCGACGGACGCTCGTACGTGCTGCGAAGCCTCGGCGCCGACGGCAAGGAAGGCGGAGACGGTTACGACGCCGACATCGACTCGCGCGATTTCTGAGGTCCGGTTGCGGTATCAGCGCGGCTTCACGCTGCTCGAAGTCGCCGTGACGATGCTGATCGTTGCGTTGCTTCTTGCGATCGCGATCCCTCGTCTTCCGCGCGTCGGGCGCACGGACCTCGAAGCGAGCGCCGACCGGCTGGCATCGACGATGAGCTATCTCGCCGACGAGGCGTCCCTGCGCGGCCGCATCTACCGGCTGACTCTCGATCTGGACGCCGGCGACTGGCAGGTCGCCGCGCTCGCGCCGTTCGCGGCAACCGACGACGTCGCGGCGCGCGCCGAGTTTCACGAAGATAAGGACGATCCGCTCGCGCGTTCGGTTACGCTGCCGGGCGGAATCTCGTTCGACGCCGTGCTCGACCACGACGGCGAGACGCGCGCCGGTCAGCGTGCGATTTACTTCCTTCCCGAAGGCCTGACCGAAAACCTGAGCGTGCGGCTCGTCGACGACGAAGGCCGCGAGACCGTCAGCGTACTGCTCGATGCCGCCAAAGGCGCTGCCCATCGCGAGGACGTCGTCGAGGCGGTTCCATGATCCGGCCGTCACAGCGACGCCGCGCGCGACGACTGCGCCAGCGCGGGTTCACGCTGCTCGAAGTGCTGGTTGCGACGGCGATCCTCGGAGTCGCGGTCGTTACGCTCCTCGGCCTTCACGGGCGCAATCTGTCGCTGTCGGCGGAAGCCGAGACATTGACCGTTGCTGGAACGCTTGCCGGCGACGTGCTCGCCGTCGCGCGGCTCGAACCGGTGATCGAGGTCGGCGCTACGCACGGAACGTTCGCAGCCCGCCGCAGCGACGCCGACGGTCACCACGTCCTTTATGGCGGCGCGCTTTCACCCGATTTCGTCTGGACGCGCGACGTGATGCCGACCGCGCTGCCGACGCTGCTGCAGATTCGCGTGCGGATTCATCTTGCCGGAGAAGACCGCACGCTTGCGGAGCTGTGGGCCGCTGTGCGCGCGCCCGGGATCACGACGCCGTGAGGCGTTCGGGCCGCATGAGGCTGTCGGAGCACTTCCGTGGTCGCTTGCCGCTCCGCTCCGGCAAACCCGTGCGCGAACGCGGCATGACGCTGCTCGAGCTTCTCGTCGCGCTCGCGATCTTCGCCGTGATCGCAAGCGCGCTGTTCCCGGTCGTCAATGGCGCCATCTCGAGTCGCAGCGATGCGACCGCGCGAACCTCGCTCGATTCGGAAGCGCGCGCGATCCTCGATCGGCTCGAGCAGGACATCGCCGGCAACATCGATGCGGGTTTTGCGGGACCCGTGCCGCCGCGTTTCTACTCCCCCGCTCCATCGGGACGCTCCGCGATGAGCGAGCGCGTCATCCTCGAGACCACGACGCTGGTCGCGCGCGGCGTCGCCAGCGCAGACGCGTTCGTCGGCGGCGAAAACGTGCAGGCGCTTTCGATCGGGCGCGGCGACCAGGCCCATGTGCTGTGGAGCATCGACGACAACGGACGACTGCTGCGGCAGGAGATCCGGCCGCCGGCGATCGCGCCTGCAGACTGGAGCACGGTCCCGTACGAAGTGCTGAGCGAGCGCGCCGGCGTCGTGCTCGAATTCTACGAGCCCGACGTATGGCTCGACACGTGGGATTCGGGCGAGCCCGGACCGCACCACGGCCGCTCGCCGGTCGCGGTGCGCACGACGCTTACAATGGAGGACGGCGGCAACGTGCCGTTCGAGCTCGTCTCGACCGTCCTCGTACCGGTCGTCGACACCTTCAAACCGCCGGCTCCCGGCGGCGGTAGCCCGCCATGAAACGCGGCGAACGCGGCATCGCGCTGCTGCTCGCGCTGCTGGTCATGGTGCTGCTGACGGTCATCGTCGTCGAGTTCACGTTCTCGACGCAGGTGGATTACCGGCGTTCGGCGATGTGGGTCAACGGCCGCCGCGCAGCGTTCGTCGCCGACGGCGGCGTCATGCTTGCGAGCGAGGTCCTGCGCCAGGACTCGGTCTACGGAAGCACCGACTCGCTGTCCGACATCTGGGCGCGCGAGCTGCCGCCGATCGACACCGGAGCCGGAATGCTTTCGGTCCGCATCGAAGACGAGCAGTCCAAGCTCAACCTGAACACGCTTGCGACGGGCGCGCTCTCGCCTGCCGGCCGCCAGTTCCAGTCGCTGCTCGACAAGCTCGGCCTCGATCCGTCGCTGGCGATTCCACTTGCCGACTGGCTCGACAAGAACCACGACCCGGGCCCGGGCGCGCTCGGCGCCGAGAACGACTGGTACGCGAGCGCGAAGCCGCCGTACCTGCCGCGCAACGGCATGATGCGAAGCTATGCCGAGCTCGCGCTCGTGCGCGGCTTCACGCCGGAGGTGCTCGCGAAGATCCGCCGTTTCACCACCGTGCTGCCCGAGGTGGACCTGCAGGTGAACATCAACACCGCGCCGGCCGAGGTGCTGCGCGTGATCGATCCGCGGCTCGACAACGAGCAGCTCGTCCAGGCCCTGATCACCGCCCGCGCGGCGACTCCATTTGCGAAGGCTGCCGCCGTCCGGACCGTTCCCGGCATGGACGCGTTCGGCGAACAGGAGATCGACCGGCTGTTCAGCTTCTCGAGCCGCTGGTTCCGAGTCCGTTCGACCGGCGACGTCGGCGGCGCGATGCGTTCGGAGGAGGCGCTGCTGCAGCGCGACAGCGGCAACTCGAAGATCTACTACTTGCTCCCGCGCCGCGGACCGAACATCGTCGGCCTCGACTCCGGGATTCGCGCACGCATCGACGATTCGAGCCTGCTTGGCGCAAGCCCGAGATGAGCGCCGCGCCCGGATATGCGATAACGTCGCCTGTGGTTGGCCGCAAGAGCGCCGAGTCGGAACGAACGTGAAACCCAAAGTGAGCGCGAGAGCGCGAACATACGACTGGCCGCGAACATAAAATGAGCAGCAAGACCCTCGCCGTCACGTCCCATGCCGGCCGCACCACCGGTGCGGTCATCGAGTCGAGCATCGGCTCGCTCGTGGTCTCGGATGTGTTCGATCTCGATTCGACCGGCCCTGCGCGCATTCCGGTGCGTGGGCCGTTCGACCGGATCGTTGCGACGCTCGAGCCGGAAGCGGCGGCCTTTCGAATCCTGACTCTTCCGTTCCGCGACCGCCGCAGGATTTCGCAGGCCGTCGGTCCTGCCCTCGAAGGCCACGTGCCGCTGTCGCTCGACGACGGCGTGCTCGCGTGGGATTTCACCCGCCCCGCTGCCGCGACGAGCACGGTGCTGGCCGCAATCGCCGAGACCTCGCGTGTCGCCGAAACCAAGGCCCGCCTCGTCGAGCTCGGCATCGACGGCGAGCCGCAGAAGCTCCTGTGGGCTCCGTCGGTCATCGTCATGGCGTACCGCCACGCGGTCGGAGAGCGTGAATCGTTTTCGATCGTCGATTTCGGCGATGGCGGTGCGCTGGTCGCCCGCATCGAAGAAGGCTCGCTTTCCGTGCTGCGCGTGCTCGCGCCGTGCGACGACGAGCTTCTGCTTCGAAACGTCGCGTGGTCGCTGGCCGCCGTTCCCGGCGATCCGCTGCGGACCTTTGTCGGTGGACGTGGCGGCTCGCGGCTCATCGATGCGCTGCGCGCGCGCCTTCCCGAGCATTCGTTCGAGCCGCTTCCGGTGCGCGCTCCGGTGCAGGGATTCGAGGGCCGCGACTGGCGCGAGATGACGTCGCTTGCCGGCCTGCTGCTGGCCGCAAGCGGCGATGCAATCTCTCCGGTGATCGACATGGAGACCGGCGCCGGATCGATCTTCGGCGTGCAGACGCTGCGCGAGATCCAGAGCGAAGCCGGTCCGGTGCTGCGCTGGGCGGCGGCGGCAGCGATCCTCGCGGTCATCGCCGTCGGCATCGACTACGTCCAGCTTTTTGCCGAGCGGCGCATTCTCGCCGGACGCGCCGAGCAGATCTATGCATCGGCGATGCCGTCGGGAAGCGGCGGCGCAGGCCGCAAGATCAAGATGGAGATGCGTCTTCGCGAGCTGTCCGGCAAAGCCGAGACGGCCGGTACCGGCGGCGGCGGATCTCCGCTGTCGCTTCTGGCCGCGCTGTCGCGCGACATTCCGAAGAGTCTCGACGTGGTCGTCGACCAGGTCGATCACGCTCCGCCGTCGGCAAAAGTCGCCGGCCACGCCGACTCGTTCGAAGCCGTGACGAAGATGCAGGACGCGCTCGAAAAAGGCGGCGCGTTCTCGCGCGTCGAGGTCAAGGACGTGCACGCCGCGGTAAGCGGAACCGGCGTCGAGTTCCTGCTCGAGCTGACGACGAACACAGCGGAGGCCGGCGCATGAACGCGCGCCTGCATCAGGCCCAGCTTCTCGTTGCGCGGCTGAGCCCGCGAGAGCAGCGGCTGGTCGCGATCTTCGCGAGCCTCGTTGCGGCCGTCGTGTTCTGGTCACTCATTGTCTCGCCGTTTCTCGGCGGTCGCGACAAGGTCCACCACGAGATCGACGGATTGCGCAGCGAGCTCGGCGATCTCGAGTCCCTCGCGCGCCAGATCCGCCAGGTGCAGACCGACGCGCCCAAGGGCGGCGCGTCGGCGGCCAAACCGACCGCTGACTTCTCCGTGCTGTCGTTCGTCGAAAAAGCGGCCGCGGCAAGCCTGCGGCCCGAATCGATCGCATCAATGAGCCCCGCGCGCAGAGCCCTCGAGGCCGGGCGCGTCGAGAGCACCGTCGAGCTCAAGCTTTCGTCGGTGACGCTCGGCGAGGTGGTCGCGCTTCTTCGCGCCGTCGAGGACGAGAAGAGCCCCGTCTACATCAAGCAGTTCTCGGTCAAGAAACGCTACGACGATTCATCGCGCTTCGACGTCACGCTGGTCACCGCCGCGACGCTGCCGGCCTAGCCGATGCTGCTGCGGTTCGTGCTCTTCGTCGTCGCGTTCGTGATCGGCGTCGTGCTGCTCGCGCCGCTCGACAAGTGGCTGCTGCCGCGGATCAAGGGTCCGCTCGCCGACGCCGGAGCCGATCTTCGTCTCGACGGCCTCCACTTCGCCCTTCCTGCCGGAATCCGTGCGACGGGCGTCGGCCTCGACACGGGAGTCGGCGGCGTCGACATCGATTCGATCTATTTCGGCATCTGGCGCGACTTCAACGCATCGGCGTGCGGCGGTCAGATCAAGGGCGACGTCGCGCGCGATCGCTTGCTTCTCAATCTTTCCAAGGTCGATCCGTCACGCTGCGTGCGTTTCGGCAAGATGGCGCTCGAGAGCACGCTCGACGGATCGATGACGCTTTCCGGCGTCGATCTTCTGCACCCGGTGTTCGGGCGCGACTCGTCGGCGCACATCGACGTGACGTCCGACGGCGGGATCTTTCGCGGCGTGCTGCCTCATGCCGGCGCCGGAGGCGCTGACCTTCCGCTCGGAGAATGGGAATTCAGCGAGCTCGTGCTGCGCGCAACGCTCACCGGCGGCGAGCTCAGCGTCGAGGAAGGCCATACGCTTACGAGCGGCGTCAAATGGGAGCTGCTCGGCGCGTCGCTACCGTCGTCGGACGCTCGCGGCGGACTCAAGGTGGACTTTCGAGCGCGGCAGGTCGACGACAATCCTCGCTCGCGTGCCCTCATCGGTTTGATGCCGAAGTCCACCGTGGACGCCGAAGGCTGGCACAACTACCGCGTGGTCGGGTCGATGAATGCGCCGCGGGTTATTGCCGTAAACTGACGTCGGCTTCATCGCAGGCGTACGGCTTGTGCTGCCGTGATGCGCTGCACTTGGCTTGCTGGTGGCCAGCGTTCATAACTCTGGCATTCGTGACCCTGCCGGTCACGCGACATCACTGAGGAGTACGCCGTGAAAAAGTCTATTGTTGCATTGGTTTGTCTCGCAGCGCTCGCAGGTATGAGCATGACGTCCACGTTGGCGGTCGCCGATCCGCTGGTCGTGCGCGCGGACGACAACATCGAGAAGGTGCTCGCTGCGCAGAAAGGGAAAGTCGTGACCGTGCATGTCGGCGGCGGACCGGAGCTGACTGGGACGGTGACTTCGGTGTCGTCGGAGATCGTGCAGCTTGGGGCGCTGACCGGGAAGGAATTTTATGATGCGGCGATTCGGACGGCGGATATCAGTGCGGTGATTGTAAGGACGCACTGAGGAGCGGTAGGCACCGTCGAGTTCCTCATCTATCACCTGCTGCTGTCGTTCGTGGATCGCGTGAGCCGCCTGCCTCGCGATTCGACGGTGCCCGAAACCATGCGCCTTTAGCGCGAGAACATTGCATTGAAGGCACAGCGCGAGGCCCTGCTGGGCGCGGGCCGGGCCGGCCATCCCTTGCCTTACCGCCGGCGGAACTATCAATAGCAGTCGATGAGCGCCGCGTCCCGTCGTGCACCTCTCGTGACTGCTGTCGTCGTCCTGTCCGCGTCGCTGGCGTTTGCGGGTGAGCTCGTCGAGATCGGCGAGCCGTTCGTCATCGCCGATTCGTCAAGCTTTGATGCCTATGCGACGGACGTCGCGATGTTTGCCGACGGTCGCGCGGTGATAGTGTGGGATGAGAATCCACTCGGGCCGAGAGACCCGAGTGACGTACGCGGTCGAATCCTCTACGCCGATGGCACGCCAGCCACGGACATTTTTGCGATCAACGATTTCCGTATGGGTGCACAGAGTAACCCAAGCGTTGCCGTGTCAGGCCACCGCCTTCTCGTCGCATGGTCCGGCCGGAGCGCCAATGACTCCTCCGGTGTCTCGGGGCGTATCTTCGAGAGCGACGGCACGCCCGTCGGGCCTGCATTTCTGCTGCACGAGGCGACGACCGCGGACCAGGAGCGTGGCGTCAGCGTCGCGCGCGACGGCGATGGCTTCGTTGCGACCTGGGTCCGAACCGCAGGTGTTGATGGCGTCCGCCTTGGGCCCGATGGCAGCGTGCGCGGCAGGTTTACGCAGTTGGTCGAAAATCCGCGTCAGGCGGCTATCACGGGGTTGCCTGACGGAAATCTGGCTCTGCTCTGGAGCTCCAGTCACCTTGTTCCGAATGGTCACAGCGACGCGGAAGCAGGCGTCGTCGACGGTTCGATCTTGTCGAATACCGACGAAGTGCTGCACCACTTCGTTCTAAATGAGGGTCGCCCAAGGTTAAAGTACGACTTCGTCACGGACGGAAACGAGAGGCTCAGTACTGCCACGTCCGCGAGTGGGGAGTTCAGCGCAGTGTATGACAGCTCCGTGAGCACCTACGTCGACGACGACAACTATCTCAGAGACGGCTACAACCTCGGCGCGCGCATCGAGCGCTTCAGTTCGGCCGGCGGAACATTCGGGAGCTACATTCTCCCCGCCCAGTCGGCGCAAGGCAGGTCCGGCGGCGTCGCCGTCACGGCGGGCGGCAACATTGTCAGTGCCTTCAACGACGTAGATCTGCTCGACGGCAGTGGCGTGTTTCTGCGCGCCTTCGATTGCAACGGCGACATGGCGCAGCCGGGGATGGTTCGAGTAAACAGCGAAGACGCCTACATCGCAGGTCCCGTCTCCATTGCCGTCGACGAGCATGGGCAAGCGCTCGCGGTCTGGACCGAACGCAGCAGCGACAAGCAGAGGTTTCCCGTCTTTGGTCGGCGATACCGCATTGAAGACGCCTGTTCCCTCTGCGGAGATGCGGACGAGAACGGAGAGGTGACGGCGGTCGATGCGCTTCGTGCTCTGCGTACCAGCGTTGGCCTCGAAAACTGCACTCCTCAGCGTTGCGACACTGATGGCTCGGGCAGAATCGGGTCCGGCGACGCACTACGGATTCTTCGTGCTGCCGTGGCCGGAGGCCGGACGCTGCGATGCAGCGCCGCTCGGCGGGCGGCTCTCGCTCTCAGCGCCAGTTTGGATGGGTACTCGTATGAAACGCGAGCGTCAGCGATGCCGCTCTCGGACGGCAATCAGGCGGTCCTGGCGGCGATCGACCGCGACGCGACGTACACGCTCGCGTCACTTAGTGTCGACGAGCAGCTTCACGTTGGAGATCCGCAGACACTGTCAGAGCTCCCTTCGGAAAGGGGGATCGGTGTCGATATCAACGCATGCACGAGTCCGGCCGGGCTCGCAGTGGCGCTCGGCGACTACGATGAGTCCTCCGATCCGGGACTCCACACGGATCTGGCCAATGTGCTGGCGAAACCCACCGCGGGCGACCTGGTCACAGTGAACAGCAACCTCTTTGGTTCCCAGTACGGCGGTGATGTGGCCTGCCTGGCTGACGGCCGAAGCGCGTTTGCCTGGATTAGTACCTGCGACGCTTACCAGTGGCCCGATGGGCCGTCACTGCGACCGGACGTATGCGATGAAGAGCCCGTCGATGGGATCTACCTGCAGATTGTGGACACCGACGGAAACAAGAACGGACCTATGCGGCGCGTGGGCGACGTCGCCGGTTGGCCGTCGATCGCCCCTGCCGGCGGAGAGCGGCTTGTGGTCGCGGCCGGCGGGATGATCGATATCCGGTCATCGGATGGAGAATCTATCGATCGCATCGACGGACCGAACGACACCTATGTCTCCGATCTGGTCTGTGTCGGGAGCCTCTGCGCCCGGGCGGGAGACGGGGGCGTACTGATACTGAATCTCGACGATGTCGCGTCGCGCTTCACGGCCATCCTGCAGGACTCGTTCTATATCGGCAATCGTTTTGTCTCCGCTTCACAGCCGCGTGTGGCTTGTATGAGCAACGGTGCCTGTCTGGCCGCCTACCTCATCGAAGAGAACAACTTCGATACTCACATCATCGAATATCACGGCATCTACGCGCGCCCCTTCGACCTCGCGACGGGGGCAGTCGGAGAGGCGATTCACCTGCAGAACACGGACGGTTACTCCTACGATCCGCAAGTTGCATCGCTGGGTCCTCGAAGCTTTCTCGTGAAGGTCCACGGAAACGATGCGCTGCTCCTGCACCGGGTGGACCTCGACTGATCTGCGTCTGTCGAACGGGATCCCATTTTTCGGTCGCGACCGGCGCGACGTCGCAACGCTATGAACCCAAAGGCCTTCTCAGGCCCTCGCGAGTTGGGACTCTCTGAGATTCTCTCAAAAAGGTTCGTCCAGCCGACCGAATGCGGAGCCAAAACTCTTCCACAACAAATCTCTCTCTCGCGGATACTCCGCGTCGCTCTGACCAACGGAGTGGCGCGAATTGCGCCCAGGCAGCGCTGCGAGCCGGTGCCAGTCCGCTTAGCAGCTAGGTTTGAGCCTGCGACTTGGTTAACGCGCTAACGCCGCTCGACGACGGCATCGGCGTTGATTCAACTTGGGCCGGAGTGCTAAACGTTCGCCGCCCTTCGTCCGATCCTGGGCGATGCAGGCTGGAGGATCCCCATGAGACATCACAGCTCGTCCCGAATCGGCGTCGCGTTGGCCCTCCTACTCGCATTCGGCGGTCGAGAGGCGTTAGCGGACGACTCTGTCGTGGAGATAAACACCTGCGGTCAGGTGCTTCAGGGAGGCGGGTTCCTTTCGGCCGATCTCGACTGCTCTGCCGAGACGGTCGATGCGCCGACGGTGATACTCGGCAACAACGGTACACTGGACCTTCGAGGGTTCACGCTGACCGGCCGGTCCTCGAGCGGGTTTCTCGCAACCGTATTCTGCTCGCGACACTGCACGATCCTCGGACCCGGCACGATCGTCGGATCGTCCGTCAGCAACGATCTCTCCGATGATCTTCAGAATGTCGTCGGCACGGATAACGACCATCTTGGCGGGTCGATAGTGAACGTGGAGAACGCAACGATTACCGGCGGCGGAGTAGGCATTTATGCGCACCAGGTGAACGTGGATCATGCGGTCATTACGAACAACCGCAGCGTCGGAGTCTGGTCGTGGCGAGTAAAGATCGACGATTCGGAAATTTCCGGAAATGGCCTGGGCTCTTTCGGCATGGCACGTCACGGTGTCCTCAGTGTCATCAAAACACGAGTCCGCAATTCGACGATCACCGGCAACGCGAGGAGCGGCGTGTCGGGCCGGCGTCTCAGTATCATCGATTCCACCGTTACCGATAACCAGGTGTATTCGGACTGCACGACGAAGGTTTGCGTGGATCTCGAGGCGGAGGCTTTGCGCGTCCCCGGTACAACATGCGGCACCAGCCTCGATTCGACACGGCCATCTCCGTCTCAGCCGGGATCGTACGTCGGTCAGCCGATTACTGATTCGTACAAGACTTTCGGCGTCTGTACCGACGACTGAATCACTGATCATTCTGCCCTCGCGGCCGGTTGTTGTAGCCGACTTCTGAAAATCCTGCCCAGCCAGCGGCGAATCACGACGGAATCGAGGAGTCCTTACTCGATATAAGCGAAGACGTTCGGTACTTTCACGACGATGCTTGGCAGCGCATTGACGACGACTCCGAATGAAGTCGTTCTTTGTTCGCTCGAATCGCACAGCGAGGAAACTGGATGCGCCTCTGGGGCTATGATCTGGAAGCGGCCGCCCCAGACTTGGAACCACATGTCACCGATATTTAAGCATCAGTCCTGGCTGATATCTCTCTTCGCGGTCGTGTTCCTCTTTGCCGCTCCGAGCAATGATGCAACGGCCTTCGCTGACGAGTCCGATGTCCCCTCAGCGCGAGCGCAGCCTACGCGGGTCTCCGTTGAATCCCTGGGAGTCCGATATGATGACAACGGTGCGCACGCGGAACTGGAGATTCGAAACGCCGGCAAGCAAGCAATTACCTATGGCGGCTATTCTTCCACCAGCCCCGCCTATCGCACGCAATGTTTCACAAACGGGTCCTGGAAAGACGAAGCGGAGGGTTGGTGCGGCAATGGATTGGAGACTCAAACACTGCGCCCGGGTCAGAAAATCCGCTTCACCGCCCCACTCTGCCCTTTCCCCCAATCGACGAAGATTGGTGTTGTAGTGGGAACACCGCAGGACAAAGCCGGGCAACCAGTCTGGAGTGAAGCCATCGTCGAAAAAGTGCGATGACTACGTCTCGCTGCCTGCTGGATTAACCATTGGGCTGCAGATCGAGTTCTCCCGCGCCTTCCATAAACAAGCGGCTCTCTTCAGCGCTCGCCCGCAGCGCAGGCCGGACAGCTAAGCGGCACATCGTTCCCCACCGAAACCATCAGCACGCGCACGGCGTCGCTGACCGTCGTCTTGCCGGAACCGTCTGTATCGCATCGGCAAGCGGCGCATTGATCCAAACCCACCGCCGAGCGAAGCACGCGCATCGCATCGCGAACATTGATGCGGTCGTGTCCTGTCGCATCGGCGTCGCCGACGCAGGTCGCGTCACCGCAAACAGCGTCCTCGTCGCGCATCAGGCAGTACCACTGCGCCTCCACGTCCTCGTCGAGTGCATTGCCGATTGACCTGATTCGGACGAATCGCCTATCCGACTCCGCGGCGAGTGCAGCGAAGCCATCCATGAATGCATTTGTCGCGTTCGAGCCGTCGGGGGTCGCGAGAAACATCCGGTATTGAAATTCCAGCAGACCAGTGCAGCCCGGCGTCATCGCGGCGATGGGCGTATCGTAACCGCCCCACGGCTGCGGGCTCCTGACGATCACTCGCACCGGGCCGAGATCGTTCCCCGCTGCATCCAGCCACTGCCCGAGAAGATCCGTGCCACCGCCGTCAGGCGTCGACCACACAACGAGATGCCGTCCATCTTCGCATGCCATGACCGAAGGTTGGGCAGTCGGAGTTCCCGACGCCAGGATCCGGGGTTCGGATAGAGAACCATCCTGCGCGATCCATGACACCTGCACCACGCCCAGCGAGGACCACGCGACAACGTAGCGTCCGCCGGGAAGAGCCGCGATCGGCAAGGTCTGGAGCATGGAATAGAGCGATCCTTGGGCTACCGGTAATTCGTCCGACATCGGCTTTCCGCTGGTATCGAAGCGACGAACGACAAGCGTCGCGTCGGAAAGCAGGGGCGTCCGGTTGTACCATGCGACGAGGTAGCTGCCGTCGTCTCCCGCTGCGACGTCCCCGGGACTTTGATAACCGGTGGCATCGGCGTGGACCTGCATCTCTCCTCCGTCCGCGGTCGTACCGTCGGTGTCCAGCGTTCGCAGAAAAACGCCGCCATCGTCTCCTCTGTTGCCGGCCTCTGCCTGGTAGATCACCGCTGACGAACCATCCGCGGCGTGCGCAACTCTCGGATAGAGCGTTGGAAAGCTGGTATGAGTGGGATCGAGGAGGAGTTCCTCACTTGTCGGCCCCGTATCGCTAAGGAAGCGTGCCCAGACCCCGCCGCCTCTCGTGCTTTCTGCGTGCGGCCCGCTCCACACGACGATCGCTTCATGCGGCGCGACAACCGCGATGTCAGGCCAGGCTTGATGCCCGTATCGCAAGCCGTTGACGACGATGCCGGGCCCATCCGCCTCGACATTCACGGTTCCGTGGGACGACTCGGCGCCCATAAACGGCGATAGAGCGGCCAGGAAAGCGACGAAAAACGCACGCACTGGCGAACCATGACGACCCACCATGGCTCGGTCAATCCGTTGACGAAGTGGCCAGCGCTGCGTCGCGACTGCGGAATGTCGTCAGCGGCGATGCGCTGCCTTTCACCGCGACAGCATTCGCGGTTCGAGCAAACGCAGCGGCGCTAGGGAACGACGCACGACCCGGACTGATTGCAGACCCTGGGATACGAGAACGTCCCGCTAAAATCCGAACAGTTCCCCTCAGCCCACTTCGTTCCGCAGTACGAAAGCGAATCTTTCTGGCAGCAGGTGCCACCCGTACCGGGAGGTGCAACGCACGTTCCTGACGCGTCGCAGATCGTATTTGCGGCCCCTGCCTCGGCGTTGGCGAGGGTGATCGTACCGTCCGTAAGGCAGGCAAACGGGTCTGCGGCCCCGCCTCCGGCGCAATACGACCCGTTGCTGCAGCAACCACCTGTGTTCAGCACGGCACACGGCGCGATGTCGCACTTCGTCGCCATCACCGACTTGCCGTCCGTGCCGTTCTTCTTCGCGACATCGGCACCGCCGTTACCGCAGACCGCGCAATAGTAGACGGAGGTCGTGTCGTCGGCGCTATGGACGCGAATCGCCATCGAGACCGGAAGCTGGTCTACGAGCCCGTCCAGATTGAACCGCCGGTCCGCCAACGGCTGCACCTTCACCTTCAGTTTGCCGGGGGAGATCGCGATCTCCTTCCCGCACGTCAGATTCTCCGCGCCGTCGCCCGTGCAAGTGGTGCTCGTCCACGTTGCCGACTCGCCCGTCGTCGGGCTGAACGCGACGAACTCCGCCGCCGTGACCGAAGCATTCGCGTACCCGTCGGACGGAGCGATCGCGGCGTCCTGCACCAGAAGCTGAACCTTTCGCTTCTCTGCGTCGGCGTTGTCCTTGATCTTCATTTTCTTGGCCGAAACATTGTCGACGTCGACGGCACCGGCCGAGGCTACGAACAGTGCGATGAGCGCAACGACGTGCGCGGCACGAATGATTACAGGCTTCATGGCTCCCCTCCCTGTCGAAAAAGAATCGAGGTCATGCATCCGTGACCTCGACATTCATTGTGCTGTCCTGGCAGCAGTTCTGGATGGCTCTTTTTATGCAAAAGTGACGGAATCGAGTCAAGAAAATCGCTCCCACACGCTGTGTACGAGGCCGGCCGGCGCCGAGACGCTCCGCGGCATGCGCTGCGAATAGCGGCCCGTTGATGTCTCGTCGCTCGTCGGGAAACCCTCTTCTCGCCGGCAATCACCCGCGGCGGCCGGCGATACCGAGCAGCGAGCCCATGTGTCGCGCGATCATCAACTCTTCGTCGGTCGGGATCACCCACGCCGACACCCGGCTGTCGTCCGTACTGATCTTCGGCCCGTGCGATGCGTTCGCACCGGCATCGAGCGCGACACCGAGCCATGCGGATGCATCGACGATGCGCCGCCGGATCTCCACCGAGTGCTCGCCGATCCCCGCCGTGAACACGATCGCGTCGACGCCGCCGAGAACGGCCGCGAACGCGCCGATGTGCCGCGTCACCTGGTAGACGAAGTAGTCCACCGCGAGGCGAGCCGACGGCTGCGTGCTCGCCAGCAGATCCCGCATGTCATTGCTGATGCCCGAGATGCCGAGCAGGCCGGACTGCTTGTACAGAATATCTTCCACTTCCGCTGCGCTCAGGCCGAGCGTCTGGAAGAGATGAAGAACCACGCCCGGATCGATGGAGCCCGGCCGCGTGCCCATGCAGAGCCCGTCGAGTGCCGTGAAGCCGAACGTACAGTCGATCCCTTTGCGTCCGGTCATCGCGCACAGGCTCGCTCCGTTGCCGAGGTGCGCGACGATCACACGGCCGTCGGCGATTTCCGGCGCGACTTCCGGCAGCACGGAAGCGATGTATTCGTAAGACAGGCCGTGGAAGCCGTAACGCTGCACACCGGCGTCGCGAATCGTCTTTGGCAGCGGCACGAGGTCGATCACCTCCGAGTGCCCGCGGTGGAAGCTCGTGTCGAAACACGCCACCTGCGGCACGCCCGGAAAACGCTCTGCGACCGCCTCGATCGCATCGATGTTATGCGGCTGGTGGAGGGGCGCGAGCGGAATCAGCGCGCGAAGATCGTCGAGCACCTCCGGCGTTACGATGCGGGGACCGATGTACGCAGAACCGCCGTGCACGACGCGGTGCCCGGCACCGACCACGCGTGCGCTACCGAGATTCGTGCGCAGCCACTGTGCCAGTACGTCGAGCGCGGCGCGGCCGTCGCGCACGGTGTCGTCGAGCACTCTGTCCGCAAGTGACGTCCCGGCCGCGTCTTTGATCGACAGGTGCGGCGTCGCGCCAATGCCGTCGATCTGTCCACGCGACTGAACTCGCCACGTCGCGTCGTCCGGGCGGCAGTACACGCAGAACTTGAGGCTCGACGAGCCGGCGTTGAACACGAGCGCGTAGTCATCCATGGCCGGCTCTGTACAGCTTAACTGTCCGGGCCGTTCAAGCCGCACACCTCCCGCGCCACGGCCGGCGGCCGGAAAAACTCCTCGATGCGCTCGAACACCTGATGGTCGGCGCCGTGGCGGCGCACGACCAGCACGTCCTCGAGCTTCTCGAGCTGCTTGATCATCTGCGCGAGCCGCGCGTTCTCGACCACCCGCAGCCAGATGCGGCTCATCGCACCGTCGCCGACCGGCATGACGAGGATGCCTTCGACGTTGTACGCGCGGCGCGAGAACAGGCCGACCACGTGCGACATGACGCCAGCGTGATTGTGGACGTCGAGCTCGAGAACGGCGCACTCTGCCGGCGAGCCTTCGGTGAATGCCTCTCGATCGATCGTTTCTTGTTGCAGTGAGCTCATCGCTTAACCTCCGATCATGTCGCAGTTGGCGGCGCCGGGCGCGACCATCGGCAGCACCTGCTGGTCGCGATCGATGCTGGCGTGAATCAGGGCCGGACCGCGAAGGGCCAGCGAACGCCGCAGTGCGCTGCGTGCATCCAGCTGCGTGTCGAGATCGACGGCGTGGATGCCGAAGCCTTCGGCGATGCGCAGGAAGTCCGGTTGCCGCGCGTACTTCGACGCAAACGAACGGGCTCCGTAGAACAGCGTCTGCTGCTGGTGCACGAGGCCGAGCGCGGCGTTGTCCATCAGCACGATCTTGACGTTGACGTTCTGATCGGCCGCCGTCGCCAGCTCCTGCACGTTCATCAGGATGCTGCCGTCGCCGCTGAAGCAGACCACCGTCCGCTCCGGCTCGGCGAGCGCCGCACCGATCGCGGCCGGCAGGCCGAAGCCCATCGTGCCGAGGCCACCCGACGTCAGCCACTGGCGCGGGCGGCGAAGCGGATACGACTGCGCAACCCACATCTGATGCTGTCCGACGTCGGTCACGATGATTGCCTCGTCGTCGAGACATCCGGCCACGGCGCGGATCAGCCCGTAGTGCGTGCGGACGTCGTCGTCGCCAGGCGTGCGCAGCGGATAGGCCTCCTTCAGATCCGCGACTCGTGATCGCCACAGCACGCGCGCGTTCGGCTTCACGATCGGAAGCAGGCGCTCGAGCACGTCGGTGACGTCGCCAGCTATGCCGACGTGCGCATCCTTGATCTTGCCGAGCTCGGACGCGTCGATGTCGACGTGCACGATCTTCGCGCCCGAGCAGAACGCGGCCACCTTGCCCGTCGCGCGATCGTCGAAACGCGCACCGACGGCCACCAGGAGGTCGCACTCGTCGAGTGCCAGGTTGGTGCAGCGCGCGCCGTGCATGCCGAGCATGCCGAGCGAGAGCGCATGGTCGGTCGGCATCGCGCCGAGCGCCATCAATGTCATCACCGTCGGAAGCCCGGCCTTTTCCGCAAGCGCCAGTGCGAGCCGGCTCGCGCCCGAGTGCACGACGCCGCCGCCGAGGTAGAGGATCGGACGCTCGGCCGCGTCGATCATGGCCGCCGCACGCGCGATCGGATCATCCGCCGCCCGCGGCGCGCGCTGCGCTCGGCCGGGCTCGGGCCACTCGGAGATTTCGACGGCCTCGGTCTGCACGTCCTTGGGAATGTCGACGAGCACGGGGCCCGGCCGCCCGGACGCCGCGATGCGAAACGCTCGCGGGATCACGTCGAGCAGCTCGGCGGCCGAGCTGACCAGGAAATTGTGCTTGGTGATCGGCACGGTCAGGCCGTACGTGTCCACTTCCTGGAACGCGTCGGTGCCGATCATCGCGCGCGGCACCTGCGCGGTGATCGCGACGAGCGGGATCGAGTCGAGCTTTGCGTCGGCGATCGCGGTCAGCAGGTTGGTCGCGCCGGGCCCGGACGACGCCATGCACACCGCCGGCGTGCCGGCAGCCCGTGCCATGCCCTGCGCGATGAAGCCGGCGCCCTGTTCGTGACGGGCGAGCACGTGGCGAATGGCCTGCGACTGCGACAGCGCATCGTAGATCGGCAGGATCGCGCCGCCCGGAATGCCGGAGACAACTTCGATGCCCTGGCGCTCGAGCAGTCTCACGACGATCTGCGCGCCGGTCCATTTCTGTCTTTTTGCTTCGTTCATGGGGCTCTCCTCTCCAGACTGCCGGTAGTGCTGCGGTGCGATCCGGGGAGGGGCCAAAACGAAAAACCCCGCTCGGTTCGCACCGGCGGGGTTTCGGAAAAGTTCGTTTGTCTTTTAACTGGCTGGCTAGCCGACAACTTTTCCGCACGACGACGGTGCATATGCATGGATGCATACTACCGATACGCCGACCATCGAGTCGGAGGCGGAAAACAGCTTGCGGGCAGTGCGAGCGCTCATGGAGACCGGGTCATACAACGGATGCTTCGCCAAAGGCAAGCCGCAACGGCACGAGCGGGACCGGGTTTATTCTGCGTTCCGGACTTGACGCACGCCTTGCCATCCTGTTGAAAGATACTGCTTCCGCGCGCAGCGGTCCGGCCCTGGGGACGAGGGTCTGACAAAACAAGCGGCGGAATTCGTTCGCGGGGTCGAAAACAACAGGACTGGACCGGTTACCGGATGCACACTCCGAGATGAGAGCACTCCATTCGAAATGCGTTCGCGCGCTGCTGCTGGCGGCCCTTGCGGTCGCGCTGCCCGTCCGCGCGGCGCACGCCGACGAGGTCGCGACGCTCGAAGGCCTCGCGCCCGGGCTTTCGCGGGCGGCGATTCACGAAGCACTAACCGCCCTTCAATGCGCGAAAGCCAAGGGCATCTCGCCGGAGGCCGACCGCCTCGCGATCGTCGACTACACACGCTCGTCCACGGAGCGACGCCTGTGGATCTTCGACCTGCAGGAGAACAGGCTGCTGTTCCAGGAGTTCGTCGCGCACGGCAAAGGCTCCGGTCTCGACGTTCCGACCGAATTCTCCAACCACAACGGCAGCCACCAGAGTTGCCTCGGCCTTTTCGTCACCGACGAAACCTACCAGGGCGGCAACGGATACTCGCTGAAGCTGCTCGGACTGAATCGTGAGCTGAACGACCTCGCGTTCGCACGCAAGATCGTGATGCATGGCGCCGGCTACGTGAACCCCGAGAAGGCACGCGAGACCGGACGGCTCGGCCGTTCGTTCGGCTGCCCTGCCGTGCGGCCGCAGGTCGCGCGGCCGATCATCGATACGCTCAAGAAGGGCCAGTTCCTGTACGCCTACGGTCCGGGCTCCGCTGCAGCGGAGAACTGCGAGAGCATCGCGCTGTCGTCGCTCAACGAGCGCGAGACCGGCAACCCCGGCAGCCGCCGCTGACGATCACTTTCCGCTGCGGGCGTCGCCGCTCTGGCCACCCGCCAGAAGTCCGGCGGGAGCCGCCCTACCCTTATGCGCGCAGGCTTGTCGAGCGGTATGAATCGCGAGGCTGCGGCAGATAGAACAGACGCATGATGCACAGCGCACATGCGGAGCCGACTTCCGTTCGTCCAGCCAGCCGCAGCTTCACCAGCGCGACGGCGATTGCAGCCTGCGTTCCTCTGACGGCTCTGCTCACCGCGATGCCGGCCTTCGCGCTGATCGGCGCATCGTCGACCACGACGACGACCTTCGCGGGCACCACGACGACGACGTTTTTCGTGCCGGTCGATGTAACAGGCGGCGGAACCTTCGAGGGGAGCTTCCCGAAAGGTTCGTTCGATACCTATTCCTTCGACATCACGGAGCCGCGGGTCCTCGTGGCCGAGACCGACAACGGATTCGGCGGCTGTCCCGGCGACACGATCGTCGAGCTTCGCCGTCCGGGAGCGCCCGGCAAGTGCAACGGCGTCTACGGCGACAACCTGCCGTGCATTGCCTTCGACGACGACTCGGGCATCTCGCTGTGTTCGAAGCTCGTCCACTACATCGCCGAGCCCGGTACGTATGAGATCCGCGTGAGCGCCTACGGCGGTGCCAAACTCAACCGCTACTTCCTCCACGTGCAGTTCGTCGAGGTCGAGTGCGGCAACGGCGAGAAAGAGCTGAGCGAAGACTGCGACGACGGTAATCTCGCCAGCGGAGACTGCTGCTCGTCGACCTGTCACAAGGAGCCGGCCGGCACCGCGTGCGACGACGGCCTCGGATGCAACGGCGCGGACACCTGCGATGCCAGCGCGTCGTGCAGCCAGCATGCCGGCAACACGTGCCCCGGGAACGACGGCGACGCCAACTGCGCGGAGTCGTGCAGCGACAGCGCGAGCGGCTGCACTAACCCCGACCCGAACGGCAGCCCGTGCGATGACGGGATCTTCTGCAACGGAGCCGACACATGCTCGGGCGGAAGCTGCAGCGTGCATGAGGGCTCGCCATGCCCCGGGCCCGACAACGACAACGACTGCTCCGAGACCTGCAACGAGCAGCTCCACGCGTGCAACAGTCCTGATCCGAACGGCAGCGCGTGCGACGACGTCGACGCGTGCACCGGCCCATCGACCTGCAATGCTTCGGGCACCTGCGTCGCGGGTGCGCCGCTCGATTGCGATGACCACAACAGCTGCACCACCGACCAGTGCATCTCCATCCAGGTCGGCTGCCAGAACACCCCGATTCCCGATTGTGTTCCTGCCTTCGTTTGCGGCGATGCCAACGGCGACGGCACGGTGAAGGCGTCCGACGCGCTCGCGGTGCTCAAGGATGCGGTGGGCGGAGACCAGTGCGCCGCTAGACCCTGCGTCTGCGATGCCAATGGAAGCGGGACGCTGACGGCTGCAGATGCGCTCGCCGTGCTCAAGGCGGCAGTCGGCGCGCCGGTCACGCTGGCCTGTCCTTGCTGACGCCACGCGCGCCGCTCGCGCGGCACAGTGACGTCCGCAGCGCGATCCCGGTTCACGGCACCCAGTCGACCCGGTGATCGCGCAGATACGCATCCACCGCCGCGCCGATGGTCGGATGAAAGATCCCCTCGCCCAGCTGTTCCATGAGCTCGAAGCGCACGAGCTTTTCCTTCACCGGATCTTTCATCTCGGCGAAGTGCAGCTCGACTGCGGCCTGCCGGAGCATGGCCGTCAGCTCGCTCAGCATGTCGGCGGCAGTCACATCCACGCTGGTCACGGGCTCGGCGGCGATGATCACCCGGCGAATCGAATCGGGAGCCGCGCCGATCGCCTTCAGCAGGCACTGCTGGAACAGCTCGGCGTTGGCGAAGAACAGCGGCGCGTCCCACCGGAACAGGACCAGCCCGGGCACGAGGCGCGCGTCCGGATACCGGGTGATGTCGTGATAGCCGCGCACGCCGTCGACTCGCCCGAGCACCGCGAAGTACGGCCGCCAGCCGTCCCAGAGAAATTCGATCACGGCCAGCACCACCGCGATGCAGATCCCCGGAACGGCGCCGAGAATCATCACGCCCGCGAAGCACGCCATCGACAGCCAGAACTCCCACTGCTGGATCCGGAATATCCGTTTGAGATCGGCGATCTCGAACAGCCCTAATGCAGCGGCAATCACCACCGCCGCGAGCGCACTGTTGGGCAGGTGCTGGAGCAGGTTCGGAGCCGCAATCAGCAGCAGTGCGACGGCGAGCGCGCTGACGACTCCGGTCACCTGCGTTCTGGCGCCGGCGGCTTCCGCGACCGGCGTACGCGACGAGCTGCTGCTGATCGGAAAGCCCTGAAGGAAGCCCGCCGCCAGATTGGCCGCGCCGAGACCGACCATTTCCTGGTTGGGATCGACGTACGTGCGGGTGCGTGCGGCATACGTGCGCGACAGCACGCTGGTATCGGCGAATGCGACCAGTGCCGCAGCGACGCCGCCGAGCACAACGCTGGCGAGATCCACGCCGCTCGTCCACGGCAGCGCAAACTTCGGCAGGCCTTGCGGCATTCCGCCGAGAACCTTGACGCCGTGGCTGCCGAGATCGAACGCGGCAACGGTAATGGTCGCGAGCACCACGACGATCAGCAGCGTCGGCAGGCGCTTGAAACGTTTGAGCGCGAGGATGAGCGCGAGGCTGCCGCCTCCGACCGCAAAGCTGTACCAGTTTGCGCGCCCGGCGAGCAGAGCCTCGAGCAGGTTCCATACGTCCATGCCTGGACGCTCGCTCTGGATGGAGATGCCGAAGAGCTTCGGAGTCTGGCTGATCAGCACCGCAAGCGCGATGCCGTTCATGTAGCCGTAGCGAATCGGCTTGGACAAAAGCTCGGTGATGAAGCCGAGTCCGAAAAGTCCGGCGAGCATGCACACCGCTCCCGCGACGATCGCCATCATGCTCGCCACGGCGACCGCGCGCGACGGATCACCGCCGGAGAGCGGCAGCACCACGCCGAGAATCACCGCGGCCAGCGCCGAATCCGGTCCGAGCACGAGGATGCGGCTCGGACCGAAAACGGCGTACGTCAGCAGCGGCACGATGGTCGCGTAAAGGCCATAAACGCCCGGCACGCCGGCGGCTTCCGCGTAGGCAATCCCCGCGGGTACCAGCATGCTGGCAAGCACGAGGCCGGCGACCAGATCGCTGGCAAGCCAGCTGCGCTGATACTGCTCGAGCATCTGCACGCCCGGCAGCCAGCGCAGCCAGCCGGTGCGCGCAGTGGGAATGAGAAGCGACGTGTTCGCGGAGCTGACCTGCGGATCGATCGACATGCTCGAGCCCCTCGATGCGTCAGGGAATCCGTGAGGCGCCGATGGTGAATCCACGCGCAACACTATCGCACGGTCCGGTGCCCGATAAACGATCGCGTACCGGCCGGCCCGGCCGCCACGAATCGTTATCGGGTACCGGCAGCGACGATAGTCTGGTATGGGGCGGCAATGGAAAACAGCGAGATCATCCGGCGTGCGCGCAAACTGGCGAAACCGTTCCGCGTAACGGACGGAGATTCCTTCCGTCTGAAATCGGTGGACCCCGGCGACACCCTCGAACTGACCTCTGAGGACAAGCCTCGAGCGAAGGAAGCGCTCGCCACCGGTATCGAAGCCCTCGCCGAGCTGCAGGACATGCTCTACGCGCAGGATCGCTGGGCGGTACTATTGATTTTCCAGGCCATGGACGCGGCCGGAAAAGACGGCGCCATCAAGCACGTGATGTCCGGGGTGAATCCCCAGGGCTGCCAGGTGTACTCGTTCAAAGCACCGACCAGCGAAGACCTCGACCACGACTACCTGTGGCGCTGCATGAAGGTTCTGCCGGAACGCGGCCGCATCGGGATTTTCAATCGCAGCTATTATGAAGAGACGCTCGTAATCCGCGTGCATCCGGAGCTGCTCGCGATGCAGAAGATTCCGGACGAGCTCGTCACCAAGTCGATCTGGAAAGAGCGCCATCAGGACATCCGCACATTCGAACGGTATCTCGCCCGCAACGGCGTCGCCGTCTGCAAGTTCTTTCTTCACGTCTCCCGGGACGAGCAGAAACGCCGTTTTCTCGAGCGTCTCGAAAACCCGGACAAGAACTGGAAGTTTTCCGCCAACGACGCGAAGGAACGCAAGTACTGGGACAAGTACATGGACGCATACGAAGAGACGATCCAGGGGACCGCGACCAAGGCGGCGCCGTGGTACGTCGTTCCGGCGGACAACAAGTGGTTCACCCGGGTCGTGGTCGCTGCCGCGGTCATCGATACGCTTGCCGGCCTCGATCTCGCATATCCGAAAGTGAGCGACGACAAGCGCGCGGAGCTGGCCACGGCAAGGACAGCGCTGCTCGAGAACGGCTGAGCCGCCGCTACAGCATCGCGTCGAGCGCGAGAAGCGGCTCGACGCGCGACAGCGCGATCTGCGCGCAGGCCTTCGTCACGTTTCGCACCATCGTGCGATCCAGCGTCGAGATAAAATCCCGAGGCGAAATCTGTCGCGCGAACATCCGTGCCGCCTGGTGGCGCGCGGCCTCCGTGCCCTCGTGCCCGAGACTGCGGTAGACGAACGCGGTCAGCGGCGACACCGTCAGATCGCTCGCCGACGCCGTAGTGCGTCCCGTCTCCAGAACATCGAGCAGCTGTGCATCCACCGGAGCCGTTGTCGCAATCATCGGCAGGAACCGCTCGATGCGGTCGGGCGTGCCGCGCGTGCTGTGGATGTCGCCGAGCAGCATCGACACGGGGCAATCCCCGCCGGTCAGAAGCGCCAGCGCCTCGATAACGGCGATCGTGGTGATCTTGGCTCCGAGATAGCTGCCGGCAAACTCGATGTTGCGGCGCGCAGCGGTGCGCAGCTCGGCAAACTCGGCCTCGGTCGGTGAGTCGTGGTAGCGGTGAAAGATGTGGTCCGGGTCGAGCGTGGCGAGGAACGTTTCCATGCGCGTGAGCGCATCGCGGTACTCGCGGATCGAGTAGACGCCGACCGCGGAGAGCGGCGCGTTGGATTCCTCGATGAGCTCCCACGTCGTCGACAGGAAGGTTCCCGGATCGGATGTCGCAAAACTGCTGACGTCGCGGTTGCCGAGCGCCACCGCATCGTGAACGACGGCGTCGATCTCCTGTTCCTGCATCGGAAGATCAAGCGTACGAGCAACTGCGCGCAAACGATCCGCAAGCACGTCTCCGGTTTCGCGGCCGTCCCGGTCCGCGCCGCGAAAAGGCACCGTCGCTTCGATGCACGCCGCGACCGCGACCACTTCGGACATCGGCAGCCACGGCCCGAGCGCGCGCGCAGCGACGACTGCGCTCAGGAACTCGTTGAGGCCGCCGTAGAGCGGCAGCGCCTGTCCGGCTTCGAATCCGAACAGCGTCGCACACGCCACAAGCGCCGCGTCGCTGCTGTCGATCGGCTTGAGCACGACCGTTTTTTTGCCTGCCCTCGCCACGCGCCTCAGCACACCGTGCGCACGCCGCGGGAAGCCGCCGTCGAGCTGGACGTAGACGACATCGTGGAACAGGGTTGCGAGCACCTGGCGGGGATTGAGGCCCTCGGCCATCGCGAACACGTGCGCCGAGGTGTGGTAGACGCGCCGGCCCTGATCCATCGAGTCGTGGATCAGCATCGCGAGCCGCTCGATGTCCTCGCCGGGCACGTCGGCCGACAGCGCGCGGAATGCGTCGGCGAACAGGCGGATGAAGTGGTTGATGGTCGCGATGGCCATGTCTGGAAGCTCTCTGCCGCCGGCCGAGGTTCGCGTGAACCCGCGTGCTCGTGCATTCGCGATTCACCCTGCGCCGCAAATCGTGTGAGTATTGCCCTCGCCCGGAATTCGGTCCACTACCCGCAGTTCTATTTCCGACGAAGACCGGCTCAACCCCTGAGCCTCAACCGGGAAGATAACGAAGCACGACGCGTGATTTTCTTGACGTCGGCTGCCTCGAGGTGCGTAAGCTGTCCCTATGCGACTGCTGGCCGTCCTCGCGGCCCTGACCATTGCCGGTCACGCTGCGGCCGAGACCGACCATCTCACCTGCTACAAGGTAAAAGACCCGCAGGCCAAGGCGTTCTACACCGCACAACTCTCAGGCCTTACAGTTGCCAGCGGATGCGAGATCAAGGTGCCCGCCAAGCTGGCCTGCGTTCCGACCAGCAAGACGATCAGCGGTCCACCGTTTCCCCCAGGCGGCGGAGGCACGGGAACGCCGAACGGCTTCTTCTGCTACAAGGTGAAGTGCCCGAAGGCGACGCTGCCGACGCTCGCAGGGAGCGACCAGTTCGGTAGCCGGACGGTCACGCCCAAAGCGACGTCGCTTCTTTGCGCTCCGATGGCCGCTTCGACGACCGCGACCACGACCACCACCACCACGCTAGGCCCTGCCTGTGCAACCAACGCCGACTGCGGCGCGGACGTCTGTGATACGTGCGTCTTCGGCGACTGCGCTACCAGCGGCACGCGTTCGTGTGCCCCGCAGCTGTGCACGGACGGTCACTGTGCGAGCGGCGCCACGTTCTCTGACCCTTGTACGCGTGGGAATCAGGACGGCCTGGTCTGCACCGGCGGCATCTGCCAGGCAGGCTCGTGTTGCACCGGCTGCGTCAGCAGCGGTACCTGCCAACCCGGAACCGGTCAACACGCTTGCGGGGCAAATGGCGACCCCTGCGACGATTGTGGTCCGCCGACCAACGGCATCTTCTGCATTGCGGGAATCTGTCAATAGGTCGTCGACTTCCCGCCCTCACTCCACACTCTACCCGAGCATCTCGCGCAGCTTTCTCACCATTGCCACGTTGTGCGAGTGCCCGGTCTTGCGCGCATGGATCTCGCCGCGCAGCGGCGCGCCGAGCAGGTAGAAGTCGCCGAGGATGTCGAGGATCTTGTGGCGCGCGAGCTCTTCCGGAAAACGCAGCTCGGTGTTCACGATGCCCTGGTCGCCGATCAGGATGAAGTTTCCGAGCTGGCCGCCCTGCCCCAGCCCCGCGCTTTCGAGCGCGCGGATCTCTTCGACGAATCCGAACGTTCGCGCCGGCGCGATCTCGCGGCGGAAGTCGCGCGCGTCGCGCATCGTGAACGCGTAGGTCTGGTCGCCGACCGGCGCCGGATAGGAAAGCTCGTACGTGACGCGCAGGCCGTCGAACGGGCGCAGCGCAAGGAACTGGTCCGGCCCCGAATCGATACGGATCTCTTCGCGGATGACGATCGATGCGACGGATGCGTCCTGCTCTTCGATGCCGGCCTGCTCGACGAGCTCGCAGAGCTCGACGGCCGAGCCGTCGAGAATCGGCACCTCGCCTTCGATCTTGATCAGCAGGTTGGTGATGCCGTACGCGTTGAGTGTCGCCATCAGGTGCTCGATCGTGCGCACGGCGAAGCCCTTCTTGAACAGCGTCGTCGCGTAACCGGTCGAATCGACGTTGGCAACGTCGGCTTCGACGGTGCCGCCGCCGGAGACGCCGCTGAAGACGATTCCGCTTCCCGGTGGCATCGGCTGCAGGATGATGCCGGTGCGCACGCCGCTGTGAAGCCCGAGGCCTGCGCCGACCACGGGACGCGCGACCGTGCGCTGGCGCGAGCGCCGGCCGGCGCCGATCGACGTCGAATGCGACGCGGGCACGAACGCATCGCCGCCGTCCGCGTCGGTGGCGGCTGATCCGGAATCCTTCGACGCCGGTGTGCGCTGCAGCGCGCCCGAGACAGCTTCGAGAAGACCTTCGATCGTAAACGGTTTCTCGATGAAGCCGACCGCGCCGAGCTTGGTCGCACGCACGGCCGTTTCGATGTTGCCGTGCCCGGAGATCACGATGACCGGAAGCCCTTCGTGCCCGCCGCGAAGCTTTTCGAGGACCTGGATGCCGTCCATTCCGGGAAGCCAGACGTCGAGCAGCACGAGATCCGGCCGCTCCTCTCCGGCGCGCGCGAGCGCTTCGACACCGTCGACCGCGTAGCGAACGCGAAAGCCTTCGTCCGACAGCACGGCGCCGATGCTGTCGCGCACTCCGGCGTCGTCGTCGACAATAAGGATGTTCTCGGCTTCCATCTCGGCTTCAATCTTCGATTTCAGTCTCGGCGTCCGTCTGCATCTTCCGTCTGCGAGTTCCGTCTGCGTGCCGCTCAGGCGCGATGCTGCGCGTGCGTGGCCGGAAACTCAATCAGGAAGCGGGTGCCGCGCGGCTCGTTGGTGCGAACCCGCACGTAAGCGTGATGGTCGGCCGCCATCGACGCGACGATCGCAAGCCCGAGGCCGGTCCCGTCGGGCTTGGTCGAGACGTACGGCTCGAAGATGCGCGCGCGCACGTCCTTCGGAATGCCCGCGCCCGTGTCGGCGACTTCGAGCACGACGCGCGACAGCGCCGGATCGAAGCGCGTCGAGACGTCGATGCGCCGCGGCTCGTCCGGCATCGACGAGACGGCAGCGATCGCGTTCTCGACCAGGTTGGTCAGCGAGCGGCGCACGGCGTCGCGGTCGATGCGCACGGGCGGCAGGTTCGGGGTCGCATTGAGCTCGATCGCAATGTCCGGCCGCGACTGGCGGTACAGAGGAAGCGCCTCTTCGACGATCGGATTCAGGTCCTGCACGCTCTTGTCGCCGCTTCCCATGCGCGCGAACTGCGAGAACTCGTTGACGAGGCGCTTGAGCCCGTCGACCTCGGAGACGATCGTCGCGACCGACTCGCGCACGACTTCGGCTTCGGGCTCGACGAGCCGGCCCGACAGGCGGCGCTCGAGTCTCTGCGCCGACAGCTGGATCGGCGTCAGCGGGTTCTTGATCTCGTGCGCGATGCGGCGGGCGACTTCGTGCCACGCCTCCATGCGCTGGACCTGCTGGATCTGCGAGACGTCCTCGAAGAACAGCACCGAGCCGGAGATCATGCCGGCGCGGCTCAGGCTGGTCGCCGTGACGACGAGCGTGCGGTCCTCGCGTTCGCGGTGCAGGTTGACGCCGCTGCCGGACGCCCTGGTGCCGGCGCGCACGTCGCGCAGCAACGCAACCACTTTCGGCATCCCGGCCTCTTCGAAGACCGCTTCGGCGTTGCGGCCGATCACGTTCTCTTCCTTGAGATCGAGCATCGTGAGCGCCGCCGGATTGATCGTGCCGACGCGGCCGTCGGACGCGATCGAAACCACGCCGGCCCCGATGTTGGCGAGCACGTTCTCGATGTACCCGCGTCGCTCTTCGAGCGCCTCGCGGCCGCGCGCGAGTTGCGCGATCATCGTGTTGAAGCCGCGCACCAGCGTTGAAACTTCGTCGCCGCCTTCTTCGGGAAGCGCCACGTCGAGCCGGCCGGATGCCACGTCGCGCGTCGCTTCGGCCAGCCGGCCGATCGGCTCGGTGACGCCGCGCGCGAGATACAGGCCCAGCCACGTCGCCGAGAACACGACGACGAACGACGCGAGCAGGAGCGTCACCAGATAAAGGTTCTTGAACGGCTGCTTGCTGAGCGTCAGGCGGCGGAACTCGCGAAACGACGACAGGATCTGCGCGCTCCACGCGCGCGGGCTTTCGGCCACCGTCGTATCGACGATGACGACGCCTTTGACCGTCCCGTCGGGCGCCTTGATGCTGGCGGCGCCGCGGATCACGTCGGTCGCCCCTTCGGTGTCGACCCTTGTCGGGAACTCGCCGCGGCGCACGGCGCTGACCATGTCGCCGTCCGACGGGCTCCGCACTGCAACCGTCGGCTCGCCGCGAAACATTGCGACCAGAGGGTTGCCTTCGACGTCGAGCACTTCGATGGTCGCAAGGTTGTGATGCTGCTGCTCGTTGGCGACGGCCTTCTGAAGCAGCGGCCGCTTGTCGGGCGCGAGCAGATCGTCGGCAGCGATCTCGTCGGAGATCGCCTTGGCATGGGAAAGCGCCTTGTCGGCATTCGAGCGGTAGTAGATCTGCGCGAGGCTGTAGGCCGCGTCGAGCGACTCCTCCACTTCTCGCCCGAGCCAGTCGTCGATGCCGTTGCTGACGAACTCGTACGAGACGATCACCATCACGGTCGCCGGAAACAGAGCGATCGTCACGAACGCGAGCACGAGGCGCGAGCGAAGATGGCTCCCCATGATCCCGCGCCGGCGCTCGAGCACCAGGCGCAGCACGTTGCGCACGACGAGGAACGCGACCAGCAGCAGCAGGACGATGTTGAGGTTGATCAGCAGGAACGAGAACGCGTTGCCGCCGGCGCCGCGCACTTCCGGACCGCCGGTGCTCCACAGGCCGAAGACGGCCACGGCAAGCCCCGCAGCCAGCACGACGAAGCTTTCGCGGCGGCGGCGCGTGCTCTCGGCCGCGCGGCGGGCAACTTCCTGGAACGTGCGGCGTTCGTCGTCGAGCCGTTGCGAAGACGAACCCGGCGGATTCACCTCCGGGCCTGTCGCGGAAGGCTGCACCGCTTCGCGAGCGAGTCCGGCCATGGCGGGTTCAGTCGAACAGCGAGCGCTGTTCGCGCGACGGCTGTTTGCCGAGATGGCTCCACGCGCGCGCCGTCGCGACGCGACCGCGCGGGGTTTTCTGCAGGAAGCCGCAGCGGATCAGGTACGGCTCGTGGACTTCTTCGATAGTGTCGGCGTCTTCGCCGAGCGCGGCGGCGAGCGTGTCGATGCCGACCGGCCCGCCCTCGAAAGTTTCGACGAGCGCGACGAGCAGGCGCCTGTCCATCGAGTCGAAGCCGGCGGCATCGACGCCGAGCATGTCGAGGCCGGCGGCCGCGACGTCGCGCGTGATGCGGCCCGACGCCTTGACCTCGGCGTAGTCACGAAGACGCTTGAGCAGGCGGTTCGCGACGCGCGGCGTTCCGCGTGCGCGCTCGGCCAGAAGCCGCGTCGCGGCCGGCTCGATCTCGAGCGCAAGGCGCGCGGCCGAGCGCCGTACGATCTCGGCCAGCTCCTCTTCGCTGTAGAACTCGAGCGTGTACGTGTTGCCGAAGCGCCCGCGCAGCGGCGAGCTCAGCATGCCGGAGCGCGTCGTCGCGGCGACCAGCGTAAAGCGCTGCAGCGCGAGCGAGATCGAGCGCGCCGACGGCCCTTCGCCGATCACGATGTCGATGCGGTAGTCCTCCATCGCCGGATAGAGGATCTCTTCGATGGCTTTTCCGAGACGGTGGATCTCGTCGATGAACAGCACGTCGCCGCGCTCGAGCGACGTCAGGATGGCCGCAAGGTCACCGGCCTTTTCGATGACGGGTCCGCTCGTCGGATGCAGCCGCCCGCCCATCGCGCGCGCGACGATGTACGCGAGCGACGTCTTGCCGAGACCGGGCGGGCCGACCAGCAGCAGGTGATCGAGCGATTCGCCGCGCGCGCGCGCGGCGCGAATCGCGATGTCGAGATTGCGACGAACGGCCGGCTGTCCGACGTAGTCGTCGAGCGTCTCCGGACGCAGGCTGACGTCCGGGGCGGTCTCCTCGGTCGCGGCGTCGAACTCGTTGGTCTTGGTTTCCACTCTCACCTGGAGCCGCCGGGATCGCGGACGAGACCGGCGAGCGCACGCCGGAGAACTTCCTCGAGACTCGCCGCGTCACCGCCCGTTGCTGCACGAACGGCTTTTTCCGCTTCGCCGCGCTTGTACCCCAAACCCACCAGGGCCGACACCGCATCTTCTTCGATGCGGCCTGCGGACGTCGCGGGCCTGGTCGGAGCGTCGAGCTTGCCGCGCAGGTCGATCAGCATGCGCTCGGCAGTCTTGCGGCCGATGCCCGGGATCGCCGTCAGGCGCTGCGCGTTCTCGGCGGCGACCGCTGCGGCAAGCTCATCCACCGAGATGCCCGACAGGACCGCCAGAGCCATGCGCGGTCCGATGCCGGAGACCGAGCGCAGCAGCTGAAACGCGACCTTCTCGGCGGCGGTCGCGAACGCGAACAGCTCGAGCGCGTTCTCACGCAGCACGGTGACGACCTCGAGCTGGACGTTCTGACCGACGGGCGGCAGCGCGGAGAATGTCGAAAGCGAGATGGCCGCCTGGTAGCCGACACCGCCGGCATCGACCACGACCTCGCCGGGTTCGCGCGAGTCGAGAATGCCGCGCAGCCGTCCGATCATGGGATCCTCGTCAGGCTTTCGGCGAGGCTCGCTGGCAGCATGCCAGTGCGACGGCCCGCGAGAGTGATGCCTGCAACCGCCCCGGCGGCGATGACCGTCATGCCCGTATCGACCGCCAGCTCCGCCCGCGCCCGCGAGTGACGCCGCGCAGGCTGACGGCTTCCGCGACGCGGTGCAGTACGGTTCCGGAAAGTCCGTGGCAGATCGCAGCGGCGAGAGCGTCGGCCGCATCGCTTTCGGGAAGCGAGCCAAGGCTGAGCAGACGCTGGACGGCGTTCTGAACCTGGACCTTGTCGGCGCGGCCGTAACCGACCACCGACTTCTTGATCATCATTGGAGTGTATTCGGCCAGCGTGATGCCGGCCGCCGCGGCGGCAGCCATCGCAACGCCGCGCGCTTCGCCGAGTCGGAACGCGCTCTGAACATTACGGGCGACGAAGTTGCGTTCGAGACTGAAGCAGTCCGGCTGATGCGACGACATCACCGACAGCAACTCTCTGTAGATCTGAAGGAGACGCACTGCGATGTCGCCGCGACCCGCATCGATGACGCCGGAATCCAGATGAAGGAGGCGAGGACCGTCACAATCGACCACTCCCCAGCCACAACGCACCGTTCCAGGATCGACGCCAAGGACCCGCAAGCCGCTCTCCCCTTGCCCGGACCCGCCTCCGGGACGATCTGTGCATAACGGCCGGCGTGGCCGCCTGCCTCTGTCCGCCGCCCGGCCGGCGAGCTCGCCAATGGCCGTGCGCAATGCGAAACTTAATGAATTCGAACAGTTGGCTTTGCCGCAGGCCCTCGCCAACGGCACCGAGCCAGGCTTGGATACAATCCGAAGCTCGCCTTATGGCCTCGGACATTCGCCTCTTTTTTGCACGGATACCACACCACCGACAGGCTGTAAACGTCGCCCGAAGGTTGCACAGCATGCCGAACTAGGGTCCACTCTGCGGACCGGATCGGAGTGGGTTCCGATCAAAACAAAGATCAAGGCGCCGGCAGCTGGCCGGAGAGAGGCCCCAGTTCCCCAACGAACCGAGGCGGCGCCGAGAACGATGCGGGGACGCACCCCAACGAACCAAAACGGAAAGATGCGTCAAAAACATTACTTGATCCCGATGCTGGTGATGCTGACCACCGGTTGTGCAGCATCCACCTATCCTCTCAATCCCCAGCTTGCTGCGCAGGTTGGCTTGCCGCCTGACGGCGTCTCCATCAGCGAGACGGCCGACAACGGCACGTCATCCTACTTCCAGCAGGGAACCTGCTCCTGGTACGGACCCGGCTTTCATGGCCGGCGGACGGCCAACGGCGAGGTCTTCGACACCCACACTCTGACGGCAGCCCATCCGACGCTGCCGTTCGGGAGCCAGGTCGAGGTCACCGACGTGCGCAGCGGCAAGAAGGTCCGGGTACGGATCAACGATCGCGGTCCCTACGCTCAGCACCGCATCCTTGATCTGTCCTACGCCGCCGCCGCCTCGCTCGACATCGTCGGCAAGGGCACGGCGAAGGTCGAGCTCCGGCTCGTCGACGTCGAGGACACGGACTGGCCGGACGAGACCTGGGCTCTCGAGGTCGGCCGGTTCAAGACCGAGACCGACGCCAATCACTTCCTCGAAGCGATGACGGCCGGCCAGCGAACCGCCGGCCTCTACTACGTCAAGGGACCGGACGAGCAGGCGCAGGACTACCGGGTCCGCTTCGGACCGTTTACCTGTGAGGAGAAAGCCCGGACCGCAGCCAGCCGGCTGCAGCGCGTCGGCCTCAAAGCCTCGCTCGAAAAAGAAGGTCTGACGCGCGCCGACCAGAGCGCCGCTGCGGTCAAAAAATCGCCGGCTGCGCGCGGAGGCCTGCCGAAGCCGGCGGCCGCTCAGCCGAAGAAGCCTCTCGCGCAGGAGGCAAACCGCGCCGCCGGGCCGCAGAAGCCGCTCGCGGGAGAGCCCAAACCTCTAGCCGGACAGGACGTCACGCGCTCCGAAACCAGCCCCACCAGGGCCACCACCGTCATCCGTTAGAAAGCCATCCCCCCGTCCGCTTGCCGATCATGTGCATGCGGCGAGCAGCCACGCGCGATAACGCGGCGCGACGGATTGCGGCTCGAGAACGACGATCTCGGGACACTCGTACGAATGCAGCTCGAGTATGCGCTGCTCGAGCTCGTGCTTTCGCGAGCGTGCGCTCTTGATCAGGAGCAGCACTTCGCTCTCTTCACAGACTTCGGAGCTCGCGGGCCCTGTCGCCGGATCGCCGGCGTCGGTCTTCTGCCACCGATAGACCGATTGCGCGGCCATGCGCGTCACGCACGCAGCGAGCCGCTCTTCCACCAGCGCTCTCGCAAGGCGGCCTGCGGATTCGTCATCGGCCGTGGTCGTCAGCACGACGATCACTTCATCGCCGGCTGACGGATCGTTACGGGTGGACATAGGGAACGACCACTTCCTTTTCCTTGCGCGTGCGGTGACCCCACGCCTGCACGAGCTCGTCGTAATCGGGCATCTGCGGAGCGCGCGCGAGCGGTGGGAGCGGGCTCTGCTTTCGCATCGCACGCCAGCGCGTGCGCGCGCGAAGCCACAGTGATCCCGCCTCCACCGGCTGCATGAGCCCGGCTTCGACGAGAGCTTGCCGCACGATGGTCAGGTGCTCGCGCCGCAGGCGCGGCCACCTCGACGATGCCGCCTCGAACGCAGCGGTTACCGCCTGATCGTTGGCCTCGCTGGCCGATGCGACTTCGATGACGCCGCGTGCGTCGAGATAGCCGAGCGCATGAAGGATCAGCGCACACTCCAGATAACTGTCGAACCAGAACAGCCGCGGCCCGAACGGCTCGAATTCGGTGCTCGCGCGCGGACGCGCGCGCAGGATGCAGATGGCATCGATGGTGCGCCTCGGTCCGCCTGGCGCCGCGCTTTCGCGAATCGAGTGCAGATAACCGCTCTCCTGCACTCCGGCGCGTTCGAGCAGCTTTTCCAGTCGCGGCCAGTCGATACGACCTTCGACGACGTCGGCGTACAGCGAATAGATCAGCGGATCGGATTCCCAGTCGTCGCCGAACAGGAGCTCGACGCCGTCGCGCTGCCCGGCACGAACACTCTGCAGCAGCTCGGCAAGCTTGAAGCCGACATGCTCGCGAAGCGCATCGAAATGACCGCGCATCAGATGATGCATCTGGTTCTTGAAACGGATCTCGTCGATCTCGATTCCGTCGAGCAGCAGTTTCTCGCGAATTGCGCGGCCGATCTGCGGCGGAGACGCCGTGACGAAATTGACGGACGTGGTCGATCCCCGGTCGGCCGCGCTGCGGCGCAGCTCGTTGATGAGCACGGCGACACCGGGCAGCGCGCGCTTGTGGCGCGCGCGCTCGAACGGAATGCGCAGCAGGCCGCGCAGCGACTCCGTGTCGGTCACCAGGTAGGTCTTGTCGAGATCCCACCTCTGGACCGTGTGTTTTGTCAGAACCGGACTCCCTCTCTTCGCCATCGTCGCATCAATCGTGCGGTCGCCGGGGCTACCGCATCGCCGCCTCCGTCCAGTCTGCCGGCGAGTCTGCCGAGTGCTGGCGCATCGTCAACGTCCTCCCATGCCGGAAGCGTCGCATAGGAACAGCGGGCTTTCGCGAGCGATGTGCAGGTTGCCGAGAAAACGTCCGGGCTGCTCCATGCGGCATCGATCGAAAACAGCGCGTCGTGGCGACGCCGCGCGCCGACCAGCACATATCCGCCGTCACGCGATGCGGCCAGTACGACGTCGGTGCGCTCGAGCGCCTCGAACGCCGCGCGAACGGTCGCGAGCGGAAGGTCCGGAACGTCGCCGCCGACGAGCACGGTGGCCCATCCCTCGGCAAGACCGCGGTCGACGAGCAGCGACATGCGCCGGCCGAGGTCGCCTTCGCCCTGCCCTTCGACGCGGACCGAGCTCGCGGCGGCCAGCCGGCGAAGCCGCAGAGCCGCTTCACGAGCGGCATCGGCCGTGCCGATCTGGCCCTCGTCGCCGGGATCGCCATCGCGGCCGGCATCGCTCGCGCGCGAATCCTCCTCGAGCGCGAGCCGCACGTCGAAGTCGCCGGCGCCGGCCAGCGACGCCAGCAGATCCTCGACGAACGCGGCGGCCAGCTCGGCGGCCTGGCGAGGTTCGAGCGGCGGACACAGGCGGGTTTTGACGCGGCCCGGAACCGGCGCTTTTGCCATCACATAGACCAGTCGGCGCACCGGCGGCATCCGGCGAGAACTGGCACGCGCCACGAATGGCCACAACCCACGTGGCAAATTGACATCCCGCCCTGCTCCGGTAAAAGTCGCCGGCTTTCGAGGGAAGAATCATGTCGTATGCGGTTATCCGAACCGGCGGAAAGCAGTACCGGGTCAGCCCCGGCGCCCGCCTCACCGTCGAGAAACTTGTCGGGGATCCCGGCCAGCAGGTCGAGTTCCTCGAGGTACTGCTCCGCGGCGACGCGGACCGTATCGAGATCGGAGCGCCGCTCGTCGATGGCGCCGCCGTTCGCGCAGTGATTCTGCAGCAGGACCGCGGGCCGCACATCCTCGTGTACAAGAAGAAGCGCCGCAAGAACTATCGGCGGCGCATGGGCCACCGCCAGTACGAGACCACCGTCCAGATCACCTCGATCGACTGACGCGTCCGGCAGGCTCCGCGATCTTTAGCGAACGCGCCTCCGCGGCGCATCTACAGGAAATTCGCCGATGGCACACAAGAAAGGCCAGGGAAGCAGCAAGAACGGTCGCGACAGCCGCGGCCAGCGTCGTGGCGTGAAGAAGTTCGGCGGTGAACCGGTCGTGGCCGGCAACATCATCGTTCGCCAGGTCGGCACCAAGGTGCACCCGGGAAGCGGCGTCGGCATGGGCCGCGACTTCACGCTGTTCGCTCTCATCAACGGCGTCGTCAAGTACGACACCTTCGGCAAGGGCGCCAAGACACGAGCCCACGTCCTGCCCACCACCTGATTCATACCCCGTGAATTTCGTCGACGAAGCGCGAATGCGCATCGTCGCCGGCGACGGAGGCGACGGCTGCTCCGCCTTCCTGCGCGAAAAATATCGTCCCCACGGCGGGCCGTCCGGCGGTGACGGCGGCAACGGCGGATCGATCGTCGCGATCGCCGACGAAAACGTCTCCACCCTTCTCGATTTCCGATCGCGTCACACGGTTCGCGCGCAGCGCGGCGAGAACGGCCGCGGCAAGTGCCAGCACGGAAAGGCCGGCGAGGATACGATCCTGCGGCTTCCCGTAGGCACCGTGCTGTTCAACGACGAAACCGGCGAAGTGCTCGCCGACCTGGTCGAGCACGGACAGTCGTCGCTGCTTGCGGCCGGCGGACGCGGAGGCCGCGGCAATGCGCGCTTCGCAACGCCGACGCATCAGGCTCCGCGCCGCGCGGATCCGGGAACGCCCGGCGAATCGTTCGACGTGCGGCTCGAGCTGAGGCTGCTTGCCGACGCAGGCCTGGTCGGTCTTCCGAATGCCGGGAAATCGAGCCTGCTTGCCCGCGTCAGCGCCGCGCGGCCGAAGATTGCCGACTATCCGTTCACGACGCTCGCGCCGGTGCTCGGCATGGTCGCGTGGGCACCGGAGAAAAGCTTCGTGCTCGCGGACATTCCCGGCCTGATCGAAGGCGCGCACGAAGGCCACGGGCTCGGAGATCGCTTTCTGCGGCACGTCGAACGAACGGCCGTCCTCGTGCATCTGCTCGACGCGTCCGATCGCACCGTCGACGCCGCGCTCGAGGACTTCCGCACGATCAATCGTGAGCTCGAGGCCTATTCCGCCGAGCTCGCGGCACGTCCGCAGCTGGTTGCGCTGACCAAGATGGATCTGCCGGACGTCGCCGCCGAAGCGGAAGGGCTCACGAGCCGCCTCGCGGCGGAAGGCTACGAAGTGTTCGCGATCTCGTCGGCGACCGGACAGGGTTGCCGCGAGCTGATGACCCGCATCGGTCACGCGGTCGAATCGAATCGCCGCGACCGGCAGGAAGAAAAAGCCGCGAAGGCCGATGCCGCAGCGCTCGCCGCCGGCGGCCAGGAACCGACATGACGCACGTCGAACACAAGCGCGAAATCCTGTCGCGTGCGCGCCGCATCGTCGTCAAGATCGGCAGCTCGGTGCTCGCAACCGCGTCCGGCGTCAACAGCGAGCAGATCGGCCGCATCAGCGCCGAGCTGTGCGCGCTCGCCGAGCAAGGCTTCCAGGTCGTCGTCGTCACGTCCGGTGCGCGCGCGGCCGGGCTCGCGCACCTCGGCCTCACGCGTATTCCGAAGAAGATTCCCGAGCAGCAGGCCGCCGCCGCGATCGGACAGATCCGCCTGATGGCGCTCTACGAGCGCTACTTCAGCGACTTCGGCAAGCACGTCGGACAGGTGCTGCTGACGGCCGACGACCTGCAGGACCGCACGCGCTACCTCAACGCGCAGCGGACGTTCGATCATCTGCTGCGCCACGGCGTCGTGCCGATCGTCAACGAGAACGATTCGGTTGCCATCGACGAGCTCAAGTTCGGCGACAACGATCGCCTGTCGGCGCTCGTCGCCGGTCTTGTCGGTGCCGAGCTGCTCGTGATCCTGACCGACGTCGCAGGGCTTTACGCAGGCGATCCGCGCAGCGGTGACGTACCGCTGGTCGAGCTCGTCGAGGACATCGACGCGCACATCGCGTCCGGCGTTGCCGGCGGAGCCGGTTCCGGTGTCGGCACGGGCGGCATGGCGAGCAAGCTCGTGGCGGCGCGCAGCGCCGCCCATCGCGGCATCGCAACCGTGGTCGCAAGCGGCATGGAGCCGGGCATCCTCGCGCGCATCCTTCATGCGGACGACAGCGCCGGAACGCTGTTTCTGCCGCGCTCGACGCCGATGCGCAGCCGCAAGCACTGGATCGCGCACGGCCTGCCGGTGCACGGCACGCTCGTGCTCGACGCCGGCGCGCTCGATGCAGTGACCAGGAACGGTTCCAGTCTTCTGCCGGCGGGCATCGCGAGCGTCGAAGGCGACTTCGCGCGCGGCGACTGCGTGCGCTGCGTCGACCGCGCCGGGCGCGAATGGGCGCGCGGCCTCGTGGCTTACGATGGTGACGAGTGCCGCCAGATTCGCGGACAGGCAAGCTCGCGCATCGAAAGCACGCTCGGCTATCACGAGAGCGACGAAGTCATTCATCGCGACGATCTCGCCGTGCTCGCCGATTTTGCGGATGCCGGCGCCGACGGCGGCTCCGGCGCGGATCTGTACGCGGAAGCGGCGGCCGCCGAGAAGACGCGATGACCACGTCGACCCAGCAGTCCGCAACCGACTCCGACGCGATCGAACGCGAGATCGAACGCGTATGCCTTCGCTCCAAACGCGCGTCGCGCGTGCTGGCGCAGGCAGGCGACGAACGGCGCAGCGATGCGCTGCGTGCGATCGCGTCGCACATGCGGGAGAGCGCAGACCGGATCCTCGCCGAGAATGCCGTCGATGTGGGCGCCGGCGCCGCCGCAGGGCTTTCGAGCGCGATGCTCGATCGCCTGACGCTCACGCCGCCGCGCATCGAAGCGATGGCCGCCGGCGTCGAGGCGGTCGCCGCCCTTCCCGATCCGCTGCGCACGCCGATCGACGCGTGGACGACGGCACGCGGCCTTTTCATCGAGCAGGTGCGGATCCCGATCGGAGTGGTCGGCGTGATCTACGAATCGCGCCCGAACGTCACGGCGGACGTCGCCGCGCTTTGCCTCAAGTCCGGCAATTCGGTGATCCTCAAGGGCGGAAAAGAAGCGATCCGCTCGAACTCGGCGATCGCTGACGTCGTCGCGCGCGGCATTGCCGGCGCCGGGCTTCCCGAAGATGCGGTCCAGCTCATCCGCTCGACCGACCGCCGCGCGACGGAAGCGATGCTTCGCCGCGACGACACCATCGACGTGATCGTTCCGCGCGGCGGCCCCGGCCTCGTGCGCGCGATCGCCGAGCATTCGCGCGTGCCGGTCATCCGTCACTACGAAGGCATCTGTCATACGTACGTCGATGCGGACGCCGATCTCGAGATGGCCTCCGACATCGCGTTCAACGCGAAAGTTCAGCGGCCCGGCGTCTGCAACGCGATGGAGACGCTGCTCGTGCACGACGAAGTCGCGCGTGAATATCTCGCGGTCATCGCACCGCGCCTGCGCGAAGCCGGAGTGGAGCTGCGCGGCTGCGACAAGACGTGTGCGATCGTTGCCGATGCGACGCCGGCGACGGACGCCGACTGGCACACCGAATACCTCGACCTCATCCTTTCGATCAAAATCGTCTCGTCGCTCGACGAAGCGATCGAGTTCATCAACCAGCACGGCTCGGGTCACTCGGACTGCATCGTTACGCGCTCCAGGCATTCGGCCGACCGGTTCCTGCGCGAGGTCGACTCGGCCACGGTCTACGAAAACGCATCGACGCGTTTCACCGACGGCTTCGAGTTCGGATTCGGCGCCGAAGTCGGAATCTCCACCAACCGGCTGCATGCGCGGGGCCCCATGGGGCTGCGCGAGCTGACGACCTACAAATACATCGTGCGCGGGCAGGGGCATGTGCGCTGACCGCGTGCGGTTCGGCATCCTGGGCGGTACATTCGATCCGGTTCACCTCGGCCACATCGCGAGCGCGAGCGAAATCGCGCGCGCGTTTGCACTGACGCGCGTGCTGCTGGTGCTTTCGGCAAGGCCTCCGCACAAAACCGCCGGCGAAGCTGCACCCGCCGCCGACCGGTGGCAGATGCTCGAGCTTGCAGCGGCCAAGGCCAATGCGAGCTCGCCCGATGTGATCTTCGAGCCGTGTGATATCGAGATGCGCCGCGACGCGCCGTCGTGGACCGTCGACACTCTGAAGGAGATCGCCGGGCGTCACCCTCATTCGGATCTGTTCCTGATCCTCGGCGCCGACGCGTACGCCGAGATCGATTCGTGGAGCCGGCCGGGCGAGATTCCTGCGCTCGCGAACATCATCGTAACCACGCGACCCGGGTGGCCCGTTGCAGCAGGAACGGATGCGAGCCGCGACGCGAACGCGGATGTGAGCGGAATCGCGGGAGCAGACGCCAGCCGGGATGCGCGAGCGGATGTGCCAGTCTCGGCAGCAGACCGCCGCGGCCATGTGCACGACGAGGCGTCGCCCCCACTTCCTCCCGTTGCCGCACGCGAAGATGCCCGTTATGATCCGGCTATCGGCGTGTACGTTCACACGAGCGGCCATACCATTCATGGTCACCGCATTCGGGGCATCGAGGTTTCCTCGAGCGAAATCCGCAGCCGAGTGCGCCGTGGGCTCCCGGTCGAACATCTGACCGGCGACGCCGTTGCCCGATACATTCACCAGCATCGTCTTTACGCTGACGGCGGCACCCCAACGCCGGCCGGCAGCGCAAAATCCAGCCAGGGAGCAGGCAAGGATTGAACCAGTACACCCCACGTGACCTCGCGACGGCGGCAGCCGATCTTGCCGCCGACGGAAAAGCCTTCGACATCATCGTCCTCGATCTCGGCGAGGTCTCTTCGGTCGCCGATTATTTCGTGCTCGCAAGCGGCCACTCGCACATCCAGGTCGAGTCCGTCTGCGATCGCATCGTCGAGGGAATCCAGGAGCGGCTCGCCGCCAGGCCGATCTCGGTCGAAGGGCTCGAGAACGCACAGTGGGCACTGCTCGACTATGGTTCGGTGGTCGTTCACGTATTCCAGGAGAACGTGCGCGAAATCTACGACCTCGAGCGTCTCTGGAGCCATGCACCGCACTGGGAGCATGAGGATTCTTCTGCCCGTCCGGTGGCACGCAAGAATCCGGATCGACCGAAGCGAAGCGCCCGGGTCTGAGCATGTTTCGTCGTACTGTGAGCTTCGTCGCGGCCGTCGCGATCATCGGCGCCGTCGCGTCGCTCGTCTATCTCAATTCGCAGCCGACGACGTTTCGCTGGGGCCCGACCCACGAGACGACGCTGCCACTGGCATGGCTGATCGTCGCGTCGACCGTTGCAGGCGCCGCGCTGGTTTCGATCGCGATGCTGGCGCGCGAAGGACACTGGGCGATGCGGCAATGGAAATTGCTGCGCGCGCTGCGCACGTCCGAGCGCGCAGCCAGACGCCGCTCGGAAGCGCGCGCCTCGGTGCTTGCGGGCCGTCACGCCAAGGCTCGCACCCTTCTTGCCAAAACCGCCAGCGGAGCCTCCGCCGTGATCGACGATGCGGTCGACTTCGGCGAAGCATTCCTCGCTGAAGGACGGGCCGCCGACGGCCGCACCCACCTCGAAGACGCACGCCGCGAGTTCGGCGACGATCCTCGCCTGCTCTACTCGCTCGCGCGCTGCTGCCGCGCGGTCGGAGACCACGCCGCCGCCGTCACGGCCCTCGACCGTGCGGTCGAGGAAATGCCGGCCAGCGTGGCGCTGCATACGCTGCGCCGCGATTGTCTCGTCGACCTCGAATGGTGGTCGCGCGCGGAAGCCGCCCAGCAGCGCGTAGTCGATCTGCTGACCGGCGATCCCGACGAGAAGCAGCGCCTGATCGACATCCGCATGAAGGCTGCCGAGTCCGGCGACGCCGGCGAGCGCGAGACCGCGCTGCGCGGCGTGCTGGCCATGGATCCGTCGTGGCCTGCGGCGGCAACGAGTCGTGCGTCGATGCTGGCCGCGCAGGGAAAGAAGCGCGCAGCGGTCCGGGTTCTCTTCCGAGCGGCCAAAAGGCGCCCCGCCGAAGAGACTCTGCGCGCGCTCGACGCGCTGCTCGAAGACGGCGGCAGCCGCCAGCTGCTGCGCCTGTACCGCAGGCTGGGACGCGCGCACCCCCACAGCAGCGAGATTTCGCTGCACCACGCGGCGCAGCTGATTCGCCTCGGCCGCACCGTCGAGGCCGCGACGCTGATCCGCGAGCTCGGCGAGCTGGTTGGACGCGATGCGGCAGTCGCCGAAAGCCTGCGCGCGAAAATGCTCGAAGGACAGGCGGATTCGAGCGGGGTCAACGAGGCCTTGCGGCGCGCGCTCGACAAGTCGCTCGAGGCCTGAAGCCGGCGCGCGCCGGCCCGGCCGATCGGCGCTTCAACCCACGAACCGCCGCGGCGGCAATACTCGGCCACACCCGAAAAGGAACGCTTTTCCGCCCCGATAGGCGCTTGCGTTAGAGCGACGCCTCTCAGTAGAACCGCCTGTCTCGTTCGCCTGGCCGGCAGCGAACACAGGGGTGGAATGTCGAACAGCTTTGCATGCGCCAGGCGGCGGTCTCGTCGCCCGAAGATCCTCGCAGTCTGCTCTCTCGCACTGACCTGGCTCGCGGCCTTCTCCGCGCCTGCGTTCGCGACTGCGGCGGCCGGCACGAAGCCGGTCGCTGAGCTGCTGCGTGACGACGGCACGCTCGACCTCGGTACGGGCTACAACGGAACGGTCAGCCTGGCAGGCTTCCGCATGGAGACCGCGCCGGACGGCTCGCCGCGCTTCGTCGCCGACCAGGTGACGAACGATGCGACCGCGGATTCCGACGCGCAGGCCGCCGCACCGCTGCCCGGCTCGGGAAACTGGGATACACGTTTTGCGGGCCCGCCCGGCGTCAGCGGCACGGTCAGCGCACTCGCTGTGATCGGAACCGACCTTTACGTGGGCGGAGATTTCCTGACGGCGGGCAGCGTCCCAGCGAGCCGCATCGCGAAATGGAACGGATCGTCGTGGTCGGCTCTCGGCACCGGCGTCAACTCCGAGGTTCACGCGCTCGCGGTGATCGGAACCGATCTGTATGCCGGCGGCTTCTTCCTGAACGCCGGCGGCGTTCCGGCGGCGCACGTCGCCAAGTGGAACGGCTCGGCGTGGTCGGCTCTCGGCAGCGGCACCAATTCGGACATCCGCGCGTTCACCGTCGTCGGCACCGATCTTTACGCGGGCGGGCTGTTTACGACGGCCGGAGGCAACGCGGCCAACCGCGTTGCCCGATGGAACGGCAGCACGTGGTCGGCTCTCGGCGTCGGGGTCAACGGCTCGGTGGTTTCGCTCGCGACGATCGGCACCGATGTCTACGCGGGCGGTTACTTCACGACCGCCGGCGGCGCCGCCGCCAATCGCATCGCCAAATGGAACGGCACTGCGTGGTCGGCGTTGTCGACGGGCACCACCGGCCCGGTGCTGTCGCTGGCCGTGATCGGCACCAGCCTCTATGCCGGCGGATCGTTCACGTCGGCCGGCGGTACGTCGGCAAACAACATCGCGCGCTGGAGCGGGGTTTCGTGGTCGGCGCTCGGCAGCGGCACCGACAGCGACGTATTCGCGCTCACGGTGGTCGGCACCGATCTTTATGCAGCCGGCGAATTCACGACCGCCGGAGGAAATGCCGCCGACACGGTCGCGAGGTGGAACGGGTCGGCGTGGTCGGCGATCGGATCGGGCACCAACAACGCGATCAATGCGCTCGCTGCGATCGGCACGAGAATTTACGCCGGCGGCCTCTTCACGATCATCGGCGGCCAGTCGGCGACCGCCGTCGGACAGTTCGACGGCCTTTCGTGGTCCACACTCGGCAGCGACAGCGGATCCGGCATGAATGACTCCGTTCTGTCGCTGGCGGTGATCGGAACCAATCTTTACGCGGCCGGATACTTCACGAGCGCCGGGGGAGTAGCGGCCAGTCACATCGCACGCTGGAACGGTCTGACGTGGGCTCCGCTCGGCACCGGAACCAACGCCGAGGTCTACGGGCTGGCTGTGATCGGCTCGGATCTTTATGCCGGCGGTGCGTTCACGACGGCCGGCGGCATATCGGTCAATCGCGTCGCCAAGTGGAACGGATCGACGTGGTCCGCGCTCGCAAGCGGCGCCAACGACGACGTCTATGCCGTCGTGGCGATCGGAACGAGCCTCTACATCGGTGGAGTGTTCACGAGGGCCGGCAACACGAACGCCGATTCGATCGCACGCTGGAACGGGACCGCATGGTCCGCGCTCGGCTCGGGAGTCGACAACGTCGTCAGCGCTCTTGCCGCGATCGGAACCGATCTGTACGCCGGTGGAGCATTTCTCAATGCCGGCGGATCGCCGGCCAATCACGTCGCGAAATGGAACGGGACGACGTGGTCCGCGCTCGGCGCGGGCACCGCCAGCGACGTCTTCGCGCTCGCGTCGGTCGGCACCGATCTCTACGCAGGCGGTAATTTCACGACCGCCGGAGGCGTTGCGGCGCTTCGCATCGCGAAGTGGAACGGAGTGGCGTGGAGCGCGGTCGGCGGCGGCATGAACAGCCTCGTCTACTCGCTTGCCGGTTTCGGAACCGATCTGTACGCCGGCGGATTGTTCTCGGACGCGGGCGGAACGCCCGCCGACTCGGTCGCGCGATGGGACGGCGTCGCATGGAACGCGCTCGGCAGCGGCACGAGCGACAGCGCGTCCGCATTCGCGATGGTCAACTCGGATCTCTACGTGGGCGGGGATTTTCGCGCGGCCGGCGGCACCGCGTCTTCGTTCATCGGCCTTTTCTATACGGGCCTGTGCGGCAACGGCACCGTCGATGTCGGCGAGACCTGCGATCCGGTCGCCGCGCCGTCGTCGATCTGCTGCAACGCGACGACCTGCCAGCTCGCAAGCGCCGGAACCAGTTGTCACGAGAAGCAGGGGCCGTGCGATCAGGCCGCAACCTGCAACGGATCGACGGCGACGTGTCCGTCGACTGCGTTTCTTCCGTCGACGACGGTCTGCCGCAGCGCGGCCGGAGTCTGCGACGTTGCCGAGACGTGCACGGGATCGAGCGCGTTCTGCCCGGGCAACGGATTCGTCAGCGCCGCGAGCGAATGCCGCGGCGCAGCCGGCAACTGCGACGTCGCCGAAACCTGCACGGGATCGTCGGCTGCGTGCCCTGCCAACGCGTTCGCGCCAACGACGGTCACGTGCCGGTCTTCCGCCGGCGTCTGCGACTCGGCCGAAAAATGCACCGGCTCGGCGGCCACCTGCCCGGCCGATACGCTGGTGGCATCGACGACGACCTGCCGCAGCACGGCCGGAGTGTGCGACGCTGCCGAAAGGTGCACCGGCGCGAGTGCCGTGTGCCCGCCGGACGTGCTGGCCACCACCGCCACGACCTGCCGCGCATCGGTCGGCCCATGCGATCAGACCGAGCAGTGCACCGGCACGGCGCTGTCGTGTCCGACCGATATCGTCGCGCCGACTTCCGTTGTCTGCCGGCCGTCGGGAGGCGTCTGCGACGTCGCGGAAAACTGTACCGGAACTTCCTCCTTGTGCCCTGCCGCCGCGTTCGTGCCGTCGTCGACGGTGTGCCGCAGCGGCGGTGACGTATGCGATTCGGCCGAGCGCTGCACGGGTTCGAGCGCAGGATGCCCTGCCGACGTCTTTGCTTCTCCCGCAGTCGTCTGTCGCGGCTCGAGCGGTGTGTGCGACAGCGTCGAGAACTGCACGGGCTCTTCGGGAAGCTGTCCGGCCGATGTGCTCGCGACGACGTCGCTGACGTGCCGCGGGTCGGCCGGCGCATGCGACACGGTGGAAAAATGCACCGGCACCAGCGCACTGTGCCCGCCCGATACGCTGCTCCCGACGTCTTCGGTTTGCCGCATCTCGGCCGGAACGTGCGACGTCGCCGAGCTCTGCACCGGCACCGGCCCGGCATGCCCCGTCGATGCGTTCGTGCCGTCGTCGACGACCTGTCGCGACGCGGCCGGCACGTGCGATCTCGTCGAGCACTGCACGGGAAGCACCGCGAGCTGCCCCGCCAACGCGTTCACGCCGTCGACCGTGACGTGCCGCGGGTCGGCAGGAATCTGCGATTCGGTCGAGAAGTGCACCGGTTCGACGGCCGCATGCCCGGCCGACACGCAGTCGAGCTCGACCACCGTCTGCCGAAGCGCGGCCGGAGTCTGCGATACGGCCGAGACCTGCACCGGTTCGGGCATTGCGTGTCCGGCCGACGCGCTTGCGAGCTCCACCGCAGTCTGCCGCGGCGCCGTCAGCCCGTGCGACGCCGCCGAAACCTGCACCGGAGCGGACATCGCGTGTCCGGCCGACATCGTCGCATCGTCGGCGATCACATGCCGCGCGTCGGCGGGAATCTGCGACGTCGCCGAACAGTGCGACGGAACCAGCGCGAGCTGCCCGGCCAACGCGTTCGTGCCGACGCAGGCGATGTGCCGCAGCAGCGCAGGCGTCTGCGACGTGGCCGAGTTCTGCAGCGGCTCCGCGGCCGCGTGTCCTTCGAACGCGCTCGCGACATCGTCCGTGGTCTGCCGCACGTCGGGCGGCTCGATCTGCGACTCGAGCGAAACCTGCACCGGAACGTCGACGGCGTGCCCGGCCGACGTCCTTGCGACTTCGTCGACGGTCTGCCGCGCTGCAACCGGCGCGTGCGACGCGGTCGAGACCTGCACCGGTTCCACTTCGAGCTGTCCGGCCGATTTGCTGGCCGCGTCGACCGTGACGTGCCGCGCCGCGATCAGTCCGTGCGACGCGGCTGAGACCTGCACCGGATCGGGCATCGCGTGCCCGGCCGACGTCGTTGCATCGACGTCGGTGACGTGTCGCGCGTCGGCCGGAGTCTGCGACGTGGCCGAGCAGTGCAACGGCACCAGCGCGAGCTGCCCGGCCAATGCGTTCGTCCCGACTTCGACGATGTGCCGCAGCACCGCAGGCGTGTGCGACGTGGCCGAGTTCTGCAGCGGGTCCGCGGCCGCGTGTCCTTCGAACGCGCTTGCGACATCGTCCGTGGTCTGCCGCACGTCGGGCGGCTCGATCTGCGACTCGAGCGAAACCTGCACGGGAACTTCGACGTCGTGCCCCGCCGACGTGCTTGCGCCGTCGACGACGGTCTGCCGCACCGCAACCGGCGTATGCGACGCCGCCGAGACGTGCACCGGCTCGACATCGGTCTGCCCTGCGGATGCGCTGGCCGCGTCGACCGTGACGTGCCGCGCGGCGATCAGTCCGTGCGACGCCGCCGAAAAATGCACGGGCACAGGCACCGCGTGTCCGGTCGACATCGTCGCGTCGTCCACGACGACGTGCCGCGCGTCGGCCGGCGTCTGCGACGTCGCCGAGCAGTGCAACGGAACCGGCGCCGCCTGTCCGGCCGATTCGTTCGTGTCGTCGCAGACGTCGTGCCGCGCGTCGACGGGCGTCTGCGACACCACCGAGTTCTGTACCGGTGCGTCGGCAAACTGCCCGGCCAATTCGTTCGAAGCGTCGTCGGTCGTCTGCCGATCCTCCGGCGGCATCTGCGACAGCGCCGAGCGCTGCAGCGGCTCGACCGCGTCGTGTCCGGGCGACGTCCTGGCCGCGACGACGACCATCTGTCGCGGCCAGGCCGGCGTCTGCGATACGGCCGAGGCCTGCAATGGCAGCTCCCCGGCTTGTCCTGCCGATTCGCTCGCGTCGTCGTCGCTGACGTGCCGCGCAGCGGTCAGCGCCTGCGACGCCGCCGAGACGTGCACCGGGACGGGTACCGCGTGTCCGGCCGACATCGTCGCATCTTCGGCGGTCACGTGCCGCGCGTCGGCGGGAGTCTGCGACGTCGCCGAGCAGTGCAGCGGAACCAGCGCGAGCTGCCCCGCGGACGTGTTCGTGCCGACCTCTACGATGTGTCGCGGCAGCGCAGGCGTCTGCGACGTGGCCGAGTTCTGCACGGGCGCGTCGGCAGCATGTCCGGCGAACGACCTCGCCTCGACATCCGTCGTCTGCCGCGCATCGGCCGGCGCAATCTGCGACAGCGCCGAACACTGCACGGGCGCGAGCGTGTCGTGCCCGGGCGACGTGCTCGCAAGCTCGACGACCGTGTGCCGCATCGCGACCGGTCCGTGCGACGCGGTGGAAAACTGCACCGGTGCGTCCGCGATCTGTCCGGCCGACTCGCTTTCCGCAACGAACGTCGTCTGCCGCGCCGCAGCCGGCAGCTGCGACGTCGTCGAGAACTGCACCGGCGCAAGCTCTTCGTGTCCGACGGATGTCGTCGCATCGTCCGCAACGACCTGCCGCGCGGCCGCCGGCGTCTGCGACGTCGGCGAGCTCTGCACCGGAAGCAGCGGCGCGTGCCCGGCCGACGGATTCGTCTCGACGCAGACCACGTGTCGCGCGGCTGCCGGCGTCTGCGACGTTGCCGAGACGTGCAGCGGGAGCTCGCCGAGCTGTCCCGCCAATTCGTTTGCCGGCTCGACGCTGGTCTGCCGCGTCTCCGGCGGCGCGATCTGCGACTCGGCGGAAACGTGCACCGGATCGTCCGCTTCGTGCCCGGCCGACGTCCTCGCGAGCTTATCGACCGTGTGCCGCACGGCAACCGGGCCGTGCGATGCCGCCGAACGATGCACCGGAACCAGCGGAGTCTGTCCGGGCGATGCGCTCGCGACGTCTTCGACCGTCTGCCGCGCGAGCGCGAGCGTCTGCGACGTGGTCGAGAGCTGCACGGGACAATCTTCGGATTGTCCGCCCGACTCGGTCGGCCCGTCGTCCACGGTTTGCCGTGCAGTCGCCGGCGTGTGCGACGTCGCCGAGCACTGCACGGGTGCGACACCGACATGCCCTACCGATGTGTTCACGGCATCGTCGGCGCTTTGCCGCGCGGCCAGCGGCATCTGCGATGCCGCCGAGAACTGCTCGGGTGAGAGCGCCGCGTGTCCTGCCGACGGCTTCGCGTCGTCGCAGACGACGTGCCGCGTGTCGGGCGGCGCGTGCGACAGCGCCGAGACGTGCACCGGCAGCTCGACCGACTGTCCGGCCGACGTGCTGGCTTCGTCGGCAACGACGTGCCGGTCATCGCAGGCCGTCTGCGATGCGGCCGAGCACTGCGACGGAACCTCGGCGGCGTGTCCGGCGAACTCATTCGCACCGACGACGACCGTCTGCCGCACACCGAACGGAATCTGCGACGTGGCCGAGCATTGCACCGGCACGGCGATCCAGTGTCCGGCCAATGTGTTCGCGCCGTCGTCGGCGCTCTGCCGTGCGGCCGCCGGCGATTGCGACGTCGCCGAGAGCTGCAGCGGCACCTCGCAGTTCTGCCCCGGCAATACGTTCAAGCCCGCAGGGTCGACTTGCGGCAATTCGGGCGACACCGAATGCGACGATCCGGACGAATGCGGCGGCGGCGGCACCTGCGCCAGCAACTCGGCGGCCGATGGAAGCGCGTGCAACGACGACAGCATCTGTTCGAGCGACCAGTGCAGCGCCGGCACGTGCGTGTCCGAGCCGTCCGCAGACTGTCCGCTGCTTCCGATCGGCCAGGCGCCGGGCGATGCGTTCGGCGCGGCCACGGCGCTGACTGCGGACTATCTCGTGGTCGGTGCGCCGGCGTCCGGCAACCAGGGATCGGGCAAGGTGCACGTGTTCGTTCCGTCCGGCGAGTCGTACGTCGAGCAGACACAGCAGGCTCCGATCGCCGTACCGTTTACCGACGCGACGGCCGCGAGCGGCGCCGACTTCGGGACGTCGGTCGATGCCGACGCGAACACCATCGTCGTCGGCGCGCCGTCCGACGTGGTTGCCGGCGAGCCCGTGTCGTCCGGATCGGCTTCGGTCTTTTTCTGGAACGGAACGGCGTGGGATCTCCAGCAGAAGCTCGTCGATGCGAGCGGCCTCTGCATCGGGCTCGGCAGCGACGTCGCGATCAGCGGCGACACCATTGTCCTCGGCGCACCGGGCGGTGACTGTGCGCTCGTCTTCGAGCGAGCGGGCGGAGTCTGGTCGCTGGCGGATCAACTCAACGGCGCGGCAGGAACGCGCTTCGGAGCGAGCGTCGATGTTTCGGGCGACTCGATCCTGGTCGGCGCTCCCGGTGCGACGTCCGGCGACACCTGCGCTGCCGGGGAAGAAGTGCTGGCGTTCCATCGAGGCGTTTCCGGCTGGAGCCTCGAAGACACCATCGAAAGGCCGGGCGACGAATGCTTCACGCAGTTCGGCGCGGTCGTCGCGCTCGACGGCAACACGGGCGTCGTCGGTGCTCCGTCCTACGATGTCGGAGCGACCGATGCAGGCATCGCTTACGTCGTCACGCGGACCGGCGGCGCGTGGGACGTCACGAACCTGCTCAATCCATTCCCAGCAGCCTTGGCGGGCGCACACTTCGGCTCGTCGGTCGATATTCGCGCCAACGCGATCGTCGTCGGTGCGCCCGGTGTCGCGGCGTATCTGTTCCAGCTTCCTGCCGAGGCTGCGTCCGTCCGCGCAGCATCGTCGTGGCAGCCGGTTCGTCCGTATCTTCCGCCGGCAGGCTTCCCTGCGGCCGCGAGCGGATTCGGATCTTCGGTTTCGGTCGCAGCCGGCATCGCTGCGGTTGGAGCACCGGGCGAATCGCCGAACGGCTTTGCAGGCGCGGGTGCGGTCTACATCGGAAGCTCGGTCGACGTGCCGGACGTCTGCGGCGACGGAGCCACGACATCGCCGGAAGAATGCGACGACGGCGACACGGAGTGGTCGCCGGGCGAGCTCTGCAGCGCAACGTGCACTCTTGTCGCGTGCGGTGATTCCAACGATTCGGGATCGCTGACGGCAAGCGATGCGCTGTTCGCGCTGAGAACCGCCGTCGGCACGGCGACCTGCGATCTCGCGGTCTGCGACGTGAGCGGCAACGGAACAATTGCAGCATCCGATGCGCTGCTGATCCTCAAGAAGGCGGTCGGCGGGAATATCGAGCTGAGCTGCGGCTAGCTCGCCGGCCGCGTCGAGCGTTGATTCATGCGGCCCGACACCGCTCGTTTCGATGCCGCTACGGGCGATGGACTTGTTGTTGCGATGCGCAGCACGACGCCACACCGATCACTCTGAGCGCTGATGCGTCGGGACGAAACCTGGGTCACATTCCCCGCGGAATGTTCATGCACCAGCGACTACGGCAACCCGGCCGACTCGGTTCGCGCTCCACGACGGGCCACGGCGCCAAACGAGAAAGGGCGCTCATGCAATGCATGAGCGCCCTTCTGCTTTACGTCAGGCCGACGTACCGGCGTACCTTACGGGCCCGGTATCGTCGTCGATGTCGTGCTGGTCGTGGTCGTCGGCGGCGGGCACGCCGGGACACAGTTGCCGTATCCGCAGCACGTGTTGACGACGCAGCGCTCGCCGACGCCACAGTCGGTGCTTGCTGAGCACGCCGTGCCGCAAACGGCCTCATGCATGCATTCGCCACACGCGGTTTCCGCGGTCGGGAAGATGAAACAATCCCCCCCGCACGAAGCGAATCCGGGCCCACACGTCCCTACACAGCCGGCAGTGGTTGTCGTCGTGCTGGTCGTCGTCGTCGTGCTGGTGCTGGTCGTGGTGGTCGTGGTGGTCGTCGGGTTGCAGATGTTGGGACAATAGAAATCGCGGTCGGCGCATCCGTCGTTGTAGATGCACGAGAGCTGGTCGCAGAAGCAGTTCGTGCTCTCACCTCCGCACTGGCCGAAGCAGCTTCCCGGAGGAAGAGTCGTCGTGGTCGTGCCCTGCACGCACTGGTTGTTGTCGCAGAAGTTGCCGGGGCCGCAGTCGCCGCACTGGATCGGCGTGCCGCACCCGTTGTCGATTTCGCCACACTGGGCATTCAGGCTCGCGCAGTCCTGCTGCTCGCAGCACTTGCCGAATTTGTCGGTCGGCGTCTGGCGCAGGCAGAGCTTGCTCTGGCAGCTCTTGTGAACGTGACAGGTCGCGCCGTCCGGCTTGCCGCCGGCCTGGGCGACGCCTGAGGTCACAAAAACACCCACCGCAAGAATTACAGCTATCGAGATTTTCTTCATGGACCCCTCTTTGACGGCTCTACGATCCCTCAGGCCGCTGGGTCTTTTTTCGCACGCGTTCCCCAAGAGGACAAGGGGGGCGGGCCGCTTTCGTGCGGAATTCAAAGGATTTTCTTGGTCAGCGTCCCGGGAAAACCCGGCACGAAAGTCGTCGTCAGCCTTCGATATGACCGGCGACGACCGCCAGACCGGCCAGGTCATGCACGTCGTGGCGCTGCTCCGGCACGGCAATGACCGGCACATCGGCGGGAAGGTTGGCCTCGAACGCTTCGCGCCGTACGGCCTGGGCAAGGGCCTGGACGAGAAACCCCTCGAGTGTATCGATCATCCACCCGGCGACGTCCGGGGCGAACCCGGCATCGAGCAGCGCGTTGCGAAGACGCTCGCAGCGGCCGCGGCGGCCGCCTTGGGGCTCCGCGCCCAGACCGTCGGCCGGGCCACACTCCTCCAGGCCGGCGAGGGTCTTGATCTCCTCCGGCTCGTCGAGGCCTTCCCCGCCATGCACCCGGTTCATCACGACGCCGCGCAGGCGGACGCCCAGCTCCTGCATGCGGGCAACAAGGCCCTCGGCATCCTCGAGCACCTGTTCGTCCGGCCCGGTGACCAGCACGAAGGCTGTCGACGGCGCCTGCAGCAGCTCGCGGACCTTGCGGCTGCGGGCAGTCACGCCGTCGACCAGGGTTTCGATTGCTGCGAAGAACGCCGCGATCTCGGTCAGCGTCTGCAGGCCGGTCGCTTCCTCTACTTTTTCGAACACGAAGCGCGCGCCGCGGCTCGCGGTCTTCCAGGCCATCCATCCGGCCGATGCGGGGCGCGCCAGCCAGCCGAGCACGCTGCGGTCGAAGAAATCCTCGAGCCGGCGCGGCGCCTCGAGGAAATCGAGCGCGTGGCGCGACGGCGGCGTGTCGAGCACGATCAGGTCGTACTCGCCGGTCTCTTCGATCCGGCAAAGCTCTTCGATCGCCATGTATTCGGTCGAGCCGGCGAACGAGCGCGACAGGTTCTGGTAGAACGGATTCGCAAGAATCGTCTCGCGCACCTCAGCGGTCGGCGAATGGCGCGCAATGAACTGGTCCCACGCGCTGGTCTGATCGAGCATGCCGGCCGACAGCGAAGCCTTTGGATGAAGCCCGGCCTCTTCGAAACGCGTGGCATCGATCTGTTCGCCGCCGGTTCTCAGATCCCCGACGCCGAGCGACTGCGCGAGGCGGCGCGCCGGATCGATCGTCAGCACCATCGAGCGCCGGCCCTCGAGCGCGCCGCGGAGCGCGAGCGCTGCGGCAATGGTGGTCTTGCCGACGCCGCCGCTGCCGACGCAGACGACGATGCGGCTGCCCGTGAGGAGCTCTGCGAACGTCACTTTTCGACTCCTGCGGCGTCCGGCGCGGTGGGCGAATCGTCCGGCAGCATCGCGGCCAGCTGCCCGGCTTCGGCGCGACCAAACTCCTCGGTGGCAATGAGCGGCAGCCGGAATGCCGGAAGTCCGGTCTCGGCTTCGATGCGTGCAATCGCAGCCGACTGCACTCCCTGCCATTCGATCGCCGCATCGACCGCCTGCCGCAGCAGGTCGCGCAGCGCATCGCGTCCATTCGCGGGCGGCGGCAATCGATCGAGCCTCGCCAGAGCGTCGTGCGCACCGTCCGGAACCGCATCCCTCGTGCGATTCATGAACAGCGTCCCGATCGGCAGGTGCAGCGAATCGCGAAGGCGCGCAACGATCGAGCACGCTTCGGTAACGGGCATTTCTTCGGGAGTGGCAACGACGTGCACGCACGTGCGCGACGGGTCGGCGAGCATCGACTGCACGCGCGCTGCCTCACGGTGCACGAGCCCGCTGCGGAACGTTGCCGTCGCAGCAGCAGGCATCTGCAGATACTGAAGACTGTGTCCCGATGCGCCCGCATCGACGAAGATGCGCTGCCAGACCGGCTCGCCGTCGGCCATCCGCCGATTGGATTCGTACCAGACCTTGCCGACGGTCATCAACTCCTTCAGGCCGGGCGCACCGTCGACGAACACGCGGTAAAGGCGGCTCTGGAATACCAGTGCGAGCACGCGCTTGATCGGCACGACCATGCGAAGATATTCCGCGAGGGCCTCGTCTCCGGCGAGCGCGAGCAGCGTAAGGCGCGGCGCGAGGATCGACAGCTGTCCGGTCGCAAGGCTTTCCTGGTTGAACAGGCGCGCGACGCCGCCTGCACCTCCGAACTCGACGACGAGCGTGCGAAGGCCGCGAGACGCAGCACGAAGCGCAAGCGCAGCCGTCACGGTGGACTTGCCCACACCGCCCTTGCCGACCACGAACTGAAGAGGCACGTCCATCGCTCGGGCGAGCGTGCCCGCCACATCTCGCGTTGGCAATCCGGCACCGCTCGTTCAGACTCGTCCGGGATGTCGCGCGTTTTTTCGCCGCCTGCGTACGTTTGCGCAATTGCGCTCGCGGCGATGTCCATCGTCACAGCATGCGATCGCCCCCGGCAAGCCGGCGAGGCTCGACCGGCCGCTCGTGCGCCGCTCGTCGTGCTCGGCCTCGATGCGGGAACGTGGGATCTTCTCGATCCGTGGATCGAGCGCGGGCTGCTGCCGAATCTCGCGCGCCTGCGCGACGGCGGAGCACACGGCGTGCTTCGCTCCACGCAGCCGAGCAATTCTCCGGTGATCTGGACGTCGATCGCCACCGGCAAGGTCCCGGAAAAAACCGGCATCACGTGGTTCGTGCGTTTTCCGAACGGACCGGGAAAGCCGGTTCCCGTCGACCGGCGCGAGCTCAAGACGAGCACGCTCTGGAACATGATGGGCCGCGAGCGCATCGATGTCGCGGTGCTCGGCTGGTACGTCACGTGGCCCGCCGAGCACGTCAACGGCCGGCTGCTCACCGACCTCGCGCATTTCGGCAACATCGAAGCATCGCGCTGGCCGCCGAGTTATCTGTGGGAGCTGCCGCCGGTGTCGGAGAAAGACGCCATCGCGGCAATGCCGCGCTTCATGAACTTCGCCTACGACCCTGCAAAGGCCGTCAAGAAGGAGGGCGAGAAGCCGTCGCTCGATTATCTCGTCTACGACCGTTTCGTGCGCGCGTGGAGTCGCGATCGCTACTACCTCGAGGCGGCCAACCGGACGCTCTCCGACGGCCCGCTTCCGGAAGCCTTTTTCCTCTATCTGCGCGGCACCGACGACGTCCAGCACGGGTTCTGGAAGTTCATGGATCCGGCGGCATTCGCTCCCCGCCCCGGGCCGAACGGCAAACAGCTCGGAGGCACCACCGAGGTTCCACCGGAGGACGTCGCTGCATTCGGCAAAGTGATCGAGCGCTACTGGCAGTGGATCGACGAGGAAGTCGGAAAGCTTCTCGCGCACTACGCGAAAAGTCCGCCGCTGGTCATCGTGTGCTCCGACCATGGCGCCGGACCGGCGGTCGGCGACTACCAGGTCGAGGTGCCCGAGTACCTGCATCTTTCCGGGTCGCATCGCATCGACGGCATCGTCGTCGCGAGCGGGCCGGGCATTCGAAAGGGCCAGGCGATCGAAGGCGCGACGATCTACGACATCGCACCGACGATCCTTCATGCGATGGGCCTGCCGATCGGCAAAGACATGGACGGCCGCGTGCTGAACGACATGTTCGACGGGGAGCTTGCCGCGCGTCCCGATCGCATCATCGACACGTGGGATACCGCCGGAACGGGGGCCGGTGCATCGCCCGAGCTCCCTGCCGACGTCGACCAGAAGATGCTCGAGCACCTGCGCTCGCTCGGCTACATCGGGCAGTGAGTCGGGCGGGGTCTCTGCAGGCTTCGACTTGCCCCCGCGACCGGCGACGATACGCTCGGACCATGTCTTCACTACGAAGTGCCGGAAATGCTCGAAACGCCGGAAATGCTTTCGAGCGGGCGGGGCGCGGCCTTCGCAGCCTGCGGCCGGCGACCGCCGCCCTCGCCGTCCTCTGGACACTCGCAGCAGCCGACATCATCGCGATGACCGGATGCGGCGCGGGGCCGACCATTCCCGAAGGCGACCTCTACCGCGAAGCATCGCTGGCTCTCGAAGACGAGAGCTACACGACCGCGATCAGCAGCTACAAGAAGCTCCTCGAGGAATACCCGTTCTCGGACAAGGCCGAGATCGCAGCGATCAACATCGCGCTCGCGCACTACCTCAACGACGAGTTCAGCGAAGCGATCGTCGCGTTCAACGATTTCGAGCGGCTCTATCCGGTGAGCCCGCTGCTTCCGTTCGTAAGCTATACGATCGGCATGTGCTGGCTCGACCAGGCGCGCGACGGCGAGCGCGATCCGACGCCGTCGGAAGAAGCGCTGCGCCAGTTCCAGAAAGTCGCTGGCGAATTCCCGAACACGATCTATGCCGACCTGTCCGTCTTCCGCGAGCAGGAGGCGCGCGAGAACCTCGCCGCGCACGAGCTCGTCGTCGGCGACTACTATCGCCAGCGCAAGCGATTCGACGCGGCGATCGGCCGCTACAAGTTCGTCGTCAGCGAATATCCGACGACCGAAAACGCCGGGCGCGCGGCTGCGCGGTTGAAAGATCTCGAAGTCGAAATCGCGTCGTCGAGCAAACCGGACAAGCCCGATCGGCCCGGCGATGCGACGACACCGACGACGTCGACGCCGTCGACTGCCCCGCTCCCGCCCGCTCCTGTCACCGGAAACGCATCCCCCGCATCCGGCACCCCGCCGGCCACCACCGGAACCCCTGGCGCCGCGGGCCAGACCGCAACTTATTAAATGGGGACAGGTACAATTTCGTAAGTCAGCGAAATCGTACGGTTCAGATTTTACGGTCGCGGCTCGGGCTCCAGCAGCCGCGATTGCAACGCGGCCACAGTCGCCGGACTCACTCCCGTCCATTCCAGATAGGCTTCGGCCGAGCCCCAACGCGCGTCCATGTCGGCGAGCATCTTGCGCATGCGCTCGGCCGGACTGCCGCAAAGATACAGAACGAGCTCGGTATCGAAGCCTTCGCTTTCCATCATCGCACGCGTCGATTCGACGAACGGCGCGAGGTAGCGCTCGGAGATCGCGTAGTCGGCGACGATGACTTCGTCGTCCACGCCGAGCACGCGCAGAAGCACCGCCGCGACTACACCGGTGCGGTCCTTGCCGCCCGTGCAATGAAAGACGGTGGCCGGGGCATCGGGCGCCGCGAGATGCTCGAAGATCTCGCGAATGACCGGCGCGCCTTCCTGCAGCATCTCGAGATAACGGCTCTGCAGATCGACCTTCTCCCAGTCGATGCGCGAGTCGGTGATGCTGAGCGAGACGCGCACCAGCGGCGTGTGACGATGACGGTCGGAAGCGGCCGCAAAGTCGCCGGCGCCATGATGGGTCAGCTCGAGGTCGCTGCGCAGATCGTAGATGCGGCCGATCGCGAACGTCTCGAGAACCTCTGCATCGGCCGCGGTCAGGTTCGTGAGGCGATCCGAACGGAAGACCAGGCCCGGGCGAATCCGCCGACCATCCTTGCCCTCGAGCCCGCCGAGGTCACGGAAGTTGTAGGCCCCTTCGAGGGGAATGCGGGTGCTGGTCACTGCGGGAATGTTCCATGGACGCGGGGGCATCACCAAAAGACGGCGCGGCCGTTCTGCGGTTGACCACACGTCCCCTGCCCGCTATACCCACCTCACCTTATTCAGAGTGGCGGAGGGAAGGGCCCTGCGATGCCACAGCAACCGGCCAGTCGAAAGACTTGGTGCTGGTGCTAAGTCCCTCACTCCCGGATTGTCCGAGGAGTGGAAGATAAGGTCGAGACTGCCTTCTCTCGCGGCACCTCTTCCTTGTCATGCAGACGGAAGGGGTTTTTTTGTACCCGACGCTCGAAAAGCAGCACGAAAGCTCCCGGGAACGCCCTCGCGTTCTCGTCGTCGGCGCCGGTGCGCTCGGCTGCGCGGCGGCACGCACGCTCGCGCAGGACGGCTCGGTTGCGATCACCCTCGTCGATTTCGACGACGTCGAGCTTTCGAATCTGCAGCGCCAGGTCCTCTACAACGACGAAGATCTCGGCCGCTCCAAAGTCGCCGCGGCCGCTGCGCGGCTCGCCGAAGAGTTCGGCGTCACCATCGAGACGGTCCATGCACGCTTCGATGACGAAAACGGCGCGGCGCTCGTCGCCGGCGCCGATCTCGTGATCGATGCGACCGACGATCCCGCAACCAAATTCCTGATCGCACGCCTGTCGTCCGCAAGCAGAGCGCCGTCGGTCTATGCCGGCGTCGCCCGCACCGGCGGCCAGTGGATGCTCGTCGTGCCCGGAAAATCCGCGTGCCTGGAATGCGTTTTCCCGAAGCGGGCGTTTGAATCCCAGAATGCCGAAGGCTGCGCCGCGCTCGGCATCCTCGCACCGGTCGCGGGATTTGTCGGCGCAATGCAGGCGATCACTGCCCTCGCCTTCCTTCACGACCCGGCCAGCGTGGTGGCGGGAAGGCTTCACCTTTACGAGCTGACCGGCGCGCGCTCGCGGCACATCGATTTTCCGATCGACGATGCGTGCGGATGCCGCGCTGCGAGAAGCAAAATTTTACCAGGAACACTCGCCGCAGACGCGGCGTTGGAACTACGTTTCGAGGAGACCAGATCATGAGCTTTACAACCGGACTGAAGTGCCGCGAGTGCGGCGAAGCCTATCCGTGGAGCCCGCTGCACGTCTGCGAGCTGTGTTTCGGACCGCTCGAGGTGCAGTACGACTACACCGCGATCTCCAAGGTACTGACCCGCGAGCTGGTCGAGTCGCGTCCGCGCAACCTGTGGCGCTACCGTGAGCTGCTGCCGTGCAGCGACGATCCGCAGGTGGGCCTTTATTCGGGCTTCACGCCGCTCGTCAAAGCCGACCGGCTCGCCAAGGTGCTTGGTGTAAAGGAGCTCTGGGTCAAGGACGACTCGTGCAACCATCCGACCTTCTCGTACAAGGATCGCGTGGTGTCGGTCGCGATCAGCGCGGCGATCGAGTTCGGATTCGATACGGTTTCGTGCGCGTCGACCGGCAACCTTGCGAACTCGGTTTCCGCGCACGCCGCCCGCGCCGGGCTTCGATGCTTCATCTTTATCCCGAACAATCTCGAGCGCGGCAAGGTCATCGGTTCGACGATCTATGATCCGACCGCGGTCGCAATCTCGGGCAACTACGACGACGTCAATCGGCTGTGTACGGAAATCGCGGACAAGTACGGCTGGGCATTCGTCAACATCAACCTGCGTCCGTTCTACACCGAAGGCGCAAAGACTTACGGCTTCGAGGTGGCCGAGCAGCTCGGCTGGAAGCTGCCGCAGAACATCGTCGTGCCGACCGCCGGCGGAACGATTCTCCCGAAGATCGCCAAGGCATTCGAAGAGCTCGTCGACGTCGGCCTCGTCGAGGATACGCCGTCGAAGATCTACTCGGCGCAGGCTGCCGGCTGCGCGCCGGTCGTCAACGCGATCCGTCGCGGCGGCGACCTGATCGAGCCCGTCAAACCGCAGACGATCGCCAAGTCGATCGCGATCGGAAATCCCGCCGACGGCTACTACGTGCTCGGCGCCGTACGCAAGAGCGGCGGCTGGGGCGAAGCCGTGACCGATGCGGAAATCGTCGACGGCATCCGCCTGCTCGCGCGCACCGAAGGCATCTTCACCGAGCCGGCCGGCGGAACCACGGTGGCCGTCACGAAGAAGCTGATCGAGCTCGGCCGCATTCCACGCGACGAGTCGATCGTGATCTGCGTGACGGGCAACGGCTACAAGACCATCGAAGCGGTCACCGATGCGGTGCCGGTGCCGCACGAGATCAGCGCGCGGCTCGAGGACTTCGACACGCTCTACGAAGGGCTGCAGCAGAAACCGGCCGCGCGTCAGATCGCCTGAGACGACGTACCATCAGCAAACAGGAGAACGAGAAATGTCTGTTCGAGTAAGAATCCCGACACCCCTTCGCAAATACACCGGCGGCAAGGATGCCGTTCCGGCCGACGGCGCAACCATTGCCGCCGTGCTCGACGATCTCGAGCGCACCTGCCCCGGCCTGAAGGAGCGCATCTGCGACGCCGACGGTGCCGTGCGCCGCTTCGTGAACCTGTACGTCAACGGCGACGACATCCGTTTCCTCGACAACACCGGCTCGCCGGTAAAAGACGGCGACGAAGTCAGCATCGTTCCGGCGATTGCCGGCGGCGTGACGCCCGCAGGAAAATGAGCGCTGCCACGCCGCACCGACCGGCGCGGCTCGCGACGACCGAAGATCGCCTTCGCATCGTCGACCTGATCGGCAACACGCCGATGGTCGAGCTGCGCTGTCTCGGTGACAAGCTCGCCCCCGGTGTGAAGCTCTACGGCAAGATCGAGGGCGCCAATCCGAGCGGCTCGGTCAAGGCGCGCGCCGCATGGAACATGGTCCGCAAGGGCCTCGATTCGGGCGAGCTTCGCGCCGGCAAGACGATCCTCGATTCGACGTCGGGCAACACCGGCATCGCGCTCGCGATGATCGGCGCAGCGCTTGGCTATCCGGTGCGGCTCGTGATGCCGGAGAACGTCTCGCGCGAAAGAAAGCGCGTGCTCGCGGCCTATGGCGCGGAGATCGTGTTCTCGAATCCGCTCGAAGGCTCGGACGGCGCGATCCTGCTCGCGCGCGACATCTATGCCGAAGATCCGGAGCGATACTTCAAGCCGGACCAGTACAACAACGAAGCGAACTCCGAGGCGCACTACCGTACGACCGGACCCGAGATCTGGCAGCAGACGGGCGGCCGCATCACGCACCTGCTGGCCACGATCGGTACCGGCGGCACGGTGATGGGCACCGGCCGCTACCTCAAGGAACAGAATCCGCACGTCCAGATCGTCGCCGTCGAGCCCGACGATGCGTTCCACGGAATCGAAGGTCTCAAGCACATGGAGTCGTCGATCGTTCCGGGGATCTGGCATCCGGAAAAAGTCGACCGCATCGTCGGCGTCGCCACCGACGCCGCGTACGACATGGTCTATCGCCTCGCGGCCGACGACGGACTGCTGGGCGGCCAGTCGTGCGGCGCGGCCGTCGTCGGCGCGCTCCAGGTCGCACGAGATCTTCCGGCGAATGCCGATGCGTGCATCGTCGCGATTCTTCCGGACCTTGGCGACCGTTATCTGTCCACCAATCTGTGGCTCGGCTGGCGCGACCGGCACCAGCTTGCCGCTGCGCAAGATCCACAGCCCGCGAGGGCGAGGATCGAATAGGAATCCCTCATGGCCATCCAGCGTTTCTACCTCACGTACAGCCAGGAAAAGATCAAGGAGCCGATCATCTACTCGGTCGGAAAGAAGTTCCGCGTGATCACCAACATCCGCACCGCATCGGTGTCGGACCACATCGGGATCGTCGGTCTCGAGCTCGACGGCGATCAGGACGAGATCGATTCGGCCGTAAAATGGATCGCCGACCAGGGCGTCAAGGTCGAGCCGATCGAGAAGAACGTCATCGAGTAACACCGTGCTCGACGACGATGCGATAGCGCGCTACGCGCGCCAGATCGTCATTCCCGCCGTCGGCGCCGCGGGACAGGAGAAGCTTCTCGCGTCGACGGTACTGGTGGTGGGAAACCCGCGGGGCTGCGCGCAGGCCGCGCTCTATCTGCGCGCCGCCGGTATCCGTGTCACGAACAGCACGAGCGACGGAGCGTTCGATCTTGCGATCGCGGCCGATGCCGCGTCGCTCGACTCCCGGCTTCGACGCGAGCTGATCGAGTCGAAGCGGCCGGTGTGCTGGTACGCGCTCGGCGAGAACGGTTTCGAGAGCGGCGCATATCCCGACGCAGAGCTTCCCCAGCAGGAAACCGCGCCGGCGAAATCAGACCGGGCAGCCTCTGGACACGATGCAGCGGCATGCGATGTCGCGTCGCTCGCCTGCGCGATCCTCCTCCGCCTTCCCCACCGGGCATCGGCAGAGATCTTCGAGGTCTGAGTCCCGTCAACTAGCCGACGACCCAGTCGCCGGCATTCGTCATCGTAAGAACGGCAATGGTCTCGCAGGGACCGGCGTTCTCGTACCAGTGCGTGACGTCCGCGCGGAAAAACAGGGTGTCGCCGGCGCGCAGCGTGTCGTCGGCATCGATCGTGCGAACGCGCAGCCTGCCGCGCACGACGACGATGTGCTCGTATGTTCCCTCGGGATGGCCCGGCGCCTCCTCGATGCAGCCCGGGACGAGCGTGATCTCATAGACTTCGGGTTCGCGCGGATCGGCTCCTGTCGAAAGCGCGCGGGAACGAAAGCGCGCATCGGTCGACACCAGCGTACGGCCTCCGTCGGCACGCAGAACGCGGAAGTCCCTTTCGTGATAGTCGGCTCCCAGGATCAATCGCCGGAAAGGCACTTCGAAAACGTGCGCAAGCGACCAGAGCGTGCGCAGCGCCGGCACCGCACGACCAGCCTCGATGTCTCGCAGCACTTCGACGGGAATGCCGGATCGATCGGACAAAGTCTCGATCTCCATGCGCGAGTTCCTGCGCAGGCGCGCGACCATCGTCGCTACGGTTTCGGACAACCTCTCGTCGGGACCCGCCGGCGAAGCCTGCGGAACTTCGGTGAAGTCGTCCTGAATGGAGATTGTCATCGTGATCCTCCTGCGGATGCGCGGCAGGCTTGCAGCGCGGTACACGCGATCGCCTCGAGTCGGAGTTGCTATGCAGCGATCGTGCCACATGCGCACTTCGTAGCATGGCGTTGCGGATCACGATGCGAGCGGCCGAGAGATTGCATCGATGTCGTCGATTCCGGTGGCTGCGCATTCGCCGATCGATCGATCAACGTCGAAGGCTTCGCAAGCGGTCGTCAAATATCACGGCTTTCGCGATCGACTCACGGGATTTCCAGCGCACATCACGGTGTCGTTCCGGGAACGTGCCTCGAACGCGGCAGCTCCGAAACGTGACGTTCAGGTGAGACCTGTTGCGTCCGGGGAGCCCGATCGCCAGGCGACTCGCGCAAGCGCGATTCCTGGAACGAGAAAGATGGCGGCAATCAGTGTCGAAGCGCCGAATACCGCGATTCCCGACGGCTGGTCGGTGCACGCCCCGCCGCTTGCGGACGCACCGCAGAGCACACTCACCATCGACGGCGCAGCAAGTCCGTTCCACAGCGCGTGCTGGGCGATGGCCAGCAGGAGACCCGCGGCCGGCGCGATCCGCGCCGCAGTCGAACCGGGCGCGCCAGCGAACCACCAACCGAGCGCGGCGCCGCTCGAGGCCGTAAAGACCATGTGCGCGATGCCATCGAGGATTCCCCGGAGGTAGAGCGCACGCTCCAGACCTTGCTCACCGCCCTGCAGCATCGACACGCCGAGATACAGAAAGTTCTCAGTCCACACGAAGCCCACGCCGATCAGCGCACCATAGACGACTCCGTCCCGCGCGTTGCGCAGCGAGCCCGGAAATACTGCGAGAAGCAGCAGCAGCCCGAGCGCCTTGGCGCTTTCCTCGAGAGTTGGTGCAATGAGCAATGCCGTTGCAGTTCGGGCGCCGTCACCAGCAAGCGTCGCCATCCACGGACGTGCCGACTCGTTCCCGATCGACGCCAGGCACGCAGCGCCGATTCCGCCCCAGAGCAGGGCGAGTGCCAGCGCGCGGGGCGTCCGACGATAACCACGCTGAGCAATCAGCACGAGCGTTGCCAGCAACAGTGCCGGTGCGGAAGCAGCGAAAAGTATGAGCGGCGGAGTGCTGGCCAGCAGATCCACGGTCCATACGACCGCGGGCATGCAAAGAACGAGCGAGATTGCCCGGAGAGCGGCGCGGTGTTCGAACAGCGAGGAGATCAGCGTGCCATGTTCGGCAGCACGATCTCGTATCCGAACACTTCACTGAGCAGATACACGACGATGAGCAGCGAAATGCTCATCACGACGAGAGATGCTGCTGCAATGCCCGTAAGAACGAACACGGCGGCGGCGCCGGCAACGGCGATCACGGGCGACAGAAACGGCCAGCGGTTGAATGGAGCGATCGGCGCGAACAGCGTTCCGAATCCGGGTTCTTCGGCGCCGGCCTGGCCTCCGGCCGACCAGTTTCCGCCGTCGGTAGTTCCGAAGAACCCTGCGAAAGGTCCGCTGGCGTAGTCCGACGGCATGCGCGTTGCTTCAGTGAGCCGGCGAGCTCGCCGAGACGGCGGGCGCCGGTGACGGCGGAGGAATCGGAGGAAGGTCGCGCATCGCGTTCGGAGACAGCGTGGGCTTGTCCTCCAGATCAGCGGACTTCCTGGGTGCGTCCTCGTCGCCGTCGTCCTCGCGATACGGACGCGATCCGATCGTAATGACGAGCGTGCCGTCAGGATCGCGCGGGCCACCAAGAAGAACGACCGAGCCGAGCTCGAGCTTGACGTATGTATTGACGACCGGTCGGTTGTCTTCGTTGAGCAGGATGTGCAGCCGCAGATGATCCGGCGTGTGCTCGCGCGTCGTGATGTGCAGGTAGCGGCCGTGCGGAAGCTCCATGCCGCTTTGCCCGCCGTTGCCGTGCAGCACGCGCGTCTCGCTGCTGACGAGCTTGTAGCTCTTGAAGCGAAGCTGGCGCAGCTCGTTCTTGAGCGAAGCCAGGCGCGAGTCGAACACGCGTCCGTCGTTGGACGCAAGCACTGTCGCAATCTGGATGGTCGTGCGGTTCTCGGCCAGAGCCGAAGTGGATACGAGCGAGGTCAGGAAGGCCGCGGTGGCGGCCAGCCTCAGACGGCGTTTCATCTGTCGAGGCCGGCTGTGCGGATCGGCGCACCGAGTCCGCGATCCTGGACCCAGATCACACGAGCGTTGGTGCGCGGCTGAACCCACGTGGACGCGGTGTGACCTGCGGCCGCTTCGAGCCCATCGACGTGCGGAGTCTCCGGCCTGGCAAGCGGCGGCGGCGCATACGTTGCCGGTGCCGCTTCGGGAAGACCACGCGATCCGAGACGGAACGAAGCCGGCTGGAACATCGAACGGGAGCTGGAACGGGCGGAGGACGATGCCGGCGCGCTCGCGACGACGGAGAGCGTGCCCTGCTGCGCAGGCATGAGTGTGAGGACGGCAACGGCTGCGGCCGCTGCGGAAACAGCGGCTGCCGATGCATAGCGGAATGCGGCCACGAGCGGGCCGCGGCGCTCGCCGCCTGCACCGCGGCGTTCGCCGCGCATGCCGCGCCGCATGACGGCCGGCCGCGCGCTGCGCCCGCGATTGTACGCGGCTTCGCGCGCGCCGATGCTCGGCCGTTCTTCGGATCCGCCATCGCTCGACGCCAGTCCGAGCGCGGCTTCGACGCCGCTGCGGACGCTCGAAAGATCAACGGCCGAGGCAAAGTCTGCCACGGCCGTCGAAAGTAGAATCCTGGTCTGCTGCCACCGCATGACCTCGCGGTTGCACGCCGTACATTTCGCTGCATGCCGGCGCGCGGCAGAAGCTACGGCCGGCTCGAGAAGGTCGTCCACGTACTGGTTGAACGACTGTTCAAAGTCGGCGCAGGTCATTTCCGGATGATTTCCAGAAGAGATCGACACGGTTAGAGCATCTCCTGAAGGCGGGATTGAAGCTTCTTGCGTGCGTAGTGGAGGCGACTCATGACTGTCCCAAGCGAACATTCGAGCACTTCGCTGATCTCTTCATAGGACAGGCCGTCGATTTCGCGCAGGAGTATGACGGCGCGATGATCGGGCGTCAAACTTTCGATCGCCTCGAAGATCTTCTTGCCAAGCTCGCGACTGCGCACGCTTTTGAAGGGATCGATTCCGAGTGTCGCGGAGCCTTCGCCGACCGCATCTTCTTTCATGCCGATGCTGTCATCGAACTCGACGAGCGGACGTTTGCCGCCCCGGCGCTGGTGGTCAATGGCCAGGTTCATCGCGATTCGGTAGATCCATGTGTAAAACGACGACTCGCCTTTGAAGCCGTCGAGGTTGCGGAAGGCCCGCACGAAAGTTTCCTGGAGAATCTCCTTGGCATCCTCGGGGTTTCGAACCATGCCGATGATGACGGAGAGAAGGCGCCGTTCGTAGCGTTCGAGAAGGGTCTGGACGGCGTCCCGGTCCCCGGCCTGGGCCTGGGCGACCAGGTCGCCATCGGCAGAGTCCACCCGTCTGTCTCCATAGTCACGGGCCATAGACGCTACAGGTAGTTGCTTATTCGCTCGCCGCACGGACGGAAGCCGCCCTGGGCAAAAGAAGTTTTGCGGTCAGTGGGCCGTGGCCCAGCTACTGCCCGAGCCAACATCCACGACGATCGGGACGCGGAGCGCCGCGGCCCCCTCCATGACGCGTACAACCAGGCTGGAAGCTTCTTCGATCTCGCCCGCAGGGACTTCGAGTAACAACTCGTCATGAATCTGTAAAACCAGCCTCGACGCCAGACCGGCCTCTGCGATGGCAGTGTCCAGATCCACCATGGCCTTTTTGATGATATCGGCCGCACTGCCCTGAATCGGCGTGTTGGTTGCCACACGCTCGGCGAGCTGCCGGCGGCCCCCGTGATCACTCGTGATGTCCGGCAGGTAGCGCCTTCGGCCCATCAACGTGGCGACAAAACCGTGGTCCCGGGCATGCTGGAGCATCTGGGTATAGAAACGCTGCACTTTGGGGAATTTTTCGAAGTATCGCTTTATATATTCCTCGGCTTTCACCCGGCTGATCCCGAGCTCGCGCGACAAGCGCTGCGGGCCCATCCCGTAGATGATGCCGTAGTTCACGACCTTCGCCGCCCGCCGCATCGACGGGGAAACTTCGTCCAGCGGCACCTCGAACATATCGGCGGAGGTCGCCGTGTGGATGTCCTGGCCGGAGCGGAACGCTTCGATGAGGTTCTCGTCGGCGGACAGGTGCGCGAGCACCCTCAGCTCGATCTGATTGTAATCGGCCGAAACCAGTGCCGCCCCGGGCGCCGCCACGAACGCCGACCGGATCTTCGCCCCTTCTTCGGTGCGGATCGGAATGTTCTGGAGATTGGGGTCGCTCGACGACAGCCGGCCGGTGGCCGCGACGGTCTGGTTGAGCCGGGTATGGATGCGGCCACCGGCGTCGCAGAGCCTCGGAAGCGAGTCGACGTAGGTCGACTTGAGCTTGGCCATGCCCCGGTACTCGAGAACCAGCGCCGGCAGCGGGTGCAGGTCGGCGAGCGCTTCGAGCGCTTCGCTGTCGGTCGAAAGGCCGGTCTTGGTTTTCTTGACGCCCTTGGACGGCAGCGCGAGCTTCGTGAACAGAAGGTCGCGAAGCTGGACAGGCGAAAGGATGTTGAATGGGCCGCCGGCCATTTCGTAAATCCGCGCGACGAGCGCGGACATGCGGCGCTCGAGAAGGTCGGACATCTCCTTCAGGGCGGCGCTGTCGATCAGGACTCCGTGCGCCTCGAGGGCGCCGAGGACCGAAATCAGCGGATGCTCGAGGTCGCGGTAGAGGCGCGAAAGCTCGCGCGCTTCGAGCTGTGCCTCGAGGATTTCGGCGGCGCGCCGGATAAGCTCGAACGCTTCGTCGCCGAGCATCGCATCGGTTGCCTGACAGTTGAGGAAACGCTCGCAGATGTCTTCGCGCGAATGCACCCCGGCCTCGGGATCGCAAAGATACGACGCGACGCCGAGGTCGAGCCCGTGCGCTCCGGGAACCGCGCAGAACTCGCGGACGAGCGCTTTCAGATCGAATCCCACCAGCGAAACTTCACGCGCGGCGAGATCGGCAAAAGCTGCACGGATCTGCGCGGCATCGCGCGACGCCGTGCGATCGTTGCCGTCTGAGATCGCTACCGCGAGATCGGGAGCTCCGGGTGTGCCGGAATCGCACGATGCGACAAGCACGCGATCGCGTCCCATGATCGCCACGCGATCGCGTCCCATGATTGCAACGCGTTCGAGGAAATCGACGTCACCTTCCTCGACGACTACGGCCACGGTCGCTGCGACCACGCGCACGCCCGGTCCGATCGCGAGCTCCTGCTGTGCTCCGACCTGCTGCGACGCCGCAGCTGCAAGGCCCGCTGCGGACTCGATTCGACGCGGTGGCGTCGCCTCCGGCTCCTCCCCGGCCAGCGTGCGCATGCGTGCCATCAACCGTTGCATCTCGAGCTCCTCGGCAAGCTCGCCGAGCGCATCGGTCGCGAGCTTTCCGAGCCTGAGCCCCTCCGGCGTCACCTTGATCGGAACGTCGATGCAGACCTCGGCCAGCTTCCGGCAGAGGCGGGCCATGTCGGCGCCCTCCTCGATTTTCTTTCGGATCGACGCCGCGCCGCGCAGCGGCAGCTTTTCGATCTCGGCGCTTCGCGCGAGCATTTCCTCGATGCTTCCGAAGTGCGCGATCAGTGCGGACGCGGTCTTCGGTCCGATGCCTTTGACGCCGGGAATGTTGTCCGAGCTGTCGCCCATCAGGCCGAGCACGTCGGGCACCGCTTCGGGTTCGACGCCGAACTTCTCGCGAACGAGCTCGCGATTGATGACGAGGTCGCGCACCGGATCCATCAGCAGCGTGCGGGCTGTCACGCACTGCATGAGGTCCTTGTCGCCGGTCACCAGGATCACGTCGTAGTCGTCGGCTTCGTAGCTCTTCGCGATCGTCGCGAGGATGTCGTCGGCCTCGTAGCCGTCGCAGTCGAGCACCGGAATTTCGAGCGCGTTGATCAGGCGGCGGACGTACGGAATCTGCACGGCGAGCGCCTCGTCCGGTGCAACGCGGTTGGCCTTGTAGTCGGGGTACAGCTCGCGGCGAAAAGTTTTCTTCGCGATGTCGAAGCAGGCTCCCATCAGGGTCGGCCGGCGCTCGCGGATGAGCTTTTCGAGCATCGTCGAGACGCCGTGTACGGCGCCGGTCGGGAGCCCCTTTGACGTCGTCAGCGGCGGCAGCGCGTGGTACGCGCGAAAGATGAAGAAGCTCGTGTCGAGGAGATAGACGGTGCCCTTGCTCGCCACGCGGCACGTGTCGGACAGGCACCTCCAAGATGCAAGTCCGCGGGTGGACGCTCGATCGCCCGCGAGCCGGGACCCGGGGCCTCAGGCGGCCGCAATGTAGAGAGTCTGGCGCGGAGCGGCGAAGACTCGTTTTACCATCGGCTCGAAGAACTCGAGCGGCAGCGTCTCGCCTTTCGGATCGAACGCCGGGCCATCGTAGCGCTCGCAGAACAGCGCGGTGCGTTCGAACCATTCGTGGCCGCGAAACTGCTCGCGCTGGTTACGGTCCATCCCGAGGTGATGGAAGAAGTAGTAGCCCTGGAAAATGCCGTGCTTCGCGACCATCCAGTGGTTGGCGTCGCTGACGAACGGCTTGAGCACGGCGGCTGCAATGTCGGCATGGTTGAAGGAGCCGAGTGTGTCGCCGATGTCATGCAGCAGCGCGCAGACCACGTACTCTTCGTCCTCGCCGGCACGGTGCGCGCGCGTGGCCGTCTGCAGTGAATGCGCCAGACGGTCGATCGCGAACCCGCCGTAATCTCCGTCGAGCAGCCGAAGATGGCTGAGCACGCGGTTCGGCAGGCCCTGGGCGAACTCGACGAAGCCGGAGCCGATGATAGCCCAATCCTCGGCGGTGCTCTGTTCCATCGTCGTGAAGCTGGCGCGCGCGGCGTTCTCGTCCATGGTCAATCCTCCTCCACTCATCGCTCAGCCGGATTCGACAGCATCTTCGGAATTACCGCAAGGCGGCCACGTCAGCGGTGCGGCCCGGCCGATTTCCCCGCCATTGCTGCAGGCATCCTGATTCTCTGCACATTGATGTGATGAGCATTTTTTGACGCGTGGGCCAGGTCGTACTGCATCTGCATGGAGAGCCAGACTTCCGCTCCCCCACCAAAAGCCTTGGCCAGCCGAATCGCCATCTCAGGCGAAATCCCTGCTTTCTCATTCACAAGATTGTTCAGGGCCTGCCGCGTCACTCCGAGCCTGCGGGCCGCCTCGGTAACCGTGAGATTCAGCGGCTCCAGGCATTCCTGCCGGACGACTCTTCCAGGGTGGGGGGGATTTTTCATCGGCATCTTTCTACCTACCGAAAGTCGATCAGTGGTAGTCCACCAGATCGACATCATGAGCGTCACCATCGCGAAATCGGAAAATGATTCGCCAGTTTGCGCGCACCGTAACTGACCAGAACTCACCGAGGCTTCCCGTCAGCCGATGAAGACGAAACCCGGGCAGACTCAAGTCGCGAAGCTCACGAGCACTGTCGAGTCGAGCGAGGACGTTTTCGATTTTCTCCAGATGTTCGGTGTTGATCCCTCGGGACTCGCCGCGTTCGTAGAGTCGCCTGAGCCCTTTATGTCGGAAGCTCACTATCATGGCTCAACGGGCCCTGACAAGCATGGCTTGTCAATGCCACGGGCGTCATGAGTCGTGGTGTCAGACCTGCGATGAAGATAGGAAGGCCAGCGTGACTTCCGCCCCGGAGTGGTTCGCCACCAAGTTCAAGCTTGCCGAGCTTACGGTCCGCCGCTTCGCGTTCTGGACCTGGTCGGTGCGGCCCACGCAGTGCACGCCCGGCGCATCGGTCCTGTCGCTGAACCGGCCGTGCCCGGCATGGGGTGAGGTCACGGCCGAAGAGAATGCCGAGCTCGCGATTGTCGTTGCGGAAATGGAAGGCCGGCTCAAAGCCGTCTGCGACTACGACAAGATCAACTACCTGATGCTGATGATGGTGGACCCGCAGGTCCACTTCCACGTGATCCCCCGCTATGCGAAGCCGAAGGGACTGTTCGGGGTCGAATGGATTGACCGCGCGTGGCCGAAGCCGCCCGACCTGTCCGCCGGCACGTCGGATCTCGCCGTCGCCGAGGCCGTTCGACTGGCGCTGACCACGGCGTGACTCGCATCCCGCCCGGACCCGCCCGCATCTTCGGATCTCGCGAAAAAAACGTTCCCGCCTGCGAATAAACCCACTTTGACACCCGTCATGGGGCTCAATACAAATCGCTCGATTCGGTTCCCGAAAAGCTCACGCATGGCACTCCCCGCTGTGTTCTCTCCTTCCGTCTTCCAATCCGCCGCGACACCGCAGCCGGCCGGGCACGCATGATTGAAGTCAAACATCTGACCAAGACCTACGGGTCGATCACCGCCGTCGACGACGTCTCGTTCCAGGTCGCCACCGGGCAGGCCGCCGGCTTCCTCGGACCGAACGGCGCCGGCAAGACGACCACGATGCGCATCCTGACCGGCTTCATGCCGGCGACGTCTGGAACCGTAACCGTCGAAGGATTCGACGTGTTCAAGGATTCCTTCGAGGTCCGCAAGAGGATCGGCTACCTGCCCGAAACTCCCCCGCTCTACCTCGAGATGACCGTGCGCAGCTACCTGCGGCATGTCGGCAAGCTCAAGGCCATCGCCGGCTCGCAGATCAAGGCTGCGGCCGATCGCGTGATCGAGGAGTGCGGCCTCGAGAGCGTGGCCGGACGGCTCTGCGGCCACCTGTCGAAAGGCTACCGCCAAAGGGTTGGCCTTGCGCAGGCGCTGATCCACCAGCCCGCCGTGCTGATCCTCGACGAGCCGACGGTCGGCCTCGATCCGGCCCAGATCATCGAGATCCGCGCGCTGATCCGCGGTCTCACTGCCGAGCGGACGGTGATCCTGTCGACCCACATCCTGCCCGAGGTCCAGCAGATCTGTCAGAAGGTCGTGCTGATCAACGGCGGACGCATCGCGCTCGAAATGGACATGGCCGACCTCGGGCGCGAGCGAAGCCTGGAAGAAGTCTACCTGCGGCACGTCACCGGCGACGCACAGTACGGCGCCACCGCTGCGGCCGCTGCGGAAGGAGGCGCCCATGCGTAACGTCCTTGCGATCGCGTGGCGCGACATCCGCGCCGTGTTCGTCTCCCCGATCGCCTACGTGGTGCTGACCGGATTCACGCTGCTTTCGGGGTGGTTCTTCTTCAACATGCTCGGACAGTTCATCCGCCTGGCCAACCAGTACGCAATGCTCCAGGGCATGGACACGACCTGGCTCAACCTGAACGACGCCGTCATCGCCCCGCTCTTCCACAATCTGCTTTTCGTCCTGCTGATCGTGATTCCGATGATCACGATGCGAAGCTTCTCCGAGGAGAAGAACCAGTCGACGTTCGAGCTGCTGTTCACGTCTCCGGTGCGCATCAGCGAGATGGTGATCGGCAAGTTCCTGGCCGGGGCGGCGCTCGTCACGCTGATGGTGTTCCTGTCGTTCCTGTTCCCCGCACTGCTGTTCGTCTACGGCAATCCGGAACCGGGCATGATGCTGGCCGGGGCGCTCGCGCTGTACCTGACGGCGCTGTCGTTCGTGGCCGTCGGCAACTTCACGTCGGCGCTGACGTCGAACCAGATCATCGCCACCATCAGCGCGCTGGTGATCCTGCTGCTGCTGTTCGTGATCAACTGGCCGGCCGAAGGTGCCGGCGAGAAAGTTGCCGGAGTGCTCGGGTACCTGTCGGTCTCGAATCACTTCAACAAGATGGCCAAGGGCGTCATCGAAACGACCGACCTCATCTACTTTGCGAGCGTCACCGCCGTCTTCCTGTTCCTGACCCACCGCGCGGTGGAATCGAGTCGTTGGAAATAACCATGGGCAAGCGTGCACCCATCCTCGGAATCGCCGGCCTGATCTTTCTTCTGTTCGGTCTGGCCGAGCACGTGATGACCATGAACCCGATGATCGGGTTCTGGGATTTCGGCTGGTTCTCGCTCGTCCACATTGCAGCCGGCCTCGTCTGCATCGTCTGGTTCTTCGCGTCGGGCTCGGGCTCGCTCGTTGAGTTCCTGCAGCGCCGCTCGACGCGTTACGGCACCAACGCGATCGTCTATTCGGCCGTGTTCGTGGCCGTCGTCGTGATGCTCAATTACCTCGGCGCGCGCTACAACCACCGCTTCGACATGTCGCTGTCGGGCGTCAACAGCCTGACCGATGCATCCAAGCAGGTCATCGACAAGCTCGACGGCGACGTCGAGATCCTCGCGTTCGTCGGCCCGCAGGAAAAGAACTTCGTCGAAGAGGTCTCGGGCATCTACAGCTACTACAGCAACAAGCTGAAGTGGAAGATCATCGACCCGCAGGTCAATCCCGAAATCGCCCAGCGCGAGCTCATCCAGGCGATCCCCACGATCAAGATCAAGAAAGGCGACCGCTCGACCACCGTCGACAAGATCGACGAGGAGTCGATCACCAACGGCATCCACAAGGTCGTCACCAGCGCGCAGAAGAAGATCTATTTCCTGACCGGCCACGGCGAGCCGTCGCCGGAGCAGAAAGAACAGCCGAACGGGATGGGTCTGTTCGCCGACACGCTGCGCAACCAGAACTACGAGGTTGCGACCGTATTCGCCGGTGATGCGCCGATCCCTGACGACGCCGCCGTGCTCGTGGTCGCAACCGGCGACCGCAGCCACTTCCCCGCCGAGCTCGACAAGATCCGCGACTACATGAAGAAAGGCGGAAACGTCCTCGTGCTGCTCGAGCCGCGCCAGGACAGCGAGCTCGTGCAGTTCGTGCGCGATCTCGGAGCGCGCGTCGGCGACGACGTGATCCTCGACCAGCAGGTACGCCTGTTCGAAGGGCCGACGATCGGCACCGATGCGATCGTCGCACAGTACGGCGACCATCCGTCGGTCAAACCCCTCAGCGAGCGCAGCATTCTGTCGCTCGCGCGTTCGGTCTCGCCGCCGGTCGAAGCGCCGGGCGGCCCGGTGCAGTTCAAACCGCTCGGCTTCACTTCTCCGACGAGCTGGGCGGAGACCGACGTCGATCGCGTATTCAACCAGGGCGAAGCCGAGCTCGCCGACAACGACATCAAGGGGCCGGTCCCCATCGGCGCGGCCGGCGAAGGCTCGGGCTCCGTGCTCGGCGGCGACGCCGCCAAGCATTTCCGCCTCGCGATCTTCGGCGACACGAGCTTCCTGACCAACCAGTACCTGCGGCAGCTCTACAATGACGCGCTCGGCCAGAGCGTGGTCGGCTGGCTCGCGGGAGAAGAAGAGCTGATCTCGATCGCACCACGCGTCGTGCGCGCGTCGCGCGCGATGCTCGGCGAGACCGAGATGCGCACCGTCTTCTATCTGTCGGTGCTGATCCTGCCCGAGCTGATCCTGCTTATCGGCATCGCCGTCTGGTGGAGGCGCTCCTCGCTGTGAGCTTCGTCCGCACGATCATCCTCGTCGTGATCGCCGCCGCGCTCGGCGCTTGGCTGTTCTTCGTCGAAGGACCGAAGGCGCTGCTCGAGGCAAAGAAGGACTATCTGATCGACGTCGATCCCGCCGACGTCGAGAAGATCCATCTCGTCTATACCGATCAGCCCGAGATCGAGATCGTCAAGGAAGCGGGCAACTGGAAGCTGACCAAACCGGTCGCGTATCCGGCAGAAAAGTCCGTCGTCGAAAACTTCCTGAACACGGTCAAGGACGCGAAGATCGAGCGGCGCCTGGAAAAGAACGAAGCCGGCGCGCTGTCGAGCTACGGCCTCGAAGGGCCGAACGGCTCGCAGGCGCGCATCGAGCTCACACTCGAAGGCGGCAAGCCGCTTCCCGCCGTGCTTCTCGGCATTGCGACGCCCGTCGGTTACCAGGCGTTCGCCCGCCGCGACGGCAGCGACGAAGTGCTGGTGATCCCGCTGCTGCTGCAGTCGAGCGCGAAGAAGACTCCGTCCGAGCTGCGCGCCAAGGCCATGTTCCCCGGCGTCGACAGCACCGGCATAAAGACCGTCACGATCGAAAAGCCCGGCGAGAAAATCGAGGTCGAGCGAAAGAGCGAGTTCGCCTGGGAGATGAAGTCACCGGTCAATGACACCGCCGACCAGGAATCGATGCGGTCGATGCTGGACTCGCTCGCGACCATCGACGCGGTCGGCTTTTACGACGGCGCCGAAGTGGACCGCAAGGCGTTCGGCCTCGACGAAGGCGCCACCCATTTCCGTGCGCAGCGCGAAGACGGCAGCCAGATCGCATTCACGATCGGCAAGGCCGCGACCGACCAGCCCGCAGGCAACTATTTCGAGCGCGAGAGCGATCACCAGGTCGTCAAGGCGCCGGACTGGGTTGCACAGAAGTTCATGCCGGGCGCGGCCGAGCTTCGCGACAAGCGCTTCCTTTCGTGCAAGCTCGACGAAGTACGAAGCCTCCGGTTTTCGATGGCCGGCGATACGTTCACGCTCGCGCGCGAGGCGCCGGGCAAACCGTGGACGATCGACCCGCCTGCAGCCGGTGAGGTGCTGAACCAGCGCATCGTCGACAACGCACTGAACGGTCTCGCAGCGGCGCGCGCCGACGAAGTCGTCGCCGACGCGCCGCCCGGAGCGAATCTTCACCAGTTCGGACTCGACGCTCCGGTCGCACGGCTCGAAGTCGGCGGTGCGAACGGATCGTGCGGAGCGCTCTCGGCCTCGCCCGGGCCTGCCAACGCCGAACAACCCGAGCCCGGCACGCAGCCGGGCGGACCGAAGTACTATGTGAAGAGCGACAGCCGCACGGCGGTCCTTCGCGCGACACAGCACGAGTACTCGCGCATCGCGACCAGACGCGCGGAGTTCGTCGAGTCGGCCAAGGCGCCCGACGCCGCGAAAGGAGCGGCCGCGGGCGACAAGCCTGCGGCGCCGTCCAACCCCGACGACGAATAAGGACAACTCCGCGGCGAAGACTTGGACCGCTGGGCCTGCGTGCTAGCGTCGCCGCGTGGCCGAGGCCCCGAAAGTCGCGTACTTCGCATACGGCTCGAACATGGACGGCTCGACGCTTCGCGTGCGTCGCAGCATCGATTGGTCACGCGCGACGGCGGCCTGCGCGAAGGGCTGGCAGCTCGTGATCCGCAAGCCGTCGCTGCTCGGCGGCGCAGCCGGCGCAATGGCCAACATCATCGCCGACGCCGCCTCGGAGGTCTGGGGAGTGCTCTACGAGATCACGGCGGACGACCTGGAGCATCTCGAGCTCACCGAAGGCGTAAAGATCGGCCACTACGAACGAACCGAAGTCGTGGTCGAGCCGGTGGAACGCTGGGACGAGGACGGCGCCGCCACGGTTCGCGCCGTAACGCTGACATCCGGCACAGAGGATCCGTCGCTTCGCCCCACTGCGCGATACATGGAGCTTCTGCTTTCCGGTGCGGCCGAACACGGGCTGCCCGAATCATGGATCGAGACGCTGCGAAGATTCGAGACGGCCGAAATCGCGACCGAAGCCGAGCTTCGGTCGCTCTTCGACCACGCGATGAAAAAGCCCGCTTAGCGGCAGGAAAGCCCGTCATGTCCCAACCGGTCCGCATCGTCGGAAGCTATCTTTCTCCTTATGTGCGCAAGGTTCTCGTCGCGCTGCACGAGAAAGGGATCGACTATCGCATCGATCCGATCGTGCCGTTTTTCGGTGACGATCGCTTCGCTGCGGCAAGTCCGATACGGCGCGTTCCGGTCTACATCGACGAGCGCGTCACGCTGTGCGACTCGTCGGTGATCTGCCAGTACCTCGAGGAGGCCTTTCCGTCGCAGGCTCTTTACCCCGATGACGTTGCCGCGCGCGCGCACGCACGCTGGCTCGAGGAGTTTGCCGATACGCGCATGGGCGACGTGTTCATCTGGCGGCTGTTCAACCAGGTCGCGATCGGACCGGCGGTCTGGGGGCGCCCGACCGACAAGGACGTCGTCCGCAAGGCTGTCGACGAAGACATTCCGTCGGTGCTCGACTATCTCGAGACGCAGGCTCCGGACGGCGGCTTCCTGTTCGGCGGGCAGCTGTCGATTGCCGACATCTCGATCGCTGTGTTCTTCCGCAACGCCGCGTTCTGCCGCTACGCCGTCGACGCGTCGCGCTGGCCGAAAACCGCCGGCCTCATCGACCGCATTCTTGCCACCGGCGGATTCCGGGCCCTCGCGCCGTTCGAACAGCTCTGCATCAAGACCCCGATCGCTTCGCAGCGGGCTGCCCTTGGCGAGATTCACGCCCCGCTCACCGACGAAAGCTGGGGCACCGAAAAACCCCGCGCGGGCATCATGCCGATCTGATACCCGGTCCTTGTCCAGCTTATGGAAGGGCTCGCAGTCCGTTCATGCATGGGTTACGTCCGCCCGGTTCACGCCATGCATCTCCCACACCATTGGCAACGCGCTTTCGCGCAATCGCTGTTCGCGCTTGCGGCCATTCTGGCCAGCCCATTGCCGGCGCGCGCGTGCGACCTGTGCTCGATCTACACCGGCTCGCTGCTGCAGCAGCACAAGACCGGACTGCTTCTCGGCGTAGCCGAGCAGTACACGTTGTTCGGGACGGTCCGCGTCGACGGCAAGAAGGTTCCCAACGAGGCCAACGAGTGGGTGCACAGCTCGATCACGCAACTCCTCGTCGGCTACACGTTCACGCCGCGCATCGGTGTCCAGATGAACGTCCCGCTGATCTCGCGGCAGTACCGCCGGCTCGAGGAAGGGTCCCAGGCGCGCGGTGACGTGGGCGGGCTCGGCGACCTTTCCATTGTCGGCCGCGTAAGCCCGTTCAGCCGCGCGATCGGCCAGCTCCTGGTGAACACCGAGCTGCTCGCGGGCCTCAAGCTTCCGACCGGCAGCAGCCACCGGCTCGGCGAAGAGCACGAGCACGAAGACGGAGGAGACGAAGAAGAAGCGCTGGCTTTGGCGTTGCCGTCGCCGCATCACGAAGAGCACGAGGAGCATGAGGAAAGCGCCGTGCACGGGCACGATCTCACGCTCGGTTCCGGATCGGTCGACGGATTGTTCGGTGCGTCGGTGCACGCCAGCTGGCAGCGCCTATTCGGCGACCTCGCCGCGCAGTACGTCGTACGCGGCAATGGCGACTTTTCCTACGAGTATGCGAACGACCTGACGTGGGAAGCCAGCATCGGCTACTACGTGGTCGCGGCGGACCGATGGACAGCTTCTCTCGCGCTGGCGACGAGCGGAGAAAACAAGGGCCGCGACCACCAGCACGGCGAGCTTCAGGACGATACTGCGATTACGGCCGTCTATCTCGGGCCCGGCGCTTCGGTGACGTGGACCGATGCACTGCATGCGGGCCTCGTCATCGAAGCGCCGCTCGAGCAGGACAACACCGGGCGTCAGATCGTCGCGGACTATCGCATTCGCGGAGGCCTCACCTGGCGATTCTGAGCGGGATCCGGCCGACCACGCGGCCGCTGGCCGCGCATGCACCACGATGCCGGCGCTCTGCGGCTATTCGACTCCGCCCGCACCTTTGAGGAGCGCTGCGCATTCGACCTTGTTGTTGCCCACCGCGAACGACAGCGGCGTGAATCCGTCGTTGTCGCGAACGTTGACGACGGCTCCGCGGTCGACGAGCGTTTTCGCGGTTGACGTTTCTCCGACCCACGCCACGAAGTGCAGCACCGTGTCGTTGTTGGCGTTGCGCGTATTGGCCTGCGCACCCGCATCCAGGAGCAGCCCGGCCATCTCCGCGCTGCGCGCCCAGAAGAGTGGAGTAAAGCCTTTCGAGTCCGCCGCCTTCGGATCCACTCCGGCATCAATCAGGAGCCGGGTCATCTCGACGTCGCCGCGATAGACCGTCTCCGCCAGCAGCGTGCCTCCGTTTTCGTCGCGGATCTTCGCATCGGCCCCTGCTTTGACCAGCATGCGGACGATCGCGGCGTGTTTTCGAAACAGTGCCCAGCGCAGCGGCGGCCACCCGGCAGCGTCGCGCGTGTTCGGATCGACGCCGGCATCGAGCAGAGCCTGGACGACAGCGTCTGCGCCCGACTCGGCGGCTTTGGTGAGCGGCGTGGATCCGCGCGAGTCCTTCGCGCCGCCGTCGGCTCCCGCGTCGAGAATCATGCGCGCGATGTCGGGTCGTCCTTTTTGCGCCGCGACCTCTACAAGCGTCGCATCGGCCTCGACGTGCGAGTTCAGGTCGCAGCCGCCGTCCTTGCGGCACCAGTACAGATGCAACCGGACCTGCTCGGCGTTGCCGGAGCGCACCGCGTCGAGCAGCGTGACCGTCGGATGCTCGGGAGCGCAGCCAGCAAGAATGGCCGGCAGAATCGCCAGGAGAATCGAAGCACGGAAGCGTCGCACGGCGCGGAACATTCCCCGGCAGTCGCGCGGACGCAATGACGTCATGAGAAAATCGGGGACAGACACCGATTTCCGGAAATCGGTGTCTGTCCCCGATTTCAGATTCGCGACATGACGTCGAGGAATTTGTCCATCTCGTCGTCGGTGCCGATGCTGACGCGGATTCCTGCGGCCAGCCCGTCGCCTTCGAAGAACCGCACGAGCACGCTGCTGTCGCGAAGCTTCTCGTAGACGCCGCGCCCGCCGCCTTTGGCCGTGCAGTCGACCCACAGGAAATTGGCCTGCGAGTCTTCGAGCGTGTAGCCGGCGCGCCGGAGCGCGGCCGTCACGCGCACGCGCGTGGCCCGGATCCGCGCCACGTTGTTCTGCATCCAGCCGATGTCCTCGAGCGCCGCCACTCCGGCGGCGATCGCGAGGCGCGAGACGTTGTACGAATCCTTCACCTTGGCGAGCTCGGCTGCGAAATCCTCGTGAGCGAACAGTAGCCCAAGGCGAAGCCCCGCGAGCGAGAACGACTTGGAGAACGATCGCGTGACGACGAGGTTTGGATGATCCGCGAGAATCGCGAGCGCGCTCGCGCCGCCGAAGTCGACGTAGGCTTCATCGGCGACGACGACGCCGGAGACGTTTCGCGCAAACTCCGCAATCGCGTCGAGCGGCAGCGCGAGACCGGTCGGCGAATTCGGCGTCGAAAGGAACGTCACGCGGGACGGCGCTTCGGCAAGAGCACGCGGAATCGGATTGCCGTCGGCAGGAACTTCGATCGCGCGCACGCCTTCGAGGTTGGCGAGCACGCGGTACAGCGAGTACGTCGGCACCGGGTACGCAATCGCCTCTCCCGGCTCCGTGCACGCACGCAGCAGGATCGCGAGCAGCTCGTCCGAACCATTGCCGGCCAGCACCTGCGAAGGCTTTACGCGGTAGGTCTCGGCTGCCCGCACGCGCAGCATGTCGGCCATCGGCGACGGATAGAGATTGAGCCGATGCGCTTCGGTCTCGATCGCCTCGGCAATCAGCGGCGAGCACGGATATGGGTTCTCGTTCGTGTTGAGCTTGATCAGCGAGCGGTCGGTCGGCTGTTCGCCGGGTGTATAGCCCGCCGTCTCGCGGATGCGGCGCGAGACGAGATCCGGTCCGCGTGAGGATGGTGCCATCGATCGGGTTCTCCTTTTGTATCCACGCGGCCGGTCGGATCCGTGCGCCTGCCTGGATCAGTGCGGCTGGGGCGCGGGGCCGATCGGAGTGCCGTCGGGAGCCGTGCGCTGGCCCTGCTTCTGGGCTTCGACCGATTTGTCGTGAATCTCCTCGCCGAGCCTTTCCGAGCGCTTGATCATGTCCTGCCTGATCTTGTCCATGTTCGGATCGTTCTTCGGCAGCGCGGCAAGCGAACGCTTGAAATACTCGACCGCCTGGCGCGGGTTGCCCTGCACTTCGCTCGCGCGGCCGACCCAGTAGAAGCCTTCGCCTTCGCGCGACGACTTTCCGAGCGCGCGGCCGAGCGCGAGCAGCACGTCGGCGCGATATGCTTCCCCGGCGACCGAACGCTCGAGCTTCTCGGCAGCAGCCGCGTAGTTGCCCTCCTGCGTATCCATCGCCGCGAGATCGGCGAGCGTGTCCCAGTCGGCCGGAGTCTTGACGAGTACGCGGTTCAGGCGCGTTCTCGCCTCCGGGAAGTTGCCGCGGCGAAACGCGGTGCGACCGAGCTCGCGATCGACGTTGCGGCCCGCGGCCTCCGCTTCGCGCAGGTACTTGTCGGCCGTCACGTACTCTTCGCCGTGCGACATGAGGATGCCAAGCAGCTCGAGCGCCTCGGGCCGGTCGGCCGGCTTGGCCGCGGCAAGCGCACGTTCGTACTCCGGCACGCACTGGTCGCGGCTCTGGGAATACGCGCGGGCGATCGCCTGCGCGCGCTTGAGCCGCAGCGACGGCACCGATTTCGACGGGTCCCACTCGTGGCGGCCGAGGACCGCCTCGAGGTTGGTCAGCCGTTCACCGCTCAGCGGGTGCGACAGGAAGTATGGCGGAATGCGCGTCGGATTGAGCGACTGGTCGTCGTTGATCTTGTGCAGCAGGCCCATCATCGCCGCCGGATCGTAGCCGGCCTTCTTCGCGTAGCCGATGCCGAGATAGTCGGCCTCGCGCTCGAAGTCGCGCTGGTATTTGAGCTGCGCCGCCTGTCCGGCAGCCAGCGACGCAATGGCGAGCCCGGGATTGACGATTCCGAGCAGAAGCCCAAGCAGCGACGCGTAGCTTGCCGCCGCACCCTTCTCCTGCTGCCGCACCAGGTGATGGGCGGCCGCGTGCGCGACCTCGTGGCCGATCACGCCCGCCAGCGCGTCGTCGCTGTCGACGCGCGAGATCAGCCCCGCGTTCGCGAACAGCTTTCCGCCCGGCACCGAGAACGCGTTGATGTCGTCGTCGCGCACGACGAAAAACTCGTACTCGAACGGCGTGGTTCCGAGCGCGACGACCAGCTTGTTGCCCATGTCGCGCAGATACCCGGCCAGCTCGTAGTCATGGATGAGCGGCATGTGCGCAACCGCTTCGTCGACGAATTCGGCGCCGAGCTTCTTCTCCTCCGCGACCGACGCGAGCGCGCTGGTAGCCGTCGCGACGACGAACGGCGGACACGCGACTGCCGTGGCGAGGACGACGGCGAGCGCTCGTCGCATGGGCATCACCGGCCTCATCGCTACAGCCCCGCCGCCACGTCGAGCGCGAAGTACGTGATGACGAGATCGGCGCCGGCGCGGCGGATCGACGTCAGCGTTTCGTCAACGACCCTGGTTTCGTCGATCCAGCCTGCGCGGCCGGCGGCCTTGATCATCGCGTACTCACCGCTGACCTGGTAGGCGACCAGCGGGCAGTCGAACCGCTCGCGCGCGCGGCGCACGATGTCGAGATAAGGCAGCGCGGGCTTGACCATGATCATGTCGGCGCCCTCGTCGAGGTCCGCCTGGATTTCGCGCATCGCTTCGGCGGCGTTGCCGGGATCCATCTGGTAGCCGCGGCGATCTCCGAACTGCGGCGCCGAATCGGCCGCTTCGCGAAACGGACCGTAGAATCCGGAGCAGTACTTCGCGGCGTACGAAAGGATCGCGACATCGACAAGCCCGTCGCCGTCGAGCGCACGGCGGATGCGCCCCACGCGGCCATCCATCATGTCGGACGGCGCGACGATGTCGGCTCCGGCGCGCGCATGCGACAGCGCCTCGGCGGCCAGCAGCTCGAGCGTCGGATCGTTCGCGACATCGCCATTCTCGATGACGCCGCAGTGCCCGTGATCGGTGTACTCGCAAAGGCAGACGTCGGTGATCACGCAGATGTCGGGCGCGATGCTTTTGATCGCGCGAACGAGATTCTGCACGGGACCGTCTTCGCGTGCCGACTCCGAGCCGCGTGCGTCCTTGTTTTCGGGGAGCCCGAAGAGCAGCACCGCCGGGATGCCCAGGTCGCGGGCGCGCACCGCCAAGTCGGTCGCGCGGTCGACCGACTGCTGGAAGACGCCTGGCATCGAGCCGACCTCGCGCTCGATGCCGGAGCCGGGAACGACGAACAGCGGAAGGATCAGGTCTTCGCGCGAGAGCCGGGTCTCACGCACCATGCGACGAATCGTTTCCGTGCGTCGCAGACGGCGCGGCCGGCTTGCGGGGAATGCCACGGCGCGATGCTAGGGGAGCGGTTGCCGATTTGCAAAAAACGACTCGATTGCGTCCGCAAGCGCGTCGACCGTGTACTCGTCGGGCATCACGTCGACGTCGATGCCGAGATCGCAAAGCGTCTGCCGCGTGATCGGTCCGATTGCCGCGACGCTTCTGCCGGCGAGCAGCTCGCGTGCGCGCCCGCCGACGAGCCGGTCGAAGTTGGTCACCGTGCTCGAGCTCGTGAACGTGATCATATCGAACGCTCCGAGACGCGATTCGGGCGCAGCGTCCGCGCCGCTTCCGTCCACGTCCGGGACGGTCGTCCGGTAGATGGCGACCACGTCGACGACCGCGCCGCGCTCGCGGAGCGTGTCGGGAAGCACCTCGCGGGCGATTTGCGCGCGAGCAAGAAGAATGCGCCGTCCGCTTACGTCGCCGAGGGCTTCGAGAAGCGCCTCGGCGCGATATTCGCCGGGCTGCGCAGCAACCTTGAGGCCGCGCGACTCGACCGCTGCACGCGTCGCCGGTCCAATCGCGGCAATGCGCACGCCGGCGAGCTCGCGAAGATCGCGTCCGCCCGCAAGGAACTGGCCGAAGAAGCTCTCGACGCCGTTGACGCTCGTCAGAACCAGCCAGTCGTAGCCGCCCGCTGCATCGAACACGGCAGGCTCGACAGCAATCGGATGGATCTCGATGGTGGGAAACTCGACGACCTCGGCCGCGGAGCGTTCGAGACGGTCCGACAACGCGGCCGCCTGATGGCGCGCGCGCGTGACCACGATGCGCCGGCCGAACAGCGGCAGGCGCTCGAACCACTCGAGCTCAGCGGCAAGGCCTGCCACCGCACCGACGACGAACACGACGGGCGGACGAACCAGGTCGCTGCCGGCGTCGCGGCCGATGCGCGCGAGCGTGCTCAGGATCTTCTTCTGGCGCGGCAGCGTGCCCCAGCGGATGCCGGCCACGGGCGTCTCCGGAGCCATGCCGGCCTCGATCAGATGCGCGGCGATTTCTTCGATGCGCGTCATCGCCATCAGGAACACCAGCGTGCCGCCGGTTGCAGCGAGCGCGGCCCAGTCGATGTCGTCGCGCTCGCTTCCGGTCTGCCCGGTGACGAACGTGACGAGCGAGGAATGCTCGCGGTGCGTCAGCGGCACTCCCGCCCACGCCGGCACTGCGATTGCGGACGTGACACCCGGCACGACCTCGTAGTCGATGCCCGCACGCCGGCACGCTTCGGCCTCCTCTCCGCCGCGGCCGAAGATGAACGGATCACCGCCTTTCAGGCGCACGACGTTCTTTCCTTCGGCGGCACGCGCAACCAGAAGCTCTTCGATTTCCTTCTGTGAGATGCTCTCGCGGCCGTGGCGCTTGCCGACGAGCACTTTTTCCGCAGCGGCCGGCGCGTGCGCGAGCAGTCTCGGGTCGGCGAGCGCGTCGTAAAGAACGACGTCGGCGCGAGCGAGCGCGTCGCGGCCGCGAAGCGTAAGCAGTCCCGGATCGCCCGGACCTGCGCCGACGAGGAACACGCGACCGCGCGTGCGCTGGACCTTGCCGGACGCGTGGTTGCTTGACCGCGCGCTCATCGCGGAATCTCGGCAGCGTTCGCCGCATCGATGATGCGCGACGCTCCGCGTTCGAAAAACGAGCGTGCCAGAGACCGGCCGAGCTCTTCCGCGCGCGCGTCGGCACCGGCAAGCGATCCGTCCGGAAGCTCGAGCGACGTCCGGTCGCGAATCTGCTCGTGACCATCGGGGGACACGACGAGCCCGACAAGCACGAGCTCGCCGGCGCGACACTCGGCGTAAGCCGCGAGCGGAAGACTGCAGCCGCCGCCGAACATGCGCGCGAATCCGCGCTCGGCGGCGGCAGCGATTCGCGATGCGGCGTGATCGAGACGCGCGAGCAGCTCGCGCGTCGGCCGGTCATCGATGCGGGCAGTGATCGCAACGGCACCCTGCCCCGCCGCCGGAACGAACGTGAACGGGTCGAGCGCAACCGCACGCGCAGGTCCACCTGCAGACAGATCGATCCCGAGACGTCCGAGTCCTGCGGCCGCGAGGAAAGTCGCGTCGTACTCGCCGTCGGCGAGCTTGCGAAGCCGGGTCTCGACGTTGCCGCGCAGCATGCGGATATTGAGATGCGGAGCTTCAGCCAGCGCCTGCGCCTGGCGGCGAAGGCTGGTCGTGCCGATGACCGCACCGGTAGGCAGCGCCGACAGATCAAGTCCCCCGGTGGTAACCAGCAGATCGCGCGCATCCGCGCGCTCGAGCACGGCTGCAATGGTCGTCCCGGCCGCAAGCTCGGTCGGCACGTCCTTGAGCGAGTGCACTGCGCAGTCGATGCGGCCGGAAACCAGGGCCTCGTCGAGCTCTTTCAGGAAAAGCCCTTTGCCGCCGGCTTCGCGCAGCGGCCGGTCGACGATGCGGTCGCCGGTGGTCGTGATCTCGACGAGCTCGTAGCTTGCGCCAGCCGAGCGCCGTACGAGCTCGTCCATCGACTGCCGCGTCTGCGTAAGAGCGAGCGGGCTACGGCGCGTGCCGACGCGCAGCGCTCGCGAAGTCACTCGCCGTCTCCGAGGCCGAACAGGCGCCGCACGGCCGACAGCAGTCGCGACTCTTCGACAGTCGATCCTTCGCCGCGAAGAACCTGGGTCGGATGGTGCAGCAGCTTGTTGACGATCGCGCGCGTCATCTGATGGATGCGCTCGCGGTCGTCTTCGGTCACCGACGGCATGCGCGACAAAGCCTTTTCGACCTCGCCGCGGCGGATGCTGTCGGCGTACTCGCGCAGCTCGACGATCGTCGGCACCACGTCGAGTCGCTCGAACCACTGCCAGAACTGGTCGACTTCGGCCTCGACGATGGCTTCGGCACGAACGGCTTCGCGCCGGCGCTCGTCGAGATTGTCCTCGACGACCGCCGCGATGTCGTCGATGTCGTACAGGTATGCACCGTCGAGCTGCGGAATCGCAGCGTCGAAGTTTCGCGGGACGGCAAGATCGATGAAGAACATCGGATTGCCGCGCCGTTCGCGCAGCGCCGTGCGCACGTCGTCGGCCGTCACGAGCAGCCCGCCGCCGGCCGAGCCGACGACCAGGTCGGCGAGCGGCAGATAGCTGCGGAAACGATCGAGAGGCACGGGCGTCGCAGAAAGCTCGCGCGCAAGATCGACCGCACTTTCGAACGTGCGGTTGACGACGATGATCTGACCGACTCCGGCCGCAAGGAAATGGCGCGCGGCAATCTCACCGGTCTCGCCGGCGCCGAGCAGCATCACGACGCGGCCCTGCAGCGATTCGAAGATGCTGGAGGCAAGATCGACGGCCGTGGCTGCAACCGACACGGACCTCGACGCAACCGAAGTTTCGGTACGCACGCGCTTGGCGACCGAGAAGCTCTTGTGAAAGACCCGGAACAGCACGGGCCCGGCCGCGTCTCCGGCGGCCGATTCATCGAACTGCTGCTTGAGCTGGCCGAGGATCTGCGGCTCGCCGACGATCATCGAGTCGAGACTCGATGCAACGCGGAACACGTGACGCACGGCTTCGCGTCCACGCAGCACGAACACGAGGTTCGAACCGCTGTCGAGCCCGGCCGCGCCGGCGACGAAACCGCCGATCGCATCGGCAGTCGCCGGCTGACCGTTGCAGCACGCGACCACTTCGAAACGGTTGCAGGTACTGACCAGCACCGTTTCCTGCACACCCGGGATCGACGTCATCGAGCGCAGAAAGGCCGGAGCATCCGCGCACGCCGCCGCCGCGCGCTCGCGGACTTCGACCGGCGCCGTATGATGACTGATGCCGACGACGACGAGCTCGCGCGAAGCGGTGTCGTTTTTCTGCTCCGCCATGCCCTTCACCGCCCGCCGTCCCCGGACGATGCTTCCTTTCCGGCCTGGCCGCTCTGCACGCTTTCGGCGGCCTGCTCCCCGAGACTCCCTCCGTGCCGGCTGCCAAGCTGGAGAAGGTTCACCAGCAGATACGACGCGAGCAGCAGCGTGAACGCTGCGATCGTCCATTCGGCCGCCTTGCGTCCGTGCAGCCCGCCGAGAAGCCGAAGCTGCAGCAGACCCGCATAAAGCAGCCACGTCAGCACCGCGAGCGTCTCGCGCGGCTCCCACGACCAGAAGTGGCCGGTTGCCGACATCGACCAGAACCCGCCGGTGACGATCCCGAGCGTGAGCAGCGGAAAGCCCCACAGCAGGAAGACCAGGCTCATGCGGTCGAGCGTCTGGATAGCCGGAAGCCGGTGGAGGATCGCGCCACCGCGCTTCGAACGCAGCATGTTCTGCTGCAGCAGGAACGCGGCGCTCACGGCGAACGCGAGTGCGAACACGGCATTGCCGAGAAGCGCGAGCGTGACGTGCACGGTCAGCCACGGACTGCGCAGCGCTGCGGGCACCGCAACGTCGTCGCCGCGCACCAGCAGGTCGGCAATGGCCGCAAGAAACGCGAGCGGGCTGACCAGAACACCGACCACCGCAAGGCTCATGCGCCCCTGTACGGCGAGATATACGCCGACCAGCAGCCACGCGAAGAACGAGAAGCCGCCGGCAAACGTTGCCACGGGAAGCACGCCCGCGTGGACGATCTCGAGCGCAAGGTCGAGCGTGTGCAGCGCGAACGCGCCGGCAAGCAGGAACATCGGCGCGCGGCTCTCGCCGGGCGCCGTGCGGCTCGAAAACGTGCGCGCGAACGCAATCGATGCGGCGACGTAGCCGAAGGCTGCGGCAAGAAGCATCAGCGAGTGCATGTGTCCTCTTTTGCGTTCGTACGGTGGTCCTGAGCGGCGCTCGGCGTCCGTGCGCCGGCGACCGCGGCGTCGCAGAGCGCGGCGGCTTCCACGCGCCGGCCCGCGGCGAGCATCTCGACGAAACCGCTGTCGAGCACCTGGCGGATCGCACGCCGTCGCGTGCCGCCGTCCTCGACGGTTTCGATCAGGCGCTCGCGAAGCTCGCCGAGAAGCGTCGCGGCCTCGCCCGCTTCGTCGCCGAGCTGGCTCGCGATGCGGTCCCGCACGTATGCGGCGAGCGCCGGAGCCGTACCGCCCGATGAGACGGCGACGCAGAGATCGCCTCGACGAACGATCGCGGCGCTGGCGAATTCGGTGGCCGGAGAACCGCCGCCTGGCAAGCGGCCGGTGCCTGCGTCGCAGACGAGCACACCGCGCGCGGCGGCCGCTTCGACGACCGACGCATTGACCGACGCTTCACCGGTGCATGCGAACGCGAGCAGCACGCCGTCGAGATCGCGGGCCTCGAAGCGCCGGGCCGCGATGGTCACCAGCGCGCTCGCGCGCTCGAGATCGAGAAGCTTGTCCGAAGGCGCCGGATCGACGACGAGAACCGTCGCCCCGGCATCGATGAGGCCACGCGCCTTGCCGAGCCCGACCCTTCCGCCGCCGACGACAAGGCAGGTCCGTCCCGCAAGATCGAGGAAGACCGGGTAGCCACGCACCCTTCGGCTCTATCACGCGATGCCGCGGAAACCGAAGGGCGTCCGAGCGTTTACACGGAAAGCTAGAGCGGAACCTTGATGGTCTTTCCGACCTGCACGTTATGCGCGTCACGGATGCCGTTGATGCGCTTCAGCGTGTCGACCGAGGTCCGGTACTTCTGGGCGATGCTGGTCAGCGTCTGGCCCTTCTGCACGCGGTGGCTGCGAAAGCTCGACCGTGACGAGCTCGACGACGCAACTTTCGCCGCCGACTTCGACGAAGACTTCGAAACGGCCGTCTTAGACGACGATTTCGCAGACGTCTTGGTCGACTTCGCGGACGCCGTCTTGGCCGAAGCCGCAGAGGCCGACTTTCCGCGCGACGTGGACGCCGACCTCGGCATGTCGTCGTCGTCGTCGTTGCGCGCCGCCGACGCGACCGCGACCGCACCCGCCGACGGAACCTTGATCGTCCGACCGGCCTTGAGACCTTCCGACGCAATCTTCGGATTGAGCCGCTTCAGCGTCTCGACCGACGTGTCGTTGGCGAGCGCGACTTTCGAGAGCGTGTCGCCGGAGCGAACCTTGTATGTGCGGCCGACGGTCGAGCCCGAGACGATCTCGCTGCCGCTCGCGCGAACCTTCAGCGTCTGGCCGGACTGGATCGAAGTCGGATCGGTGATGCCGTTGCGCTTCATCAGATCGTCGACGGTCGTGTGGTACATCGACGCGATCTGCACGAGCGTCTGGCCGCGGCCGACCTTGTGCTCGGCGGTGAGCTCGGGCTCGGCCTGCCCATCGTCGTTCTTGTCGTTCGCCGGCGACGCCTTCGCGGTAGCTGCCGCGGGCGAAGCGCTGGCTGCAGGCGGAGCTTCCTTCGGAACCGATGCGATCACGGCGGGCTCGACGCGCACGACTGCAGGAGAATCCGGCTTCGTGACATCGTCTTTCTGAATCACTGCCGCCGGCACTGCGGCCACCGCCGTGCGTGCGGCGAGCGCTGCGGCCTGGCCAGCCTGGCTGGCCGCCATGATGCCGGCGTTGGTCGTCATGTTGCGCGACATCGGCGGATGCTCGACCTGCGCTGCTGCGATCGCGACCGGGGTGGTGACGCGGTCCGCCGGAACCTTCAGGTTCATTCCGACTTTCATCGCGGAGGCATTGCGCAGGTTGTTCATGTACAGCAGCGTCGTCTCGGTGGTGCCGAAGCGGCGCGCGATCTGCCCGAGGGTCTCGTCGCGAGTCACGCGATGGATGATCGGCTTGCTCGGCGGCGGCGATGCCTCTGCCTCGACGGTCTCGGCCGAAGCCGAAGCCGAAGACCCGCCGGAATCGCGGGCAATGATGTCCGGAGCAGATGGCGAGCTGTGGTCGACGTGGCCGAACGCGACTTCGAATTCGCTCCGCGTGCCGTGCGGAAGATTCACGCGATAGCCGCGCGGAACTTTCGCGCTGCCGCGCAGGACGCCGTCGCTGAGCGCCGGGTTGAGGTCGGCAAGCTGGTCGACGCTGGTGCGCGCCGCGCGCGCCAGATCGCGGATCGACGCGCTCGTCGAGATCATCGCTTCGTCGGGCTGGTAGGTCGGGGCGCTGATCTGCCCGCAGAGCTCGGGCACACGGTTCATCGCGTCGACCGCGGCAAGGAACTCGGCGTAGTAGTTGCGCGACGCGAATCCGAAGCTTTTTCCCTTGTAATGGCTCGAGATCACGCCGAAGTGCGTGGTGCCCATGTCCTTTACCGCGCGCGCGATTCCGCCTGGACCATGGTTGTACGACGTGATCGCCAGCGGCCACGACCCGAGGTTCTCGTAAGTCTTGCGCAGCATCTTTGCTGCGGCTTCGGTCGAGCGGCGAGGATCGCGCCGGTCGTCGTAGGAACCATTGACCTCGAGATACAGACGGCCGGTGGCCGGCATGAACTGCCAGATGCCCGAAGCGCCGGCCGACGAACGCGCGCCGATCTTGTATCCGGACTCGACGAGCGGAAGTGCGAGCAGCTCCTGCGGCACGTCGTACCTCTGCAGGATCTCGCTCATCATCGGACGGTACGCCTGCGCGCGCGCAGCCGCGTCGCAGAACTTGTCGCCGAGACCGCGCTGCGAGCGAACCTGCTCGGACAGCGTCATCGCGTACGACGGCTCGTAGCCGATCTTCGCGATGGCTTTGAGGATACGGCGTTCTTCTTCGGTGCGCGCGTGTCCCTCGGAGATCGAAACCAGCATCGCCGAGATGCGTTCGCCTTCCGCTTTGCGGCGCGCCTGGATCGCGGCGTCGACCTGTCCTTCGGGAAGGCGCGCGACGATGTCGTCAATGGACAGGACCGAATAGACAAGCTCTAAGTGCTCGACGTCGTGGAATGCGATCTGGTGGCTCGTCCATTTCGTGAACGCGTCGCTCCAGAACGCGACGTTGGGCTCGAGCTCTTTGTACCGGGGGAAATGCGTGTTGCCCGGAGTTGGCGTCGCGGCAGCCGTCGAAGCGGAAGCAAGGACCAGCGCTGCGGCTGTGGTGCATGCGACCGGTGCGGCTGGTGCGGCAGACAGGATCAGTGCTGCCGCTGCAGTCGAAAGGGCCGTTGCCAGTGTCTGGAGCCCGGTGTTCCGACCCGATCGCGTCGCCGGGCGGACCGACCTCACCTCTGTTCCCACCTTGTCACGTTCCCGCATCCCTCACCTCTCAGGACGGCTTCCCCGCCTGCCTCGCCTGTTCAAAAGGAACGCTAAAGGTAGCAAAGGCGGCCTCTTGCCGCCATCCGGAAAGGCCGTTTTTCGGCCGTTCCGCAGCCGCAGCGCGGCAATTGCCGCGGTGCTTCTGGCTGCGCGGATGACGTCCGGCTGCGGTCACCACGGCCCGGCAGACGCTGCGGGCGCGCTCCGAATCGCGATCGAAGCTGCTCCGACCAGCCTCGATCCGCGTTTTGCGGCCGATGCCGACAGCAGCCGCATCGCCGGCCTCATGCACTGCTCGCTCGTCGAACCGGACGACCGCGGCGGCTGGCGGGCCGCGCTCGCGACCGCCTGGAGCCAGCCGGACGCTCAGACCTGGGTCTTCGAGCTCAGAAATGACGCACGGTTCCATAACGGCGATCCGGTGACTGCGGACGACGTCGTGGCCACCTACCGGTCCGTCCTCGATGCGAAGACCGCGTCGCCGAAGCGCGCCGCGCTGTCGTCGGTGACCCGCGTCGCGGCCGACAGCGAGCATCGCGTGCGCTTCGAGCTTTCGTCGGCCAACGCGGCGCTGCTCGACGGCGCGACCGTCGGAATCCTTCCCGCGCGCGTCGCGGCCGGGCCGCAGAGCGACGAGGCCACCGGTGCGAACGGATGCGGGCCGTATGAAGCCGCAGAGATCGATCCGCATTCGATCCTGCTTCGTGCGGTGAACGGATGGTTCGGCGGGCCGGTGACGCTTGCGGCGATCGAGTTTCGCGTCGTGCCCGACGCCGTGATGCGCACGCTTCAGCTCGAAAGCGGCGATCTCGATCTGGTGCAGAACGCGCTCGAGCCGGATGCCGTTCGGCATCTGCAGGAGAGAGAACGAGGCGGAGTTTCACAGCGCGGCGTCGCGCTGAGCGTGTCGGTCACGCCGTACGATGCCTACCAGTATCTCGGCATCAATCACCGCCATCCCGCGCTCGCCGACGTTCGTGTCCGGCGCGCGATCGCACATGCCATCGACCGCGATGCGATCGTGACCTGGGTGCTCGCCGGCCAGGCCGAGGTCGCAAGCGGACTCATTCCACCGCACCACGCCGGCTACGAGCCGCACGTTCGCCGTTACGCCTATGATCCGGCACGTGCACGGAGGCTTCTCGATGCGGCCGGTTATCCGGATCCCGACGGCGACGGTCCACTTCCACGCCTTCGCCTGCGCTACACGACGAGCACCGTCGAGCTTCGCCGGCGCATCGCCGAAGTGATTGCTGCCGAGCTCGGCGAAGTCGGGATCGAGATCTCGATCGAAAGCTACGAGTGGGGAACGTTCTTCCAGGACATCGCGCGCGGGAACTACGACCTTTACTCGCTCGCGTGGATCGGCATTCGTGATCCGGATCTCCTGCGCGTTGTTTTTCATTCGAAGATGACGCCGCCGGCCGGCAGCAATCGCGGATTTTTCGCGAACGCGCGCATCGATCGGCTGACCGAGCGCGGCCGCGCGGAAACCGATCCGTCACGGCGCACGGCGATCTATGCGCGTGTGCAGCGCGCGTCGGCGCGTGCGCTGCCGTACATTCCGATGTGGTGGCCGAAGAACGTGGTCGTGATGTCGAGCCGGCTCGAAGGGTTCACGCCGCATCCGTCAGGAGATCTGTCCGCGCTGGCGCACGCGCATCTCGGTGAAATCGGGGACAGACACTGATTTACGGTCTTAAAGCTCTCTACATATGACGGGCGACGTTTCGGGTACGCGCGCTCTTTAGCCAACTCAAAAAACTGCACATTGATTCTCGAAGTGGGTTAGCGCGGAGCCGATGCTCCTCCTGATAACTCCCAGAACAAGTTACCCTCGAAAGGTAACTAACGAGCTCGTCTCGATCCTTTCGCGAAATTACTAAATCGTTCTTATCAATTGGCGCCAGCACGGATCTAAGATCCAGTGTCGCGTTGGCCAGCGCATCCGTTAGACACGGAACCTGAACATAGAACTGGTTCCATTCCTCTGCCGAGATACTGCCTTTCGACCCGCGATCGCCGATGTACTTCTGAAACATTGCAGTATTCTGCTGGGCAAGCCCACGCAGAATGATGGAGCTGTCCCTGAGAGTCTTCGAGAGTTCTGCAACTTTTTTGTTCTTGCTGCTTTGGTACAAAACAAGTTGCTCCGTGACACAGTCCGTTAGCGTCTCCGCCTCGTCGAGTGTCATTCGGACATCTTCGATGGGCTGCGTCCGCAGCTGAATGCCAACCACAGAATTTATGGAATTCGCCGCCTGTAGCCATACCCATACGAACGGCATCGCAGCCGCGGTATCAGCTGGTTGGCTTATCGGGCATTCGAAGGCCGCCACGGCGCCCGGATTCCCGGCATCAATCACAATCAGCGCCGCGAGAAATGCACTGCACGTTGTCGAGGCAATCATCATGGTCTTACCGGCGAGACGTTCACAGTTCTACCAGCGAGTGACCGTCAGGCCGGGGATTCGCCGGAAGCTTCGTTCGTCGCGCGTGATGACTCCGCAATCGTGGGCAATCGCAGTGGCGGCGATCAGCAGATCGCGCTCTCCGATGCGATCACCGCGCACGGCAGCATCGGCCCAGAGTCGGGCGTGGATGCGCGCGCTTCGCAGATCGAACGAAAACACCGGCAGTCGTTCGATCAATCCTTCGACGAAAGCTTCGGTGGCTGCACGCTTGCGGGACGAGATGCGATGAACGCCGTGCAGCAGCTCGGATGCGGTTACGGCAGAGATGGCGAACGTTTCGTCGCGATGATCGCCGAGCGCTGCCCCGAGGTCGAGAAGCCCGCGCTCCGCTGCGATAAGGACGCTCGAATCGATCACTTGTCCCAAGGTGACCGCTCCACGTCGGGCTGCGCCCGACTCAGCGCCTCGACGATGTCGAGAAATTCTTCGTCGGGTTTGGGCAGCTTCGAAAAGAGCGCAAGGAGATCGGCGCCGGTGCAGCGGCTGCCCTGCAGCGGCCCGAGCTGACAGATTGGGCGCCCTCCGCGCTCGATGACGAACGTTTCGCCTTGGTAGCAGGCTCGATTGACGAGATCGGAAAAGCTCCGTGCCGCTTCGGTTGCGGAGACGACGGACATCGCCGAGGCCGAGACATACGATGGCTCCGGCGCTGCAACGCGGCCCGAACCTGATGCAGCGATTTCGTATCTGGGCGGGAGCGGGCTTGAGTTACGAGCCTTGCCGACCGGCTTCTTCGCGCCACTCATGAAAATCTGATTATCGGATTTTTCTAACGGCGTCCAGAACAAAATGGCCGCCGCGAAAAATAAGGGGAAATTTAAATGTACCTGTCCCCTTTTACGCGACGGGATCGACGAGGTCGGCGAGGGTGGCGTTGCCGAGGGCGGCGCGGCGGGCCTGCTGGAATGTCTCGAGCATGCGCAGGACCGGCGGGCGCGCGGTGCCGGCGTCGAGGAGATTCTCTCCTCTGGCGGCGGCGACGACGCGGTCGGCGGGAATGCTTCCGGGCGACAGCGACAGGAAGCACTGGCGCTGGTCGCGGCCGCCGATGTGCACGAGGCCTTCTTCGGCGAGCACGCAGAACATTTCCGTCACGCTTCGCACCGGCGTCTTCAGGATGACGGCGAGCTCGGCGAGCGTCGGCGCGGCTCTTCGCGCGTGCGCGGCCTGTGCAAGCTCGATCGCGATCGAGATCGCCAGGCGTTCGCGCGCCGCCACGCCGACCAGCTTCGGAATGTAATGTCGCCCGCACGCGGCAAGATTCTGGATCGCAGCCGAAAGCTCGGCGCCGCCGAGCACGATGACCCAGCTCGTCCACATCCACGCGACCAGCATCGGAAGCTGCGCGAGCGTGCCGTACACCGCGTTGTATCCCTGAAGACCGAACTGGAACGCGATGTAGAATCCCTGAGCGAGCTGCCACGCGACGCCGGCGACGATGCCGCCGATCAAGGCGGCGCGGCGGTCGACAGGCGCCGCCGGGAGGAACATGTACAGCGCCGCGAACGCGATGCAGACCAGCGCGTACCAGACGACGGAAAAGCCCATGCGGATGAGGAGCTCGAAGCCTCCGAAGCTTTCGAGCCAGACCATCACGGCCGAGCTTCGGAAAGCGGCCTCCGAGCTGGCCGCCACGGCGATCATCAGCGGCGCGAAGATGAGCAGCATCAGCGCGTCGGCCGCACGCCGGACCGCGCTGCGGCCGTGCGGACTTCCCCACACCGCGTCGATCGCATCCTCCATCTGGATCAGCAGCGAGGCTGCGCTTCCGATCGCGATCAGTGCGCCGATCAGACCAAGCCCGGCAATGCTGATATTGTCTACCCAGGAGACGACCGTGGAGACCGCTTCGGGAGACAGAATCGTCGCGCGCTCGAGCAGCAGCGACTCCAGCCGCTGGCCGGTCCAGCCGAGGCCGCGCACATACGCAAAAGACGCGGCCAGCGCCGGGACCAGCGCGAGCATGCTGGCCAGCGTGAGCGCCGATGCGCGCATCGAGCACGCGTCACCCTCGAAGCCTTCGACGGCGAGCCAGAGCACCTGGCCGACGTGGACGAGCCGGCGGCGCCACACGGGCATTTCGGCCTCGGGCTCCGACCAGAGCGCCGTCCTCAGCTGCTTGAATACTCCCTGCACTTCGATGCCTCCGGCGTTTAAGCCGTCACCGGCGCCTTTTCGCAACCGGACGCGTGCCGCGAGCACACATCCTGCGGGGCTGCTTTGCGCGTGCTGATCCCGCCGCATGGATCGGTCGCGAGATCCGTCACGAGATCGTATGCAGGGCACTGGCGCCGGTGATCCTGCTGCGCATGATCCTGCGCCGTCTCGGCGCACTCGTGCCGACACTGTTCGGCGTGGCCACGCTCGTATTCCTGCTGCTGCACGTCGTACCGGGTGATCCGGTCGACGTGATGATCGGCGAAAGCGCCGCTCCCGCTGCACGCGCCGAGCTGCGCACCAGGCTCGGCCTGGACGAGCCGCTCGGCGTGCAGTACGCCCGGTGGCTCGGGGCGATCGCACACGGCGATCTCGGAAGCTCGATCCGCAGCGGGAAGCCGGTGGCGTCGCTCGTCGCCGCGCGAATTCCGGCAACGGCGCTGCTGGCAGTGGCGGCGCTGATCGTCGCGGTCACAATTGGAATTCCGCTCGGGACTGCTGCGGCAGCGACCAGAGGATCCGCAATCGACCGCTTCGCGCTCGCGGCGAGCCTCGCCGCCGTGGCTACGCCCACGTTCTGGACCGGGCCGATGCTGGTGCTGCTGCTGTCGGTCGCGCTCGGATGGCTTCCGGTTGCCGGAAGCGGAACGCCCGCGCACCTGGTGCTGCCGGCGATCACGCTCGGCGCGGGCATGAGCGGGATCCTGATCCGCATGACGCGCGCGTCGCTGCTGGAAACGCTGTCGGACGACTACGTGCGGACGGCACGTGCCAAAGGTGCGTCGCCGATGCGCGTGCTGTTCGTGCACGCGCTGCCGAACGCGCTTACTCCGGTGTTGTCGGTGCTCGGTCTCCAGCTCGGCGCGGTGCTCGCGGGAGCGGTCGTTACCGAAACGATTTTTGCGTGGCCCGGCCTCGGACGGCTCGTCGTCGAGTCGATCCAGGCTCGCGACTATCCGGTCGTGCAGGGCGCCGTGCTGGTGGTCGCAACGACGACGGTGCTTGCCAACCTCGCAGCCGAGATCGCGCAGGCGCTCGTCGATCCGCGCATCGGTGACGCGGGAGACGCACGGTGAGCGGACCTCGCCGGCGCGTCGTCGTCCTTCTGTGCCTGCTCGCCGGCGGCGCGTTCGTCGCGATGGCCGCAGGCGTGATTGCGCCCGAAGCCGGCTCGCGAATCGAGCTCTCCGAAGGGCTCCGGCCGCCGGCGCTCGCGCATCCGCTCGGGCAGGACAAGCTCGGCCGCGACGTCTTTGCGAGAACGCTCGCCGGAGCGCGCATCTCGTGCGCCGTCGCGCTCGCGAGCGTGACCGTGTCGGTCGCGATCGGCGTGCTCGTCGGCGCCGCCGCCGGGTTCCTCGGCGGGATCACCGACACGCTGCTCATGCGCATGGTCGACGTGCTGCTCGCGTTTCCCGGGCTTCTGCTCGCGATCGCGCTGGCCGGAATGCTCGGCCCCGGCATCGGCAACGTGATCGTGGCGCTCTCGGCATTCGGATGGACCGGCTACGCGCGGCTGGTGCGCGGCGAAGTGCGCCGCGTGCGCGCTCTCGAGCACGTGCGGGCTGCCGTCGCGCTCGGTGTCGCGCCGCGCCACGTAGTCACGCGCCACGTGCTGCCACTGATTGCCGCTCCGCTCGTCGTGCAGGCGGCGTTCGGAGCCGCAGCCGCGGTCGTCGCCGAAGCGAGCCTCTCGTTCCTCGGCCTCGGCGTACGGCTGCCGTCGGCATCGTGGGGATCGATGCTCGCCGAAGCCCGCAGCTTCGTCGTCGAAGCGCCGCATCTGGTGGTCGGGCCGGGCCTTGCGATCACTGCGTTCGTGCTTGTCCTTCAGCTTCTTGGAGATGCGCTTCGCGACGCGCTGGACGTGCGCGAATAGTGGGCGCTTCTCCACCTTCGCGAGCGGATGAACCCACGGCGTCCGGTGGCGCCGCAGCCCGCTGGGTCAAACCGCTGCTGGTGTTTCATTTCGCCGCGCTGATCGTTTTCCGCCTGATCGCCGACAACGACGAGTTCAACAACTGGGATCTGATCGCGCTCCTGAACGCGCAGGCATTCCGCAGCCGCTGGGAGCTGCTGTCGCTGCCGCAGGTTCATTTCCTCCAGCCGTTCCGCTTTCCCACGTACAACACGGGTACGGAATCGGTGCTGTCGTTGCTGCTGCACGGCTCGATCGGGCGGCTGTTTCCTTATTGGTCCAATGCGATGGTGCTGGCGGTCTACGACTGCATTCTGCTCGCGGCGCTGTACGTGATCGTGCAGTCGGTCTTTCGCCGCGAGGATGCGCGGCGGACGGCGTGGGCGTGCATGGCGATGTCGCCCGTGCTCCTTACGTTCCAGTCGATTTCGGCGTTCGATACGCAGGCTTTTGCCACGATCCTTACCGCCATCGCGGGCGTGGAATTCATCCTGCGCAGCCGGGCCATCCTCGGTGCGGGCCTCGTCGGCGTCGCATTCGTGCAGATTTCGCAGGCGTACGGGCTCACGTTCTTTCTGCCGCTCTACTGCGGCGCATGGCTCGTCTCGCGCAGCATGATGCTCGCGCTGGATGAGCCGGCAGCGTCCGGCGCGCGTCGCCGCAATTTCCTGATTGCAGGCGCGGCCATCGCCGCATGCATGGCCATCGTCGAGGTCGCATCTTCCGGCGAGTATCTGCGCAGGGTGATCGGTCTCGTGTCGCGCACTGCGCGCGATAGGCAGGGCGTCGAAGTGACATTTCCGTCGCTGATCAAGGCTCACCGCTTTCTGCGTGAGGCCATGGGGTCGAGCCTGCCGTACGGTCGCTCGTCGGGCGGGTTCTTTCCGTTCTTCCTCGTCTTCGAGGGCGGACTGCTGCTCGGGCTGATCGCGCTGGAAATCCTGCGAAGAGGCACAGCCTCGTTCCCACGGCTGATCGCGCGCGCGGGCGCGTGGGGCCTGCTGCTTGCGCTCGGATACTCTGCGGCGATCCATGGCAGCAAAAGCCAGCGGGCATTCCTCGGCGAGGTCTTTCTCGCGCTCACCGTCGCCGCGCTGTTCGAAAGCTGGCAACGCATCCGCAGGATCGTTCCGCGCTCCTTCTTCCTACAGCTCGCTGCGGTGCTGGCTCTGTCCAACGGCTACTATGTCTATTCCGTGTTGCGCGTGAGCCATCAGCACAATCACACGCCGGTGTTTGATTATGATACGGCCGACGGCGTCGTCCGCCACGACGTCAACAAACGGATCCGGGAAATGCGCCGGCAGCGCTTCGACGAAAACGCGTTCCTGGTCTTGAACTATCCGCGCGGAGCCGACGAGAACCATACCGATCCATCGGTCTTCTACGCGAGGTTCCTGCGTTATTTCGGCCGTTACGACAACGACCGCGAGCTCGTCGTGACCTGCCGGTTCTGCGATCTGCCGTACGGATGCCCGTTTCCGCACGTTCGCCGCTCAAAGTGCACGCACAGCTGCTGCTACGAGGACCCGATGGTCAGGCTGGCATCGCTGCGAGAAGCCCGCACCCGGATCGGATATCTGTGGACGTACGCCGACAGTGACGAAACGTCGGCGCGCCAACGAGAATTGTTGAAGCGGCTCGAGCACCGCTACGCGCTGTCGGAGATGCCGCGCTTCCGCGAGGGCGGCTGGACATGCTTTCGGCTCGATCCCGCCGCTTCTTCGCCGCGCCGGAAGAAAAACTCGCGGATGCGGCGGCAGCCAGCCGGCACTGGCGCCAAAGCGCCGGCCCCGGCTTGAGTTCCTGCGGACCATCGTCGACTTTGCATGCGCATGGCAGCGTCGAGGCGAAACCGCGTCGGAGGCATCTCGCTTTCGATCGCCATCCTTGGCGCGCTGGCGGCGCATTTCGGGCCGCGCCTCGGCCTGGTGCCGCAGTCCACGTGGCTCTCCATCGTCGGCGCCGGCTTCGAAGCGGCTGTGATCGGCGGCCTTGCCGACTGGTTCGCGGTCACGGCGCTGTTCCGGCATCCGCTCGGCATTCCGATTCCGCACACCGCGATCATTCCTGCGCGCCGCGCGAAGATGACCGAAGCGATCGTGAACATGGTCGAGGAGGAATGGCTGTCACCGGAAGTGATCGGCCAGCGGCTCGCGCGCCTGTCGCCGAGTGAAGCCGTCGTCGACTGGTTCGGTGATGCGTCGCACGCGCAGCGTGTGGCCGCCCCGCTGCGCGACCTTCTGCGCGGTCTTGCGCGCACGCTGACCGAGCGCGAGGTCGTCGATTTTTCCGAGCGCACGCTGCGGGGTCAGCTCGCCGACCTGCGCATCGACGCGACCGCCGGGAAGTGGCTGGCCCGCATCGTTCGAAGCCCGACTGCGGACGCAGCGTTCACGGCGTTTGCGACGTCGCTTGCCAATATCGCGTCGCGGCCGCGAACGTCCGAGCAGCTCCACTGGTGGCTCGAGCAATCGGCCACCGCGCTGCATGCGCGCGGGCGCCGCTTCGTGCCGTTCCTGCTGCGGCGACGGACGGTGCGCGAAAAGATCGTCGAGGCCGCGTGCGAGTTTGCGTCCGCCGAGCTTCGCGACGCGGCCGACGATCTCGACCATCCGCTGCGACATTACGCGCTCGATACGCTCGGAGGTTTCGCCGAGCGCGTCGAGGGCGGCGATCCCGAGGCGCTTGCGCGAATCGAAGGCGTGCGTGCGGCTCTGGTCGAGAGCCTCGAAGCCGGCCCGCTCGTGCGCGATGTCCTCTCGCGATTGCGCGCACAGATCGAAAGGGATCTCGGCGATCCCAAAGGCACGCTGTCGCAGCTCATCGAACGGAAGCTCCAGGCCAGCGTGCTGCAGCTGCTCGACCATCCCGACCGTCGTGCGACGTTCGACCAGTGGGTGCGTACGACCGCGCAGGAGCTGCTCAGCCGCCATCACCACCAGATCGGCCTTACCGTGCGCGAGAGTCTCGAAGCGCTCGAGACCGACCGGCTCGTCCAGCAGATCGAAGACCGCGTCGGCGCCGATCTTCAGTACATTCGTCTGAACGGTGCGGTGGTCGGCGGCCTCGTCGGCATGATGCTCGCGGTCGCGCGGCTTTTTGCGCAGGTGTGACCGCGGCGCGCCGCTGCAGCTTTACCTCAGTTCATAATCGCGCCGGCGTGCCGGTTTGCGCTCGCTGGCGGGCCAGCTCGCTTGCTTACGTTCCGCTTCGCGTCGCCTGCGTTGCGCTTCGTATTTGCGCCGGCTCGACGTCGGTCGCAAGGTCGCGACAGCCGGTGTCGGTGCAGTCCGCGACCTGCCAGCCGCCGCCGAGCGCCTTGTACAGCGCCACGAGGTTGGTGGTGACCGAAGCTTCGCTTTCCGCGAGGCTCTCCTCGAAGACCAGACGCGAGCGCTCGGCCTCGAGCACCGTTTGAAAATCACTGAGTCCGTTCTGGTACTGGAGCCGCGCGAGGTCCTGGGCTTTGCTCGCGGCGAGCTCGGCTTCGCGCAGCCGGTCGCGACGCTGCTGCTCTTTGGCAAACGCGACCAGCGCGTTCTCGGCTTCCTCGCCGGCGCTGAGAACAGCCGCCTGCCAGTCGGCCAGCGCAGCGTCGGCTTCCGCCGAGCGCTGCTTGACGATGCCGCGAAGACGGCCCGCATCGAACAGGTTCCACCGCAGCGCGGGCCCGACCGCAAAGCCGCGCGCAGCAGCCGAATCCAGCGATGCGAAGTCGGAAGCGGCAACCGAGAACGTTCCCGTCAGCGTAAGCTTCGGATAGAGGTCGGCGGTTGCCACGCCGATCGCGGCGGTCGCGGCAGCAAGGCGCCGTTCGGCCGCAGCGACATCGGGCCGGCGCCTGAGCAGATCAACGGGTAGCCCGACCGCAACCGTCGCGGTCGGCACGGGAACCGGCTTGCGCACGGCGAGCTCTGCGTCGAGCGAGCCCGCGCTCGCGCCGAGCAGCACGGCGATGCGATTCCTCGCCGCCGCAAGGTCGATCTCGAGGGCCGGAATTCGCGAGCGCGTCTGCGCGAGATTGTACGTCGCCTGCTCGACGTCGAGCGCGCCGGCGAGTCCCGCCCGGTAGCGCCACTCGGCAATCTCGAGCGTATGTTTCTGGCTCTCCGCATTGTCGACGGCGATCGCGACGCGTGCCTGCAGCGAACGCATGTCGACGTAGTTGCGCGCGACTTCGGCAACGACACTGACGAGGACATTGCTGAGGTCGGCGCCCGCCGCTTCGAACTCGGCCGTGGCCTGCTCGCTGGAGCGCCGGATGCCGCCGAACAGGTCGATCTCCCACGACGAGTCGAAGCCTGCGGAGAAAGCATCGCTCGACGAGCGGGTGCCGGTTGTCTGCCGGCGCTGGTAGCCGGCCTCGGTGTCGACCGTCGGAAAGAACGAAGCCCTCGCGACCTGCCTCGCTGCGCGCGCCTCCCGGATGCGTGCGATCGCGCGATGCACGTCGAGGTTGTTCTCGACTGCGCGCGCGACGAGACCATCGAGCTGCGGATCGCCGAGCGTCTGCCACCACGCGCGATCGACGGCGAGCGATTCCTCACTCCCGATCTCGAGCCCGTTTTCCATCCGGGCACTCCAGCCTGCCGGCAGCGTCGTCCGGGCCGCCTTGTAATCGGGGCCGACGAGGCACGAAGCGCAAAGAAGCGAAGCGAGCAGCGCGGGCGCAAGGCGCACGGCGAGAGCAGCGCCGCGGCTGCGTACGGTGAACGCCGCGCGGCTAAGCACGGGGAGAGATGAGCGGCGCCTATTCATGGCGAAGCGCTTCGATGGGATCGAGCCTGGCCGCCCGTCTCGCCGGAAAGAACCCGAACACGACGCCGATCGTACTCGAGAACAGGAAGGCTACCGCGATGATTCCCGGATTGAGGATGAACGGCACGTCCATCGCGCGGCAGATCGCGACCGTCGCGACCATCGCGACACCGACGCCAACGAGCCCACCGAGCGACGCGAGCACGACTGCCTCGACGAGGAACTGCGTCAGCACCTCGCCTTCGAGAGCGCCGATCGCAAGCCTGGTGCCGATCTCGCGCGTCCTCTCGGTTACCGACACCAGCATGATGTTCATGATGCCGATTCCGCCGACCAGCATGCTGACGGCGGCAACCGCTCCGAGCAGCATCGTCATGATCTGCGTCGTGCCCGTCAGCGCAGCCGAGATCTCCTTCATGTCGAGGACGGTGAAATCGTCTTCCTCGCCGGCGGAGATGTGCCGGCGCTCGCGCATGAGCAGAGTGATGTCGCGCTTGGCTTTTTCGGTCGACGCTTCCGACGAGACCGAAACCATGATCGCGTTGATGTCCTGCTTTCCTGTCAGCCGCCGCTGCACCGTGCGCAGCGGCATCAGCAGCGTATCGTCCTGGTCGGAGCCCATGCTCGACTGGCCCTTCGGCGCGAGCAGTCCGATGACGCGGCACGAAATCTTGCCGACGCGGATGGTTTCGCCTACCGGCTCCTGTCCGCCGAAAAGCTCGCGGCGCACGGTCGCTCCGAGCAGGCAGACGGCTTTGCCGCCGCGCAGCTCGGCGTCGTTGAATGCCCGGCCGCTCGCAAGCGGCCACTGGCGCGCATCGAGAAACGCATCGGTCGTTCCGGTGACCCCGGTCGAACGACTCGCGTTGCCGTAGACGATCGTCGCATCCTGCGACGCGGTCGGCACCACTACCCGCAGCGAGCTCACCTGATCGGTCACCGCGTCGACGTCGGCGATCTCGAACGGCTTCGATGCTCCCGAGCCGCGGCCGGGACGCCGATGCTGGCCGGGAATCACGTAAAGGATGTTGCTGCCGAGGCTCGCGATGTCCGCGCGGATCTTGGCCGTCGCACCGCCGCCGACGGTCACCATCGTGATCACCGCTGCGACGCCGATCACGATTCCGAGAACCGTCAGGAACGAGCGCAGCGCATTGCGACGGACCTCGCGAAGCGCAAGCACGAGCACGTCGCGCCACATCAGCCGGTCACCTCATCGGACGCGACGTGGCCGTCGACGAAGTGAACCACGCGGCGCGCGTAGCGGGCCATCTCGCTTTCATGCGTGACCATCACGATCGTGATGCCGTGCTCGCGGTTGAAGCGGCAGAGCAGCTCCATGACCTCGACGCTGCGCGCGCTGTCCAGATTTCCCGTGGGTTCGTCGGCCAGAAGCAGCGCGGGCCCCGACACCACCGCGCGCGCGATCGCGACGCGCTGCTGCTGTCCGCCGGAGAGCTCGGTCGGCGTATGGCTTTCCCATCCGGTAAGACCGACGTCGGCCAGCGCGCGGCGCGCAATCGCGGCGCGCTCGGCCGGCGGAGTTCCGCGATACATCAGCGGCAGCTCCACGTTTTCGAGCGCCGACGTGCGCGGCAGCAGGTTGTAGCCCTGGAAGATGAACCCGAGCCATGAGCGCCGCAGCAAGGACCGCTGCCGGCGCGTAAGCGTCGTGATCTCGACGTCGCGAAAGCAGTAACTGCCCGCCGTCGGCGTGTCGAGGCATCCGAGGATGTTCATGCACGTCGATTTGCCCGAGCCGCTCGGTCCCATGACGGCGACGAACTCGCCTTCTGCGATATCGAGGTCGATGCCGCGCAGCGCATGCATCGCGGCCGCCCCGCTTCCGTAGACCTTGGTCACCCCGCGCAGCCGCACCAGCGAAGCGGGCTGTTGAAACACTGTGCTGCCGGGCGCCGGTCGCTGCGCGGTCGTCATTTCGCGCCCGAGACCGTCGCATCGATGACCAGCGGCGTTCCGTCGTGCACTTCGCCTTCGACCACCTGCGTGCGGCGTCCGTCGGTAAGCCCGATCTGGATCGGCGTGGCCACCGGCTTTCCGTCTTCGAGGCGGTAGACGGTCCGCCGGTTGTCGTGCCGCGCCTGACTGGCCGGCGGCTCGGACCAGCGGCGGCCGAACGGCATCAGTTTCTGCAGCAGCCCGCGGTCGTCGCGTGCCTCGACCGGCGGAACGAAGCGCAGCGCTTCGTTCGGGACGACAAGCGCCGCGTCGATGGTCGCGATCACGATGTCGGCCGTCGCGGTCATCCCGGGACGCAGCGCGAGGTCGGCATTGGCGACTTCGAGGACGGCCTTGTACGTGACGACGCCGTTGACGGTTTCCGACGCATAGCGAAGCTGCGTGATGTGCGCCGGGAACGTCCGGTCCGGATACGCGTCGACCGTAAACGTCGCGGCCTGTCCTTCGCGGACCTGTCCGACGTCGGCTTCGTCGACGTCGACCTCGAGCTCCATCTGCGCAAGATCCTCGGCGAGCTGGAAGAGCTTCGGCGCCTGCAGCGACGCGGCGATGGTCTGGCCCGGCTCCACGTCGCGCGTCAGCACGACGCCGTCGATCGGCGAGCGGATTTCGGCCTTGGCGAGATTCGTCATGTCGAAATCGAGCTTGGCGCGCGCCTGGTCGATGGCGGCTTCGGCGCTGGCAACCTGTGCCCTCGCGCGCGCGAGCGTGGCCTTGGCCGTATCGAAATCCTGCTGCGACGGAACCCGTCCGCCGCTGGCCGTGCGCACGGCGCTCATGCGGTTCATCTCGGCCTCGGATTCGACGACCGACGCGCGCCGCTCGTTGAGGGTTGCCTCCGCCGCCGCGAGCTCGGCTTTGGATTGCAGCGATTCGGCCGTGAGCTTGAGCGTATCCAGGCGCGCGAGCACCTGGCCTTTGGTGACGTGGTCGTTGTAGTCGACCTCGACGGTGTCGACGATGCCGGACAGCTCGCTTCCGACGTCGACTTCGTTGGTCGGCTGGAGCGTCCCGGTCGCGTTGACGGTTACGATCAGCCGGTCGGTTGTCGCGTTTTCCGTGCGATATTTGACGGTGCCGTCGCTGCCGCCGGCAAACGGGCGCCACAGGACGACCATGAGAATGACCAGCGCTCCGGCAGCAATCGCCAGCTGGCGCCTGCGCCGCGCGACCGCGACCCGTTCGCTTTCCATGAGGGCCGCCACCTCACCCGGCAGGTTCGATTCGGCCATGCGGCTGATTCAAGCGCAGGCAGCGCGCAACCGAAACTCGGAGTGCGATCGCACGGCATCGTTCCCGCAACGCCGGCTGCTGCCGTATGGCGCAGGACTATGGCTGGCGGGCCGCATTCTTTTTGGCGCGGCGTTCGACCTTTCTGTTTGCCCTGCCGTAGTCCGGTGCGTTCGACTCTTTCCTGCTCGCCCGCTCTTTGTAGGCGGCCCTGGCGGACGGCGAAAGCTCCTTCAGCGCACGCTTCATGCGCTCCTCATCGATGAGACGGCGCCGCTCGGCGATCTCCGCGAGCGGCCGGTCTTCATGCAGCTCCCAGATACTCACGCCGCGCAGTACGATGCGCTCTTCGGCGGTAAACGTCGTAAGCAGAAAGAAATCCTTCATGCTTTTGGCTTCCTCGTCCGCAAGGATCAGCCAGGCGCGACCCGGGACCACGGCCAGCCAGTCTCTCGCGCGCCTGTCCCAGTCGGGACACGCGCGCTCGCAGTACATCGCACGCGGCAGGCGGCCGTGACGGTAAAACTGAAACGCGTACGCCGTGCGCAGCGAAAGAATCACCCTGTCGTCCGGCGCGACGAGCGGCTCGAGCGCCGCAATCGCCTGGTCGACGTCCTGAAGAACGTCGCGGCGGAAAAATTCCATCCGGTTGGTGTGATACGGGACGATGCGCGTGCGCACCGAATCGTAACCCGAGTACAGCGCAAACGCGGCCACGACGGCCAGGGCTGCAGGCCGAAATCGCGGACCAAGCGGCCGCGCCAACGTCCACAGCCCCTGCCCCGCCCATAGCAGCAGCGGTGGAAGTGCGAACAGCAGATGCCGGCCGTGCGCGATCAGGTAGTGATTGGTGAGCGCAGCGACGATGCAGAGTGCAGCGGCAGCGAAGTACATCCACAGAAGGAACGAGCGCTGCGCGCGCGGCCACGTGAGCGCGCCGAGCGCGGCGATCGGAACGAGCACTTTCCACTGGCTCGAAAAGAAATACATCGTCGACGCGCGGAAGTATTCGGTAACTCCCTTGACGATCCGGCTCCCGAGCGACGGTCCACCGCCGAGCAGGTAAGGCGTCCAGTACGAAAGCAGGCGCGGGCTGGCGACCTGCGACGAGATCGTCAGGAAATACGCTGCCGCAAACGATGCCGTGAACGCCGCGCTGCACAGAAACAGGTCGCGGCGAAGCTCCGGCGTCGCGCGCAGCGCCCATGCAAGCCAGCCCCACGCCAGCAGCGCCGCGATCGGAAAGATGCATGCATAGCTGACCCACGGTGCAACGATGACGAGCACCATCAGCGCGATCCTTGCCCCGCGTTTCGGTGCGCTGCCGTCGAAGCCTGCCACCGCGAGCATCGGGCAAGCGAGCGCCACGAAAAGATCGATGTCGTAGGACTTGAGCTCGCGGGAGTAATAGATGAGCGGCAAAAGGCCGGCCGCGAACCACGCGGCCAGCACACCGACCCACGGACGCGCCCCGAATGTCTTTGCCGCGCGTGACAGCAGCGGCACGAATGCAATGCCGACCAGCAGCGGAATGATCCGATAGCTGACTTCGGGCGGCGCCGGCACGAGCGCCCGCGTCATGCGGACGAGCCACAGGAAGCCGAACGGCACCGCGCGGCCGTCGGCGATTGCACGGGACGGCTCGTCGACAAGCATCGCTACCCACGCTTCGTCGCGCCAGAACGGTTTGGCGTCGAGGAACAGCACGCGTACGACGATCGCGAGCACGATTGCGACGGCCAGCGCAATGCGGCGGCCGGTCAGCGACTGTGCGTCGGCTGTTTCGTCAGACGACGTCACTCGGCGGCGTCCCGGCACGACATCATTCTCGCAATTCCCATGCGCGCTCACGGATCCAGGCCGGCCATCGCGCGCAAGTTCGAGAGTACCCTCGTCACGCGCGCCGCATCGTCCGCCGAGCTCTTCGGCGGAGGACCGCCGGCCAGATGCCCGAGGAACGCGCGCAGCTCACGCATCAGCGGAGCTTCGGTCCCGATCGCGAGTCTCGTTTCTACGCTGTCACCGCCGGAATTTCGATCCTCACCATCCGCGATCAGAAGATGATCGGACATCGCGCCGGGAAGCGTCGCGACCAGACCTTCGCACGTAAGCCGTATTTCGCGGCGAGTGACCGGTGACGCGCCGTGGACCTCGATCACGGCGAGCGGCCTCGCGCCGAGCGTCGCCGTGAGGCCGACCGCCCTGCCCTCGCGGACCTCGGCGCTGGCAGCGACCGGCTCCGGAATCTCGCCGAGGATCTCGAGCGCGATCGCAAGATCGTGCGGCGCAAGCGTCCATACTGGATCGACATCGACCTGGTCGGGACTTTGGCCGATGCGGGTCGTCTCGAGAGATACGATCTCGCCGGCCGCCGAAGTACGGCCGAGGGCGCGCAGCGCTTCGATGCCCTGGTGGTAACGCCACTTGTCCATCACGAAGAGCCGGCCGCGGCCCTTTTCTGCGAGCATGTCGGCCTCGGCCACGGACAGTACGAACGGCTTCTCGCAGAAGACCGCAGCGCCGCGTTCGAGAGCTTCGCTCGCGAGCCTGGCGTGCGTGGCAGCCGGGGTCGAGATGATCACTCCGTCGGCCGCGCGGACTTCGTCGAAATGCCGGACGGCCTTGCGAGCGCCGTTCGCGCACGCATTCTCGCGAGCGGCCTCGTCGACGTCGACAACCGTGACGTCGCAGCCGAGCGCAACCAGATCGCGCAGGATGTGGCGACCCCACCTCCCGCAACCGACGAGTGCAATCGAAGGTGACGTTACTGGTGATGCCAGGGCCGGATCCTCGGCAGCAGGGCCTCGAGCGTTCCGAGCGCCGCATCGCGCTGCGACAGCTCGGGCGACTCGACCGGCCACGCGAGGTCGAGGCCCGGATCAGTCCAGTGAAAGCCGAGCTCGTCATCGATGTCGTAGTAATGCGACGTACCGAGCACGTATGTCGTCGGCTCGCACGCGTAGAACCCGTGCGCGACTCCGTGAGGAATCACCAGCGACGAAAGATTCTCACCGCTGAGCTCGAAGGCAGAGGGCATGCGCTCGGTCGGCGACCCGGAACGCAGGTCGCACAGCGCGACGAACAGGCGACCCTGGACCACGCAGAGGTAATCGTCGTGGCGAATGTGCACGTGCATGCCGCGCAGGATTCCGGCGCGCGAGATGCAGGTGCTCCACTGAACCGGTGCGATGCCGGTCGGCCACGTCGCGCGAAAGATCTCGGCGACCATGCCGCGCTCGTCGGCATGGGCAGCGAGCCGCGTCAGCGTCGTATCCGCGGGTAGGCGTGGCGCTGCGCCGCCAGGTCGGTCGTCGGATAAGTTTACGGCCTCCTTCAGCATGGCTTCCTCCAGCGCTCGATCTGGAACCTTACAAACTTCGGGCCCGATACGCGTGTGAACCGCAGCATGTCGAGCCACTGCCGCCGCCGCGCGGCAAGCGAGCGCCGGCCCGGCGCCGCTTGGCTGCGTACGAAGCTGCACCATGCCGGGTCGCCCAGCAATTCAAAAAATCGTGCCTGCGGCGGTTCGGCGAGGCCTTTGTAGAGGTGATCCCAGTCCTGGGCGTAAAAGCGCAGAATCGTGGGATGGTTGCGGTACTCGCCGGCAAGACGCGCCGTGCGACAGCGCTCATAAAGCTCGCGATCGCCGAAACGCATCAGGGCCTCGTTCCAGTAGCCGATCGTGTCGAGCACCGCGCGGCGAAGGACGACATTGGTCGCACCGACAAACCAGTTGTGCAGGAAGCCGCTCACCAGCGGCAGTCGCCAGTCGAACGCGAAGAAATGCGGGTCGAGCTCGCCGCTGCTTCGCACGTGCACGGAGCGCGTGACGATGTAGTCGAGCCTGCCGCCGTCGAGCGCCGTCATCGCGTGCTCGAGATGGTCCGGAAACCACAGGTCGTCGTCGCTCGCGTGGGTTACGTAATCGCTGCGGAGCGACCGCAGCACGAGGTTGCGGTTTGCGTAACCGTAGCCGGGCGCTTTGGGGAACGGGTGGAAGATGACGCGCGGGTCGTCGAACGAGCGGACGACTTCTGCCGTCGCTTCGTCGCAGCCGTCGCCGACGACGTGGAGCTCGAGGTGCGGCCAGGTCTGGCGGAGCACGGAGCGGATGGAATAGGCGATGGTATGCGGGCGGGCGTGGGTCGGGAGGATGACCGCTACGGTTGGGTTGTGTGTCGTCGGGACGTCGCTCAATCCAGAATTCCTCTTCCAAAGCGCGACGTCTTCGACTCAGCGGACGCGCTTTCAGCGTTCGGTCTCTGTCGCATATTTTGGGTCATGGCAACGGGCAAGGGGCGCAGCAGCGACTGACCCTATGCAACGTTCCAACTGCAAGGCCGGACTCGCGTGCTCAGAGAGAAATCTGCGAGTCCCCATTCTAAGCGCCCATTTGGCCGCACGCCGCTGCGCGCGGTTTTGCCCCACGCCTTTCCCCGTCTCATCCACACCGGCTATCGCGTCCGCCCAGTGAACGGGACTCACGACGTCGTCGACCGCCGGAAATCAATCCCCGTCGAAGATAAGACCTCTTCGGCTCGAACGGAACGACTCCGTCTACGCCTGTGACGGCACTCACCCGAGCCCTTTTTGTCAGCCTGCGTAACTCTCTAGGCTGTCTTGCAGCAGTTATGCGGGCCGGTTGACGTTCCCCCATCAGAAGCGACCGCTTGAAGAGCCAGTCCTCCGGGCTAAGCAGAGTCAGGAGAGGACATGCGAAAGAGCAGGTTCAGCGACGAACAGATCCTCCAGGCGATCAAGCGGGTCGATGCCGGCATGAGCGCGGCAGACGTCGGGCGGGAGCTCGGCGTCAATCAGTACACGATCTACCGCTGGAAGAAGAAGTACGGCGGTCTCGATGTAAGCGACGCGCAGACGCTCAGGCAGCTCCAGGACGAGAACGGGCGGCTCAAGCGGATGGTCGCCGACCAGGCGCTCGACATCGACGCCCTCAAGGTTGCCCTCGGAAAAAATGTGTAAGGCCGGCAGCGCGCCGAGAGGCGGCCGCGAAGATCGTCGCGGCCGGTTTCTCACAGAGGCGAGCTTGCCGGCTGGTCGGGCTGTGGCGCTCGACGTACCGACACGAAGCGAAGGGACTGGGCGACGAGGGGTTGCGTGCGCGCATGCGTGAGCTGGCGGCACAGAAGACCCGGTACGGATTTCCGCGGCTGCTCGACCGGCTGCAACCACAAGCGTGTTTACCGCGTGTATCGCGAGGAAAACCTGCAGGTACGCAAGAGGAAGCGGAAGCGGCTGGCCCGCGCGCGGTGCAACCCGAGGCGGATCGCAACTAGGCCGAACGAGAGGTGGAGCATGGATTTCCTGAGTGACGTCGCCGGCGGGCGGCGGTTTCGGACTCTAAACGTGCTCGACGAGTGCACGAGAGAGGCGCTGGCCATGGAGGTCGACACGTCGCTGCCGGGTCAGCGTGTCGTGCGCGTACTCGAGCGGATCGTCGCCGAGCGTGGCAAGCCGGCCGAGATCGTCATGGACAACGGCCCGGAGTTTACGAGTCTGGCCATGGACCGCTGGGCGCACGAGAACGGCGTCGAGCTCCACTTCATTCAGCCCGGCAAGCCGACGCAGAATTGCTACATCGAGAGTTTCAACGGCAAATTTCGAGACGAGTGCCTGAACGAGAATTGGTTTGTAAACGTCGCCGACGCGCGACGTCGAATCGAGAACTACCGAAGGGGTGTACCAGGAGTTACTGTTCCTTCGCGCTCCACGATGCGCAGCACCGTTCGCATGGCCTCTCGTTCGGTTTTCGGTCCAACCCTCAATTGACGTCGCCTCTAGGAGCGTCCGAAGCTTTCCGCGAAACGGTCCCACAAAAGTAATTGGTCTTTCCGTTTGTTATCACTCTAAAGGGCGCAGCCGCATACACGAAAGATTTATCATGAACTCGAACTCGAAAGCTGTCACGGGTTGCGCCGGGCGTAATCTCGTATTTCTCGTCGGTGCTACTCCATGTGATGATAAGCTTTCCCGTTTCCTCCATGGGTGTCACATCGGACGTCCACCCCTCCGGCTGCGTTACTGCACTCGTTGAACGTTCGTCGTACGTCCAGCCCACGGGTTCGTTATCTAGCTCCGCGAGCTTCGATTCGCAGCGGTATCCCAGTTCGATTTTGACGATCGTTTCTAAACTGGTGTTGCGGACGGTGTACTCGTACGTGGTGTTCCCGGAGTCGACTGTCTCGGAGACCTCGATATTCACAGTTGACGGAGCAGCGAATGCCTCGTTCGCAAACAGCATAATAAGAAACGCTAGAATCATTTCGTCAATTCTGAGCTGGGATTGGGTTGAAGTGATGCGGGTCACGTACTGGTAGCGGACGATGCATCCCGCATTGTTGTGCTATTGTTGCAATCTGCGCGTCGGTTAGACCACTGATAGACAGATCGAATGCATTTCCACTCATATGATTGGACGTGGGTACCGGCCGATCAGATCGGCCCGGGAAATGATGCGAGAATTCGTTTTGTAGTTCGGTTCTTAGATCTTGACACTCCGGCGTGCGTAAATTCTCTAGCCGTTTCCACTTGTCCCAAACCTCCACAAGGTGGTTTTGATATTCGGCAGGTCGATATCCTGAAGTGACATGTGACGATCCGCCAGCGGCAGTAATGGCCGACTGCATGCAAGTTAAGTGGGCGGCGATATCTGGCGAGAGGCCGCTTAGATCTACCGGATCCTGACCGGCCATAGCCTGCGTCTCGAGGCTACTTGCGACACTGTCCGATAGCGGCGTAAGCGGAGACACCGGGCATGTGTCAAAGCGTAAATTGTAGATCTCGCCGACAGATTGATCGCCCCAGCCATCCTGCTCCACCGCGAAGAATAGGATTACGGTCTGATTTCTCCACGAGGGTTTCGTAAGTTTTTTCGACACTTCCACACGCCCGCTATCCCAATAATGCCCGTAGTCCTCACCCGGTACCGATAGGTGGTCCACAACCGTTACTGTCGCTTCACCTGGTGGGCTCATGTAAACATCGAAATAGTCCCAAACGCCAGTATCGTAAGATTCCGATCGGTACTGGAAGTTAAGAATCCCACCGTCATTCACAGCGATCGTGACGGCGACCATGCTTAGGCCATCTGGTTCAACGCCAGGAAGCTCGGGCTTGTAGAACGGATCGTCGTAGGGATACTCCGTGTCCCACCGACCAATGTGCCATTCTTTGTCGCCCGAACCCGTTACATAACCTATTCCGACATCCGACCACTTGCTTACCGCAGGAGGAACCGGGTCATCAGCTGTTAACGCGACAGACATCCCGGTTTCCAGAGGTGGACATTCGGTTGCCACCTGCCCCGCGATCTCTCCCGCTACCTGAAAACCGTCGCCGAGAATCGCATTAAAGTGACCGCTTGAATAGCTCGGGTCACCCGTCCCAGGGACGACGACTGTAAAACCGCTTTGCACACCTCCCGAAGGCAGATCGCTTGCCGACGAGCTGCTATTCCAGGAAACGGCCATTGTCGGCGATTCTTCCTGTGAGACGGCGGTCGATGTCCATCCAGTAGAACCGAACATGCTAGTGGCTGGCGCACCATTGGCGTAGGTCCAATTGAAGGGAGGGACGTCGAGCTCAGTGATGCCATGGTAGTAGTCATAGCCGATTTCCAACCCCACGAGCGCTTCGCCTGAGCAATTTCGGACCTCATACTGATACGTGGTGTTGCCGTTAACGAAGGTCTCTGTGACTCCGACGGTGACCTCTGGCGGTGGCAGGCTGCCTTCAGTCGGCAGGAGTGCTGGCATGAGCTCGGTCAGAACGCGATCGATACAGTACCGTTCAAGATCTGGCAGAATGTCGGGCGACGTACAGCCGCCTGCGGTATCGAGAAGTCCCGCAACAGTTCCGTCGTGGAACTTAGCCTTGCACAGCTGTAGCGCGCCATTCGTCGTGATTGCCGAGGCGGCGCATCTCATCAAATTTCTAGCTTGTTTTGCCACAATACGCATGGATCGGCCTGCGCAATCGTTGTCGCCGGAAATGTCATTGATCATCGTTGCAACACAATTGTCGAGATCGTCAAACAGTAAGCTATCTGCTGGGCAAATCGACGCAGTCTCTATTATCGTCGCGAGAAGATGTGCGATTGCTGCATCCAAACATTGCTGATCTACCTCAACGCCCTTACTGTACGCTTTTGAATGGCAGTACAGATACGACTTAAAAAATTGCGCTGTCGCTTTTCGGTTTTTTGTTGCGCATGACTCGATCCGAGTCACCGTCTGACTAAAGACGACAGTATGTGTCATTAAGACGGTACATGTCGTGAGCAGCATAGCGCAGACGATCTTTCGGTTTGATTTGACTTGCATGGAAACCTCGCGGCTCGAGAAATCTTTCTACCGCCCGTTCCGGACTTTCTCAGCTACACGCAGAACAGGGCGAAAGGGCTAGGTTCTGTCGGATGGTCGGCGCAGGGTGGAACTGAGTAGCGACGCCCGACGTATCGGGGTTCGGCGGTGGGAGCGTGCACGTACCGGAGTTGCAGCCGCCCAGAACACATTGGGAGTTGACTGTGCAGGCTACGGTCGTGTTGTTGCTGCAATATCCGACTCTTTTAACGGCCGCTTGGAGGCTGATAGCGCCGCTGGAAGCCGATCCTGTAGTATCAAGCACTGCGCTCGCAGCGATTCGCAAAGAAGGCTGTGAGGTCGGCACCGTAGATTGCGATGCCTCGAGCGACATGGCGCCCCCGCGCGCTCCGAGGGCAGTTACTGTCGCATGTGTGCTCGCAGTTCCCCGAACATCCAAAGTGCAGCCGGCGAGCAGAGCCAGCCCGCCATCGCCGTGGTCGTCTGCGGAAGAACCATCATGGCCATTGACGTTGACGTTCGCCGACTCAATGAGCGTCAGCAATCGTCCAGAAACCAACCCGACAGTTCCCCCGTAACCTCCGGCTCGCCGAGAGCTCGCATCGATCGTTGAGGAGACAGTTATCGGCCCAGCAGCCTCCGCATCCAAATCACCACCATCGAACGACCCGCCGGTGACGTCTATTAGATCTTCGAGAACAATACCGCCGCACCCTGCGTTTAAGGTAATCTGACCACCGGGCGCATCCCCGCCCGTGTTTCCTATTCCGCCCGCGGCTGAGATCGGACCGCTAATGAGGATTTCGTCGCCGGCGTAGAGCTCCACAGTTCCGCCCCAACCCGAAATCCCGTGCCCTTCAACCGTGAGTTTTCCTTTCGGTCCCCCCGATACCGCATCGAAATTGACGGAAATCATTCCGGGCGTAGCAATCATGATATCGCCACCGGAGAACATGCGTCCGAACGCCCGGACCTCTGCGTTTATCGACACATTTTGGGCGGCTTGTAGCGCCAAGGACCCGCCGGAGTTTATGTTGGAATCTGTCCCACCATCCTGACCATTCAGATATAAATCGCTTCCTACCGTGACGGTGCCGCCACTGGAGAGATAGATGTCCCCGCCGTTGGCGGCCTGCTGAACGCCTTGTGTATCGATCGCTGGCGAAGTACCGCTAACCGAGATCGCCCCCTGAGCATCCACTGCCACGAAGCTCCCGCCACCTGCATTTTGCGCTCGTAAGGTTCCAGAAAGGGTCAGAGACCCTGTCAGTTCGATGTCAATCCCCGTCAGCAACGTCTGACTGCTAGCGGCTTGAATTTTGTAGTTCTGGCCGATGGTCAGATTGCGTGCGAGTAAAGTCACGACTCCGTCGGCAACATTGACCTGACCAGAAACGCTAACATCTATATCCGAACAGTTTAAGACCGAGCCTGCTATCACGTCGACCGAGCCAGCAGTGCAGCTGTGAGTGAGTGCAGCCGACGAAGGACAAAGGCCCGGCTCAGTAGCCGTGGAAACGCAGCGCGAAATTAACGGTACCGCTTCTGCTGATGCTGGAATCAACGCGATGAGCAGCAAAATGATACTGCTGAAATCTGAGAATTCCCGCTTCAGAAAAGCCCTCGATTTTAGCGGAGAGAGCCCCATTGCGACGTTGACAACACTCCGGCGTAAAGATGTAAGAAACGCAGCCGCGGCGACCATGGCCGGCGGAGCCGCTGGCGCTGCGACCTACGGGACCATCGGCGGCGTCGGAGTAACGGACACTGTGGGCCGGCAAGGCCTCGTGGTTTGGCCTGCATGGGCATGCCTGGATGAGTCCTCTTGCCGCGGTAAACGGCCAAACCGCCCTGCGGGAGAAGTTTGCGACCGAGCCCGCATTCAAGGCGACTACCGATATCCGCGATCCTGCCGGACCGCGTGCGAGCGCCGTCTTCTCCATTGCAGGGAGAGTCTTGCGGAGAGAGCGCAAGGTCTTCCACTACAAGGAAGCTGCGACGCTCGCGACGAAAGCCCTTGAGAGTGGCAGTTCCAGTGAGGAAGGGTCCCGCTCCATCCGCGGTCACGCTTATATGCGGCTTGCTCGACTCGGCTACGTCTCGAAAATGTGGGAAGCGAAGGACGATTTCACACGGTCACTTGCGCTTCGCATCGAAAGGCACGGGGACGACTCACGAAGCGCCGGCGAAGGCATGGTCGACCTTGGCTTCTGTCTGATCGTGACAGAGAGTATCTCGCGAGGATACGCCCTCATGCAGGAGGGGCTCGAGCGGCTGCGCAAAGGCACAACGGCCGACCACCTCTCCTTTCTGATGCGCGGCCTGCGCCAGTTCGAGCTTGCGTCCAGGCTGACCGGGCACCGCTCGCGCGCTTCGGATGCCCGCCAGGAGTTGCGCGTTCTCGAAGAGAAGACGGAAGCCCTCGATCAATCGCAACAGTGGCGCCGCTCGTGGGAATGACAGAGGAGAGGTCTCATGGCCGGGTGACGTGAATCAGAGGCAATAGCGTCATCGAGCAGCATACCGACGTCCACTCGCCTGTCTGCGATTCCGGCGAGGGGGCGGTGTGCAATCGCAGCGGCATGTGGCGCACGGCGACACGTCAGACACTCGCCGCGGGATGCGAGTTACTTAGCGAGGCCATTATTACGCTCACGAACCAACGATTGTGCGGTTAATACCCGATTCGAATCGCCGATTGACTACCGCTGGCAGGCGGGACAATAAAAACTCGACCTCTGCCCCACGACCACCGCCTTGATCGGCGCGCCGCAGACGAAACAAGGCTTCCCCTCCCGATCGTACACGCAATGACTCCCCTGATACCCGCCCCGCCGTCCAATCCCGTCGAGAAAATCCGAAATCGTCGACCCCCGATGCTCGATCGCATCGCGAATCACGATCCGCGTCGCGTCGACGATTCTCGCGCATTCGTCGATCGTAATCTTTGACATCCGGCGCCTCGGCCGAACGCGCGCACGAAACAGAATCTCGTTGACGTAGATGTTGCCGAGGCCGGCGACGACGCGCTGGTCCATCAGCACGTCCTTGATCGTGCGGACGGTGCGGCGGCGCTGCTCGCTCAGGTATGCGGCGTGAAAAGCAGCCTCGTCGAGCGGCTCCGGTCCCATCAGCGACAGCAGCTTCGAAGCGCCCGGATCCTCGACCACGCACAGACCGAAGCGCCGCGGATCGTGAAAGACCAACGTGCCGCCTTCACGAAAGTGCGCGAGCACGTGGTCGTGCAGGCCGCCGGCCCTCGTTTCGTCCGAGAAATGGAGCCGCCCGCTCATCCCCATGTGAAAGAACCAGGCGAGCCCGTCGTCGAGCTCGAAAAGCAGATACTTGCCGCGGCGTGAAGTCGCCGTGATGCGGCGGCCGACGAGCGCTGCGGCAAGCGACTCATCGAGCGCGTGACGAAGACGCGCAGTGCGAAGCTCGACGCGCGCCACGGTCCGGCCGACGACGACGGGATCGAGTGACACACGAATCGTCTCGACCTCAGGAAGCTCCGGCACTCCCCTTCCTCTCCGGTGCGCTGTCGACACCGGCGTCATCCTCGTGGACGAGCTCTTTCTCCGCGCGCTCCAGGCGGGGACTTTGCGCATCACGCCCGCGAACGACCGCCAGCGACAGCGCCGCAAACTCCGCCAGCCCAAGATCCTCCGGCCGCACATCACCGGGCACGTTCGCCGCCGCCAGCACGCGCTCCGCCGCGCCTTCACCAAACCGCGATTCAACGTAGCGCCCCAGATTGTTGCGAAGCATCTTCCGGCGCTGCCCGAACGCCGCATGCACGAGATCGACGAACTCGGCCTCATCCCCGATCTCGAAGCGCGCCTCGGCGCGCGGCCGCAGCCGCACCATCTGCGATTCCACACGCGGCCGCGGCCGGAACGAGCGCGGCGCGATGACCATGCCGCGCTCGACGTCGGCAAGCATCTGCACGATGACCGACAGCCCGCCGTAGACCTTGCTGCCGGGCGCGGCCGCGAGGCGCGCAACGACTTCCTTCTGCAGCATCACATCGATCTCGCGCACGACATCGCGGCGCTTCAGGATCGACGAAACGATCGCCGTGCCGCTTTCGTACGGAAGATTGGCAACGACGGTAAAGCCTGCCTCGACGCGCGAGATCCAGTCGACGCGCAGCGCGTCGCCTTCGATCACCGTTACGCGAGGATCGCCGGCGTACGTGCGCGTAAGCTCAGCCGCGAGCTCGGGATCGATCTCGACGAGTGTCAGCGAAGCGGCGCGCTCGCGCAGCAGCCCGGTCAGCGCGCCGCGGCCCGGTCCGATCTCAACGACCGCGCGGCCTTCGATGGCGGCCCAGTCGATGATTCGCCGGGCCGCGTCGCGATCGATGAGAAAACACTGGCCCCAGCGGACGCGCGAGCCCATCGTCAGCCGGCCGCGCGCAGCACGGGCGACGGGTCGGTCAGACTCACGCGGCGGCCGAGCGGAAGCCGCGAGCGCACTTCGAGGTCGCTGGAGACGAGGCCGCGTTCGAGACGCCTCGCCGCGGCGTGGCCGATCATCGCGGCGTTGTCCGTGCACAGGCTCATCGGCGGGAAGACCGCACCCGGCGCGGCTTCCTGCATGCGCTGGCGAAGCCGGCTGTTGGCCGAGACGCCGCCGGCAACGGCGACGCGATCGATGCCGGTCTTTTCGATCGCAACCTGGACGCGCATGACGAGCACGTCGACGATCGCTTCCTGAAACGACGCGCAGACGTCCTCGGTGCTGGCGCACTCCACCGTCGTGCTCAGGTAGTCCGACAGTGCGGTCTTCATCCCGGAGAACGACAACGCGAGCGGATCGCCTTTCACTCGTCCGCGAGGGAACGCGACGGCACGCGGGTTACCCTTCTTCGCGAGGTCGTCGATGACCTTGCCGCCCGGATAGCCGAGCCCGAGCATCTTGGCGCCCTTGTCGAACGCCTCGCCCGCCGAATCGTCGCGCGTCGCGGCGACTTCCTCGTACTCGCCGATCTCGCGCACGATGTAGAGCGAGCTGTGGCCGCCGGAGACGACCATCGACAGGAACGGAAACGCGATCTCGGCGTTGACGAGCGGCGACAGCGCGTGGCCTTCGAGATGATTGATGCCGACGAGCGGCAGGCCGGTGCGAAGCGCGAGGCCGCGCGCCGCAGAGACTCCGACCAGCAGCGAGCCGACGAGCCCCGGGCCGCGCGTGACAGCGAGCAACTCGATGTCGGCGAGCGCGGTGCCCGACCTTGCGAGCGCCAGCTGCATGACCTCTTCGATCGTCTCGAGGTGGCGGCGCGCCGCGAGCTCCGGCACGACGCCGCCGTACGGCGCGTGCACCGCGTCCTGCGAGGCGGTCACGTTCGATAGCACGGTGCGGCCGTCGAGGACCGCAACCGATGTGTCGTCGCACGAAGTTTCGATAGCGAGAATCTTCATCGGGAAATGCCTGCGCAGGCTTGCGTGCGCGCAGCCGCCGTCATCGTGCGCCGATGGCGTGCTCGAGCTCCTCGAGCTCGGCGCGCACTTTCCTTGCCGAAGGAAGATCGCGGCGCGCATCGGCGAGCAACGTCGCAGCGCGATTCTCCCAGTGCGGACGGCGCTGCAGATGTTCGACGTACGCAAGCCACAGGTACGCGTAGCCGTTGCGACCGTAAAGCGAAACCGCGCGCTCGAGAGCTTCGCGGGCGCCGTCGGGCGAGCCCGAGTCGAGAAGATCGCGCGCGCTCGCGACCAGCCGCAGGCTTGCAAGCTCGGCTGCACGGTTGCCGATGGGTCCGCTCGCAAGATCGCTCGCGCGGCGATCGATTTCGTCGTCGAGAGCGGCGCCGGTCTGCCGGAAGTCGAGCGCCGCGGGGCGCGCCTGTCTCGCGTGGGACGGCTCTACTCGGGACGACTCACGGCGGGACGGCTCTGCGATTCGATGCGAGTCTTCGTATGGAGGCGCGCGGTCCGGACGCGCCTCCGGTCCGACCGCGCATCCCGCAGACATCGCCGAGATCACCGCGACGGCGAACGATGCCGACAGCAGGACGGCAGCGCTGCTAATGCCAGGTGCCACCGTGCTCGTTGCAGATCGAATGCGGCTCCTCACCTTCGATGAACGCCTCGCGGATCTGCTTCGGGCATTCCGGCCTGGCGATCAGCCCGTCTTTCTTGTCGACGTCGACGATCGCGATGCCGGGCGGAATCGGAAAGCTGTCGTGCGGCGAATCGGCGAGCGCCTGCCGCATGAAATCGGTCCAGATCGGAAGCGCCGCCTCGGAGCCGGGAAGACCCATGCTCGAGTTGTTGTCGAAGCCGACCCAGACCGCAGCTTCGAGCACCGGCGTGAAGCCGACGAACCACGCGTCCTTGTAATCATTCGACGTGCCGGTCTTGCCGCCGGCCGGATGCTTGAAACCCTTGCGGCGCGCGGTGGCTCCGGTGCCGCGCTCCATGACGCCTTCGAGGATGTGCGTCACCAGATAGGCGTCGGTCGCGGGGACGATGCGCCTGATCTCGAGACCGCTCCCTTCCTCTACACGGCCGCTGGACTCGACGATGCTCGTGATCGAATGCGGCGTGACGCGCATGCCGCCGTTGGCGAACACGCTGAAGACCTTGGCCATGTCGAGAACCTGCACCGGCTGGCCGCCGAGGACGATGCTCGGATACACGCCGAGGTCCGGCGTCATGCCGAGACGCACCGCGAGATCGCGGATCGGTTTTACGCCGACGTCCTTGGCGATGCGCGCAACTGCAGAGTTGAGCGAATGCTCGACGGCTTCGCGCACGGTGACGAGGCCGTAGAACTCGCCTTCGTAGTTGCGCGGCGACCATACCTGGCCCTGCCACTCCCACTGCATGCGCTCGTCCATGACGGTCGACGTGGTGCGGAAGTGCTGTGCGCCGACCCGCTCGCTGCCGAGAGCGGCAAGCGCAACGATCGGCTTGAACGTCGATCCCGGCTGGCGGCGCATGTCGATCGCGCGGTTGAACTGCCCGTTCTCGTCGCGGCCTCCGACCATCGCGCGGATCTCGCCGGTGCGCGGATCCATCACGATCAGGGCGGCCTGCAGCGGCTCGCCGGCTTTGGCGAGCGCTTCGCCGATGTCGTGCTCCATCTCGACGACGTTGTCGGCGACGACGGCTTCGGCGGTTTCCTGCATTTCCGGATCGAGCGTCGTGAAGATGCGGTCGATGCCGCCTTGGGCGACGCGCGCCGGGAACCGGCGCGAAAGCTCGCGCGAGACGAAGTCGACGAAGTGCGGCGCGGTCATGCCGCGCCCGCCGATCATCGCCGGTTCGAGATCGAACGCCGCCATCTCGCGGCCGTCGGAGCGGATCGACATGACCCGCCCTTCGGCATCGAGCGACATTTCGATGAGGCGGCCGGCTTCGCGGCGATCGGGATAGTCGAACGCGTTCAGATAGATCGCGAGCGAATGGTTGCTGCGCGAAAAGCTGTACGAGCCCCGGCGCGACGGCGTGCCGCCGGCGCTCGCATAACCGAGGCGTTCGAGCCGCCGCCGAAACGCGTCGGTATCGACGCGAAGGCTCGGAAACACCGAGTACGAAGCGCCGTAGACCTGCGCCGTGATCGGAGCACGCGGTGCGACGTCGACGGGCGCGGCCGAAGATGCGAGCGGGCGGACGGTCAGAACGGCGAGTGCAACTGCAAAACGAACGACGACGGCTCTCTTCACCTCTCATCCCCCGGAAAGTGCGGAACCCGGCCCGGCCCTTCCTCTTCTTCTTCCTGTTCGTCGGGCTTGCTGTCTTTCGCCGACGGCTTGAGCACGCGGAACAGCGTCTGGTCGCCGCGCTTGACGAGCACGAGCACTCCGCGATCCGGCGAGACCTTCTCGAGCGTCTTGCGGAACGCTTCGGCGCTTGTCACCGGCTCGTTGCCGACCGACACGATCATGTCGCCCGACTCGAGACCGGCCGCCGCCGCCGGCGAACCCTTGCTCACCGACATCACGACGACACCGGTCGTGCCCTTTTCGAGCCCGAGCTCCTGCGCCATCTCGGGAGTCACGTCCTGCACGGAAAGCCCGAGCGCGTTGGCCTTGACCGGTTTCGCCGTCTCCGCATCGTCGGCGAGCTTGGCGACTTCGACTTCGATCGTCAGCTTGTCGCCGCCGCGCAGCACGACGAGCTTGGCCGACTTGCCGACCGGTGTGCTCGCGACCAGCGCCGGAAGATCCTGCGACTTGACGACGTCGTTGCCGTCGAAGTTGACGATCACGTCGCCGAGCTGCACGCCGGCCTTGGAAGCCGGGCTGTCGGGGAACACTTCGGCAACGAGCGCGCCTTTGGCTTCGGCAAGGCCGAGCGATTTCGCGATGTCGGCGTCGACCGGCTGGATCTTGACGCCGAGCCAGCCGCGCGTCACATGGCCTTCCTGCTTGAGCTGCGGAACGATCTCGCGCGCCATGTTGATCGGGATCGCAAAGCCGATGCCGATGTTGCCTCCGCCGCTCGAGAAGATCGCCGAGTTGATGCCGATCACCTGGCCGGCCAGGTTGACCAGCGGACCACCGGAGTTGCCCGGATTGATGGCCGCATCGGTCTGGATGAAGTCGTCGTACGGGTTCCTGCGGCTGATGCGGCGGCCCTTGGCCGAGACGATGCCGGCCGTCAGCGTGTGGTCGAGCCCGAACGGGTTGCCGATCGCCAGCACCCACTCGCCGACGCGCAGCGAGTCCGAATCTCCGAGCGAAACCGGAACCAGGCTCTCGGCGCCTTCGATCTTGATGACGGCGATGTCGGTCTTGAGATCGCTGCCGATGACCTTGGCTTCGATCTCGCGCTCGTCATGCAGCCGCACGACGATCTTGGTCGCGTCCTCGATCACGTGGGCGTTGGTGATGATGTAGCCTTCCTGGTCAAAGACGAATCCGGAACCGAGACTGCGACGCGGCCCCATGAACCCGTCGAACGGATCCTGCGAGCGGCCGCCCTTGCTCTCGGGCTCCTTGCTCTCCGATTCGGTCGAAATGTTGACGACCGACGGCGCGAGCGCCTGCGCGATCGACGAAAAATCCGGAAGCCCGGTGATGGCGCCCTTGGATCCTTCGGGAAGCGATACGGGAAGCGACGGCGGCCGCGATGCGGTCTGCGACGGCGGAATCAGCGGCGGCGGCTGGCCGTCTTCCGGTGAAGGCTTGGCCGGCTCTTCGCGAGTTTCAGCGGGCTTCTCCAGCTTGTCGGACTTGTCCGTCTTCTCGGGCCTGCCGGGCCTTTCCGTTTTTTCGGTGGGTGCCCCGAGCTGCGCGCGTTCGTCCGTTCTTTCGGTTTCGACCACGCGCACGTTCTCGCGCCGCGCCGTCATCGTGACTCCGACACCAACCAGCGTTCCCACGACGAGGCCGGTAAGCAACAACGATCTCGTCGGTTTCATGATTTGCTGTCCTCTTGTGTCTTTCCGCTCTGCGCGGCCGTGCTGCGGGTTTCGTTGACGTAGCGCATGCGGAGCTCGAAGAGCACTTCCTCGACGAGCTTGCTTTCGTCTTCGCTCAGGTTGCCGCTTGTTTTGGCGGCCAGCATCTCGATGACACCGATGATGACCTGGGCTTCGGCCGGGTTCTTTTCGATGTTCGAGCCGGCCGGACTCGGCGCGGCGCCGAGAAACATGAGCGCCTGGGTCGCCAGCCCGATCACGAAGCTCGAGAACGTGATCGGCGGCGCACCGCCTTCCGGGCTATTCGGACTGTTTTGCGGTGACACGGCCTGCGAACCTCCTCGGCATCATCGCCGGAAGCTAGCAGAAGAAGTTCGGGGCTTCATCCGCGGTGCTGCAGAGGCCGTCGACCGGGCGGAAAGCCCCGGACGAGGTCGATGTGAGAGTTTTGACAGCCTGGGACGCCATTCCTATCATCCAGCGCCGCACCTCGGACCGAGCGGCCTTTTCATGCCTCTCCCCAGTCAGGTTGCCGCCGGAACACTCGAGCTCATCGGAAACAGTCCGGTCGTCGAGCTCGCATGCATCTCGGATCCTTCGTCCGCGCAGATCTTCGGAAAGCTCGAATCGTTCAATCCGGGCGGAAGCGTCAAGGACCGCATCTGCCTTGCGATGATCGAATCCGCCGAGCAGGACGGCCGGCTCCTTCCCGGAGGAACGATCGTCGAGCCGACCAGCGGCAACACCGGGATCGGGCTGGCGATGGTCGCAGCGGCGCGCGGCTATCGGCTGATCCTTACGATGCCCGACACGATGAGCGAGGAGCGGCGCAGCCTGCTCGGTGCGTACGGCGCCGAGCTCGTGCTGATGCCCGACGAAAACGGCATGACGGCGGCGATCGACGAAGCCCACCGCATCGCCGAACGAAACCCGGGGTTTTTCATGCCGGCGCAGTTCTCGAATCCCGCCAATCCCGAAGCGCACCGGCGCACCACGGCGCGCGAAATCCTCGAGCAATGTCCGCGCATCGACGCGTTCGTTGCCGGAGTCGGAACGGGCGGAACGATCACCGGCGTCGGCAGCGTGCTCAAGGCGCAGCGACCGCACGCGCGAATCGTCGCTGTCGAGCCGTCGGCGTCGGCCGTGCTCTCGGGCGGAACGCCCGGCCTTCATCGCATCCAGGGCATCGGTGCCGGCTTCGTCCCGGCGAACCTCGACCGCCGGCTGATCGACGAGATCATTGCCGTCGACGACGACGACGCCGAAGCGATGACGCGGCGCCTCGCATCCGAGGAAGGAATCCTGGTCGGCATTTCGTCGGGTGCGGCGGCGATTGCCGCCGTGCGTGTCGCCGCCACGCTGCCCGCCGACGCGATCGTGCTCTGCATGCTGTGCGACAGCGGTGAACGTTACCTGACGACGAAGCTGTTCGAGCGCGGCGGCCTATGAGCACAATGCACCGAGGCGAAGACGAACGATGATCGCGGGCGAAGTTGCGGCGTCACGAATGCGCCTGCACGAGATCCTCGCCGAGATGGGCTCGGCGGTGATCGCGTATTCGGGAGGCGTCGATTCGACGCTGCTCGTGCGCGCCGCCGCCGACGTGCACGGCTTTCAGTTCGTCGCGCTGACGACGAGCTCGTCGACCAACACCGACGAAGAAGTCGCCGATGCGACGCGGCTGGCGGCGGACATCGGCGTACGCCACATCGTCGTCGACGTCGACGAGCTCGCGACGCCGGGCTACGCGGAAAATCCGCCGAACCGATGCTACCTGTGCAAGCAGACCCTTTATCCGGTGTGCGCGCGCATCGCGGCGGACGAAGGGTTTTTGTGGATTGCCGACGGCGTCAATACCGACGACCTCAAGGATTATCGGCCGGGGCTCGCCGCCGCCGTCGAGCACGGCGTGCGCCATCCGCTCGTCGAAGCGGGCCTGTCGAAAGCTCTGGTGCGCGAGCTTTCACGGCACTACGGTCTTCCGACCGCGGACCAGCCTGCATCGCCGTGCCTGTCGTCGCGTTTTCCGTACGGCACGGCCATCACCCGGGAAGGACTCGCGCAGGTTGCGGCGGCCGAAGCCGCGCTGCGTGCGCTCGGATTCCTCGAGCTGCGCGTTCGCTACCTCGGCAGCACGGCGCGCGTGGAAGTCTCCGCGCCGGAAGTCGCGCGACTCGGCGATCCGTCGACGCGTGATCGCGTGCGTGCGGCGGTGCTGGCGGCAGGATTCGCGGACGTCGTGCTGTCGGATCGTCCGCTTCGTTCCGGCAGCCTGAACGACGCGCTCACGAAGACGACGATCGATTCAGCAGTTCCGCCGCGAGAATCAGGTCCGCGGCCGTCGTGATCTTCAGGTTGCGTCCGATCGATTCGACGATGTGAATCGGCTGTCCGCCGGCTTCGACGAGCGAAGCGTCGTCGGTGTACGATTCGTTCTGCCCGGCCGCTGCTTCGTGCGCCTTCTGAAGCAGCCCGCGGCGGAACGCCTGCGGAGTCTCGACGAGCCACAACCGCGACCGGTCGCGCGCAACCGACGATCCGCCGGGCAGGTCTTCGCGCACGCTGTCGGACGGGCGACACGCCGCCGTTGCGGCCCCGGACCGGAACGCCGCGTCGAGCACATCGACGACGGTGCGGCGCGAAACCAGCGGACGGGCGGCGTCGTGAATGCAGACGATCTCGGCGCCGGCCGCCAGCGCCCTGCAGCCGGCAGCCACCGACAGCTGTCGTGAAGCGCCGCCGGGCAGCACGCGGACCGACCCGAGCGAAGGCGGCAGATCGGCGATCGCACGCTCGAGAGCTTCGAGAGCCGGAGCGGGAGCGAGCACAATGGTTTCGACGAACGTGGCCGAGCTCGCAAGCCGCTCGAGCGTGAGCCGCACGAGCGGCACGCCGCCGACTTCGACGAGCGCCTTCGGAGCGCCGCGACCGAGTCGCTCGCCGCTTCCGGCCGCAGGAACGATGAGCGCGACTTTCACGCCGCGGGACTATAGCAGGCGACGAGCTTCCGTAAGCGCGCAGGCCTCGCTCACCCTCAGTGCCCGAGCGCTTTCATCGAGTCGCCGGCGGCCTTGGCGCTGTCGGCCGCAGCTTTGGCCTGGTCGGCCTTGGCCTGCGCCGCTGCGGCTTTCTCTGCGGCTCCCGGCGCTGCACCGGCGGCTGCGCCCGCAGCTTTTGCGGCTGCCGCATCCTTTGCGCCCTGCACCTGTGCGTTTGCTGCGCCGGTCGCCGACTCTTTCACCGAGCCGACCGTCGGCGGCACCGCGCCGAGCGTGGCCGCGCCTGTTGCCGTGCCGACCGCAGGCGGAACACCGGCGGGCGTGCCCGGTGCCGCTGCACCGAGCGTGGCCGTGCTCGCCTTCGCTGCCGCCGCATCTTTCGCACTCTGGACCTGGGCGTTTGCAGCACCGGTTGCGGAATCCCTGGCCGAGGCTGCTGCCGCGTTCGCGGCCTGGCCGGGAGTCGGCGTGACGACGCCGGGCATCTCGGCAAACGACCACGAAGCAGCAACGGAGACGATGGCGGCGGCGAATGCGAATCGGGATGCGTTCATGGGTCCCTCCGAGGTTGGCCTGAAGCTCGTTCGTGATCGGCTCATGCCGCTTCTTTGTCAACAGTCGTCCGCTCGCTGCGGACCTTTGTGTCCGGCATGAGTGGGTGCCGTCGTTTCTCGACTCCGCACGACGGCAACGGCCAATAAAAAGCCGGGAGTCCTGACGGGCTCCCGGCTTGAAACGTGATCGAGCGGTTCGAGCTTCAGTGACCGAAGATGGTCTTGAGCTCTTCCATGATGTTCTCCTCGGTGTTGGACTTCGCGATGGCGAGTTCCTTGACGAGGAGATTGCGGGCGGTGTCGAGCATTTTGCGCTCGCCGAACGACAGCTCCTTGTCGCCCTTGAGCATGAACAGGTCACGAAGGACCTCGGCGATCTCGAGGACGGAGCCGGTCTTGATCTTCTCGGTGTACTCGCGGTAGCGCCGGTTCCATGTGGCCTGGTCGACGGTTACACGCTTTTCCCGAAGGACTTTGTAGACCTTGGTGACCATGTCCTTGCCGATCACCCGGCGAAGACCCACCGACTTGCACTTGCTGGTCGGGATCATGATCTTCATGTCGGAGTCGATGATGCGCAGGGAATAGAACATCGCGTTGTTCCCCGAGATGGTGCGCGTCTCGACTTCCTCAATGATTCCGACCCCATGAGCGGGATAGACGACCTTGTCTCCGACCTTGTATTCCAACTGTACGCCTCCTCGCTCGAGCACAGAAAAAAGCTCGCGAAGTTTAGCGGCGCTCCTTTGCTGGGTCAAACTCTCTTATGTATGACCGGGGCGAGCGTAAGCTCTGCCGAAGCTCGGCGCGGCGCCCGACCAGCAGCGAAACAAGCGGAACACCAGCCCGCCGAATCACCAGCAAAGCGAGCGAATCAGGCCTGAAGCGAGCCGATGATGGCAGCGACCGACGGCTCGCCGAGCCCGGCAACGACGTCGGCAAGCTCGCGCGCGATGCGGGCACCGGCATTCGGCTCGTAGAGCGACACGGTCCCGATCTCGACGGCGCGCGCGCCGGCCATCAGGAATTCTGCCGCATCACGGCCGCAGACGATGCCGCCGGCGCCGATCACGGGGATCCCGATCGCGCGCGCAGTCTGCCAGACCATGTACAGCGCGACCGGCTTGATGGCGGGCCCCGAGAGTCCGCCGCTCCCGTTGGCCAGCGACGGCCGGCGGCTGTCGACGTCGATCGCGAGGCCGCGCAGCGTGTTGATGAGCGTGACCGCATCGGCGCCCTCGCCTTCGACGACTTTTGCGATCTCGACGATGTCGGTCACGTTCGGCGAAAGCTTGACCCACAGTCTTCGGCGCGTGCGCTTTCGCACCGCCGCGATCACCGTGCGCGTCGTTGCAGGATCGGCCGCCAGCACCCCGCCCCACTCGTGCTTGTGCGGACACGACAGATTGAGCTCGAGCGCATCGATGCCGTCGGCCGAGCCGAGCGCGTCGACGACGCGCTCGAAGTCGGCCGTGGTGTTGCCCCAGCAGTTGACGATGACGCGCGGACCGAACGTGCGAAGGCGCGGCAGCTTGTCACGAAGGAACGCCTCGGCTCCGATGTTCTGAAGGCCGATCGCATTGAGCATGCCGCCGGGAGTTTCCACCATGCGCGGAGCGGCATGGCCTTTGGATGGATCCGCCGACAGGCCCTTGACGGAGATGCCGCCGAACAGCGGCCAGTCGACGAGCCCATCGTACTCGACGCCGTAACCGAACGTTCCCGATGCCGCGATCACGGGCGTCGCAAGCTCGAGATCGCCGACGGTCGTTCGCAAATCTACGGCCACCGCCGCTACCAGGAATAAAGCGCGGCGCCCCAGGTGAAGCCCGCGCCGAACGCTGCAAGGCACACCAGGTCGCCCTCGTGCAGACGGCCCGCGTCCCACGTCTCGGTAAGAAGAATCGGAATCGTCGCCGCGGTCGTGTTTCCGTAACGGTCGATGTTGTTGGCCATGCGGTCGTCGTCGAAGCCGAGACCCATCGCGACGAGCTGGTTGATGCGCAGGTTGGCCTGATGCGGAAGAATCATCGCGATGTCTTCTTTCGTCCTGCCGGCAGCGGCGAGCGCTTCCTCGATGCATTCGGTCATGCGCGTGACCGCGTGGCGGAACACGAAACGGCCGTCCATCTGCGGCCAGCCGTAGATGTCGGCGGGCGTCCAGTCTGCCGCCAGGCGCGGCTTGTGCAGCGAGCCCGGTCCGAGCAGGCAGAGCTTTTCGGCGTACGCCCCCTCGCTGTGCAGATTGATCGTGAGCAGCCCGCGATCGGGCGACGGCGACGGGCCGACGACGACGGCGCCTGCACCGTCACCGAACAGCACGGTGACGTGACGGCTGCGGTCGGCAAACTCGAGACCGCTCGAATGCACTTCGCTGCCGACGACGAGCACGTAGCGTGCGCCGCCGGTGCGGATGTACTGGTCGGCAATCGCGAGCATGTACAGAAAGCCCGAACACTGGTTGCGCACGTCGAACGCGGGACGTCCGGCGAGGCCGAGCCGCTCCTGAAGGAAGGCGGAGTTGCCGGGGAAATCGACGTCCGGGCTGAGCGTGCCGCAAAGGATCAGGTCGATGTCAGCCGCCTCGATGCCGGCCTTCGCGATGGCCGTGCGTGCGGCTTTTTCGGCCAGCGGAGCGCTGCCTTCGGCGTCGTCCACGTAGTGGCGCTCGCGGATGCCGCTGCGCTGCTGAATCCACGCGTCGTCGGTGTCGAGGATTTTCGACAGATCGTCGTTGGTGACCACCGTGCGCGGAACTTCGAATCCGGCGCCGAGGATATGCGAACGGGCCGGCAGGGAATCGTTGCTTGCGCTGGACGTCGTCATGTCACGGTACCCTCACGACGCCGCAGCCCCAGCTCACGCCGGCGCCCGACGTCACCATTGCAACCGTCTGGCCGCTTTCGAGATCTCCTGCCGCCTTCGCGCGTGCGAGCATCAGCGGCAGAGTCGATCCTCCTGCGTAAAGAGATTCGGAGACGAGGATGCGCCCCGCGGGTTTGCCGAGCCGCGCGGGAAGCTCGGCTTCGACGCGCCGGTCGAGATGCGCGACGAGCGTCGCGTCGACGGATGCCGCCCCCGCTCTGGCGAGCGTAGCCGAAAACACCTCCGGGATTCGCTCGAGCGCGACCTCGCGAAGGCGGTCGAGGTCGGCCACCGGATAGTGAAGGCCTGCTTCGACCTTGGAAAGCGGAAGGCGATTGCGCTCCGGCAGCGTGGTTCCTTCGCGGAAGCGACTGGCCGGATACTCGCACCAGTAGTCCTTGTGGCGCGAGCCGTCGGTTCGCACCGCGATCGACAGGATCTCGCCGGCGCCGGATCCGGCTTCGAGAAGAGCAACCGCCGCCGCGTCGCTCATTGCGCACGTCAGATGCGGGGTGCGGCCGTCGCGCGCGTTGAAATGCGACGGAGTATCGGCGGCGGCAACCAGCACGCGCCCGTACATGCCGGTCGCGACGAAGCGCCACGCTGCATCGAGCGCTGCAAGGAACCCGGTGCACTGCGAGCGCAGATCGAGCCCGCCGACCGGCCGGCAGCCGAGCGCCGACTGCAGGAGGCATCCCGATCCGGGGAAGAACATGTCCGGCGTATTGGTCGCAAACACGATGAAGTCGACGTCGGCCGGATCGAGCGATCTTGCGGCGAGAAGACGCGCGGCCGCGCGTGCGGCCAGCGCCGAAGGGCCTTCGCCGTCGGGACTTTCGCGGCGCTCGCGTCCGCCGGACCAGCGCGAAACCACGGCGGGCTCGATGCCGGTTTCGGCCGCCAGCTTCGCATCGTCGACGACGTCGCGCGGCAACTCGGTTTCGATGCTGGTGATTGCGACGCTGCGCACGAATTCACTTCGACAGGTCGCCGCGCGCTTCTGTTTCGGACGCGCGCAGCGTTCGGCGGCGCTTAACCGCGGGTCTCCCGAAAATCCAATGGGATCGGCCCGCCGTTGGGCGGAGCGACCGGTGGCCGCGTCGACGCGGGCAGCGGCGGAGGACCGGTCAAGCCGCTCGGCGCTTCGAGAATCAGCGTGTGCGACGACGGATCTTTCGTCTCGATGAGCTCGACGTCTTCGAGGACGCTGTCGACGCGGCGGCGGAAGTCCGCAGTGACCGATCGCGCTTCGTCGCGATCACGAACGACGAACGGCGTGATCAGCACGATCAGCTCGACGCGCCGGCGCGTATTCGTATCGCTGCGGAAGAGCCGGCCGAGGACCGGAACGTCCATCAGGTACGGCACGCCTTCTTTGTCGGAATTGTTCGAGTCGGCGATGATTCCGCCGATGATCAGCGTCTCGCCGCTGTTGACGACGACGGTGGTCTCGGCCTTGCGCGTCGTGAACGTCGGCGACTGGATGCCGCCGGCGCTCTGCCCCGGAGCGACTTCGCTGATCTCGAGCGACAGCTCGAGGTTGACGAGGCCTTCGGAGTTCACCTGCGGCAGCGCGCGGATCACGAGGCCGGTGTCGCGGTACTGGACACTCTGCAGGAGCTGCGTGGTCGAGTTGTTCTGGACCGTGCTGTTCGATTGCGTCGTCAGGATCGGAACTTCCTGTCCGACGAGCAGGCGGGCTTCCTGGTTGTCGCTGGTCATCAGGTTCGGGCGCGACAGGATCTTGGCTTTGCCGCGGTTGGCAGCGGCATTGATCACGCCCTTGTAGATCTCGATGCCGCTTCGATACGCCGTGACTGCACCGAGCAGGCCGCCCGAGCCGATCGCTCCGATCAGGCGAAGCTCTTCGCCGAACGCGTCGAAATACGTGCCGCCCTGGTCGCCGGTCTTTCCGGTGGTGTCGGCGTTCGATCCCTGCAGCGACTGCATGATGCTCAGCGCATCGCCTTCGGTCAGCGAGATTTCTGCAATCAGCGCCTCGAACAGCACCTGGCGAGGAACGACGTCGAGGCTGCGCAGGACGGTGCGCAGCGTTTCATAATCGCGCGGCGTCGAGAGGATGACGAGGGAGTTGGTGGTCTCGTCTTCGACGACGCGGACTTCCTGCTCGAAGATTTCATTCTGGCCTTCGCCGCCGAGCACGACACCGCCGCCGCCGCCGCCGCCTCCGCCGCCGCTCGAACGGCCTGTACCGGAACGTCCGCCGCGGTTTCCTCCACGCGTCGTGCCGCGACCCGAGCTGCTGAGGCCGCCGCCGGAGCTACCGCCGCCGGACGAGCTCAAGCCTCCGGTCGAGCTCATCGACGACGACGACGAATCGTTGTCGTCGAGCCCGCCGCTGCTTCGCGAGCTCGAGCTCCTTCGGTTGCTGCTGCCGGAGTTGCGCGAGTTTGCCAGACCGCCGCCGAGACCGAGACCGGCTTCGGCCGCTTCACCGGAACGCGCGCGCCGCCCGCCGCCGCCGCCGCTCGTCGATGCGCCGTAGACCTCGCTCAGCACGCCGGCGAGATCGACGGCCTTCGAGTTCTCGACGCGGTATACGTAGACCTGACGCCGTCCGCCGGCCTCGGCTTCGACGTCGAGCACCGAAACCCAGTAGTCGACCGCCATCACTACGGCGCGATCATGTGCGATCACGGCGATCGCGCCGAGGCGCGTGAGCGGAATCAGCACGGCCGCGCTTCCGGTCTCGGCCGCATGGTACGCTTCGAGGATCGACTGCAGCTCGGCGGTGAGGTCTTCGAGCACCGCGTGCTCGACCTTGAAGATCTTCGCGTTCATCTCCGCGAACGTGTTGGTGTCGAACGTGCGGATCAGCTCTTCGAGCCGGTCGGCGTTGCGCGCAATGTCGGTGACGATCACGAGGTTCGAGCGCGGGAACGAGATCACGTCGCCGCCCGGCGATACGAACGGCGTCACGGTCTGCGCCATCTGGTCGGCGCCCACGTGGCGTACCTTGATCACGTTCATGACGAAGTGACCTTCGGCCGCGAGCGGGCTGCCAGGCAGGATGACTTTGGTCTTGGCATCCTCGGCGGGAACGATCGAATAGAGATCGCCGGTCTTGACCGCCGCAAAACCGTTGTTGCGCAGCAACTGGTGAAAGATCGGAAAAAGATCGGCGCGCTCGAGCTTGCCCGACGTGCGCACGGTGACCTGTCCCTGCACGCGCGGATCGATCCAGTAGTTGATGTTCATCGCGACGGCCAGGCTGTAGATGACCTCGCGGATGTCGGCGTTCTCGAAGTTGAGCACGATGCTGTCGTCGCCGCTGTTCTCGTGAGTGACAGTCTCGGTCGTCTCCTGGATGACGGCAGGCGCGCGCACGGCGGGACCGGGAACGACGACGGGCGTGGTTACGACCGGGGCAGGTGCTGCAGGCGCCGTCGCCGGACTGTCCTTGCCGTGGCTGCGCCCGCGCAGGCCGAAGTCGGCTGCCCCGGCGTGACTCGCAGTGAGCGAAACGAGCGCTGCCGCAAGTACGACCGCGGACGACATGAAATGGCCTGGCTTCATCGGGTCCCCTGATACTAGCGGCTCTTGGCCGCCTCGCGAAGCTGACGGAGTGCTTCGAGGCGCGCCTGGACGGGATCGGGCTTGCCGCCTTCCTTGTCAGGATTGCCGGCCGCTCCGCCTCCGCCCTTGTTCTTGCGCAGCTCTGCATTGCGCTGGGCAATCGCCTGCGCGCGCTCCCTGGCGCTCATGGCCTTCTGTTCTCCGGCGTCGGGCGGCTGGTCCGGACGCTGGGGCGGTACCGGCCGCGCGGTGACCGGCTTCGCGCCTGGTACCGGACGGGTTGCTGCGCCGCCGGGCGGCGGCGGCGGCACGTGCGGCCCCGCCCCTGGAACTCCACCGGATGCGGCGCCGACCTTGAGTGGAATCTGGAACTGCTGTCCGCCGGTGCCGAGCAGCGTAAGACCCGACGACGCGATATCGCCGACCTGATACTCGCCGAACATGTCGCCTTTGCGAACCGACTTCTGCTCGGGGTTCACGCTGGTGTCGAGAAGGATCGCAACCGGCTCCTGTCCGACCGCCATCACGCCCATCAGCTGGACGTTGGACGGAGGCGGCACCGGTGCGGCCTCGATTTCGACTCCGCCGGCGACTTCCTCGGTCTTTCCCTGTCCGCGCTGGTCGTCGAAAAGATCGTGCTCGACGACCGCCTCGGTGGTCGCATCGGAAATCTTCGCTACGGGTTTCGGCGGCGGCAGCGGCGCAGGCGCCGGCAGCTCGGGAATCTCTCCGAACTCCGGAAGCGGAGTCGACCAGACCTGAACCATGCGCGCGCCGATGCCGATCACGAGCAGCAGCTGGAGCAGCGCGAGCCCCTGGAGCACGCGCTTCATGCGCCCTGCCTCATGAACGTGCGGATCTCGACGCTGACGGTCAGCGGCGGCTGCACGGCCTCGGTCGTCTTGGCGGTGACCGTGTTCGGGCGCCTCGTCGAGCCGAGCTTGCGGTTGATCTCGAGGTGCGAGACGACGAGGTCCTTCTGTCCGCCTTCGACGGACGCGAGCAGCTTGGCAACGCCGGCGAGCTCACCGCTCAGCGTAAGGCGCACGCCGACGCGCTTGGAGCCTTCGGCCTCCTCTTCCTTGAGGATCTGCGAGCTGAGCACGTTGAGGCCCGCGTCGGACGCCATCTGGCTGACGGTGCCCTGGAGCTCGGCTGCAACCTGCGTGGCCGTGGCGCCACCGCTCAGGCGTTCCTGCTGGGCGTGAAGCCGCGCCTCGATCTCGCTGGTCTGCCGCTCGATGGCCGCGGAGCGCGCGAGCACGCGGCGGTAGTTTTCGATCTTCGCGACCTGCACCCACGGTGCTTCGACCGAGCCGCTCTCGACTTCTTCGTCGCCGCCGAGACTTCCGTAGCGGAGCACGACGATCAGCGCGACGGCAAGCGCGCCGCCGACCAGCGCGCGTTCGCGGCCCGAAAGCGCGTTCCAGCGTTCGAGCGGCGTCACTGCTCGAGCCTCATGCGAAGCGAGAAGCGCTCCTGGTTGGTCAGGTATTTGGTCGTCGGCGCGGTGAACTCGACACCGGTGAAATACGGCGACGATTCGAGGATGGCGATCAGGTCGCTCGCCTTCTCGGCGATGCCGTCGACTTCGATCTTGTCTTCACGGAAGCGGAACGTGGTCAGATAGGCGGTCGGCGGAATCAGCTCGGTGACGGCCTTGAGGTAGGACAGCACGCGGCTCCTGCTCTTGGACTCGAGCCGCTCGACCATCGCGAGCATCTCGCGGTTCTTGTCTTCGCGCTTGAGCGCCTGTTCCACGCGCGGCTCGAGCTCGTCGACTTCATTGGCCAGCGCGCCGCTGATCGAGAGGTTCTTGGCGGTGATGCTCGCGAGCAGAAGCAGCCCCATCACGGCAACTGCTCCGGACAGCGCGAGCTCGCGAATGCCGAATCCGGCAGCGGTCTGCACCATCGACGGCGGCAGAAGGTTGACGCTCTGGCGCGACTCGCCGACGACGCCGAGCGCCGCTCCGGTCGCGAGCACTTCGGGCTCGCCGATCATCGCATCGACGGGGAAAAGATCGGCGGGCGCGATGGCGGCCAGCGAGTGCTCGCCTTCCTCGAGTGCGCGCGCCCGGATCAGCAGCGGCGTCTCGCCGGTGCGTTCGGGCAGCGAGCTTTCCATCTCGCGCAGCGCCGATTCGAGCAACGTGCGCCGGCGATCGAGATGATGGCTGGAGACGACGAGGCCGTTCGCACACAGCGTCAGGAACTCGCGCGAACCGCTGCTGGTCGCGACCGCTGCCAGGGGCACGCCGACGAAACAGAGATAGTCGGCGATCGCGGCGGGCTCGACGGTGACGGCCGAGATCGGAAGGCCGGCCTCGCGCACGATCTCGACGGCTTCGTCGACCGCCGGCTTGGGCGACGCGAAGACGGTGACGGCGATGCGCTCGGACACGGTTCCAAGGGGACGCGTCGTCAGCGTCCAGTAAATCGAATCGGACGGCACCGGGATCAGCCGGTCGAGATCGTAGCGCACGGCGTCGGCGGCATTTCCGGCCGCCGTGGCAGGAATCGCGACCGCGGCCATCAGCGTGGCCGAACGGTCGATCGTGATCGCGACCCGCGCCGGCTCGAGCTCCGAGCGCACGGTAAATGCCCGAAGGAAGGCCGCGGCCTCGGAGATTCGCGATTCGGGCGGGCCTTCGAGCCGGTGGTGGCCGATTTCGACCACGCGCACGACGTTGACCCTTTTCCGCACGTGGGCGACCGCGAGCACGTCGCCGCGGATCGCGACGCCGAGGACGTCGGCGAAGTCCGCCTTGGCGATGCGCCGTATGAGGCCCCTCGTCTCCACTACCTGTTACTCAACCTTGTGAATTTTCGGTGCCCGCGGCGGCCGTTGCGGCACCTGAACGATCGGATTCATCGAAGATGGAATCATACCACCTGTTGAGCTTCAACCCGTCGCCGTCGCCGGACAGGTGCAGCTCGGCCCCGATGTGACTGAGCACCACTTGACCGGTTGCATCAAAAACCCGCGCTTCGATCGTCATCTCGACGGGTTTCGGCTCACCGGTCGCGCGCGACGTGACGCCGGCTGCGGCGAGCGTGTCCTTGAGCTGCTGGAGAGCAGCGTCGCCGCCCGAGCCGCGCCGGTTGACGGCGAATTCATTGGCCTCGTCGCTCTCGAGTCCCGTCAGCGCCCGGATGACTGCCGGCGGCATCGTCCGCGGATCGACCGCCTTCCTGTTGAATACCGAGAAGATCTCGCGAAGACCCGGAATGCCGTCGTGTCCGTAGAAGATCTCGCGCGTCACTCCGCGAACCAGCAGCAGCTCCTCGACCGTATCGAAGCTGGCGTTCTTGGCGGCATATGGCCGTTCGAGGCCCTCGTAGTACTCGCTCTCGGCGCCGTTCGGCTGATGCAGGTCGTCTTCGTCGCGCCAGTCGACGATCGAATCGGCGATGATCTCGGCCTCGCTCTCATCGATCTCCAGATGGTCGAAGATGAGGCGCAGCAGGGTCGCATCGGTCTTCGAGCTGTTCAGCGGAATGCGGCCGGCCTCGTCGAGGACGCGCACCTCGTACGCATTTCCGCGAAAGGTCGCCTTGACCCACTGCCCGTCGCCCTGCGAAAGCGACCGCACCTGGTCCGGATTGTCGATGTCGTTCTGGCTCTCGATCTGGTCTTCGGGCGCCTCGCGCCTCGCCTTGAGCGCGAGGATCACCTCGTTGATGCCGGCCAGCGCGACGAGGCGCCCGTGCGTGGACTCCTTGAAGTTGCGCGTCGAGGCCGCCTCGTCGTGCATCGCGCGAGCGAACTCCGCCGCAAGCACCGCGAGAGCGGCCAGCGTCCACAGGACCAGGATGAGCGCAACGCCGCGCTGGCGGCGTCCGGCCGCGCGGGTGCTATTTGACGTCGTCTTCGTCGTCCTCTTCCTCGTCCTCGTCGTCCTCGTCGTCGTCATCCTCGTCGTCGTCGTCTTCGTCCAGATCGTCTTCGTCGAGGTCGTCGAGGTCGTCGTCGTCTTCGTCGAGATCGTCGTCGTCCTCGTCGTCGTCATCATCCTCGTCGTCGTCGTCGTCTTCGTCGAGATCGTCTTCCTCGACGTCGTCTTCATCGCCTCCCGGCGACGCGAAGAACTGCTGCGACTGCCCCACCGTAATCGCCGGCATCGCCATGCCAGGCACTACCTCTTCCGAAAACTCGCTCGATCCCGTCATGATTTCCTCTCTTCGTCTTTATGCGGAAGCGCCGCATGCAGGCGTTCCGTTTCCACTACATCCTGATTGCCGGAGGACGCCGCCGCCTTCTATCCTCCGCCTCCCGAGCAACGAAACTCGCCATCTGCATCCGCGATCTGGTTGAACGTGCCGACCATCACCGCCACTTCGTGGTAGAAGTCAGGACCTCCGACGGCCGACGGCTTGACGTCGATGCGCACGGTCGCCGGCAGCTGGTCATCGTCGCTCGCGTCCCAGGTATCCAGCCACTCCTCGCTGTCACTCTCGCGCTGGTATGCGAACGTGAGCGACTCGACGTCGTAGAGAAGGATCGTCGAGATCGTGTCGTCCGGCAGGTCCTTGTCGAGTTTCTTGGTGCTCTGGTAGGCCGAAAACACCGGCCGTTCGCTCATGCGAAGCGTGCCGTCCTCGAGCCAGTAGCTGACGATCGCCATGCCGCTCGCGTCGGGCCGCTGCGGTGCGGTGGTGATGAACTCGAGGCGTTCGACGTCGCCGTAGAAGAACGGCTCCGTCGAGCGCGCGCCGTCCTCGTCGTCCTCGCCGTCATCGTCGCCGCCTGAGTCGTCGTCCTCGTCGGTCGTCGTCGGCGTGTTGTTGTGACCGCCGGGATTGTCCTCGAAGCCGAGCTCGTCGTCATCTTTCTGCTTCGGCAGGCACAGCGGCGCCGCGGAGGCGATCTGCCGCGAGAGCACTTCGTTCGCCATGCGGTAGCGCCGGGCCTGCTCGGTGATGCGCTCGCCGGAGCCTGCCGAACGCGCGCCGAGCACGAGCACCCCGTAGATGCCGAGACTGACGAGCGCGAACACCGCCATCGCGATGATCAGCTCGAGCAGCGTAAAGCCGCGCTGACCGCGGCCTGCGCCGATACCCGGCGGCCGCGCGCTCGCGCAGGCCTGCTCAGAAGTCGGCATCGCTCGATACCTCTCCGATGCGCGCCGTTTCGAGCAGGATCGTCTTCTCACCGAGCGGCGCCTGCCAGCGCACTTCGGCCTGGATCAGCCACAGGCCGAGCTCGCCGGTCGCCTTGTGCAGGTCGCTCTGGTCCTCCTTCTCGCCGACGAGCTCGCGCTCGATCGGTTGCGTGACCACTTTCCAGTTGAACTGGCCTTCGCTGCCGGTGCGCTCGTTGGCCTCGAGCACGTCGCGCCACAGCTCCTCGTCGATCAGCGCGTTGGCGAGCACGGTGGCCTTGCTTTGGTGATCGGCCTCGCCGGCCAGGTTCATGCTGCCGCCGAAAAGCTCGAGCGCTGCGACGATGCCGATGGCCATGATCGATGCGGCGATCATGACTTCGAGCAGCGTGAAGCCTTTCTGCAGTCTCACGAATTGTCCTCGATGCGAACGCGTCCGATGAGCGGATCCAGAACGAGAGTGTAGGACTGCCGGCGATCGGCGGGCGTGAACTCGATCTCGACGCTTCCGCCTACCGACGAACCGGTGGGATAAAAATTGAAGCGGATCTCGTCGTCGCCTTCTCCTTCGCTGCCGCCCTTGATCTCGCCGAACTCGGCGAAGTCGGGCAGCTCGACGCGTGTCTCGATGCCTTCGACGCCGAACGCGCCGTCGTCGGGCCACACGATCAGCGCGGTCGGTTTTCGCGTGCTGACCGCACGCGCGGAAGCCTGCCGCGCCGCCGAAATGAACGCACGCACGGACCTTCGCACCGCGGCCTGACGCGAGCCGGCCTGCATGGCCGGCATCGCCATCATCGCAATGATGCCGATGATGACGACGACGATGATGATCTCGAGCAGCGTGAATCCGCGCGAGCCGGACCCGCGCCGTCGCGCCGGCGAAGCTGCCGCCAGCGGTCGAAAAGCGCCGCCGGCGGCTGCATGCTTCGCGGAATCAGTCGAGGTTGCTGATGTCAGCGCCGTCACCGTCACCACCCGGCCTGCCGTCGGCGCCCATGCTGAGAATTTCGTAGTCGTGACCGCCCTGCGGGCCGCGATACTGGTATTCGTGGTTCCAGGGGTCCTTCGGCATCTTCTTCAGGTACGGCCCGTCCCACATTTCCATTCCGGATGGCGCGGTCAGCAGCGCGTTGAGCCCTTCCTGCTCGGACGGATAGCGACCGGTATCGAGCGCCATCGCATCGAGCGCCGTGGCGATGTTCGCGATCTGCAGCTTGGCGGTCTTGACGCGGGCCTTGGCGCCCTGCCGGAAGAAGTTCGGCGCAACGAGGGCCGCGAGCAGCCCGAGGATCACCATCACGACGAGCAGCTCGATCATCGTGAAGCCCGACTGCCGGCGCCGCCTGTCGTGGTCGTGTCTGTCGTCGTGTTGCTGGTGGTCGGTGTTTCGATTGGTCATGTGTTCTCCTGTGCCGGCCGGCGGCTGTCCCTTTCCGGCGTTTCCGAATGCCGGCGTGCGTGCGCGGACGGCGTTCACTTGATGGCCTCGTTGACGCTGAATACCGCCGAGACCATCGCCCAGACGATGAACCCTGTGACGGCGCCCATGACGACCAGCACGAGCGGGCTGATCAGCGCCATCGTGCGCGCGATCGCATGGCTGACTTCGCTGTCGTAGTGGTCGCTGACGACGATCAGCATGTCGTCGAGGCGCCCGGTTTCTTCGCCGACGCCGACCATCTGCAGCGCGAGCGGCGGGAATATTTTTGCTTTCTCGAGCGGGCCGGAAAGGCCTTTGCCTTCGCTGACCTCGCGCTGGACGACCGCGAGCGCGCGCGTGATGATGACGTTGGCGACGACGGCGCGCACGATCTCGAGGGCCTGGATCAGCGGAACGCCGCTTTTGAGCATCGTGCCGAGTGTGCGCGCGAAGCGCGCAACCTGAAGCTTGCGCACCAGATCGCCGACGACCGGCGCCGCGAGCTTGAAACGATCGAACCGCTCGCGTCCCGCCGGAGTCGCAAGCCAGCGGCGCACTCCGTACCAGATGCCCCCGATGACGAGCGCAATCACCCACCAGTAGCCGATCACGAAGTCGCTGATCCCCATCACGAAGCGCGTCGGCGCCGGCATCGCCGTGCCGAGATCCGCGAAGATGTCGGCAAACTTCGGGAGCACGAATGTCAGCATGATGATGATCGCGCCGCTCGCCGTGGTGGCGAGGATGATCGGATAGACCATCGCCGACTTGATCTCTTCGCGCGTCTTCTCGCTGCTCTCGAGGTACTCGGCGAGCCGCTCGAGGACGGTCTCGACGACGCCGCCGACTTCGCCGGCCCGAACCATGTTGACGTAAAGCGGAGGAAAGACGTCGGGGAACTCGCCGAGCGCCTGCGAGAGCGAACGGCCTTCCTGCACGCGCCCGAGAATCTCGCTGACCATGCGCTTGAGCGTCGCGTTCTCGGTCAGCGACGAAAGGCTACCGAGGCTGCGGTCGAGCGGCAGGCCGGCGTGCAGCAGTGTCGACAGCTCGCGTGTGAACAGCATCAGGTCGCGGCCGCGCACTTTCTGCGCGCGGCGCCACGGCAGCTCGAAATTGAGCGACAGTGCGCGGCGGGCCTTGGAGGCCGAGCCCTCGGATACCGACAGTGGCAGGTGGCCCTGGGCGCGCAGCATCGAGACCACGGCGGCCTCGCCGCTCGCTTCCATGCTGCCTTCGACCACCCGGCCGTCTCGGGTCGAAGCCCGGTATGCGTATGCCGTCATGCCTCTCCAGCGAACCCTTTCGACGCGCCCCGCGGCGCGCACCCGACATCCCCATCCATCTTCATCGTGCGCTTCATCGTGCTCCTGCACAGGAAGCGGGAATGGAACGCGGCATCATATACATCGACGGAATCGCTGGCCACGCGGCCCGCTCGCACGAACGCGTGCCGTCAGTGTCTGCCACAATCGGGTCACGGCGGGTCATGGACGATCGGCGATTCCGATTGCTTCAACCACTTGCCGCCAGCCGGCCCGAAAAGCGCCTTCCGCCCGATCCAGCGCGTGAAGACGGGACGCTTTGCGAGACGATACCGCAGGAGCAGCGCCGGCGAGCCGGCGTTCGAGCGCATGTGCCAGTCCAGCGGCGTCGCCGCGCGGCACGACTTCGTTGCCCTCGCCCTCCGGGCCGATCTGTTCGGGCAGGCCTCCGGCATCGCTGACGATGCACGGCACCCCCAGCGACCGGGCGATCGGTACGAGTCCGCTCTGTGACGCCGCGACATGGGCCAGCACGAGGACCTCGGCTCTGCTAAGGAATGACACGAGCTCCTGGTCTTCAAGATACCGGTCTACAATGCGAATCGTCGCATCCACATCGGCGATCTTCCGCACTTCGCGGCGTTCGCGGCCGGCGAGGTACGATTCGCCGGCGACGACGAGAACCGCATCGGCCGGGCGCCAGGCGGCTTTCCAGGCCTGCAGAAGAACAGCCGTTCCCTTGTACGACCGCGTGTGACCGGCGGCCGCGACGATGCGCCTCGACGGGGGAAGGTCGTCGAGCTCCGGCAGCCCGGCCTCATCCTCTGTTGTCTGTTTCATGTCCCCTGTCGTGCGCATCCGATCCGGCGCGGACCTCGCCGCCCGAGCTGCGACCGCGTCGAGAAGGCCTTCCGGGAGCAGACACGGCAGCGGGACCACTTCGAGGAGCTGACGGCGGTCCGAAGCGCTCGGGCCGGTCTTCCGGCCGAGGAGCGCCCGTGCGGCCTGCCGTTCCGACTCGCTGTGGAAAACGATCCGGCCGCATCGGCCAAGCACGGCGCGGGCAGCAACCGCCGAACCAGCGACCGGCTCATGCGGCAGCGCGTTGTGACAGATCGCAACCAGCCGTTGCCGATCGATGCCGGCCGTTGCCACGAAGAGCGCCGGCGCCACGACCGGATGCCACCACTGCAGCACGACGAGCGCGCGCGACGCCGCGAGCAGCCGCCTCAACTCGAACCAGCTGGCGGGGCGCAGCACGTCGAGCATCTCTTCGCACCACGGCGGCACGTGCGTGCCGGATCGCTGGCTGCGCCCGGGAAACAACAACGCGGGATAGAGCCGCCGGTATGAAACCGCCGCTGCCGAAAGCCCCTCGGCGTGGAGCGCTTCGACGAGGCGCGCCGTGTGCTGCGAAATTCCTCCCCGCAGCGGCGGCGCGGGCCCGACGATCACGACATCGGCAAGCGCGAGCGCGCTCACCTGTCGGGCCGTCCGTCACTGTGCTGCTGCTCGGAACTCTGCCTCTGCTCGCCGCTTTGCCGCTGCTCGACGGTGGCCGGCTGCCGGACGGCGGGCAACTGCTCGCGATCGACGGCGGCGAGCTCCGAGATCTTGTCGCGCGCCGCCTGGTCGAACGGATGATCGCGAATCCACACGCGAAGCGCGGTGCGTGCGGCTTCGATCGCATCGTGGGCGCCGCTCGAGCCGCGGCGGGCGATCGCGATCGCGATGTCAGCCCGCGCCAGCACCGGCCAGTTGCGATCGGCATCGTCCTTCTGCGCAAGTGCGAGTGATTTCTCCGCGAGCGACGGGAGATGAAGATCGCTCAACGCATACGCGATGATCGTCCACGAGTCGCCGTACAACGGATCGATGCTGGCGGCGCCGAGTGCTTTCCAGATCGCCGCGAGCGGATGTCCTGCGCGCCGGTCCGACCACGCCGCCGCGCCCACGGCCCACGCACTGTGCGAATCGGCGCGCACCGCGGCGCGAAACGCTGCGCGCGCCGCCTTGCGCGTGGCTTTCGCACCATCGGCGTCGCCGCTTGCGGCCAGGGCCTCGGCGCGACGGTCCTTGGCAAAGCCGAGATCGAGCCATGCTTCGGCGAGCGCCGGCTCGCGCACGGTCGCTTCCTCGAACAGCGGAATATCGGCGTCGCCGCCGCGGTCGCGAAGTGCGGTCGATGCCAGCGCGACCAGCGGCCGGCCGCTCGCCGGCAACGCAGCCGCAAGCGCGAGCAGATCGGTAGTGGGAACTTCCAGCTGCGGCGTTCGTGCGGTGCGCACCGACGGCCAGCCCGCTGCGCACGTCGAACGGTCTCCGAGCACGCGCACATCCGCCAGCGAAACCGGACTGCCGATCAGCGATCGCACGCGAACGGCGATGCTCGAGCGCTCGGTCGACGCGTCGACGCCGACTACGACCGGCACGCCGTGATGGGCGGCCGCTCGCACCACGCGATCGTCGACGGCGATCTCGAGGACGTCGCGGCGCTCGTGCGGAAGATGGGGAATGACGGCCACCGCCGAAAAGCGGCACGCAACCCCGGCGTCGAGTGTGATCATGACGTCGGCGGGAACGTCTTCCCACGGCGAAGGTCCTTCGAGCCAGATCGGAAGAGGCGCCGGCTGCACGAACCGCGGCGGCACGTCGTACGAAACGATCGCGCCGGGAGCGTCGGCGGCGCTTGCGAGAATGCCGGCGGGCTCGGGCATGACTTCGGGCGCCGTCAGTGCGAACGGGCGAAGCCACGGCAGCGACGACGCATCGCCTTCCGGCGGAGGCTGCGCGCGCGGCAGCGCGTTCTCGCGTCCGGGCTCGAGCTCCGCGACGAAATAGTCGCGCGTTTCGAGAACGATCGACCACGCACCGGTCAGGCCCGCACGCGCGCTCGCGGGCGTACGGCTCCACCACGTGCCGCTGCAACCCGGCGTGCCCGCAGCGCAGCGAACCTCGGAGTCCCGATCCGCGGCGCGCGCGGCGGAGAACGCTTCGGGACCGAAGCGCGCCATCCATGCGCGCTCGTTGCTGCTCGAAACGAGCGTGCGCGGCAGCACTGCCCAGCGCACGCCGTAGTGGTGTGCGATGCGATCGCGCTCGATCAGGCTGGTGGTCCTCGCAAAGAACGTCGCACGATCGCGAAGACGCTCGTACGCGCCGCGTTCGCCGGTCGAAAAAACCAGCGTGCCGCGTTCGGAGAACGCGACGACCGGCTTGCCCGAAATCGCAGGCACCAGCTCGGAAAAATTCGGCGGCGCGAGCACGGCGCTGCGGCCCGGCTGCGAGGCGAGAAACTCGTAAACGCGAAGCGCGGACGCGGTCGGCGCTCCCGGCGGCGGCGCGGGATGCTCGTGCATGTCGCGCCTGAGCCGGTCGCCGGCGGTGGCCGCGGCCACGATCACAACCGATGCGACGAACAGGCCCGCAGCGAGCGGCCGCTCGCGCCGGCGCGCGTCGACGACCAGGAAGACCGCCGCATAACCGAGTGCCGGCGCGACCGGCACCAGCCATCCGAGCCGGTAGAGCATCCACGGCACCCAGAGCTTTCCAGCCAGTGCGGCGAGGCCCGGTACGAACAGCAGAAGCGCCGGAACGACCGTCGTTGCCAGCAGCATGCGCGCCGAATCGTCGTAGCGACGCCGGCGCCACGCGATCACGAGCGCGACGACGACAAACAGCGAGACCGGCCCGAACGCCGCGCCGGGATGCACGATCCATCCCGGCCCGACGTCGCCGAGCAGACGGTTGAGCGAAAGGTGCGCGCGCACGACCGGGTTGTCGCGCGTCGCGAGCGAAATTCCCTGTTCCCCGAACGTCGAAGAGAGAATCAGCGCCTGGGCGAGCGGATAAAGCGCCGCCACCGCGAGTGCGACGGCAACGCCCGCATTGCGCCGCAGCCACGCCGGTGTCTCGACGCCGAGACGCGCGAGCACGGCAACGGCGCACACGAACATTGCCATCGTGTAGACGAGGCTGTGCACGGAGACCGTGGCGAGCGCGATGCATGCGACCGCAAGCGCGGCCGGCCGCCGGTCGGTCGGCTCTACGTCGTAGTCGTCTTCGCGCAGGCTCGAATCGAGAACGACGGCAATCAGCACCGGCGCCAGCACGAACGCGGCGACCAGCTTGTCCTGGTAGCCGCGCACGAACAGCGGCAGCGCATCCGTGCCCCAGATCCATGCGGCGGTCATCACGACGGTGGCCGTCGCGAGCTGGCGCGCACGCGCGCGGTGGCCGAACAGCGCACGCGCAAGCGCCGCCTGCGCCGACACCACCATCACACACGTGAATCCGGCGAGCGGACCGGCCTGGATCTTCCATGCGGGCTCGCCGGAAAGCGACGCGACGAGTGCCTGCAGCATCAGCCAGACGCTCCACAGGAAACGAGGATGCACCGCCGAAGCGTTGGTCTGCGGATCCGGCGACAGCGCCAACTGCGCGAAGTCGAAATGCCCGCCCGAAATCCAGCCGCTGACGAACGACAGATCCCACCAGTCGTCCACGTTCGCGCCGCTGTAGCGGAGCGTGGCCGGCAGCAGCACGGCGATCGCAAGCGCGAAGCATACGATCTCCGGCGTCGATGCGTCTTCGTCCCGGAGCAGGCTTTCGGGATCGCGCGCCGTGCGCCGGATGGCCGCGACGAGCAGCACGGCGAGTCCCGCGCCCGCGGCAATCGTCGCCGCAGCGACCGGCGCTCCGCTGACGTAAACCGGAAGCAGCACGAGCGACAGCAACGCGAGCGACAGGGCCGCTTCGACCGCGAGCACCCCGGTTCCCCACGGCCCGCGCGCGACCTGGAAGACGCGATGAAGAATCGCCCCGGGCAGCCACGCGAGCACCACGAGCAGCACAATGGCGATCGCCTGCATCAAGGCCGCTTCTCAGTTCAGATAGCCGAGGTCGCGCAGTCGCTGCATGACCTCGGCCTCTTCTTCGGCGGAGTATTCCTGGAGAGGACCGCGGCCGGCATCGCTTCCGCCGGCGCCGCGACGGATCGGGCGCGTGCGGACGAGCTCCGGGTCGAGGATGGACGTCAGCACCTGGCCGTCCATGTCGTCCGGAATCTCCTGGTCCAGCAGATAAAGAATCGTAGGCGCCAGATCGATGATCGAAGCGCCGGGGAACGGCGCCGGCACGGACGCGGCGTCCGGCCTTCGCACGTTCGGCCCCGCGGCAACCAGCAGTCCGTTGTCACGATGCATGCCGGAGTAGCGATAGGTTTCGTCCCAGATCCGCGATGAGCCGAAATCGGAAAGACCGTAGAAGATGTCGCCGTCGTCCTCGGGCAGCAGGATCAGATCGGGAGCTTCCTCGATGCGCGGGCCGTGCCAGATCTCTTCACGCCGGATGGCACGTGAGATCAGCGGCCGCCCGAGCTCGGGATCGCGCCATGCGAGAAGCTTCTCCGCGATCTCGTCGCGCGTGCGCTCGTAGTCGGCCGGCGCAACGCTGCCGTGCGGCTCCCTTCCCTGCATGTTGAGAAACAGCGATCCGTAGTGGCGGCCGAACGAGTACGCGCGGCTCCGGCTCCAGTCGACGTTGTGGAACGACAGGAACATGCGCTTGAGCACCGAATCGAACGAGTAGACGTTCTTGTACTCGGCATGCTTGGCGACGCCGAGGCGGTCGACGATGCGATGGACGTTGCGAAGGCTGAGGCCGTGGCGGAGCGCGAACGCCTTCATGCGCGTGGCCGGATCCTGGTCGAGCTGAAGATAGCCGAGCTCGAGCAGCAGGTTGTTCAGCACCACGAAGCGCGACGCACGTCCCATGCCGTGGTCGCTCATCATCAGCACGGTCACGTCGTCGCCGGCTTTTGCGATCACGCGCGCGATGTCGGCGTCGAGGCGCTCGAACCACCGCAGCACCTGCGCTTCGAGCGCGGCGCGGCCCGCAACGTCCCTGCCCTTGTGCCACGGGTGCTGGGGGTCCAATGCATGCCAGAGCTGGTGCAGGATGCGGTCCACGTCGAAGTAGACCGTCATGAAGAAATCCCAGTCGTCGCGCTCCATCAGGTAGAGGTTCGTGCGCGTCAGCAGCTCGAGCAGCTCGTCGCACGCGTCGAAGAACGCCTTGCGACCGCGCTCCGAGTACGTCTCCGACGGATAGATCCGGTAGTCGCCGACTTTGCTTTCGATCTCGGCGGCGAGCGTCGGCGGCCACGTGTAGTCCTTCGCGAAGTACGGCGTCATCCAGCCGCTGATGAACGTGCCTTCGACGGGCTCGACGGGATACGAGATCGGCACGTTGACGACACCGACCTTGAGGCCGGCATCCGAGAGCAGCCTCCACAGCGTGCGCCCGCTGCGCATGCTCGCGTTGACCGGCGGGAATACGTAGCTGCCGGCGCGGCGGTAGAGAAAGTCGTAGACGCCGGTGCGGCCGGGATTCATGCCGGTCGAGAACGACGTCCACGCCGGTCCGGACGTCGGCGGCATGGTCGAGTGCATGATGCCGCCTACGCCGCGCCGGAGCAGTCCGGCGAGCGTCGGCAGCCGCCCTTCCGATGCCCATTTCGAGAGCAGCGGAAACGGAGCGCCGTCGAGCCCGATGACGAGAACGCGATTTCGCTTTGCCATGTCGTGGAGAACCCGCGCGATGCGCGGAGCGGACCTTACCAGCGCCAGCCGTTGGCGCGAAATCGTGCACGCAGCTTTTCGATTTCCGGTTTCATCTGTTCGACCACGTCCATTCGGGATGTGGCGATGTTCTCGTTTTCGGACGGATCGGCCGTGAGGTCGTAGAGCTCGACGCGTTCGGGCTCGCTCGAACGCTCGCCTTTCGGCGTGCGCGGATCGGTCGGTGCGCCGGCCGGCGTCACGATGGCCTTGAGCTTCGACGTGCGCAGCGCGATCGGATGATTCGGGCGCGGACCGACAGCGTAGCATCCGGCGCCGCGCAGCTCGCCGGCGTGGGAAGACGCCGGGTGCGCCGCAAAGCCGAGCTCGGACGCAAGCGAGCGGCCGTCGAGATCCTCGCCGGCCGCAGCGCCCGCAAGGTCGAGCAGCGTCGGCACGATGTCGACGCTGCACGCTTCGTCCGCGACGCGTTTCGGCGCCGCGCCACCGGGCCGCGCCGCTCCGCCCGGCCATGCGATGACGAGCGGAACGCGCACCGTGGGGTCGTACGCGAACCATCCGTGCTGGAGCAGCTCGTCGTGCTCGACGAGGCTCTCGCCGTGATCGGCGGTCACGACCACGATCGTCTCGCCGGACGCATCGCTCGCCGCGAGCGCCGCGAGGATCCAGCCGAGCTGCGTATCGGTGTAACGGATCTCGCCGTCGTAGCGGCGCACGTAGTCCGACAGCGTCTTCGCGCCTTCGAGCTTCTGGTACGCCGGAATCACGCCGAGCCCGAAGTTGCTGTCGGAGACCGCAAACTCACCGTCGCGCGCGGGCGGCGCATCCTTGTAGTCGAAATCCCTGCTCCACCACGGCGACGCCGAATTGTACGGGCCATGCGGATCCATCATGTGCACCCACGCGAACCACGGCGACGCCGGCGGCGTGCGCAGGAAGCCTGCGACGGTTGCAGCCAGACGATCGTCGCTGCTCGGATACGCGAGCGCTGCGCCCGGGATCGCTCCCGGAATCATCTCGACCGAATCGAAGCCCTGGCCGAAACCATGATCCGGATCGACGATCCAGTTGGCGACGAACGCGCGCGTCGCGTAGCCGGCTTCCTTGAGCCGTTCGGCAAGCGTGATGCTTTCGTCGCCGAGATGCGCACGGTTGAACACGACGTTGTGGCGGTCCTGGTAGACGCCGGTCAGCAACGTCGCGACGGCCGGCGCGGTTTCGGGTGCGCTCGAGATCGCGTGCTCGAAAACGACGCCCGCGGCCGCGAGCCGGTCGATCGACGGCGTCGGCGACGGCACCACGCGATAACCGTACACGCCAAGATGATCGGCGCGCAGCGTATCGATCGAGATCAGCAGGATGTTCGGATGTTCGATCGTCTGCGTCTGCGAGCCTCCGTTGCAGCCGCTGGCAGTCAGCGAGAAGGCCGCCGCCAGAAGCGCGACGAGTGACGGCAAGCGGACCTTGGACGCGTCGCTGCGACCGGCGCGGAGTCGCTGCAGAACCGTCCGGGATGCGGCGGCAAATGATCGTGACGTCGCGCTCCATGCGCGCTGCCAGACCCAGCGCACGCCTCGCCGGGCGAGCTCGCGCACCGGCAGGCCGGCAACGTAGGCTTCGAGCAGGTCGACGCTGGTTTCCGGATGCGACAGCAGGCCGAGACGGATCAGTCGTGCGCCGTCGCGATCGCGCGCGGCGTGCGGCGCCGCGCACCATTCGATCAGCGGACGGGCGGTGCGCGAGTATCCGCGTTCCGTTTCGACCCAATCGCGCCCACGACGTGCTGCCTGCTGCAGTAGCTCCGGCTCATGCGCGAGACGAACAATCTCGGTTGCGAGGTCGGATGCATCGCCAGGCTTGCACGAAAACGCGATCCCGCGGCGCGCGAGATCGGCAGTCGTCTCGCTGAGCGCCGTGGTGACCAGCGGCAAGCCGTGGGCAAGCCACTCGACGACACGATTTTCGGCCCCGAGCGTGCGCTCGTACATCGGACGCTCGATGTGCAGCGCGAGATCGCACGCCGCATACACTCCGGCGAGATCCGCACGATCGATCCAGCCGAGGATGCGCACGCGCGACGCGGCCTCTTCTTCCACGCGCCCGGTGCGGTTCGCTGCGGGCGGATTCGCAGGGCCGAGGGCGCCCAGGCCGGCGGCAAGCGCCGCATGGCTGGCTTCGTCGTGACCCGGAATCGCACCGCCGGTGACGACCACGCGAAGCCGCGGCTCGATCGCGAACGCCTGCGCGATGCCCGACGCGATCGTTTCGACGTCGCACCACGTGTTGACGCCGCCCGAGAGCAGCAGCACGAAGTCTTCGTCGTCGAACGCGAGATCGCGCCGCGCCGCCCGGCGATCGGCGCGCACCGGCGGCGGCTCGGCGGCGCACGGAATCGTCGCCACCAGCTCTTCGCCGGCCGTGCGCAGCGACAGGCGTCCGGCGAGCCCGAGCTGGCCGATCAGCGCGAACGCCTGCGCACCGGAGACGGCCGAGAAGCGGTCGGCCGATTCGAGCACCGGCCCGAGCAGCGTCCAGAAATGCACGATCGACCAGTCGCTTCCGGTTCGCGCGGCCTTCGCCTGGGCCTCGGCCATGATGTCGCCGAAGACGTCCGCCCACAGCGGCGCTTCGAGCCGCAGGCGCGCGGCAAGCGCCGCGGCGTAGACCGTCACACCGACGACGCCGTCCGGTGCGAACGCTTCGATGCGACGCCGCATCGCCGGCTGCAGCAGGTCCTGCTCGCGGACGAGCTCGACGTCGATCGGCTGCGCACCGGGAGCGTAGACCGTCTGCCGCTTTCCGGCGTGGTCGGTTTCGCGCGGGTCGTGCCCGGCAAGCACCGCGAGCAGAAGCACGTCGTGGCCTTCGCGGGCGAGCGCAGCCGCGAAATGCTGGCTGCGAAGCCCCGGCCCGGCATGAAAGCGCGATTCGAGGAAGCCGGGCGTGCCGACTCCGATCACGAGGATTCGACTCAAGCCCCGGTCCTCATCACCGCAGGAGCCGATGCGGTCCGCCGCGCCAATGCACCTTCGCGCATCCGCTCGAGAACCAGCGACGGAATCGACGCGTACGCGCGGACAGCCGGAGCAGCCTCGCTCCACCGGCGCAGGCCGGCAAGCCACGACAGCTCGGCGACGACCCATCGCAGGCTCGCGCGTCCTGTCAGCAGATGGCGCACGACGAAGCGCATGCGGCTTCTGTGATAGCGCGCAAGAAAGATCGGTGAACCCGCGCCGCAGGTCGAAGCCTCCAGATGGCGGGCTTCGCTCGCCGCGACGTAAACGACGCGCAGGCCGGCGCGCCTCGCCGCCGCGCAGAAGTCCACTTCCTCGAAATACGCGGGCGCGTAGCCCTCGTCGAACGGGCCGAAGCGGCGCCACGTCCGGCTGCGCAGCGCGAACAGCGCACCGCACACGTAGTCGACGTCGCGATCCTCGCGCCATCGGGCTGCATCGCGCGATCCGCGTCCGAGATGCGTCGTCAGGCCGTTGGCTTCGATGCGCGCACCGGCGTGCTGCAGCGTCCTGCCGTCGCTGTCGAACAGCGTCGCGCCGGCCACCGCGATACCCGGGTCGTCGAGCGCGCAGACCAGCGGCGAGAGCCATCCCGGCGAAACGATGCAGTCCTGATTGACGAGCACCAGGATGTCGGGCGCGTGATCGCCTGCAAGCGCAGCATCGGCGCCGCGATTGACGGCGGCGGCAAACCCGAGATTGCGCTCGAGGCGGACGAGCCGGATCCGACCTCCCGATGCGCTTTCGATGCGCTGCGCGACATCGGCACTTCCATCGCTGCTGCCGTCGTCGACGACGACGATGCCGCAGTCGATCTCCGTGGAAGATTTCCCGGTGGCGGAGTCCGGCGCGGCGTTGACGAGCGCATCGAGGCAGCGCTCGAGCAGCGACTGGTCCGCGGACACCGCATTGTAGACGGGCACGATCACGGCGACCCGCCGAAGTGAAGGAGCGCTGCTGTCGAAACCGGAGTCTTCGCCGGTTGCGGCGCAGGCTCTCACGCGGCGGCCGCCTCGCCGGGCCGAACGACTGCCGCCGAGCGATCAACCGGCGCGCTCGCAGATCCCACGACACCGGCGGCAACCTGCGCCGTGAACGCGCTCGTCCAGACGGCCAGTCCGGCAAGCAGAAGCGGCGACAGCGCAAGCGTCCACGCGAGCGGCGCCGGCCCTTCGCGAAACTGCCACAGCGCGATGCGGATCGTTCGCGCGGGAAACAGAAGCGGCGCGAGAAGCGCGCTCTTTGCGAGCGCCGAGCCCGGCATGGGCCGCATCCTGCGCGCGATTGCTGCCGTTCGTCCGAGACGCCACTGATGGCGAAGCATCGCAAGGACGCCGCGCGGATGATCGTGCACGGCGGCAACGTCCGATGTTCGCCGCACGACGCCGCCGCCATCGCGCAGAGCCTGCGTGAAGACCAGGTCTTCGCCCGGCCACAGGTCGGGAAATCCGCCGGCGCTGTCGAACGCGTGCGTCCGGCACAGCATCACGGTCGACGGAGGCAGCCACGCGAACGGCGCGGTCCGCATCGACGCGGCTTCCTTGAATTCGAGGATGTGACGCGCACGCGCGACCAGGCCGCGGGTGCCGACGATGCGCGGAGTCACGGCTGCGGCGGCGCTTCGCTCGAGCTCCGACGCAAGCCTTGCGGCGCCGCCCGCCTCGAGACGGCAGTCGGCGTCGACGAACAGCAGCAGCGGCGTGACGCCGTGCTCGATATCCCTCTTGATATCCCTCTTGATATCCTGCTCGATGCGCCGCTCGCGATCCTGTGCAACGTCTTGCTCGACGTCGTGCGCAGCATGCCCGTAACTGCGCCGAACGGCCTCGCGCCCGTCGTTGCGTGCCGCGCCGGCGCTGCGCACCGCATCCGAAAGCACGAGCCCGACGCGCGCGTCGCGACGCGCCCACTCGCGCACCACCGCGCACGTCGGATCGTCCGACGACGTCACGACCAGCACGCGCTCGACGAAATCGGCGTTGCCGAGCCGCAGCGATTCGAGCGTCTGGCGGATCGTCCGCTCGGCGCGTCGGGCGGGAATGACGGCAACGCAAGGCACGGTCGGCGTCCTGCCCGGCCGCTTCAGTACTGGTCCTGGGTAACGCGCAGAACTTCGCCGACGGTGGTCATGCCTTCGGCGACCTTCCAGAAACCGTCCATGCGCAGCGTGCGCATGCCGCGCGACACCGCATCCGCCTTGATGCGATCGGCGGTCGCGCGCGAGACGATCAGGTTGCGGATCTGGTCGTCGCAGACGAGCAGCTCGTAGATGCCGCCGCGACCGAGATAGCCGGTGCCGGCACATTCGCTGCAGCCTTCCGACTCGTAGATGACGACCGTGCCCGCTCCTTTCGGCCCGAGCTCCTTCAGGAACTCCGGAGACGCGTCGATCGCGCGGCGGCACTTCGAGCACACGCGGCGCACGAGACGCTGCGCCATCACGCCGATCAGCGACGACGCGAGCAGGTAGTCTTCGACGCCCATGTCGAGAAGGCGCGAAATCGCGCCGGCCGCGTCGTTGGTGTGCAGCGTCGAGAACACGAGGTGTCCGGTCAGCGCGGCCTGGATCGCGATTTCCGCCGTTTCGGCGTCGCGGATTTCGCCGACCATGATGACGTCCGGATCCTGTCGCACGATCGAGCGGAGACCGGCCGCGAACGACAAACCGATCTGCGCCTTGACGTGGATCTGGTTGACGCCGCGCAACTGGTACTCGACCGGATCCTCGATCGTGATGATCTTGAGCTCGGGCGAATTGATCTTGTCGAGCGCGCCGTAAAGCGTCGTGGTTTTGCCGGAGCCGGTCGGCCCGGTGACCAGGATCAGGCCGTGCGGCTGCGAGATCATGTGCGAGAAGTTCTCGAGGATGTCGGTCGGCATGCCGAGCCGTCCGAGGTCGACGACGACGCTCGAGCGATCGAGGATTCGAAGCACCACGCTCTCGCCGTAAAGCGTCGGCAGGCTCGAGACGCGAAGATCGATCTCGCGGCCGACCAGGCGAAGCTTGATGCGTCCGTCCTGCGGAAGCCTGCGCTCGGCAATGTTGAGCTTGGCCATCAGCTTGATGCGCGAGATGATCGCGGCCGTAAGATTCCTCGGCGGCGGATCCTGGTCGTGCAGCACGCCGTCGATGCGGAAGCGCACGCGCAGCTCGTTCTCGAACGGCTCGACGTGGATGTCCGACGCACGCTGCTCGACCGCGCGCGACAGCGTCTGGTTGACGAGGCGGATGACGGGCGCTTCGCTCGCCATGTCGCGCAGGTGCTCGACGTCGGCTTCGTCGTCGGCAAGGATCTCGATGCCGCTTTCGTTGTCTCCCTCGCCGCCGGTTTCGCCTTCGCCGTAGATCGTTTCGAAGCGCTCGAGAAGATCGCGCGGGCGCACGAGCACCGGATCGACCACGAGGCCGGTCACCTGCTCGAGCACCTCGATGGTCGCGGTATCGCCGGGATCGGCCATCGCGAGCCGGAGCGTGCCGTCGACGATCGAGATCGGAAGGATGCGGAGCGAGCGCATGTAGTCGACCGACACGTGCTCGAGGGCCGGCGGCTCGTCGGGCACTTCGGACGCGCGCGCCATCGGCACGCCGTGGTAGCTCGCGAGGATGGGCAGCAGGTCGTCTTCGGACAGGAAGCCGAGGTCGACGAGCATGCGCTCGACGCGCTCGCCCTTCTCGGCGGAGAACCGCCTGACCTTGCGAAGGTCGTCGCCGGAGACCTTCCCGGAGCTCAGCAGCGCCTCGTCGAGGCCGCTCGAGATGAAGCCGCCGTTGCCGTTCCCGTTGGATGCGTCCGTGGTGGTAGCCATCTGCGGCCTAGCCTGCCCGGTTGGAGCGCTCGTCTCAACCCGGGACGTCACCGCGGCTGCAGTCGCGGTCGGTCTTCCGGGTCAACGCCGCGCGGCGTCGTCGTCGCCTCGTGCCTCTGACTCGCATTCGGCCAGGCGCGCCAGGATCTGTTCGCGCATCGCAAGGATGCCGCGACCGATGAAGACGCCCTCTGCGCCGCGACCGAACGACGCGCCCGGCTCGAAGCCGGTGATTTCGACGCGGCCGCAGACGAGCTGGAACAGATATCCGGGCGCTCCGGCCTCGCTTCGCAGGAATCCCTTGCCGCGAAGGACCACGCGCGGAAGTGCACCGAGCGCGCGCTCGAGCGCCGGGCGGTCGACGGCAGCGGCGGTGCGCCACGACAGCGACTCGAAGCCTTCGTCTTCGAGATGATGCCCATCGCCTGCGGCATTGGCGGCCTCATGCTGCGCTTCGGCCGATGCGGCAGCGTCATGCTGCGAATGGACCGATGCGGCGCGGCGTTGCTGCGCAAGCTCCGGTTCGGCAGCGTCCGGCCGGACGGACGCGCGCGCCGCGCTGGTCGCGAGCAGCAGCGCGGAGCCGGAAAACCCGCGGCCCCCGGACGACTCGAGCACCATCGCCCTCGGGTTGGAGCGCTCCAGCCGCTTGCGAAGCCGGCGCAGCTTTGCCGGGCCCGCAAGGTCGCACTTGGAGATCACGATGAAATCCGCTGCTGCGATCTGGCGGCGCGCGGTCGCGCTGACGCGCCACGCGACGGTCCATGCGGTCGCGTCGACCACCGTAGTCACCGAGTCCACGCCGAGCCCGCAGCGCCGCAGCCGTTCGAGCGTCGGCCACGGATCGGCGACTCCGGTCGTCTCGAGCACGACGAGGCGCGGGTCCACGCGGCGGACCAGCTCCTCGACCGCCATGTCGAAGCGATACTCGTCGATGCTGCAGCACACGCAGCCCGAAGACAGCTCGACGATGTTTTCGATGAACTCGAAGCCGGTCAGCACGCGCCCGTCGATGCCGATCTCGCCGAGCTCGTTGACGATGACCGCGATCCGATCGCGCGCGGGATCGCGTTCGAGAAGGCCGCGAAGCAGCGTGGTCTTGCCGCTGCCGAGAAAGCCGGTGACGACGCAGGCCGCGGTGCGCCGGCGAGTCATCGCAACTTCCGCGTGCGCCGGCGCGTCATCTGGATGTTCCGCACCGCTGGCGCGTCGCTGGCAACGTCCGCTTCAGGTTGCGCGGCCGTAGCGGTCGTCGAGGCGGACGATGTCGTCGGTCTCCGGCGTCGATGCCTCGAGCAGCTCGACGTCGCCGGTGGCTTCGAAGCGGTGCCGGAGCCCCGTGCGCACGTGAAATACCATCCCCGGACCGTATTCCTCGACGCGCGGCGGCGAGTCGTCTTCCGACCAGTGCAGGAGCAGCGTGCCCGACAGCACGTAGATCGTCTCCTCCTTCTGGCGGTGAAACTGGTAGCTCAGCGCGTGTCCTGCATTGATGTGCAGGATCTTGCCCGTGTAGCGCCCGGTGTGCGCCCAGATGATCTCGTAGCCCCATGGCTTCTCGACCCGCTCTGCCCGCGTCGCGGGGCTCTTTGCGCCAGAGGATGACATCGTTCGCTCCGGCCGGTTCAGACTCGCCGCGCACCAGTTGACGCAAGCGCAGAAGCGACCGCGGCCGCCGGACAATTCGGGTCCGACGGCAGGTCGACCGACGCACGCAGCACCGCGAGCGCATCGATCGCGGTGATATTGCTGTCGCCTGTGAAGTCGCAGACCGACAGGTCGCACTCCTCGAGATCGGTCGCCGCGCGCAGTACGCCGAGCGCGTCCGTTGCCGTAAGCTCGCCGTCGCCGGTGAAGTCGCCGCACAGCGGGCTCTCGAGCGTCGTCGTCGTGGTGCCGCTGACGAGCGTCGTGGTCGTCACGACGGCGATCGTCGTGGTGGTCGCCGCTTCGAGGGTCGTCGTCGTCTCGGGCGCAACGGTCGTCGTGGTCGCACCGGCGAGGGTCGTCGTCGTGGCACCTTCCACCGTCGTCGTCGTCGCGGGGGCAAGCGTCGTCGTCGTGGCCGGCTCGAGCGTCGTCGTTGTCGCACCCGGAATGGTCGTCGTGGTCGTCGCCTCGAGCGTCGTCGTCGTGGTCGTCGGCACGCAGCCCTCGCCTTCGCTCGCGCCGCTCACGCAGACACCGGCCACGCACTGGTCGCCGACCGTGCACGAATTGCCGTCGCTGCACGCGCTCTGGTCAGGATCGGAGGCCGAGCAGGCCGCGGCCTGCTCGTTGCAGGTTTCCGTACAGTCGGAGTCGTCGTCGGGACCGTCGCACGGGTCGCCGGGATGCACGCTGCAGCTGCCGCCCGCGCAGCTGTCGCTGCCGTTGCAGAACACGCCGTCGTCGCACGGCGCCGTGTTGTCGAGATGGTCGCACTCGTTGGTGATGTCGTTGCACGCGTCGGTCGTGCAGCCGTTCTCGTCGGCGCAGTTGCGCAGCGTTCCGGTGCAGACGCCGCCGCTGCACGCGTCGTTCTCGGTGCAGAACAGGCCGTCATCGCACTCGCCGGTGGTCGGCGCGTGATCGCACGCGTTACTGCCTTCGTTGCAGGAGTCGATCGTGCACTGGTTGGTGTCGTCGCAGTTGCGCAGCGGTCCCGGCACGCACGCACCAGCCGCACACGCGTCGGGGAACGTGCAGAATTCGCCGTCGTCGCACGCCGCGGTGTTGTTGACGTTGCTGCAGAGGCCGGTCGGCTCCGAGCACGAGTCGGTCGTGCAGATGTTGCCGTCGCCGCAGTCCTTCGGCGCTCCGGTGCACTCGCCGCCGGAACAGACGTCGCCCGTGGTGCAACCGAGGCCGTCGCTGCAAGGCGCGGTGTTGTTCTGGTGCTCGCACGCGTCGGTCGTGTCGTTGCAGGTGTCGTCGGTGCACGCGTTGCCGTCGCCGCAGTTGCGGGCAGGCCCCGGAACGCACGATCCGCCGCTGCAGGTATCACCGTCGGTGCAGAAGAAGCCGTCGTCGCACGGGTCGTTGCTGTTGACGTTGCTGCAGGTATCGAGCCCTTCGTCGCACGAATCGATCGTGCACGGATTGCCATCGTCGCAGCTCACGCCCGACGGCACGCAGACTCCGGCCGTGCAGGTGTCGCCGGTCGTGCAGAACAGGCCGTCCGAGCACGGGCCGCCGATGTTCGTGAACGCGCAGTCGCCGGTGGTCTCGTCGCACGAGTCGTCGGTGCACGGGTTGCCGTCGATGCAGAATTTTGCCGGCCCGCCCTCGCAGACGCCGTTGTGGCACGTGTCGTCGGTCGTGCACAGCGAGCCGTCGAAGCACGGGCCCTGGTTGTTGGTCGCGCTGTGCGAGCATTCGTTGGTGTCTTCGTCGCAGGCGTCCTTGGTACAGTCGTTGTCGTCGTTGCACGACGACGGAGGTCCCGACGTGCAGACGCCGCCCGTGCACGTGTCGCCGGTCGTGCAGAAGAAATCGTCTTCGCACGAGGTTCCGTCCGGGGCAGTCTGGTGCGTGCAGCTGTTGGTCTCTTCGTTGCACGAGTCGATCGTGCAGCCTTCGCCGTCATCGCATCCGCTCGCCGCGCCGCCGACGCACGCGCCGCCGCTGCACGCGTCTCCGGCCGTGCAGAAGAGCCCGTCCTCGCACGGGTCCGTATTGTTCGCGAAAACGCAGTCGCCGGTGTCCGGATCGCACGAATCGTCGGTGCATGCGTTCGTATCGGCGCACACGCGAGACTCGCCCGAGGTGCAGAATCCGTTCGAGCAGGTGTCGCCGACCGTGCATGCGGAGCCGTCGTTACAGGAGGCGCCGTCGGCCGCCTTGTCATGCTTGCAGGTGTTGTTGTTCTCGCTGCACGAATCGGCCGTGCACGAGTTGTCATCCGAGCACGGGTTCGCCTGGCCGCCTCCGCACTCGCCGCCGGTGCAGGTTTCGCCAACCGTGCAGAACAGGCCGTCATTGCAGGTCGTGCCGTTGGGGGCGGCGGCGTCCGCCGGGCAGGCGGCCACCGCGGCCGGCGCCTGCGTGCCGCACGTCTCGGCCGGATCGCAGACCGCATCCGTGCTCGTGCGACAGACCGTGGACTCGCTTGCCAGCTCGCACTTGGCCGTGCAGCACGGTCCGGACTCGCACTGTTCGTCTCCGTCGAGGATGCCGTTCGGCGCGCCGTTGCAGAGCGACGGTGCGGCGCCGGCGCGGCCGGCCGCGGCGAGGATCAGCAGCCCAGAGACCAGAAACGTACGAAATCGATGGTTGTTCACATGCCCTCCTCGAACCCGACGGCTACGGCGCGCCGTCTCCCCGGACGTCCTTCGTGTCGCGGTGCCGGTGCGAAAACTCAACTCGAGTCGCCGCCCTGACGCGTCTGACCGTTCCCTCTGGACCAAGCTCTGGCAAGCCGGGAGGAACGGCTCGAGCACGGCGATCACCGGAGCCCAAACGCAGCGGGAGCCGCCGGGTGCTCGCAAAAGCACCGGGCGGCTCCCGCCGGCTTCGATCTCGGCCTGACGACTACGGAATGGTGGTCGTCGTCGAGTCGTCTTCCGGGCAGCTCGGGTTCGACGGCAGATCGACCGCCGCACGCAGCACCGCCAGCGCGTCGAGCGCGGTGATGTGGCCGTCGCCGCTGAAGTCGCAGACCGTCAGGCTGCACTCGTGGAGGCCGACGGCCGACTGCAGCACGCCGAGTGCGTCGCTGGCGGTCAGCACGCAGTCATCGTCGAAGAAGTTGCCGCAGACCAGGCACTCTTCGGTCGTCGTCGTCACGCCGCAGCCCGGGATCGCCACGTTCGAGCACGCGTCGCCGGCTTCGTTGCATGTGTCGGTCGTGCAGGCGTCCGAATCGTCACACGAGCGCGCCGTGCCGGTGCACGAGCCGCCCGAGCACGCATCGCTGGTCGTGCAGAACAGCCCGTCGTCGCACGGCAGCGTGTTGGCGAGGTTCTCACAGGCGTTGCTGGTCTCGTTGCATGCATCGGTCGTGCACGGGTTCGCGTCGCCGCAGTCGCGCGCCGGACCTGCCACGCATGCACCGTTGCTGCAGACATCACCGTTGGTGCAGAACAGGCCGTCGTCGCACGGCGCGGTGTTGTTCACGCTGCTGCACGAATCGGTCTCTTCGGCGCAGGTATCGGTGGTGCAGGCATTGGCATCGTCGCAGGTCGTCGCCGGACCGCCGACGCAGACACCGCCCGCACACGCGTCGCCCTTCGTACAGAACAATCCGTCGTCGCACGGCACCGTGTTGTTAAGGTTGTCGCAGACGTCTGTGGCTTCGTTGCACGTATCGGTGGTGCACAGGTTGGTGTCGGCGCAGTCGCGCGCGGTGCCGTTGCAGGCACCGTTCGCGCACGTGTCGTTCACCGTGCAGAACAGCGAGTCGTCGCACGCGATCGTGTTGTTCACGTTGTCGCAGACGTCGGTGGTCTCGTTGCACGAATCGTTCGTGCAGACGTTGTTGTCGCCGCAGTCCCTGGCGGGTCCGCCCACGCAGGCTCCGGCCGCGCAGGTGTCGGCGGTCGTGCAGAACAGGCCGTCGTCGCACGGATCGGTGTTGTTCACGTTGCTGCAGGTATCCGCCGCTTCGTCGCAGGAGTCGGTGGTGCAGACGTTGCTGTCATTGCAGGTCGGGGTCGATACCGAGCAGGTTCCGTTGCCGCAGGTATCTCCGGTCGTGCAGAACTGACCGTCGTCGCACGGCAGGGTGTTGTTGGCGTTGTCGCACTGATCGGTGATCTCGTTGCAGCTGTCGGTGGTGCACAGGTTCGCGTCGTCGCAAGGCCTCGCATCGCCGATGCACTGGCCCACACGGCACGAATCGTTGATCGTGCAGAACGAACCGTCCTCGCACGGCTCGTTGTTGTTCATCGGCGTGTGCTTGCACTCGTCGAGGCCGATGTTGCACGAGTCCTGCGTGCACTGGATCTCGTCGTCGCACGGGTTGATCGCCCCACCGACGCACTTGCCGTCCTGGCAGCTGTCCTGGATCGAGCAGAGGAATCCGTCGTCGCAGGGGAGGTTGTTCTCGACCGGCGTGGCCGAGCAACTGTCGGTTTCTTCGTCGCAGGAGTCGGTGGTGCAGAGGTTGCCGTCGTCGCAGTTCGGTGCGGTTCCGCCTACGCAGACGCCGCCGCCGCAGCGGTCGCCGGTCGTGCAGAAGAAGCCGTCGTTGCACGGGATGGTGTTCGGCTCGAACACGCAGCCGCCCGACGCGGCGTCGCACGAGTCGTTGGTGCACAGGTTGTCGTCGTTGCAGACCGTGGCGGTGCCGCCGACGCAGACGCCGTTGCTGCAGGTGTCGTCGGCGGTGCAGGCCGATCCGTCCTCGCACGACGCGCCGTTGGCTGCCTTGGTGTGCCTGCAGCTGTCGCTCGACTCCATGCAGGAGTCGGCCGTGCAGTCGTTCTGGTCGTCGCAGTCGGTGGCGCCGCCGCCGGTGCAGACGCCGGCTGCGCAGGTGTCATTCGCGGTGCAGAACTGGCCGTCGTCGCAGGAGGTTCCGTCCGCCGCCGCGCCGTGCGTGCAGCTGTCGGTGTTCTCGTCGCACGAATCGGTCGTGCAGGCATCGCCATCGTCGCAGGTCGTCGCGCCGCCGCCGGTGCAGACGCCGCCTGCGCAGACGTCGTCCGACGTGCAGAAGTTGCCGTCGTCGCAGGAAGCCGTGTTGTTGGTGGACGCGCATGCGCCGGTCTCTTCGCTGCACGCATCGTCGGTGCAGGCGTTGCCGTCGTCGCAGACGACGGCGGTGCCGGTGCACTCGCCGGCCGAGCACGCGTCGTCGGTTGTGCACGCGAGACCGTCGTCGCAGGACGTGCCGTAGGCCGCCGCATCGTGCGAGCAGCTGTTCTTCTTCTCGTCGCACGAGTCGCTGGTGCACGAATCGTCGTCGTCGCAGGGACTGCCGCTTCCGACGCAGGCGCCCGCAGCACACGCATCGGTGGCCGTGCAGAACGAGCCGTCGTCGCAGGACGTGCCTTCGTCCGCAAACGTGTCCGCCGGACAGGCGGCGTCGAGCGCGGCAGTCTGCTCACCGCAGGTTTCGGCCGGATCGCAGACCGCATCGGTGCTCGCGCGGCACACGGTGTCGGCGGTCTTCAGCTCGCACTTGCTGGTGCAGCACGGACCGGTCTCGCACTGCTCGTCGCCGTCGAGAATTCCATTCGCAGGGCCGTTGCAAAGCGAGGGGGCCGCGTGCGCGGGCATCGCGCCGACAGCCTGGGTGAGCACAAACAATCCGCCGACCAGAAATGACTTCCATCCAAAGGTTTTCACGTTCCCTCCAATGCAGAGACCGACGCTCCGCCGGTAATGATCCGAGCTCAAATGACCTGATTGCGTTCGATAGCCTTTTTGTGAGGGAGATCCCACCCGGCGGGACCCACCCATACGCGTGCCTCCGTGAACCGGCGCACCCCCGTCGCCACGAACCAGGCGCGACGATACAACAGAGGGTGACGCACTGCCATATGGTGGGGGTACAAAGTCTGCACACTTTCGCCCGTTTACGCAGCGATCGAGTCAGCGATGCACGACGTGCGGCGCGGGCCTGGCCAACGATGTGATCCCGCCGCAGCGAGTTGTCTCGGAATAAGGAAGGTCACGGTAAAGCGCGTTCGAAGCACCACGGTGCTTCGAACGCGCTTCTACCCAATGTCGCCTGCCCGGCCGTCTCGCCGGTGTCCCGTTCGAGGCGCCGGCACTCCAGCGCTCTCGCGTAAGTGGCCGGTTGCCCGACGACCGATTCGGCGCCTACGGCATCTCCGATGTGGTTGTCGTCACTATCGGCACCGTCGTCGTCGCGGCCTGATCGGCGCCGGCTTCCGGACAGTTCGGATCGGTCGGCAGGCTGACGGCAGTCCTCAGGATGCCGAGAGCGTCGCCGGCCGTGATCGTCCCGTTGCCGTTGAAGTCGCATGCGCACGGCAGGCACTCGCCGATTCCGACCGACACGTTGAGCGTGATCAGTGCGTCGCCGGCCTTCACCTTGAGGTCGCCGGTAACGTCGCCGCAGAGGCAGTCGGCAATCGTCGTCGTCGTAACGCAACCCGGCAGAGGCTCCGCCGGAGGCGTACCTTCGCAGACACCTGCCGAACACGAGTCCGACGCAGTACATTCGTCGCCGTCATCGCAGGCTGCACCGTTCGGATCCGCTGCATTGCACGTGTCGCTGCCTTCGTTGCACGACTCGCTGCAGTTGCTGTCGCCGTCCGCTCCCGGGCACGGGTCGCCCGCGTGATTGCTGCAGCTTCCGCCGCTGCAGGTGTCGGCGCCGTTGCAGAACGTGCCGTCGTTGCAGGTCGTGCCGTTGTCGGCAGACACGTCAGCCGGACATTCGGCCGACGCACCGTTGCACGTCTCTTCCTTGTCGCATGCGCCGGCGGCCGGACGACATGTCGTAGCGGGCGATGCCAGCACATCGGCCGGACAGTCGAGCGAGGTTCCGTCGCAGGATTCCGACGAATCGCAGATGCCGGCTCCGGCCCGGCAAACGCCGGTGCGCTTCGAATCCGACGGGCACGTCGCGGCCGATCCGCTGCAGGTCTCGGCCGAGTCGCACACGCCGGCCGATCCGCGGCACGTCGTCTCCGCGCCGCGGAACGCATCGTCAGGACACGCGCCGGAGCTTCCGTCGCAGCTTTCCGGAGCGTCGCAGACGCCCGACGATCCGCGGCACGTGGTGCCCGCACCTTCGACGACGTCGGCGGGACAGTCGATTCCCGATCCGGTGCAGACTTCGGTGTGATCGCACACGCTCACCGCGATGCGACAGACTGTCTCGGCCTGCCTGTGCTCGTCGGCGCCGCAATCGTTGGACGCGCCGTCGCACGTTTCGGCCAGATCGCATCCGCCCGCTGCCGCGCGGCAGACCGACGTGCTCTTGGCATCGGCCGGACAGCTCGCCGATGCGCCCGAGCACGTCTCCTCGAGATCGCATGCGCCTGCCGAGCTGCGGCAGACGGTCGTGGACTGTGCGAACGTGTCGGCGGGACAAGCGCTCGCGACGCCGTCGCAAGCCTCGGCCGTATCGCAGATGCCGATCGCTCCGCGGCATGTTGCGGTGCTCTTCGCGTCGGCCGGACACGAAGCCGATGCTCCGCTGCAGTGCTCCGCCACATCGCAGATACCGGCAGAGCCGCGACAGGTCGTCGCCGACGACGCGAAGCCGTCGGTCGGACACGTGTTGGACGTTCCGTCGCACGATTCCGCCGTGTCGCACGAGCCGGCCGCCGTGCGGCAGACCGAGCTGCTCTTGGCGTCGGCCGGACAGGTGCCCGTCGAACCGGTGCAGGTTTCCGCGAGATCGCACGGCCCTGCCGATCCGCGGCAGACCGTCGACGAAGAGCTGACGACGTCGGCAGGACAGGTGCCGGAGGTTCCGCTGCACGTCTCGGCGGCGTCACAGACACTCGCCGATCCGCGGCAGACGACCGTCGAGCTTGCGAAGTTGTCGCCCGGACAGGTGCCGGACGTACCGGTGCAGCTCTCGGCAACGTCGCACACCGAGCCGCTCGATGCGCGGCACGGGACCTGCGACGACGCGAACTGGTTGGCCGGACATGCTGCGCTGTTGCCGTCACATGTTTCGGCGATGTCGCAGACCGAACCCGACGACGAACGGCACACCGTCGACGTCGGACTCTTGAGATCAGCCGGACACACGTTGCTCGCTCCGGTGCAGTTCTCCGCAGGATCGCAGATGCCGCCCGATGCGCGGCACACCGTCGACGACGGCGCGACGACATCCGCCGGACACGCGCTGGTGCCGCCGGTGCAAAGCTCGGCCGCGTCACAGATCGAACCGGACGACGCACGGCACACCGTGGAAGTCGGCGCCAGGCCGTCGGCCGGACAGGTGCTGCTCGCTCCCGTGCAGCGCTCGGCGGCATCGCAGACGCCAGCCGATCCGCGGCACACGACCGACGACGATGCGAACGCGTCGGCAGGGCATGTCGCCGACGCACCGCTGCAGTTCTCCGCGACATCGCAGATCGAGCCGTTCGACGCGCGGCACGTCACCGTCGATGCGGCGAATCCGTCGGCCGGACACGTCGCCGAAGCTCCGGTGCAATTCTCGGCCACGTCGCATACCGAGCCGCTCGACGCGCGGCACTGGACCGTCGACGACGCGAACTGGTTGGCCGGACACGCGGCCGTGCTGCCGTCGCAGGTTTCTGCCGCATCGCAGATGCTCGTAGCCGAGCGGCACACCGTCGACGTCGGGCTCTTCGAGTCGGCCGGACAGACGTTGCTTGCGCCGGTGCAGTTTTCGGCGGGATCGCAGGCGCCGCCCGATGCGCGGCAGACCGTCGACGACGGTGCGACCACATCCGCCGGGCACGCGGCGGTGCCGCCGGTGCAGAGCTCGGCGGCATCGCAGATCGAACCGGACGACGGGCGGCACACCGTCGACGTCGGTGCGAGGCCGTCGGCCGGACACGTGGCACTCGCGCCGGTGCAGCTCTCTGCCGCATCGCACACGCCCGCCGATCCGCGGCATACCACCGTGGACGCCGCGAATCCGTCGGCCGGACACGTCGCCGAACCTCCGGTGCAGTTCTCGGCGACGTCGCACAGCGAACCGCTTGATGCGCGGCACTCGACCGACGACGGTGCGAACAGGTTCGCCGGGCAAGCCGCAGTGCTGCCGTCACAGGTTTCGGCCGCGTCGCAGATGGTCGTGGCCGCGCGGCACACGGTCGACGTCGGGCTCTTCTGGTCGGCCGGGCACGTGTTGCTGGCGCCGGTGCAGGTTTCCGCCGGATCGCAGCTTCCGCCCGATGCGCGGCAGACCGTCGACGACGACGCGAATCCGTCGGCCGGGCAATCGGATGTTCCGCCCGTGCACAGCTCGGCAGCGTCGCAGATCGAGCCGCCGGACGGACGGCAGACCGTGGATGTCGGTGCAAGGCCGTCGGCAGGACAGGTGCTGCTCGCGCCCGTGCAGCGCTCGGCGGCATCGCAGATGCCCGCCGATCCGCGACACACCACGGACGACGATGCGAAGCCGTCCGTCGGGCACGTCGCTGAAGCTCCGGTGCAGTTCTCGGCCACGTCGCAAAGTGAACCGCTCGAAGCGCGGCACTGAACCGTCGAGGACGCGAACTGGTTGGTCGGGCACGTCGCCGTGCTGCCGTCGCAGGTTTCTGCGACGTCGCAGATCGAACCGGACGACGTGCGGCACACCGTCGACGTCGGGCTCTTCAGGTCAGCCGGACACACGCTGCTCGCGCCGGTGCAGTTCTCGGCAGGATCGCAGATGCCGCCCGATGCGCGGCAGACCGTCGATGACGGGGCGACCACATCCTCCGGACAGTCGGCGGTGCCGCCGGTGCAGAGCTCGGCGGCGTCGCAGATCGCGCCGCCGGAAGGACGGCAGACCGTGGCCGTCGGCGCCAGGCTGTCGGCCGGACAGGTTGCACTCGCTCCCGTGCAGTTCTCCGCCGCATCGCAGACGCCCGCCGATCCGCGGCACACGACTGTGGAGGATGCGAAACCGTCGGCCGGACACGACCCCGTAGACCCCGTGCAGGTTTCGGCCACGTCGCAGAGCGAACCGCTCGATGCGCGACACGGCACCGTCGAGGCCGCGAATCCATCCGCGGGGCACGTCGCCGAAGCTCCCGTGCAGTTCTCGGCGACGTCGCAGACCGAGCCGCTGGCCGCGCGGCACTGTACGGTCGACGCCGCGAACTGGTTGGTCGGACATGTCGCCGTGCTGCCGTCGCAGGTTTCGGCGACGTCGCAGATCGAACCCGAGGACGAACGGCACACCGTCGAGTTCGGACTCTTGAGGTCGGCCGGACACGTGTTGCTCGCGCCGGTGCAGTTCTCCGCAGGATCGCAGATGCCCGCCGATGCGCGGCAGATCGTCGACGACGATGCGAACCCGTCCGCCGGACACGCGGCGGTGCCGCTGGTGCACAGCTCGGCGGCGTCGCAGATCGAGCCGCCCGACGGACGGCAGACCGTGGATGTCGGCGCCAGGCCGTCGGCCGGACACGTTCCACTCGCTCCCGTGCAGTTCTCTGCCGCGTCACAGACGCCCGCTGATCCGCGGCAGACGACCGACGATGAGGCGAATCCGTCGGCGGGGCATGTCGCCGAACCGCCGGTGCAGTTCTCGGCGACGTCGCAGACCGAGCCGCTGGACGCGCGGCACTGGACCGTCGACGACGCGAACTGGTTGGCCGGGCATGCGCCCGTGCTGCCGTCACAGGTTTCGGCCGTGTCGCAGATCGTCGTGGCAGAGCGGCACACGGTCGACGTCGGGCTCTTCGAGTCGGCCGGACACGTGTTGCTGGCGCCGGTGCAGTTCTCCGCAGGATCACAGATACCGCTCGACGCGCGGCACACCGTTGACGACGGTGCGACGACGTCGGCCGGACACGCGGCAGTGCCGCCGGTGCACAACTCGGCGGCGTCGCAGATCGCGCCGCCCGACGGACGGCACACCGTGGACGTCGGCGCGAGGCTGTCGCCCGGACATGTTGCGCTCGCGCCCGTGCAGTTCTCCGCCGCATCGCAGACGCCGGCCGATCCGCGGCAGACAACGGACGACGACGCGAAACCGTCTGCCGGGCAAGTCGACGAAGCTCCGGTGCAGTTCTCGGCGACGTCGCATAGCGAGCCGTTCGAAGCGCGGCACTGGACCGTCGACGCTGCGAACTGGTTGGTCGGGCACGCCGCGGTGCTGCCGTCACAGGTTTCGGCGACGTCGCAGATCGAACCCGACGACGAACGGCACACCGTCGAGTTCGGGCTCTTCGAGTCGGCCGGACACGCGTTGCTCGCGCCGGTGCACGTCTCCGCCGGATCGCAGATGCCGCCGGATGCGCGACAGACCGTCGACGAGGATGCGAAACCATCGGCCGGACACGCCGCGGTGCCGCTCGTGCACTGTTCGGCGGCGTCGCAGATCGATCCGCCAGACGGACGGCAGACCGTCGCCGTCGGTGCCAGCGAGTCGGCAGGACATGTTCCACTGGCTCCGGTGCAGTTCTCGGCCGCATCACAGATGCCGGCCGATCCGCGGCACACGACCGTAGACGCCGCGAATCCGTCGGCCGGACACGTTCCGGAAGCTCCGGTGCAGTTCTCGGCGACGTCGCAGACCGAGCCGCTCGAAGCGCGGCACTGGACTGTCGAGGACGCGAATCCGTCCGCCGGACACGTCGCCGAGCCTCCGGTGCAGTTCTCGGCTACGTCACAGATCGAGCCGTTCGAAGCGCGGCACTGGACCGTCGATGCCGCGAACTGGTTGGTCGGACAGGTCGCATTGCTGCCGTCACAGGTTTCGGCGACGTCGCAGATCGAACCCGACGACGAACGGCACACTGTCGAGTTCGGGCTCTTCAGGTCAGCCGGACAGGTACTGCTGCCACCCGTGCAGTTCTCCGCAGGATCGCAGACGCCGCCCGACGAGCGGCAGACCGTCGACGACGATGCGAACCCGTCTGCCGGACACGCCGCGGTGCCGCTCGTGCACTGCTCGGCGACGTCGCAGATCGAACCGGACGACGGACGGCAGACCGTCGCCGTCGGTGCGAGAGAGTCGGCAGGACAGGTTCCGCTCGCTCCCGTACAGTTTTCGGCGGCATCGCAGATGCCTGCCGAACCGCGGCACACGACCGTCGAGGATGCGAAGCCGTCGGCCGGACACGTCGACGAAGCTCCGGTGCAGTTCTCGGCTACGTCGCAGAGCGAGCCGCTCGACGCGCGGCACTGGACGGTCGAGGACGCGAATCCGTCGGCCGGACACGTCGCCGAGCCTCCGGTGCAGTTCTCGGCCACGTCGCAGATCGAGCCGTTCGACGCGCGGCACTGGACCGTCGAGGCCGCGAACTGGTTGGTCGGACACGTCGCATTGCTGCCATCACAGGTTTCGGCGACGTCGCAGATCGAACCGGACGACGCACGGCACACCGTCGAGTTCGGGCTCTTCGAGTCGGCCGGACACACGTTGCTCGCGCCGGTGCACGTCTCCGCCGGATCGCAGATGCCGCCCGATGTGCGGCAGATGGTCGACGAGGATGCGAACCCGTCCGCCGGACATGCGGCGGTGCCGCTCGTACACTGTTCGGCGACGTCGCAGATCGCACCGGACGACGGACGACAGACGGTGGACGTCGGTGCCAGCGAGTCCGCAGGACATGCTCCGCTCGCCCCTGTGCAGTTTTCGGCGGCATCGCAGATGCCCTGCGAGCCGCGGCAGACCGTCGCCGTCGTAAGGACGCCGTCGGCGGGACACGTCGCCGACGCTCCCGTGCAGTTCTCGGTGACGTCGCAGCTGCCGGCCGACGCGCGGCACAGCGTCGACGACGGCGCGAATGTATTCGCCGGGCACGTTGCGTTGGTTCCGTTGCAGCGTTCGTCGGCGTCGCAGACGCTGGTCGCGCTGCGGCAGACCGTCGTGCTCGGCTGGAAACCGTTGGCCGGGCAGACCGTGCTCGATCCGGTGCATTTCTCGGCCGCATCGCAGAGCGACGTCGCGCTGCGGCACGTCGTCGTCGATGGTGCGAAACCGGTGCTTCCACTGGCCGGACACGTGGTCGAGGTTCCGTTGCAGGTTTCGGGGACGTCGCAGAGCGCCGTTGCCGTCCGACAAGTCGCGCCCGCGTTGCCGGCGCTGCACGTGCCGCTCACCGTGTCGCAGATGTCGAGCGTGCACGCGTTCTGGTCGTTGCAGTCGGAGTTGCTGAGGCACCCGCAATTGATCTGAGCTCCCTCACCGCAGGCAGCGACGCACTGGCCGTTCGTGCAATCGGCGTTCGTGCTGCAGCTCGAGTTGTCGTCGGTGCAGCGCGAGACCGTCTGACCCCCGGTATCACCGAGCGACGTCGAATCGAGTGTCACAAAGACACTGGTTTTCGCGAGGCACTTGACCTTGACCAGCGCGATGTCCCCGTCGGTGAACGGATCGACCGGAGCCAGGCTGTCGACGATCGCGAAGCGGCACGTGTTCGGATCGACCGAGCAGCCGCCGTTGGTTGCAGCCGAGCCCGACGTGCAGCTGCTTCCATAGTCGAGGCAGTCGAACGCGCCCGAGCCGTTCAGCGTCGCGGCCGCACCAGCAACGTCGAACCCGCCCGACTCCAGATTGATCGTCAAAGTGCACTCGGACCCGACCGGACACGCACGGCTCTGCAGCACGATGCGTGGCGCATCCGGACAGGAGCTCACTCCTGCAGATGCGATCGAGGAGCTCGCGAAGACAGCCAGCGCAGCGGCCAGGGCAATCCGGAACGGCTTGATGGATTTCATTTCGTGTTCTCCTCCGCGGGAACCACTTCTTGCGCCTGATCCTGACCGTGCAGGGACAGACCTTCGGTCGAACCGTATTCGGTCGACCCTACCTTTACGCTGCCACCGTGGTGGCGAATTCTGAGGACCGGCCCCTTGCCGATGCTCTCGTCGGGCAATCCGGGCGTCACGACGACACCGGCATGCCCATCGGTAACGATCTGATGAATCTGGAAGCCGCGCTTGACGAGCCGGCGGCTCAGTCGCACGTGCTCGGCGCCGGCACCGGTATCGAGCGTGACGTGCAGACCGGCAACCGCACCGGCCTCGTCTCCCTTCAAGCGGACAACCGAGCGGTCGGCATCTTCGGTCGCTGCGAGCTCGCGCACCGCGACGAACGCGGCGACGTCCTGGGCCGACGACGGCCCTGCCCCCGCGCACGTATCCGGTGAGAACGTCCCGACGAGGCGCCGCACCGCGCAGATCGCGTCGGCGACGTCGGTTCCGTTCTGGCAGTTGCAGTCGCCGCCGCACGTGCAGTCGAACAGCGGATTGGCGTCGCCGACCACGCAGTGCACGACCGCAATCGGATCGCCGGCATCGATGCCCGGCGTGGTGTTCGCGTCGCCCGGCTCGCACGCGGCGCACGAGTAGTCGGCGCATTCTTCGACCGGGCAGACGAGCACCGGATCGCCATCGGCGGAGGCCAGCGTGGTATCGCCGAGGCACAGCGTGCCGCTTCCCGCTTCCGAACAGAGCACGCTGACGCGCGCGATTTCGCCGTTCGAGAAGTTGGTCGGCGGCGGAGTCACGTCGGCGACCAGCAGCGCGCATGTCTCATCGATCGCGCAGGTTCCATTGGATGCCGCGGTGCCGACCGTGCAGCTGGTGCCGCACGTCGAAGCCGGATCGCCGACGAGCGAGGTATCGACGTCTCCGACCGACAGACCGTTCGTTGCGAGGCCTACCGACACCGTGCAGCTGCGTCCGACGAAACAGCTCTGCGTGGCCGGCAGCGTGAGCTGCGCGCACGCATCGCACGAAGCGGTTCCTTCGACGCACGCCGTGCCGGTGAGGCACGGATCGCCTGCATGCAGGCTGCACGAGCCTCCCGAGCAGGTGTCCGCGCCGGTGCAGAAGAGGCCGTCGGTGCACGGATCCGAATTCGGGTTGTGGGTGCAGATGCCGGCGCCGTCACAGACGTCGGTGGTGCAGACTTCCGAGTCGTCGGTGCACGAGGTGCCCTCGTCTTCGACTGAATCGGCCGGACAGCCGGCAGCGGTTCCGGTGCAGGTCTCCGTCGGGTCGCAGGCGCTGTCGATCGATGGACGGCAGACGATGGTCGTATCGAGGAACGCATCGGCCGGACACGTCGCGGAAGCGCCGGTGCAGCTCTCGGCCGCATCGCAGATTCCGCCGGACGCGCGGCAGACGGTTTCGGTCGAGACGAACGCGTCTGTCGGGCATGCCGCATCGCTTCCGTTGCAGCTCTCGGAGATGTCGCACACGCCGGCCGTGCTGCGGCATTCGGTCGTCGACGGCTCGAGCACGTCGGACGGACACGCCGCCTCCGACCCGGTGCAGCTCTCCGGCGTATCGCAGACGCCGGCCGATACGCGGCACGCCTGCGAGGACGCAACGAATCCGTCGCTCGGACATCCGGCAGACGTGCCGTTACAGCTCTCGCTCGCATCGCAGACGCCGGCCGGGTCGCGGCAGACGCTGGTCGATGCGACGAACGCGTCGCTCGGGCAATCGTACGCCGAGCCGTCGCAGTGCTCGTCGAGATCACAGACGCCGGCGCCCGCGCGGCAGACGACGGTCGTCTGCTCTACGGTATCGGCCGGGCATGCCGCCGACGTGCCGTCGCAGCTCTCGATCACGTCGCAGATTCCGCCCGAGGCGCGGCAGGCTGTGTCGGTCGTTGCGAAGGCATCGGCCGGACATGCGTTCGATTCGCCGGTGCAGCTTTCCGCGATGTCGCAGATTCCCGCGGCTCCGCGGCAGACAGTCGTCGACAGTGCGAGCGAATCGGCCGGACATGCCGCGCCGCTTCCGCTGCAGCTCTCGGCAATATCGCACACACCGTCCGCACTGCGGCAGACGGTCGCGGACGACTGGAATGCATCGGTCGGACACGCTGCGCCCGAGCCGGTGCAGCTCTCGGCCGTATCGCAGACATCCGCGGCGGCGCGGCACGTCGTCGAGGACGCGACGAAAACGTCTGCCGGACAAGCGGCAGTCGAGCCAGTGCAGCTCTCGCTAGAGTCGCAGACACCGGCGGCCGCGCGGCATTCGCTCGTCGACGCGACGAACGCGTCGGTCGGGCAGTCGTGGGTCGAGCCGTCGCAGCTCTCGTCGAGATCGCAGACGCCGGCGCCCGGACGGCAAGCGAACGTCGTCGGGCGCACCGCATCGACCGGGCATGCCGCAGAGCTGCCGTCACAATTCTCGATTGCATCGCAGACGCCGCCGGATCCGCGGCAGACCGTGTCCGTCGACGTGAATGCGTCGCCCGGACACGCGGCGCCGGTTCCGCTGCAACTCTCGGCGATGTCGCATACGCCGGCTGCACCGCGACAGACCGTCGCCGTAGACGCGAAGTCATTCGACGGACATGCGAAGGATTCTCCATCGCACGATTCGGCGACGTCGCAGATCGACGCTGCCACGCGGCAGGTGACTCCGGACGGAACGACGGCGTCGGCCGGACAGCTGTCCGATGTTCCGTCGCAGGTTTCGACCGCATCGCAGCCGGCGGCCGACGGACGGCACACGCCCGTGCTCTTGGAGTCCGACGGACATTCGACCGCGATACCGGTGCAGGTCTCACGCGTGTCGCAGACGCCGGCGGCACTGCGACAGACGGTCGTCGTCGGTTCGAGCAGATCGGCGGGACATGCCGCCCCGGAGCCGGTGCAGGTCTCCGCGGCGTCGCAGACGTCGATCGCATCGCGGCAGGTCGTCGACGACGAGACGAACGCGTTGGCCGGGCAAGCGGCGGTCGATCCCGTGCAGCTCTCGGTCGCGTCGCAGACGCCCGTCGACTCGCGGCATACGCTCGCCGAAGCCACGAAAGCATTGGCCGGACAGTTGTTCGTGGACCCGTCGCAATTCTCGCCGGTGTCGCAGACTCCGGCGCTCGCGCGGCAGACGACCGTCGTGTCGCGAACAACATCGGCCGGACATGCCGTGTCACTGCCGGTGCAGCGCTCGAGCGCGTCGCAGATCCCGCCAGCCGGGCGACAGACCGTCGCCGACGTGCGCAGCAGATCGCTCGGGCAGGCGACGGCGCCGCCCGTGCAGTTCTCGGCTGCATCGCAGACATCGACCGCGCTGCGACACACCGTTGCGGACGAACGGAATCCATCGGTCGGGCACGCCGCGGTCGAGCCCGTGCAGCTCTCGACGGCGTCGCAGACGTCCGCGGCTGCGCGACAGGTCGTCGACGTCGATGCGAACGTGTTTGCCGGGCACGCCGCCGCGGTTCCGGTGCACACTTCGGCCGGGTCGCAGACGCCGGCAGACGCACGGCATCCGGTTGTCGTCCCTGCGAACGCATTGGCCGGACATGCCGCGTTCGAACCGTCGCAGTTCTCGGCCACGTCGCAGACGCCCGCGACGCCGCGGCAGAGCGTCGACGTATCGCGCACCGTATCGGCCGGACAGAGCGACGAAGTGCCGGTGCAGTTCTCGGCCACGTCACACACCCCGGCTGCGAGCCGGCACGCCGTCGTCGATGCCGAGAATACGTCGCCGGGACACGACGGCGCCGTGCCGGTGCAGCGTTCGTCCGCGTCGCAGACGCTGACCGCAATGCGGCAGACCTTGTTGCCGTTCGTGAACGAGTCGGCCGGACACGCCGTCGATGCGCCGCTGCAGGTCTCTTCGTTGTCGCATGGCGACACGACCGCACGGCACACCGTGGTGTTCGGCTGCAGCGAGTCGCCAGGACAGACCGACGAAGTGCCGGTGCATCTTTCGGCTGCGTCGCACACGTCGACGGCGTTGCGGCAGATTGTCGTCGATGCCGAGAACGTGTTGGCCGGACATGCAGCACCGGTGCCGCTGCACGTTTCGGTTGCGTCGCACGTGCTGACGGAAAGGCGGCAGTTCGTGCTGGTCGAAGCGAATGCATCGGCCGGGCATGCGGCCGCCGAACCGCTGCATGTCTCGATCACGTCGCAGATGCCTGCCGAGGATCGGCACGTCACCGAGGTCGACCGGAACGAATCGGTCGGACACGAAGCCGCGGTGCCGGTGCAGTTCTCCGCCGTATCGCAGACGCCGGCTACCGAGCGGCAAGTCGTGGACGACGACCGGAACGAATCCGCCGGACACGCGATCGCCGTTCCGGTGCAGTTTTCCGCGACGTCACAGACGTCCGCCGCGGAGCGGCAGGTCGTCGACGTCGGAGCCATCGTATCGGCCGGGCACGCTGCCGCGCTGCCCGAGCAAACCTCGTCTCTGTCGCAGACGTCGACCGAGATGCGGCATGTGGTCGACGAGCCCTGGAACAGATCGGTCGGACACGCCGCGGCGCTGCCGCTGCAGCTCTCCGCCGTGTCGCAGACGCCGGCTGAGGTGCGGCACACCGTATCCGTCGACGTGAAGCTGTCGGCCGGACACACGGCATCGGTGCCGTTGCACTGCTCGGACGTATCGCACACGCCGGCCGTGCTTCGGCAGACCGTCGATGACGAAGCGAATCCGTCCGCAGGACACGCGAATGCCGTGCCGTCGCACGATTCGGCGACATCGCAGATCGCGATTGCCGAACGGCAGATCGTACCCGTCGTGGCTGCACCGTCCGCCGGGCAGCTGTTGGACGATCCGTCGCAGCTTTCGACCGCATCGCAGCTGTCGGTGGCGGAGCGGCAGACAGAAGTTCTCTTGGTGTCGGTCGGACACGCGGCCGCGGAGCCGGTGCAACTCTCTGCAGAGTCACAAACGCCGGCGGCGTCGCGGCACGTGGTCGAAGAGTCGAGGAACGCATCGGTCGGACAGGCGGCCGATGCGCCGGTGCAGCTCTCGACCGTATCGCAGACGCCGTTCGATGAGCGGCAGACCGTGCCGGACGGCTCGAACGTGTCGCCCGGACATACCGCGTCGGTGCCGCTGCATTGTTCGGCCGCGTCGCAGATGCCGGTGGCGCTGCGGCAGATCGTCGATGCGGCCGCAAAATCATCGGCCGGACAAGAGAAGGCGATGCCGTCGCACATTTCGGCAACGTCGCAGACCCCGGTCGCCGACCGGCACGTCGTTCCGGATGCGGAAGCGGCGTTGGCCGGACAGCTGTCGGATGTTCCGTCGCAGGTCTCGAGCGCATCGCAGCTGTCGGTCGACGCGCGGCACACCGCCGTGCGTTTCGAATCCGCGGGACAGGTCGAGGCCGAGCCGCTGCAGGTCTCGACGGCATCGCAGATCCCGGCCGCGCCGCGGCACGTCGTCGACGAATCGAGGAATGCGTCGGTCGGACAATTCGCCGACGCGCCGGTGCATGCTTCGGCCGTATCGCAGACTCCGGCAGCGTCGCGACACGTGGTCCCCGATGTGACGAACGAATCGGCCGGACACGCCTTCGCGGCGCCGTCGCAGGTCTCCGCGGCGTCGCAGACGCCGGCTGCGCTGCGACAGACGGTTGTCGAATCGGCGATCGCATCGGCGGGACACGCGTCGGTTGTTCCGTCGCAGCTCTCGGCAACGTCGCATCCGCCGGCGGCGTCGCGGCACACGGCCGAGCTCTTGGCATCGGTCGGACAAGCGGCCGCCGTGCCCGAGCAGGCCTCGGCAAGATCGCAGACTCCGGCGCCGTCGCGGCATACGACGAGGATCGTCGCGAACGCATCGGTCGGACATGCGGCCGATGATCCCGTGCAGTTTTCCGTCACGTCGCACACGTCGGCGGCCTGGCGGCACGGCGTTGCCGATGCGATGAAAGCGTCGGTCGGGCAGGCATTCGCCGATCCGTCGCAGATTTCCTCGGTATCGCAGACGCCGGCCGACGCGCGGCAAAGGCTGGTCTTCTTTGTATCGGACGGACACGACGTGGCCGTGCCGTCGCAGACTTCGGCTTCGTCGCAGATGCCGCCCGCTCCGCGGCACGTGGTGCCGACCGTCGAGACGACGTCGGCCGGACAGCTGTCGGAGGATCCGTCGCACGTCTCGACCGCATCGCAGCCGTCGGTTGCCGTGCGGCACACGGATGTGCTCTTCGAATCGGCCGGACAGGCTGCAGCGGTTCCGCTGCATGTTTCGACGCTGTCGCAGATGCCGGCCGAGTCGCGGCACGTCGTCGACGAATCGAGGAATGTGTCCGCGGGACACGCGGCCGAGGCGCCCGTGCAGGCTTCCGCGGTATCGCAGACTCCCGCGGAATCGCGGCATCCGGTGCCCGACGCAACGAAAGCATCGGCCGGGCAATCGGTGGACGCGCCGTCGCACGTCTCCGCGACGTCGCAACTGCCGGCCTCGATGCGGCACGTCGTACCCGAGCCCGCGATCTGATCGGCCGGGCATTCGTCGGACGCACCGTCGCAGATTTCCGCCACATCGCAGCCGCCGACCGCATTGCGGCACAGCGACGTGCTCTTCGTATCCGCCGGACAGCTTCCCGAACCGTTGCAGGTCTCGGCGCTGTCGCAGATTCCCACCGAGCTCCGGCAGAGCGTCGACGTCGATGCGAAGGCGTTGGCCGGACAGGCCGCGCCCGAACCGGTGCACGATTCGGCCACGTCGCAGATCGAAGCGGCGCCGCGGCAGGTGGTACCTGCCGTGACGAATCCATTGGCGGGACAAGCCGCGGAGGTTCCAGTGCACGATTCGGCAGCGTCGCAGACGCCGGCCGAGCCGCGACACGTCAGCGACGTGCTGGCGAAAACGTTGGCCGGACAGGAAGTCGAGATCCCGTCGCACGTCTCTGCAACGTCGCAGACGCCCGCTGCCGAACGGCAGGTCGTTGCCGTGGTCGCTACGACGTCCGTGGGACAGTCATTGCTGGTGCCGTTGCATGTCTCCGCAGCGTCGCACGAGTCGACGGACGGACGGCAGAGCGTCGTTCGCTTCGCGTCGGCCGGACACGTGGCCGCGGTGCCGGCACAGCTCTCGGCAACGTCGCAGGTGCCGGCCGATCCGCGGCACAGCGTTGCCGAAGTGAGGAACGCATTGGCCGGACAGGCCGCCGCCGTTCCGTTGCAGAACTCCTCGGCGTCGCAGATCCCCGCGGCCGCACGACAGCTCGTCGTCGTCGAGGCGAATCCGTTCGCCGGACAGGTGGTGGACGTTCCGGTGCAGACTTCGGCGACGTCGCAGACGCCGGCCGTGCCGCGGCAAAGTGCGCCGGAATTGCCGGCCGGATGCGCGCACGTGCCGGAACCGTTGCATTCATCGAGCGTGCACGGGTTCGCGTCACTCGTGCAGGACGTGCCTGCCGCCACTGCGCAGCTGTCGACGGATTCGTTGCACGAGTTGTTGCATTCGGTGGTGCACGGACTGCCGGCGTGACCGCAGGTGCCGCCGCCGCAGGTGTCCGCGCCGTTGCAGAACAGGCCGTCGTCACACGGCAGCGTGTTGGTGCTGTGCGTGCACGTGTCGTTGTTCTCTTTGCAGAGGTCGTCGGTGCAGACGTTGTCGTCGCTGCACAGATTGGGCGGCCCGCCGAGGCACGCCCCGCTGCCATTGCAGGCATCGTTGATGGTGCAGAACTGGCCGTCGTCGCAGCTCGTCGTCGTGGGAGCAAAAGCGTTCGCCGGGCACGACGCAGCAGCGCCGGTGCAGGTTTCCGCGACATCGCAGCCGTCGGCCGCCGTGCGGCAGACGACCGTGGTACCGGAAAGCGTATCCGCCGGACACGCGTCGGAGGTGCCGCTGCAGATTTCGGCCGGGTCGCAGACGCCTGCCGATGCACGGCAAGTCGTTGCCGTAGTGCGTTTGGTGTCAGCAGGACACGTCGCAGTGCTGCCCGTGCAGCTCTCCGCTACGTCGCAGATGCCGCCGGCTGCGCGGCAGCTCGTCGCCGTCGTCGCAAACGCGTCGGCCGGACAGGCGGCAGCCGTCCCGTTGCAGACTTCGGCGACGTCGCAGACACCGCCCGACGCGCGGCACTCGGTCGTCGTGGTGAGAAACGTGTTGGCCGGGCACGTGGCCGTGCTGCCGGTGCAGCTCTCCGCGGTATCGCAGACACCGCCCGAGCTGCGGCAGACCGTCGTGCTCGCAACAAAAGCGTCGGCCGGACAGGCGGCGGCAGCGCCGGTGCACGTTTCGCCGGTGTCACAGATTCCGCCCGATGCGCGGCAGACCACGGTGGTCGGGCCGAACACGTCCGTGGGACAGTTGTCCGAGGTGCCGTTGCAGGTCTCTGCTACGTCGCAGATGCCGCCCGACGCGCGGCACGTCGTCGAGGTGGTGCGTTTGGCGTCGGCGGGACACGCTGCGGCAGTGCCATTACAGTTCTCCGCCGCATCGCACACTCCAGCCGCCCCGCGGCAGGTCGTCGTCGACGCCGCGAAACCGTTGGCGGGACAGGTGGTCGCCGTTCCGCTGCAGACTTCGGCCACGTCGCAGACGTCGGCAACACCGCGGCAGACAACTGAAGACGTGGCGAACGAATCGCCGGGACACACCGAAGACGTGCCGGTGCAGGTTTCGACGACGTCGCAGACGCCGCCGGACGCACGGCACGCCACCGACGTCGAGGAGAAACCGTTGGCCGGACATGCCGGCGAAGTTCCGTCACAGTTCTCTGCGGCATCGCAGATCGCGGTCGAGGCGCGGCAGGTTACCGACGTTGCCGACAGGACGTCGGCCGGGCACGTGTCACTGGTCCCGTTGCAGGTTTCGCTCGGATCGCAGATGCCCGCCGACGCGCGGCAGACGGCTGTGCTCTTCGCGTCGAGCGGACAGGTCGCGGCTGCGCCGTTGCACGTTTCGGCGGGATCGCAGATGCCGTTGGAAGTTCGGCAGACGACCGCGGTGGTCGCTACACTGTTGCCGGGACACGCCGCCGACGAACCGGTACAGGTCTCGGCAACATCGCAGACGCCCGACTGACTGCGACAGACCGTCGAAGTCGGGGAAAGGGTGTCGGCCGGACAAGTCGTCGCTGTACCGTCGCAGCTCTCGGCCGGATCGCAGACACCGGCGCTGGTGCGGCACACGATGCCCGAGGCTGCACTGGCGGAATGGGCGCAGTTGCCGAAGCCGTCGCACTGATCAACCGTGCAGATGAAAGAATCGGATGCGCAAGGAGTTCCTGCCGTTGTCACGACATCGGTCGGACAGTTGGCCACGAGCGCACGGCTCTGAATGCCGCATTTCTCGACGGTGTCGCAGGTGGGATCGGCCGCGGCGCGGCAGTCGATGTTCTGCCCCTTGAACGTGCAGTTGGTGGTACAGCACGGGCCCGTCTCGCATTCCTCGCTGGCCGCCAGCACGCCGTCCGGAGCGCCGCCAACACATGTGGCGAACGCTGCGGAGCCGTCGAGAACGACCAGCCCCAGGCACAGCGACGCGCAGAGGATCAGCTTGGTGCCAAAAATTCTCATCCACCCTCCCGGTCGAAACCGCTCCCCAGGCCAGCGGGTCTCCCGTGTTCCGGCTCATTTTTCTGCGTGCCCGCACGGACGGAGGGCCCCCCTCGCCGATCGGCATTCAGCGCAATCAAGAATTGTGCTCCCCGCAGACTCCGATTTCTATACGAGCTTTCGTGCCTGTACTCCAAGAACCCCGGTGCCGCCGCAGCGGAAACGCACGATCGACTGCCGCGTTCGATGCGTAAGGCGGCAGATTGGCGCGGCTCGTCATCATTCTGTGCCGTCTCCGGCCGGTCCCTCTTCCTGCGGCTGATCCTGTGGCGCCTGATCCTGGCCTCGCAGCGACAGGCCTTCGGTCGAACCGTATTCGGTCGAGCCGACCTGCACGTTGCCGCCGTGATGACGGATTCTGAGGACCGGCCCCTTGCCGATGCTCTCGTCAGGCAGCCCGGGCGTCACGACGACGCCGGCATGCCCATCGGTAACGATCTGATGGATCTGGAAGCCGCGCTTGACGAGCCGGCGGCTGAGCCGCACCTGCTCGGCACCCGTTCCTGTGTCGAGCGTCACATGCAGGCCTGCGACCTCGCCCGCTTCCTCTCCTTTGAGTCGCACGACGGAGCGGTCGGCATCTTCGGTCGCTGCCAGCTCGCGCACCGCGACGAACGCGGCGACGTCCTGGGCCGAAGACGGCCCTGCCCCCGCGCACGTATCCGGCGAGAACGTCCCGACGAGGCGTTTGACCGCGCAGATCGCGTCGGCGACGTCGGTTCCGTTCTGGCAGTTGCAGTCGCCGCCGCACGTGCAATCGAACAGCGGATTGGCGTCGCCGACCACGCAGTGGACGACCGCGATCGGATCGCCGGCATCGATGCCCGGCGTGGTGTTCGCATCACCCGGCTCGCAGGCCGCGCACGAGTAGTCGGCGCACTCCGCAGCCGTACAGACCGGGACCGGACTCGAGTCGGCGGCAGCCAGCGTCGTGTCGCCGATGCAGAGCGTGCCGCTTCCGGCTGACGAACAGAGCACGTTCACGCGTGCGATCTCACCGTCGGAGAAATTGGTCGGCGGAGGAGTGACGTCGGCGACGAGCAGCGAGCACGTCTCGTCGATGCTGCAGGTGCCGTTCGACGCCGCAGTCCCAACCGTGCACGAAGTCGAACATGTCGAGGCCGGATCGCCGACGAGCTCGGTCTGAACGTCGCCCACGGACAGGCCGCCCGCGGCGAGCCCCACCGAGACGGTGCAGCTGCGTCCGACGAAACAGCTCTGCGTGGCAGGCAGCGTGAGCGCTGCGCACGGATCGCACGTATCGCTCGCCTCGATGCAGTTCGTGCCGGTGAGGCACGGGTTGCCGGCATGCGCACTGCACGTGCCACCGGCGCAGGTGTCGGCGCCTGTGCAATAGAGGTCGTCGGTGCACGGAAGCGTGTTGGCGTTGTGCGCGCACGCGCCGGCTCCGTTACAGACGTCGGTCGTGCAGACTTCCGAATCGTCGGTGCACGCGGTGCCCTGCGTCTCGACCGAATTCGGCGGACAGGTCCCCGCCGTCCCCGTGCAGAACTCCGTGAAGTCGCACGTCGCATCGATCGCGGCGCGGCAGACCGTGGTGGTATCCAGGACCGCATCGGCTGGACACGTAGGCGACGCTCCGGTGCAGTTCTCGACCACGTCGCACGAGCCCGCCGACGTGCGGCAGACGGTCGTCGACGCCGCGACCACATCGGCCGGACAATCCGTGGCAATCCCGGTGCATCGCTCGACGACGTCGCACGATCCTGCGGTTCCGCGGCAGATGATGGCCGACGTCTGAAGCAGGTCATCCGGACACGCGATGGATGAGCCGGTGCACAGCTCGACCGCGTCGCACACGCCGATGCCGGGGCGGCAGACCGTCGATGACGTGGCAAATGCGTTTGCGGGGCAGGCCGTACCGGTTCCGGTGCAGCGTTCGGCAGCGTCACAGATGTCGGCAGCCGCGCGGCATTCCGTCGTCGTCGGGAGGAACCCGTTGCCCGGACACGCAGCGGTCGAACCGGTGCAGTTCTCCGCCGCATCGCAAACGCCGCTCGCGGTGCGGCAGACGGTCGTGGTTGCCTCGAACGTATCCGCGGGACACGTGTTGCTGTTGCCGGTGCATCTTTCGAGAGGATCGCAGACTCCGGCCGACGTGCGGCACACGGTGGCGGAGGTCAGAGGCACATCGGTCGGACACGCGACGCTGCCGCCGGTGCATCGTTCGACGGCATCGCAGACGCCCGCCGCGCCGCGACAGATCGTGGCCGAAGTCAGCAGCAGGTCGCTCGGACAACCCGCAGCGGTGCCGGTGCAGGTTTCGAGCGCGTCGCACACGTCGACGGCGCTGCGACAGATGATCGCCGAGTTCACGAACGTGTTCGCCGGACAGGCTGCGGCGCCCCCCGTGCAGTTTTCGGCGACGTCGCACACTCCGGCCGATTCACGGCAGACGGTGGTCGAGGCAACGAAGGCGTTGCCCGGACATGCGCCCGACGTACCGGTGCAATTCTCCGCCACGTCGCAGATACCGGACGTGCCGCGACAGACTGTCGCGCTGCTCAGGAACGAATCGACAGGACAGGCCGCACCCGTTCCGGTGCAGTTCTCGGCCACATCGCATGGTCCGTTGAGCGAACGGCAAGGCGTCGTCGAACTGGAAAACGCATCGGTCGGGCACGTGGGCAGCGAGCCTGTGCAGCGTTCATCGACGTCGCACACGCTGACCGCGATGCGACAAATCTTGTTGCCGTTCGTAAAGCCGTCGGCCGGGCACGCTGACGAAACACCGTCGCAGGCTTCTTCGTTGTCGCACTCCGAGACGACCGCACGGCAGACCGTTCCGCCCGCAAGAACCCCGTTGGCCGGGCACACCGAAGACGAGCCGGTGCATCTCTCGACGGCATCGCATCCCGAGGTCGAGGTCCGGCACACCGTCGTCGAGACGGCGAACGTATTCGTCGGACAGGCGGCGGCGGTGCCGGTGCAGGTCTCGGCCACGTCGCACGTGCTGACCGCGCTGCGGCAGGTGGTCGTCGTTGCGGTGAACGTATCGGCCGGACATGCCGCTGCCGATCCGGTGCAGAGCTCGACCACGTCACAGACCCCGGCCGTCGAACGGCACGCTACGGTCGAGGCGACGAAGGCGTCGGTCGGACACGGCGCCGACGTGCCCGTGCACGTTTCAGCGGTGTCGCAGACTCCGGCGGAGCCGCGGCACGTGGTTGCCGCCGAGCGGAATGCGTCGATCGGACAGACGGACGACGTCCCGGTGCAGTTCTCCACGTTGTCACAGATGCCGGCCGACGAGCGGCACGACTTCGACGATGCGGCGAACGCGTCGCCCGGACATGCGATCGAGGTTCCGGTGCAACTCTCGTCGACGTCGCAGATGCTGACCGACGTGCGGCAGACGGTCGTCGACGGGACGAACGCCTGGACGGGACACGCGGCAGCGGTGCCGCTGCACGTCTCGGCCGCGTCGCAGACTCCGGCCGATGCACGGCACGTCGTGGTGGATGTGAGGAACCCGTTGGCCGGGCACACCGTGCCGGCGCCGGTGCAGAACTCGACGGCGTCGCAGATGCCGCCCGAGCCGCGGCACGCAGTGGTCGAGGTTGCGAATCCGTCCGACGGGCACGCGAACGAGGTTCCGTCGCAGCTCTCCGCAACGTCACAGATGGAGACGGCCGAGCGGCACGTCGTCGCGGCGCTGCGCGCGAGATCCGCGGGGCAGTTGTCGAGTGTACCGTTGCAGGTCTCGACCGCGTCGCACGAGTCGGTGGACGGGCGGCACACCGACGTGCTCTTCGAATCCGAAGGACACGCGGCAGTGCTGCCGGTGCAGTTCTCGATGTTGTCGCAGACTCCCGCCGACTCGCGGCACGTGGTCGACGAGGAAACGAAGACATCGGTCGGGCAGGCCGCCGCGGTCCCCGTGCACGATTCGCCCTGGTCACAGATGCCGGCGGACGGCCGGCACGGCGTTTCCACCGCAACGAAATCGTCCTGCGGACAGGCCGTCGCGGTTCCGTCACAGGTCTCTGCCACGTCGCACGATCCCGCGACGCCGCGGCACGTGGTGCCCGAATTCGAAACCACGTCGGACCCGCATGCGTCCGACACGCCGTCGCACGTCTCGACCACGTCGCAGCCGCCCGCGGACGAGCGACAAGTTGCCGAGCTCTTCGCATCCGCAGGGCATGCCGCCCCGCTTCCCGTGCACGTTTCGGTAAGGTCGCATACTCCGAGACTGTCGCGGCAGATCACCACGACCGTCTGGAACGTATCGACCGGACATGCCGCGGACGCGCCCGTGCAGTTCTCCGACGCGTCACAGACATCGGTAGTGCCGCGGCATACAGTGGTCGACGCGACGAACAGGTTGCTCGGACATGCGTTGGCCACACCGTCGCAGACTTCGGCCGTGTCGCAGACTCCGGCCGCCGGGCGGCACGTGCTCGTGCTCTTCGCATCGGCCGGACAGGCGACGGTCGAGCCATCGCAGGTTTCTGCGATGTCGCAGATTCCAGCGGACCCGCGGCACGTCGTGCTCCCCGTCGCGACGGCGTTGGCCGGGCAGTCGTTGGAGATTCCGTTACAGGCCTCGACGGCGTCGCACACGCCGGCAAGGCCGCGGCAGACTGCAGTGCTCTTTGCGTCCGCAGGACAGGCCGCGCCCGACCCAGTGCACTTTTCGTCGCTGTCGCAGACGCCGACCGCGCTTCGGCACGTGACCGTATTCGAAACGAACGTGTCCGCCGGACACGCCGCCGACGCACCGCTGCAGTTTTCCGTCACGTCGCAGACGTCGACCGTCGTGCGGCACGCAGTCGTCGTCGGGCGGAACACGTCGGTCGGGCACGCGTTCGCGACGCCGTCGCATGTCTCCGAAGTATCGCAGACGCCGGCCACCGCGCGGCACAGGCTCGTGCTCTTGGCATCGGCCGGACAGTCGACGGCCGAGCCGTCGCAGTTCTCCGCGATGTCGCAGATTCCACCCGATCCGCGGCACGTCGTGCTCGCGCTCGCGACCGCGTTGGCCGGGCAGTTGTCGGAGCTGCCGCTGCACGTCTCGGCGACGTCGCAGACACCGGCTGCGCCGCGGCAGACCGCGGTGCTCTTCAGATCGGCTGGACAGGCCGTCGCCATGCCCGTGCACTTTTCTTCGGCGTCGCAGATGGCGACCGCGCTGCGGCACGTGGTCGTATTCGGAGCGAATGTCTCCGCCGGACACGCGGCAGCCAGGCCGGTGCAGCTCTCGGCGGCGTCGCATACGTCGACGGTCGCCCGACAGAGCGCGCTGGTCGGCAGGAACACGTCGGCCGGACATGCGTTGCTGGTGCCGTCGCAGGTTTCCTGGGTATCGCAGACGCCCGCGACCGTACGGCAGACGCTCGTGCTCTTGGCATCCGCCGGACAGGCCATCGAGGTCCCGTCACAGGTCTCCGCCACGTCGCAGACTCCGCCGGCTGTGCGGCAGGTCGTTCCCAATGCCGCCGGAACGTTGGCCGGACAGTCGTTCGACGTGCCGTCGCACGTCTCGACCGCGTCGCAACTGTCGGCGAGGCCGCGGCAGACGGCCGTGCTCTTGGAATCGGACGGACACGCGGCTGCGCCTCCGGTGCATTTCTCCTGGGTGTCGCAGATTCCCGCCGATTCCCTGCACGTCGTCGACGAAGACACGAAGCTGTCGGTGGGACATGCGGCGGCGGCGCCTGTGCACGATTCGGCGACGTCACAGATGCCGGCAGTTCCGCGGCACTCGGTACCTGAAACGACGAACGCGTCGGAAGGACAGGCCGTGGCGGTTCCGTCGCACGATTCGGCAACGTCGCAGCTGCCCGCCACGCTCCGGCATGTCGTTGCGGTGCTCGCGACGAGATCGGCCGGGCACGAGTCGGAGGTTCCGTCGCACGATTCGGCGACGTCGCACACTCCGGCGACCGAGCGACAGACCGAAGTCTTCTTGCCGTCGGCCGGGCAGCTTCCCGCGCCGTCGCACGTCTCGATTGCGTCGCAGACACCGGCCGCGGAGCGGCAAGGCGTCGAAGTGGATGCGAATCCGTTGACGGGACACGCCGCGGACGTGCCCGTGCACGCTTCGGCAACGTCGCAGATGTCGGACGACGCGCGGCATGTGGTGCCCGATGCGACGAATGCATTGGCGGGACATCCCGCCGACGTGCCGCTGCAGGTTTCCTCGAGATCGCAGATGCCCTGCACCAGGCGGCACGGTGTTCCGGCCGTCGCGACGAGGTTGGCCGGGCACGCGAACGAAGTTCCGTCGCAGGTCTCGACGACGTCGCAGCCGCCGCCGGACGCGCGGCACGGCGTGCCGCCGGTCTTCGCAAGATCTGCGGGACAGTCGTTGTCGACACCGGTGCAGGTTTCGACCGCATCACACGCGTCGGTCGACGAGCGGCAGGTCGTCGAGCGCTTGGTATCCGTCGGACACGTGGCTGCAGTGCCGGAACACGTTTCGACGGTGTCGCATACTCCGGCCGATCCGCGACACGTCGTCAGCGACGTAAGGAACACGTCGGGGCAGGCCGCCGAGGTGCCGCTGCAGGAATCGGCGACGTCGCAGATGCCCGCCACGCCGCGGCAAAGTGTGCCCGCTCCGACGAATGCGTTCGTACAGACCGTCGACGTGCCGTCACAGAAGTCGTTGACGTCGCATGCGCCGGACGCCGTCCGGCAAAGCGTTCCGGAATTCCCCGCCGGATGCGCGCACGCGCCGGATCCGTTGCACTGATCGAGCGTGCACGGGTTGGCATCCGCGGTGCACGCGGTGCCTGCCGAGACCGCGCACGAATCGGTCGATTCATTGCATGAGTTGTTGCATTCGGTCGTGCACGGGTCGCCGGCGTGACCGCACGTGCCGCCGCCGCACGTGTCGGCGCCGTTGCAGAACAGGGAGTCGTCGCAGGGCGCCGTATTGTTGGTGTGCGTGCAGCTGTCGTTGGCTTCCTTGCAGACGTCGTCCGTGCAGACGTTGCCGTCCGTGCACGAGTTGGCTGCACCGGTACAGGTTCCGCCGCTGCACGCATCGTTGACCGTGCAGAACAGACCATCGTCGCACGGCGCCGTGTTGTTCGGATGCGCGCACGTGCCCGCGCCGTCGCAAAGATCGTCCGTGCACAGATTGCTGTCGCTCGTGCACGAGGTGCTGGCGGGAACGAATACGTTCGCCGGGCAAGCAGCCGCCGCTCCGGTGCAGTTCTCGGCAATGTCGCACACGCCGATCGAACCGCGGCAGACGACGGTGCTCGCCAGGAATGCGTCCGCCGGACAGGCATCGGCCGTGCCGTTGCAGACCTCGGCGGTGTCGCAGCTGCCGGCCGTCGCGCGGCAGGCAAACGAAGTCGTCCGTTTGGCATCGGCCGGGCACGTCGACGTCGAGCCGCTGCAGGTCTCGGCTGCGTCGCAGACGCCGGCCGCGCCGCGGCAGATCGTGCCGAGAATCGCAAAAGTGTTCGCCGGGCAGGTCGCCGCCGCGCCGTTGCAGGTTTCGGCGACGTCGCAGATGCCGGCCGAGCTGCGGCACTCCGTGGTCGAACTGAGGAACGTGTCGGCAGGACACGCGGCCGAGCTTCCGGTGCAGGTCTCGACCACGTCGCAGATGCCGCCCGAGCCGCGGCACGTAGTCGCGCTCGACGCGAACAGATCCGTCGGGCAGACGCCGCTGTTGCCGGTGCAGATCTCCGACGTATCGCAGACGCCGGCCGAGCCGCGGCAGACCACCGTGGTCGGCGACAGCACGTCGGCCGGGCAGGCGTCGGTCACGCCGTTGCAGGTTTCGACGACGTCGCACGAGCCGACCGCAGAGCGGCAAACCGCGGTGCTCTTCGAATCGGACGGGCAGCCGGCCGCCGTTCCGGTGCAGAGCTCGGCGAGATCGCAGACGCCCGCCGAAGAGCGGCAGGTCGTCGTCGAAGTGAAGAACGTGTTGGCCGGACACGTCTTCGCCGTGCCGCTGCAGAACTCGTTCGCGTCGCAGATGCCGCCCGACGCCCGGCACAGCACATCGGTTGGCGCCACCGCATCGGCCGGACAGGCCGTGCTTGCGCCGTCGCAGGTTTCGACGACGTCGCAGATGCCGCCCGAGGTGCGGCAGACCGTACCCGCATTCCCGGCCGGATGGCCGCACGAGCCGGTGCCGTTGCATTGGTCGAGCGTGCACGGGTTGGTGTCGGCCGTGCACGGAGTTCCCGAAGCAACCGCGCACGAATCGGCCAGCTCGTCGCACGAGTTGTTGCACTCGGTCGTGCACGGGTTGCCCGCGTGGCCGCAGACGCCGCTCGCGCACGTGTCGGCGCCGTTGCAGAACACGCCGTCGTCGCACGAGCCGGTGTTGTTGGTGTGCGTGCAGCTTCCGCCGGCCGCGGTCTTGCAGACGTCGGTCGTGCACGGATTTCCGTCGCTGCACGGGTTCGGGACGCCGCCGCCGCAGGTGCCGAGGCTGCAATGCTCATCCACGGTGCAGAACGCTCCGTCGTCGCACGGCGCGGTGTTGAACGTGTGCTGGCAGGTGCCGGAGCTGTCGCAGGTATCGTCGGTGCACGGATTTCCGTCGTCCGTGCACGGCGTTCCGGCCGGTGCGGCGCACGTGTCGGCGGTTTCGTCGCAGGTGCTGTTGCAGACTCCGACGCACGGAGTGCCGGTGTGGTTGCAGGTTCCGCCGCCGCACGACTCGGTGCCGTTGCAGAAGACTCCGTCGTCGCAGGTATTCGAGTTGGCCGGATGCGTGCACGAGATGAGCGTGCCGTCGCACACGTCGGTGGTACAGACGTTGCCGTCGCTGGTGCACGGCGTGTTGCTCGGCTGCACGCTGTCGGCGGCGCAGTTCTTGGTCGTGCCGTCGCAGCGCTCGATTGCGTCGCATACTCCTGCGCTGCCGCGGCAGACCGTCGTCGTCGGCGCCACGCTGTCGACCGGACACGTGGCCGCCGTGCCGCTGCAGGTTTCGGCGGTGTCGCAGATTCCGGCGGCGCTGCGGCAGACGATCGTCGCCGAGAACGAATCCGCGGGGCAGAACGGAGCGGTGCCGCTGCAGCGCTCGACCGCATCGCAGACTCCGTTCGAGCCGCGGCAGATCAGCGTGGTTCCCGCGAACGTGTCGGCCGGACAGTTGTCCGACGTGCCGGTGCACGTCTCCGACGTATCGCAGATGCCGTTGGCGGAGCGGCAGATCGACGTGCTGCGCGAATTGGCGGGGCACGATGCGCTCGCGCCGCTGCAGACTTCTGCGGTATCGCAGACGCCCGCCGACTCGCGACACAGCGTGCCGGTAAGGAAACCGTCGACCGGGCACGACTTGGCGGTGCCGTTGCAGCTTTCGCTGGTGTCACAGACGCCGTTCGCGGATCGGCACAGCACGCCGGCGCCGACGACCACGTCGGTCGGGCACGCGGACGATGCGCCGGTACAGTTCTCGGCCACGTCGCAGACGCCGCCCGACGCGCGGCAGACTACCGCGGTCGATGCGAAGCTGTCGCCGGGGCACGCGATCGAAGATCCGGTACACGTCTCGGCAGCATCGCACACCGCGGTCGAGCCCCGGCAGACCACCGTGGTCGGCGAAAGCACGTCGGCCGGACAGTTGTCGCTGGTTCCGTTGCAGGCTTCGATCGCATCGCAGACGCCGGCCGCGCCGCGGCAGACGGCGCTGCTCTTGGTGTCGCCGGGGCACGTCGTCGCGGTTCCGTTGCAGCTCTCGGCGATATCGCAGACGCCGCCCGAAGGACGGCAGACGACAGAGGTCGTGGCCAGGGCGTTTCCGGGACAGGTGGTCGTGCTGCCGGTGCAGGTCTCGGCAACGTCGCACACGCCCGCCGCAGCGCGGCATTCGAGCGTGTTCGGTGCGAGCACGTTCGCAGGGCAGTTCGCGCTCGAGCCGTTACAGACTTCGGCGAGATCGCAGACGCCGACTGCGGAGCGGCAGACCGCCGTAGAAAAAACATCGGCAGGACAATCGGCAACGATCGTCCCGACGGGAATGGTTGCGCACGACTCGAGAGGATCGCAGATGCCGGCGGACGCGCGGCACGTGGAAGTGAGAAGCTGGCACTTGGAGAGGTTGCAGCAGGCTCCGGAATCGCATTCTTCGGTGCCGGTGATCTGACCGTCGCCCTGGACGTCGCACTTGACGACGGCGTGCGAGTCGAGCGGCGAGATTGCGATCAGTCCGAACGCCAGCCATGTGGCGACGAACAGCCTCGAGCCAAAAAGTCTCATCATCCCTCCCTGTCGGAACCGATCCGCACTCCGCTTTGCACTGTCTGCGCCCGCGACGGAGGACCCCCGTCCCCATCAGCAACCAAACTATCCGGGCGCCTGCCCCCAGCAGGCCTCGAAACCTATATGAGTTCGCCGGGAGGCACCACAGACTTTCCCTGCGCTTTCCGGCCAAAACAGCCGTTCTGCAAGGGCCCGCGGCCGTCCGGACAGGCTGCCTCCACCCCGATCGAGGAGCTTCCCGTTGCCGGGCGGCGGCACCGGCCCTCGGCCCATCGCAGGCTTCGGCCGGATCCTTCGACAATGCGACCGGGGTGCTGTGCGGGGCGACTCCGCAAGATCAGCCGACGCCGGGCAAGCGGCGGTCCGACGGACCTGGTCACTGCAGCGGGTCGCCGGGATCGAATCGCCGCGGGCTCCGATTCCATGGATGTCACGCGATGCCTGCCAAAGCTCCGCGAATCATTGCAATGAGAGCGAGGATGCACGGTTACGGTCTCGAGGCGACGTGAAGAATCTCTCCGGCGCAGGACTCGTGCCCGATTGTTGTGCGCAGGCGGCTGCGTTGTGTGGCGCTTCCTCAGCGTGTAGGCTCTCGGGCTGGAGGCAACCAGGACATGACTTCAAGACACCTCGGACTCGCAATGGCAGCGGTATTCGCGGCCATGACCACCGCCACAGCCGGAGCTGCCGATGAAGCATCGCCGTTCGCCATAACTGCGCCGTACGTAAGCGCGGGCGCCGTCTATGCCGTCGAACAGAACGACAGCGACCTGCGCAGCGGCATCACGGCCCAGCCTGATTACGGCGACCTCAAGAACAGCGGGGGTTACGATCTGCGCCTGGGGTATGGCTTCGCGAAGATGTTCGCCGCCGAGGTCGAATGGCAGTCCCTGGTCAACTTCAACACCGACGCGCTCGACCCGGTCACCGGAAACAGCGCGCCGTCGGTCGAAGCCCGCATGCTCAGCCTGAACGGGCGAATTTCGCCGCTGACCGGCCGCTTCCAGCCTTACGCGCTGTTCGGCCTCGGCTGGTACAACGTGCAGGCCGACCGCCAGTCCGTATCGGTCCATGAAAGCTCGTTCGCGAGCCGCTTCGGCCTCGGAATCGCGGCCTTCATCACCGAGCGCATAGGCGTCTCCTTCGAAGCCGGCTACATCCTGCCGATGACCGGCGTGATCGGCGGCAAGGATCGTTTTGATCTGATCCCGATGACCCTCAGCGTCTTCTTCAAGTTCAAGTAGGTAGTTTCACGATTGCGGGGCGGACGACGATAGCGGGCCATCTGCTTCGTTGGATTCCGGCTTCGTTCGGTCGACGTACGGGAAGTACGACTCCCTCTCTACGCCGGAATCCGCCTCGCATCTGACCCACTCTCGTCGCCCGCGCATGATACGTCATGCGCGGGCTTTTTTTGTGGCTCTTCGCGGGCTTGTGCGGGTGCTTCGAGGTCGTGAGCTGCGCGCAACCAGCCTGATTTCCAGGCCCGGACCAAGATCATCCAGCCTTTGACGACGTTTTCACGGCGCGTCCGCCATCGCCCGACATTCCCCGGGGAATGTTCGTGTTTCAGCGAGATGGCCGCGCTTCGCGTCCATGTTTTTCCGGGCCCAGACCACTGCGCCGGCGATGGGAGCCTCGAGACGGCGTGCGGATGCCGCGTCGCACCTTTACGGCGCAGCCGCCATCCCCCGACATTCCCCGGGGAATGTTCCCGCATCGGTGAGATTGCCGCGCCTCGCGTCCATGAAGGCATGTCCGAAGTCGAGGTCCGCCTGATACTGGTTGTGTGCCGCGCAGCGCAGCTCGATGTTCTCCAGCGTAGGAGGTCCGCCCTTCGCGAAGGGAGCTCTGTGGTGGAACTCGATGTTGCCCGTCTCGCGGCAGCGACGTCCTCGTGCGTCTACGTAGCAGCAGCGTCCGGAGTCGCGTCGCCATACTTCGCGCCGCACGGCTGCGGGGATGGTCCGCGATCGCTGTTCTCGCTGCGAAGCGGCTGTATCGGCCGCGGGCATTGTGGCGGGACGGTCGGGGCATTCCGCGTTCGTCGACGTGGTCGACCCCGGTCGATCGGTGTATTTTTCTTTCGGCGACGTCATCGATTTCGGTCGATCGGTCGAGCCTGCCTTGCGCGCGAGTGTCCGGACGAGCAACACGTCGATCGCACGACTTATGATCGCGGCTGCGTCGCGACCGGTCGCGGACCGGCCGAGCAGATCCTGCAGCGACCGAAGCTTGTCGTGCGTTTCTTCGTCTACGGTGATCTCGATCTTGTAACGACGTGGGCTGAGCGGAACGATCGGCTTCGTCACTGTTGTCGGCTGGGCGGACCGTGGAGCGATCGCAGCACCGATGACCTCGGAGTCCGGCGAGTCCGACCGATTACTCGAGCGGCCGACCGACTCGCGGTCTGTCGAAGTGCACCGATCGCTCGCACCGCCGCCGACGAACTCGCGGTCTGTCGAAGCGCACCGATCGCTCGCACCGCCGGCCTGTTCGCGATCCAGCGACATCGGATCGGCCAACCCTGGCGCCGTCACCGCCGGCCCATCGTTCGCCGCGCCCGCACCGCGACGCCGCGGCATCGCACGAACACGCGACGCCACATCCGGTCGCGGCGCGAGCTCGGCAACCAGCCGCTCAACCTCGCGCGAGCTCTTGTGCCTGGCGCGCCCGAGCACTCTCAGGTGGTTCTCGTCGGTCAGATGCGTCGCCAGCAGATGGATCGCGCTCAGATGCAACTCCCCGCGTGCGACCAGGTCCAGCACGACCGGAAAGCGACGCGCCGTGCGCGCAGCCCAAAGCCGCTTGGCCGTTACCTGCTCCGACATGTGAAAGCGCTCCATGCAGAAGCTGAACATGGAAGAGCAGGCATGCGTAGCCCAGAGCTTGCGCTCGTCGATCTCGGCGATCGCGACGAGAAGCGCCGCGGTCGTACGACGGTCGCGAGCGACGAGGTTCTCGAAGTGATCGAGCAGTTCCTGTTCGGAAAGCTTTGCAACGCTGTCGAAGAATGTCGTCATGACGACGCTTGTAACACGGGTTTTTCAGGCGTCGTTCTTGGCAAGGACGCGACCGCTCAGAGACATGCGCCTGTCGCGACAAAGCGCGAGGTCTGAGCGGGATACGGGGCGGAGTCGGCGAAAAAAGCGGTGGGCTCTGTTTCGGTACGCTATACGCGACGTCAAACGGCGAAATATCGCGTCAAGCGAAATCGACATTGCGACGACGCTTCGATCACAAAAATAGCATAGCGCGGCCGTGATTCGCGCCCGACGCCGCGCGGATCGGAGCCCGCCGCCGCGTGCGTATTATCGACAAACCCGCGCACCCGTCGCCATCGCTCACACCGGTGCAGGTGCTCAAGACACCGATCGCTCTGAGGGCTGATGCATCGGACGAGACCTGGGTCACATTCCCCGCGGAATGTTCGTGCACCAGGAACTACCCGCCAATCTGAGGGAGCCCGTCTGATCAAAAACCCCGAGACAGCAACCCACGCCAATCCACGAAGACCCTTTTTTGTTTACGCTGCGTCGAACGAATGCGCGCAGCTTTCGCCGCGGGCGCTCACGAACTCGGCGAACCAGTAGCTCGCGAACTCAGCGAACCAGCGACTCGCGAGCTCAGCGAACCAGCAGAAGGAACAGCGCCAGCTCGTCCATCGCTCGTCCTACCGGATGGGCGGGGTGGGCGTGAATCACGGGCTGGAGGGTTACGGCGCACTTGTGGAAGATTTCCGGCGCGGCGGGGATTACGCCGTATTTTTTAAGGCCGAGCTGGCTGTTGATTTCGGCGGCGCTGGTGGCTTCGGGGATGTTGATCCGCGAGATGATGACGCTGCCGATCGGTACGCGCACGCCCCAGGTCTGGAACAGCGCCATCATCGCGCGGGCCGATGCGATCGCCGACGGCTCGCGCTCGATCACCATCGCGACGAGGTCGGCTTTGCACAGCACCTCGCGGTTCACGTCGGTCGCAGCCGACGGAAGATCCATGATCACGAGGTCCGACGTGCGGATCGCGGCGTCGGTGATCGCGCGGACGTGATCGACGCGAAGCGGGCGATAGTCTTCGGGGTTCTGCGGCGCGGCCAGCACGCGCAGGCCGCTCAGCTGCCTCGACAGGCAGGCCTCGAACTGCTCCGGACCGATCTGGTGCGGCTCGAGCGCCAGCAGCGTGTTGATGTCGTGGAGTGGAGCAATGTTGACGAGACGCGTGAGATTGCCGTAGTCGCCGCGCATCTCGACGGCGGTCACCGACAGCCCGCGCGTGCACAACGCCGAGGCGACATTGGCAACGATCGTCGTGGTACCGGCGCCGCCCTTCGAGCCGATCAGTGCGACCGTGCGTCCGCGTTTGGATGCCGCCGCGGTCGCGATACCGGACGCCGGTTCGGTGTTCTTGGCGGCGTAGCCCTCGATCGCATAACGCAGCGTGCGGGCAAGATGGCGTGAGCGAAGCTCGCTCTTGACGAGGTAGCCGGCGGCGCCGTGCTTCATCGCCTCGACGTCGACTTCGCGGGCGTCCTGGCCGGTCAGGATGATGACGGGGCCGAGGCGGCCTTCCTGCAGCTCGCCGCACAGAAGGTCGAGGCCGCTTCTGCGGCCGAGCCGGTAGTCGACCAGGTAGACGTCGTAACCCCCGCGCCGGATCTCGAGAATCGCGTCCTCGTAGGTCGGTGCCCAGACCAGGTCGAACTGCTCGTCCTCGACTTCCGCGAGGAGCTCTCGCGTCAGCGTGTAATCGTCTTCGTCGTCCTCGACGAGCAGGATGCGGATCACGCCCATGACCGGTTCTGGCTCCCCCTGAACCGAAACGCTCCGCGGACTCGGACCCGACCCACTCCCAACGGTTCCGTAGCGCAGCGCTGTGGCTCGCGAACCCTTTTACCGACTCGTTGAATCAATGACAGCACCGGGCGATTTTTCGCGCTGTGCGCACGCTCCCGGATGCGTCGTCCGGGAGCCAGGAAATCGGGGACAGACACCGATTTCCCGAAATCGGTGTCTGTCCCCGATTTTCCGACTACGGCGCCGGCGCCGGGGCCGCTTTCTGGGCGGCGATCGAGATGGCCGTTGCGCCGGCGCGCTTGGCGGCCTGCAGAATGTCGACGGCCTGGCCGAGCACCACGGTCTCGTCGCCCTGAAGAATGACGAGCTTCTTCGGATCGTCGGCGAGAAGGTCGCGCAGCGTCGGCTCGAGCTGGCCCATCTCGACCGGAAGCTGGTTGACGAACAGACGGCGGTCAGCCGTGACCGTGACCGTCAGTCCCCTCGCCTCCTCCACCACCTGCTGCGCTTTCGGCAGATTGACGGTGGCCGCCGACTCGACCATCGCCGACGTCGTGATCATGAAGATAATCAGCAGCACGAGGAACACGTCGGTCAGCGGAGTGATGTTGATCTCCGCCATGATCGAGTCGCCCGAGTCGTCGAGCGAGATCTTACCGAGTGCCATGCATGCCTCCCGCGTCCTCGAGGGCGAGCGACGCCGCCGCCGCTTCGACGAAGCGGCCGAGCCCGACACGAAGCTGGGTATCGAGGTTGCCGATCTTGACCTGGAAGTAGTTGAAGAACAGCAGTGCGAGGATCGCGACCAGAAGCCCGAGCGCGGTTGCGACCAGCGCTTCGGAGATGCCGGCGGCCACGACTGCGAAACCGCCGGTGCCCATCACGGCCATCTGGTGGAACGACTTGATGATGCCGATCACCGTGCCGAGTAGACCGATGAACGGAGCCGACGCCGCCACGGTTCCGAGCAGCCAGATGCTGCCCTTCATGCGGCGCACTTCCTCGAGTCGGCGCCGTTCGCCGTATTCGAGCAGGTCGTCGGTGCTGCAGCGGCCGAACAGCGGAACCAGCGGCGCGTAGATGCGCGCGGCCGGCGAAACGTTCATCGCGCCGGACAGCACGCCGGACGCCGCCACTGGATCGCCGATGCCGAGCTTCTCGCACGCATCCTCGGTGATCCCGTCGATTCCTCTGGCGACGCCGCGAAGTGCCCAGATCCGCTCGATCAGGATGCTGGTGACGATGATCGACATCAGGATCAGCGGGTACGTCACGTACCAGCCCTGCATCACGAGATCGAGGATGCTGATGCTTTGCGCGACGGCTTGCGGGGTAGTGGTCGGATCCATGTTCTCTCCTGAAATACTGGCTGCGATCTTGTAGGTCCCGGTCGGCGCCTTTGCTATCGGGCCGCTGTCGGACAGGCTTGCGCGGAAAGGTCCGCGAACCGCTTCTTCGTCTCCACGTCGCGAAGATCGGGACGAAACGTTTCGACCTCGCTTACGCTCGCGCACGCCTTGTCTTTCTGGCCGGCAGCCATCAGCGCTGCCGCTGTCGCGAGCCGCGCCTCGTACCATGCCGGCGTCGCGACTTCCTGAAGCTGCGCGAGCTTGGCCCAGTAACCGCTCGCTTCGTCCGGCTTGCCGCGCCGGTCGGCTACGAGAGCCGACGCGCGCAGCAGCGAACGCGATTCCGGCGTAGCGGCAAGAAGCTGCGCATACATCGCGGCCGCATCGTTGAGCCGGTTCTGCTCGACGTACGACTGCGCGAGGTTGAGGCGCACTTCCTCGGGAATCGGCCGGCCGGCCGCCCGCATCTTGTCGAGAAGCGTCGTCGCCATCGCCGCCCAGCGCTGCGACGCGGCCGGATCGGTCGGGGCTTCGTCGGCGCTGCGCCGCAGCAGCGCGCGCGAAAGCTTCTCGATGATGTCGAAATAGTTCGCTTCGGTGCCGGGGATCGACGCGAGCAGCTTGAGCGGCGGCTCGGCCTGGTCGACGAGGTTGAGCGACGTCGCCGACGCAACGCGGATCGCCGTGGTCGGCAGCGTCAGGTCCTTGACGTTCGGATACTTCGTCTCGAAATCGGCGAGCAGCGACAGCGCAAGCTTCGGATCGGCGCCGGGGCCGCTGCCGGCGGCCATCGCACGGGCAACCGTCGTGCGCGCCTTGAGATCCGGCGACGCGGTCGCACCAGGCGCCGAAGCGAGCTTGTCGAAGCGCGTCCACGCCGCCTCGGCGCGATCGTGCAGCACTTTGGCCCTGGCCGCATCGAGATTGTCGGTCGTCGTGATCACGTCGGCCAGGCACTGGACCTCGGCGGCGGCAGCACGCAGGCGGAAGGCGGGCGCGCCGTCGACCTTCTCGTACGCGTCGGCAGCGTCGGCGTAGCGGCGTTCGTCCTGCAGCAGCTCGGCGTAGCGGAACAAACCTTCGGAATGCGATTCGTGCTCCGGATACGAGCGCACGAAGTTTTCGGCCACGGCGAGAAACGCCGCGCGCGTCTCGGCCGACGGCGAGGCGCGGAAGACGCCTTCGGCTGCACGGAACTGGAGATACGCGGCTTCCGATGCGAGCGCGCCGCGGGGCGCAGCCGACAGATACATGCGAAGCTCACGCTCCGCATCCGCATAGCGGCCGAGCCGGAAGTAGCAGACGCCGAGGCGATGGTGGACTTCGTCGGCGTGGCTGCGCGCGCCGGCATCGGTCGAGCGTGCGATGCGCTCGTACGCCTTGGCCGCTTCGTCGAATTTCTCGGCGGCCGCCAGGTTCTCGGCGGCGATCCACTCGGCCGACACGGTCTGGCCAAGCACCGGACGCGGATCCTTGAGGCGCGCGATCGCCATCTGCGACACGCGCTGCGCGTACGTCGGTCCGAGCGACGAGAGCTGCGCGGCAAGCGACGCGGCCTCGCTGCGCGCCGATTCGCTTGCACCGCCGGCGGCGATTGCCTGGATCAGCGCATCGAGGCGCAGCAGGCGGATCTGCTTGAGAAGCTCGGCCGAAATTCCCGCGCTCTGCGCTTCGGCAAGCAGCTTTTGCGTTTCGGCCAGCGCCGCGCCGCCTCCGGCACGCACCTGTGCGAGCGCCATGCGCGCAGGCCAGTAGAGCGACGTGCCCTTGGCCTCCTGAAGGACCATTTCGAGATCGCCGACCGCCGCTTCGGTCTGGCCGAGCTCGCCTTCGGCCATGCCGCGACCGAGCAGGCTCTCGAGCCGCATCTTCTCGTCGGACGCGGCAATGAACTCGGAGAACTCGCGCGCCGATTTCTCGAGCCACTGCCGGCGCTTTTCCTTTTCACCCGGCGACAGCATCGCCATGCGGTAATGCAGCCACGACAGCTGCCCGGCGGCCGCGAGCGTGAAGCCGCGATCGAGCTGCCACCATTTCTGCGTGTAGAGCGTCTCCGGATTGCCGTCGTCGCGGATGATGTCGGCCTGAGCCTTGTCGAGACGCCCTTGATGATACGCGCGCAAGCGTTCGAGCAGCGGAAGGATCGAGTTCCCGAGGCCGAGCGCCGAGCGCCGGCTCTCTTCGCTTCCGCCGCGCACCCACTGGTCGTACGCGTCCGCGACCTGCACAGACACGTCGGCGAGACTTCCGAACAGCGCACGCTCGGCGTCCTCGCCGAGACTGCCCGACACCGCGCGGTCGACGTCCGCCGACATCTGCGCGATCGAAGCCGCCGCAGCCCGCGACGCGGGCACGGCGACGAGCGCAAGCACGAGCAGAACGCTCGCGCATTGGAACGCTCGCAAGCTCGACCACGGCAAGTCTCGCACGCTCGTTACGAACCGGCGGAAAATCGTCCGACCTCCTTTCGCCACTGCGGGCCGAAGGCGGCCACCAGCAGCGTCTCGGCGAGATCGGTGTTCTCGCGAACCTCGATCAGCTCACCTCCGCCGTCGTGTGCGAAGCGGCGGTAAAGCTCCTGGTTCTCGCGCAGGAAGTCGGGCATCGGCGTGATCGAGTCCGGCTCGCGACCGTGCAGCGTCCTGAACAGCTCGATCTCGTAGGAGCGATGCATCGATTCGGAGAGATCGAGGAAGTGCACCGTGCCTCCTTTTTCATGAAAGTCGCGCAGCGTTTTTTCGAGCGCGGGGATCTCGGGCTTCTTGGGAGGCGAGCTCGACACGACGACCATCGCGCGGTTGGCGTACTGCCTCCAGTCCATGTCCTCGACGGCCGTGCGCACGCCGGCGTAGAGGGCTTCCTCGTAGTCCCCTCCTCCGCCGGCTTTCACCGAAGTGATGAAGCTCTGCAGCTTGTCGGCGTGAAACGACAGCGACGACATGCGAACCGTGAAGTCGTCGCCCTTGTCCTTGAACACGACGATTCCGACGCGGGCGTTCGGCACCAGGCTCTGGATGCGCGTGACGAGGTCGGTGACGCGCTTCTTCACGATGTCGATCACGAACTCCATGCTGTTGGTCGCGTCGATCACGAACACCACGTCGAAGCCCCACTTCTGCATGAGCCCGACGAAGTCGCCGAAGCCTCTGCCGAAGCCGCGCCCGATCCCGCCGCCCATTCCGCCGCCCGCGCCCGTGCCCGGTCCGATCGCCATTCCGCCGCCGGTCGAGCCTGCGCTGCGCAGGCTCGAAGCCGAACCCATCGGATTGATCTTCGGCGCGACGTCCGACAGCCGCACGCCGACATCGGAAAGGTCGGGCGTCACCTGCTGGCTGGCGACAGTCGGAAGCGGCTCGACGTCGGCCGCCGCCTTCTGGATGGCTTCTTCGAGCGACTTCGAATCGTCGGTTCGGTCGGTCTGCGCATTGAGCTGTCCGTGGCCGACCAGCGTCGAAATCAGCTCGCCCTTGCCGCCGGCGCCGTTGCCGGGCCCACCGCCTCCATCGAGCATCACGGTCGCCAGCAGGAACAGCAGGATGATCGCGTGGACGGCCAGCGAGACCAGCCATGAGACGCTGGTCTTGAAATAGTCCTTGCGAAGCCACGGGTAGACCGAGGACCTGCGGCGCGGACGTCGTGCCCGGTCCTCGCTCTGGTTCGTCACGCGGGCGAATGTACCAGAGCGGGTCCGGAGAGCCAGACGAGCATTTTGAAACGCAGGGTGGCCGCCTGTTGCGACCATGGCCGGAATCGACGTGACGCTGTCCCGGACTGCGGTGCTCGTCGTCGGCCCGAACGATGGACCCGTCGCGGTGCCTCTGACAACCTCCTGCGTCCGGCGGCGATCCGGCCGCCACAGAAATTGCCGGTCCGAAAGAATCGGCTGCAAACGGGAGAGACCACCATGAGCACCGCTGCCAAAGAAACCGACGCGACTTCGAACCAGGTCAGGGAATGCCTCGACTTCTACATCGACGGCAAATGGGTAGCGCCCGCGACGCCGAATCGTTTCGAAGTGCTGAACCCGGCCACCGAGGAAGTCATCGGCCACATCAGTCTCGGCAGCAAGGCCGACGTCGACAAGGCCGTGGCCGCCGCGAAGAAAGCATTCGAGACGTTCTCGCGCACCACGCGCGAGGAGCGGGTCGCGCTGCTCGAGCGCGTCCTCGGATCGTACGCGGCGCATCTCGACGAGCTGGCCGAGACGATCTCCGCAGAAATGGGCGCGCCGATGTGGCTCGCCAAAGCCGCGCAGGCACCGTCGGGCATGGCCCACATCGCCAACACGCTCGAGACCCTCAAGAGCTACGAGTTCGAGACCAGCAAGGGCAAGACCCGCATCGTGCGTGAGCCGGTGGGAGTTTGCGGGCTGATCACGCCGTGGAACTGGCCCGTCAACCAGATCATGTGCAAGGTCGCACCGGCACTCGCCGCCGGCTGCACGATGGTGCTCAAGCCGAGCGAGATCGCCCCGCTCAACGCCATCATCATTGCAAAAATCCTCGACGAGGCCGGAGTGCCGCCGGGCGTGTTCAACCTCGTCAACGGCGACGGTCCGACGGTGGGTACCGCGCTTTCGTCGCATCCCGATATCGACATGATGTCGTTCACCGGCTCGACGCGCGCGGGCATCCAGGTTGCGAAGAACGCGGCCGACACCGTCAAGCGCGTTGCGCAGGAGCTCGGCGGCAAGTCCGCGAACATCGTGCTCGAGGATGCGGATCTGAAGGCGGCCGTGACCAACGGCGTACGCTCGTGCTTCATGAACAGCGGCCAGTCGTGCAATGCGCCGACGCGCATGCTGGTGCCGGCGTCGAAACACGCCGAGGCGGTCGCGATCGCGCGCGAAGCCGCCGCATCCGTGCAGGCTGCCGACCCGACCACTGCTGCTCCGGGAGCGATCGGCCCGGTCGTCAGCCGCCAGCAGTGGACGAAGATCCAGGGCCTGATCAAGGCCGGCATCGACGAAGGCGCAGAGCTCGTCGCCGGGGGACTCGGACTGCCCGAAGGCATCGAGCGCGGCTGCTACGTGCGTCCGACGGTCTTTGCCGGCGTGAAGAACGACATGACGATCGCGCGCGAGGAGGTCTTCGGACCCGTGCTGGCGATCCTTCCGTACAAGGATGAGGAAGAAGCGATCCGCATCGCCAACGATACTGTCTACGGGCTGTCGGGCTACGTGCAGTCGGGAAGCGCCGAGCACGGCTACCAGGTCGCATCGCGGCTTCGCACCGGCAACGTGCACGTCAACGGCGCCGGTCCCGACTTCAACGCACCGTTCGGCGGCTACAAGCAGTCGGGCAACGGCCGTGAATGGGGCGAGTTCGGCTTCGAGGAGTTCCTCGAGGTCAAGGCCGTGATGGGAGCGCCCGCGGCCTAGCTCTCGCAACCGGATGTTTCGCCCGGCGCGGCCCTGCTGCGCCGGGCGTTTTTTTGCCGCAGCTGAAGCCGGGAGGCTGAAGTTTCACTACTGAAGCCGAGAGGCTGAAGCTCCGAAGCCGAGGCGCGAAGCTCCGATGGTCATCGATCTCGTCGACGGAACCTACGAGCTTTTCCGGCAGTTCTACGGGCTGCGCCGATTTACCAAAGACAAGGACCGGCCTTACGGCGGCGTGCTCGGCGTCGTTCGCTCGGTGCTTGCGATGCTCGACGCCGGCGCGACGCACATCGGCGTTGCGACCGACCATGTCATCGAATCGTTCCGCAACGAGCTATGGGCCGAGTACAAGACCGGCGACGGCATCGACCCCGCTCTGCTCGCGCAGTTTCATCCGCTCGAAGATGCGCTCGGCGCCATGGGCATCGCGGTCTGGGCGATGATCGAGCTCGAAGCCGACGATGCGCTCGCATCGGCCGCGCACCTGGCCGCGGCCGACGCGCGAGTCGAGCGCGTCAGCATCTGGACTCCCGACAAGGATCTCGCCCAATGCGTAGAGGGCGACCGCGTCGTGCAGGTCGACAGCAAGACGAAACAGGTGCGCAATGCCGAAGAGGTCGAGAAGAAATTCGGCGTAGCGCCGGCGCTGATCGCCGACTACCTCGCGCTCGTCGGCGATGCCGCCGACGGCTATCCGGGGCTTCCCGGCATCGGCGCCAAAACGGCCGCGCGCCTTCTCCGCAGTTATGGCCCGCTCGAGAAGTTTCCGGCGGAAGTGCTCGGCGCCGGCCGCGAGAACGCGCTGCTTTTCAAGCGGCTCGCGACACTGCGAACCGATGCGCCGCTGTTCTCGAGCGTCGACGAGATCGAATGGCGCGGGCCCGGGCCTTCGTTTGCCGAGTGGGCCGAACGCATCGGCGACAAGCGCCTTCCCGAGCGCTGCGACGAGATCCTCGCCAGAAGAGCCGCGGTCCGATAGAGGCGTCCGTTACGGGCAGCCGCCGACGCCGGGAATGTACTGCTCCCCGGGGTCGCTCGCACAGAAGTACTCGAGCGTTGCCTGCCGCACGAGACGCGCCGGGCCCGGAAGCCCGATCGACGTGTTCTTGCCCGCGCCGCTCGTCGGCGGAACGCAGAACGTCGCACCGGTGACCGGCTCGTTGGGATCGACTTCGCCGGTGGCGACGATCGGATCCGGGAAGCACGCACGGCGCTCGGACAGTGAGCAGGTCCCTGCGTTGAATCCGATCGAGCCCGCGATGCAGTCGACGTTGGTTACGCACGCGACGATTCCACTGCCGTCCGCATCGCGCACGCCATCGCAGAACCTGTCGTCGGGACCGGTCGCGCAGTGTCCGCCGCCGTCGCCGTCGGCGGCGCACTGACCATCCGTGCATCCATTGGGCGAAGGAAAGATTCCGATCCCGGCCGACGAGCACGTCGCCGGATCGCACGTCCCGAAGTCGGCGGCCTGGCAGTCGGCGTTCGTCGTGCACGTCCTCGTGAAATTGCCCGAGCAGCGCGTGTTGCCGAACGTCGTGCAGGTTCCGATGTTCAGATCCTGGCAATCGGCATTGTTGTCGCAGCCGATTTGATTCCAGCCCGAGCAGTTGAGCACTCCCGAGCAATCCCCGTCGGTGTTGCACGCGACGGCGGAACCTCCACTGCACATCAGGCACGGGCAGTTGCCGCCGGACGGAAGACTCGGATTGCACGGCACGACGGCCGCGAGCGACGACGACGCGGTGGTCTCGACGTCGCGGACCGACAGTCCGCTTCCGGTAAAGTTGAGATCCGCGTCGGGGCTGCAGTCGAGGCTGTATCCTCCGCCGCCGCCGGCGCCGCCGGGGCGCGCCGGGAACGAAGCATTGGTGGCTTCGACGTCGCAGCTCTGGCGGTCGTTCGGACCGCCGATGCAGACGCCGCCGCGAACGCCGTCGCGCGCCACCGGATCGAGCTCGCAGAAATCACCCGCCGTGCAGTCGGCGTTGGCAGAGCATTGCGTCTGATGGTTGGCATGGCACGTGCCGCCGCACACCGGGCACGGCGACAGCAGGCTGAGCCCGCTGTAGGCGACCAGCTCGAGGTTCTTGGTGATCTCTGCGGCGCCGGTGTCGACGTTGATCGTGCCGGTCACGTCGCTCGCAAAGCGCGGCAGCAGGCAGAACGGGAACTCGACCGATGCGACCGGCTGCGGCGGCGAGTCGTAGCACTCGCACGTCGACGCGCCGGTGCAGCTTCCGATGCAGTCGTTGTCGCTGCCGCAGGTCTTTCCGTCGCCGTTTCCACAGCGCGGCGTGGCGTCGCACGTCTTGCGTCCGGTCGGGCAGTCGCTGTTGGTCGAACAGACGATCTGCGGATCGAACGCGCAGTGCGCGTTGCACGGCCCGCCGGTGCATTCTGCGTTGTTCGCACAGCTCGAGCCCGGAAACGCACCGCCCGCGCACGCACGGCACTGCGCCGCATCCGGCGACAGAGGGTCACTGCAATGCACGCGGATGTCGTTGCCGCAACGGCAGTTGCCCGCCGCTGCGTCGATTCCGTCGATCGAGCAGACTCCGCACGCTCCGCCGGCAAGCTCGCAGTCGAGGCTCAGGCGCAGCACGGCGCCTTCGTCGAGGTCGATCTCGTGGGCGTTGCCGGTCCAGCCGAGATCGAGCTCGCTCTCGGTGCGGCAGCGTCCGCTCGTGCAGATGCCGGCCGCGCAGTCGGTATTTGCGGTGCAACTGCCCGCGGTGCCGGCGTTCGTCGTCCAGTCGACGGCGCCCGGACACGAGTTGATCTCCGACAGCGTCGTCGTGGTCGTGCTCTCGCATGCCGGGCAATCGAGCGTGACTTCGATTCCCACGGCGGCCTTGAGGCACAGCAGCGCGTCGCTCGAAAGGATCGAGCCGCTGTCGTTGACGTCGCAGATGCAGAGCGCGCAGTCGCGAATGTCGACCGCCGTCTGAAGAATGAACAGGCAGTCCGATGTCTTCGGGCCCGTGGTGTTGACCGGAAGGCTGCAGCCGGCCGCTGCATCGGCGCGCTGCGGCGCAAGTGCAACGGCCATGAAGACCGTCACGAGCGCGCCCGCCACAAGCGCGCCACGTCCAGGAACGATGCGGCGCGCAATGGCTCGGCGAGCGTAAGGGAGAATGCTGCTGGTCGGCGCACTTATCGGCATTGGCGATTAGTAGCGCCACATCCGCGCGCGAAACAATAGGAGACAGGCGAATCCGCCCTCTCCGCATCGCGAAGAGTGCGACTGTGCAACTGATCGAGGGGGAGAACCCACCCCTTGGCGGATGATCTCAGGCGGCCTTTGCGTGCGAGCGCAAAGCAACCGCCGGCCTGGATTCGGCCGATGGCTCGTGCCGGAGCTCGAGGACGCCGTCTTCGAGCTTTCCGAAACGGATCGTCGCGAGGTCGCGCGCGTAGTTCTGGTGCAGACGCCACGGAGCGCGCTTTCCCTGCCTCGGGAACTTGTCCATTGCGCGCACCACGTATCCGGACGTGAAATCGAGCCACGGCAAGGTTTCCTGCTGCGGGTCGTCGATGCGCGGCGTCGCCGCTGCGTAGCCGAACTGGTCCATGTGCCGGAGCAGCCGGCAGACGTACTCGCACGTCAGGTCGCACTTGAGAGTCCACGATGCGTTCGTGTAGCCGAACGCCGACGCCATGTTCGGGACGTCGCTGTACATCATGCCTTTGTACGAAAGCGTCTTGCTGAAATCGACGTCCTTGCCGTCGACCGCCACCGTCATTCCGCCGAGCAGCTCGAGGACGAGGCCGGTGGCCGTGACGACGATGTCGGCTTCGACCTCCTGGCCGCTGGTCAGCCGGATTCCGGTCGGCGTGAACGTGTCGATGTGACCGGTGACGACCGACGCGCGGCCGCTGCGGATCGAATCGAACAGGTCGTTGTCGGGAACCAGGCACAGGCGCTGGTCCCACGGGTTGTAGCTCGGGGTGAAATGGGTCGCGACGTCGTAATCCGGACCCAGGCTCTCGCGGACGCGCGCAATCAGGCCTTCCTTGACGCGCGCCGGGCTGCGGCGCGCCCAGTTGAAGAAGAACAACTGGAGCAGGACGTTCTTCCAGCGCGTGAGCGCATACGCGAGCTCGAGCGGCACGTGCGCGCGAAGCCAGTTGGCAATGGCGTCTTCGCCGGGCCGCGACACGACGTACGTCGGCGATCGCTGCAGCATGGTTACGTGCGCGGCGTCCTTCGCCATCGCCGGTACCAGCGTAACCGCGGTCGCACCGCTGCCGATCACGACGACGCGCTTGCCGGCGTAATCGAGATCGGCGGGCCACTGCTGCGGATGCACGAGCGTGCCGCCGAACGTGTCGAGACCGGGAAAGTCCGGCGTGTAGCCGGCCGAATAGCGGTAGTAGCCGGAGCACATGAACAGGAATCGCGCACGCAGCGTGACCGTGCGGCCTTCGTGCTCGGCCGCGACGCTCCACAGCGACGTTTCACTCGACCATTCGGCGCGCACGACGCGGTGGTGGAAACGGATGTGGCGGTCGATGCCGTTCTCTTCCGCGGTCTCGCGTACGTACTGGAGAATCGAGCTGCCGTCGGCGATCGCCTTCGCGTTCTCCCACGGCTTGAACGCATAGCCGAGCGTGTACATGTCGCTGTCGGAGCGGATGCCCGGATAGCGGAACAGGTCCCACGTTCCGCCGATCGCGCCGCGCGCTTCGAGGATTGCATACGAGTGATCCGGACAGCGGGCCTGCAGATGGTAGGCCGCGCCGATGCCGGAAAGGCCGGCGCCGACAATGAGAACGTCGAGAACCTCGGAGGCATCGGATGGTGTCAGCGAGTGCATGGACGCGGTGGGCCGGGCCATCGGGGACCTCCAGGTCGGCTCGCGAGCCGGAGAGCTGCGCGCGCGGGATTGGAACGCTTGCGCCAGCGTGCCATCCCATTTACATAGCGTGATTATGTATATGCGTGCCCGCGGCGTGTCAACGACTTTTCTGCCCGCAGCGGCGGAGCTCGGGTAACGTGCCGAGACGCAGCGCTGCCGACGCTGCCCGCACCCGCCTCGACATCCTGCGGGTGGCACGAAAGCTGTTCTCCGAACAGGGGTACGCCGCCACCACCACATCCGAGATCGCGGAGGCCGCGGGCGTCACGGTCGGTGCGCTGTTTCACCACTTCGACGGCAAGCTCGGGCTTTTCCGCAGTGTGTTCGAAAGCCTCGAGGTCGAGATGGACTCGTACGTGCGCGAAACTGCCGGCCCTCCGACCGGCGGGCTCGAAACGTTTCTCACAGGCTTCCGCGCATACCTGGAATTCGCAAAACGCCGCGATTTTCACCGCATCGTAATGCTCGAAGGCCCGGTCGTGCTCGGCGAAGCCGAGTGGCACGCGATCGACGTTCGCCAGGGCGCCACCACGCTGATGGAAGGTCTGCAGCTTCTCGTCGCGGAGGGAATCATCGAAGACCGCCCGCTGCGCCCCCTCGCCCTGCTTCTGCTCGGCGCGATGAGCGAAGCGGGATTCACGGTCGCGCGCGGAGGGTCGCGCAAGGATCTCGATGCGCTCGTCGACGCCATGCGCTATCTGCTCACGTCGCATCTGAAGAAAAACAATCGACCAGTGGGCCCAGCCACACGTGTTCGACGCACACGCTAGGATTCGATTGACAGGCTGCGCCCGGGTCTATACATAGCCGCACTATGTAAATGCCCGCGTACGTTGCGGGCTGGGTGCGGAAAGGTCCCGCACAACGTCCAGAGGAAGATTGCCATGAAACAGCGCGGCGTCGTCTCCCGTCCCATCGAACCCCTGACCGCACTGCGTGCGATCCGCACACTGCTCGCGAATCCCGAGGAAACCGCGCTCGTGTTCCGCATCATCCGCGCGCTTTCCGGGCAGAGCTTCGAGCGCCTGTACCAGCGCATCCTCGCCGACCCGACCGGTTCGGTCATTCTGAACGAGCGCCGCAACATTCTCCCGGTCCTGCAGGATCGCGATCGCCTGCGCGATCTCGCGCCAGGAACTCTCGGCCGCGAGTACGCACGCTTCTGCGACACCGAAGGCCTCACCGCCGACGGCCTGGTCGAAGCCAGCGTCGAGGAGGAAGACGATTCCGTGTTCCTCGACGAGCGCGCGAGGGTCCTCAGCATGCGGCTGCGCGACACGCACGACCTCTGGCACGTCGTGACCGGCTATCAGCGTGATCTTTTCGGCGAAGGCGCGCTGCTCGCGTTCTCTTACGCGCAGACCGGAAACCCGGGCATCGCGTTCATCGTGGTGATGGCGGCGATCCGCCGCTGGCGCGAAGGCCATTCCGACGCCGTGCGCCTGAGCTGGCAGGCATGGCGCCGCGGGCGCCGTGCCGCGTCGTTCGTCGCCGCCGACTGGGAAGCGATGCTCGCGCTTCCGCTCGCGGAGGTCCGCCGGCGTCTGTGCATCGACGAGCCGAAGGAATACACGCCGCTGTTTTCGGCCGCCGCAGCCGCGGCGCGCTGAAAACGTCGCATCGCTGAAACGTCGGCGGCGCATCGCTGACCCGTCCACGTCGGAGCGCGTCAGCGGCGAATGAAAAGCGTGCGCTTCCCGCGCAGCCCCTTGAGCTCGTGCTCCCCATGAATATCGAACTGTAGGCCGGAGCCTTCGAGCAGATCGTGCGTGGTCGCCGAGATCAGCACTTCTCCGGCGCCTGCCATCGACGCGACCCTGGCCGCCGTGTGCACCGCAACGCCGCGTGCCTGGCCGCCGACGATCTCGACTTCGCCGGTGTGAATCCCGATGCGAAGCTCGAGCCCGAGCTCGCGAACCGCGCTGTCCATGGACGCCGCCGCGCGCACGGCGCGAGCCGGCCCGTCGAACAGCGCAAGGAACCCGTCGCCGAGCGTGGCCATCTCGCGACCTCGAAACTGGTCGATGGCGGCCCGCACCGTGATGTTGTGCTTTTCCAGCAGCTCGGCCCACGCACGGTCTCCCAGGCGCTCGAGGATCGACGTGGAGTCGACGATGTCGCTGAACAGGATGGTCGCGAGCGTGCGTTCGCCGAGCTCTTCCGGTGACGCGCCGTAGGTCCGCCCGCTCGTGAATTCGATCGAGTCCCACGGCTCGCTGCCTTCCACCCACGCATCGTGCCCGGGCGGAATCTCGTAGGCATCGCCCGGCCCGATGACCATCTCGGTTCCGTCGTCCTGGAGCACGTGAAGCGAGCCGGAGATCGTGTAGCCGAGATGCCGATGCTGGCACGAGCGGGTTCCGGTGATCGGGCCCACGTCCGTCGACCAGCGCCAGCCGGGCTGGAACAGGAACCGGCAGACGGCAACCTCGCCAAGCTGGACGACGTCGACCTTGCCGTTGGGAAACGTGCGCTCCTGATCGGGCTGGCTGAAACCTTTGCGTTGCAGGAACGGCATCGGGCCGGAATCATCCGACAGTACGCACCTGCGTGCAAGATGACGGCCGACGGCTGCGTGCGCGTCGGCGACAGGAAAACCGCGACTGCCTTGCCGTCATCCGGGCAGTCCACTACGTTCGGCGCCGCACCCTGCTCATCGGCCGGAAGTCACTGGAGGACACCATGCGTGCATCGATCTGGATGTTGTTGGCAACCATGCTCCTGGTCACCGTGAACGTGGCCCCGGCGCTCGCGTCCGACAAGGAAGACGCAATGGTGCCGGTGCGCCGCTTCATCGACAGCATGAACAAGAACGACGCGAGGGGCGCGACGGCGGCGTACGCGCCGCAAGCCAGCATCACCGACGAGTTCCCGCCTTACCACTGGATCGGCAATTCCGCGTTCGCCGACTGGGTCCGCGATTTCGAAATCGACGCGACCAAGAACGAGGTCACGAATCCGCGGGTCACGCTGCAGAATCCGCGCCACGTCGACGTCGTCGGCGATCGCGCGTACATCGTCGTTCCCGCTGCGCTCTCCTTCAAGCAGCACGGCAAGCCGAAGACCGAGAAGGGCGCGGTGATGACGTTCGCGCTGCAGAAGTATCCTGACGGGTGGCTGATCGCCGGCTGGACCTGGACCAAGCACTGACTGCGGCACGACGCCCGCACCGCGTTCGATCTCAATCCGTTCTGCTCGCCTCCCCCGTTGCAGGCACGCAACGTATTCTCGCCGCGCCGCGTACGAGGCGCTACTTCTGATTCAGACCCGGATTCGCACTCTTGCGGATTTCCGTAACGCGAAACGCCGGTGCACCCCGCCACTGCGTGATCACGCGGCGCAGACGCCACTCGTGAACGACTTCACGACCATTAGGCTGCCCCCTTTGCGCCGCAGTTCCTGCGCTTTTACTCCTCGGCATGCGCCGACACGGCATGGCGCCGGGCGAATGCACGCCGGGCGGACGTTCGCGGCAGTCGTGCGGTATTGACGGACGGTGACTTGCGCGCAAGCGTCATGACATCCGGTGTTCCGCGCTTCGCGCAAGGAGACTACCCCTATGTTTGCCAGATCACTGATGCTTCTGCTCTCTGCGATCCTGTTCTGGCCCGTGGCACCGGCCGCGGCGGCCTGGAACAACTGCGGCAACGGCGTCGTGAACCGCGACGAGGAGTGTGACGACGCAAACACCTCCTCCGCCGACGGCTGTACGACGATCTGCCATATCTCCGAAGGCTGGACGTGCACGGGAAGCCCGTCGGTCTGTACCCACACCGGGCTTGAGTGCGGCAACGGCGTCGTCGACAGCGGCGAAGAATGCGACGACGCCAACATGGACTCCGGCGACGGGTGCCAGAGCGACTGTACGGTCCAATCGGGATGGGAGTGCACCGGCACCGCACCGTCGGTGTGCGCTCCGACCGAGACGGAGATCAATTGTGGCAACGGCATCGTCGACAGCGGCGAGGACTGCGACGGCGGCGCGTGCTGCATCGACTGTACGTTCGCGACCAGCACGACGACGTGCCGCGCGTCGGCAGGCGCGTGCGACATCGCCGAGGTCTGCAGCGGCTCGAGCAGCTCGTGTCCTTCGGACGCCCACAGCACGAACATGTGTCGCGCGTCGACGGGTGCCTGCGATCCGGCCGAGTTCTGCAGCAGCGCGTCGACCGGTTGCCCCGCCGACAGCGTCCGGCCGAGCACGTTCGTCTGTCGCGCATCGGCAGGAAGCTGCGACGTTGCCGAGAGATGCGACGGTTCCACGGCCGCGTGTCCTGTGGACACCGTCAGCCCGAGCACCACGGTCTGCCGCCCGGCGGTTTCGACGTCGTGCGACGTGGCCGAAACCTGCAACGGCGCTTCGGGTGCCTGCCCGGCCGACGTACTGCTCGGATGCCCGGACACGGACGGAACCGATTGCGTGCACCCGGCCTGCGACGTCTCCGGCCAGTGCACGACGCGCGACGATTGCCAGGAGATCTGCCGGCCGTCGAATTTCTGGGCGCGTCGCTCGAGCGTCGCGAACGACGGCGACAGCCTGATCCAGACCATTCTCGACCAGGCCGGATCGCTGTCGGTGTGCGGCCAGACGATCGACTCGGCAACCGGCACCGGCGACCTCGATTCCGCGCTGGAAGCGCTGTGCGTCCAGACGCGAGGCGTAGACCAGCGTGACCTGTTCAAACAGCTCGTGACGACCGCGTTCAACTGCGAGATCAGCGAGGGCGGAACCTGCGACCAGATCCTCAGCCGATTCGCCGACGTCTCGTTCACCGCCTGCAGCGCGCTCTGCGCCGGGACTCCCGTTCCGGGCGGTCCGACCGTCGACGAATGCATCGACCAGCTCTCCTGTTTCAACAGCGGCGGGCAGGTGGTCGACGGCCAATGCGCGTTCGGAACGTGCGAGGATGACCCGACGCAGTTCTGCGGCGGTGACTTCGGTTCGTGCTCGGGCACGGGAAGCGGCGACGACGGAGATGACGACGACGGCGGCGCGGATCTGCGTGCCGGCGCCGCCGGCGGACTCGCGCTCGGCCACGGAAAACATCACGCGAACGGTCTCAACGGAAACAACGGAAGCAACGGCGAGAACGGCGGCGGCGGCGATGAGGGTGACGTCGACGACGGCTGCGAGCCGTTCGAAGGCAATTGTGCCGATGCACGGCTGTGTACGACGACGAATTCGGATGCGGACGTCCAGATCTGTCCGCACCGAACGCGGCCGTCCAATCACCTCTGCCAGCAGGCCAGAAAGAATACCTGCACGATCGACAGCTGCGACTAGCTGCGCTCGAGCGGTCGGGCCGCTCGAACGGATCCGGCGGAGCCCCTCGTGGGCTCCGCCGGATGTCGATTTTCCTGCCCTCCCCTCCCGCCATCGTCACCGTCCGGATTCGTTGCCCGAGCAGTCGAGCCGCGTGCATCGACGCAAAGCTTACGCAACACTCGCGGGCCCAGAAGGAGACCTGCGATGCAACCTCGACAAGTCCTGTCCGTCGACGAAATCGATCTTTCCGCAATCCCTTTCTGGGAGCGTCCGCTCGAAGAACGCGAAGGCGCGTTCAAGACGCTTCGTGACGAGCGGCCGGTGGCGTTCTGCCGGGAGCCCGACGTACCGGGTCTCATCACGGGGCCCGGCTACTGGTCGCTGACGCGCCATGCCGACATCCTGCACGTCAGTCACAATCCCGAAGTGTTCTCGTCGGCGCACGGCGGCGTCAACATCATCGATCAGCCGCCCGACTTCGGAGAGTTCTTCGGCTCGATGATCGTGATGGACGATCCTCGCCATGCGCGCCTGCGGCGCATCGTCTCGCGCGGATTCACACCGGGAATGCTCCGCAAGGTCGAGGCCAACGTGGAGCGCGCCGCGGAGAAAATCATCGACGACGTCATCGAGCGCGGCACCTGCGACTTCGTCACCGATATCGCTGCGGCGCTCCCGCTCAAGATTATCTGCGACATGATGGGCATCGCCGAGTCCGACTACCGGTTCGTGTTCGATCGCACCAACATCATCCTCGGCGCCGGCGATCCCGAATACGTCTCCGATCCGCTGTCGGTCATCCCTGCGCTGCTTCAGGCGGGCCAGGATCTTTCGATGCTTGCGCAGGATCTGGCACGCATCCGGCGCGACAATCCGACCGACGACCTCACGTCGGCCATGGTTCACGCGGAAGTGGACGGCGAGCGGCTCACCGATGCCGAGGTCGGTTCGTTCTTCGTGCTGCTGGTCGCGGCCGGAAACGAAACCACGCGCAATGCGATCAGCCACGGCATGAAGGCACTGTCGGATTATCCCGAACAGAAGCGGCTGTGGATGGCCGATTTCGACCGCATTGCCCCGCTGGCCGTCGAAGAGATCGTGCGCTGGGCATCGCCGGTCATTCATTTCCGCCGCACGGCCATGCGCGACACGGAGATCTCCGGCCAGAAGATCGCCGAAGGCGAGAAGGTCGTCATGTGGTACAACTCGGCCAATCGCGACGAGAGCGTGTTTCCGGACCCGTACGAATTCCGCGTTACGCGGTCGCCGAACGAGCACGTCGGATTCGGCGGGCCCGGGCCGCACTTCTGCATGGGTGCGCATCTCGCCCGCCGCGAAATCACGGTGATGTTCCGCCAGTTGTTCCGCCGCGTACCGGATCTCGAAATCAGCGCGCCGCCGTCGCGGCTGCTGTCGTTCTTCATCCACGGCATCAAGCGCATGCCGTGCGAGTTCACGCCGGGCGGGGCCGAAGCCGCCTGAGCAATCCGGCAAGGCACGGCTTCGGGTAAACCCGTGCCTCGGCCATGGATCTCCCGGCCGTTGCGGATGGCGGCAAAGTGACCCGGAGCACGTCCGATGCGCACCCGGAGGCTTCGCGCACCGAGGCCGGTCGCGGCCCGATGATTCCAGGACATTGCAGAGTCGTCTCGCGCAGATAGCTTCGTTCGACTCCACCGGATGAATGCGGAAAATCCCGCGCGTCGAAAAAGGGGGCTCCCGGATGAAGCGCGGTAAAACTGGACGGAGGGCGGCAGCAGCCATCTGCGCGATTGCTGCATGCGCTGCCGCCGGCTGCACCGCGCTCGGACCGGCTGGCCGCGGAGGCTGGACGCCGGAGCGACGCGCCAGCGAGCTCGAACAGGCCAGCGCGATCACGGCCGGTCCATCGCCGGCGCCGCTCGCCCGGTCGCTTCCGGAAACACCGTTCGTCCCCTCGGCTCCGGCCGCTCCTCGGAAGCTCGATCTCGACGCGGCGCTCGCGCTCGCCCATCGCCACAACCGCAGCATCGGCATCTCGGATGCGAGCGTCGACATCGCGGCCGGCAACGTCGCCGTTGCGCGGGCTGCGCTGCTGCCGACCGCGAGCGTGCACGGATCGTACAACTGGTTCAGCGACGAGCAGTCGAATACCGTCGACTTTGGCGGGCAGACCAACTCCATCGTGATTCGCGAGCAGGATTTCGCATCGGTCAACGCGGCGGCACGCCTTGCCATCGACCTGAGCGGCGAGCTCCGCCACGGCCTCTACTCGGCGCAGGCCTCCTTCCGCGCCGAGCGGGCGCGCGCGTGGGCCACGCGGCTCCAGGAAGAAAGCTCGGTGGCCGCAGCTTACTTCGGGCTGCTCGAAGCCGAGCGGCTCCGCGACGTCGAGCTCCAGACCGTTGCGCTCCACGAGCGCCAGTTCGCGGACGCATCGAACCGCTTCGAACAGGGGCGGCTCACGCGCAACGGCGTGCTCGTCGTCCAGGTCGCGCTCATCGATGCCAGACAGCTCGTAGTACGGCTCGACAACTCGGTGGCCGCGGCACGGCGCTCCCTGAACAGCGTCACGGGGCTCGAGATCGGCGCGCCGACCGCAGTCGTCGACGTGTCGCGCCCGCCCGGTCTTCCTCCGCTCGACGAAGCCGTCGCCGCGGTGACCAGGCACAATCCCCTCGTCACGTCGATGCTCGAAGAGGTGCAGTCCGCCGACGAACGGCTTACGGCCGCGCGGCGCGCGCGCTTCCCGCGCTTCCAGGCTTCCGGCGGGTATGACGCGACGACGCAGGATACGATCACGCCGAACAACTACGGATCGTTAGGAATCGGCGTGGACGTGGACCTGTACAGTTTCGCACGCGAAGGCGACATCGCGCGGCTCGAAGCCACGGTGACGCGCAGCCGCCTTCTGCTCGACCGTACTCGCCGCGATGTCGAAACCATGGTGCGTGATGCACACGACCGCGTGCGCGAGCGCGTGCAGGCCATCGACGCCGCCACGGCCGCCGTCAGCCAGGCCGAAGAGAATCTTCGCATCCGTCAGGTCCAGTTCGACGAAGGCCGCGCCACCAGCGAAGATCTTCTCGATGCGGCCCAGCTCCTCACGCGCCAGCGCGCAGCGCTCGCATCCGCAATCTACGAATCCCACGTCAGCCGCGCCCAGCTCCAGCAGCTGATGGGTGAGCCGCTGACCAGCGAATATCTGACCAGTGAGCCGCCTGCCGGCGAACATCCGATCAGTGAGCCGCTTGCCGGCGAACATTCGATCAGTCAGCCGCTTGCCGGCGAACATCCGATGCATGAGCCGCTTGCCGGCGAACATCCGATCAGTCAGCCGCCTGCCGCCCACCGTCCCGCGACTGCAAAGGGAGAAGCCCGATGAAGCGTCTGTTGTCCCTCGTCGCGGTCGCCGCGCTCATCGTGATCGGGTTCGTGGTCTTCCATCACAGCGGTGAACACGACGGGCGCTACACCGGTTTCGTCGAGGGCGAAGAACGCCTGCTGCGAAGCGAGGTCAGCGGACGCGTGCTCGACGTGAACTTCCGCGAAGGCGACCCCGTGCCGGCATCGGCCGTCGTTGCCCGCATCGACGATGCCGATATCGCCGCGCGCGCGCAGTCGGCCAGGCAGCAGGTCGACGTGCTGTCGCGCCAGATCGAGCAGGCGGTCATCGAAGCCGATCTTCGCGAGGCGAGCTGGAAACAGGACCTTCGTACGCGCGAGAGCGAAGCCGAGCAGGCGCGCGCGGACGTCGAGCTTGCCGCGCGCACCGCCCAGCGTGAGGAAGGCCTCGCCAGAAGCGGCGCGACGACGAAGCAAATGCTCGACGACACCCGCAACCGCCTGTCGACTGCGAAGACCTCAGCCGAGCGCGCCGCCAACGTCCTCGAACGAACCCGCGCCGAAGAGGCGACGATTGCCGCCGCCCGTGCACACGTCGAAGTGCTGCGCGGCCAGAAGGCGCTGGCCGCGAGCCAGCTCGCGGAGCTCGAGGTCACGCACGCGAAGTTCCAGATCCGCTCGCCGAATGTCCCAACCATCGCGCAGACGCAGCTGCTGTGGCCGGGCGAGCTTGCGCAGCCGGGTACGCCGGTGTTTTCGGTTCTCGATCCGCGCGACAAGTATGTGCAGATCTACGTCCCGGTCCCGGACCTGGACCGCGTCAAGGTCGGAACGAAAATGGACATCGAGCTCGATTCGAACCCGGGCAAACGCTGGCCGGGCGAAGTCACGTTCATTGCCGAGCGCGCCAATTTCACGCCCGAGAAGATCGAGACGCGCAGCGATCGCGTGGGCCAGGTCTATCGGGTCAAGGTCCGCATCCTCGAAGGCGTCGAGAACTTCACCGTCGGCAGCGAGAGCGACGTCTACATTTCCACGGAGGCGCCGCGGTGAGATCCGCCCACGTCTGCATCTCCAGCGAGGCGCAGCGGTGACATCCGCCGACGCGCCGTCGATTCGCTTTCGCGGCCTGCGCAAGCGTTTCGGTACGCGCGAGGCGCTCGGCGGCATCGACCTCGACGTGCGCGGAGCACAGATGGTCGGGGTCGTCGGCCCGGACGGCGCAGGCAAGACCACGCTGCTCCGCGTGCTCGCGGGCCTGCTGGAGATCGAAGCCGACGAGGCCACCGTGCTCGGCTTCGACCTGCGCGAGGACGTGCGCGACTACAAACGCCACATCGGTTACGTGCCGCAGAGCTTCAGCCTGTATCGCGACCTCAGCATCGACGAGAACCTGTCGTTCACCGCGCGGCTGCACCGCATACCGGCGGACGAGTTCGAGCGCAGGCGCCGCGAGCTGCTCGAGCGCACGTCCCTCACACCGTTCTCCTCGCGCCTTGCCGGCGCGCTATCGGGCGGAATGAAGCAGAAGCTCGCCGTCGCCAACGCGCTGCTGCCGCAGCCGGACCTGCTCGTGCTCGACGAGCCGACCGCCGGAGTCGACGTCGTCGCGCGGCGCGAGATCTTCGACATCCTGAAAGAGCTCGAACGCAGCGTGCTCGTGGTCGTCTCGACGAGCTATCTCGAAGAGGCTGCGCTCTGCGACCGGCTCATCTATCTCCGCCTCGGCCAGGTGGTCGCGCAGGGCAGCCCGCACGAGCTCGAAGCCGCCACCGGCACCGATCCGTATCGCGCGTGGACCGAATACGGCGATGCCGTTCGCGCTGCGGCCGCGAACCTGGCGTGGGTCGACAGCGCGCGCGACTGCGGGCGCTTCGTTCGCATCGAGGTGCTGCGCGACCGCTCGCCGGCGCCCGAGCTCGTCTGCCGCGAGCTGCTCGCGCTGCGGCCGAACGGCGCGGCCGTGCCGGCTTCGGCGAAGCGGCTGGTCGCGCTGGCCGAACGCGCACCGGCCGATCTCGAGTCGACGCTGCTCGCGCTCGCCCGGCGCGCAGGTGTCCGATGAGCGCGACCGCTGCCAGCGGGCCGGCGCCCGCATCGGCGCGCAGTATCGCCGCCGGCAAAACCGGCGTCGCCGGCCCGATCGACAACAACGGCGACATCGTGATCGAAACTCTGGGCCTCACGCGCAAGTTCGGCGACTTCACGGCGGTCGACGACATCGCGATCCGCGTCGAGCGAGGAACCATCTTCGCGTTCCTCGGCGCCAACGGTTCCGGAAAGACGACGACGATCCCCATGCTGATCGGACTTCTCACGCCGACTTCCGGCAGCATCACCGTTGCAGGCGTCGACGTAATCGCGCGGCCTCGCCGTGTGCGCGAAGCGATCGGCTACATGGGCCAGAAAGTCAGCCTGTACCGCGGGCTGTCGCTGCACGAGAACGTGCAGTTCTACGGCGGGCTGCACGGCATCACCGGCAAGGACCTCGAACAGAAATGGGGCGCGCTGCGCGAGCGCTTCGCGCTCGGCGAAGAGGAGAAGCACCTGACCGACGACCTTCCGGGCGGAATCCGGCAGCGCGCCGGTCTTGCGCTCGCGATGCTGCATTCGCCGGCGGTGCTGTTTCTCGACGAGCCGACGGCCGGCGTCGACGTCGGCAGCCGCACGCTGTTCTGGGAGCTCATCCGCGAGCAGCGGCGCGCCGGCGTGACGATCTTCGTGACGACGCACTTCCTCGACGAAGTCGACTACTGCGACCGGATCTCGTTCATCGACGCCGGACGCATCGTCGTGAACTCGACGCCCGAAGGCCTGCGCGAGCGCTGGTCGGAGGGGTACGGGGCATTCTGTCCGGTCGCCGCGGATCGCACCGAGGCAGCGGCCCGCGAGCTCGAAGCCGCCGGCTGGCAGACAACCACGGCCGACGGAGGCCTTCGGCTTCACGCGCAGGTCGCGACGACCGCGATGCTCGAGGCGATCACGCGCGCGGCTGCGCCCGGCGACGCGCACCGGATCCAGGTCGTGCAGCCGTCGATGTCCGAAGTCTTCCGGCGGCTGATCGAGCACGGCGCGTCCGTCAAGCAGAACGGAGCGACGAACGGCGTGCAGGCGGGCCCGCTTCCAGCGCGGGGGAGCCTGCAGTGAAGTCCGCCTTCAGCATCACGAGGCTGAAGACCCGCGGGCGCCGGCTGCGCACGCTGATGCTTCGCGAAGTGCGTGCGACGCTGCGCGATCCGTTCACGATGTTCGTGATGATCACGGTGCCGCTCGGCTCCCTGCTCGCGTTCGGGTTCATCGTCTCGACCGAAGTGCATTTCATCCGCCTCGGCATCCTCGACAGCGCGAACAGTGCGCTCACCCGCCGCATCGTCGGCGACCTGACCGCGAAGGATACGTTCGACGCGACGATCTTCCGCACGCGCGACGAGATCGACGACGCGATGACCGGCGGTCACATCGGCGCCGCCGTCATCATCCCGGCCGACTTCGAGCGCGCGCGCCTGCGCCGCGCGGACGGCGGCGAACCCGCCGAGATCCAGGTCTTCTACGACGGCGCCGAGCCGGTGCTGGCGGGCAACGCCGAGGCTTCGCTGCGCGGCATTCTCGAGTCCGCTCTTGCCGACGCCGGGCCCGACGTGCACTCGACGATCCAGCCGACTCCGCTCCGGACGAGCGGCGTGCACGCTACGGTGCGCGCCGTCTACAACCCGACGCTCGATGGCCGTCCGTACATGGTCGCCGGCACGTTCGGCTTCGTGCTGACGTTCCTGACGACGCTGATCACGGCCATCTCGATCGTCAACGAGCGCCTGACCGGCACCTACGAGCAGCTGCAGCTCACGCCGGCGACGCCGCTCGAGATCCTTCTCGGCAAGATGGTACCGCTCGGCGCGGTGTTCTCGTTCGACCTGGTGCTGATGATGGTCGTCGCCGGCTTCTTCCTCGGGACGTGGCCGCAGGGAAACCCGGTGCTGTTCTGGGCGATCGCGTCGTTCTACGTCGCCACGTCGCTGTCGCTCGGCCTGATCTTTTCGGCCACGTCGGCAACCGCCGCCGAGGCTGTGCAGAAGACGGTGCTGTCGAGCATCCCGCTGATCCAGCTGAGCGGATTCATCTATCCGGTTCGGAGCATGCCGGCGCCGGTGCGTGTGCTCGCCGAGCTGATCCCGGCGACGCACTTCATCGAGGTCAGCCGCGCGATCTATCTTCGCGGCGAAGGCTTCGTCGAGCTGTGGCCGCAGCTCGCGATCATCTTCGCGATGGGCGTTGCGCTGATGGCGTGGGCGCTGCGGACGCTGGAGGCGCGGTCGTGAACGAGCGCGTCATTTCATTCTGCCGCAACGTACTGGCGGTCGCCTACAAGGAAAGCATGCTGCTGCGCCGCAGCCCGCTGCTAATCGGCGCCGTGGTCGCACAACCGCTGATCTTCCTGTGGCTGTTCGGGTTCGTGCTTTCGAGCAAGCCGGCCAACGTTCCGTGGGCAGTGCTCGACCAGAGCCACAGCGAGCTGTCGCGGCGCATCGTCTCGGAGATCCAGGCGAGCGGATACTTCCTGCCGAGGCGCGACGTCGAAAGTTACGACGAAGGCATCGCCGGGCTGCGCACCGGAGACGTGCTCGCGCTCGTGGTGCTCCCGGTGGACCTTTCGCGCGACGCGACGCGCGGAGCGCCGGAAGTGCAGGTGCTCGTCGACGGCGCCGACCCGATCAGCGCGGCGCGCGTCGGCGGGTACATCCGCGCGATTGCTGCAGCCGTCGAAACGACACCCGCATCGGCAGCGGGGCGGTTGCCGGCCGCCGGTATGCGGGGGCCCGGTCCGGCCGTCGAGCTTCGCCAGAGATTCTGGTTCAACCCGACGCTGGCCGACAAGGATTTCCTGCTCGTCAGCCTGGCCGGCATGCTGCTGACCAACTTCTGCCTGTCGATCGCGAGCATGGGGCTCGTGGCCGAGCGCGAGGAAGGAACGTACGAGCAGACGCTCGCGCTGCCGGTTTCGGTGGTCGAGCTGGTGCTCGGGAAACTCGTCCCTGACGTCGTGCTCTGTTACGTGCTGCTGTTCATCTCGATCGTCGGGCCCGGTCTCGGATTCGGGCTCTGGCCGGCCGGCAGCATCCCGGCGCTCATGGTGCTGACGCTGCCGTTCGTGCTGGCAACGCTCGCCGTGGGCGTCTTCATCTCGACGATGGCCAGGACGGTGGCGCAGGGTGTGTTCATCTCGGTCTTCGCGATCATGCCGTCGTTCGTGCTGTCGGGAGTGATGATGCCGTACGAGCTGATGCCCACGGTGCCGCGCTGGATCGGAGCCATGGCCCCGCTGCGCTGGTACCAGATCGGACTGCGCCGCATCTACGCGCGCGGCGGCGGGCTCGACGACGTCGTCGTTCCGATGCTGGCCGTCACGCTGAGCTTCGCCGTGCTGCTCGCGATGATCCGCATCCGAACCAAGCCGCGGCTGGACTGACCCGCACTTGCCTCCACCGCACGCCGGCCGAAAAATCGCTTTCCCGATGATCCCGAGTCCCCCGTACCTGCTGCTGTGGTTCACGCTCGTGATGTGCGTGCCGCTGCCGTTCTTCCTCGTCGAGATCGGGCAGCAGCCGCTCGCCGGGCTCCTGCAGATTTTCGGCGTGACCTTGACGCTGATCGCCACCGAGGGAAGCTCGGGCGCCGTGACGATCGCAGCGTGGATGCTCGGCGTACAGCTTCTGCTCGGCGCCGCCCTGCTGACACTCGCGACGTCCGTCATCATGCGCATGCTGCGCCGCGGCCTCGGCGAAAATGCGACCCTTGGTACGTATGCACTGGTCGCGGTGATCGTGGCCGTCGCCGTCACGCAGCCGATCTATCGCACGCCGTTTCGCGCAGCCGGCCTGCACGCGACACTGGGCCAGGTCTTCGAGTGAGTCGCAGCGCGAGGCGCGCGACATGGCCGGCGCTCGCGCTGGCGGCGGCTTCGTTTGCCGTCGCGCCGGCGGCGTATGCACGCGACGCCGTCCCGAAGATGCATCCGGTCGTGCCTGTCGTGCCGGCCGCCCCCGCCGTGCCTGTCGTGCCCGCCACGCCGATTCCGCCGCATCGCTGCGCGTCATACACAGCGACGAAGCGGCCGCTGTTCGGCGATCTTCACGTGCATACCGGGCTGTCGTTCGACGCCAACTCGCTCGGCACCCGCAACATGCCGATCGACGCGTATCATTTTGCGCAGGGCGAAGAGATCGGCCTGCAGCCGTACAGCGTCGACGGCAAGCCCGGGCGTCACGTACGCCTCGAGCGGCCGCTCGACTTCGCCGCGGTCACCGACCACTCCGAGCTGCTCGGCGAGCTCTACATGTGCAAGACGCCGACCGCGCCCGGCTACAGCTCGTTCGTCTGCACGATGCAGCGGCGCTGGCCGCTGCTCGCGTACATCTTCGTGAGCAGCCGCATGCTGAACAGCGATACCCCCGTACGCTACAGCTTCTGTGGAGCGGGCGGCAAGAACTGCCTCAAGGCCGCCGAAGGTCCGTGGAAAGTGATCCGCGACGCCGCCGAGGAAGCCTACGACCGCACCGACGCGTGCTCCTTCACGTCGTTCGTTGCGTACGAGTGGAGCGGCGGGCCGGGCGGCAACATGACCCATCGCAACGTGATCTTCGCCGACGAGAAAGCGCCGGACCTGCCGGTGAGCTTCATCGAGGAAGGCACCGGCGAAGGCCTGTGGAAACATCTCGAGAGCGATTGCGCGAAAAGCGGCTGCCGGTTCCTGACGATCCCGCACAACACCAACCTCAGCAACGGCTCGCTGTTCGCCACCGAGACCAAAAGCGTGGAGGACGCACGGCGCAGGCGCGAGTTCGAGCCGCTGCTCGAGATCATCCAGCACAAGGGCGACTCGGAGTGCCGCGGCGGCTCGCCGGACGAGTACTGCAACTTCGAAAAGCTCCCGTTCAGCCGCATGCAGGAGCAGCCGTTCACGTTCCAGTGGAAGCAGCCCGGACCGCTCAGCTTCGCGCGGGAAATTCTCGCCGAAGGTCTCGCGCGCGAGCAGAAGCTCGGCCTCAATCCGTTCCGTCTCGGCATGATCGGCGCCACCGACACGCATCTTGCGGCCGCAGGCGACGTTGCCGAGAAGGATTACCCCGGTCATGGAGCCGGCGTCGGTACGGCGGGCACGGAGGCGCCGAGTGTTCCCGACTCGCTGTGGTTCAATCCCGGAGGTCTGGCCGGCGTGTGGGCCGAGGAGAACTCGCGCGAATCGATCTGGGCTGCGCTCCAGCGCCGCGAGGTCTTCGCGACCACCGGCCCGAGGATCCTCGTGCGCTTCTTCGGAGGTTTCTCGTATCCGTCGAATCTGTGCGACAGCGAGCACTACGCCGAAGACGGCTACGCCGGCGGCGTGCCGATGGGTGGAGAGCTCGCCGCGCCGGCCGACAAGGAAGCCCGTCCGGTCTTTTCGATCTCGGCGCTTCAGGACGCGGGAACGGCGAAAAGCCCGGGCACGCCGCTCGACATCGTGCAGATCGTCAAGATCTGGCTCGAAGGCGGCACGGTCCACCAGAAGATCTTCGACGTCGCACGCAGCAGCGAAGGCGACGACCTCGACCCGCTGATCTGCAACGCACCGAAGAGCGGCAGCTCGAGCCTCTGCGCAACGTGGACCGACAAGGACTACGATGCCAAGCTCTCGACCATCTACTACGCACGCGTGATCGAGAAGCCGAGCTGCCGCTGGACCGGATTCCTGTGCGCGAATGTCCATGCCGACTGCCGGCAGGGCGCGTCGATCCCGGGCGGCTTCGAGTTCTGCTGCGACCGCAACATTGCCAAGGTCACGCGCGAGCGCGCCGTCACGTCGCCGATCTGGATTCCGGCCGCGCGCGAAGGCTGAGCTGGCCGGCGCCGTCGTGTGCGCCGGAGGCTTTGGTCGCGCCGGTCGCCGTGCTATCCGGCGCTGTGCCGAGCCAGCTCTTCGCCCGCAAATCCGTCGAGCTTTTGCATTCCGAGCTTGCCGGGGCCGAACGCCTGCACCGCGTCCTCGGTCCGTGGGCGCTTACCGCCATGGGTATCGGCGCGATCATCGGCGCCGGCATCTTCGTGCTGACCGGACTGGCCGCGCACGACTACGCCGGCCCGTCGCTGATGCTTTCGTTCGTGCTCGCCGCCACCGGGTGCGCCCTCGCCGGCCTGTGCTACGCCGAGTTCGCATCGATGATCCCCGTCGCAGGCAGCGCGTACACATACGCGTACGCGACGCTCGGCGAGCTGTTCGCGTGGATCATCGGCTGGGACCTCGTGCTCGAGTATGCGATCGCATCGTGCGCCGTCGCGCACGGCTGGTCTCACTATTTCCAGGCCCTCCTCGCGCTCTACGGCGTGCATCTGCCGGCATGGCTCGCCACCGATCCGTTCTCGGCGTCGGCGGAGGTCCTTGCCGCCGCGCCGCATTTTGCCGGCATGCCGATCGCGTTCGATGCATCGGCGCTGTCGATCGCGCTGCTGCTCACCGTCGTGCTCGTCGTCGGCATCCGCGAGAGCGCCGGTCTCAACGTCCTCATCGTCGTTCTCAAGCTCGCCGTCGTGCTGTTCGTGATTGTCATGGGCATTCCGCACGTCGATCCGGCCAACTGGAAGCCGTTCTTCCCGTTCGGGCTGGCCGGAACGTTCTCGGGCGCGTCCTACGTGTTCTTCGCGTACATCGGCTTCGACTCGATCAGCACGCACGCCGAAGAGGCGAAAAATCCTGCGCGGGACGTCCCGATCGCGATCCTCTCGTCGCTCGGGCTGTGCACGGTCCTGTACATTGCGGTCGCAGCGGTGCTGACCGGGATGGTCCACTACAGCGACATCAACATCGATGCACCGATCGTCGCCGCGTTCTCGGAGAAGGGGCTCGCGTTCGCGAGCGTCGTGATCTCGATCGGCGCCGTTGCCGGAATCACCAGCGTGCTGCTCGTAATGATGCTCAGCCAGGCGCGCGTGCTGCTGGCCATGGCGCGCGACGGGCTGATTCCGTTCTCGCTGTTCGGCGCCGTGCATCCGCGCTTCCGGACGCCGCACCGCTCGACGATCCTGACCGGCATTCTGGTCGGAACCATTGCCGCGCTCGTCCCGCTGCGCATCATCGCCGAGCTCGTGAACATCGGAACGCTGTTCGCGTTCGTCATCGTCTGCATCGCGGTGCTGCTGATGCGGCGCACGCGCCCGGACGTCACGCGGCCGTTCCGCACGCCGCTGGTTCCGTTCGTGCCGATTGCAGGGATCATCGCGAACATCGTGCTGATGCTGTCGCTCGGCTGGCACAACTGGCTGCGACTTTTCGTCTGGATGGCGATCGGGCTCGTGATCTACGCGCTGTACGGATACCGGCACAGCAAGCTGGCGCACGGTCGGGACTGAGGGGCGCCGCGAGTACTGTCGACGCGTGCCCAGCGCGACGCCGTCGCATCGCTGTCACATCATTACGGGGATCGCATAATCGGGCCGTTTTCACGCGTTTTCTTCTTGTCTTCTCGAGCGCATTTCGCTAAATTTTCGCCGTGCTTCGGGCTGCGAAAAACGCGTATGCTTCGGCATCCCGGGTCGGCTCATTCGGCGCGCGGCCTCCTGGATGCCATCTTCCGGAGCACAGCGCGCGCTCTGCATATCTCTCATCCTATGCCCACAGACACTCCGTCGTCGCGGAGGACGCGGCCCCCTATGCGGCCGACATCGAGAAGCGCGCCAGAGAACTGGATCGCAAGCTTGTCGAGCTCGCACGCGGCGACAGCGTGGCCCGGCGCGTGCTGGGTCTCCTCGTCGATCGCTTCATCGGTCTTCGCGGATACGAACGTCTCGGATTTGCGCGCATCGGCGACTACGGCGCGGAACGGCTCGGATGGTCCGGGCGCCAGCTGCAGGACATTGCGCGCGTCTCACGATTGCTGACGAGCCTGCCGGCAATCGAACGGGCATTTCTTTCCCGCCAGATGGGATGGACGAAGGTGCGCCTGCTGGTATCGCTCGCTTCACCATCCGATGAGGAGAGATGGCTGGCGATCAGCGACACGATGCACGTGCGTCAGCTCGCGGCAGTCACCAGCAGCGCCCGCAGTGCAGCAAGAGAACAACGGCCGATCGACAGCGTTCAAGACGCACCTGGCAGTACGAACGAAGACGATTCATCGAACGAAGACGACGCGGATGTGCTGCTGCGAATCGAATGCACGCGACGCGCGCGCCTCCTGTGGAACGAGACGCGGCGCTGTGCAGCACGGACGGCAGGCCGCGCGCTCGCTCCATGGCAGGTTGCCGAGCTCGTCGCTGCGGAGGCCAGCGCTGCATCCGCACCATTCGCGGAAGTGTGGCGGGAGGAACCGTGGAAAAGCCTCGGAGCGGCTTCATCCGCTGACCACCCGGCATCGACGACGGAGGGGATTTCCACGAGCCATCGGCAACGGAACCGGCAATCCGGCGGCGCCGCGAACGCTCGAAACACAAGCGGTTCGACCAGCCGCGCGCGTTCGACAACCGCTGGCGCGATCCCCGACGAAAGCGTCTTCGAGCGCGAACTCGATGGCCTCGCCGGGATGGATGCGTTCGCGCTCGACGCCGCGATGCGACGCGTCCGCAGCACGATGCAGAAAAGCCACGCAGAGCTTGGCCGCGCGCTCGGTCTGCTCATCGAGCTTCGTCTGTACGTCCCGCTTGGTTACAGCTCAGCCGCCGAATACGAGCGCGAGCGCCTCGGCATCTCCGAACGTACAGCTCGCGAGCTGACCCGCGTGGCAGCGGCTGCGGAAGCGAGGTCGCCAGTGCTTGGCGAAGCGTACGCGCACGGGCAGCTTAGTCGGCTTCAGGTCGCGGTGCTGATCTCCGTCGCACGGCCATGGAACGCGGCCGCGTGGATTGCCCGAGCACAGGAAGTGACCCTTCGCCGCCTCGACGACGAGGTCGCATGGGCGCTGAGACGTGCCGACCTTTCGCCGCAACATTCCGCGATGATGCCTCCTTCCTCAGGTCGGGATCTCGGGCCTGGCGGCGATGACCGGCAAATGTGTGCGCGCGACGGGGAGGCAAAAGGCAATGCGGAGGAGAGGTCGGGCGTCCGAACGGACGATCGCGACCAGCAGTGGGGCATCCTGGGCCGCATTCACGTCACTTTCGCGGCACCGCTGTCGGTCAGCATCATGTTTCGAGAGGTCATGCAGGGCTTCGCCAGTCCCCTCGAGCCCCGTTCGACTGCATTCGAACGCATGCTCGAGCACGTTCTCGAACAGTGGACCAGCCAGCCGCGCCATCGCGACCCGGTCTTCGCGCGAGACGGCTACCGGTGCACGGCGCCGGCATGCAACTCATTCTCGAACCTGCACGACCATCACATCATCCCGCGCTCCGCCGGTGGATCGAATGATCTGTCGAACCGGACGACGCTGTGCGCATGGCATCATCTCCGCGCCATCCACGGAGGCCTGGCGAACGCCAGGGGGGAGGCGCCGGATGCGATCATCTGGGAACTGGGCCTGCGCGAGTCGCAGCCGCCGCTGATGCGGCTTTGCGGAGACCGCTACATGGAGGCTGGAATCGATTGATCTCGATCGCCGCGGCGGGAAACCGCACCCTTACTCCCGGTCCGTACAAACGGAGCGTTTACGCCGCTTCCGCCAAAGCGCGCGTTTACGCCCGCGCCGCCAGCGCACAGATCTCGTCGATGATCCGCGGCCACACCGCGCGCGGAAAGTCGTGGCCCATGCCGTCGATCTCGACGAGCTTCGCACCCGGAATGCTTTCGGCAGTATCGACCCCGCCCTCGAACGGAACCAGCGGATCCTTGTTGCCGTGAATCACGAGCGTCGGCACGCGCACGCTCGCCAGACGTTCCTTGCGATTGCCCGACGCGAGGATCGCAACGAGCTGCCGCGCGACGCCTTCCGGATGAAATCCGCGATCGAACGAGCGGCCGGCAATGTCGCGGACCATCGCCTCGTCGAACGCGAAGCCCGGGCTTCCGATCGTCCGGAAAACCGAGACCGCACGCTCGATGTTCTCTTCGCGGCCCGTCACCGGCGGCGACAACAGGACGGCCATCGCTTCCGGCGTCGCCGGCGGCAGCGCAGGATTGCCGGTCGTCGACATGATCGACGTCAGCGTGCGGACCTTGGCCGGATGCTCGATCGCGAGCGTCTGCGCGATCATGCCTCCCATCGATGCGCCGACGATGTGCGCGCTTCTGATGCCGAGCCCGTCAAGAAGCGCGGCAGTGTCGGCCGCCATGTCGCTGAGCGTGTACGGCGCGTCGGCTTTCTGCCCCGACATCGACGCGATCAGCGCTGCGCCCACGTCGGGCACGCCGCCCTCGGTGATCCACGTCGATTTGCCGATGTCGCGGTTGTCGAAACGCGTCACCGAGAAACCGCGATCGGCGATCGCCGAGCAGAAGTCGTCCTCCCACAGGATCATCTGCGCCGCGAGGCCCATGATCAGCAGCAGCGGCGGATTGCCGCTCGCTCCGAACGTCTCGTACTCGATCTCGATTCCATTGGCAGCGATTCGCGGCATGGCGTTCTCCTTCAGAAGCTCACAAAATCCGGCATAAGCTCACAAAATCAGAAGGTCATCGGGAGCGGAAGATAGTTGCGGTAGACGCGGTCGCGATGCGAGATGAGCTCCGGTGCGATCGCATCGGCGACGACGGGGCCCACGTTGGTATACCAGCCGCGCAGCGCATCGGGCAGCGGACAGAGCTCGCCTTCGAGCGGCAGGATCATCCCCGAGAACGCGGCCCAGTAGAGATCGGCCGCCGACAGCGATGCGCCGAACAGAAACTCATGCCCGGCATCGCGCTGACGCCGGAGTCTTGCTGCAATCATGCCGAGAATCGACGCAACCCTCTGCGGCGCCGCGTCGGCGGCCGCCTTCGACCAGCCGTAACGCCGCGCCAGCACGTCGCCGATCGGATGACTCTTTCCGCTGCCGACGAGCGCGTCGATGAGCATCAGCCGGCGCGACCAGCCGAATCCCTGCTCGCCGCAGATTTCGTGACAGAGGCCGAACATCGCAGCGCGCTCTTCGGCGTCGGCGGGGATCAGGCGCGGCTCAGGCGAAAGACGTTCGGCAAGCAGCAGGATCTCGGCCCATCCCGACCTCGGACTTTCGTTTTCGTAGACGGCCACCGGCGCATTCGCGCAACCGGTCCACTCGACCAGCTCCTGGTTCGGCATGCCGGCAAATTGTGCGACCGGCGCATACGCCAGGCCCTTTACGTGGAGAATGTATTTGGCTGATTCGCCCCACGGCCCCGGCACGCCTGCGGTCAGGACGAGACGCAGGCCGCCGCGGGATCTCGCATCGGCGACGGGCAGATACTCCATACGAAGGCCCGATTATCATCGCGCGCCGCGGGCGCCAATGGACGCCGCCGAACGCTCCCGGCGGCGATCGGTTGCAGATCGTCGTTCGCGCCCACCCTCTGGTGGAAATTTTCGACCCTTCGTATACGAGCCGCGCCGGAGGTCCTGCATGAAAACATTCACTCGTCTTTCACTGGCATCCGTTGTGCTGCTCGCCGGCTGCGCAACGACGAACGTCACGTCGAGTCCGTCCGACATGGGCGGAGCCAGACTGGCCAAGCCCGACCGCATTCTCGTCTACAGTTTCGCCGCATCCGCGAGCGACCTGCCTCCCGAGGAGCGCGCCGAATTCGTCGGCGATCCCATGACTCCTCCTCCTCCCGCTCAGCTCGCGGCCGGTCGCCAGCTCGGAGCCAAGGTTGCCGAACGGCTCGTCGAAGAGATCAACGACATGGGCATGAAGGCCGAGGTCGCCGACCGCTCGACGCCGGTGCATGTCGGAGACATCGTCATCCACGGCCACTTCGAATCGATCGACGAAGGCAGCGCGGCCAAGCGCGTGGTCATCGGGTTCGGTTCCGGCAAGGCCGAGCTGAAGACCGTCGTTACCGGATACGTGGCGACGCACGACGGTCTTCGCCGCGTCGGCGGCGGGACGGTCGACTCCGGCGGCGGCAAAGGTCCGGGGCTTTTCGTTCCGGTGATCGTCACCGCAGCCACGGCCAATCCGATCGGCCTGATCGTCGGTGCTGCGGCGAAGATCGAAGGCCAGGCGAGCGGACGCACGACGATCGACGGCGCAGCCAAGCGCACGGCGGATGCAATCGCCGAACGAATGAAGACCCGCTTCGAACAGGAAGACTGGATCTGATGCCTGCTCGTCGGGAGCGGCAAGGCGATTGCCGCTCCCGACGACGCTCCCTCTACGCGTCGCGCGACAGCGCGCGTCAGCCCTTTCCGCCCATGAAACCGAACAGCGTGCCCGCCACGCGGCGGATCTGGATTTCCTCGGATCCTTCGGTGATGCGGTAGCGGCGGTGATGCCGGTAGATGTGCTCGAACGGTTTGTGCCGCGTGTATCCGATGCCGCCGTGCGTCTGGATGGCCTGGTCGGCCGCCTCGCAGACCAGGCGGTTCGCGCGGTAGTTGGCCATCGAGACCATGTGGCTCACGTCCATGTGATGGCCGCGGTCGAGATGCCACGCGGTCTTGTAGACCAGCCCGCGCACCATCTCGCACTCGGTATGCAGCTCGGCCAGCGGCCACTGGATGGCCTGGTTGACGGCGAGCGGCTTGCCCCACGTCTTGCGCTCGCGCGCATACTTCACGGACTCGTCGATGCAGAACTGCGCCGCGCCGACTCCGGATGCGGCCTGGCGGATGCGGTTCTCGTGCACGAAGTGCTGCGCGAGCTCGAGCCCTTCGCCTTCGGCATGGAGGATCGCCGATGCCGGCACGCGCACATCGCGGAATGACACGTCGGGATGATCCGACGGCATGTTGAACGTCCACCACATGAACTCGACCTTGACGCCCGGAAGATCGGTCGGCACGAGGAAGCACGTGATCCCGCGCGCATCGCCCGGCTTTCCCGACGAGCGTGCAAACACGAGGTCGTGGGTCGCGTGGTGCATGCCGGTGTTGAACCGCTTGGTGCCGCTCAGAATCCAGTCGTCGCCGTCGCGGCGCGCCGTGGTCTCGAGCCACGTCGCATCCGAGCCGTGGTTCGGCTCGGTCAGCCCGAACGCAACGCGCTTCTTTCCGGTGATCATGTCTTCGAGGAACTCGGCTTTCTGCGCGACGGTGCCGAACGCGTCGATCATGTGCACGACGGGGAAGTTGCCGACGATCGAGCTCTCGTTCTGAAGATCGTTGTGCAGCCCGAGGCCTTTGGCCGCCAGATGCTCGCGAATGACCGCCATTGCGAGATTGCTTCCGCCCTGGCCTCCGAGATGCGCAGGCAGCGCAAAACGAAGGTGTCCGGCAGCGTCGGCGCGGCGCCGCATCTCGCCGAGCAGCGCTTCCCACTCGGCGCGAGGCTGGCCGTCGTTGTCCCAGTCGGTTCGCGCGTGCTCGCGGCGATGGTCGAAGTACTGGATGTTCTCGCGCTCGAGCGGCTTGATCTCGCGTTCGATGAATTCGTCGAGCTCGCCAAGCTTCGCGCGGATGTCCGAAGGAATCTCGAAGTCCATGGAGACTGGTACAATTTCCGCACGCAGGTTGGAAGAGCCGCGAGCTACTCCGCCACCGCCCATCCCCACGGATCGATCGCGAACACCTGCCCCTTCATCGCAACGCCGTCCCGCCGCCGCTCCCGGTTCGCGAGCGCACACTCCCGCATCATCGCGAATGCGCGGCGGTCATCTCCGAGCTCGGGCGGCCTGTATCCTCTGGAGGTCGCGGTCACGCGCTCGTTGCCGCCCGCGTCGAGTAGCCCGAGATGCTCCGCGAAGAGGTCCGCACGCAAGTCCGTTGCCACCGCGCGGTCCCAAACGGTGACGTTCATCTCGGTATCGTCGTAGAACGACCGGAACATCGCGTTGGCCGATCCGATCGTCGCCCACTCGTCGTCGATGACGGCGACCTTCGAGTGCACGTAGACGTCCGCGTGGACCCCGCCAGTGCGGTTCGCCGCGAGCGCAGCCATCAGGAAATTGTCGTAGCGCGCCAGGCCGTCGAGCATTGCAAAGACCGGCGCGACCTTCGGATGCCGCCGCACGCGCGCGATCTCGGGCATCGCCGTGGCCGGAACGACGGCGATGACCTCGACGCCGCGCGCGAGCGCCTGGTCGAGCGCCGAGAAAAGATACGGGCACAGCACGATCTGGTTCTCGATGTAGATCGTGCGCTCGGCGGCATCGATGGCCACGAGGTACTGTTCGGCAATGCTCGATTCGCCGCCGGCAATCGCGAACGCCGATGCGCCGGGCGACGCGGTCTCGCACCGGTACGCACCGGCCCGGATCGTCCGTGCGACCTGCACGGAGCTGCTACCGGCTTGCGGCGAAACCGTCGCGGGAAACGCGAGCGCATCGGCGCGGCTCGCCGACGGAAACGCGCCGAACTCGTCCGCGCGTTCGCTCGCCTCGTTCCAGCGCTGCACGAAGTTGTGATGCACGTCGGTCGCCGACGGGCCTCGCAGCTCGACGTAGACGTCGTGGATCGATCCGGCTCCCTGCTCTTGTCCATCGCGAATCGTCGGTGGATGCCCCGGCGAGACGATCGAGTCGCGATCGAGGTTGATGCCGCCGACGAACGCGACTTCGTGGTCGGTCCCGGCATCGACGAGCCAGCTCTTCTGGTGATGGCAGTAGCCGCGCAGCCTGTCCCAGCGGGCGACGACGTGCGGCGCGAGCCGTTCGAGCAGCTCGAAGCTCGGCCGCCCGGCCGGGAAGTGCGAGCTTCCGGTCAGAAGCTCTTCGATCTCGGGCTCGCTCCAGAACAGCACGCGCACGTCGACGCCGCGTGCCGCCGCGCGCTCGATCACGTCGAAGAACGATCCGTGCGCATCCGGAAACACCAGGTCATGGTCGAGAAACGCAACCGTGATCCAGACGCTGTGACGCGCGGACTCGACGGCCGACAGAATCGTCCGGAAGGCCGGAATGCCGTCGATGAGCGGACGGACGAAGTTTCCGCGCCGCAGCGGGTACGATGAAGAGCTTGCCGGTCGAATGCGCATCGGGCACCGACGCTAGCACGGGAAGTGAAGCCGGAGCATCATTGCCGCGGAAAAAAACTTTCGCCGGCGAAGACTCTGCCGCAAGGAATCGAGACATGAAGAATTCACGCCCACCCCGGTCTTCGTTGACGGCAGTGCTGACACTGACGATCGTCCTGGTCGCCGCTGGCGCGCGAGGCCAGAGTTTCGATCCGTCGCACGCGCGGCTCGTCGACCTGACGCATCCGTTCAACATCAACTCGATCTACTGGCCGACGACTCCGTCCGGATTCGGCTATGCGCCGATTGCCAACGGAAAGACCGAAGGCGGCTGGTACTACGCGGCGGGAGCTTTCCAGGCGCCCGAGCACGGCGGCACGCATATGGACGCGCCGCTCCATTTCAAGGAGAACGGCACGACCGCCGACCAGGTGCCGCTGGAGCGGCTCGTCGCGCCGGTGCTCGTCATCGACTGCACGTCGCAATCGTCGTCGGACGCCGACTACGAGATGTCGATGAGCGACGTCGTTTCGTTCGAGGTTCGCAACGGCCCGATCCCGAAGGGCTCGATCGTGCTAATGCGCACCGGCTGGAGCAGCAAATACGGCGAGAAGCGCGACTACCTCGGCGACGACACGCCCGGCGAAGCCTCCAACCTTCATTTCCCCGGATTCGGAGAAGAGGTCATGCACGTGCTCGCCGAGCAGCGCGGCGTGGCCGCGGTCGGTCTCGACACCGCGTCACTCGATCCCGGCAAATCGACCACGTTCATGGCGCACCGCATCGCCGCCGCCGCCGGCGTCCCCGGCTTCGAGAACCTGACCAACCTCGACAAGCTTCCAGCCAAAGGCGCCTGGCTGCTCGCGCTCCCGATGAAGATCGAAGGCGGAAGCGGCGGCCCCCTCCGCGCCGTCGCCATGATCCCAGAAGGGAAATAAAAAAGGGGACAGGTACATTTAAAATTCGTCAGCAGAATCGCGGCAGGCTGATCGCGAGCGGCGGCCGGCCAATGCGCTACGCCGCGAGCGCATCCATTTCGCCGCCGTCGTCCTCGAGCGCTCTGCGCAGCTGCCGCGACGTCTGCGTCGAGCCGTCCGGGCTCCAGCCCGGAGGCGCGAACATGTAGCCGAGCGCGTCGCGAACGCTCGCCGCACGGCGCACGTCGGCCGCAATCGCCGCGAACTCGTGAAACGCGATGCGCAGCGGACGGAACGTACGGATGTTCTTCGTAAGCCCGTAGACCACCGGCGCACGCTCCGGCTCGAACGTTCCGAACAGCTTGTCCCAGACGATGAACATCCCGCCGTGGTTGCGATCGAGATACTCGACGTTGGTGCCGTGGTGCACGCGGTGATGCGACGCGGTGTTGAAGACCGCCTCGAGCGGACCGATTGTCGAAACGAGCTCGGTGTGGATCCAGTACTGATAGAGCGTGTTGATGGCTTCGAGCGCCAGAATCATCATCGGGTCGAGTCCCGCCAGCGCGAGCGGCCAGTAGAACGGCAGCCCGGTAAACGGCGTTGTCCACGACTGCCGCAGCGCGGTCGAAAGATTGTAGTGCTCGCTCGAATGATGATTGACGTGCGCCGCCCACAGCAGGCGCACGTCATGCGACATGCGGTGGAACCAGTAGTACGCAAAATCGACCGCAACCAGCCCGATCGCCCAGCTCTGCCACGCATGCGGATCGAGGTGCCAGCGCGCGAACCCGGCAAACCACGTCAATATCGCGAGCTGGACGCCCTTCATGACGAGGTTGATCAGCACGTTGGTGATTCCCATCGTCAGGCTCGCACGCGTATCGCGCGCTTCGTAGCCCTTGAGCTCGGGATGATGCCGCAGGCGCGCGGCTTCGCCGATCATCGTCGCGATGAAGATGGGCACGGCAAAGACGGTAAGATCGACCACGTTCTACCCTCCTCCGGTCAATCGCCGGCGCGGCCGCGCTTGCGACGCGCCCTCGGGGCCGCATTCGCGACGGCACGCACGCGCGGCGGCGGCGTGCTCGCCACGCCGGCGGCATCCGTCGCGAGCGTTTCGATGAGCTTTGCGAGCGCCGGCTCGCCCGGATCCTCTCCGTAGAACCCGCGCGACAGCGCCATGCCGACCATCGCATGCAGCAGCAGGTCGAGCGTGAGACGGAACCGCTCGTCGCCGGCTGCCTCCGGAAAGTACCGGCCGGCAAGCGCGATCACGTTCTCGCGGTGGCGCGCGGCAACCGGAACGATGCTCGCGCGCAGCTCGGCATCGGTGCGCGCAGCGGCATAAAGATCGAGTACCGCAAAATGGCGCGGGTCGAGGCAGATGGCCTGCAGCAGCCGGACGGCCTTCGCGGCGCTGCGGTCCTTCTCGGCGAGCGCCGCGAACCCGCGCTGGTACTCTTCGGTAAGAAGCCCGAACACGTGCTCGATGGTCGCCGCCATGAGCGACGCCCGCGTCGGATAGTGATGAAGCTGCGCGCCGCGCGAGACGCCGGCGCGGTCGGCGACGATCGTGGTGCTGAACCCCTGATAGCCGTTTTCGATCAGGCACTCGACGGCCGCGTCGAGCAGCGCCCGCTGCGTCGCATGGCTGCGTTCTTCCTGGGTCCGGCGAGCCGGAGCGGCGGCAGTGGCCATGGGTCCGCACCCTAGCGGGTCAGAAACAAACAGTCAAGCCTGCTTGTTTCTGCGGCTCGCGGCGGCTTCGCGGCTGCCTCCAGCGCCCGGTTGAAGTCCAGCACCCCAGCCCATGACATCTCCGTAATGGACCGCTCGCCGCGAGCCGATGATGCGCTCCCCATGACACCGATGGCATGGACACGCCGCTGCGTTGCCTCGTACGAACGCATCGGAGGTTCCTACCGATGCATCGAACAATCTGCCCATTCGTTTCTTCGTGTGCCGTGCTCGCCGCATTCGCGGTGCTCGCCGCGCCCGTCTCCGGCGCACGCGCCGAAGAAGCGCCGCCCGTGCTCGTACACGACGTCGGCGCGTATGCACTGTTCGGCCGCAGCGCGGTCGTTCTGAACGGCGCCGCATCGATGCCGGTCCACACGAGCATCGGCTCGGAAACATCGGTCGAGCTTTCGCTGCAGACGATTGCAACGGGCGAGAACAGTTATGTCGCCGCGCCGCTGGTCATCGGGCGCGATGCCTCCGAGGTCCATGCGGTCTTTACCGACCTGCTCGACACGTCGCCGGGCGTCGTCGTCTTTCATGCATCCGTGCCGCTCGGTGGCCGGATCGTCGACGAGTCGAACTGGCCGCACGCCCCCGAGATCACCTGCGGCGGCGCCAGCATCGTCGTCGACTCGTCGACGTCGCCGCTCACGCTTGCGCCCGGGCGCTACGACACGATCACCGTGCAGCAGGACCAGACGCTCACGCTCGTCGCCGGCGGCCGCTACGAGCTGTGCAGCATGAAGCTGCGGAGCGGCGCAACCGTCGAGGCGCATGCCGGCACGTTCGTGCTGCTGCGCGATTACCTGACCGCCGACGGCCGCACGCGCATCACTGGCGACGGCGCGTGCGGCGCCAGGTGGATCGCGGCGGCAAAGAAGCTGTCGCCCGCGCCGGGCGGATCCGGGTTCGAGTTCATTCACCGCAGCGGTGCGGCGAACCGCTCGCTCATCGAGGGACAGTTCTTCACGAACGGCCGCATCTGGCTCGGGCAGAACGTGGATTACGTCGGCCGGCTGTGGGGCGAGCGCATCGACGGGTTCGGATCGAACGAGCTTCCGCGCACCGTTGCGGACTGCCGCTCTGCGCAGTGCGGCGACGGCAACCTCGACGCCGGCGAATCGTGCGACGACGGAAACAATCTCGACGGCGACTGCTGCTCGGCGTTCTGCGAAGTTCTTCCGCCCGGCGCCGCGTGCGACGACGGACTTTTCTGCACGACCGGCGACGTGTGCAGCGCGGACGCCCGCTGCATCGGCAGCGGCAGCCCCTGCGACGCGCCCGACGGCGATGCGAACTGCTCGGAGCAATGCAACGAAGATACCGACCGCTGCGACGCGCCCGACCCGGACGGATCGCCGTGCGACGACGGCGTCTATTGCAACGGTGCCGACCTTTGCGCGAGTGGCGGCTGCATCTCGCACTCCGGCAGTCCGTGCGCAGGACTCGACGGCGATACCAACTGCCGCGAAGGCTGCGTGGAGTCCACGCACCGCTGCGACGGATACGATCCGCCCGGCGCACCGTGCAGCGACGGGCGCTTCTGCACCGTCGGCGAGTCGTGCGACGGCCTCGGGACATGCACCGGCGGGACTTCACCGTGTCCGGAAGCCGACGGCGACGCGGACTGCGCCGAATCGTGCGACGAGCTCGCCGATGCGTGCGATGCCAGCGATGCCGAGGCTTCGCCGTGCAACGACGGCCTGTTCTGCACCGCGACCGACCAGTGCGACGGCCGCGGACATTGCCAGAGCTGGGGCGACCCGTGCGCGAACGCTGCCGGCGACGGCGACTCCGACTGCTCCGAAGCGTGCGACGAGGGCACGGATGCGTGCTCGGCGCCCGATCGCGACGGCGAGCCGTGCAGCGACGGCCTCGCCTGTACCGTCGGCGAGCGCTGCCTGTCGGGAGTGTGCGCGCCAGGCGGCCTGACCAGCTGCGACGATTCCAATCCGTGTACCGACGAATTCTGCGCTCCGGACGGCAGCTGTCTTCGCGACTACAACGCGATCGCGTGCGACGACGGCAATGCGTGCACCACCGGCGACCGCTGCCAGAGCGGAAGCTGCACCGGCACCGCATTCGTCGACTGCCGCGACGACGACCTGTGCTCGACGGACGTCTGCGATCCGGCCGACGGCATCTGCCATCATTCATACGCGCCGTCGGATGCGTGCCACGTCTCCGGAAAAAGCCGCACCAGCATCGAGCTCGGCTACCTCGGCACGGGCGGTGAGGTTGCCGGGCGGCTCACGACGTCGTGGCGCGGAAATCCAGGCGAAGACTCCACCGCTCGTGAAGAGCTCGGCGACCCGAGTCTCGGCGATTCGTTCGCGGTCTGTTTTTACGACGAGACGAGCGGCGTCGCGGAGCTCGCCTATCGTCTCGATTTCAACGACGACGCGATCGAAGGCGGATCATGGCGCCGCAAAGGCGGCTTCTTCGATCTTCTCTATCGGCTCAAGGCGGCCGACGGCACGTCGCAGGGCGTCTCCGCGCTGCGGCTCGGCGTCGACCGCGACGGCGTGCCGAAGATGAAGCTCGTGGCCGGAGCCAACGCCGGCTGCTCGGACGACTGCCGCGCCAAGTTCGCGCCTCCGCCGAGACGTCCCGACGGACGGCTGTTCGCAATGGAGCCGGGTATGACCGTGCAGTGGACGGCATCGACCGGCGCGTGCTGGAGCTCGCGCTACGAGAGCGCCGCCGTCAACACGCCCGATGCGTTCCAGGCGCGTGCGAGGTGATCCGTGCGGCGTTGACGGCATGCGGCAGTCAGCGAGTCCGCGCAGCGGCGACGGATGTGCGTACCGGGACGGGCGTGTGGCCAGGTGACGCGAACTCAGCTTACGCGCGCGACCGCGACGTCAGCGTCACCGCCGCCAGCGCCACTACGCTGACGACGATGCCCACGCCGGCCAGCGGCGTCACGGTCTCGCCACCGAACGCCACGCCGACCACGACGGCGACGACCGGATTGACGTACACGAAGCTGGTCGCGAGCGCCGGACGCACGTTGCGGATCAGGAACGTGAACGCGGAAAAACCGACCAGCGATCCGGCGACGACCAGATACAGCCACGCGAGCATCGCGTCGCGTGTGAGCAATGAAGCGATGATGCGCTCACCGCCGAGCAGACCGCCGATGGTCATCACGAGACCGCCCGACAGCAGCTCCATACCGACCACGATCGAACCCTGCGGCAGCACCAGCCGGCGCGTGAGCACCGCGCCGACCGCCCAGGACATCGTCGCGACGAACAGCGCAAACGCACCCGCGGGGCTCGCGCGAAGCTGACCGTCGAGGTTGAGAAGGACGACGCCGGCGACTCCGAGCGCGATGGCGGCGGCTTCGGCCCGCGTCGGCCGCTCGCCGAGAAACGCGAGCATCAGCACGAGCCAGATCGATCCGCTCGCAGCAATCGACGCGGCAAGCCCGGACGACACCCACTGCTCCGCGTACGTGACGAGGCCGTTGGCGCCCGCGACCATCAGCACGCCGAGGCCGGCCGCGTTGCGCAGCGCCTCGCCCGACACGCTGCTGTGCCCGCGAAGGCGGCCCCACACCAGCAGGAGCGTCCCGGCAACGATGCCGCGAAGCCCCGCAAGCAGAAACGGAGGAAGCCCGGTAAGCGCAATGCGGATCGCGAGGTAGGTCGAGCCCCACGCCAGATATACGGACGAGAGCGCGGTGATGAGCACGGCCGGCGAGTACGACGGCAGCGCGGGCGGACCACCCGCACTGTCGCGGGCGCGACCGCGGTGAACTGCTGTCCTCGCGCGGGACGTCATTCGCCGGCCCGGTCCGATGCATCGGCCGATCCTGCGCGATCTCCATCTGCGAAGCTGGAGCGGACTCCATCGCTGGAGCCATCGATGCGAATTCTCACGCGTGACTTGCCGAAATCTTTCATGCAGACTGACGGAACTTTCGCACGTCGCCGCCTTCCTATTCGATCGGGTTCGATAGTGGGCGGCCCGCCTCCACGGGAGACCACCGCGTGATGCATCGGAAATCGCTGATCCTGACGGCCACAGTTGCCGCCTCGTCGTTCCTCACCCTTTCGGCGGCGCTCTCGCTCGCCGAAGAGCCAAAGCCGGGCGAGGTCATCGGCAAGAGCAACGTCCACAAGTACGTCGACGTCATGTCGCCGGGCGTAAAGGCCGCGGTCGAGAACGGCAGCGAGCTCAACATCGTACCGTACCAGAAGATCCCGATTCCGAAGGCTTACATCGACGCGACCGAAAAGTACTCCGGTCAGGCCACGCTCGACGAGAAGAACGATCTCAAGAACTGGGTGGCCGGCCGGCCGTTTCCCAAAGTCGATCCGAACGATCCGAAAGCGGCCGTCAAGATCATGTGGAACTTCAGCCGCACGTCGTATTTCAACGACGATCTCGGCGTGCATCTGCCGGACGCCGACACCGGGGGATTCTTCAAGAATGCCGAGGGCAAGCAGGTCTATCAGGTCGAGCGCCACTTCATCGTCGACTGGAGCAGGAACCTTCGCTACTTCGGCCGCCTCCACAACGACCCGCGGCCGACGATTCCCGACAACCCCGACCAGGTCTTCAACAAGCAGGGCTTCTTCCCGCTGATCGAGCCGTTCGACCTGAAGGGCGTAGGCTCGGTGAGCTTCCGCTACATCGACCCGACGCGCCAGGACGACACGTGGCTCTACACGCCGACGATTCGCCGCGTGCGCCGGCTTTCGAGCGCGCAGCGCTCCGACGCGCTTTTCGGTCAGGACATCGACCTCGACAGCTTCGGCGGCTACGCCGGCCAGATTCCGTGGTTCGACTGGAAGCTCATCGGCCAGAAGCCGATGCTCGCATCGCTGCACGGCAAGAACCTTCCGCCCAAGATCTGCCCCGGCGACGGCGGCGTCACGTACTGCGAAGACTGGGAGATGCGCCCCAAGATGTGGATCGTCGAAGGACGCGCGCGTCTTCACGGCTACGCGTACTCCAAGCGCATGATCTACGTCGACGACGAAGCGTCGATGATTCCGTACTCGGACTTGTACGACAACAACGACGAGCTCTGGAAGGTCGTCATCATCAACATCCGCAGCTCGACGCAGCCGAACCCGAAGGTCGACTTCAAGTACGCCGAGGAACACATGTTCGTGTACGGCTTTACGGTGCTCGACCTTCAGCTCGGACACGGCACGCGCGCGGCGATCCCGGGCATGGCGTTCCCCGAAGAACCGGGCTGGTACATCGACCGCGGCCTGCAGGCGCCCGAAGCGGCGTCGATCGACTGGTACAGCATTCCGTCGCTGATCGCCGCGGGACGCTGATCGCCCGCGTTCGCGTTCTCGTCCGCAGCCAACCCGCGAGCTGAGTTGTCTCAACTCGGTCGCGGGCCGGCGTTCTCACCTCGACGTTCGCGCGACTGCCGATCGTGGAAGCGGAGCCTCTAGCGCCCGCGTCCGCCGCCGCCGCCGCCGCCGCGCGAATTACCGTTGCCGCGGGATCCGCCGCCGTCGCGAGATCCGCCACCACCGCCGTCGCGCGATCCACCACCACCACCGCCGCCGCGCGAGCCGCCGCCGGAATTCTGATTGCCGCCGCGTCCCGACGCGCTTCCCGAGCGGCCCGCGTCGCCTCTGGATCCCCCGTAACTCTGCGACGAGTTGCCTGCACGTGCGCCCGAGCCCGATCCATTGCCGTAACCACCGATCCCCTTGCTGTTACCGCCGCCGCTTCCCGCACGATCACCGCCGCCGGCCCGGATGCTGCCTGAGCCTCCGACGTTCTGGCGATTGCCGCCGCCGCCCGCGCCGCTTCCGCCATGGTGTCCCGCACCGCTGCCGACGTTGCCCGCGCGATTGCCCGTACTGCCGCCGACACTACCCGCACGATTGCCAGCGGCGCCGCCGGCGCTGCCCGCGCGATTGCCTGCATTGCCGCCGCTGTTCCCCGCACGATTGACTGCGCCGCCGGACATCCTGTTGCCGCCGGCGGGTTCCGTCTTTTCGCGACTGCCCGCAGCGCCGCCACCAGCACCCGCGCGATTGCCCGCGCGGCCACCGCCGTCCTTGCTCGCCGGCCCGGTGTTCCCTGCACGATCGATCGAACCCGCACTCGCGCGATCATTGCGATTGCCGGATTTTCCCGCATCGCCGCGAGCGCGATCACCGGTTCTGGTTGCGTCGCCGCCGACACGATCACCCGTTCTCCCTGCATCGCCGCCGACACGATCACCTGTTCTTCCCGCATCGCCGCCGGTGCGATCACCGGTTCTGCCCGCGTCACGTGTTCTTCCCGCGTCGCGACCAGTGCGATCACCGTTTCTGCCGCCGTCCCTGCCGGCGCGATCGCCGGTGCTTCCCATGTCTCTGCTCGCGGTTCCCGAACGGTCGGCGCCGGTTCCGGTGCGATCACCGCTTCTGTAATCCGCCGTGCGAGCCTGCTCGCGCGTGACGCGCGTCTGTCCGGAAGTCGCACCGTAGCGCTGCGCGGTCTGCGCATTCTTGTAGCTGACGCCGCGACGGTGCTGGGCGTTGTGATTCCAGTTGTTGCCCTCCCCGTTCCATCCTCCGCCGCTGACGTTCGTCCGACTGCTGAAGTTGTTGTAGTTGTTGACGTTGACGTTGATGTTGTTGCCGCCGCCGTGGTAGTCGCCGCCGCCATGATAACCGCCGTAGTGGCCGCCGCCGTAGTAACCGTGACCCCAGTTGCAGTCGCCCCAGATTGCCGCGCCGACCACGAGCCCCGTGCCGAACGCGAGCAATCCGTAGGCGGGAGGCGCATACATCGCAGGGTAATACGGAGTCGGAACAGCCCACGTCGCGCCGTACACGACGGCCGGTGAGTACGTCGGCACGTAGATGACCTCCGGGCTCGCCTGCTGCACGACGATCACCTGGCTGCCCTGCCTTTCCTCGACCACGACTCTCTGCTGTTCGCTCGTCTTCAGGTTGCCGGCTTCATAAGCCCTCGCGCGCATCACCTGCACGGTGTCGAGGACGTCGCCCTGCTGCGCAAGGAATGCGTCGCCGAGATCCTGGGTCCATTCGAGATTGTCGTTCATCCTGTGCACGACGTCGGGCACCGCGCACAGACCCTTGACGCTCGGATCCCAGTCCTGTTCCCGCAGAGCGTCGTCGAGCGCATCGCCCTGGAGCCCGGGATTGCGCTTCAGCCATCGGCTGGCCTCCACGATCTCCAGTGGATACGTGGATGCCATCAGCACCTGCGCCATGAGTGCATCCGGATAGAGTGCGATCGGCGCAACGAGCTGCTCGAGCTGCTCCGTGCTGAGCACAACGGCGACGGGCTCGGCGGCGGGCAGTGCGTCCTGCGGTTGCGCGACGGCGCATGCTTCGAGAGCGAGGGTTGCGACGAGCGCAAGCGCGAGCGTGTTTGGTATTCTCATGAGGTCCCCCATCACCGGTTTTTGTGCACTCTGTGCCGCCGATCCATGCCGCCGATCCAGCCGACCTATGCCGCGACATGGCCGCAATACGGCGGCGATATGACGACGAGATGGCCGCGATCCGGCGGCGGTATGACCTAAAGCTACGAACAGGCAGGAAACGCGAGCGGCTACGGGCGCGGGCTTCACGCGGCCGGACAGTGCGGGGCGCCCTGGCCGCCGACCGCTGCCCGAAGCGTGGACAGCGCGTCGGCCGCAGTCAGCTTGCCGTCGCCGGTGTAATCGCAGACCGAAAGCCCGCAGGTTCCGAGACCAACGGCGACGCGCAGCGTGCCGAGCGCATCGCTCGCGGTCAGCCTGCCGTCGCCGTTGAAATCCCCGCAGACTGCAGCTGCCGCCGCTGCGGCAACACCGGAGAGTTTCGCGGCAACCGGACCGCCGAAGCTCGCGAACACGCCGGTCGTCTGGAAAGCACCGGACGTGGTCGGAAACGTTGCGCCGCTCGTACCTGCCATGTAGGCCCCACCCTTCGTATCGAGCGCGATGGCATACGCGATGCTGAGCTGACCGCCACTGGTCGGATGAATCAGCGTCGAGTAGCCGAGCGATTTACCGTTGGCGGCAACCTTCGCGACGTAAGCGGACCCCAGAGCCGGTTCGATCGTCTCCTGGAACGCACCGGCGGTCGTCGGGAAGTTCGTCGAAAAGGTCGAGCCCGCAACGATCGCCGCGCCGCTGCCGTCGATCGCGATGCCCGTCGGCGACTCGCCGGCAGCGCCGCCGAGATACGTGGAAAACACGAGGCCGCTCCCGCCCGGATTCACCCTGGTCACAAAGGCGTCGTCGTCCGGAGTGGGAGTCGACTGCAACGTCGTCTGAAATGCACCGGCAGATGTCGGGAAGTTGGCCGACGACGTCGTGCCGGTCACGTATGCGTTTCCCGCACCATCGACTGCGATTGCGGTGCCGCCTTCGTTGGCGTCTCCGCCGAGATACGTCGAGTAGAGAAGCTCTGCGCCGTCGCTGCGGACTTTGCTGACGAACGCATCGAACGAGCCCTTGCCGGTGGTCTGGTACGCGCCTTCGGTCACCGGATAGCTCGTGCCGCCGTGCGGCGAGTCGCAGCTTCCGGTCACGAACGCATTGCCCGATTGGTCGAGCGCCACGGCGCGGGCCTTGCCGGTATTGGTGCCGAGCGTCGTCGAGAACACGAGCGCCCCGCCGTCGTCGTCGATCTTCGCAAGAAATGCCGAACCGAACTGCGAGTCGGTATGGAAGGCGCCCGGAGTCGTCGGAAAGCCGCCGTTGGTCTCGCCGCAGACGTACGCGTGCCCGTCGCCGTCCACGGCAACGCCCCAGCCGTAGTCGATCCCGTCGCCGCCGACGAGCGTCGAGTAGAGGAGCGTCGATCCATCCGCCGAAAGCTTGCTCACGAACGCATCGGTCGTTCCGTGAAGCGACGTCTGGTACGCGCCCGCCGTCGTCGGGAAGTCGGCCGAGCTCGTCGATCCCGCGACATAAACGTTACCATCGGCGTCGACCGCAATGCCGAGGCTCTGGCCGTTTTCGACCTCCGTGCCGCTACCGCCGAGATACGTGGCCCAGACCAGGGCCGATCCCGCCGGATTGATCTTGGCGACGAAGATATCGCGGCCCCCTGGCCGTGTGGTCCGGTAGGCGCCGGCCGTAACCGGAAAGCTCGACGACTCGACGATCCCCGCCACATACGCATTGCCGTCCGCATCCGCCGCGATCGCCAGGCCGTGATTCTGGAAGCCGTCGCCGGCGCCGAATGCGAGAGGTCGCAGGTATGTGGCGTAGTCCACAGACGGAGCGACGGTCGCCGTCGCCGCGACAGCGCGGCCCTGCGGCAACGAGGTGCACGCGACGAGGCCAGCGACGAGACAGGAACCGAAGACAGATCGAGAACGATGACGCGCCATGAGCGACCCCCTGCGAAGCTTCGCGTGCTGTTAAGCATTGCCGCGGTCTTCACGGAAATCGCGGGTGCTGCGAAACACGGGTTTTCGCACCGGTCGCGCACGGGTCGCGCGATCGTCAGGACCCGGTCAGCTTTTTCGCGATGCTCAGGCCGATCACGTGACCCTGAAAACGATCGTCGGCGGTGAACTCGTAGTCGTAATGGAAGTTGAGCGCCGCTCCCCACGGCACGTCGGCCAGACCGACCTGAAAGCCGGCGGCATGGACGTTGTCTTCGGCGTCGCCTCGCACGTCCGAGCCGCTGTCCTCGCTGACCTGGAACTGGTCGTAGCCGCCGACTCCAACCTCGACCAGCAGCGTGTTGTCCTTCTTCAAGGGAAGATACTGGCTGACTCCCCAGTTGATCGTCATCACATCACCGGCAGTAAGGTCGAAGTCCTGCTTGTTTTCATTGATCTCGTACGTGCCCGCGAGATTGAGCGACATGCGCTTGTCGGCCCACGGATACCACGCACCGGCGACCTGGAACTGATGCGTCCAGTATCCGTAACCGATGTTGTCCGGAGACTCGACGCGAACCGTGCTGCCGTCCGGACGATCGACCGGCCGGGTATTGTACTGGCCGGTCGGCGCGTAGAAGCCGTATCCGAGCGATGCGCCGATGTGCGGCACGTCCCAGCCGAGCCATAGCGGCTGGATCATCATGTCGGCAACTCCGAAACTGGAGTTGCTCGCGCTTCGGCCGAGCACGCTTTCATTGCCGAGCTGGGCATTGAGTCCGACGTTGGCGAACGAAGGAGCAACGAACGCGCCGAATCGCGCGCCGAGCAACTTCCAGTCGGACACCCACATCATGACCGGCATCAGCGCATACATGTCGATGTCCACATCGACGGCAACGTCGAGGCCGGGGCCGTGGCCGGAGCCGACGTTCACCGAGCGGATCCTGTCTCCGTCGCGGTCGTTCACGCGATCGGCCTTGTAGACGTAGTTGTACAGCGCGCCGTACGTTCCCGGGTCGGCCGGCATGACCAGGTCGCGGATGCTCAGCACGCCCGGATTGTAATGGGCGATCTCTGCATTCGCCGCGCTTGCCGCCAGTCCCGTTGCCAGCCCCGACACAAAAATCGACGCTGCCATGAGCCGCATCGCGCCGCCGGCTTCGCCGTTCTTCCCGGATCGTTTCATGCTCGTCCCCCTTTTCGGCGAGTATATGCGGACCGGCGTCAACCTTCGCAGCGGACGCGACGGGCAGCCGTGCGATGCGCACGTCCGTCGCGCCTTTCGGCTCGTGAACCAGCGATGGTGCGTTCGCCATCATCACGATTCCTTCAACTGGCAACGTGAATCCGCTCCGGTTAGGGTCCGCGCCTCGCCGGGCCACGGCGCGCGATCCGACCGGGCAATAAACCCGCGCCGGAGCGACGAACCCGGTCAGGCCGCAAGAGGATCCACGATCGTGAAAGGCATCGACGAACCGAAGGTGACCGACTGGCTGCTCGCGCACTGCGAAGGACTCGCAGCGCCGCTCGAGTTCGAGCCGATCACCGGCGGCCATTCGAACCTCACGTACAAGGTAGCCGACGCAACCGGCCGCAAGCTGGTGCTTCGCCGTCCTCCGCTCGGCGCGGTGCTCGCAACCGCACACGACATGGGCCGCGAGCATCGCATCATTCGCGCGGTCGCGGCGACCAGCGTTCCGGTCCCTCCGGCCCTCGGGCTGTGCACCGACGAGAGCGTCAACGGCGCGCCGTTCTACGTGATGGGCTTCGTCGAAGGCGCGGTGCTCGACACGCCGGCAATGGTGCGACAGACGGTCGTCGATATGCCAGCGCGGCAGCGCCTCAGCCAGTCGGTTCTCGACGCGCTGGTTGCGCTGCACACGACTTCGCCCGAATCGATCGGACTCGGCGACCTCGGCCGCAAGGAAGCCTATCTCGACCGCCAGCTGACGCGCTGGCGGACGCAGTGGGAGAAATCGAAGACGCGCGAGCTCGCGTCGATGGAAGAAACCTACCAGCTGCTGCTCGCGGCCAAGCCCGAGCAGAAATACACCGGCATCGTTCACGGCGACTACCGCCTGGGCAACATGCTCGCGACTTCTGATGGCCGCGTGGCGGCGGTGCTCGACTGGGAGCTGTGCACGCTCGGTGACACGATGGCCGACCTCGGCTACCTCATGAACAACTGGGCCGATGCGGGCGAAGAAGGTCCGAGCCAGGCGGTCGCGATGCCGACGTCGACCGGCGGATTCCTGAGCCGCGCGCAGTTCCTGGCGGCGTATACGGAAAAGAGCGGACGCAGCACCGACGGCGTCGAGTACTACCGCGCGTTCCAGTGGTGGCGTCTGGCGGCCATCGTCGAAGGAGTGCTCGCGCGCTACATGAAAGGCGTCATGGGCGAGTCGGCGGTCGGGGTCGATGTCTTTCGCGCGCAGGTCGAACAGATGGCCGAAGCTGCGCTCACGATGATTCGGGGAATTGCATGAACACGCACGTTCGTTTTCTCACGCCAACTCAACTGCCGAACGCCCGCCTCGCGGCGCGCTTCTTCAACGCTGGCCTCGCGGCGCGCTTCTTCGACGCCGGCGTCGCGGCGCGCTTCCTCAACGCCGGCCTCGCGGCCGGTTTGCTGGCGACCGTGATCGCATCGGGCTGCAGCACGATGGGAACAGGCGGACGGCCGGCCGCGCCGCTGACGATCAAGCACGATGAACCGACGATCATCGAGTGCATGTCCGAGCGCACCGACAGCGGCGGCCTTCGCCTGATCGGCAAGCTCGACCCGGGCATCTATCCGATCACACGGGCGACGCTCGAATACCGCACCGCCGGTCCGTCGGATGCGCCGCCGACCGTGCCGGCACCGTCCGGCGGCCTTGCACTGGCGAGTCCGCGTTCGGAAAAAGTCGCGTATCGCAAAGGCGCCGACGAGATCGTCTTCAACGTCGAGGGCGATGCGGCAAGAAGTCTGCGCGGCAAAGTGTTGTGGTATCGCTGGATCCTCGAATACGGCAGCTCGAGCAACGCAACCGACGTGTATCGTACGAGCCTCGAGGAAGCCGGCGTCCCGCGCTCCGCAACGACACCGGGACCGGACAGCTCAGTCGCCCTTCCTTCCGGCCGCCGGCGCTGAGTATCTCTGACGCCACAGCGACGCATCGACGGCCGACGCCATCGCAGGCCGGTCGAGGCCGCCGCCGAGAAAATCGTCGAGAACGGATGCGGCGCGCACAGGATCGCCGAGCACGTCGGCGTGCGTGATCCTGAGCAGGCGTACATCGGTCCGCTCGCGCATGCGCCCCAGCACCGAGTCGACGTGGCGCCGGAACATCTCCGCCATCTGGTCGTCCGGAACGCGGTCGGTCGGCTCCCCGCGTCGCTCGAGCATGCGGCGCTGCGATGCCAGCACCTCGCGGATCTCACGATCGAGAAACACGATGCGGTACTCGTATCCGGCCGGCAGTTTCCCGAGCAGGGCCGAGATGACTTTGACCGCACGGCCGCCGGCACGATGCAGCCAGTCGCCGCCGTCGGGCAGCAGCTTGACGCTCTCCAGCTCGTAGTACCCGAGCGGATTGTCTTCGTCGGCTCCGCGCTCGCGGTCGGTGAGCGCAGGCACTCCGCCGGCCTCGAGCATGCGCATCAGCATCGACGTCCCCGAGCGAGGAAGTCCGGAGACGATCGTGATGAAATCCCGATGCACGGCTCCTGCTAGCGCGCGTCGCCGCGAGATCCAAGCGCAATGCTGCGCTGCGCCTCGCGGTATCCCGCCCGCGCAATTTCCGAATGGAGCGCACTTCGACTAAGGGTCGCCATCCCAGTGCGCGATGCGCCGCGCATCGATGATCGGCGAATACCGGGACGGTTGCAGTTTAATTGAACAGGATGCATCGGCCGCTGACTCCATACGAGGTCAAGGAGCGCCTGCGATACTGCGAGATCGCCAGCGAACGGCTGACGCTCGACCGCTTTCCCGATTTCTTCATCGTCGGCCCGCAGCGAACCGGCACCACGTGGCTGCACGCGGTCCTCGGCGAGCATCCGGAAGTCTTCCTTACCGAACCGAAGGAGCTGTTCTTCTTCAGCCGCCTGAAGGACCGCAGCAGCGCCCGCTTCGAATCGGCCGAGCTCGACTGGTACCTCGCGCACTTTCACGATCCGTGGCCGCGCTGGATCCGGCGCCAGGTCGTCTCGCTCACGCGTCGCGGCCGGCCATACCGTCCGAAGGTCCGCGGCGAAGCGACGGCAAGCTATGCCGCGATGGATCGCGACCTGATCGAAGAGATCCACACGCTGCGGCCGGACGCGAAGATCCTGATGATGGTGCGCCATCCGGTCGACCGTGCCTGGTCGCACGCCAACAAGGACCTCGTCCGCAATCCCGGCCGAAGCCGCTCGGACGTTCCGGACGATGCGTGGAAAGCGTTCTTCCGCGATCCGTATCAGATCCGCTGCGCGCGCTACGAGGAGAACCTCGCCAACTGGCGTTCGGTCTTTCCGTCGACGCAGGTCTTCGTCGGAACCTTTGAGCAGGTCGAAGAGAACCCCGAGCGGCTTCTCGGACGCGTGGCGCGCTTCCTCGGCGTTTCCGACGACCCGCGGCACGTCGATCCCGGGCTTCTCCGCAGCGTCGTCAATCCGACCACAGGCACTGGCATACCCGCAGAATACCGGACGTTCCTCGAATCCCTGCTGAGCGAAGAGATCGACGGCTGGAAGCGCGTGAAAGCGGCGGCCGAGGACGCACCGGAAATCGCATTCGCCCCGTAAGGTCGCGACGCCGGACGATCCTGATTCATTCGGCCGGACACCGGCTCGTGTCGCCGGCTCGTGTCGCCCGGCTCGTGTCGCCCGGCTCGTGTCGATGCCGCTACTGGCGATGGATTTGTTGTGCGATGGGCAGCACGGCCAGCGCGGCTGTGTCCCTGCTGCACGAACATTCCGCGGGGAATGTTGCGGCCAGCGCGGCTATGTCTCTGCTGCACGAACATTCCCCGGGGAATGTGACCCAGGTTTCGTGTGATGCATCAGCGTTCAGAGTGATCGGCGTCTTGAGCACCTGCACCGGGGTAAGCGATGGCGACGGATACGAGTGGCGCCAGTGATCGGCTGGCTTCCGCCAACGGCGAGGTTCTCGGCGCCGCGATCGCTCCACGGTCAGCGGAGCCGAAGCCGATCGTTCCGCTCAGCCCGCGTCGTTACAAGATCGAGATCACCGTAGACGAAGAAACGCACGACAAGCTTCGATCGCTGCAGGATCTGCTCGGCCGCTCGGTGACCGGGCGCGATGCGGCCGCGATCATCAGTCGTGCGATCGACGTGCTGCTTGTCCGGACACTCGCGCGCAAGGCAGGCTGCACTGATCGACCGAAGTCGACGATGCCGACGATGCCCGCGAAAGAAAAATGCTACGATCGACCAACGACGTCGACGAACGCGCAATGCATCGGTCGGTCGGACTCCGTGGCGCCCGCGGCAGAGAGAGCCGCTTCGAATCAAGCACAGCGATGACGGACCATCCCGGCAGTCGTACGGCGCGAGGTATGGCGACGCGATTCGGGACGTTGCTGCTACGTGGACGGTCGAGGACGTCGCTGCCGCGAGACCAGCAACATCGAATTCCACCACAGAGCTCCCTTCGCCATGGGCGGACCTCCTACGCCCGAGAACATCGAGCTGCGCTGCGCGTCGCACAACCAGTATCAGGCGGACCTCGACTTCGGCCGCGCATTCATGGATGCGAGGCGCGGCAATCTCACCGATGCGCGAACATTCCCCGGGGAATGTCGAGGGATGGCGGCCGCGCCGTGAAGACGTCGTCGATGTTCGGATCTTGTCGATGTGGACGGTCTTGGTAGCAATAGCGCACGCGAATTCCTCGGGCGTTCGCGGTGCCGTTGAGCGAGTCGTCGCTGGAAGTGAAGTGGTGATTCCACCTGGTGCTGCACGCCCTCTCTCTTCCGGAACGGGCGCGGCCGATTTGCTCCTTTGCCTTGAATGGCCGAAACGGGCCGGGATGTGCCAGACGACGCCGGGAATCGGAAGCACCGCCAGCAATCCCGGCAATCACAGCGATTTCAGAAGGGAACACCGATGACCACCACGGCAAACGATGCATTTCTCGTTGGACGCAAGGATTTTCACGCAACCCGCTGGTCGGAGCTGCCGGCGCCCGCAACCGTGGAGCTCGCTCGCGGTCAGGCGGTTCTCTCGGTCGATGCGTTCGCGTTCACCGCCAACAACGTCACGTACGCCGTGTTCGGCGAGATGATGAATTACTGGAGCTTCTTTCCCGCGCCCGAGGGCTGGGGAACCGTGCCGGTGTGGGGATTTGCCACCGTGGCACGCAGCAATCATCCCGATCTTCCGGCGGGCGAGCGCATCTACGGATACCTGCCGATGTCGACGTACTTCGTCGCGACCGTGGACCGTGTCACGCCGGCCGGATTCTCCGAAGTCTCGCCTCACCGCCTCGATCTGCCGGCGATCTACAACCAGTACTCACGCACGCGCGGCGACGCCGCATACGACGCAAGGCACGAAGCCGAGCAGATGCTGTTCCGCCCGCTGTTCCTGACCGGATTTCTGATCGACGACTTCCTCGCGTCGGAAAACTTCTTCGGCGCGCGCTCGGTCGTGTTGTCGAGCGCGTCGAGCAAGACGTCGATCGGTCTTGCGTTCTGCCTGTCGCGGCGCGGACGCGATGCGTGCGAAGTCGTCGGGCTCACGTCGCGTGCGAACAAGGAGTTCGTCGAGAGCCTCGGCTGCTATCACCGCGTCGTCGCATACGACGAGATTTCGAGCCTCCCGTCGGACGTGCCGACCGTCTTCGTCGACATGGCCGGCGACGGCCGTGTGACGACTTCGGTGCACGAGCATTTCCGGGACGCGCTCCGCTACAGCTGCAGCGTCGGCGGTACGCACTGGGATCACCTCGCATTCGGAATGAGCTTCCCCGGGCCGGCACCGGTGCTGTTCTTTGCACCCGATCATGCCGCGCGGCGCCTTGCGGACTGGGGTCCGGCCGGCCTTCAGGAGCGCACCGGCGCAGCATGGTCCTCGTTCGTCGGTCGCGTGAGCAGCTGGATCCAGCCCGAGCACCGCTCGGGAAAATCGGCGATCGAAAGCGTCTATCTCGATACGCTCGATGGGCGCGCCGATCCGAAGCTCGGATACATCCTTTCGTTCAGCGGCGACGCGAAGGGCGCGTGATGGGCCCGGCGGCCGACACGCTCGCCGATCTCGACGCGACTGCCCAGGCCGAGCTCGTGCGGACGAGCGAAGCCACGCCGTCCGAGCTCGTCGAAGCGGCAATCGCACGCATCGAGCGGCTGAATCCGCAGCTGAACGCGGTGATTCACCGGCTCTACGAGAAGGCCCGTGCCGCCGCTGCGTCGCCGGAGCTTCCCGACGGACCGTTTCGCGGCGTTCCGTTCCTCGTAAAAGACATCGTCTGCCACACGGCTGGAGATCCGTATCACTGCGGCATGCGCGTGCTGCGCGACATCGACTGGCACGAGCAGACCGACAGCTATCTGGCCGCGCGTTTTCGCCGCGCCGGTTTCGTGTTCGTCGGCAAGACCAACACCCCCGAGCTCGCGTTCTCGCCGACGACCGAGCCGCTTGCGTACGGTCCGTCGCGAAATCCGTGGAACCCGGCGCTGTCGACCAGCGGCTCGAGCGGCGGCGCGGCAGCAGCGGTCGCATCGCGAATGGTCGCGGCCGCACACGGCAACGACATGGGCGGCTCGATTCGCACGCCGGCCAGCGCGTGCGGCCTCGTCGGTCTCAAGCCCACGCGCGCACGCACGACGCTCGGACCCAATTTCGGCGAGTTCTGGTGGCAGACCACGCACGAGCACGTGCTTACGCGCACCGTGCGCGACACCGCGGGGATCCTCGATGCCACGCGCGGGCCGGCGCCCGGCGATCCGTACACTGCACCGGCGCCCGAACGTCCCTACGCCGAAGAAGTCGGCCGCGATCCCGGGCGGCTTCGCATCGGGCTGCGCACCGAGCGGCCCGCGCTCTCCGGCTCGACGCATCCGGTCCACGCCGATTGCATTCGCGCGGTCGAATCCGCGGCGCGCGTGCTCGAAGGCCTCGGACATCACGTCGAGCCGGCGTCGCCGACGACGCTCGATGCATCCGACGACGGCAGCCTGCTGACGGTGTTCTGCGCGTCGATCGCGCGCGAGATCGATCGCTGGTCGGAGCGCATCGGCCGCACCATCGGTCCGGACGAAGTGGAGCGGACGACGCAGATGGCCGTCGAGATGGGCCGCGCGACCAGCGCCACGCGCTACGTCGAGGCGACCGAAAGCCTTTCGCTGTATTCGCGCGGGCTGGCCGCGTGGTGGGAAGACGGATGGGACGTGCTGCTGACGCCGACGGTGGCCGAGCCGCCGTGGCCGCTCGGCCCGCTCGGTCCGCACGGCGGCGAAGCGATCGAAGTGATGGCGCGCTGGACGTCGATGAGTCCGTTCTGCATGTCGTTCAACGTGAGCGGACAGCCGGCGATTTCGCTGCCGCTTCACTGGAACGACGAAGGCCTGCCGATCGGCGTGCAGGCGGTCGCCGCATACGGCCGCGAGGACGTCCTCCTGCGACTCGCATCGCAGCTCGAGCAGGCGATGCCGTGGAAGGAGCGCAGGCCGCTGATTCACGCGTGATCGAGCGGCGCGAAATCCGCCCGTCATCCTCCGCAGCGACGGATCGAGCGGCGCAGACTGCGCCGGCAGCACCGCGCACGCGTTCGCTGTGGAAACCGGGCATCGACTTTCTCGTCGTCCCGGCCGTGTTCCTCGTCGTCGGGCTTCTCCTGCAGGGAGATGGCCGCGTGCCGCTCGGAGATTCGTGGGTCTTCTCGTGGACAGAGAAGCAGCTCGTGGAGCACGGCAGGCTCGTTTTCAGCGACGTGCAGGCCATGACGCTCGTCGGCCAGATGCTTCTCGCCTGGCCGGTCGCTGCGGTGTTTTCGCCGACACCGTCCGTGCTCAACCATTTCACGCTTGTGCTGTCGGCGATCACGCTCGATCTGTTCCTGCTGGTCTATCGTCGGCTCGGTATCGGCCGAGGCCTGTCACTGCTCGGCGTCGCAGCCGTCGCGATCAATCCCATCTGGCTTATCCAGTCGATGGCGTTCGAGACCGAGATTCCTTTTCTTTTTTTCTCCGCGCTCGGAGCGCTCGCGCTGCTGGAATGGGACCGATCCGGCCGCGACGCGGCGCTCTGGCGCACGGGCCTCGCGTTCGCCGGAGCAGCGGCGGTACGGCAGCACGCGCTGATCTTCCCGTTCGCATGGTTCGTCTACGCGTGGCCTGCCGGCAAGGTGAAGCCGCGCTCACTGCTTCCGTGGCTGATGCCTCCGCTCGTCGTCGGCATGGTCTACCTGTGGATCCACTGGATCGGCGACGTGCCTCGCGCATTCGGCTGGCAGAAAGAGATGGTGCGGTTTCGCTGGAGCGATCCGTACCATCTGGCGACGAGCACCGCTTATGGAGTGCTGTCGGCCATGCACTACCTCGGCGGCTTCCTGGTTCCGGTTTCCGTCGTCGCCGCCAGCACACAGATTCGACGCGGCCAGCCAATGCTGGCCGCATGCTGCGTGCTGCTGGCGGCGAGCACGATCGTTTTGTGGTTCGGCTACGGGCTGGGAATGCCGTACCTGCCGCATCTGCTGCAACCGATCGCGCTGCTGGTGCCGCTCGGTCTCGGGGATCAGACCAGAACCGTCGAGCTGGTCTGGACGATTCTCTCGATGCTCGCGGGAATCGTGCTGCTCGCCGCGTTGTTCCACAGCGACCTGGTGCGCGGCGTGGACCATCGCGAGACTCCGGCCGGAGTTTCCCACGAAGTTCCCGCCGCGCTGCGATTCTTTGCTGCGACTGCGGTGTTCATGATCGGCTTCAATCTGATGACGGGGCTCGGATTCGATCGCTACTTCCTGCCGCCGCTCCCGTTCGTGATTCCCGTGCTGCTCTACGGCCGCTCACCGTCCGTCCGCCGAATGCAGATCTCGGCCCTGCTGCTCGTTGCCTCTGCGGCCGGGTCGGCACTCCTCGTGGACCAGCGGATACGAAGCTCGGCCTGCGAGTGGGACCTTGCCGAATCCCTGCGCGACGGGGGCGTCGCTCCGATTCGCATCAACGGCGGCGTAGCCTTCAACGGCTACTATCTTTACGAAACCATGGCCGAGACCTGGAAAGGCAGGAAGCACGGAGTGTGGGTGCCGTGGTTTCAGCCGCAGGCGGAATATCTGCTCACCGCCGCAGCACCGCAGCGACCGGGCCTGACGCTGGTCGACACGCACCGGTGCGCAAACCTTCCAGGGTTTCTCCCGCTCGAGGTCCGGACGTACACGTGCGCACCGAGAGGTCCGCTGGAAGCGTCCACGCTCTGCCAGCCGTTCTGATCGATGCGGGTCCGGCGAATCGACGGTCAGCGTTGCGTCGCGGAAGTCCCGTCGGACGACGCAATTTCCTGCAGTCGCGCGAGGAGCTGCGGGTCGGCCTGTGCGATCCGGTCGACGGTTTCCGACGCATCCGAAGCGACATCGAACAGCTGCTGCGAGATCGGGGTTCCGCTCTCGTCGAGTTGCTGATGCAGCTTCCAGCGATGCGATGCTTCTTCGTAGAATGCCGCGCGCACGTGATTGACGTGCCAGACGCTATCGGACCAGAACGCCGTGCGGGGACGCGATGAAAAAAGCGATATCCCGTCCCAGGTCGGCAGCGGCTTCAGGCCTGCGGCTTCGGCGAGCGTCGGCGCGATGTCGGGTGTCCACGCGGTGCGCTCCTTGTCGATCGGAGGCAGAGGCGTGTCGCTCCAGATTCCCATCGGGATGCGCAGCGTGTCTTCCCACACGTGATTTCCATGCCCGAAGGAATGATGCTCGCCGAGCATCTGCCCGTGGTCGGAGCTGTAGATGACCACGCTGTCGCGCAGATAGCCCTTGGCCTCGAGAATCTTCCAGATTTTCTCGAGGCGCCGGTCGGTCGCGAGCAGGCAATCGTCGTAGCGCTCGGAAAACTGCTGCCAGTCGTCGGGCCCCGGCGGCGAAGTCTCGAATTGTGCTTCGGCCGATTCGAGGTGCGACCAATGCTGCTCCTCGGGCGGCAGCGGGGCGCTCTCGTGCGTACCCATCAGGAACATCATCAGGAAGTCGGGACTGTCGTCGGCCGCGGGCATCTGCGTGAGCCAGTTGACGATCTGCATGTCGTCGTGAAGCGGGATGTTCGGCGCGGACTCGCGCAGATCGTGGTACGTCGTGATCTTCGATCCATACAGCGTGCGAAGCTCGTACCAGTTGTGAATCCCGTTCAGAAAAAGATGGGTGCGGAAACCGTGACGCGCGAAGTACTCGACGATGCCGTAGCTTCGCCCGCTCATCGTTCGCGTGCTGCGGCCCGAGACGATCGATCCGATTCCACCAAGCGATTCGGTGGCTGCCGAATAGGCGACCGGCACTTGCTGCCAGCCGGGGCTCTGCGTCAGCGATTCGAGGAACGGAGTCGTCTTGCGCGCGTATCCGTAAAACGACAGGCGGTCGGGCCGGACACCGTCGCTGACGATCAGCACGACGTGCTTGCGGGTCGGTACGCCGCCGTCGAACGTGCGGCGCAGCTCCTCGTCGCGTTCCCATGCCGCGATCCTCACCGCGGTGGGCGCAAGCGCCGGGTAGAACGTCACCCCGAGAAGGCTGAACAGCGGATCGTCGAAGGCTGCGCCGGCTTTCGACGCGGCGCCGATCCCGCCCGCGGTCGCCAGCATCAGCACGATCATCAGCGCGTGCAGGGCCGGCCTCATGTCGAGCTCGCGCCGCGTGAGGAAATTCACCCAGCTCCGCGCAAGACCGAAGCTCACCACGAGCCAGGCGAAGATCGCGACGGCTGCGCGCCACCCCAGCATGCCTAACAGAGCCGGCATGTTCGGCAGCATGTCGACGACGATGTTGCCGGTGAGGTTCATTCCCCAGTTTCGACGCGCGACCCAGCTTCCGAAACCGGCCCCGAGGAGCAATGCGAAGAGCAGTCCGCTGAAGGTGAGCAGGAAACGGCGGCACCGCGGTTCGTGCCGGGGTCCGACCGCAAGACCGATGGCTGCGATCGTGATCGCAAGCTGTCCGGCCACCGCAACGTCGAACAGGATCGCGCCGTCCGACAGTCCGGTTGTCTGCTTGAGAAAAAGCCCGATCGCGAGAGCGACGAATGCCGGCAATCCGAACGCTGCCAGTATGCAGCGAAGAAGGGCTTTCCCGTTCATGCGTCAGGCGGTGAGCTTGCGGTATTTGATCCTATGCGGCTGGTCGGCGTCCACGCCGAGACGCCGGCGGCGATCGGCCTCGTAGTCCTGGTAGTTGCCTTCGAACCACACCACGCGCGAGTCGCCTTCGAACGCGAGCATGTGGGTCGCGATGCGATCGAGGAACCAGCGATCGTGGCTGATGACGACCGCGCAGCCGGAGAACTCGACGAGCGCTTCCTCGAGCGCGCGCAGCGTGTCGACGTCGAGATCGTTGGTCGGCTCGTCGAGCAGCAGCAGGTTACCGCCGGCCTTGAGCAGCTTGGCAAGATGCAGCCGGTTGCGCTCGCCGCCCGAAAGGACCTTGACCTTTTTCTGCTGGTCGTTGCCCTTGATGTTGAACGACGCGGCGTACGCGCGCGAGTTCACCTGGCGCTTGCCCACCATGACGAATTCCTTGCCGCCGTCGCTGATCTCCTCCCACGCGGTGCGCTCTCCGTCGAGCGCGTCGCGCGACTGGTCGACGTACGAGAGCAGTACGGTGTCGCCGATCGTCAGCGTTCCCGCATCGGGCTTTTCGCTGCCGGTGATCATGCGGAACAGCGTCGTCTTGCCGGCGCCGTTGGCGCCGATGACGCCGACGATTCCGCCGCGCGGCAGCATGAAGTCGAGCCCGTCGAAAAGCAGGTTCTCGCCGTACGCTTTGCGCAGGCCTTTGGCGTCGACCACCACGTCGCCGAGACGCGGCCCCGGCGGGATCACGATGCGCCCGCTCTCGGCAGCGGCCTGAGCTTTCTCATGCTCGCTGACGAGCGATTCGTACTGGCTGACGCGCGCCTTGCTCTTGGCCTGGCGTGCGCGCGGCGACATGCGGACCCACTCGAGCTCGCGGGCAAGCGTGCGCTGGCGGCTCGACGCTTCCTTTTCTTCCTGAGCGAGGCGTTTCTGTTTCTGCTCGAGCCACGACGAGTAATTGCCTTCCCACGGAATGCCTTCGCCGCGGTCGAGCTCGAGGATCCAGCCGGCAACGTTGTCGAGGAAGTAGCGGTCGTGCGTGACGGCGACGACGGTGCCCTTGTACTCGGACAGGAACCGTTCGAGCCATGCGACCGACTCGGCGTCGAGATGGTTGGTCGGCTCGTCGAGGAGCAGGATGTCGGGCTGCTTGAGCAGCAGCTGGCAGAGGGCAACGCGGCGGCGCTCGCCGCCCGAGAGTGTGGCGATCCTCGCATCCGCCGGCGGCACGCGAAGCGCATCCATCGCGATTTCGAGATGGCGATCGAGCTCCCACGCGTCGGCGGCGTCGATGGCGTCCTGGACGCGGCCCTGCTCAGCCAGAAGCTTGTCCATCTCCGCGTCGGACATGGGCTCGGCGAATCGTGCCGAGATCTCCTCGAAACGGGTCAGCAGCGCCCGGGTCGATGCGACGCCTTCCTCTACGCATTCGAGGACCGTGCGCTCGGGATCGAGGGCGGGCTCCTGGGCCAGCATGCCGATCGAGACGCCGTCGGCGACGATGGTCTCGCCCGCGAACTCCTTGTCGATCCCGGCCATGATCCGAAGGAGCGTGCTCTTGCCGGAGCCGTTAAGGCCGAGCACGCCGATCTTCGCTCCGTCGTAAAAGGACAGCCACATCCCCTTGAGGATCTCGCGGCCCTGCGGCGTCATCTTCCGGACGCCCTTCATGTTGTAGATGATCTGCGGCATGACCGCCCCGATTAGCGGGGGCACCTCGCAAGGTCCACACGGCCCGGCGGCGGCGCAGTTGGTTTTCGGCGCCGCTCCCAACTATCTTGCGTTGCAGTTCACCAAGAGCCTTTCGATCCCACCTCGTTCCCAGGAGATGTTCATGATTCAGCGAATCCTCGCCCCGCTTGCCGTTGCGCTCACTCTCGCGCTGCCTTTTTCCGTCCTTCTGCAACCGCGTGCCGCGATGGCCGACGACGGCTCACCGACGGACGTCGTCGCCACCATCGGCGACCAGAACATTACGCGCGCCGAGCTCGACAAAGCCGTCAAGTCCCAGATGATCGAGCTCGACAACCAGCGCTACGAAATCCTCGAGCAGGGTCTCAACAACCTCGTCTCCGAAAAGGTCCTGACGATGGACGCCAAGGAGAAAGGAAAGACCCTCGAGGAGTACCAGAAGGAGCTGCTGTCGGCTCCGGTCGACGAGCCGAGCGCGGAGCAGGTCCAGAAGATCTACGACGAGAACAAGGACCAGCCCGGCATCGACGGCAAGCCGCTCGATGAGGTCAAGGGCCGCATCGTCGAGTACCTGAAGAAGCAGCAGCGCGTGCAGAAGGTGCAGACCCTGCTCACCGACCTCAAGAAGAAGTACAACGCGACCGTCAAGATGGAGCGTCCGGTCGTTGCGGTCACCGACGGCGGCAGGATGTCGCGCGGCGGCGGCCCGTCGGCGCCGGTCACGATCATCGCGTTCTCCGACTACGAGTGCCCGTACTGCAAGAGCGCCGAGCCGACCATCCAGCAGGTCATCGCGGCCTACGGCGACAAGGTCCGTTACGTGCACCGCGACTATCCGCTCCCGTTCCACAAGTTCGCACGCAAGGCGGCCGAGACCGCGCGCTGCGCCGGAGAACAGGGAAAGTTCTGGGAAGTGCACGATGCGCTGTACAAGGCCGCCCTGTCGGATGAAGCCATCGACTCGGCGGTCGCCACGCTCGGCGTGGACAAGACCAAGCTCGCGGCGTGCCTCGACGCCGGAACGGCCAAGAAGATGGTGGACGAGGACATGGAGGCCGGCGGCGACATCGGTGTCTCCGGCACGCCCACGTTCTACATCAACGGGCACCAGATGGTCGGGCCGCAATCGCTCGACGGCTTCAAGCAGATCATCGACGCCGAGCTGGCCAAGGCCGGCAAGAGCTGAGCAATCACGCGCGCGCCGCTTCCTTTCCTTGCGGGAAGGAAGCGGCGCGGGTCGTTCGTCGGTCCGCGAAGCGCAGCGCGTTCGCCAGTCATCGAACCCGGCTTACATCTGACTGTTCGATCACGGCCCGCGCCCCTGCCTCACAAGGAATCCACGTCATGCCCCGCATCGTATGTCTCGACCTCGAAGGCGTTCTCGTGCCCGAGGTGTGGATCGCGTTCGCCGAAAAAACGGGAATTCCCGAGCTGAGACGCACGACGCGCGACGAACCCGACTACGACAAGCTGATGCGCGGCCGCATCGCGATCCTCGACCAGCACAAGCTCACGTTGCCGGACATCCAGGACGTGATCGCGACGCTGAAGCCGCTCGACGGCGCCGTGGAGTTTCTCGAGGAGCTGCGCGCGAAGACCCAGGTCGTCATCCTGAGCGATACGTTCTACCAGTTTGCGGCGCCGCTGATGCGACAGCTCGGCTGGCCGACGCTGCTGTGCCACGAGCTGGTCGTCGAGGATTCCGGGCGCGTTGCCGACTACCGCCTGCGCATCGCCGACGGCAAGAAGAAAGCCGTCGCGGCGCTTCAGGAGCTCGCGTTCACCGTGCATGCCGCCGGTGACAGCTACAACGACACGGCGATGCTCGGTCAGGCCGACCGCGGGATCCTGTTCTCGTGCCCCGACAACGTCGCGCGCGAGTTCCCGCAGTTCCGGCGCACCGACACGTACGAAGACCTGATGGACGCGCTGCTCTCCTGAACCGGCACGGCCGTCGCGGAACGCAACCGGTTACGCGGCGTTTCGCCGAACCAGCAGCTCGCCCAGCCGTTCGGGCCGCTCGTCGCCGCGATCGATGGCTTCGCACAGCGCCGCCACGCGAACGATTTCTTCCGGAGTCCAGCCTGCGCCGAGGCGATCGGCAAGCTCCGCCGCATCGGAGCCGCGCTCCTCGCTCCACCATCGTGACATCAGCGTGAGCCAGGGCACCATCGGTCCGGACGCCTGCGGCATCTGCTTTTCGAGATCGACGCAGACCACACCCTGGCCGCGCGTGGCGCGCATCGTGTCCTGGTCGATGCGGTCGGTAATCGTCACCTTCACGCCGCGCGACGGGCTGAAACGAAACCCGGCGCAAGCGTCGATGCCCGAGCGCAGCGATGCGGGAATCATTCGCAGCGCATCTTCGAGAAGCTCGGGCGCATCCGTGCCGGCGGCAATGACGCACGCCTGATCGGCAAGCAGCAGCGACGCCGTGGCGGCCGCCGCGGAAACCGCACGCGCTCCGCGCGCGGCGGGTGATCCGGAGCCAACGCGTGCAATCGCGACTCGCGCAAGCGGTGAGCCGCCGAGCGGCTGCTTCAGCTCGGGCGCTGCCGCCAGCGCCGCGCGAATCTCGCTGATGTGAAGCCCGTGCGCGCAGGCTTCGGCGGCGTCGCATACGAGGAAATCGGTCCACACGCGTCCGCCGCCGCGGCGGGTATGTTCCGCGCCGGCGACGCGAGTAAATCCCCAGCCCGCGCGTCCGCTGATCTGAAGATGAAACTGGATGATCCCGTGCGGCGGATCCTCGGCTGCCGCGGAAGGGCTGGAGGTCGCAACGGCTGGCGTAGACGGCGGCACGGATGCGGCCGCTGCCGCGGCAAGCGTTCTCGTTCCGGTGCGGGCTTTGGCCGGCGCGGCGGTCAGCGAATCATGCGACGGCGCGCGGCGGGTCAGCTCCTGGCGTTCTTCCGGACGCAGCCCTGCGCTCCACGCCACGAGCCGGTAGCCCTCGCCGGTTCGCGAAGGCAGGGACGTGAAGATTGTGCGATCGCACTGGAGCATTTCTGCTCCGGCGGCGGCGCCTACATCCTGGAGATCAACCACTCGAACGGTTCCAGGATGCCCTGCAGCGAGGTGTGAAGAGGGATCGGCCTTGCGAAGTCGAGGCCTTCCTCGTCGGCGCCGGTCGCATAGGCGAGCGAGCCGACCGAGCTGCAGGCGAAGTATTCGATCGTCTGGAAGCGGCTCTCGCACAGGTTCCACAGCCGGTTGAGACTGCCCTGCACGAAACGCCGCGTGTCATCGAAGCTCTCCGGACAGTGGTCGGCCTTGCACAGCACCACCGCGATCGGCGTCTGCACCTTGGCGTCGCGCTTGGTCTGAAACAGCGAGTCGATGTAGCTCATCATCTTGAGCGCGAAGAAGTCCGGCCGCGATGCGCCGTTGGCGGCGAGCGCCGCATCGACGAGCAGCATCGCACCGGCCGACTTGGTCAGCAGGCTGCGGATCACGCGGTAGGTTGCAGGGCTTGCGATCTCGGCGGCGAGCGACTCGCCGGCCAGGTCGGGCATCACGAGGTCGTACCATTTCGAGCGGCGGCCGCCGGCTTTGCGCGCCTGGTAGTACGCCCAGTTCCAGCGGTCGGGCTCCATCGCGGTCTTCGACGGGAACTGGCGCTGCGTCATGCTCGCGACGACGTTCTGCTGCAGGTCGACGCTGTAGGCGCCCTTCGGAATCGCCTCGAACTCGTTCGCCCGCTGCGAGAGCATGTCGAGAAGGAACCCGAGATAGACGGTCTTGCCGACGTTGCTGTCGCCGAGCACGCTGATGATCTGCGGGGCCCTGCCCTGCGTGACCGAATCGTGAACCAGCGCCATCGGCGCCGAGCACTCGCTGCAGACGACGACGTCCATCGTGTTGAGCGCGTCGCAGATCATGCAGCGAAGCTGCGGATCACCGGGGTCTGCCTGCATCCATCCCATCTGGTTTTTCCTCTGCCTGCGTCAGGACTCGCGGCGGCCGGCGTCCAGGACGCAGCGGAAGCCGACATTGTGCGTGCGCGCGAGGCACGCGAGACCGGTGCGGAAATGACTCGTGGCCTGGCTCGAGAAGTACGTGTCGAACGCTCCGCCGCGAATCGCCTTGAGCAGCATGTCGCCGACGATCGGGCGTCCTTTCTCGTCGGTCATCTCGAGGTCCGACGCCGTCCACTCCCAGACGTTGCCGATCAGCTGCAGCACGCCGTTCGGCGCCGCGCCTTCGGCGTACGCTCCGACCGGTACCGTCGTGTTCTTGGCCGATGCCCACGTGTTGCAGCGGCGCGGATCGTGCGAGTCGCCCCACGGATAACGCCGGAACACATGCGCCGACGTACGGATGCGCCAGCTTGCGGCCATCTGCCATTCGGCTTCGGTCGGCAGGCGGAATCCGGCCCAGTTTGCGTAAGTGGATGCTTCGTATGCGCAGATGCCGACCACCGGATGATCGGCCTTGGCCGGATCGTGCCGGCCGCTGCGCCAGAAGCGCGGACCGGCCTTGCCGCTCTGGTCCTGGAAGCTGATCAGATGCGGCCAGATCGACTCCGGCCAGATCTCGAGATCCTCGTAGGCTCCCGAATCGACGAACTTCTGAAACTGTGCGTTGGTGACGCACGTGCGAGAGAGCAGGAACGGCTCGGTCTCGAAATCTAGCTCCGGGCATCCCGGCTCGTCGCTGACCGTCGTCGGCATCGAAACGAAGCCTTCGGGCACCAGCGAGAAGCGGTGATCGATGGCGTCGAGCGCAGCCTGGAAGACCTGCTCGTAGTCCTGGTGTGCACGCCACTTCTCGCCGCGCGTGACGATGACGCCGAAGCGTTCCTGCTGCATGCACGCGCGCAGCGGATCTTCATCGACACCGGAACGTCCACTGCCGGCGGGCATATCCTGACGCCAGAAACTTCGAAGCATCCTCGTCTCCTTCTCCGCTCAGCTCAGCTCGGTCAGATCGCGCCGATCGCGCGACGGCGCGCGTCGCGGCAAAGCTTCTGGTAGCGCTCGACCGACGCCGGCGGCGCCGGCTCGGCAGTCGACGGCAGCCCGCCGTCGGCCGGCGAACCTTTCTTCCAGGTCCGCTCGGTAAGGCCGAAACGGTTCAGCAGATCGGTCCGCTCGTTCGAGATGTGACCGACTTCCTCGACCAGCTGCTCGCGCAGCGAGCTCAGGTTGGTGCTCGCCGCGTTGAGCTCGTTGATCTTCTCTTCCCAGCGCCGGCGCAGCGCGATCATGTCGTCCTTCTGCTTGGCGAGCTGCTGGATGCGCAGCTCGAGGGTTCCCTGCTGCTCGACGACCTGCTGCTCGCGTCGCTCGAGTGCCGACACCTGCTTTTCGAATTCGCCCTGGCGGGCTTCGAGTGCTTCGAGCGACTGCTGGAACGTGTGGCGGTCGCTTTCGAGAAGCGAAGCGGCCTGGTCGTGCTGCTCGCGATCGCTCTGCAGCGCCGCCAACTCGCGCGCGAACTTCTCGCGCGCGCTTTCGAAATCGTTCTCTGCGGCCGCGAGCTTCTGGCGGTCGGCGTCGAGCTCGATGATGTTCTGCTCGTACGCGCGACGCTGTTCGGCAAGCTCACGCTCGAGCCCGTTCAGCTGCTCGCCGCGGCCGTCGAGCGCGATCTTGCGCTGCGTCTGCTCGGCATCGCGACGGCGGATTTCCTCCGCGCGGCGCTTGAGGTCGTCGGCCTCGACCTGGAACGTCGCGCTCAGCTGCCGGATCCTGTCCTCGAGCCCTTCGTAACGCTTCTCGCGTTCGGTGAGGTCGAGCTCGCGCTTTTCATATTCGTCGCAGAGCGCCGCCTGCTCGCGCTCGAGACGCTCACGCTGGTCGGAGACCTTGGCATGCTGATCCGTCAGCACTTCGCGACACGTCTCCAGCACGTCGGCGCGCGCCTGAAGCATCGCGCGGATCGACTGCACCGAGTCGAGAATGTCCTTGCCCATGCGGGCGAGCTTCGGAAGATCCGGCGACTCGAGGTCGTCGGCGTTCAGCTGCGGATCGAGCTCTACGGGATTTACTCCGGCCATGTTCACTTCCTTCGCCACCACGAAGACTTGTCGTCTCTGGACTGCTGAGGCTGGGCCGCCATCGCTTCGGCGTGTCCCTGCCTGGCTTTTTCAATGAGCTTTTCGATTGCGGTATCCGGATCGAGGCGGCGCAGGAGACGAACGCGCCGTGCGATCGCATCCTCGAGATTCGAAAGCAGTGCTTCTTCGGCTGCGGCTTTCTGCGCGCGCTCTTCCGGCGTAGGCCCTTCGGTCAGTGTCTGGCGCACCGCTTTCGGCGCTCGCGATGCACGCACGGAAGATTTCTTCGGTCCCGACGCGCTCGTATCGGTCGGATTCCACGTGGGCCACGCCTGCGGTCCGTTCGTATTGGTCGGCGGAGCCTCCGGCCAGTTTCCGCTCGGTGCGGTCGGCCACGCAACCGTGCTCGGCTGCTGCGCCGAAGCACCCGAGCTGATGCCGTGGCCGCCGAACGGCGACGGCGGCTGCGACTGCGGCCATTCGCTACCGGAAGACGGAGGACGCGAATCCTGGAATGCAGCCGGTGCAGAAGGCGCCCATGCCGAAGATGGAGCTGGTGGTGCCTGTGTCCACGGAGACGGCGCAGGCACGTCGGGAACGGGTTGCAGCGGATCGCTCCACGCCGCCGCATCTGCCTCGGTTACCGGCGGTGCAGCCCATTGCGGAAGCGGCGCGGCGCTCGGCATGTGCGCTGCGGCTGCGAGAGCAGCAAGAGGCGGTGGAGCAGCAGCAAGCGGCGGTGAAGCAGGAGCAGCACCAGTTGCAACGTTGTCGTAAAGAGCCTGCGACGGTCGCGATGCGGGACGCACCGCGAACGCGCTGCGGAGTTGCGCATGCGCACTCTTGAGTGCATCGGTCCACTCGAAGAGCTTCACGTCGAGCTCGGCGATTGCCTTCTCGATGAGTCCGTCATCCGACGGTGGCTGCGCGTTGCGCAGAAGATCTGCTGCAGTCATTCGAAATCCCCGGCGATGCTTTTCGTACGCGAGGACGTGTCGAAAGAAGATGTGGCGGACTACGCCTTGCTCCCCGGCACGACCCCTCCCCGTGCTGCGGCCGAGTATGAGACTTCGGCGCAGCGATAGAAACCCAATTCGCACACTTTTTTGGCTTTTGGTGCGGGCACTTTCCCGCTGTTTTTCCCGATGTGTGCGGCGGTTCTCGTGCCGCGACCTGTCATTCGCGTCCGGCCGCTGGTCTCCGTTAAGATGGCCCATGCCCGGTAGCAGTTTTGGCCACGCACTAAGGATTACGACCGCGGGCGAGAGCCACGGTCCCGCAAACGTCGTCATACTCGACGGCGTTCCTCCCGGTCTCGCCCTTTCGGTCGAAGACCTGCTCGTCGATCTCGACCGCCGTCGGCCGGGGCAGAGCCGCATCGTCACGCAGCGGCGAGAATCCGATACGCCTCAGATCCTGTCCGGCGTGTTCGAAGGAACGACGACCGGGACTTCGCTCGCGATCCTCATTCCGAACGAAGACCAGCGAAGCCGCGACTACGATGAAATCAAGAACCTTTACCGGCCGGGCCACGCCGACTTCACGTTCGACGCGAAGTACGGAGTTCGCGATTACCGCGGCGGCGGGCGGTCGAGCGCACGGGAAACCAACGTGCGCGTCGCTGCCGGAGTAGTCGCCAAAAAGATCCTCGAGCAGGCCTGCGGCGGCCGCGTCGTCGGCTACGTGGTCCAGGTCGGCGACATCCGGGCGAGAATCGCGTCACCGGCGGCGGTGACGCTGGACGACGTCGAAAAGCTTGCCGACGGCAGCGCGAACATCGTGCGATGCCCGGACCGCGCCGCCGCCGAGCGCATGATCGCGCTGATCGACCAGGTCCGGAAAGAGCAGGATTCCGTCGGCGGCATCGCCGAGATCGTCGCGACCGGCATTCCGGCCGGGCTCGGCGAACCGGTCTTCGACAAGCTCAAGGCCGATCTCGCCAAAGCGATCCTCAGCCTGCCGGCGGTCATGTCGTTCGAATACGGAGATGGAATCGCGGTCGCGACCGCGCGCGGCAGCCAGAACAACGATGTCTTCGAGCCGAATCCGGAGACAGCCGGAGCACCGGTCCGTACCCGGACCAATCGCCATGGCGGCATGCTCGGCGGCATCAGCAGCGGGATGCCGATCGTGGTGCGCGCCGCGGTCAAGCCGACGAGCAGCCTGCCGCTCGAGCAGGAAACCGTCGATCGCAGCGGCGATGCGGCGACGATCCGCACAAAGGGTCGACACGACCCTTGCCTGCTGCCGCGCTTCGTCCCGATGGCCGAAGCGATGGTCGCGCTCGTCCTCGCGGATCATCTCCTCCGCTGGAAAGCACAGACGTTGTTCCCTGGTCGCTAGGGCGTCTGTTCATAAGGGCCCATCTGCTTCGTTGGATTCCGGCTTCGTTCGGTCGACGTACGGGAAGTACGACTCCCTCTCTACGCCGGAATCCGCCTCGCATCTGGACCCTTCTGAACAGCCGCCGTGTGTTAACGGGAAGATTTTACGTGCGCTGCGTCGGCGATGGCTTTGGGGTCGCAGCCGGAGACGGCGGCTTTCATTCCGAGCGAGTCGGCCTGGCTGGCCTGACCGGCTGCGGCGCGTGCTCGAATTTCTGCAAGCAACGCATCGCATGTTGCACTGGAACCACGCGGCGGTGCTTCGTAAGTTGGTGCAGGCGGCCTGGCGGCCGTTGCCGGTCCCCGCGGATAATCGGTGCCCGCTCGCGGCGGCTCGGTTTCCCGTTCCCCGGCGCGCGGCAATGCATTTTCGCCGCCGGGCGCGAGGTCGGCTCCGCCACGCGGCAGCGGTTCTTCAGAGCTCGGCGGCGCCGGCGGCGCCGCGTTGCCCGGGAACGGCGGAGCCGGCGGCACTTCGTTTCCGATTGGAGGCACGGCGCTGTCCGGCACGAAGAATCCGCGCGCGACGCTGACCACCGGCGCGCCGTCCACACAGTTCCTGCGCCCGTCATCCCAGCGGCGACCGCCGGGGCAGCGGCATTCGAATTCGGTCCCGGACGGCGACAGCACCGGCAGCGTTCCAGGCCATTCCCTCAGGCAGTCCTCGGCGCCGTCGACCATCGGCGCGCGGCAGGCGGTCGCCTGCGAATCCCACATCAGCGGCGGGATGCAGACGCAGCGATAACCGCCGCCGGACGTGAACAGCGGCTGCGAGCCCGGCCACACGGTGCCGCAGAACTCGCCGGCCGCATGCTCCTTGGGCAGGCATGCGTCGCCGCGCAGGTTCCACCACAGGCCCTGTGCGCACAGGCACGTTCCGGTGGCTTCGTCGTAAACGGACGCCGGCCAGCGCGAACAGTCGTGGGGTGCGGCCGGTAGCGGGGCGTTGGCCGGCTGGGCCATCGCGGCCGGCTGGTGCATCGAGTGCACAGCCACGACCAAAGCGGCGACGAGCGCACCGCGGAGCAGGTTGTTCATGAACGTCCGTCCTCCTCGAAAGGATCCTCGTCCGCCGCGGCTTCCTGGATGGCTTCGAGCTGGCCGACCCAGAAACGGTCGCTGCCGAAGTCGGTGAACGTGCGCGGGAACGCCGCGTCTTCCCAGCGCCGCGCGATCCACGCGCAGAAATGCACGAGCCTCAGCACGCGCAGCGGCTCGACCAGGCGCAGCGACAGACGGTCGAAGTCGCGCATCTCTTCATAGCCTTCGACGATCGCCGTGCGCCGCTTGCGCGCCCACGTGTCGCGGCCGGCCGACAGCAGCCACAGGTCCTGCACGCACGGGCCGACCAGCATGTCGTCGAAATCGACGAGCATCGCCCCTTCGTCGCCCCACAGCACGTTGCCGAGATGACAGTCGCCGTGGATCGGCTGCACGTCGGTGTCCTCGAACCACGGCTCGGCGCGATCGCAGACGCGCTCGACCAGGCTGCGGTAGCGATCGCGATAGGCCGCCGGCACCACGCCCGAATCGATCAGGAAGTCGAGATTCTCGCGTCCGTACGTGTTGACGTCGAGGCGAAGACGCGAGTCGGCCGTACGCGATGCGCCGACCGCGTGCACGCGCGCAATCAGCCGTCCGAGCTGCGTCGCTTCGTCTTCGCTGATCTCGTCGCGGAGTCGCCCGCGCGCTCGCGGGAAGACGGTGAAAAAAATTCCGAGATCGTCGATGTGTCCGAGCGTGCGGTCGCCGTCAAAACGCTCGGGAGCGACGACCGGAATCTCGCGTTCGGCGAGATCGAGAAGGAAATCGTGCTCGGCCTGGATCTGTTCGCGCGACCAGCGGCCCGGCCGGTAGAACTTGACGACGCGGAAGCGGTCACTCGGAGAAGCAGTCGGATCGTCGAGCTCGATCTCGACGTCGTAGACGCGGTTCTCGAGACTGTTGAGCGCGAGGCAGCGGCCGGTGCACTCGAAGCCTTCGCTTTCGACGGCTTCGAGGATGCGCTCCGGCGTCAGTCCGTGGAAGAAGCGCGTCTCCGACCCGTCTTCGAGCCTGGAGCTTCCTCGTGCGCGCGCCTTCATTGCAGGCGCGTTCTTGTTCTTCCTGCCGCGAGGCACAAGCGCGCGTCCAGCCGACGCGCCTGCCGGTGCGGCTTTGTCGAAAGTCACCCGGCGGCTCCGGCGACCGCGAGCACCAGCGCCGGTTCGCGATCGTCGTACGCGAGGATCGACCCGAGGCGCCGCTCGATCACCGAAACATCGACGCCGCAGCGCCGCGCGTAGTCCTCGACCTGGTCGCGCGCGATTTTTCCGATGCCGAAATACGCCGAGTCCGGATGCGAGAAGTAATAACCGCTCACCGCGGCCGTCGGCAGCATGGCGTACGACTCGGTCAGCGTGATGCCCGCATTGGCCGTCGCATCGAGCAGCTCGAACAGTGCCGGCTTTTCCGAATGGTCGGGACACGCCGGATAACCGGGAGCCGGACGGATGCCGCGGTAGCGCTCGGCAATCAGCCCCTCGTTGTCGATCTTTTCGTCGGCCGCGTATCCCCACAGCTCGGTTCGCGCGCGCTGGTGCAGACGTTCGGCGAGAGCTTCGGCCAGGCGATCCGCGAGCGCCTTGCAGAGGATGGCCGAGTAATCGTCGTGGTTCTTCTCGTACTCGGCGACGATCGCGTCGAGGCCGATGCCGGCCGTTACCGCGAAGCCTCCGACCCAGTCCTTCACCCCGCTCGACTTCGGTGCGACGAGATCGGCGAGACACAGGTTCGGACGTCCGGGCGGCTTGGCGATCTGCTGGCGCAGGAAGCGGACCGGCGTGCGCACGCGCGTGCGGGCTTCGTCGGTGTAAATCTCGAGATCGTCCCCGACCGACGCCGCCGGCCAGAATCCGGCCACTGCGCGTGCCCGCAGGCGCCGCTCGCCGACCAGCTTCGCAAGCATTTCCTGCGCGTCTTTCCACAGGCCGCGCGCGGCCTCGCCGACGACGGGATCGTCGAGCAGCTTCGGATAACGGCCCGAAAGCTCCCACGTCTGGAAGAACGGGGTCCAGTCGATGTACCCGACGAGCTCTTCGAGCGGGTAATCCTCGAATACGGTGAGCCCCGGCTTCTTCGGAGCGGGCGGATGGTAGGCCTGCCAGTCGGTCTTCTGCGAATTCGCGCGCGCCGCCGCGAGCGCAACGTTGCGCACGGCCTGCTGGCGAGCGCCGTAGGTCTCGCGAACCTGGGCGTATTCCTTGCGCGTGGCGACGACGAGCGGCTCGCGAAGCCCCGGGCTCGTCAGCGACGTCGCTACGCCGACTCCGCGCGACGCATCGAGCACGTGCAGCACCGGACCGCTGTAGTGCGGCTCGATCTTGACGGCCGTGTGCACTTTGGACGTCGTCGCGCCGCCGATCAGCAGCGGCAGCGAGAACCCCTGGCGCTCCATCTCGCGCGCGACGTGGCTCATCTCTTCGAGCGACGGCGTGATCAGCCCCGACAGGCCGATGATGTCGCACTCGTGCTCGCGCGCGGCCGCAAGGATGCGCTCGGACGACACCATCACGCCGAGATCGAAGACCTCGAAGTTGTTGCACTGGAGCACGACGCCGACGATGTTCTTGCCGATGTCGTGCACGTCGCCCTTGACCGTCGCGAGCAGCACCCTGCCCTTCGACGACTGCGCGCCGTCGGCCTTGAGCGCTTCGAGATACGGGATCAGGTGCGCAACAGCCTTCTTCATCACGCGCGCGCTCTTGACGACCTGCGGAAGGAACATCTTGCCGGCGCCGAACAGGTCGCCGACGACGTTCATTCCGGCCATGAGCGGCCCTTCGATGACTTCGAGCGGATGCTTCGCGGCAGCGCGCGCTTCCTCGGTGTCCTCGACGACGAAGTCGGCGACGCCCTGCACGAGCGCATGCCGCAGGCGGTCCGCCACGGGCGCTTCGCGCCACGACAGGTCCTGGCCCTTGGCGCCGGCCGTGCCCTTGTAGCCTTCGGCGAAATTCGTCAGCCGCTCGGTGGCGTCTTCGCGCCGGTTGAACAGCACGTCCTCGACGAGCCCGAGCAGGTGCTTGTCGATGTTCTCGTAAACCGGCATCGCGCCGGCGTTGACGATGCCCATCGTCATGCCGGCCTTGATCGCGTGATAGAGGAACGCCGAATGGATCGCTTCGCGCACCGGGTTGTTGCCGCGGAACGAGAACGACACGTTGCTGACGCCGCCGCTCGTCATCGCGTGCGGAAGCGTCTCGTGGATGTACTCGACCGCCTCGAAGTAATCGATTGCGTAACGCGCGTGCTCCTCGATGCCGGTGCCGACCGGGAAGATGTTCGGATCGAAGATGATGTCTTCCGGCGGGAAGCCGGCCTTCTCCGTGAGGAGCCGGTACGCGCGCGTGCACATCTCGATCTTTCGCGCGGCGGTGTCCGCCTGCCCGATTTCATCGAACGCCATGACGATCACGGCGGCGCCGTAACGGCGCACCTTGCGGGCGTGCTCGAGGAACGCTTCCTCGCCTTCCTTCATGCTGATCGAGTTGACGACGCCTTTGCCCTGCACGCAGCGTAGCCCCGCCTCGATGACGCTCCATTTCGACGAATCGACCATGATCGGCACGCGCGCCACCGACGGCTCGCACGCGATCATGCGCAGGAACGTCGTCATGGCCTTCTCGGAATCGAGCAGGCCTTCGTCCATGTTCACGTCGATCATCTGCGCGCCGGCTTCGACCTGCTGGCGCGCGACCTCGATCGCCGATTCGTAGTCGCCGGCGAGAATCAGGTCGGAGAACTTCTTGCTGCCGGTCACGTTGGTGCGCTCGCCGACGTTGACGAACAGCGAGTCGGGGCCGATCTCGAGCGGCTCGAGACCGGACAGGCGGCAGCGCGTCTCGAGCTCCGGAATCCGTCTCGGCGGAACGCCGCGAACGGCGTCGGCGATCGCCGCGATGTGCGCAGGCGTCGTGCCGCAGCAACCGCCGACGATGTTGAGGAAGCCCGACTCGGCCCACTCGCGGATCTTCGGCGCCATGATCTCGGGCGTCTCGTCGAACTCACTGAACACGTTCGGCAGGCCGGCGTTCGGATGTGCACTGACGAGCGTATCGGCGACGCGGGAGATTTCCTCGACGTGTGCGCGCAGCTGATCGGGGCCGAGCGCGCAGTTGAGCCCGATCGAGATCGGCTGCGAATGGCGCACCGAGTAGCAGAACGCGGCCGGCGTCTGGCCGGACAGCGTTCGCCCGCTCGCGTCGGTGATGGTTCCCGAGATCATCAGCGGAAGCCTCACGCCGCGCTTTTCGAAGACCTCTTCGATCGCGTACAGGGCAGCCTTCGCGTTGAGCGTGTCGAAGATCGTCTCGACCATCAGGATGTCGGCGCCGCCTTCGATCAGGGCGTCGGCAGCTTCGATGTAGGCTTCGACGAGCTCCTCGTACGTGACGTTGCGGAACGACGAGTCCGAGACGTTGGGCGACATCGACGCGGTACGGTTGGTTGGACCGAGCACGCCGGCCACGAAGCATGTCCGCCCGGGACTGCGCGCGGCAACGTTGGCGGCGGCCTCGCGCGCGACCTCGGCACCGCGGCGGTTGAGCTCGTAGACCAGCGACTCGGCCCTGTAGTCGGCCTGCGAGATGCTCGTCGAGTTGAACGTGTTGGTCTCGACGATGTCGGCGCCCGCGTCGAAATACGCCTCGTGAATCGCGCGCACGATGTCGGGCCGCACGAGCGTCAGCAGGTCGTTGTTGCCCTTGAGATCGCACGGCCAGTCGGTGAAGCGCTCGCCGCGAAAATCGGCTTCCTCCAGGCCGTAGCTCTGGATCATCGTACCCATTGCACCGTCGAGCACGAGGATGCGCTCGCCGAGCAGCTCGGCGAAGTGGCGGGCACGGGGACTCCAGCGATGGTCGATGCGAACGGTCATTGGTCAGCCTTTGTCGTACTCCGTTGTCGCCGTGTCATGTGCGCCACACGCGATGACGGGAACTGGGTGTTTTAGCACGTCTGGTGGTCGTTGCGACCATTGCCAATCCGGCCGCTCCTGAACGTCGACACTGCGACGGGCCCGGCCTGGCACGCGTTGCCCCGCGATCCGGGTCGAGCACGCGCCGGCTCGTGCATCGTAGACGGCCGCGCCACCCCTGCGCGATTCGCGTGATCACGCGTACGATGGAAAGCTCCCGCTCCGACGCGGCAGCCGCGTCCCGCAGGAGGTCGTGATGATCATCGAAATCGAGCCCATCGGATACGTACGCGGCGGCCGGGCCGAGGCCATTGACGACGACTGGGGCAAGGTGAAGGCTCGCATCGAGCTCGATGCGTCGCGCTTCGCGCCCGAGTCACTCGCGGGACTCGAGGATTTCTCTCACCTCGTGATCGTCTACCACTTTCACCTCGCCGATCCGCTCAAGGTCGAGCTCACGGCGCGTCGCCCGCGCAACAATCCCGACTGGCCGAAGGTGGGTATTTTCGCGCAGCGCGGGAAGAACCGGCCGAACCACCTCGGCGTTTCGACCTGCGCGATACTCGGAGTCGAGGGAACCAGCATCCTCGTGCAGGGTCTCGACGCGATCGACGGCACGCCGGTACTCGATCTCAAGCCGTACTTCCGCGAGTTCGAGCCGCGCAACGTCGTACGCGAGCCGGCGTGGGTAGCCGAGCTGATGGCACAGTACTGGTGATGCTGGCCCGCAGGATCGCGTAGATCGTCATTCATCCCCGGATTCCGCGGATCGTCACGTTACGACCTCACCACCGTGGCGAAGCCGTCGGAGATGCCGCTCGCCCGCCCGCTGTTGCCAAATATATCGTCTCGTTGTATATCTTTCGTCGCATTCACTCATGCCCGTCAAACAGCATTTCGTCGCGCTGTCGGAATTTCGACATCGCCTGACAAAATTCCTGCGCTTCAGCGAGGACCTCTGTCGCGGGCAGGATGTCAGTCCGGCACAGTATCTTCTGCTGCTGCACCTTCACGGCTATCCGGACCGCGACTGGGCCACCGTCGGAGAACTGGCTACGCGGCTGCAGGCGAGCCATCAATCGACGGTGGCGCTGGTTCAGCGCTGCGAACGCAAAGGCTGGGTCACCAAGCGGAGCAGCCCCGACGATGCGCGTGTCATCCGTGTCAGCCTGACCGCGCGTGGCCGTGCAAAGATCGAACGAATCGCGATGCTGCACCGTGACGAGCTCCACCGTCTCGGGCACGTCCTCAGCGAAGCCCGGGCGTTGGGATTACTCTCGGTCGCACCCAAAGCCCGCTGATTCGTCCGTGCACAAGCGCGATTTTTCGGCCAACAACCGCCTGCTGCTGCTTTCGGTGTTCGCGCTCGCCATAGGCGTGATCAGCAGCATCGGGGCGTGGGCGCTGCTCGCGACGATTCGTTTTTTCACGAATCTTTTCTTCTATCAGACGATCTCGCTGGTGGCGCGTTCGCCGGCCGACAACCGTCTCGGCGTGTGGGTGGTCCTTGTTCCCGTCGCCGGCGGCCTCGTCGTCGGCCTCATGGCCCGATTCGGCAGCGAGAAGATTCGCGGACACGGCATTCCCGAAGCACTCGAGGCGATCCTGTTCGGCAAGAGCCGCATGTCGCCGATGGTTGCGGCGCTCAAGCCGCTGGCGTCCGGTATCGTCATCGGCAGCGGCGGGCCGTTCGGTGCCGAAGGTCCCATCATCATGACCGGCGGCGCGGCGGCATCGCTGCTCGCGCAGGCGTTTCACCTGAGCTCGGTCGAACGCAAGGCGCTGCTGGTGGCGGGCGCCTGCGCCGGCATGACCGCGGTGTTCGGAACGCCGCTTGCGGCAGTGCTTCTTGCCGTCGAGCTCCTTCTGTTCGAACTGCGACCGCGCAGCCTGCTGCCGGTCGCGCTGGCTTGCGCGGTCGCCGGCTTTCTCCGTCCGGTCTGGGCCGATGCAGGGCCATTGTTTCCCCTCGCAACGGCCGAGCCGACTTCCATTGCAATGCTTTCGTGCATCATCGTCGGCCTCGCGTCGGGTCTGGTTTCCTCCGCAATGACGATGGCGCTGTATCGGATCGAGGACGGCTTCGCGCGGCTGCCGGTCCACTGGATGTGGTGGCCGGCGCTCGGCGGCATCGCCGTCGGTCTCGGCGGCCTGATCGAACCGCGTGCGCTCGGCGTCGGCTACGACGTCATCGGCGACCTGCTGGCAAACCGGTTGCTGCTTTCGACGGTGGTGCCGCTGCTGCTGGTCAAGATCGTCATCTGGGCAATCGCGCTGGGCTCCGGCACGTCGGGCGGAGTGCTCGCACCGCTGCTGATGATCGGTGCCGGCGTCGGATGCGTTCTCGCGCCGTGGCTGCCGGGCGGCGATCCCGGCCTCTGGGCGCTCGTCGGCATGTCGGCCACACTCGGCGGAACGATGCGGACACCGCTGACCGCCGTCGTATTCGCGTTCGGTCTCACGCACGACGCAAATGCGTTCCTGCCGACACTGCTCGGCTGTGTGGTCGCGTACGGTTTTTCGGTCATCGTCATGCCGCGCTCGATTCTCACGGAAAAGATCGCGCGCCGAGGCCATCACGTGTACCGCGAGTACGGCGTGGATCCGCTCGAGCGCCAGTTCGTCGATGAAGTCATGACGCAGGATGTGATTGCCATCCCGGCCGACCTGACGGTTTCCGCGGTACTTGCGGACTATTTCGGTGCCGGACAGCGGCACCGTGCATATCCGCTCGTTGCGGGGCAGCAGTTCGTTGGTCTGATCGATCGCGAAGCGCTGCAGGATCTGCCTCCAGGATCGCTTCACGATGCGGCCGGAAACCTGCTTGCGAAAGTTTCATCGGATTACGCGCTTCCCGGGGAAACCTGTCGCAGCGTCGCGTTGCGGATGGCAGCGCATGACCTTGAGCGGCTCGCGGTCGTTGACTCCATCGACTCGCGCCGCCTGGTCGGGATTGTCAGCCGCAGCGATCTCCTCAAGCCGTCGCGGCAGCTTCACGACGACGAGATTCGTCGCGAACGGTTTCTGTGAATGTCGGAAGTTTAACGGTGCGGCTCCGGCGCGCCTGCCCCCCGAGGAGGCCGCGCCGGAGCTCTGCTGCCTGAATCAGAACGGCGCGTCGTTCGGCGTCGTCCTGCTGCGTTCCTCGCCCGTAGAAGAGCGCCGCGTGCGTTCCGGCTGCTCGGCCGGCGTGGTTACGCGATGGTGCTGCGTCGAACGAGCGGCCGGGGCGCTTCGCCGCGACGGCTGCTCGGTACGGTGCACCGTGCTGGCAGGTGGGGCAGACCGTGTCGGTCGTTCCACCGTGGTGCTGTGCGTGGTGCTGCGCCGCTCTTCCACGCGGCTCCGGCTGGCCGGCGCCGGCCGTTCAACCGTCGTGCTGCGCTGTTCTTCCACGCGACTGCGGGTGGTCGGCCTCACCTCGCGATATTCGCGCTGATACTCGCGCGTATTGCGATCCGCGGGGCGTACCGTGCCTGCAGACTCGCGACGCTCATCGTATCGGGTGCGACCTTCGTAGCGGTCGGTCGACGACGCTTCGCGAGGAGCGGATGTTTGAGGGGTCGATGCTTCGCGCTGATAGACGCGACGGCCGTCGAGGTACTCCCGATCGCGCCGGGATCGGTCGTCCGACGTATAGGAATTGCTGCGCTCGTCGTAGCGGCGTTCGTCGTAGCGATGGTCGTCGTATCGGCGGTCGTCGACGCGACGCTCGTCGTATCTACGGTCGTCGGCGCGCCTCTGGTCATAGCGGCGAGCATCCGACACGTTGTCGCGGCGATACCTGTCACGCGAGCTCGCCCATCGGTCGTCGCGCCAGTAGCGCTCCCGTTTCCACTTGTCCCAGTGCGTGACGGCTTCGTCGCGCGAGACGTGGTAGTAGTCCCACGGCCTGCCGCGCCAGCGGTGATTGTAATAGTCGTCTCGCCAGCCGTGCGGGATCGATCGATAGAAATACGGCGCGCTGCTGACCAGCGTCCAGTCGCTGCCGTAATGACGTGACCGGTACCAGTGGCCATGCGAGGGCCGCCACCACCAGCCGTCGGAGAAATACACTTCAACGGACGGTGCAGCATAGACATCGGTACCCGGCAGAACGACCAGCTCGGGCGGTGCCTCGTAGCCGGGAGCTACGCCCGCGGTGTCGTACCTGTATCCGTCGTCGTATCCGTATCTGTCGTCATATCCGTACCTGTCATCGTAGCGTACGCCGGCCGCACAGCCCGCAACTGCCGCAAGCGCGACGACCGCAACTGGCAGGAGAATCTGTTTGGTCTTCATGACTCCTCCGTGGCGCTCCGAGCAGTCTCGAACGCGCATAACGTTTGTGAATGAGACGAACGGTCACGCGCATGTTTTCGCGCTTCGTAAGCGCTCTCGTCAATAACGTCCTCTGGCGGGTCTTTCGTCAACGCTATTGGCGAATACTTTGACCCGGGAGCGTGACAACTCTTCTGGATCACGCGGATCGCTTTTGCGTGATGGGCCTGCGGAATGCGCACAAGAGTTCGGGTGGAGCGCAAACGGGGAAGCGCTCTGGCTCGAGCCGCACGGTCCGCGCGGAGCTCGACTAAGCCAACTGATGCGTCGCCCGACGGCTGTCCAGGCGCAGGAACAGCGTCGCAGTTCGTCCATTTCCGCACGTTCCTTGTGAAATCGCCGCTCATCCCGCGACTTGAACTCGCGGCGTGACGCGGGTTTGACGTCCGCATGAAGCTTTCCGTCGCGGGCGCTGCTGCAATGATTGCGTTCACCATCGCCGCAGGCCGTGCATCGGCCGCCGATGTTCCTCCGCCCGGTCTGCCAGGCGCCGACGCCCCGGCCGCACACAAAGGGCTCGAGCTCGTGCCGGCATCCGCAGCCGACGTGCTCACTGCTGTCAAGGCCCCGGGAACGACCGTGACGGTCGTCAATCTGTGGGCGACCTGGTGCACGCCGTGCCGCCAGGAGTTTCCCGATCTCATGCGTTTTTACCGTGCGTACAAGGACAAGGGCGTCGCGCTCGTGCTCGTCTCCGGGGACTTTGCGAGCGAGACCGGCCCCGCAAGTGAATTCCTCGCCTCGCAAGGCGTCGACTTCCGGACGTTCCTGAAATCGCAGAAAGACGAAGAGTTCATCAATGCGTTCGATCCGGCCTGGACCGGCGCGCTGCCGGCAACGTTCCTCTACAACGCCAGCGGCGAGAGAAAGCATTCGTTCCTTGGCCCGATCACGTACGAGTCGCTCGAAAAAGAAGTCGCGCCGCTGCTGGCTGCCAAACCCTGAACCGGAGGAAACCCCATGCGTCCGAAATCCAGTCTCGCCCAGCTTCCCCTGACCGCCATTTTCTCCGTCGTCGCGCTGCTCGTTCCGGTTCATGCGCTCGCGCTTTCGATCGGCGACCCGATTCCGGCCAAGAGCGACCAGCTCAAGGACGTCGACGGCCGCGACATCAAGATCGCCGACGTTTCCGGCGCCAAAGGCACGCTGGTCATCTTCACCTGCAACCACTGTCCGTACGTCAAGGCGTGGGAAGACCGCATCGTCGCGCTCGGCAACCAGTATTCGGAGAAGGGGATCGGCGTCGTTGCGATCAATTCGAACGATCCGAAGGCTGCGCCCGACGACGGCTACGAGCAGATGCAGGCACGGGCGAAGGAAAAGGGCTTCAAGTTCCCGTATGCGGTCGATGAGACGTCCGCTGTCGCGAAGGCGTTCGGCGCAAGCAAGACTCCCGAAGCGTTCCTGTTCGATGCATCGGGCAAGCTCGCCTACCACGGCGCGATCGACGACAACTCCGAGGACGCGAACGCGGTCAAGGATCATTATCTCGGGGATGCGCTCGCCGCCGTCGAAGCCGGTAAGCCCGTCGCGAAGGCCGAAACCAAGGCGCTCGGCTGCGGGATCAAGTTCCGCTGAATCTCGACGACTTTCAGAGGGCGCTTCTCGACCCGACAGCACCGATCCCGGCAAACTGGCCGGGCGGCTGGCGCGGCGTGCTGCTGTTGTTCCTCGTGCCCGTCGGCGGCGGCATTCCCGCAGGAGTGCTGATGGCCCACGCTCGCGGCGTCGGCTGGCCGGTCATGATGGGCCTGTACTTCGTCTCGGATGTCATTCTGGCGTTCGTCTTCGAGCCGATGATGCGGGCGCTTGCCGCCGTCGCTCGTCGCGTACCCGCGCTCGGCCGCGTCGTCACGATCTTCCGGGAAACGGCTCAGCGCTCCGCTGCGCAGTATGGGAGATCCGGCGGTGCACTGGCGCTCGTCCTCGTGAGCTTCGGTGTCGATCCCATGACGGGTCGCGCGGCCGCCGCCGCCGCGGGGCACGGGTTCGTGCCGGGATGGGCGATCGCGATCACAGGCGACATGTTCTACTTCGCCCTTCTGATGGTGACGACGCTCTGGGTCGGCAGCACAGTCGGCGATGATCGCATGACGATCGTCATCATGCTGGTGGTGATGTTCGTGCTGCCGTCGCTGCTCAGGCGCTGGCGCGGCAAAGCCGCACCAGCCGCAACCTGAACCGACCACTGCGGAGCACGACGAACGTCGCGCGCCGGTCAGCGCGGCTCGATCGATTCGCGCGCGCGCGCGAGCAGCTCGGGCGACGCCGCGGCGACGACAGGAAAGCTCCGGTCGGCGTAGGCGTGGTCCGCAACGAGTGGAAACGGCTCGCTGCCGTCGATCGTCGCAACCACGCCGCCGGCTTCCTCGACGAGACACCAGCCGGCGGCCAGATCCCAGATCTTCGGGCGCGTCTCCATGCCGATCGACGCGCTGCCTCGAGCGACGCACGCCAGCGTATAGGCGGCCGATCCGAACACGCGCACCTTCATCGGCAGATTGACGTGATAGTGGCGCGGAGTGCGCGCACAGCACGCGAGCATTCCGACCAGACGCGCGTCGGCTTCGTCGCGCACGTGGATCGCAGAACCGTTCATCGTCGCGCCGGATCCGCGGGAGGCCACGTACATCTCTCCGAGCGCAGGAAAATACAGCACGCCGACGTCCGGGCCGCTGCTGTCCGTGCGCGCGATCGATACGCCCCAATGCTGCACGCCGAGCGAAAAGTTGGTGGTCCCGTCGAGCGGATCGACGATCCACGTATGGGCCGAACGGCGCGCGGCTTCGAGCGCGGAAGTGGGCGCCAGCTCTTCGCTCAGGATCGCATCCGACGGGAAGTGCTCTGCAAGCCCGGACGCAATGAGCCTGTCGGCGGCGACGTCGGCTTCGGTTACGATCGAATAGTCGTGCTTCCAGTCGCTGGTGACGTTCCCTTCGCGAAAATAATCGAGCAGGAGGTTTCCGGCGCGCTCGGCGATCTCCGCCGCGATCATCGATGCCGCAGCCGCCGAGCTCACAAGTCGGCCTCGACCCAGACGTCGCAGAGCCGCCGTCCGATCGCCATGGCCGGCGGAAGGAACAGCTCGGACGCATCGGTCTGGTTGCGGCATGCGCGCAGCACGACGTCGCGCGGGAACCAGCGGACGTCCTCGACCTCGTGCACGTCGATCGTGATCTGCTCGGTCACGGCTTCGGCAATGCATCCGATCATCAGCGACGACGGGAACGGCCATGGCTGCGACGAATGGTAGGAAACCTCGCCGACCTCGATACCGGATTCTTCGCGCACCTCGCGGCGCACCGCTTCCTCGATGGTCTCGCCGGTTTCGACGAATCCGGCGAGCGTCGAAAACATTCCGCGCGGCCATCCGGCCTGGCGTCCGAGCAGGCATTTGTCGCCGCGAACGACGAGCATGATGACGACCGGATTCACGCGCGGAAAATGCTCGGCGGAACATTTCGAGCAGCGCCGCAGCGCGCCGCCCTGCCCTACGGTGGTCGTGCTTCCGCAGCGCGCACAGAACGGATGGGTTGCGTGCCAGTCGACGAGCGCGCGTGCCTGCGCGACGATTCCGCTGTCTTCGCCGGAGAGCTGCGCGGCAATTGCGCGCACATCGTTGAATTCGGCAACGCTGGCCAGGCCGAGCTCGGTGGCCGGATCGGCAAGGCTCGAGACGTCGACGGCATAGTGCGCGACGCCGTCGCGAAGTCCGAGCAGGATCGGCTGCGCATCCGGACCGGCTTTATCGAGCAGGCCGCGTCGTGCCCACGCGAGGCCGCCGCCGTCTTTCTTTACGAGCACGTCCAGACGCCACAGCGGAAGAAACCGGCTGCGTGCGTCCTCGACGTTTCTCGAAAGCCAATCCTCGTCGAGCCGCTCGGCCTGGGCGCGATCGAGCGGGTTGCCGGCAAACACATTCATGGGGCAGGCGCGCAACTATCCCGAACGCAACGGGTGTCCAAGACGAGCACCGTCGCCGCGATCGAGTCAGCTTCGCGGGAACGCACTGCCGAAACGCTTCCCCGGTGCGGCGCGAGATCGTATGGTCTGCGTTGCCGGAGGGCCCGCAACGACACGCGGCCAGGCAACGCGACGCCGGGAAGAAGTCGGCCAGGGGTGGACGGTAAGGAAGAGGTAACGCAGCACGGCAAGGGGGAACACACGCGCTCCGGGACGCAGTGCGCCGGAGCACGAGGAGGCTCTCGATGGTCGAACGCCGCATCGAAGAACTGAGGCAGAATTTCGCCAACCTGTCGGACCCTTGCGGAGCTCTGGCCTGTCTCGTCGAAGTCGCGCCGTGTGCGATCGCCCTTTACGATGCCGGCGGCCAGTGCGCGGGCGCCAACGCGGCGTATCGCGAGCTGTTCGGCCGCGAGCCCGAACCGGCGCGCGAGCTTTCCGAGGACGACGTGCTGGGCAAGAGCGGCGTGCTTTTCTGGCTCCGTCGCGCGTTTTCCGGCGAGACCATCGCAACCCCGACCTTCTGGTACGAACACCAGAGCCTGCCGCATCCCGAAGCGCGTCGGCGCATCGCACTTTCCGCACGGGCGTTTCCGATGCGCGACGCCGAAGGCGAGATCGAGCTGGTCGCGATCGCATTCCGCGACGAGACCGATGCGATGCTGCTGGCAGATCGTCGCCGCCTCGACGCCGATGAGCCGCGGCACTGGCTCGAAGAGGTGCGGCGCGCCGATTTCGAGCGCCGGACCAACGAGGAACAGTTCCGTGCAGTGTTCGAGCACTCGGCCGATGGCGTCATGCTGACCGACGATGCCGGCCGTGTGCTCGACATCAACCCGTCGGGTTGCCGGATCCTCGGCCGGCGCCTGCAGGACGTCGTCGGGTCGCGGTACTGGGACCATATCGGAGACACCGCCGACTCGCGCGAGCTCCGCGAGAAACTGATCCGTGACGGCGCCGGGACGGCGGAGGTCTGCCTGCGGCGCGCCGACGGCGAGCTTCGCGAGCTCGAGCTGCGCTCGGTCGCCAATTTCCTGCCGCACCGGCACTTGACGACGTTCCTCGACGTCACCGAACGCAACTCGAGGCATCGCCGCATCGCGCGCCGTGAATCGCACCTGGCCGAATCCCAGCGCATCGCGCAGGTCGGAAGCTGGGAGGCCGAGCTCGACGACAGCAACGCCGACCTGGAGACGTGCCTGCTGCTCTGCTCGGAGGAATGCCTGCGCATCTTCGGCGTGAATCCGGACTCGGTAATGACGCTCGCAAAGTCGCTGGCTCTCGTCCATCCGGACGACCATACGGGCGTCGTCGCGGCGCTCCGGCATTCGATCGACACGCACGGCGCGTACTCGAGCGAGCACCGGATCATCCAGCCCGATGGAACGATCCGCAGGGTACGCGCGCGCGCCGAGATCATCGCCGAGGAGCCCGACGAGTTTCCCGTGCGCATGGTCGGTACCCTGCAGGACATCACCGACCGCGCGCGGCGCAGGCCGAAGGCGATCGGCACGCGCTGGGCGGCCCGCAAGCAGGCGGCCTCGCACGCGACGACGTCGGTTCCCGGGTAAAAGACCTTCAACGACCGGCGAGCGTGCGGGCCTCTTCGGCGATCGCCCATGCGAGAGCCTTGCATGTCATCGCGAACGGGCGGCCGCCGGTGAAGGCGCCGGCGATCGCGAGCAGGACCTCGGGCGAGAAACGTGCGCGATCGGTCACCGCGTAGAGCGGTTCCCAGTTCTCGGGTCTCAGCTTGGATTTGAACGCGTCGAGGCCCTCGAAGTTGTAGAAGCGCCGGCCGTGCGCGCGCAGCCATCCGAACAGCAGCCGCAGCCACATCGCGGTGTCGACTTCGCCGTCGTGCGTGTGCCGCGACAACGGCGCGAGGCCGAGCGTGACGTATGCGGCGTGTCTGCCGGCAAGCGATCGCATCGCCGCATCGACGAGCAGCTCGCTGGTGCCGTTGACCGCGCCTTCGCCGCGAATGATCTGCTCGATCAGCCACCCGTTTCGCCGCGGCACCGGCGAAGCAATGAGGAAGCCGACGACCGACCCGTTGCGTTCGGCCACGAACAAGCGGCGATCTTCGAGTGCGCCGAGGGTGTCGGGCTCGACGAGGAAGTGCATGGTCGGCGCCCGCCGCGTACGCAGCCATTCGGCGAGGCAGCGCTGCAGCCCGTCGTGCCGACCGGCGGTGTCGGCAGATCCGGTCCATTCGCGAACCGAGACGCCCTTGTTGCGCGCACGGCGGAACTGGGCGCGAAGCGACGGATGCTCGTCCACCGCCGCGGCCCATGCCGCCGGATTCCAGACTGGCTGCGCGCCGAGCCCGACCATCGAATGCGACGGAGAAGCCCACAGGCGTGTGGCAAAGCGCGACTGCACGCCGAAATAGCAGACGCGCAGCTGCCTCTGCCGAATGTCGATCTCGAGCTCGCGGGTGACGGGATCGAGGCGCTCCTCGCTGCAGACCGGCGCGCCGGCGACGACCAGGAACCGGCCGTGCCGAACGTAGCCGGCGACCGCGTCGCCGTCCCGTGAAAACCAGTGCCGGAATCCCGGATTGAGGATCTGGTACGCGTTCGCACCCCACCCATGCGCCAGCACGAGCGCGCGGGCTGCCTCGAAATCCGCCTCCGCCATCTCCCGCCATTGGATCTGTTCACGAGCTTCGTGCAAATCCTCGCTGCGCAATCGTGAGGTGAGAGATGATCAAGTTCGGAGTGACGCTTCCGCAGATCAAGAAGTCCTGGGCTGATACGAAGGCTGCTGCCGCCGAGATCGACTCGGCCGGCTTCGACAGCGCGTGGGTGTGCGACCATCTCTACGGCGTACCGATGCCGAACATCCCGATTCTCGAAGCGTACAGCCTGCTCGCCGCGGTTGCCGCGGTGACCTCCAGAGTCCAGCTCGGCGCGCTGGTCACGCCGCCGTTTTTCCGCAATCCGGCCGTCCTCGCCAAGCAGATCGCCACCATCGCCGAGATCGCCGGTGACGGTCGCGTGATCGCCGGGCTCGGCTCGGGATGGTTTGCGTCCGAGTTCGAAGGCTACGGTTGCGACTTTCCGGAGGTCGGGACGCGCCTCGCCGCTCTCGACGACACCTGCGAGATCCTGCGACGCATGTGGACCGAAGAGCAGCCGAGCTGGCGCGGCAAGATCTATCGCATCGAAGACGTCTATTGCGAGCCGCGGCCGGCGGTGCGGCCGCGCATCCTGATCGGAGGCGGCGGAGAAAAGGTCCTGCTCAAGCTGGCGGCGCGCCACGCCGACATCTGGAACAACCTTGCCGTCAACCAGAGAGAATTCGCGCGCAAGCTCGACGTGCTCCACGGACACTGCGACCGCGAAGGCCGCGACCCGGCGGAGATCGAGATCTCGCAGCAATGCCTCGTCGTCATCATGCCGACGCAGGAGGAGGCCGAAGTGGCGATCGGCAAGGCCGAGAAAGTCTATGGCGGACACATGGGCGCCGGGCTGCGCGAGCACGGAATCTGGGGATCGCCGGACGTCGTCATCGAGAAGCTCGAAGCCTTCGCGGCCAACGGCTGCCATCACTTCGTCATGGAGATGTTCGGGCGCGACGTGCGCGAGCCGGCGGCGCTGTTCGCTTCGAAGGTGCTGCCGCATTTCCAGAGCCGGCGGGCGGCCTAGCGGCGGCGCTCCGGCGAGCGAGCTCGGACGGCCGCACGTTCCCGCGGCGCGCGTGCGGCTTCGCTACGGAACCGGAGACGCGTAGCATCGCAGCGTGGCTCGGCGATGAACTGGAAAGAAGCCTGGACCGGCGGACAGTACAGCGCGATCCGAATCGCTGCCGCCGGCACGATCGCGATCGCGATGGCCGTCTCGATTTTCTCCGGGGACGAGATCGATTTCGTGCCCGCAGTGCTGGCCGCCACGTCGCTGGCGGTTGCGGCGGGAATCGATGTCGGCGGGCGCACGCTCGCCGCGATCCTCGCGAGCGCGGTTGCGATCTACGGCGGCAGTCTCGGATCGGCCGCATCCCAGTTCGCATCGCTGTGGCTTTCGGCGCACGTGCTGATGCCCCGCAAGCCGTACGGAAGCCTCGGCGCGCTCGGCAGGCGCGACCCGGGGGGCGGCTGGAAAGTACCGTCGTGGTATCCGTATTTCTGCGTGCTGCTGTTCGTCGGAGCGCGCTCGCTCGCCGCGGCGCACGCCGTGATGGACGGGCACGAAATTCTGGCCGGCTGTTTCCTGTTCGTCGCCGCGCTGTTCCTGTTTCCGACTGCCGCCCTGGTCGCCTGGTTGTTTTCGCTCGGGCTCGGGATCGCGCTCGCGGTCACGGGGCATGGAAGCTTCAGCGCAGCGTGGCTCCTTCATCTGCTGACATTCCAGCCGGCATGGATTCCGCCGCGCCGCACGGGCGCGCCGGACACGGTGTTCTACGACGGCACGTGCGCGCTCTGCCACGGCGCCGTGCGCTTCGTGCTCGCCGAGGACGTCGGCGCGCGGCTGCGAATCTCTCCGCTCGGCAGTGCGCTCTTCCTGTCGCTGGTCCCTGCAGCCGAACGAGAGCGTCTGCCGGACAGCGTCATCGTCGTCCGCGGACGTCAGATCTTCGCGCGCAGCGCGGCGGCCATCGAGATTCTCGACACGCTCGGCGGAGTCTGGTGGGTCATTGCGCTGGTGATGCGGATGTTCCCGGCGGGATTCCGCGACGCGACGTACGACGCGATTGCGTCGCGCCGCTACCGCTGGTTCGGACGCCGCAGCGAGGCATGCCCCCTGATGCCGCCGGAGCTGCGCGGGCGCATCGAGGCCTGACGGCCCCAGCGGGGATTCCTCGGTCGCCACCGTCTTTCGATACGGGCAGAAATCGCCCATCGTGAGTACCGAGTCCGGGACGTTCCCGGGTCAAGCGATGCGGGTTACCCGATTGTGTTTCACCCGGGACGCATCGAAACGCACGGGACCAGATGGACGCGCTGTACAAATACATGAGCACCGCGAGCCTCGACGAATTGCTCGACGGCGGGCGCATTCGAATCGGCACCCTCGATGAGTATCGCGACACGTGCAGCCACTCCGACGAAGTCGCCGACCGAAAGGAAGGCAGCCGCCGCATCGTCGTCGACGTGTCCCCCGGCGCAAACCCGCGCGCGGAGGCCGAGCGCGTCGTTCGCGACCACCGCCTCGACGAGAATGACAACTCGGACGTGCGTGTCGAAAATCACCGCGACAGCGTCGTCGTCGAAGCGCGCTCGCCGAACCTTTACCTTTTTTCTGCGTCGCTGCGCTGCGATCGTGACCTGATGTCCACGCTCGGTTACGACGCGTGCGTAAAAATCGCGTCACCGGAGAAATTCTTCCGCTCGCTTACCGGTGCGATGAGCGGCGTGCGCAGCTTCCTCGGATTCCGCGAGGTCATCTATGAAGACCCGCATTGTCCAAAGGCGCGCGCGGCCGGGGTGCATCCCGCGTTTTTCAAACGGGCCGACTATTCGCACCAGGCCGAAGTGCGCGCGCTCTGGGAACCCGACGCGCCGCGGATCGAACCCGTCATCGTTTCGTGCCCGGAGGCAGCCGGATTATGCGAGCTGTGCCTTTCCCGATAGTGCCGGGGTGTGAGGCCAGCTCCTGAGAGGATGGTCGTGGCAGATCAGACCGAGCTGTTCACCGCCGCAAGCCTGCGGCGCGAGGAATCGACGGAACGACTGCCGGAAGGCTTCGAGTATCGCCCCGAATTCATCAGCGCGGCCGAGGAATCCGAGCTCGTCGGCCTCATCCGCGAGCTCCCGCTGCAGGAAGCACAGTACCGGCAGTTTACCGCGCGGCGACGAATCGTCAGTTTTGGAGGCAGCTACGATTTCCTACACCATGAGCTGCTGCCGGCCGGCCCGCTTCCGGAATTTCTGCTGCCGATCCGGGCGAGGATCAGTGCGTGGACGTCGATTCCCGCCGAGGCCTACACACACGCTCTCGTTGCGGAATACCAGATCGGCACGCCGCTCGGCTGGCATCGCGACGTTCCGGACTTCGAAGCGATTGCAGGACTGTCGCTGGCCGGATCGGCACGCATGCGGCTCCGCCCGTATCCGCCGGCCAAAGGCCGCCGCGATCTGACGATCCGCCTCGATCTCGAGCCGCGCTCGGCATACGCGATTGTCGGCGTCGCGCGGTGGCGCTGGCAGCACGCGATCTCGCCGACCAAAGAGCTTCGCTATTCGATCACGTTCCGCACGCGCCGCAGCGGGACCGCTGCGGCTTCAGGAGCCGACCGCTGAGGGCGACGGAACGGCCTCTACCACGCCGTTCCGCCGTCCGCTTTGCTGCGGCTTCAGTGCTTCCGCGCCGTTCCCGGCTCGGCTTTCTTGCGGTGCTGCTCGGCAAGAATGCCCGCCGGCGTGACGTTTGCGATCGTGGTCTCGAGCTTGTTCTTCCACCCGGCAACGACATCGCCTTCGCCGTTGAGCATGGCCTCGAACCCGACGCGCGCGACATCGGCCGGATCGTCTTTTTCCTTGGTGCCGACATAGGTGTCGAGCATGTCGGCGCGCTCGAAGAAGTTGGTTTCCGTCTCGCCCGGCATCAGGCACGTGACGGTGATCTCGGTGTCCTTGAGCTCGTTGCGCAGTGCGAACGAGAACGAATTCAGGAACGCCTTGGTGCCGTTGTAAACGGCCTGAAAAGATCCCGGCAGGTAACCAGCGATCGAGCCGGTAATCAGGATGCGGCCGCAGTTGCGCTTCAGCATTGCGCGCCCGACCTTCTGAATGAGGTAGATCGTGCCCGTGATGTTGGTGTCGATCACGTGACGGACCTTCTGAAAATCCTGCTCGAGGAATGCGTGCCCGAGGCCGTGGCCCGCGTTGGCGAGCAGCGCATCCACGTCGCGGCCGGACGCACGCGCACAGAGCTGGTCGACGCCTTCGAGCGTCGCCAGGTCGGCCTGCACCGAATCGACGGCACCGCCATATTCGCGCAACGATCGGGCGGCCTCGTGAATCTCGGGTTCGTCGGCGGCAATCAGAAGATCATAGCCGCCCTTGGCACAGCATTTCGCGAGCTCGAAGCCGATCCCGCTCGAGGCTCCGGTCACGATTGCGAACTGTCGCGTGGATGCACTCATATGGACCTCCTCGTCGTCCTTGTCGTCAACGTTCTTGTCGTCATCGTTGTTCCAACGTGACGCGAGGAATGCGCAGCCATTCGACGGGCGCCTGCAAAACGGTGCACGTGGGGCCTGAAACGGCTGGACGCAACGCCCGCCCTGGTGCGCGCGTTTTCCGACGTCCCCATGTCTGGGGGCGCCGGCGTTACAGGACGCGCAGGAACGCCACCAGGTCTGCTTTCTCGACGTCGGTCAGGTTGTCGCCGAGCACGAGGTTGAAGAACTCGACGGTGTCTTCGAGCGTGAGCAGGCGGTCGTCGTGCAGATACGGCGGGGACTCCTTGATGCCGCGCAGCGGGAACGTCTTGATCGGGCCGTCGGCGGCAGCGGCGACTCCGTTGATCATCTGGCCCTTGTAGAAGCGCTCGACCTGCAGATTGTGCATCAGGTTGTCGGTGTAATACGGCGGGATGTGGCATGTCGCGCACTGGCCCTTGCCGAAGAACACCGCCTGTCCGCGTTTTTCACTGTCGGTCGCGCGGCTCTCGTCGAGCTTTCCGAATACGTTTAGCTTGGGCGCCGGCGGGAAATCCAGAAGCTCCTGGAACTCGCCCATGTCGTGCACCTGGCTGCCGCGGTCCAGAAAGTTCACGCCCTTCTTCATCGCGATGACCGGGTCCCCGTCGAAGTACGCCGCGCGCTGTTCGAACTCCGTGAAATCCTCGACCGTCTTCAGCGCGCGCTGTGATCCGAACAGGCGCTGCACGTTCACGCCGCGCAACGACGGCGTATCGATGCGGTGGCGGAAATGCTGCGGCCGGGCGTCGCCCGCCAGATGCGTCGCAGCGTTGGTATGTCCATTGGCATGGCAGTCGAAGCACGCGACGCCTTCGTGCGGCTGTACCGACTTGCGATCACTCGTAAGATTGAACTGCTGCTGTGCGAACGGCGAAACCAGCAGCCGCAGCCCATCGAGCTGTTTCGGATTCAGGATGCCGCTGAACAACTCGTAGAAGTTGTGATTCGTGACGAGCTTGCCCTGCGACACATCTCCGAGATCCGGCCGCATCGTCAGATACATCGCCGGCGGAAACTCCGGCAGGAAGTGCGCAGGAATGTCGAAATCGAGATCGAAGCGCGTCAGGTCGCGGCCGGTCTGGCGCTTGACCTCGTCGATCTCCTGCTTCGGGAACACCATGCCTCCCTCGCCGTGATTCGGGTGCGACAGCGGCAGGAACCCGGCGGGAAACGCCCCCTTGGTGCGGATGTCTTCGGCCGTCATGGATGCGAGCTGCTGCCACGTCGTTCCCGCCGCGAGCTTGACGCGGATTCCGGTCTGGATGGGTTTGCCGCGCGACATCGTCACGTCCGGCGCCGGCTTGTCAGACAGGTCGTAGCGACCCTGAAGCAGCGTCATCTGCCGCTGCATGACCGACGGCTTGTCGCCGCTCATGCGTTTTACGAGCGCATCGAAGTTCTCTTCCTTCGAGACAGGCTGGAAGCTGCTTTCACCGCGCAGCGCTATTCCGGCTGCTCCGAGCTCCTGCCGGATGCGACTGCTTTCACTTCGGTCCTGTCGGGGAAGCTGCGGATCACCGCTGCCGCTGGAAACACCGGCAGCGGCTTTTTGCCCTTCTTCGTCCTGCCCGTACGCAGGAAACCCCGCGAGCACCGACGCGGTGAGAACGAAAGACACGGCAAGGACGAAGCTGCGTTGCGCCATGACGGGTTGCTCCTTGATCGAGGCGCTCCGATGCGCCTGGGAAGTGTGGTGGCCAGTCTGACGCGTCGGCGTGCGGGCTGTCCAGAAGTTTCGTCGCGCGTGCCGCGGCGACGTTCCATCCGCGCAAAACCGGCATCGGCAGCGAACATTCACAGGCCGCGGAAGTCTTGGTGAACCATGAAGAACCTCGCAAAAAAGATCGTCGTCGTGACCGGCGCATCTGGTGGTCTCGGTCGCGAGACGGCTGTGCAGTTCGCAGCGCTCGGTTGCCGCGTCGTGGTTGCGGCGCGCCGCCGCGAGAGTCTCGAGGAAACGGCGCAGATGTGCCGCAGCGCCGGTGGGGAGGCCCTGGTGCACGTCGCGGACGTCACCAGCGAGGCCGACATCGAAGCGCTGGTGGCCGCCACGATCGCCAGGTGGGGACGGATCGACGTGTGGGTAAATAATGCCGGTGTGACTCTGTTCGCACTTCTTGAACAGGGGCCGTTCGAAATGCACCGGCGCGTCATCGAAACCAATCTGTACGGGCCGATGTACGCGGCGCGCGCCGTCGTTCCGCGCTTTCGCCGCCAGCGAAGCGGCGTCATGATCAACGTCGGGTCGATCCTCAGCAAGGTGGGGCAGCCGGCTGTGCCGTCTTACGTGATCAGCAAGTTTGCCCTTCGCGGCCTTTCCGAAGCGCTTCGCATGGAGATCGCCGACGATCCCGACATTCACGTCTGCACGATCCTCCCGTACGCGATCGATACGCCGCATTTCCAATCGGGGGCCAATGAGCTGGGAGTCGCGGCGTTCGCAATGCCGCCGCTGCAGAAGCCCGAGAAGGTCGCGCGTGAAATCGTAAAGCTCGCCGCCAATCCCCAGCGCGAATGTCACGTGCCGCGAATCGCGACGCTGGGCCTCGCCGTACGCTAGCACGCTCGGGTTTGCCGCGTGGGCCGTCGCCGATCTTCTGTGGATGCAGGCGCGCACCGTCTGGAAATGGACGAGCCCCTGGATTGCCCACCGGCCCGAGCGGGCGCAGACCGCCACGGAATGAGGCTTCGATGAGCGTGGACGCAGCGATCGTCGGCTCGGGCCCGAACGGCCTCGCGGCCGCGATTGCGCTTTCGGGCGCCGGCCTCGAAGTCGAGGTCCTGGAGCAGCACGACACTGCGGGCGGCGGCATGCGCACGATGCCGCTGACGCTGCCGGGATTTCATCACGACGTGTGCTCGTCCGTGCATCCGCTCGCAATCGCATCTCCGTTTTTTCGCACGCTGCCGCTCGAAAGCTACGGCCTGTCGTGGATCGAGCCGCCGGCGCCGGTGGTTCACGTGCTGGCCGACGGCAGGGCCGTTGCGCTCGAACGATCCGTAAACGAGACCGCTCGCGCGCTCGGAAGCGACCGCGATTCCTACGTCGCGACGTTCGATCCGTTCGTGCGACGTTTCGACGAATTGATGGAGATGATTCTCGGGCCGCTTCGCACGCCGTCGTCGCCACTGCTGCTCGCGGGCTTTGGCCTGGCCGGTCTCGGTTCGGCCAATGGGCTGCTCGAGCGTCGTTTCGCAACGGCCGAGGCGCGCGCGCTGCTGGCGGGAATTGCCGCGCATGCGATGCTGCCGCTCGACAGCCTCGCAACGGCATCGTTCGCGCTGGTCCTCGCGATTTCGGCGCACGCGGTCGGCTGGCCGATCGCACGCGGCGGTTCCGGCGCGATCGCGGAAGCGCTCGCGTCGCATCTTCGTGCGCTCGGCGGCCGCATCGTTACCGGTCGAAACATCGCGCACGTTGCCGATCTGCCCGCGGCACGCGCGTACGTCTTCGATGTGACGCCGCGCCAGCTGCTGTCGATTGCACGCAGCGAGCTGCCGGCGTCGTACTGTCGCAGGCTCGAGCGCTATCGGTATGGCCCCGGTGTCTGCAAGATGGACTGGGCGCTCCGGCAGCCGATTCCGTGGCGGGACGCCGGGTGCGCGCGCTCGGCCACCGTCCACCTTCTGGGAACCTGGCAAGACGTCGCACGCGCCGAGGCGGCCGTGCAGAATGGAACCGTCGCCGAGCATCCGTTTGTGATCCTCGTGCAGCCGACGCTTTTCGACACCAGCCGCGCGCCCGACGGGATGCACATCGCGTGGGCGTACTGTCACGTTCCCAACGGCTCGACCATGGACGCATCAGCGATGATCGAAGAGCAGGTCGAGCGCGCCGCGCCCGGCTTCCGCGACGTGATCCTCGCGCGCTCGGTACGGACGGCTCCGGAGATGGAGCGCTACAATCCGAACTACGTGGGTGGCGACATCAACGGAGGCGCCGCCGACCTTGCGCAGCTCTTCTTCCGGCCGGTCGCGCGCGTCGATCCGTACTCGACGCCGAATCCGCGCATTTTTCTGTGCTCGTCGTCGACGCCGCCGGGCGGCGGCGTGCACGGGATGTGCGGCTTCTGGGCCGCGCAGAGCGTGTTGAGACGCCTCCGCGATGCCCGTAAGGAACGGCCGGCTCAGCAGGCCGGACAAACGAGCGTGACCGGCTGACCGACGCTGAACTTGAGAATGAACAACGCATCCTGCGACGTGACTGCACCGGAGCTGTTGGTATCGCAGACGCACAGCGCGCACGTAGCGGTGCCGACGGCGACTTTCAGCGCGAGCAGCGCATCGGTAGCGGTGACGGCATCGTTGAGCGTCGCGTCGCCGCACAGCGGAGCCGGCTCGACCACCTCCGCGCACGACGAGAATTCCGAAGTATCGCCAGACTCAAGGTCGGTCGCGGTGGCGGTAATCTGCTCGCCCGGCTGTACGACGACCGGAAGACTGATCGAGAAATCCTCGTCGTCGCCGGAAAGCTCGAAGTCGGCCGCGCCGAGAAACACCGCGCCTTCTCCGTTTCCGGACGCGTCGCAGGTCGCATTCTTGAAGACGCGGATCACGTAATCCCGGTGGTCGACCTGCGCCGGCACGTCGAGCGTACCGTCGATGTCGAGAGTGGCCGAGATGGCCGTAAGCGACGTGAGCACCGGGAAGTTCTGCAGGAAATTGCCACCAGCTACATCCGCGTCGTCGGTGTCATTCGGGGTGACGCCGGCGCCGAGATCGGTCTCGAGCAGCTCGATGCCGAGCTCGCCGTTGTCGTGGATGCTGTTTGCGAGGATCGCGATGCCGAACGCATCGCTGGCAACCTCGACTCCGTTTGCGCCGTTGCCGGAAATCACGTTTGCGAAACCCGGCTTGTCGCCTCCGATCACGATCTGGCTGCCGGAAGCGGCAATTCCGGAAAGGGTGTTGGCGAGCGGGGTCAGGCCCGATGCGTCGGCTCCGATGATGTTGTTGACGATCACGGTTGCGGAGCCGGCGTCATCGATCCCCGAAAGGTCGTTGCCGGAGATGAGATTGCGATGCCCCACGGATGGTCCGCCGATGTGGGTGCGGGCCGAGTCCAGCTCGTCGATGCCGCTGGTCATGTTCTCGATGCCGTTCGCCTTGTTGCCAAGGTCGACGTGCCCGGTGGCATCCGTTCCGATGAAACTGCCGAGCAGCTCGAGGGCCGCGTCCTCGTGGACGAGAATTCCGCTCCCCGGAGCGCTGTGAACCGCAAGACCCTGGATGACTGCCCGCGTACCGGAAACCGTGAGCGCTGCGCCTTCGTCCAGCCCGGATCCGTCGATGGCGATGCGAATGGCCGCGTTGGTTCCGTCGGCAAGCGTGTTGGGTGCCGATCCGGCCTGCGTGTACCCGTCGAGGATGACCGGCGCGGTGATCGAAAGACCGGTGAGCGGCTTGATCGTGTGCACGCCGGTTCCGGCAATGATGAAGACGATCGTGTTCGGATCGGGCTGGCTGTTGGCCTGCTCGATTGCAGCGCGCAAGGATCCGGCCCCGCTGTCGCTGGTATTGAGGACCACGAGCTCTGCGCCGCCGATTTCGGCTTCGATCGCGCGCGAGAATTCGCTGGTTTCCAGCAACTCGAGATCCTGGACCGTGGATGTGACGAAGAACGGCGTCGTCACTTCGGTTCCCAGCTCGACGAGGGCCGTGAACGCGGCAAGCTCTTTGCCGTCGGGAATGACAACTACTGCGGTACCGAGGAAGCGCTCGCCTTCGCCGAATCCGCTCGCATCCGGCACGGCGTTCGAGAAGAACTCCACCTGGTACTCGCCGGGCGGGGCTTCGAGGAAACCCTGAACGCGAAGCCTGGTGCCGTTGATCCGTGCCGACGTCAGCTCCGGATAGTTCAGCAGGTCGTTCGGACCGGCGTCGGCGTCGCCGGTATCGTTTGGCGTAACGCCGTCGGCGCCGAGATCGATGCCGAGCGCGCCGTTGCCGTAGATGCGGTTGCGCTCGATGCGGTTGCGGCGGCCGCTGCCCGCGGCCAGCACGATGCCTTCCTCCAGATTTCCGGCGATGATGTTGGCTGCATTCTCGGCATCACCACCGATCACGGCTTCCTTCGAGTTCGTAGTCTCGAAGCGGATCCCTGTTCCATTCGGGATCGTGGGCGCACCGGTCTTGTCGGTACCGATCAGGTTGTTCTGTACGACCGACTGCGGGCCGATGAGCCGGATGCCGGCCCCGTCATTGCCCGAGATGAGGTTGCGATCCTCGGGCGACGGAGTGCCGATGATCGCCGTGCCTTCCACGACGATTCCGTCCGCGTGCGTCGAATCGCTGAATCCGGTCGGAGTGGTTCCGATGAAGCATCCGCGGATCGCAACGCCGGCCGCGTGCTCGGTGATGAGAATCGCACTCCCGGTTGCCTTGACGTTGTTGATGACGATCCCGCGAATCGTCGTCTGGCCGCCGCTCACCGTCAGCACGGCGTCGCCGGTTTTCGCGGTCGCGCCGTCGAGCCGGATACGCAGCACGGCGTTGGTCGAGTCGCCGGTTGCAGTGTTGACGCTCGACGTCGGCTGCGTGTAGCCGTCGATGGTGACGGTCTTCGTGATGGTCGGCAGGCTTCCGCCGATCGTCAGCACGCCGATGCCCGGGATGTTGAATTCGATGGTGTCCGGAGCCGGGGTCGCGTTGGCGTCGAGAATTGCCTGGCGAAGCGAGCCGGCGCCGTTGGTGCTGGTGCTGGTGACGACGAACGTCTCGGCTTCGGCACGCCTGCCGGCGAGAACCGTCAGCGAGGCGAGGCAGGACAGGCCGGCAAGGATCACACGGGCGAGCGGGCTTCTTGAAGTGGACACCACAATCTCCAGTTCCGCCGCGGTTGCGGAAAGCTGCGGCCTGTCAGGCCGAGGCCGATCGTGAAAGGTGTAGGACGCGGGCCGGCTTGTCCATCATGTTTCTGGCTGCGCGCATGTTTCTGGCTGCGCGCAAGTTTGCGTCGCGGCGGGCGCCTGACTGTGGTTGCGGGCGTGCTTCCGGACGCGCGCCTGATTCCGCTTCGCGGAGCCGGCGATTCCGTCCCGGGCTTAAGGCAGGCCGCCGCGTCCCGACGAGGCGAGCAGCGACTCGACGGTTCGGATCATCGTCGTGCGCGCGTCGGCGATCTCGAGCTCCAGATCGTGGCGCAGGATACGCCAGCCCTGGAATCCCATCGCGGCGCGAAGCGCATAGAACAGCACGGCGTCACCGGCGAGCTCCGGCGGAAGCACCGCCTCGAGCGACATCTTCTCGAGCATCAGGTGCTGGCTGTAGTCGTTGGCGAGGTAGGGCGACTGGTAACGCCGCAGGTCGGCGGAAATCTTGAACGGCAGGATCGCCTCGTAAAGGTCGATGCGCCGGTCGAGGAGCTCGAAAAGCCTGTCCTTCCACGCGTCGGACTCGTACGGCCGGAAAAATGCCGGGAGCACGCGCGTCTGGACCGATTCGGCGATCTCCTTGTAGAGCGAATCCATCTCTTCGAAGTGCCGAAACACCGTGCGAAGGCTGACGCCGGCGAGCTCGGCAACCTTGGCCGCGCCGGGCGTGACCGTGCCTTCGCGGATGAGCTGCAGCATCGCGTCCACGATGCGCGTCCTGCTGGTGCTGCCGCGCCGCCGCCGCCCGTCGAGCTCTTCTTCGCGCTCGACCGAAGCCATCTTTGCTGTCGTGCTCATGCCCCGCTCGTCCTTCACTGCCCTTCCCCGGACATTTCAGTGAGGCGGAGGTCGACCCGGACTGGTCGATTCCACCTGGCGGCGTTGGCCCCCTTGATAGATTTCCATCGCGCGAAACTGACCGTTTCGCAATCGGCCAGCGCCCTGCGCGAGGCCCTTTATAGTCCGATGGCGCGGTTGTGACGACCGCGGCGCGTCCCGAAGCGGCAGCGATGAAGAAGAGGGGCCTTCAGCCGGCAGCAGGCAGCCGATTCGCCCCGGAGGCAGGCCGGATCGATCGGAACAGGAAGAACACGAGCACCGGCAGCAGCACGAGCGTTGCGTAGACCTCCGGCGGGCGATGCCCCTCCACGCCAGGCTTGAGGATCCACCAGTTGAGAGTCATCACGATGCGCTCGAGCAGAACGAGCGCAAGGTAGAGGGGGATGAGCGTCCGGTAGCGCAGCGCGACGGCGAGCATCGACAGGCCGTGTGCGATCTGCGTCGCGCCGGCCCATGCGAACGCTCCGATGATCGTCGCGCCGGAATGGCTGAGATCGAGGCCGGCAATCGACCCGGCGCCTCCGTCGGGAAGAAACGCGTGAATCGCACCGGGAAGGATGGTCAGGATCGCAGCGACGGCAAGGAACGTTCCTGCGGCGAGCGACCCGCGATACTCACCGTTGGTGCTGGCAGGGAACAACGATCTGCCGAAATCATCCATGCCGGTCCTTCCGCGCGAGCTCGCGTTCGCCCGCTGCGCGCGCGCAGCGTTCAGCGCGCAAGAAGCACTCCAATCTGTGCAAACGACGCTACGATGAGGATCACCAGCCCGATCCATACGCGCGGGCTCGCAAACAGCATCAGGTCCGGACGGGTCGGAAACGAGAACGTCTCGGCGGTTCCGGCCATTTTGAACGGATGCATGGCGAGGAACCGCGGCTGCAGGACGAGCTTCATCATGTCGCGCCGGCTGCGGTAGCGCATGTAGCCCATCATCGTCCATCCCGGGTCGTCGGGAACATGCCATGCGTCGACGTAGCCGCCGATCTTGCGGCCGACGATCGCGGGATGACCGCCGCGTCGCAGCAGCGCGGGCATGAACGAGCGAATGTATTGCTGAAGCAGCTCGGGCCCCGGCGTAGGCACGCCGGTTGTCGGGTGCGGCACGTCGCCGCGCTCGACGCGCACGAGATTGAGCATCACGAACTCGCGGCCGTCGTCGTGTTCGAGAAAGTCGCGCACGACCGCGAGGTCGTTCTTCTCGGCCGAGCTCGTGCCCTGCATGCTGCGCATGAACGAGTCGATCTCGTCGCGCCGCAGCGGTCCGCGCCAGTTGTCGTACCACGCGCGGAAAAGCGCGTAGACGACAGCCGCCGCGAGCCAGATCCACCAGCTCACCGCAATGCTCCGGGCCGGCTGCGCGCTCCCCGCATGCGCCAATATATTGGCATCTGAAGTGCCAATACAAGGGACGGCGCAGCTGCGGTCGGTGCGCTCGGGTTCTGCCGGCTAAAGCATCGGCAGCGAGCGTGGCCGGCGGCCGAGCGGGAACGCCGCGTCGATGCGGGCGATGTCGGCCTCGCTCAGGCGAAGCGTTGCGGCGCCCGCATTCTCGGTCGTATGGGCCAGCTGCGATGCCTTGGGGATCGCGAACGTCGATCGGTCGCGCACGAGAAAGCGAAGTGCAACCTGCCGCGGCGTCGCGCCGTGCCGCTCGGCGATCTCCGCGAGCACGCGGCCTCCTTTCGACTTCGGTCCGGGAAAGGCCCCGGGGCCGAACGGCGTGTACGCGACGACCGCGACGTTGTTCGTCCGGCACCATGGGATCACGTCGTGCTCGATGGCGCGCTCGCCGAGATGGTACAGGACCTGGTTGCACGCGATCCGCCCGGGCCCGGCGATGGCCAGCGCCTCCGCCAGATCCTCGGTATCGAAGTTGCTGACTCCCCACGACAGGATCTTTCCGTCATCCGAAAGCTGCTCGAACGCAGCAATGGTTTCTTCGAGCGGATGGCTTCCCCGCCAGTGCAGGAGGTAACAGTCGAGCCGGTCCGTCTTCAGGCGTGCGAGCGAGCGTTCGCACGCCGTAACCGTTGCGGCACGGGATGCGTGCTGCGGGAGCACCTTGGAAACCAGAAACACTTCGTCGCGCCGGCCGGCGATGACATCGGCGATCACGACTTCGGCGTCGTCGTACATCTCGGCGGTATCGATGTGCGTCATGCCAAGGTCGAGGCCATGGCGCAGGGCAGCTTCGGCCGGTTTGCGCACGGCGGTGCTGATCCGCCAGGTGCCCTGCCCGATCACGGCGACCTTGCGTTTCGTGCAGCCGAAGGTTCGTTGATCCATCCTGCTCATGTTCCAACCTTTATCCTGTCGGCTGCTGTTTGGAATGAGCCCGGGGGCCACCAGTCGGGTGAAACGGGCGCGAGTATCCGCGCACGGCCTGCGCTAGTCAGGTTCCGCATGACGGACGGAGACCGCAGCCGGGGAAACCCGCCCACGCCGCTCTCCGCAAGCGACGAGCGGATGTTCCCGACGCTGACGCCGAAGCAGATGAAACGGATCACGGCGCGCGGAAAAACGCGGTCCGTTCGCGCCGGAGAGATCCTGGTCGAAGCAGGACAGGAAATCCTGTCGTGCTTCGTGGTGATCGCCGGCCATCTCGAAATCGTCCGAAGCTACGCGCTCGGAGAGACGCTGGTGACGGTTCTCGGGCCGGGACAGTTCACGGGCGAGGTCTCGATTCTTTCGGGCCGGCCGTCGCTCGTTCGCATCCGCGCGCTGGAAGCGGGCGAAGCCGTCGAGCTCGACCGTGAACATCTTCTCGCGCTCGTTCAGGTCGACGCCGAGCTGAGCGAGCTCGTCATGCGCGCGTTCATCGTGCGCCGCGTGCAGCTGATCGCAAGCGGCCTCGGCGACGTCGTGCTCATCGGCTCGAACTATTGTTCGGCGACGTTAGGGGTCAAGGAGTTCCTGAACCGCAACGGTCATCCGTACTCCTACGTCGATCTCGATCGCGACCCGGACGTCCAGCAGCTGCTCGACCGGTTTCACGTCACGGCCCACGACGTGCCGGTGCTCATCTGCCGCAATGAAGCCGTGCTGCGAAATCCCACCAATCGCCAGATCGCCGAATGCCTGGGTCTCAACGAAGCCGTCGATGCGCTGCGCATGCGTGACGTGATCGTCGTCGGCGCCGGTCCTGCGGGGCTGGCTGCAGCGGTCTACGCGGCGTCCGAAGGCCTCGACGTGCTCGTGCTCGAGACCAACGCGCCCGGAGGCCAGGCCGGTTCGAGCTCGAAGATCGAAAATTATCTCGGTTTTCCTACCGGCATTTCCGGTCAGGCGCTGGCAGGACGAGCCTTCACGCAGGCGCAGAAGTTCGGCGCCCACGTGATGGTCGCGAGCGGAGCGGTGCGCCTCATCTGCGATCGTTCGCCGTACGTGATCGAGGTCGATGGTGGCGAACGCCTACGCGCACGGACGGTCGTGATTGCCACCGGAGCGCAGTACCGAAAGCCACCGATCGAAAATCTGCCGCTGTTCGAGAATGCCGGCGTGTACTACGGCGCAACGTTCATGGAAGCGCAGCTCTGTCACAGTGAGGAAATCGTGGTGGTCGGCGGCGGCAATTCCGCCGGGCAGGCCGCAGTCTTTCTCTCGCAGACAGCCCGCCACGTTCACATGCTGGTGCGTTCGTCGGGATTGTCCGAGACGATGTCGCGCTACCTCGTTCGCCGCATCGAAGACAACCCGTCGATCACGCTGCACGCGCACACCGAGATCGTGGCGCTCGAAGGCGACGAGCATCTCGAGAAGATACAGTGGCGCAACACGATGGACGGCCATGTCGATTCGCATGCCATCCGGCACGTTTTCATGATGACCGGCGCCGTGCCGGCGACGGCGTGGATCGACGGCTGCATCACGCTCGACACCAACGGCTTCGTCAAGACCGGCCCGGACCTGTCGCCGGAGGACATGGCGGCGCAGCACTGGCCGCTCACGCGTGCCCCATACCTGCTGGAGACCAGCCGGCCGGGAATCCTCGCCGTCGGCGATGCACGCTCCGGCAACATCAAGCGCGTGGCATCCGCAGTCGGCGAAGGCTCGATCGCCATCGCATTCGTCCACCGCATCCTTCATGAGTAGTCGCAGCAGGCGCAGCCGTGAGTAGTTGGAAAACGCGCAGCTGTGAGTACTCGGAAGACGCGCAGCCATGAATCGTCGCAAGAGGCGCACCCGTGATAGTCCGAAGACGCGCAACGGGAGTTACCAATGAAGGCAATGGCCTGTGACCACATTGACGCGATTTCGAAGGTTCGATTGCCGGAACGAAGGGAGTGCGAGGAATGCGTCAGGATCGGCAGCGGCTGGGTTCACCTGCGAATCTGCCAGGAGTGCGGCGCGACGCGGTGCTGCGATGACTCGCCGAACCGGCATGCGACCGCGCATGCAAAAGCAACCGGGCATCCGGTGATCGCGTCGGCCGAGCCGCTCGAGCAGTGGCTGTACTGCTATCCCGACGACGCGTTCGTCGAGTACTAGAACGTAAGGAGCGAGAGGCCATGCTCGAAGGCTCGTGCCTGTGTGGAAGCATCCGCTACGAAATCCGCGGTGAGCCGATCGTGATGTACCACTGTCACTGCGGCACGTGCCGCGCGGCTTCCGGTGCATCGTTCGCAACCAACATCCTGGTGGCCGCCGATGCGTTCTCGGTGATCGACGGGCGCGACAAGCTTTCGTCTTACGAATCGAGCCCGGCCAAGCGCCGCTGGTTCTGTTCGAGCTGCGGCTCGCCGATCTACAGCCACGCGGATGCGACGAGCCATGTCGTCAGCGTCCGGTGCGGTACCCTCCGGTCGGATCCGGGCGTGCGCCCGTCATGGCACGCGTACGTGGCAACGAAGGCGCCGTGGACCGAGCTTTGTGACGAACTTCCGCAGATGCCGGAAGGCGCGGGCTGAAACTTCGTTTTCGCCTCTTGTTCGCCGGAAAGGGCTCTGCTAAACGGGCCGGGTTATGGAAGCCCCTGTCCCGAACGCACTGCCTCTGCTGTCCGATCCCGGCGAATCCCGGGCGGAATCCGTGCAGGCGGCACTGGTCCGGAATCTTTCGGCCCCGCCCGTTCAAGACACTTCGATCGCGGCCGTCTGGGAGCTTTCGGCTCTGGCAGGACGTCTCGTCGAAATCACCGGCGGATCGGTTTCGATGCCGGCAACCAGCATGGCCTCCAGCAGCAATGCTTCCGCCGGTGAGCCGCGTACCCGCGCAACCAGCATCTGGGACATCGACGAATCGCGCCGCTACGGCAGCGCCGCACTGACGGTCGCGGCCGGCCTTGTCTGGAAGGCCCAGCAGCTCGGCGAGCCGGTAGCCTGGATCAACGTTCGGTCTTCGAGTTTTTTTCCACCGGATCTCGACGCAGCCGGCATCGACTTGGCGGCGCTCGTCGTCGTTCGCATCAACTCCAACCGGCCTGACGGCCTGACGGACGCGCGGGCAGCGGCGCGCGCAGCCGACAAGCTGCTGCGGTCCGGAGCGTTCGGTCTCGTCATTCTCGACCTCGGTGCACAGGCCGATGTGCCGTCGCCTCTTCTCAGCCGCCTGCTCGGACTCGCGCAGAAACACCACGCCGCGGTGGTGTTCCTGACCGAACGATCCGCCGACAGTTCGCTCGCACCGATCGTCTCGCTGCGGGTCGCGGCTTCGCGCCGGCAGCTCGGCGCCGGCCGTTTCGCGTGCACGATCGAAGCACGCAAAGACAAGCGACGCGCTCCCGGCTGGACCCATGAGGAAACCTTCCGTGGACCGCCGGGCCTGCGTTGACGTTCCTGCGCTGGCGCTGCAGCTGCTGCTTCGCGCGCATCCGGAATGGAACGCACTTCCCGCTGCGGTCGTCGATGCCGACGAGCCGAACGGCAAGCTCCTCTGGCTGAACGAGCGCGCATGGCGCGGCGGGCTGCGCGCCGGCATGCGCTATGCGTCGGCGCTCTCGCTCGACGGACGCCTGCGTGCCGGTGTCGTTGTCAAAACCGAGATCGACGCGGCGGCGGCCGCGATTCTGGAGACGCTGCGGCTGCACACGCCGAACATCGAGCCGTCGCGCGAAGAGCCCGGCGTGTTCTGGCTCGATGCCAACGGTCTCGAAAGCCTCTACGCGAGCATCGAGGCATGGGCGCGAGCGGTGGCGCGCAGCCTGCACGCAGCTGGTTACGATGCGCGCGTTGCCGCCGGCTTCACGCGCTTCGGAACCTATGCCCTTGCGAAAACGCAGAAACGCCGCGTGCTCGTCTGCCACAGCGAAGAAGAAGAGCGCCGCCGCGCACGCGATGTCACGCTCGAGCGTCTCGGCATCGATCCCGACCTGCTCGGCAAGCTCTCGCGGCTCGGCGTGCGTACCGTCGGCGGTTTCCTCGACCTGCCGGCCGACGGGATCCGACGGCGTTTTGGCAACGACGCGTGGCTGCTGCATCGCCGTGCACGCGGAGACGCATGGGATCCGCTGGCTGCGCGCGCGGCAGAAGAGCCGCTGCGGCGCACGCTTCTTCTCGAAGATCCGGTGAGCGACTCCGGCATCGTGCTGTTTCTGGTGCGTGGCCTGCTCGGCCTGCTTCTCGCTTCGATGGCCGCGCAGGGGAAAGCGGTCGCTCTGCTTGCGATCTCACTTCATCGCAGCCTGCGCCGCGACCGTCCTTCCGTTGTATTCGATGTTCGCGCCGCCGAGCCGACGCTCGACGAAGCGGTGCTCATCGATCTCGTACGACTTCGTCTCGAGACAGAAATCCGGCGCGAGCTTGCGGGTTCGTCGATCATCGAAATCGAAGTCGAGGCGCAGGCGGCCGCAGCCGGCGCCGATCAGCTTCGCCTGTTCCATGACCGTACACGCCGCGACCTTGCCGCCGGCGCGCGCGCGATCGCGCGCGTGAAGGCCGAGTTCGGAGAAAGCTCGGTCGTGCGCGCGGTGCTGCGCCAGGGACATCTTCCCGAAGCGGGCTTTGCGTGGGAGACGTTGGAGAACCTCATTGCTCCATCGCCGCGCGTCGTGCTGCGCAAACCGCTCGTGCGCCGCCTCGAGCAGCAGCCGCTCGCGCTGCCGCCGAAACCGTTTCGCGAGCGCGACGACTGCTGGATCGCGTCGCCGGCAACCGGCCAGCGGCGCGCATTGCGCGCCAAAGCGCGTACGTATGAGCAGGATGCACAACGACCGGCTCCGCCGGAGGTGCGCGAAAGTGCCGCGGCCGGGCGCGGCACGGCTCACGGTCGCGTCGAGAACATGGCGGGGCCGTACATCGTCTCCGGCGGATGGTGGAATCGCGAGCTGCATCGCGAGTATCATTACGCGAGCACCGAGAGCGGAGAGATCCTGTGGGTCTATTATGACCGGCAGCGGCGACGGTGGTTTCTTGCGGGGAAGGTCGAGTAGTACGACGCCGTCCTGTGAACGCATTGTGACCGGCAGACGTCGCGACCCGGCTGATTCCTTACGGAGCCTTCGCTTTGAAAAGTTCCGCCGTGTTGGTGTCGGCGTCGGCGAACTCGCTCGACCAGCACTGGTAAGACTGAACCACCTGCACCGTCACGTCGCTTTCCTGGTTGAACATCCGGTCACCACTGTAGGGAAGCGGCATCGGGACGTTCTCGCCCTTCGCCAGCAACTGCGCCGACGGACGAGCTCCCAGGCCGTTGAGCAATCGGAATTTGGTGATTCCGTCCTGCGCTCCTGCAGGATCGGCGAATACATAACTCGAATACAGCCCGTCATTCACGGGTCTCCATCCGTCGGCGCCGACACCCAGCTCTGCCGCCAGCGTGTGCTGACCTGCCACGGAATCGTACACGCACATCATTGCGTCCTGATCAGTTGCGTAAATCGAGGCGTCGCCGGCGCCGCGCCAGTTCCAGAGTATCCGGTCGCCCGAATCGACGGCTGCCTTCTTCACTCTGAGCGATACGCGCACAGCGGGCACGCAGGAATTCAGCGGCTCGGACGGACAAAAAACGCCGTGCTGATTACCCGCAATCTGACCGGAAGAGTTGATTGCGACGCCGACGCTCGTCTTCGCTCCTTCCAGCAGTGAAACGTCGGTGGTCACACCGCCGGCATAGACAACGGCGTGATCGGTGGCCAGCGCCATGACCTGCCCGTTGTCGTTGATCGATTGCGGCTCGAAATTGCCGATGTCGGTCATGATCCCGCCGTCGTAGAGAAAGCCGTGCGTGTTTCCCGACACCGTCGACGAGCCGACGATCTGACCCGCGCTGTTGATTGCAACCGCCGCCGATGAGTCGGCGGCAGTGCCGCCGAGTGTCCCGAGATCGGTCATGACGCCACCCTGGTAGAGGAACGCGTGATCGACGCCTCCCGCAGTCTGCGAAACTCCCACGACCTGGCCGGCATCGTTGATGGCGCGTGGAAAGGTGTCGCCGCCCAGCGTTCCAAGGTCGGTCATCACGCCGCCGGAGTAAAGAAAACCGCGCGTAGCTACGTAAGAGACGGAAACGCCAACCACTTGTCCGGAGCTGTTCATCGCGACCGGAGAACTGCTCAGATCCGAGCCCAGCACCCCGAGATCGGTCATCACGCCTCCTTCATGGAGAAAGGCGTGCCTGCCCTGGGGCGCATCCGTCTCGCCGGCAACCTGGCCCGCATCGTTGATCAGAAGGGCGCGGCTGGAGCCTGGACTGAGCGTTCCGAGATCCGTCATGACGCCGCCGCTGTAGCGGAACGCTCGCGGGAGCCCATAATCGAAATTCGCCATCCCGACGACCTGACCGGCGTTGTTGACGTCGAATCCGACGCTCGCGATCGTCGATCCACCCAGATCCGTCATCGTTCCGGCGGAATAGAGAAACGCGTGACCGGAGATGTTGCTGCCGGGCGCGAAAGTGGAATGCCCGGTGATCTGGCCGGAATCGTTCATGGCGTACGCATAGCAGTCGACGCCGCCGAGCGTTCCCAGCGACGACGACGACCCGCCCGAGGAAAGAAAACAGTCCTTGTTCGCGTTCGCCTGCGCCGGGATCAGTGCAAGAAGACAGAGGGTGGGCAGCGCAAGGCGAGATTGCATCGAAGCTCCTTTGTACGGGATCACAATGGTCGGAGCTTATACCACCGGATGTCACCGCCGGGTCAATGCGGAATTTGTTTCTCGCGGAGGACGTCCAACAGCGTGGGTCAGTCCAGATCGCACACTCCCCAGTTTTGCACTGCACCGGTTCCACCCGGCCACTGCACGGTCGCGCTGGTATCGCACGAAGACGAGTCGAGCTTCGGGCGCGATTCGCCGAACAGGTCCGCGCAGATTTCCGTCGTGCACCTCGGGTCGGCGTCATTGCCGGTCACGGTCGAATGAATGAGCTTGGTATGCGGGCCGACGACTCCGGCTTTGCCGTTTCCGGAAATGTGCGAGTCCGTGACGCGTGCCTTCAGCTGCGCGACCAATGCCGTTCCGGAAAGAAGGCCATTGTCACCTATCCCGTTGCCGGTCAGCTCCGAGCTTTCAACGATCGCGTAAAAACTCCAGACTCCGGAATGGCGATTTCCGCTGATGACTGCATCCTGAAGACTGACTCGACGAGCAACGACGCCTTTGGAGCCGCCGGTGATGGTTGCTCCGATGACTTCGACACGGGTTCCGGACCATTGGTACGGCGGCGTACCGACAACCCCGCCGTCCCCATTCGGAGAACCGACGATGGTGCCTGGGCCGAGGATCGTACAGCGTGGATCGCACACGACCGTCGGAACGTCTTCGCTGGCGCGACTCGTCAGCGTGAAGCCTCGAAGGTCAACGATGCCATCCGATCCCACGGTCAGTGTGGGCTCGTCGGTGGTGTCACCCAAGCAATCGAGATCGGCGGACAGATAGCCGCCGCCCTCGAGAACCTGTCCGCAGGAATTGATCTCGACCGAATTCGCCGCGTGGGCGTTCGAACCGGGCGATAGAATTGCGCCGGCAGTAAAGAGCACAAGGAAGACTCGTGACGCCATTCTGGGTTTCATGAGTTGGGCCTCCCGCACGGCAACGAGCAGTCGCTGCAATGCGACCTTAGCGGTCCGTCCGAACTACCGCCATCGACCGGCCGGCCGCCCGCCATCGGCCTCGTGCCGATGCTGATCGAGACGTTCGAAGTGGCGGCGGGCTGAATGCAACGGTTTCGCTCGAGGCAGGTGCAGGCGACGTTCGTTGCACGCGGCTAACGAATGCAGGTTGGCGCTCGCCGCGGCGTAAAATGAAAAAGGCTCCGCGTACTGGACGCGGAGCCTTTTCACGTTTGTTATCCCGCCTCGCGCGAACCACGCGCCAAAGGCGACGTCGCGTTACCGACAGGTGCCGCGGGTTACGGACAAGGAATCGTGTGTGCGCGATAACATCGCGGCGCTGCGGACGGGCAAAGCGAAAGAGAAAAATGAAACCGGAGTGCGATTGCGCGCTCGTCGAACAGTGCGGGCATTTCCGGGTCCGCCGGCGGCGGACCTGCGCGGGTCGAATCGGTAAGTGTGCCGGCCGAACCGGTTGCGCCAAGAGGGGTCGGCGTATGCGTTTATGTAATTTCTGCGGGTTAAACGGCATTTTCCGCTTGCGGCGGACAGCGGGTTTCGCCATATTTTCGCCATGGAGCCGGCGCTGGAACCCGTGCAGCAACGGTCACCGTCGCCACGGCGGAATGCGGATTTCCGGCATCCCGCGCGGCATTTCGATTGGTTGCTGGAGTCGCTGTCGACGACAGGTGGGAACCCGGCCGTGTGCCGGGCTGTCGAGCCGCAGCTTCCCCTCGATGACGCCGGCCTGGAGAGAATCATTCTTCAGAAAACGCGCCGGACCTCGCGGCTTCGTTTCCTGCGCGGACGTCTTGCGGCATCGATGCGATCCAAGCGCAGCTGGTGCGTTCTCGGTTACTCGCGCATCGGCGACTACAGCCGCGAGCGCCTCGGCATCGCCGGCCGTACCCTCGAGGACGATGCGCGTGTTGCCGGCGCGCTCGAGCATCTTCCCCATCTTGCAACGGCGTTTGTCGAGTCGCGTCTTTCGTGGACAAAGGTTCGTCTGGTGTCGGCCGTTGCGAGCGCGACAAACGAGCTCGGCTGGATCGGGATTGCGCAGCACTGCGATACGAGAACCCTCGCCGCGCGCGTAAGGGATCACGCCAATGCCGTGCGAAACCCGCAAGCGGCATTGCAATCAGCCGATCTTCCTTGTGTCGACCCGACCGGCGATCCCGAAGATTGCCCGGTCCGTTTCTCGGTACGTATTTCCCGCGACGGGCGGCGGCTGTGGCGTGCGACGTGCGAGATGGCCGAGCGCAGCGCGGGCTCGTCGCTTACGCGCGCGCAGGTTCTCGAGCTCGTCGTAGCGGAAGCGGCAAGTGGAGCGCCGCTTTGTGGCGAAGTGCAGCCGGATGCGTGCGGCATGCGGCCTCCCAGGCAGCCCGCTGCTGAGGCCTCGGCAGGCGACCAGTCATCGCAACCCGACGACGGCGGATTCGAGGCGCAGGATCTCGATCCCGCGGAGATTGCCGCATTCGACTGCGACGCTGCCACCGATCCGTTCACCCTCGACGCACGGCTGCGCGGCATCGAGCGTGCGATCCAGCGCATCGACTGCGAGCTCGGCGGGCTGCTCGTTCTTGCGCTCGAGCGCCGCATTCATCGCGCGTTCGGCTTCACGAGGTTCGCCGACTACGTCGAAGACCGGCTCGACTTCTGTGCCCGCAAGGCGTGGCTGCTGATTGCCATCGAGCGTCAAGCTGCGAGCCATTCCGGCGAGCTGGCTTCGGCGTATCGGGAAGGCCGGCTGTCCTATCTTGCGGTGAGCGCACTGCTTCCCGTGACGGGGTCGCGCCACGACGCAGCCTGGATCGCGCGTGCGCAGGCGGTGACGCTTCGCCGGCTCGAGGACGAGGTCGAGTGGGCTCTCGACCAGCGTGATGCATCGTCCGGCAGCGAGTCGTTCGAAGCCCCTGCCCCGCCGCCGCTCGACCACGACGTTCGCGCCGAACGACTGTCGGTGCTCGAGCGCGAGCGAGTGCAAATGCGTGCGCACGGCGAAGCGGATTCGACCGCGCGTTCGGTCGAGCTCACGCTGCGGGTTCCATCCGAAGTCGCCTCTCTTGCCGAGCAAACGATGCTCGCGCTGCGCCGCGGCGGCGAATCCCGCGGCTCGGCATTCGAGCGGATGGTCGCGCAGGCACTTCTCGAATGGATGTCGGCGCCGAAACACCGCGATCCGGTGTTCGAGCGCGACGGCTGGCGCTGCGCAGTGCCCGGTTGCCGCTCGCGTCGCAATCTTCACGATCACCATGTGCTGTTTCGTTCGCTCGGCGGCGGGAATGCGCAGGGCAACCGCATTACGGTCTGCGCGTCACACCATCTGCATGGCCTGCATGCGGGCCGTATTCGTGCGCGCGGCCGCGCACCGCTCGGGATCGTCTGGGATATGCCGCTCGGAAAGCTGTTCGGAGATCGCTACCTGTGATCGCGTACGCGGCTCTGTGGTGCAAGAGCAACGGGTCGTTCCTGCGCGGCGCGAGTCATCCGGAAGAGCTCGTCGACCGCGCTGCCGAGCTCGGGCTTTCGGCGCTCGCAGTTACGGACGTCGACGGAATGTACGGCATCGTCCGCGCTCACGAGCGTGCCCGCGAGCTCGGCGTCCACCTCATCGTCGGCTCCGAGATCACGATCGAGGACGGCACGCGCATCGTGCTCCTTGCCGAGGATCGCGAAGGCCATCGGAGCATCTGTCGATTGATCACGAAGGGGCGGCTTCGTTGTGAGAAAGGCGATTCGTGGGTCACCTGGCGCGAAATCTGCGAGCATGCCAGCGGCGTTCTCGCACTGTGGGGCGGCGAGCGCAGCCTGCTCGCAAGCCGCATCGAGCCGCATCTTGTCGCCAAAGACCTGCGCGATGCTTTTGGAGACAGGCTCTACGCCATGGTCGCCCGCCATCGCCGTGCGGAAGAGCCGCACCAGGAAGCACGCCTGCGCGAGCGCGCTTCGCGATACGGCATCGCGACCGTGGCGGCCAAAGAAGTTCTCTATCACGTGCGTTCGCGGCGTCCGCTTCACGACGTCCTCACGTGCATCCGCGAAGACGTCACGCTCGCCAACGCCGGCCGGCGCATCCAGCCGAATGCCGAGCATGCGCTCGAGACATCGTACGCGATGGCCGGCCTGTTCGCCGACGACATGGCCTCGCTCGAGCGCACTCGCGAAGTCGCCGCACGTTGCCAGTTCTCGCTCGACCAGATCCGCTATCGCTATCCGACCGAAGGCGCGATCGAGAGGCTGGAGTGCGCCGTGCTTCAGGGCGCTCGGGAACGATATGGCGACGTGCCCCGCGACGTTGCCGAGCAGCTCGAAAAAGAGCTGGCTCTCATTCGCGAGCTCGACTACGGCGGTTACTTCCTGACGATGCACGAGATCGTCGAGTTCTGCCGCAGCCGCGGAATTCTCTGCCAGGGCCGCGGGTCGGCGGCCAATTCGGCGGTCTGCTATTGCCTCGGCATCACCGCGATCGATCCGGTACGGATGGGTTTTCTGTTCGAGCGCTTCCTGTCGCGCGAGCGCGCCGAGCCGCCCGACATCGACCTCGACATCATGCACGAGCGTCGCGAAGAGGTGATCCAGCACGTCTACGAGAAATACGGCCGCAGTCATGCCGCGATGGTCGCCAATGTCGTCCGCTACCGGCCGCGGTCCGCGGTAAGAGACGTAGGGAAAGCTCTGGGGATTCCCGGCACTGCGCTGGACCGCCTTGCGCGGCTTCTGTCGCATTACGGCGACATCGCCGTCGAGACGATGTCGGCGGCAGGGCTCGACCCCGGCATCGGCGCCGGCGCGCACCTGTTCTCGCTCGCGAACGAAATTCTCGATTTCCCGCGGCATCTGTCGATCCATCCCGGCGGCTTCCTGCTCGGTCACGAACCGGTCAGCGACATCGTTCCGATCGAGAACGCGACGATGGAAGGCCGCACGGTCATCCAGTGGGACAAGGACGACATCGAGACGCTCGGCCTTTTCAAGGTCGACCTGCTCGGGCTCGGTGCGCTGACGATGCTCGATCTTGCGCTGAAAGAGCTGCGGCGGTGCCGGGGGATCGAGCTGTCGATGGCCACGATTCCAGCAGAAGACAGCGAGAGTTATGAATTGATGTCTCGCGGCGACACGGTCGGCGTCTTCCAGATCGAAAGCCGCGCGCAGATGGCAATGCTGCCGCGTCTCCAGCCACGCACGTTCTACGATCTCGTCATCCAGATCAGCATCGTGCGGCCCGGGCCGATTACCGGCGGCATGGTCCATCCGTATCTGCGCCGCCGCGCCGGCGAAGAGCCGATCGAGTATCCGCACGAATGCCTGCGCCCGGTGCTCGCACGAACGCTCGGCGTGCCGCTGTTCCAGGAACAGGTGATGCGCCTGGCGATGGTCGCGGCCGACTACACGCCGGGCGAAGCCGATCAGCTTCGAAGGGACATGGCCGCATGGCGCCGTACCGGCCGCATCGAAAAGCACCGCGAGCGCCTCATCGCACGCATGACGGCCAAGGGGATCCGCCACGAATTTGCCGAACGGGTCTTCGAACAGATCCGCGGCTTCGGCGAATACGGTTTTCCGGAAAGCCATGCGGCCAGCTTCGCGCTGATCGCGTACGCGACGGCGTGGCTGCGCTGCCACTACCCGGTCGAATTCACGTGCGGCCTGCTCAATGCACAGCCGATGGGATTCTATTCGGTCTCGACCATCGTCGGCGATGCGGCCCGCCACGGCGTCGAAATCTTTCCGATCGACGTCCAGACAAGCGCAATCGACTGCACGATGGAGCTCACGGCGAAAGACTTCGGCGTGCGCATGGGGCTTCGCTTCGTCAAAGGGCTTGCCAGAACTGACGCGGAATCGATCGTGCGAAACCAGCCGTACGAATCCATGGACGATTTCGTCCGTTCGAGCGGCGTCGGGCGGCCTGCTCTCGAAGCTCTCGCCGAAGCCGGCGCGCTCGAAAACCTCGAGAGCGACCGGCGTCGCGCCCTCTGGCAGGCGAATACGCCCACGCCGCTTCTGCTCGAAGACCGTACGCCGGTACCCGCTTTCGATGCGCTGACCGACTTCGAAACGATCGCGTGGGACCACCTGCGCACGGCGCACAGCGTACGTGGTTATCCGCTCGGCCCGCTTCGTGAAGAGCTGCGGAGCCGAGGACTTCCCACCGCAGCCGAGCTCGTGCGCATCGGCGACGGCCGGCAGGTCGATTTCGCCGGCATCGTGATCTGTCGCCAGCGGCCAAGCACAGCCAAGGGTGTGGTCTTTATGACGCTCGAAGACGAAACGGGGTTCGTCAACGTGATCCTCTGGCAAAGCGTGCTCGACGAGTACCCCATTCTCGCCAGGACGGCCTCATTCCTCGGCGTCAGCGGCAAGCTCCAGGCCGAGGGCCGCGTCGTGCACGTCGTGGCCAGCCGCTTGTGGGTGCCGAAACTTGCGCAAAAACCAGCACAAGCGACGAGCCGCGACTTTCACTGACTCGGTTGCTCGCGTATCTATCGTCCATGCCGACGAACGTACCGAGTCCACGCGAGATCAGCATGCTTCTCCGGCAATCGCTTCTGTTCCGGGGCCTTCAGGACGCCGAAGTCGCGCCACTCGTCGAAGCCGTAAAAATCCAGAAAGCCAAGGCCGATTCGATCATTCTGCGTCGCGGAGATCCCGGCGACACGATGCTGATCGTCGTTTCAGGCCGTGTGAAGATTATCGCCACGTCGATGCGCGACACCGAGCTCCTGCTGACCATCGTCGAGCGGGGCCAGATTTTCGGCGAGCTTTCGGTTCTCGACGGCCGCGAGCGATCGGCCGACGCAGTGGCACTGACAAATGTTACGCTCCTGTGCCTCGACCGGAAGTCGGTACTCGACTTTCTGACCGTCCGCACCGACGTGCTGTTCCGCGTGCTGTCGGTCGTCTGTGCAAAGCTGCGGGCCACGACCGATATGGCCGAGCGCTCGGCGTTCCTTTCCCCGCCCGCCCGGCTTTTCCGTTGTCTGCTCGATTTCGCCAAGGTGAACGGCGAAACCAGCGGCGAAGGTCTGCGGGTACTGCACCGCCTGCCCCAGCGCGAGCTTGCCTCCAGCATCACGTCGTCGCGGGAAACCGTGAACAAGATTCTCCAGCACTGGAAAAAGCTCGATCTGGTCGAAACCGGCAGCGGCTACGTCTGGATCAAGAACGTCGCCCAGCTGGCTTCGGAAGTCGGCCTCGCCGGATACGCCGACAGCCTCGGCAACCCGTAACGACTAGGCGGCATGCCGCTGCCGATAGCGCTCGAGGAACCTGGCGAGGCGTCCGATCGCTTCGGTCAGGTCCTCAGGGTTCGGCAGGAAAACGATCCGCAGGTGATCGGGATGCGGCCAGTTGAAGCCGGTCCCCTGCACGACGAGGACCTTCTCTTCTTTGAGAAACTCGAGCACGAACTCTTCGTCGTCGGCGATCGGATAAATCGTCGGATCGAGCCGCGGGAACAGGTACATCGCGGCCTGCGGCTTGACGCACGAAACTCCCGGAATCGCCGTCAGCAGCTCCCATGCAAGATCGCGCTGGCGCGTGAGCCGGCCCGCGGGAGCGACGAGGTCGTCGATGCTCTGGTGGCCTCCGAGCGCCGTCTGGATCGCGTGCTGCCCCGGCACATTCGCGCATAGACGCATCGACGCCAGCATGTCGAGCCCTTCGATGTAATCCTTCGCGTGCGACTTCTCTCCGGTCACGATGCACCAGCCCGAGCGATAGCCGCACGCCCGCCAATTCTTCGACAGCCCGCCGAATGTAAGGCACAGCACGTCGCCAGACAGTGTCGAGATCGCGGTGTGCTTCCTGCCGTCAAACAGGACCTTGTCGTAGATCTCGTCCGCGTAAATGATCAGGTCGTTGTCGCGCGCGATCTTCACGATTCCGCGCAGCACGTCGTCCGGATACAGCACGCCGGTCGGATTGTTCGGATTGATCACGACGATCGCGCGCGTCGAAGGCGTGATCTTCGACCGGATGTCGTCGAGATCCGGGATCCAGCCCTTGTCTTCGTCGCACAGATAGTGACGCGCGACGCCGCCCGACAGGCTCACGGCCGCGGTCCACAGCGGATAGTCCGGCGCGGGAATCAGCACTTCGTCGCCGTTGTTGAGCAGCGCGTTCATCGTCATCACGATCAGCTCGGAGACGCCGTTGCCGATGTAGATGTCTTCCATCGTCACGCCGCGCACGCCCTTGAGCTGCGTGTAGTGCATGATGGCCTTGCGCGCCGAGAACAGTCCCTTCGAGTCGCAGTATCCGGACGCGTCGCGCAGGTTGTGAATGACGTCCTGGACGATCTCTTCCGGTGCGACCAGGCCGAACGCGGCCGGATTGCCGATGTTCAGCTTGATGATGTTCTGCCCGTCCTCTTCCATCTGCTTGGCGCGCGCGAGCACGGGACCGCGAATGTCGTAACAGACACCGGCAAGCTTCGCGGACTTCAGAATCGGTTGCATCGCAGTTCGCTCATGGGAAAGGACACTGGCTCGGGCATTTCGGACATTTGGATCATGGGAAAAGACTTCCTTTGCAGCCGCCGTAGCTGCAGCCGCCGTAGCTGCGGACGCGGTAGCAGCAGCCGCCGCAGTAGCTTCGGACGCCGGCGCTGGCCCGCTACCCTTCGCCGCCACGCCGGCCGCGCCCTCGGCGCCGATGGTGCCCGCAAGCCGTTCCAGCGCGCTTGCCGGGACGCGCAGCGTCCGCCGGCCGACTCGTACCGTCGGCAGCTCGCCGCGATCGGAAAGCCGGTAGATCGATTTCAGGTGCAGTCCGGTCCGGGCCGCCACCTGCTTCATCGTCAGCAGCGTTTCGCCGTCCCCGGTCCGTTCGTCCTGCGCTTTCGTGGCCACGAAGATGGGATAGCCGTTTCCGGCCCGAGAAGAAAGTAGAAAAATGATGAAAGTTCGTGAAACGGACCGGCCCAACCGCCCGGCTGGCACGCAAAAAGGAGACAGATGATGAAAATCGAAGGGAAAGCGGCGATCGTAACCGGCGGAGGCACCGGCGTCGGCCGCGCAACAGCCCTCGAGCTGGCCCGCTCCGGGTGCTCGGTCCTCGTCAACTACTCGAAGTCAAAGGACGACGCAGAGCAGACGGCCGCCGACGCCTGCGCCCTCGGCGCCAAGGCGATTGCCGTCCAGGCCGACGTCGCCGACGACGACGGTTGCCGGCGCCTCGCCGACACCGCCGTCCGCGAGTTCGGCCGGCTCGACATCCTCATCGCTAATGCCGGCACGACCGAGTTCATCCCGCACCACGAGCTCGACCTGCTGACCCCGGAGATCTGGCAGCGCATCTTCGGTGTGAACCTGATCGGGCCGTTCCAGTGCGCGCGCGCGGTGCGTGCGGCGATGGAAACGTCGGGCGGAGGCGCGATCGTCATGACGTCGAGCATCGCGGGCACCAACGGCATCGGCTCGTCGATCCCGTACTGTGCATCCAAGGCCGCGCTGAACAACCTGACGCTCACGCTCGCTCGCGCGCTCGCGCCGAACATCCGCGTCAACGCCGTTGCACCGGGCTTCATCCGCGGCCGCTGGCTGAAGGCCGGTTACGGCGACAACTACGAGATGCTCGAGCAACTCGCGTCGGCACGCTCGGTCCTGAAGAAAGTCTGCGAGCCCGAAGACGTCACCGATGTGATCCTCGGATTCCTCAAGGCCGACCTCGTCACCGGCCAGGTTGCGATCGTCGACGGCGGGCTCACGATCGCGCAGTAGAACAAGGGTGGCGTGTCGGGAGAACGTTCGCGTCAGTAGTCCCAGTGCCAGGTCACGCCCGCCTCGCCCTGCGCGTCCTGGCTGACGTCGCTTTCGATCGTGATGTGCTTCCACACCCGCCATTCGAGGCTGAGCTTGCTCGCGTCGGGCGTCAGGCCCTGCTGCACGCGCAGGTAGACGTTGTCGGTCAGATAGCGACCCGCCATCAGCGCCGTCTCGCCGGTGTTGCCCGATCCGATGTCGAGGCGGTCGAACCCGAGCGTACGCCCGATGTTCGACAGCACGCCCGACCCGCCGGCAAGCGGGCTTCCGGTCAGCTCGGCGATCGAGCGCGCGAGCGCGACGCTCTGTAGCGGTGTCAGCGTCGCGGCGCTCTGCCCGAACAGCAGTCGCGAGAGCACTTCGTCGCGAGGAAGCGACGGTTCCGAGCGCAGCTCGATGGTCGGATGCGTCGCCGGTCCGCTGACTTCGGCAATCGCCGTGATGTCGTTCGCCTCCGCGCGCGCGGTCATCTGCAGCCACGGCACGTTTCCGCGCTCGCCGTCGAAGTGCAGCGTCGCCGACGTCACGTCGAAGCGTTTGCCGAGAAGGCTGAGCTGCCCACGCACCGACGTCACGTTGCCCTGCGCGCGCGGGTCCACGCTGGTGCCGCGAATATGCACGTCGCTCGACCACTCGGACTCGAGGCCGCGGCCGGTCACGTAAATGCGGTTGTCGCCGGTCACTTCGATGTCGAGATCGAGCGCAACCCGCTTCGGAAGTGGAAGCTGCCGGATGGCGTCGCCGGCCGTCGTGTCGACTTCGATGACATCGAGCTCGGGCACGTCGGCGACCAGGTGCTGCGGAATCTCGACTCGCGCATCCACGATCCTGACCTTGCCGGTGATCGACCCTTCGACCGAAGCGTTCAGTTCCGCCGGGCGCGAAGCCTTCACAGTCAAGGTTGCGTCCGCCTTGGTCGTCAGCAGGTCGAGCCGCGACAGGATTGCGCCGGTGGCTTCGATGTTCATCGTCGAGTCGAATTTCGGAAAGCCCTCGAAGCGGATTCCGCCGGTCGCGTGGACCTTGCCCTTCTCGCCGTCGGTCGCATCGAGCTGCCGGAGCTGGATGGACGTGCCCGCGCCTTCGAGCTCGGCATGCATGTCGCGAAGCACGAGACCCGACGTGGCATTTTCCCAGACGGCGCCGTCGAGCACCGCGCGGCCGGTCACGCGCGGCGCGGCGACCGAGCCGGAAAGTCGAAGATCGGCATCCACGCGCCCGCTCACGGTGTCTTCTCCGATCGGAAGCAGGGCGGCGACTTCGGCAATGCTCCCCTTCCACTCGAGATCAACGACGACCGGCGCTGCCGACGACGTCGAGACCAGCGGCGCATCGACGGACAGACGAAGCCGGGTCTCGGTAAGTCCGGCCACCGACGCCGATCCAGCAATGCGCCCGTCGCCGAGGCGAAGCGCCGCTTCGAGATCGACCGGCTCGACGCCTTCCGCCTCGAGCCCGGTGCTGGCCACATCGTGCCCATGAAGCGAAATCTCTCCTCTGGAGAGTACGACCGACGGGCCCTCGAGCTGGACCTTGCCGTCGACGGTGCCTGCAAGGTCCAGGTCCGGAATGAACGCCGACACGAGCGACAGCGGAAGCTTCGCAATCTCGGCGTCGACGCGTGTCGTACCCGAAGCACGCGCGAGGCGTCCACGCACATGACCGTCTTTTTCCAGAACGACCACGAGGGGGTCGATCGACCACGCATCGCCGCCGCGTTCGATGCGGATGCGTGCAGGCTGCTCGAGCTTCAGTGCATGGTCGTCCACGCTTGCATCGGTACGAGTCAGCGTTGCGTCGATTGCGGAACCGGCGGTGAGCGATGCACCGCCCGCAATCGTTGCGGCCGCCGACAGCTTCACTTTTTCGCCGTTGCGAACGTCGGCGGTCGTCTCGACATTCCATTCGCGTCCGTTGCCGACGGCAGTCACGAGCCCGTCGACGAGGTTCCTGGTCCCATAGCGCGTACGCGACAGATGAACCCTCGCCGTACCGCGTGGCGTCGCACTGATTTCGACACCGTCAGCGGTCGCATCGAGTACGTCGACGAACACTTCGGTGCCGCCGGCGAGGAACGAGCCGTTTTTCACCGACGCGCGGCCGCTCACCTGCTGGACTGCAGTGGCCGGCGAAGAGCCCGTCGCGGCGAGTGTCGCGTCGAGGTCGATCGCACCGCCGATTGCCGTGCCGGTCATCGGACGCCACAGCGAAAGATCCTGACTGCTCAGCACGACCGTCCCCGATGCCGCTCTCCGGGCGAGATCGATGTCGAGCTCGGCACTTCCGGTCGTTCGCGGCCCGCGCAGCGCGACGTTTCGAAGAAGCAGCCGGTTGTCCGACGGCATCGACACGTTCGCGTCAAGCGCGGCGTCGAGCTGCCCGTAGCGGCCCTTCGAACGCACCGTTGCCGACCACGTGTCCGGCAGTCCGTCGGCATTCACGTCCGCCGAGAGCGAATCGAAATGAATTCCTTCGTACGAGACGCGGCTGCCGGTGACGCTGGCGACCACGCCGAAGCGGTCGCGCGTGCCGCGTGCGGTCGCCGTCGCTTCGAGACGTCCCGCAATCGCCGCGCGCGCGGGATCGGACAGCCGCGAAAGGTTCTCCATCGTCACGTGCGCATCCGCCGACAGCGTCTTTCCATCGGTCGCGACGTCGCCTTTCGCGGTGGCCGAGATGCCGATCGAGTGCAGCTCGACCTCGCCGTGCGCAGCGCCGTCGCCGACGCTCGTCAGGTCGAGGCGAAGCGACGTCGCTCCGCCGATCAGCGCGTTCCATCCGCTTTCGCCGACGGTCACGTCCGACGCGCTCGCAGAGGCGTGGACACGCGTCTCCTCCCATCCGGACTTCATCTCCGCATCGATCTGCGCGGTGGCGCTGCCCGAGATGCTCGTGCGGTACAGGTCCGAGAGCGATCGAAGCGTCGAAGCATCCGCTCGAAGCGACGTCGTCATTCCGCTCCAGTCTTCGGTGATCGCGAATGGGCCTTCGATGCTCAGCTCGTTGCCGTCGACGACCAGGCGCGGGGTCGTGATCGTGCCGCGATCGATGTCGATCTTTCCCGCTGCAGCAAGATGCGCATCGCTTCCGAGCAATGGCATCACCGCATCGTTCAGCTCGAGCCGCTTCGCGTCGACGCTGAGCTCGAATCCCGGCACTCCGTCGCCCTGCGGATCCTTCGCGCGGAAGATCGCATGGACATTCTCGCTCGCCGCATCGAGCTTCCTCGCATCGGCGATGTCGAGCGTCGCTTCCAGACTGCCGCCGTCGGTCAGCACGCCATGTCCGTCGAGGCTCGCAGAAGAAAGATCGAAGAGCGTCAGATGCACCGGCTCGCCTTCGCGCTCGTGCACCAGCCGACCGCCGACGCGGAATTCCTTCGTCGCAAGGTCGAGCCGCCCATCGGCGACAAGATTCCGGCGGTCGGCCGAGAGCAGCGCCTGCTCGATGCGCAGCTCGACGTCTGGAGCCCACGCGCCCTTGGCGTGAAGCGTCATCGGTGCGCCGTCGCCGACGAGGTACTTCTTTCGCTGGGCGGGCACCGGATCGAACGTGCCGTCGACGACGAACGGTCCTTCGGCGTTGAACGCAAGGCTCGTCCCGGCGCGCAGCACGCCGATGTTCGACGCGGTCACATCCGCCTTGGCGTGCCAGTCGCGCATCGGGCCGGAGCCTTCGACCGAGAGCGTGACCGAGCCCGAATCCTTGAGCCGCGCGAGCGCTGCCAGCGCGCCGCCCGGACCTTCTTCGGCGTGGATCGTGCCGGCGATCTCGAGCGGCGAGCCGTGCGTCGAAAGATCGACGCGCGCGCTTCCGGTGCGGTTGTCGACGTGCGCAATGTCGAGCTTTACGCTCCCGTGGTCCCACTCTCCGAGGACTCCGCCGCCCTCGACGCGAAAGTCGGCCTGCGAGCCTCCGAGAATGCTGCCCGACAGCTCGAAGTCGTCGACGAGAAGATGTCCGATGATGAGGCGGATGAACCGGTCCCAGCGAAACGGCGTGTCGATCTCGTTCGGGCCGTCGCGCGGGAGCCGCGTCCACTGGACGCGGCCGGCATGGATATCCTCTACGCGGATGCGCCACTTCACGAGATCGAACGCGTGGAACAGGTCGAACGGATGCCACGTCGCTTCGGCGTTCTCGACGGTCAGCCACACGCCGTAGGCATCGCCGACTTCGACCTTCCTTGCGAGAACGTGCTCCGGCAGATCGCCGCTGACGCCTTCGGCGCGGACGAAGAACACGCCTTCCTTCTGCGCGAGGCGATCGATGATCTGCTCGAGGTAGCTCTCGAGGAGCCCTTCGCGCAGCGCGCCGTAGAAAAGTACGACGACGAGAGCCGCCAATGCGGCGACACCGAGAACAAGACGCAGCACGAACCTCAGCGCGCGCATCAGAACGCCTGCCCGAGGCTGATGTAGAGCTGGAAGATGCTGTCGCTCGGCCGCGGATTGACCGGAAATCCGAAATCGAGACGGATCGGCCCGGCCACGGTGAAATAGCGGAAGCCGAGCCCGGCGGCCCACTGGATGTCATCCTGGAAATCCGGATAGCTCGGCTCGTAGATGCCGGCTCCTTCGAAGAACGGAACGATGCCGATCGTCTTGGTGACCTTCCAGCGCAGCTCGGTTCCGACCTGCAGCAGGGATCGTCCTCCGAGCGGACGGTACTTGTGCTTGTCGCTGCCGCCTCCGTCGACCCGGCAGTGCCCCTCGGCATCGAAGTTATTGATGTCGCACAGGGGGCCGACGTACTGGAACTGATAGCCGCGCACCGAGTCGCCGCCGCCCGCATAGAGCCGCTTGTCGGCCGGCGTATCGTTGCGCTCCGGTCCGATCACCGAACCGAGTGACACCCTGCTCGCCCACACGTACCTGTGCTTCTCGTCGATCGGGATGTAGATGCTCTCCGTCACGCGCAGCGCAAGCATCAGCACCTTGTCGCCGAGCACGCTGAAGTACGGCGACATGCTGGCGAGCGTGCGATGGCCGCGGCTCGGATCCAGAAGGTTGTCGCTGCCGTCGTAGCGAAGCCCGAGCGGGATGCCGAGCAGCGTGAACTGCTTGGTCTCGGCGTGCCCCTTCTCGTTGCGGTCTGCCTGGCTCTGCACGTCCGACTGCTCGACCAGCAGGCCGGCGGTGCCGACGAAATGCTTGCGGACCGCGCGCTCGAGACCGACCGATGCGCTCAGCGCATAGCGGTCATACGCCGGCGGCTTGTCCGCATCGGCCTTGGCTTCGAGCAGAAGACTCTGTCCGACGCGGTACCAGTCGGGCTTGCGGTAGGAGATTCCGCCGGTCGCGATCTGTTCGCTGTACTCCGCCTCGGTGCGCAGCTTTTCCGCGCCGCCGCGCACGTTGCGGTCTTCCCAGAACACGCGTCCGCCGGGGCCGTCGGCCGAAGAGTACTTCAGGCCGGCGCCGATCGTGTGCATCTTCCCTTCGGCGACGAGGATGTGAATCGGCGCCTCTCCGTCCGGCCCGACGTCACCGCGCTTTCCCCACGTCAGCGTAATCGCCGAGAACACTCCGGTCGAAAACAGGTCCTTTCTGGTTTCCTCGATCCTCGAAGGCGAGAACGGATCGCCGCGCGCGAACTTGAGCCGGCGCCGGACGAGATCCTCCTTGACGGTCTTCAATCCTTCGACGGTGACCTCGCCGAACTTCGCGTGCGGCCCCGCGTCCACGCGCAGGTGGATCTCCATCGTGCGCGCGAGGCGATCGATGCGCACTTCACGCAGCGGGAGCTCGGCGAATGGATAGCCGTCGGTCGCAAGCGCAACGATCAGGCGCGACTCGGCCGCGAGCACAGTCTCGGCAAGTGCCGGCTCTCCGACGGCAAGCCCGAGCGAGCTGCCCGCGTCGGGGGCGGAAAGACTGGCGGCGTCCGAAGGGATGCCCTCGATGTCGACGCGCGAGATCTTGTAGCGCTCGCCGCGCGTGACGCGCATCTCGACGATCGCCGGCTTCTTGCTCGAATCGATGTGCCAGAGGACGGTTCCGTCATAGAAGCCGCGCGAGCGCAGCACGCGAAGATAAATGTCGCGGTCGGCCTGCGTGCGCCGCCTGAGGCCCTGCAGCGTGCCGGGCGGTTCGTACTTCTTCGAGAACAGCACGGAGGACGCCTTCAGCCGCTCCTCGAGCTCGCCGCCGACGCCGACGATCCTGACGTCGTACGCGTAACCGGGACCGTACGTGAGACCGAACGGCGCGAGCGTCTTCGAGACCGTGCTGCATCCACCCACGCCGAGCGCCAGAGGGACGACCAGCAGCGGAAGCACCCGCAGCATCCCGAGCGCAACGCGACCGGGCGTTCGCAAACGCGATGCGTAGCCAGGCGTTGACAACAGCGAGGCGTAGCCGAGCGTCGAAATGTCCGCTTTCCTCGTCCCGATTCAGGCGCGGCCGACCAGCTCATGCATGCGCGCGGTGACACCCTTGTAGTCCATCTTGCCCGACGGCGAGCGACCCAGACTGTCGACGGCAAACACGCGCCGCGGAACCTTGTACGCGGCGAGATGCTCGCGCACGTGATCGCGAAGCTCGGCCTCGCCGGCGGACCCGCCGGGCCTCAGCACGACGAGCGAATGGATCGCCTGGCCCCAGTGCGGATCGGAAAGCCCGACGGTCGCCGCGTCCTCGACGTCGGGATGGCGCTTGAGCACCTCTTCGACCTCCTCGGGAAACACCTTTTCGCCGCCGGTATTGATGCACGCCGATCCGCGGCCGAGAAGCCTCAGCGTTCCGTCGGTCTCCACCGTCGCAAAGTCGCCGGGCATCGAGTAGCGAACGCCGCCGATCGTGCGGAACGTCTTCGCGGTCTTCTCGGGATCCTTGTAGTAGCCGACCGGAATCGGACCGCTGCGCGCAACCAGCCCGCGCTCACCGCTTCCCGGCGCAACCTCGCGTCCGTCCTCGGTGATCACCTTGACGCGGTCGCCGACTTTGAACGACGCAGTCTCGACTTCGATGCCCACGCCCATCACCGATGCACCGAGCCCGGTGGCCTCGGAGGACCCGAGCGAATCGAACAGCAGCATCTGCGGATGATGCGCGAGCAGCGCCTTCTTGAGCTCGATCGACCACATCACGCCGGACGAAATGATCAGCCGCAGGCTCGACAGATCGTACGCCTTTTCGTCGAGCGCCTGCACCATCGGACGCGCGAACACGTCGCCGACGATCGCGATCGCACTGACCTCGTGACGCTCGACCGCCGACCACAGCGCGTGTGCGCGAAACGTGCGCGAGTCGACGGTCACGACGCTGCCGCCGTTCATCAGCGCATTGATTGCCGTGAACAGGCCGGTGCCGTGCATGACCGGACACGCGGGAAGCAGACGCTGCTTGTTGGTTCCCGCGATGACGTTGGCGACGTGCTCGGCAAGCGTCGCGGGACGCCCGGCCGCGCTCAGCGGATCGGCTCCGCCTCCGAGCGTGCGGAACACGTCCTCCTGCCGCCACATCACGCCTTTCGGCATGCCGGTGGTCCCGCCGGTATAGAGCAGCAACAGGTCGTCCGGGCTGCGTTCGATCTCGAGAGGATCGGACGGCCCCGCCACCAGCGCGTCGTAATCGAGCGCTCCTTCGCAGGCAGCTCCTCCATCTTCGAGACGGACCAGCATGCGAAGCGCCGGCAGGCGTGCTGCAAGCCGCGCGGCGTTTTCGGCGAAGATTCCTTCGAACACGAGCACCACCGCGTCGCTGTTGTCGAGAAGGTACAGCAGCTCTTCGTCGCGGTACCGGTAGTTCACGTTGACCGGCACCAGCCTTGCCTTGAAGCATGCGGCGACGGCCTCGAGCCACTCGGGCCGGTTGTAAGCGTAGATGGCGACCTTGTCGCCGGGCTTCGCGCCACCGTCGACGAAAGCCCGGGCAAGCGCGTTGGTGCGCCGGTCGACTTCTCTCCATGAAAGGATCCGCGCGCTGCCGTCGGCCGACGAGTGCACGAGCGCCGGCTCTTCGCCGAGGACCGGTCCGATCGCACTGAGAATGTCGCCGATGTTCCAGCTGCTCATGATCGCCCCTTCCTCGTCGCTCTGGTCTGACGGCTTTTGCAGCGGTTGCCGTCCCCCCGCCTTGGGAGGCGATCCCGTCAGGACAGGACCCGCAATCGTGCGAAATCTTTCCTCTTCTCCGAGACCGGACGGGTTCGTAGCACGCGTGCCGCGCGTCAAAAAGTCGCCGCCCCGGCGCCGCGGCGATCGACGAACAGCCGCAAGCCGTTTCCTGGGTTGCTGCGCCCGCTCCCTTGTAGCAACTAGGGTGGCAACTTGCTTGGGCCTGGCGCGGGACGGGCCAAGGGGACTCTCTTCTGATGACGGCTACCACGAGCCTCGAGTACATCGGGCACAGCGGGCTGGCGGTTCGCCATGCCGGCAAACTGCTGCTCTGCGACCCATGGATGTCGCGGAGGGGCACCTACAACGCGAGCTGGTTCCAGTACCCGCAGTACGAGGGCGATCTTGCCGCGCTCGCGGCGCCGGACGCGGTCTACATCTCGCATGAGCACCCGGACCACTACGATCCGGAGTTCATCGCGGGCATCGACCGCAGCGTCCCCATCCTGACCGGACGTGCGCACAAGAAGCGCCTGGTCTCACGTCTTCGCCGGCTCGGATTCCAGACCATCGTCGAGCTCGACAACTTCGAGGCGTTCGAGCTTGCTCCGGGATTCACGATCAAAATTTCGACGCCGACGTTCCACTGCCCGCCGCACTGGTTCGATTCGTGCGCGCTGCTCGAGCTCGCAGGCCACAAGATCCTCAACCTGAACGACTGCAACCTCGCGCTGCCGGTCGCCGACATCCGCGCCGAAGGCATCGACGTGCTGCTCGCGCAGGCGACTCCGGCGATCTGGTATCCGCTCGTGTACACGACCTACGACGACGAGCGGAAGAAAGTGCTCGCGGGGCAGCGTCGCGAGTCGGCGATCAGCTCGTTCGTCTCGTCCGCCAAGGCGATCCAGCCGCGACTTGCCATTCCGTTCGCCGGACCGCCGTGCTTCTTCGATCCTGAGCTCGCCGGGTACTTCTTCGGCCCCGACAGCATGTTTCCGACGCCGCCGGTCGCAGCCGAGCGTCTGGCAAAGGAAACCGAGATCCCGGGCATGATCCTGAAGCCCGGCGACAGGCTCATCATCGGCGAACGCGGCGCAGCGGACGAGTTCCGCCTCGAAGCCTGCACGGCGTACGCCGGCTTCGATTACGAGCGCGACCGCGCGTCGTATTACGACACCCATCGCGCCCGCAACGAAGAGATCGTCCGCGATGTCCTCGCCGCGATCCCGCCGGCGGGCCCCGGCCTGTTCGAGCGCTTCCGCCGGCACTTCCTTCCGTTCCTCAAGGGCCATCCGTATTTCGTCGAGCACATCGGCATCCGCGTGCTGTTTCGCGTCAGCGGCGATCACGGCGGCGACTGGGTCGTCGATTTCCGCCGCGAGCCGAAGCCGGAGCTGGTCTACGCGCTCGACGGCGAGCCGTGCCAGTACGAGTTCGACATGACGTCGCAGCTGCTCGACCAGATCATGCGCGACGAGCTGTCGTGGGAAGACGCGTTCCTGTCGCTGCGTTTTCGCGCGCATCGCGATCCCGACCGCTACAACCAGCACCTGTTCACGCTGTTCAAGATGTCGGACTCGCGCGCGCTCAACGCGATCCAGAAGGTGGAGACCGCCGACCGCGCGCACGATACGTTCGTGCTCGAGCACGCCGGACGCAGCTACGAAGTGCAGCGCTGGTGCCCGCACGGCGGCTCGGATCTTTCCGAAGCCGACGTCGAGGACGGCCAGGTCGTCTGTCCCGGCCACCACTGGCGTTTTTCGCTGTCCGACGGCGTCTGCACGAACGCGGCGGGCCGCATCCACGTGCGCGAGCTCGACGAGACCGGCGAGCTCGGAGGCAGCGACCATCAGAAGAAGCCGACTCCTCGCGCGGCCGGAGCCAAGGCCTGAGCAGACGCCATGTGCGGGCGCTTCGTCCTGACGACTCCTGCCGATGCGCTCGCGCGCGAATTCGGCGTTTCCCCCGGAACCGGCGGGCTTTTGCTCGCACCGCGCTACAACATCGCCCCGATGCAGGACGTCGTCGTCGTTCGCAACGACGGCGGCCGGCGCACGCTCGCGGTGGTGCGCTGGGGACTCATCCCGATGTGGGCCAAGGACCCGGCGATCGCATCGAAGATGATCAATGCCCGCGCGGAGACGGCGGCGAGCAAACCGTCTTTCCGTGATGCGATGCAGAGGCGGCGCTGCATCGTTCCCGCGTCCGGTTTCTACGAATGGAAAAAGGAAGGCGGCCGCAGGCAGCCGTGGTACTTCCGGTCTCGCGATCCGAGAAAGTCTCTCGCGATCGCCGCGATCTGGGAGCGCTGGCGCGATCCGGACCATCCCGAAGCCGGCATCGTGGAGACGTGCTGCCTGCTGACGACCGGCGCAAACCAGCTGTGCGCGCCGGTGCACGACCGGATGCCGCTGATCCTCGACGCGGACGGTGCGGCGCGTTGGCTCGATCCCGAGCTCACCGATTCCGCCGCGCTCACGGATCTGCTGGTTCCGGCACCCGACGATACCCTTCGAAGCCATCCGGTCTCGACAGCCGTCAACGCCGTGCGCAACGACGACGCGCGCAACATCGAGGAAGAGCTTCCCGAGCAGACCAGCATGTTTTCCTGAACCGGCGTTCCGTGAGGTTTCGAAAAGGGCGTCCCCCATCTTCGCGCAATCGTCGATGGGGGCGAGTCCACCCCGTTGCCAGCAGCACCGGAGCGTGAGTACCGTCGCTCGTGAATGAACTGCCGCACACAGCACGACCGGCGGAGTCGCCGTGAGCTCTGCATCCGCACCGCTGTGCTGGCGGTGGTGGTCACCGTCGGCCTGCTGCCGGCGAGCCTGAGAGCAGGCAGCCCGGTCGTGATCGTCTGCGGCGATGCAACGGGCGACGGAGTCATCGCATCCTCGGACGCGCTCGTTGCGCTGCGCACCGCCGTCGGCACGAGTACCTGCGAGCCGTCCCGTTGCGACGCGAACGCGAGCGGTGCGATCACGGCAACCGACGCGAGTACGATCCTGAAATGCGCGGTCGGCCAGGACATCGCCCTCCACTGCCCGGCGCCGGACCCGGACATCACAACGACGACATCGACGACGGTGACTACGACGACGTCGGTCGCCGCGGTCTGCGGAAACGGAGAGCTCGAAGCCGGCGAAGACTGTGAGCCTTCCGAAAGCTTCTGCCGCGGCGGCTGCAATCTCGACACCGGTGTCTGCGTCGATTTCATGTGCAGCGACAGTTGCCGGTGCCCGCCGCCGCTGTGCGGCGACTGGCTCGTGGACCCGGGAGAGGATTGCGACCCGCCCGGTTCACAGTGCGGCGACGGCACCTGCACGGACGGCTGCCGCTGCGAGCCGTAGCGCTCATAAGGTAACGCTCGTAACTCGTACGCTCGTAACGCGAAGCTTCGCGAGTATTCGGTTTCCTGAAGACGTGCCGGTCAGCTTGCGAGCCGCGCGACCCAGCCAACCAGCAGGACGATCGGCATCACGAGGAGCGCCGCTGCGAGACCCAGCGTTCCAAGCGCAGCCGCCGACCACAGCAGAAACAGCGCAGCATCGCTTCCCGCAAAGCTTTCGGGATCCGAATCGAGACGCAGCTGGCAGCGAAGGTCACGCACGGTGCCGCCGAGCATCGCTTCATCGAACTCTCGTTCGTAGAGATTGCGGCTTCGCCGGCCGCGCACGAACGCGCGCCACATCCGCGCCGGTGAAATGAACAGCCCCATGCCGAGCGCGAACAGGTTGAGAAGCCACGCTGCCCAGTGATCGCGGCAGTTCGACGCGATCTCCCACGCACCGATCTCGGCCTCACCGGTCATGTCGGTGTCATAGTCCGTGACCACATGGTGGAGATCGTGCAGCCTTACCGACCGGACGCGCTGCGGCGTATTCGGAAATGCGAACGGGACCGGGCCGATCTTCACGCTGACCCACTTCGCGTCGTAGCCGCCTTCGCCGAAACCGTTGGCGTCGAAATACTGCCGGCGGGCTTCGAGGAGCGTAAGCGAATCGGCGTAGCGGGCCACGCGCGCCGTATCGCGCCGGAAAGCGAACGGGTCAAGCCCCCGCGCCGTGCCGGTCGCAGCGTTGCTGGTTCCGAGCGGCCGCGCCGGTATAAGCGTGCGCGAGAAAGGCGCCGCGCCCGCGGCGCGCCGCAGATTCCGCCACGCAAGGACCACATACAATGACGACCAACGCTCCTTCCATCGCCGAAGTTCACGCAAAACTGACCGCTCCCGGAGAGCTCCTCGAAATGGCGGAAGTCGTCATCCGCGGCGTTCCGACCCGCGTCTGGAAGAACGCGCCGCCGTCGCTCGCCGCCGTGCTCACGTTCAGCCGCGGACACGGCGATGCGGATTTCATGGTCTACGAGGACGACCGCTGGAGCTTCGAGCGACACTTTCGCGCATGCGCGCGGCTCGCGAACGTACTGATCGACCGCTACGGCATAAAGAAGGGCGACCGCGTCGCGATCGCGATGCGCAATTTCCCGGAGTGGTCGGTGGCGTTCTGGGCTGCATCGGCCGCGGGCGCGATCGTCGTTCCGCTCAACGCGTGGTGGACCGGACCGGAGCTCGTCTACGGGCTCGACGATTCGGGCTCGACGGTGCTGTTCGCCGATGCCGAGCGACTCGACCGCCTCGTCCCCGAGCTCGCGCAGCTGCCGGGGCTTCGCATCATCTCGGCCCGCGACGAGCGCGATGTTCTTCCCGGCGGCGCCGAGCATTTCAACGACGTGCTCGGCGAGATTCCGGACGACGCTTCATTGCCGGACGTTGCAATCGATTCCGAAGACGACGCGACGATCTTCTACACGTCGGGGACGACCGGCCATCCGAAGGGAGTGCTCGGCACGCAGCGCAACATCTGCGGGAACCTCTTCAGCCTGCGCTTTGCAAATATGCGCGCGGCAATGCGCGGAAGCGTCACCGGCGCGAAACCCGCCGCGGCCGGTCAGGGCGTCTATCTGCTGTCGGTGCCGTTCTTTCACGCGACCGGCTGCCATTCGATCCTGGTCGCAAACCTCGCGGCAGGTAACCGGCTCGTGATCATGCACAAGTGGGACGCCGGCCGCGCGCTCGAGCTGATCGAGCGCGAGAAGGTTGCCACGTTCGGCGGCGTGCCGGCGATGGTCTGGCAGGTACTGACGCATCCCGATTTTGCGACGCGCGATCTGTCGAGCGTGCGCTCGATCGGCTACGGCGGCGCACCGGCGGCGCCGGAGTTGGTCCGCAAGATCGAAGAGATGTTCCCCGGCCGCACTCCGAGCAACGGTTACGGCATGACGGAGACGTCGTCGGTGACGACGCTGAACATGGGCGTCGACTACATCCGCCATCCCGACAGCGTCGGCGTTCCGGTGCCGGTCTGCGACGTGAAAGTCGTCGACGACGTCGGCCGCACGCTTCCTGCGGGTGAAGTCGGTGAGTTGTGGATCAAGGGTCCGAACGTCGTCAAGGAATACTTCCACAAGCCCGAGGCGTCGGCGGCAACGTTTACCGACGGCTGGGTGCATACGGGCGATCTCGCACGCATCGACGACGAAGGCTTCGTCTACCTGGTCGATCGCGCGAAGGATCTGCTGATTCGCGCGGGCGAGAACATTTCGTCGGCCGAGGTCGAAGCGGCGCTGTTCGAGCACCCGTCGATCGACGATGCCGCGGTGATCGGAATTCCGGATCAGGTTCTCGGCGAGGAAGTCGGCGCAGTCGTCCACCTCGCGCCGGGAACTTCGGCAACGGAAGACGAGCTGAAAGCGTGGGTGGCCAAAAGGCTCGCTGGCTTCAAGGTACCGCGCAAGGTGTGGTTCTTCGACGAGCCTCTGCCGCGCAATCCGGCGGGCAAGATCCTCAAGCGCGATCTCAAGAAGCAGTTGCTCGGGGTCTGACTGGCACACTCGGCGAATCGTTCTCTGGGCGAGACGTTTCTCCGTAAGGGCGGTCGGCATGGGCATGCCCGCGCGCTCGCTTTAGTCCTCGCTTCGCTGCGGAACGACTCGCACGCGGGCACGCCCACGCCGCCCGCCCTCGCGACGCCGTGCTTCCGTTATGTTCGTCATTGCTTTGTCTGCGCTCGCTCTGGCCGTGATGGCGGCTGTTCGTTACAGTCTGCGGACGTTCGATGACCGGTCTTTCGCCTGCATGCGGCTTCTGCCGCACCACTCGAGTGCTCTGCTTCTGGGGCATGCTTCGTCCCTACGAGCCAGGGAGTCGCGTCCTGCTGTTTGCGTGCAGTCTTCTTCTCGCTGCCGGCATAGGCGTGTCATGCTGGCCACTCGACGAACAAACCGCCTCGATGTGGATACTCGGTGGCATTCTTTTCCTGGTTTCCGCGCTTGGCTTGCTGGTGGCTTTGTTCGGGTGCGAGTCGTGCGTCGTCAGGATGCGCGGCGACGTCTGATCCCGCTGAACCCGACCTGCATGCTCTCGGTGCGATTCACCGGCTGATGCTGAGCAATGCCGGCCGCGTGCAGGAATCCGGATAGCTTCTACAGTGGGGCCGCCACATGCGTGAGTTTCCTCGACGCCAGCACCGAATACATCCTCGTGATGCGTCCGTCCGCGTCGACGTCGGCTTGCAGCACGAAGCGCCGCGCGACGCGCGCTACGTCGATCTCGGGATGATCGTCTCCGCGATCGGGAAGGTCGACGTAGAGCGCCGGCATGCCGCCGACCAGGATGCTGCGCACGCTGCCGACGCCGCCGAATTTCTGGAAGATGCCGTGGTAGAAGCGCGCGACCTTCGACGCGCCGAGGATCGGATTGAGCGCGGCGTAGAACTCGCCTCCGCCGTCGCTCATCGCGCGGCAGTCGGCGGCCAGGATGTTCTCCATGGCCCGGAGGTCGCCGGCGAGCAGGGCCTCGGTGAACTTCCACAGCGCTTCACGGGCCTGGTCGCGGGCGTCCGTGATCGACGGGTGGCGTGAGCCCTCGTAGCCTTTCATCGCGCGCCTGGCCCGAAGGTGCGCGACCTTGATGCCGCCCTCGGTGGCGCCGAGAACGGCGGCGGTCTCGCGCACGGTGTAGTCGAACACGTCGCGCAGCAGCAGCACGGCCCGCTGCCTCGGCGTCAGCGCTTCGAGCGCGACCAGGAACGCCATCGACATGCTTTCGACGAGGTCGTAGCGGCCTTCGGTGCTGACACCCGATGCGACCGCCTCCACGGCATCGATCGGCTCGGCATCGGCCGGGCCGGCAATCGGCGACGGCAGCCACGGTCCGACATACGGGCTCCGCTTGCGGCGGCGAAGGAGATCGTGCGCGAGGTTCATCGCGACGCGCACGAGCCACGGCCGCAGCGGCCGCCCGTCCGCTTCGGGCGCGTGCTCGAGGAGTCGCACGAAGGTTTCCTGGAGCAGGTCGTCGGCGTCCGCCGCGCAGCCGGTCATCCGGTAGAGAAGGCCCCACAGGAAGCTCCGGTGCTCGTCGAACAGTGCGGCCGAACTATCTGCCATATCAAGCGAAACGTCCCGAGCTCGTGCAACGGACGAAGTCTTCATGCGACCGTGGCCATCGTATCGGCGGCATAGCTTGCGACCTCGCGAATCGCTCGCGGCAGACTTCCTTTCGCACCGGCGCCGTCCCGTTTCGATCCCGCCATGCCTGCACGGTCGGCCGCTATCAGACCAGCGCGCCGGCCGCTCGAGACGGCGGTATCGGCGATCATCGATTCGTCTCCGACCCAGTCGCCAGCAACGACGAGCGACGGCGTTCCGGGAACGTCGGGCCCGGGCCGGCTCCTTCCAGCCTGGACGAGCGCGCCGGTGACCAGCATCTGCGGAAGGTACCGGCGCTCGACGAGCTCGCTTCGCCAGCCGGGCTGCACGACGTCGGCAAACGCTTCGAGCTCGGCCTCCACGGCCTTGGCATCGGCCGGCTCGGGTCCGAGATACTTCGCGACATGGACGACCGCGCCGCCTTCGGGCGCGAGCTTCGCCGACGCCGAATGCACCGAGAAATAGAACGGCCGGTCGATGCCGAGCACGAACAGCCGGCGCGGATCGGGAAGGCGCCGCAGGCCGAGATCGAGGCACGCGGCCTTGACCGGAATCGCATCGGCGGCCCACGCCTCGATGGTCGCGGCGCCCTCGCCTTTCGCGAGCGAAGCAGCCACGCCCGGCGGCACCGCCAGAACCGCCACGCGCGCACGCAGCGAAGCTTCGCCGGCGTCGACTTCGACGTGGCCGCTGAACGTGCGCACCGCCGTCACACGCGCACCGGTGCGAATCACGGCGCCGGCATCGCCTGCGACTTTCGCGAGACCGGCCGCGAGCGTCGCCCAGCCTCCGTCCAGATAAAGGACGCCTTTGCCGAGACCGGCCTGAAGCTGCGCGACCGAAGCTTCGGCCGATGAACGCGACGGATCGTTCGCGTATGCGGTCAGCCGCATCAGTGCTTCGACGAGCGCGCGCACGGTGCGGTCGCGGAACGTGGCGTCGAGCCAGTCGCGCAGCGTGCGGCCGCGCAGCGACTTCGCGTCGATCTTCGCGAGCGAGCCGAGCACGCGGGCGAGCTCGAGCTTGCCGGAAAGACCAAGCAGGTCCGTCGTCAGCAGCGAGACGAAACCGCCGGGCAGCGCGTGCAGCGTGCCGCGATCGAATGCGAGCCCGCCGGAGGTCGGCGGCCGGCGGCCGCTGAACGACACGCCGAGCTCCGCAAACGCCTTCATCGCGGGACCGCCGTCGTAAAGCGCGTGCGGCCCGACGTTGAACCGGAATCCGTTTTCGTCGTGCGTCGCCGCGCGGCCACCGACTTCTTCGGTGCGCTCGAGGACGGTCACGCGCACGCCCGAACGGGCAGCGAACGCCGCGGCCGTAAGGCCGGCGAGACCGCCGCCGATCACGACGACATCGGTCTCACCGCGACCGGGAATGGAGCCGGCAGAGCCGGAGATGGACGTGGGGTCTGAAACGTATGCCATGGCGCGTGCCTCCGCTGGTTTTGACTCCACCACGATCGGCGGCCGCCAGAGGTTACGCCAGAAAAAAGAAAAGCGGGAAAACCGGACGATCCCGGCTTTCCCGCCCTATGAAAACCATCCCGGCGTCCGGCGCCCGAAGCAGGACCGCTGCGAGTGCCTACTTGCAGACGATCGTGCTGCCGAGGCTCGCCGTGCTGCATTGCGGAAGCGGCGAGGGTCCGGGGAAATCCCCATCCGCGCACTGGCCCGTCGTCGCGATCGGCGTGTCGATCACGATCGTCGCCCGCAGCGGCAGCGTCGCCGACGCAGCGGGCATCGTGAGTCCCTTTCCCTTGATCCCGATCTTGACGAAGCCCGGCGCCGCGCTGCTGGTCTTGATGCCGATACGGCCGATGCCGCCGGTCTTCGGTCCCCAGTACTTGAACCCTGACGTGCTCGTCGTCCAGCTCGCACCGCCCGCCACCGTCACATCGAGCAGCGAGTTCCCGATCGCGTCCGAGACGATGATGCGCAGGCCGTTGGTCGCCGGATCGATCGCCGGCGACGTCGGCACCGTGGCCGAGCCTTTGATCTTGAGCGACTCGTCTCCCGCCGGCAGCACGAGATTCTTCGCGATCAGAAGAGGCCGGTTCATTGATGCGCCGGACGTGCACGGATCGCATGCGTCGCCATATCCGTCGCCGTCCGCGTCGGCCTGCGATGCATTGGCCCCGCCCGGGCAGTTGTCGATCGCGTCCGAGATTCCGTCGGCATCACTGTCGCCGCCGCTGCCCGACGGATGCGAGGACGCGTCGGCGGGATCGGTGCCGGCGTCGATCTCGTCGCTGTCGAACCACGTATCCTCGTCGCGATCGACGCCGAGCCGTGCCTGCGTGCCGAGCGGAACCACCGTGAACGTGATCTCGCCGCCGGCGGCGCCGCTTTGCCGGAGCGAGTTCGCCGTCGGTGCTTCGGCCGCACGGTCGGACTGGAAGACGCCCGTGCCCGCCACGTAGACCCATCCCCGCTGCTCGAGCGCCATGCGGCCTTTGGCGACGAGACCGACGTCGCCGGCATCGGCAAGCGCGATCATCGCATTCAGCAGATTGACGGTCGCAACCGAGTTGTCGTTGGCTCCGAGAACCGTCAGCTGCGTTCCGACCGCCGCATGCGTATCGGTCGGGAACGAAAGCAGGAACGCCTCGATGTCACGACGTTCGGCATCGCCGGCCGCGCCCGCCGGGAAACCGAACTGCGGCTGCTTCAGCAGATCGAACAGCGTGTCGAAGCTGCCGTCGTGCCCGAATCCGAAGCCGCGGTTGTTGGTCAGCGACGAATAATCGAGGCCGATCTTCTTGTAGAGGTCGCGCAGCTGCGGCACCGCGATTCCCTGCGATTCGTTGATCAGATTCGGCGAGATGACGATGCCGTTGCCGCCGGTCGGCAGCGTGTGGCACGTCACGCACGCGGTCGTGCCGTTGAAGATCGGCGCGGTCATGAACAGCGTCTCGCCGTTGGCGGGATCGCCGGCGTAACCGGGGACCGTCGCGGGAGTCGCATCGTCGAACGTCCGATAAGGGTTCGGCGGGAAATGGGTGGTCGCGAGAAACGCCTCGAGTGCATTCATCTCGGGCGTGGTCGGCGGCGTCGAAAGACCGAGCAGATCGACGAACCCGCTGGTGAACGCGCCGATGTCCTCGCGGTCGCCGCGCCAGTGCAGCGGCTCGGTGCCGACCGACCCGATCAGCGTCTGCGTCATCATGGGGCCCTTCATCGGATGCCAGTCGGCGCAGACACCGGCGAGGCCGGTGCCGGTGTTGCACGGCTCGTCGAGCGTCTTCATTGCGCCCGACGGATCGCCGAGATCCCACGCTTCGGTGTCGCGCGTCGCGTCGATGTGGCATCCGGCGCACGCCTCGCTGCCGAGGCGCGACGTCAGGTGTGCGTCGTACAGGAACGGCCGGCCGGCCTTGATGACCTGCGGGGTCGGATCAAAGAACGTCGTGCGGCCGACCTCGGTGTTCGCCGCCGTGTCGATCGACGAAATCGAGCCCTCGAAGCGGTTCCACACGTAGAGGCGCTGGCGCGGCTCGTCGAGCGCGAGTCCGGTCGGACCTTCGCCGACGTCGATGGTCGCGACACGCTGGCCCGAAGAATTGGCACGCATGATGTTGTTCGAGCCCATGCCGCTGATCCACACGGCAGAACCGTCGGTCTTCCACGCGATGCCGCGCGGATCGGCGACCGACATGTCGTGCTCGGCCTGCGTGACGCTGGTCTTGAGGAACTGCGGGCTCGGCGGATTCAGGAACAGGTGCGGATTGAGATCGGCGACGCCTCCGATCGCGCCGATGTTGGCCGGATCGAAGCTCGCGATGCGCTGGCGCACGTTGCTCTGCGCGCTCTGGAAGAAACGGTGCTCGTTCGGACCGTACGTGCCGACGACATACACACGTCCGTTCGCCGGATTGATCGTCATCGCGGCGTTGATGTTGAGCAGGTTCTTCGCGTACGTCACCGAAAGATTCGACGTCTGGATCATCGCAACGTCGTTCTCGTTCAGGTTCCACGTGACCAGCGCGTCCCAGATGTGGTTGTTGTCGTCCTTCCAGTTGACGCCTTCCTTGTTGATGATCAGCGACGTCGTCGGCGGTGCCGGCAGGCCCCCTGCGATCGGCGGGTTGAACGTCGCGCCGCTGTTCGGCGGAGGATTGGCGCCGCCGTATGGTCCCGAAGGATCCGAGACGATGCTCTCGGGAAGGATCATCGAGCGATTGCCCGATTCGAAGATCGCCGCGTAGACGCGCGTGCCGTCGGTGGCGAGCGACCGCACGTCCTTGCCGAGGATCGGAACGATCGCCGTAGGCGCCGCGAGCGACGCAGGATCGTAGACGGCCACCTCGTTCTGCTGCGCAACGCTGATGTACGCGCGCTGCGGGCTGCCGGCGAAGACGACGTCGCACGGCTCGTCGCCCGGCGAGAACGATGTGACGACGTTATGCGTCGTGAGATCGACGACGCTGACGGAGTCGGAGATCTTGTTGGTCACCCACGCTTCCGAATTCGTTCGGGCGCGCACCGAAACCGGCTCGAGGCCGACCGGGATCGAGGCCGTGTGGACCGGCAGCGCGCCGCCGAGAGTGAAGACCTCGAGGCGCGCATCTGCCGTATTGGTGACGAGAAGCCTCGTGCCGTCGGGCGTCATCTCGACCGGATGAACCGGCGGAGTCTCCCAGTTGTAGAACGATCCCTGGGAATGCGCCGGATGCGCATACGACAACACGATGCTCGCGGCGCCGAGGAGCGCGCACCCCGCGGTGCAGACGGCCGACCGAGGCCGCGAAGGTTTGGCTGTATGCCGGTTCAGCGAGCGTAGCGCTTGCCGGCTGGAGACCCCGAGGTACGCGTGCGCGCTGCGTCGAATCATTGTCACAACTCTTCCCATGCAGGACAGGCGTGAAAAACGACGTCACGTCGTGACGTTTGGTTCGCTGCAGGGATCGGCGCGCCGCGGCCATGAATGGCCGGATCGACAGGCAGGAGGACTTTCGGCTGATCGCCCGGTGCGGAATCCGGTGACACACGTCCACTGGCGACGAGGTCACGGCTTCGAATTCGCATGATGGTTCTCCCCGTTGCGGCCGTGAGCCGCTCCCTGATTCCGTCGAACGTACGGAACCGTGGCGGAGATGACCACGGCTGTCGCCGAGCTGGCAAGAGTTTCCACGGGTCGTGGGAAAGATCGCGTCTCAACATGTGTTCAGGATTGTTGCATCACGGGTGGCGAGCCCGTAGGAGAAAGATGGGGATTCGCCGGGCAAGCCGGCGTAGGACGAGGGGACCAGTGGCGGATATGGAACGCGAACCTGTGAAAGCCATCGAGCGCCGCTCGATGGCGCTGCTCCGCGCAGCGCTGCCGGCAGTTCGTGTGGCGCGGACTGCATTGCTCGTCGTGCTGCTCGCCGTCGCGATGACTCCTGACGTGATTGCGGAAGAAGCTCCCGCCGAAGGCATCGTCCCGCCGCCGGCCGGTACCGACATCGAAACGCTCCGCAAGCTGCTCGGCCTTCCCGCGCAGCCCGAGACGCACCATACGCCGCCGGCTGCACCTGCTCCGGCGCCCGAAGCACAGGCGCCGCCGCCGGTTCCCGAGCCGCAGGCCGAAGCGCCTGCCGCGCAGCCCGAAGTCAAAACGCCCGAGCGCGGCAAGCCGTACGTCAAGCCGAAGGCGGTCGCGAAGCCGGTCATCAGGCGCGCGCCGCGGCCGGTCGTAACAGCCGAACCGCAGGCCCCTTCCCCCGAGCCTCCGAAGGCCGAGCCTGCGCCCGCGGCATCAAAGCAGGAGGCGAAGCAGGAAGAAGTGGTCATGGGTTCGCCGCAGGACATTCCTGCTGCAGGCACCGTCGTCGACAGCTCGAACCAGGAACGATGGAAGCATCTGCTCGGCCCGTCGATCCAGTGGGCGGTTTCGCGCGGCGCGACGCTTCCCGTCGTCGACGCGATTCCGACACCGATGGAATCGTTCCGCGAGGCAGCGACGAAGCAGTACAGCCCGCAGGTCGAGCTGTCGCCCGACGGCAACTCGATGCGCAACTTCGTCGCCGGAATTCCGTTCCCGCTCGTGACCGACGACGATCCGAACGTCGCGATCAAGATGATGTTCAACTTCGAGAACCGCATTGCGGTCGACGACATCGCGCTGCGCCACCTGTCGTGCGACACCGGCCGCATTCCGCCGGGCAAGGGAATCGAAGTCGAACGGCATTACGAGGTCGATTCATTCCGCCGCATCTTTTACACGGGTCGCTTTCACGTCGACCCGAAGCCGACGTGGGCAACGCCCGAAGGCATTCGCTATCGCGAGATGCTCGGCGCGCTCGACGAGCCGTTCGACCTGAAAGGCGCGGGCTTCTCGTACATCCGCTATATCGATGCCCGCAGGCCCGACGACTCCTGGCTGTACTTCCCGCAGCTCAAGCGCGTGCGACGCCTGAGCAGCGCGCAGCGTTCCGAGGGCGTCTTCGGACAGGACGTCGATCTCGACAGCTATGCCGGCTACGCGGGAAATCCCGCGTGGAGCCACTGGAAGTATCTCGGCAAGAAGACCGTGCTCGGCGTGCTCCATTCGAAGCATTTTCCGGCCAGGTTCCAGGATGCGCCCGCGGACTTCTTCCCCGACGACCGCTGGGAGCCGCGCGAGGTGTACATCCTGCTCGCCGTCTCCAAGCTCGGCGGCTACAACTTCGGCCAGCGCGTGCTCTACCTCGACCGCGAAAGCCTGCTGATCCCGTACACCGAGATCTACGACCTCAAGGGCTCGCTGTGGAAGAGCCTCATCCAGACGTGGAGCTTCGGCAGGTCGCCGATCATCAATTCGAAAAAGCAGACGTACGACTACGAGCAGTTCTACATTCCATCGCTGTCGATGGTCGACATCCAGCAGAACCACGTGACGCGCTGCTACCTGCCGAGCGACAAATCCCCCAAGGACGAAGAAGGCTGGTACTGGAACCGGGGATCGGAAGAAGGAACGACCGAGCAGGTCTTCTCGGTTTCCCACTTCATCGAAGCAGGGCACTGAACGCGCCGGATCTTCAGTCGGCGCTGCCCTGCCAGGAGACGAGCCGGTCGATCCGCAGGCGGATCATCGGATGCGTCGCGAAGGCGAGCGTCATCCTGCGGTACTGCGGGTATTTGCTCCGCAGCGCTTCGAGTGCCGCGAGGAACTCGCGCTCGTCGGTGACGACGTGCGCATCGCACTCGGCCATCACGAACCACAGCGCTTTCCATTCTTCTTCGTAGTGATCGACGAGCAGCGTCGCGCGCGGATTGGCCTCGATGTTGCGAAGCCGGCGCAGGTTCGTGCGCGTGCGTTTGGGTTTCTCGTCGATGACCGAGTACGCGGCGCCGCTGACGACGGCGAAACACAGCGGGACCACGTGCGGCCGGCCGTCGCTCGACGCAGTGGCGAGATGACCGACGCGTGCGCCGGCAAGGCGCTGCAGGGCGTCGGTATCGCCGGCGCCGATCATGTCTGCGCCGCGAGCACCGTGCGCGAGAGGAAGTCGATCACGGCTTCGCAGAACACGTCGTTGCGGTCGCCCGCCACCATGTGCGACGCGTCTTCGACGTCCACGTATTCCGCATGCGGAACCATCTCGAGGAAATCGCGCACGCCTTCCTCGCTGACGATCTCGCTCATGCGACCGCGCACGAGCAGGGTCGGAACCGACAGCGAACGGACGGCGGCGTTCATGCGCTCGGGGTAGTCGTGGTGCTTGCTGCGCGGCGAGTCCGACAGAAAGCGCGGATCCCAGTGCCAGCGCCAGCGGCCGTCGTCGCCGAGGCGGAGGTTCTTGGCGAGCCCGCTCGTGTCGGCCGGTCGCGGACGGTGCGGAAGGTACTCGGCAATCGCATCAGCAGCGTGCTCGATGGCCTCGAACCCTTCGGGAAAAGCGTTCATGAAGCCGACGATTTTCTGGACGCCGACCGGATCCATCTTCGGCGTGATGTCGACCAGCACCACCGCCGACGCCACCGGATGCGCGTGCTCGCAGATGATGCTCGCGATCCCGCCGAGCGACGCGCCGACGAGCGCGGGTTTCGACGGAAAACGCATGGCGACCTCGTAGACATCGGCCGCGAACGTTGCGATCTCGTAATCCCCGTCGGCCGCCCATTCGCTTTCGCCGTGCCCGCGCAGGTCGAGCGTCACCGCATGAAATCCGGCCGCCGCGAGCTTGCCCGCGGTTGCGCCCCACGCGTGCCGCGTCTGGCCGCCGCCGTGCAGCAGAAGAACCGGCGGCCGGTCGGGCTCACCGTACGCGTCGGCCGCGAGCACAATTCCGCCGGCGCCCGTCAGCTCGAGGCGGCGTGATGGCGGCAGTGAAGTTCGCGATGGGGGTCGAGGTTCCAAGGTGCTCTTGTGAAAGGTGAAAGACCGGCGCGCGGAAGCTATGCACCGACGGACGGTGGGTCAAGCTCGTGCCGGCCGATGCGCGGTGCATGCGCCGTGCATGCGCCGTGCATGCGTGGTGTATGCGCGGCGTAGCGCGGGCACGCCGCGCAGTGCACAACACCGTCGCGGAGACACCGTTACGCGCCCGACAGGAGTCACTCGATGCCCAAACTCATTTCAGCCCCGAAAACCGTACCGGCCGCAGGCGATCCGCCGAAGAGGATCGACGAGTACGTCGGCCGCATGAACACGGGCGATGCCGGAGTAAGCATCGCGCACATGCGTTCGCCGGCCGGCTGGTCGGAGCCGGGACAGCGTCCGGAATTCCGCGAGATCACGGTCGTGCTCGGCGGCAGGATCAGGGTCGAGCACGAAGGCGGCGTGATGCTGGTCGAGAAGGGACAGGCCGTCATCGCCGAGCCTGGCGAGTGGGTTCGTTACTCGTCGCCGTTCGAAGGCGGCGCCGAATACATGGCGGTCTGCATCGAGGCGTTCTCTCCGCAGACCGTCCATCGCGACGAGTAGCGCGTCAGGACATCTACTTCTTCTTGACGGCCTTCGTCTTCGCGCCGGCCTTTGTTCGTGCCGCCGACGGCAGCGGCGGCCGCACGACCAGCACCGGACAGGGTGCTTCGCGCAGCACGCGTTCAGTGACGCTGCCGAGGATCACGTGGCCGAGTCCGCGACGCCCGTGCGTGGCCATGACGATCAGGCTCGCTCCCGCCTCTTCGGCAGCCTTGCAGACAACTTCGTGCGTGACTCCGGCGCGAATCACGATGCGCGGCAGCGTGCGCGCCTTCATGTGCCGCCGGACCCAGCCTTCGAGCGTCTCGCGCGCCGCGGTCTCGATACTGCGGTCGAGCGACAGGAGGTCGACCGGCGGCGCGAAGTCGGTGAAGAGCAGCGTCGTCGTCTGAGGCACGTGGAGGATCGTCAGCTTCGCGCCCTGCCCTTCGGCCAGGTGGGCAGCGTACTGGACAGCGGCGAAGGACTCGGGCGACAGGTCGGTGGTCGCAAGGATGTGTTTGAAGCGTTTCATCTGGAAAACCTCCTGGTCTCGTCCTCCGGAGACACTGCACGGCCCGTGCCACGCAGGATTCCCGCATTTTCGGCGCTGCAAACCGTGATCTTCGCGAGCGCGCGAACCACGGCGGGCGATATTCTCAACGTCGCGACTCGGCAGCAAGCATTGCGGCGGCATCCGCCGCTCGCTACATCGCTGGGACCCCGCGCATCGGCGATTCTTCGTGCGCACGGCGAGACCGCCGCGAGACGGCGACCGCTCAAAGGAACGGCAAAATGGCTTATCAGAACTACCAGTGCCTCAAGGTTCGGCTCGATCGCGGAGTGTGCTTCGCCACGATCGACCACCCGCCGATCAATCTGTTCGACGTAGCCCTGATGCAGGAGATCGACAGCCTGGGTCGCCAGGTGGAAGCCGATCCGGACGTTCGCGTGATCGTGTTCGACAGCGCCGACCCGGACTTTTTCATTGCCCATGCCGACGTCTCGCTGATCCAGCAGCTGCCCGACAACGCGCCTCCGCGTGCATCCGAGCTCGGGTTCTTCCACGCGATGGTCGACCGCTTCCGCACGATGCCGAAGGTCAGCATCGCAAAGATCGAAGGCCGCACGCGCGGCGGCGGCAGCGAGTTCGTGCTGTCGCTCGACATGCGCTTCGCCGCGCTCGGCAAGGCGGTGCTCGCGCAACCGGAAGTCGCGCTCGGGATTCTTCCGGGAGGAAGCGGCACGCAGCGGCTTCCGCGCCTTTGCGGGCGCGGCCGTGCGCTCGAGATCGTGCTCGGTTGCCAGGACATTCCGGCCGACGTCGCCGAACGATACGGCTACGTCAATCGCGCACTGCCGCCGCATGAGCTCGGACCGTTCGTGAGCGCGCTTGCATACCGGATCGCGTCGTTTCCGCCGCAGGCGGTCGCGCTCGCGAAGTCGCTCGTGAACTCGGCCGAGTATCGCGTCGAAGACGGCCTTCTCGACGAAGCCCACGCGTTCAACCAAACGCTGCCGACGCCGGAAGCCAAAGAGAGGATGGCCGAGTTCCTCGCGCGCGGCGGACAGACGCGCGAGGTCGAGGCCGGCTCGCTCGACGACGTGCTGGTCAAATAGCCGGCAAGCCGGGAGTGAGAGAGGATCGCCGGGGGCGGTCAGGGAAATAGTTTACTGCCAGTCAACGCGTAAGTGGCACGCGGCCGGTGCAGGGATGCACCGGCCGCGCGCTCGTTCTAATGCACCACGCTGACGATGACGGCAGTCTGGTTCGCCGGATTCGGGTCCAGCACCGGGCTCGACGCCGTGGCGGTCACGGTGATGGTCGCACCGGCTGCGGGCACGACGGTGATCGTCTTGTCTTTGTGCCGGCCGACGCTGAGGTCCGCAAGCGTACAGGTGATTCCCGCCGCCGTACCCGTGCAGCCGCTTGGCAGCTTCAGGTCGGTCAGCGCGCCGGTGATCGTCGCCAGGATGGTCACCGCCGGCACGGCACGAGCAGGTCCGAGATTGGTCACGGTCAGCTGGAATTTCAGCTGTTTGCCGGCAGTTGCCGTCCTGGTGTCCTGCGCGACCGACATCGCGAGGTCCGCGCGAGCCGTTTCCAGGCAGTCGGCCACGCCGTTGCCGTTGGAATCGGTGTCGGGCACACCGCAGCCGCACGCGCCCGGAGTTCTCTTCGCGGGGTCGGCCGCGCAGCCGTCGATGCAATCTGCCACACCGTCGCCGTCGGAATCGGAAGCAACCGGAGTGACCGCGTTGCACGTGGCATCACAGCCGATCGTGCCGCCGCCCGTCGCGCCGCAGACGTTCGGCGTCGAGTTGCAGGCGTCGCCGTAGCCGGCCGGATTGGGCGGCGTGAGTGCATCGCAGATGCCGTTGCATCCAATCGTCCCGGCGCCGGTCCCACCGCAAGCATTCGGCAGCGATGTGCATGCGTCACCGTAGCCGGCGGGATTCGGAGGTGTCTCGGCATTGCAGGCACCGTCGCACCCGATGGTCCCGGCCCCGGTCTCACTGCAGACGTTCGGCAATGAAGCGCACGCATCGCCATAACCGGCAGGATTCGCCGGAATGGTCGCATCGCACGCGACGCCGAGCCCGTCGGGGGTGCAGACCAGCGTGCCGGCACCAGTGACGCCGCACGCGTTCGCTTCGCTCTGGCAGGAGCCGCCGGTGTCGAAGCCTTCGTCGGTCACCGAGTCGCAGTTGTCGTCGACGCCGTCGCAATGCTCAGCGGCACCAGGATGCACGTCGGCGTTGCTGTCGTCGCAATCCGTTCCTCCGTCAGCGATCGGAGCATAGCCGTCTCCGTCGGCGTCGACCCCGCCACAGGCAGGATCGACTGCGTTCACACAGCCGGCTGCGGCATCGCACGTGTCGAGCGTGCACGGATTGTTGTCGTCGCAGTTCAGCTTGGTCGCCGAGCATCCCGTCGACGGATCGCAGGTCGCATTGACAAGGCACGCATTGCCGTCGTCGCAGCTGACCGGTGAGCCGCCGTTGCAGACACCGCTGTGCCAGGCTTCGCCGGTGGTGCACAGGTCGCCGTCCTCGCATGGCGTCCCGTTCGGCGGCGGCGGACAGTCGGCCGCGCAATTGGCGTAGTTTTCGCCCGGCATGCATTCGTCGTCACCGCACTCGCACCCGTCGTCGATCGAGCCTTCGCAGTCGTCGTCCAGACCGTTGTTGCAGATCTCGAACGGAGAAGGCGCCGGAAGCGGGTTGCACTTGACCGGGTTGGTCGGGTCGGACGGATCGCACGTGTTGACTGTGTTCTGGCACAGTCCGAAATCGCCGCAGGTTTCGAACATGTCGTCCACGACGCCGTTGCAGTCGTCGTCGATCCCGTTGCAGCGTTCGTCGCCCGTCTGCCACGACTCGTCGGTCAACCTCCATTCGGTGCTTTTGCAGATTTCGACGTTGCCGAAGCAGGGTCCCTGCTGATTGACCGCAGGCCGCGTCAGACCCTCTTCCTCCGGCGCACAGCTGGCCGGCAGGTCGGCTTTCGCGCACAACGACTCGCAGTCGTCCGTCGGCGTGTTGACGCACTCGCCGCCCGGGCAGGTCGTGTCATCGCACTCGCCGTGCGTGAAGCATTCGGGACTGATCGTCGTACCGATCACGCAGCGTTTGCCGTCGCACGCGTCGTCGCACGTGTACGGCATGGTCGTGCCATCCGGCCACGCATAGACCAGATTGCTGCAGGTCGCAGGCAGTACCGGCGGCGGCTGGTTGGCCGGCGGCTGCACGGTGCACATCGTCGAGCAGTCGAGCTGCGCCGTCTGCACGTCGACGCACGAGCCCGCGCAGGCGGAGGCGCACTGATCGGCCAGGTAACAGGCAGGGCTGATCGTATTGCCGACCACACAACGGAAGCCCGCACACAGATCGGCTCCGCAGGTATACGGCGAGGTCGAGCCGTTCGGCCACGTGTAGACGAGATTACCGCACGTCACCGACGACGGCGGAACTGCCGGCGGAGGCTGCGTGCCGAGACAGAGCGTGGAGCAACCGTCGTCGCTCACGTTGTTGCCGTCGTCGCATTCCTCGCCGGGATCCAGCTTGTTGTCGCCGCACAGCAGGGTTGGATCCGTATTGGAGGCATCCACCGCGGCAAACCAGCTTGCCGGAACCACGACGATCGCCGTGTCGTAGATGTGGTCGCCGGAGTCGGCAACGCGGAAGTTCACCATTTTCGACGACGAAAGGCTCGTCAGGAGCACGACGCCGGTGTCCGACGGGCCGTACGGTATGATGTCGACCTTGTTGTTGATCCAGCTGTTGATCGAAACGTCGACCGTCGGAACCCCGGCCCCGGCGATCGTCATCCAGTCGGTAAAGATGGTCTGATACCACTCGAACCACTCGGACGAGACCGCCAGCACCACGCTGTCCGTCGGCGGCACGAACGAATCCATCAACACGCAATCGAAGGTGTCCCAGCCGTCCGGATTGGTTCCGCAACCGGACTGAGTCACGTCGTTGCTGATTTCGGAATCCGGATCCGCGGGATCGCCCGAAGTGAGAACGAGAACGTTGCCGGCGCCCGTCACGCCGCCTTTGGCAATGATCGCGTCATGGACGAACGGCGGCAAGGTACCGGAATCAAACCATCCGCATTGGCTGGGATGTGTCGCGCCGTCGCACGGCGACGCGGCCGAAGCCGTCGATGCGAGAAGACTTGCGCCGAGCAGCATTGCGCCGATCAGCGGTACCAGAATATGGACGCCGGCGTGGCTTCTGCCATCACTCCACGGTTGCTGCTGTGAGACGACATCGGCTGAACGTTCAGGAATGGTTCTCATAGGTATACTCCCGCGCTTCGCGCTGTCTGCACGCGAACCGTTGCAACAGGAATGCCATCACGAGAACCGTCCGCGTACTGCGTTGCGGCGAGCCGATTCACGCAAGATCGTGCGCGAACACTCGTCGAGTCATGCCAGAACCTGCGTACTCTGCTCGCGCGAGCGTCAGCGGCCGCGCGCAGCGCTTCTCACGAATTGCACGCGCGTCTCAGAATCTGGAAGAGCGAGGACGGTCAGAAGGCGGCGACAGGTCGCCGAACGTCGGTCGGCAGACCTTGCGGCCGCCGACCGGGATGGACAAGTGCAGAGCTGTGATTACGGGAGAGAGTAACGCGCGAGATCAGGCCGAAGCTTCCCAGTCCTCGAAGCCGAGAATCCCCAGCTTTCCGAACTGTCCGCGCAGGCGGTCGTTGAGCAGGCCGAGCCGCTTCACGTTCGGCACGATCTTCGAGAACAGCATCGTGCGGAACGTCTTCATCGTCTCGGACTTGTCGCTGAGCTCTTCCATTTCCCTGACCGGAAGACCCTGCTCTTCCCACAGCACTTTGGGAAGCAGGCGGTCGCGCATCAGGTAGCACGCCTCGACCGCGAACTCTTCGCGGATCTTGAGGTCCGCATCGCTCATGTCCTTGTACGCTTCGCGCAGCGAGAGCACGCCGAATGCGACGTGGCGCGACTCGTCACCCATGATGCGCGACGTGATGTCCTTGATGAGCGGCTCGCGCGTGATCTGGTTCTGCATGCCGAACGCGGCCAGCGCGAGACCTTCGACGAGGATCTGCATGCCGAGGTACTTGATGTCCCATTCCTTGGCCGTGAGGATCTGGTCGAGCAGCTTGCGGAGCTCCGGATTGCACGGATACTCCTTTTCCATCTTGCGACTGAGGTAGAGCTCGTACGCTTCGACGTGGCGCGCTTCGTCGGCGGCCTGCTGCGCAGCATAGAACTTCGCATCGATGTCGGGAACGCAATTGACCAGCTGCGCAGCCACCAGCAGCGCACCCTGCTCGCCGTGCATGAACTGGCTGAGCGTCCACGCCTGGCCGGCATGCCTGAGCTCGCGGATGTTCCTGTCGCTCAGCTTGTTCCAGTGCGAGCTGCCGTACCACGGGATCGTCTGGTCGGGCATGTTCTCGGCTTCGGGATCGACGTGCGTCGACCAGTCGGGATCGCTCTTCGCATTCCAGTGTCCGGCCTTGGACTTCTCATAGAGGTTGCGAAGACCTTCCTCTTTCGAGGCGTAGTCCCACACGTAGTTGAGATCGAAGCCGGTGTTCAGTGCTTCCGCGCTCTGTCCGAACATGTCTGGTCCCTCCGGAGAAATGCTCACGGCCGCCGTCGCCGAGGCGCGCGGAAAGTAGATAGCTCCACTATCTATGTCAACGGCTCCCATGCGCAGCACCCGATTGGGCGCCAGAACGAACGGTTGCGCGGGATCGAGGGCGGCCAGCGGACCGCAATTCCGCGAGGATTGCCGCGTTCGTGCGCCGGCCTACCCGAGAGCGACCTCGCGCTCGACCTCGTAAGCCTTGATCCGCAGGCCCTTCGGGCGGATCGCGCCCATCGCCTGGTTGAAGCTCGCCATGTGCGGCGACGCCATGTGCGCCTTGATGTCGTCCATCGAGCGCCACAGCTCGACCACGCGGATCTTCGCGGGATCGCTGATGTCGACCGAGAACGCGTAGAGATTGCAGCCCTCCTCGGCGCGCGTTGCGGTTTCCATCTCGGCGATGGCGCCTTTCACTTTGTCGGCGGCTCCCGCCTCGACGTCGACTTCGACTGTAACGATGATCATGCGCTCTCTCTCCTCGATTTGTTTTTGTATGACCGGCCGAATGGCTGAGGGCCCGCGCAGGCTCGTACTCGAACCTGCGGAAAAACTACATCCGCATGCCGGCGGTGCCGGCCGTCAGGCAAGCAGCTCGAGCAGGCGTGTACGCCGGTACGCAAAAATGAGCGCCACGTCCCGGTCCACGCCGCGTCCGGCAACGAGCTCGCCGAGCGCGCCGAACGGAAGCTCGTAACGGACCGTATCGCGCACGAGCGTTCCACCGTCGAGCGGCTCGAACTCGTGGGTATGACGCCACGACCGGTACGGTCCCTTCTGCTGAGTGTCGACGAACGTACGCGGCGGATCCCAGACGTCGATGCGCGTGCGCCATCGGATCGGAATGCCCCGGAGCCTCAGCCGATACTCGATGATCGCGCCTTCATGGAGCCCTTCATCCGGAAGCTTGACCACGCGAAATCGCAGGAACGACGGCGTGATCATCTCGAGATTCTTCGCGTCGGAAAAAAACTTGAAGACGTCGTCCTGCGAAAGATCGAACCAGACTTCCTGTTCGAGAACCTTCGACAGATCGGTGCAGAGGTCGGCAAACGCGGCGGCGATGTCGGGATAGTCGTACGGGAAGCCGTGCTCGGTCGCCGCAGTGCTTGCCACGCGCTGTCCGGTCAGCACGAGGCCGGCCCGCTCGCCGAGCATGAGGCCGACCAGCGACGACGGAACAGGAACCGGCGCGCGGCGATGGAGCGCGCCGGCGAGCGCGGCGGCAAAATCCGCGTTGGTCACCGGATGCGGGGCAACCGCATTGATCGGCCCTTCGTACTCGCGATGTTCGAGCGCCGCGATGTACAGCGAGACGAGATCCTCGATGTGAATCCAGCTCACCCACTGCTTGCCCGTGCCGTGGCGCCCGCCGACGCCGAGCCGGAACGCCGGAAGGATGCGCGGCAGCGCGCCGCCTTCGCGAGCAAGCACCACGCCGGTTCGCATCGCGACCCAGCGAAGCCCGAGAGTCTCGACCCGGCGCGCTTCCTGTTCCCACGCGACGCAGACGTCGGCCAGATAGCCGTCGCCGGGCGCAGACTCCTCGCTCAGCAACTCGTCGCCGCGCTCGCCGTAGATGCCGATTCCCGACGCGGAAACCATTACCCACGGCCGATCCTCGACGGCCCGGGCGGCGATCGCACCGACCAGCGTGCGGGTGCTGTCGATCCGCGAGCGCATCAGCGCCTCGCGGCGCTCGGCGCTCCACTTGCCGTCGCTCGCGCTCTCGCCCGCCAGGTGCACGACGCCGTCGACGTCGTCGAGTGCACGGTCGTCGATGTTGCCGTTGTCGGGAAACCATTCGTGGATCACGCAGCGCACCGGCAGATTGATGCTCGCGTCGTCGAGATTGCGCGTCAGCGCGACGACTTCGTGACCTGCTTCGAGAAGCCGCTTGACCAGGCGGCGACCCACGAGTCCGGTCGCACCGGTGACGAGGACTTTCATTGGGGAATGTTCACCACGGAAGCAGGTGCCCTTTGTGCCGGGAAAGACGCCGGCGCGCAATCCGGATTTCCGCCTCGATCTGCTGCCCGATGTCCGCGTCGAGCTCCGGTGCGGTTCCTGTCGATTTCGCGCGGCCGTGCTATGCACGCGCGATGAAGACTGACCAGACTGCCGGCGCACTCGCGGCGCTCGAGAGCCTTATCCAGGCAAGCAGCGGCGCAGCCGGACCGGCGCTTGCCGACTCGATCGCATGGGAGCCGCGCCGGATGAACGCTGCCGAGCTGTTCGAATTCTGGCGAAGCATCCGCATGATCGCGATGACCACCGTCGGCCCCAAGGGACAGCCGCACACGGCACCGGTGCACGCCGAGCTTCGCGGCGCCAGCGTTCGCATTCTGGTCTACGACGATGCAGCGCGGCGCCGCGATATCGCGGGCAACCCCCGCGTGGCTCTGACGGCGTGGAACGAAGACGGCGCAGTCGCGATCCTCTACGGACGCGCGCACGAAATCGACGGAAGCCTGCGCGACGCGCGGCCTGCACAAAGCGGGCGCCCGCGTCGCGTCGTCGAAGTCGACGTCCGGCTTACGCGCGTGCATGCGATGAATGCGAAGAAGGTCTGCGGAGACCGCTGAGTCGCTCAGGGCTTGTGCAGGGAATTGCCGACGAGGGCTCCATAGAGGTCGGTTCTGCGGTCGCGGAAGAATCCGAACGCCGCGCGCGCACGGGCGATGGCGTCGAGATCGAACGTCGCGATCGCGACGCCTTCGGTCTGCGAGTCGAGTCCCGCAACGATCTCGCCGCGATGGTCGGCAAGGAACGAGTGCCCGTAGAAGATCTGGCCGTCCTCGTTTCCGATGCGGTTGGCGGCGGCGATCGGCACGACGTTGGAAACCGCGTGTCCGATCATCGCGCGCTGCCACGGCTTGCGTGTGTCGAGCTCGGGATCGTGCGGCTCGCTGCCGATCGCGGTCGGATACAGCAGCAGCTCCGCGCCGCCGAGCATCATCGCGCGCGCACATTCGGGGAACCACTGGTCCCAGCAGACGCCGGTGCCGATGTGTCCATGCCGCGTCGACCAGACGCGGAACCCGGTGTCGCCGGGCCGGAAGTAGAACTTTTCCTCGTAGCCGGGGCCGTCGGGAATGTGACTCTTGCGATAGACGCCGAGCACGCGGCCGTCGGCGTCGATCATCGCGAGCGAGTTGTAGTAGTGCGGGCCGTCTTTTTCGAAGAACGAGATCGGCAGCACCACGCCGATTCCGGCGGCGAGATCGCAGAAACGCCGGATCGTCGGGTTGTCCGCGAACGGACGCGCTTCGGCGAACCAGTGCTCGTCTTCGACCTTGCAGAAGTACGGGCCTTCGAAGAGCTCGGGCGCCAGCACCACGCCGGCCCCGCGAGCCGCAGCCTCGGTGATGAGCTCTTCGACGCGCGCGACGTTCTGCTCGCGGGTGCCGCCGAGCGCGCACTGGACGACGCCGACCGTGATGATCCGGTTCGTCATCGCGCAGCGTCTCCGGGGGCGGCCGGTTCCTGCTGCGTGATGCAGTGGAATGCGCCGCCGCCGGTCAGGATTGCCCGCGCCGGAAGACCGACCGTTCGGCGCCCCGGGAAACACGACGCGATCACCGAGATGGCTTCGCCGTCGTAACGGCTGCCGTAGGTCGGAACGACGATCGCCGTGTTCGAGATGTAGTAGTTCACATAGCTCGCGGGCATCGGCTCGCCGTCGGCATTTTCGATGATTCCCGGCGATGGAAGCGTGACGACGTCGAGCGAATGTCCGGACGCGTCGCGCATCGTGCGAAGGTCGTCGACGACCGCGGCCAGCACGTCACGATTCGGGTCGCCCTCGTCGCGCGCTTCCATGCACAGCACGCGGCGCGGTCCGGCAAACCGTACCAGCGTATCGACGTGACCGTCGGTGTGATCGTTGAGGAGTCCGTCGCCGAGCCACAGCAGCTTGTCGACGCCGAGCGCATCGAGGACGTGGGCTTCGACATCGGCCTTGGTCATCGTCGGATTGCGATTTGCGTTGAGCAGGCACTGGCTCGTCGTGATCGCCGTGCCCTGGCCGTCGACTTCGATCGCGCCGCCTTCGAAGATCATCGGCACGTCGAAGCTGTGCAGGCCGCTAGCCTGGCGAACCGCGCGCGCGAGCGCGAGATCGGCCGGGAAAAGATACTTTTCTCCCCAGCCGTTGAAGCGAAAGCAGACGGCTGCCACTTCTCCCGATTCGCTCGTCGTAAAAACCGGGGCCGTGTCGCGAAGCCAGATGTCGCCGTACGGGATGCGATGAAAGCGGGCCGCGAGGCCGCTGAGCGCTTCGGTGGCGGCGCGCTCGGCCTCGTCACCGGCGACGAGCACTTCGAGAAGCTCCGGATTGGCGCCCGACTCCGCGGAAGCGATCGCGCGGCAGAGCGCGGTGAACTCGCGCTGGGCGTCGGCAAGATCGTCCTGCCAGAGGTCGGCGGCCGCGGGCCATGCCAGCCACACGGCGCGGTGGCGCTCCCATTCCGCCGGCATGCGGAAGCCCGAGCCCTTCGGGGTGTCGATGCGGACATCAGCCCGCCGTGGAGCGATCACGTCATGCACGGCGCCTTCATGCCTGTGTCCCGGGGAGCGTTGCAAACGCGTGCGTGGTCTCACAGTTCGGCGACCACGCGCATCCATTGGACCCCTGCGCGAACCGTTGCGCCAAATTTCGCGCACCGGACTGACTCCTGCCGCGGGTGAGTCGGCGTGCGCAAAGTCCGTCTTGGAAATACCCTCTTCGTAGTGACTCGAGTCGTTGACAGAGCCTTCGCTCGCAGTCATCACCATCGCGTCCTGCGGGCGCCCGGAAAACAGGAGGTTCGCAATGAAGATCCTCGTGATTGGCGGCACAGGCCTGATCGGCTCGAAGACCGTCGCGATTCTTCGCCAGGGCGGCCACGAGGTGGTCGCGGCATCGCCGAAAACCGGCGTCAACACGATCACGGGCGAAGGACTGGCGGAGGCCGTCGCCGGCACAGACGTGGTGATCGATCTGGCCAACTCGCCTTCGTTCGAAGACAACGCGGTGCTGGAGTTCTTCGAAACCTCCGGACACAACCTTCACGCTGCCGAAGCTGCAGCCGGCGTCGGTCATCATGTCGCGCTGTCCATCGTCGGAACCGACCGCACGCCCGACAACGGCTATTTCCGCGCCAAGGTCGCGCAGGAGAAGCTCATCGAAGCCTCCGCCATCCCGTACACCATCATCCGCTCGACCCAGTTCCTGGAGTTCCTCGGCGGCATCGCCGATTCGAGCCCGGCGTCTGAAGCCTATCCGGCTGGAAAGGCGATCCGGATCTCACCGGGCTTGTTCCAGCCGATCGCAGCGGACGACGTCGCCGTCTTCGTCGCCGATGTGGCGCTGGCGGCGCCGCGGAACGGCATCGTCGAAATCGCCGGTCCCGAACGAGCGCCGTTTCACGAGATCATCGCGCGCTATCTGAAGGCAGTCGGCGACCCGCGCAAGGTCGTAGCCGATCCCGAGGCTCGTTACTTCGGCGGCAAGGTCGAAGAGCACTCGCTCGTTCCGTTGGGCGAAGCACGCCTCGGCCGCATCGGTCTCGACGAATGGCTGCGTCGCTCGCCGGTGCGCAGGGCAATGTGATCTTCACAAGCGAGCGGAAGGAGTCACTTCATGAAAAAGCTTCTTTTTTTGCTCCTCGTCGCCACGCTGCCGTTCGCCAATGCCTCCGCCGAAACCGCGGCGTCAAAAAACGCCAAGGTCACGCTCGTCTACGAGCACGAGCTTCCGAACGTTCCCGGCAAAAGCATCAAGGGAGTGCTCGTCGAATACGGCCCGGGCGGCTACTCGCCTGGCCACACGCATGCCCGATCGGCTTTCATCTACGCGACCGTGCTCGAGGGCGCCATCCGCAGCCGAATCAATGACGAACCCGTGAAAACGTACGAGGCGGGCCAGAGCTTTACCGAGATGCCCGGCGACCGTCACAGCGTCAGCAGCAATGCGAGCGAGACGAAGCCGGCCAGGCTTCTTGCAGTGTTCGTCGTGGACACGGGCGAGACCGAGCTTACGATTCCGATGGGAAATTGAGCGACGCATGACGACCGGCCCGACCTCGCCGCCGCGCGCCGGTTCATCCGAATGGCATCACGACGAGCTCGCTGCGGGCGGCCTTCGCTTTCACGTCGTACGTGCAGGCGATGGGCCAGCCGTGCTCCTGCTGCACGGATTCCCCGACTTCTGGTACTCGTGGCGATACCAGATTCCGGCGCTCGCAGCCGCAGGCTTCCGCGTCATCGCTCCGGATCTTCGCGGCTACAACGCATCCGACAAACCATCAGGGGTCAAAGCCTACGACATCGATCTGCTGGCCGCGGACGTCGCCGCTCTTGCCGATGCGACCGCGACCGGCCGCGTGCATCTCGCCGGGCACGACTGGGGCGGAATCGTCGCGTGGTATGCTGCCATGCAGTACCCGGAGAAATTCCAGAGCCTCGTCGTGCTCAACGCGCCCCACCCCGCAACGTTCGCGCGTGACCTGTTCACCACGCGGCAGTGGCTGCGATCGTGGTACATGTTTTTCTTCCAGCTGCCCGGACTTCCGGAAGCGATGGTACGGCTGGGCAATTTCCGGTCGCTCGACGAGACGTATTCGCGCGAGGTATTCGGACGCGACGCGTTCGCGCACCGCGAGATCGACGATTACAAGGCTGCGCTCGCGATGCCGGGCGCGCTGACGTCGGCCATCAACTACTATCGTGCGGCGTTTCGGCGCTTCGTGCGTGCGCCGCGCGGCGAGCACCGGCCGATCGAAATCCCCACGCTGCTGCTGTGGGGCGACCGCGACAGGCACCTCGGCAGCAGCCTTACGGTCGGACTCGACCCATGGGTTCCCGATCTCAAGGTCCGGCATTTCCCGGACGCGGGCCACTGGCTGCAGCTGGACGAGCCGGACATCGTCAACCGCATGATGATCGACTTTTTCTCGAGCGCTTCGCGATAAGGGACGCGCAGGAACGCGAATCGATCGAAGCTGCTTTTTGTCGAGTTACTTTTTGGCGGTCACCATCACGACGTCGCCGGGCTTCTTCGCCCATTTCGCGCTCCATTCCTTGATGCAGGCCGGCAGGGCATCGAAGCTCGATTGCCGCGAATAGACCCGAACCTTACCGCCCGAGAGCATCGCAGCGTTTACCGTGTTCCTGCCGGCATCGACGCACAGCACCGCGTTCTCCTCGCCGCCCATGTGCGGCGCGTTCCCATCCGTCGAAAGCGTGCCGCCGGTGAGCGCTATCGGGCCCATCACCGAAAGGTTGTTCTCGAGATGCTTCAGTTCAGCGCCGACCACGTGCTTGAGCTCCCGAGCAACGAGCGGATCCTTGAGGAACTTGGCGAGCTCATAGCTGCCGACGTACTTCGCCAGTGCGGTCTTCTGGGCATCTGTTCGCGGCTCGTCGCCGGCATGGGCAGCGGCGACGGATATTGCGAAACAGGCGAACGCGATTCCTGCGATTCTCATGGATGGTTCTCCGAGGGATTGCTGAGGTGGTGCAAATCACTCCACGCGCTCGACGTTGAGCCCACTTGCCGGCTTGCCCACGCCAAGACAAATAGAGCGTATCCGAGGATGATTCTTCGCCCGGCCGCATGCGGAATCAGGTCCTGTCGGCAATGTTCGCCGGCGTCCACGGCGCGACCTTCAGCAGCAGCAGCATTCCGGGCAGCGTCATCACGAAGCACAAGAGGAAGAAGTCGACGTAGCCGAGCTGCTCGATGAGCCGGCCGGCATATGCGTTGACGACGGTGCGCGGCACCGCCATCAGGCTCGTAAACAGCGCGAACTGCGTGGCCGCGTAGGCCGGACTCGTCGTGCGCGCAATGAACGAAACGAATGCGGTCGTCCCAAGCCCGACGCCGAACGCTTCGATGCCGATCACCACGGCGAGCTGGAGAAGCCGCGCCGTATCCGGCGGCGCGGGTCCTCCGGCGGCGAGCCACATGAAACCGAGGATGGCCAGCGCCTGCGCGGCGCCGAAGATCCACAGCGCGCGGTCGATGCCGAGCCTCAGCATCCACAAGCCGCCGAGCAGCCCGCCCGCCACGCTGCACCACAGTCCGGCGTTCTTCGCGACGATGCCGATGTCGGTCTTGGAAAACCCCATGTCGAGGTAGAACGGCGTCGCGAGCGCCGTCGCGAGCGAGTCGCCGAGCTTGTAGAAAAACACGAACGCGAGCACGAGCGCCGCGCTCTTCCAGCCATGGCGGCTGAAGAACTCGACGAACGGCTCGACGATCGCATCGCTGAGCGTGCGCGGAGCGGCGTGGTACGACTCGGGCTCGCGAATCGAGAGCGACAGGATCAGGCCCGGAACGAGGAACGCGGCCGTGATCGCGAATACCTGGAACCACGGAAGCCGGTCGGCAAGAAACAGCGACAACGAGCCGGGCACGAGCCCGGCCATCTTGTATGCGTTGACGTAGACGCCGTTGCCGAGGCCGAGCTCGGTTTCGGTCAGCAGCTCACGCCGATACGCATCGATCGCGATGTCCTGCGTGGCCGACAGCAGCGCGACCAGCGACGCGATGGCGGCAACCAGCGTCACCTGCGTCTTCGGATCGAGTGTGCCGAGCGCGACGACGGCGGCGAGAAGGCCGAGCTGCGAGAGGAACATCCAGCTTCGCCTGCGGCCGAAGCCGATCGGATCGTAGCGGTCGACGAGCGGCGCCCACAGGAATTTCCACGTGTACGGAAGCTGGACGAGCGCGAATGCGCCGATGGTCGCGAGCGACAGCTCTTTGGTCTTGAGCCACGCCGGAAGGAGATTGAACAGCAGGAACAGCGGAAGACCGGACGAGAACCCGACGACGGCGCAGATCGCCATCTTGCGCCAGTCGGTGCGCGGCTTTGCACCCGCCGCTTCACCGGCGGCTTCTGCGCCCTCCACAACCTCGTCCGCCACCGACCGATGGTACATGGCGCCGGATGCGCGCGCAGCCGGCCGGCAGAAGGTTTCTGTGCAGCAGCGTGTCGCACGTTCCGACGCGCCGCTGCGCGCGAGCCCCGCGGCCCGTCGCTAACTTCTGCTCAACGCTTCGTGCCCCATGCGTTCCAGTACGTGATCTCGCGGCTCGGGATCCGTTTCGCCGGCTTGAAGTCTTCGCCGGAGAAATACGCGACCGGCAGCAGCGCGGCCTGCGTGATCTCGGGCGGAATGCCGAGGATAGCGGCGGCTTCGGACTCGAACATCAGATGGATCGTCGTCCACGCCGATCCGAGGCCGCGGGCCCTGGCGGCCAGCATGAACGACCAGACCGCCGGCAGGATCGATCCATACATCGAGGCTTGCGCGAACTGCGGCTGCGATTCGAAGCGGCCCTCGATGCACGGGATCAGGAACACCGGCGCCTGCTCCATCGTCTGCGCGAGGTAGACGGCTGAGTCGATTACGCGCGGCAGCTGCCTGGTGCGAGGGTCTTCGTCGGGGCGCTCGGGGCGCGGCATCTGCGCGTACAGCTCGAAGCCTTTGCGATACAGGTCGGCGAGCGCCTTTTTCTTGCCCGCATCGGTCACGACCATGAACGACCAGCCCTGCTGGTTCGATCCGGTCGGCGCCTGAGTCGCGATGTCGATGCATTCCTGGATCAGCGCGGGATCGACCGGTCGTGAGTAATCGAGCCGTTTTCTCACCGAGCGCGTCGTCGTCAGAAGCCTGTCGGTTGCTGCAAGATCCATATCGGTTCTCCTTCGAGGTTGCGTAAGGGTCGCGTGCTACTATCGCGAAAACGGGACATGTGCATTTTTGCTGGCAAATTTTAAATGTACCTGTCCCCATTTTACGGCCGGGACAAAGTCGGCGAGAACTGGCCGACCGGGCGGCGCTTCCACCATGCTCCGGTCTCGCGGTGGGCGGTCCAGTCGGTGAATTCGTACTCATAGAGCATCGCGCGCACGTGGTGCGGAGGCTTGCCGTGAAACGGATCGGATGCCAGCAGCGCGATGACGTCGGGTGATCCTTCGAGGAGCCGCCGCTCGAGCTCGACCAGCCAGGGACTCCTTCGCCAGTCGTCCAGCGCAGCGAACCACATCTGCCAGTCGAGGCGCGGCTGGTGCGGTGCGACGAATCGCGGCCGCCGCGCAACGTCGACGGGTTTCCATCGGAACGGATATTCGACCCACTGCTGGCCGTCCTCGCTGCCTTCGAGAATGACCTCGGGGCGGTGCTTGGTCATGACCGAAAACAGTCCGTAGCTGCTCGTCACGTGCCACGGCTCGAGCACGGCAACGAGCTTCAGTACCGGCGGAGGAAGCACGTCGAAGCCGCGAAAGCGCGCGATCATCAGCGCGCCGCCGCAGACGGCAAGCGGCAGCGCAACGATCGCCAGCACGGCGGTACGCAGCATCGCGGCGTGCGACCTGACGACCGGCTCGCGCGGCCAGCGACCGGCAACGAGTCGTTTCGGCTGCACGCGGTCGAGCATCGCATCGATCGCATCGTCGTCGAGCAGCGAAAGGCAAAGCGACGCCGACAGCAGGTTGAAGAACGTATAGTTGCCGGTCGCCGCGATCAGGAACTGCAGCCCGACCAGCAGGAAGAATCCGGCCAGCCGCGCGCGTCGCGGCCCGAGCGCGAGCCACGATGCGCCGAGCTCTACTCCGAACATCATCGCGCACGAGAATCTCTGCAAGACAGCCGGAAGCTGGTTGGCGAGCCACGCGGTCCACGTCGGCAGCGGCTGCGTCCAGTAGTGGTACTCGAGCGCAGTCAGGTTCCACCACACCGGATCGTTGCTGAGGAGCTTCACCGCGCCCGAGGCGAACATCAGCCGGAACACGAGCCAGCGAAACATCCAGATGACGACCGGAGACGGCTCCGGATCATAACCGGCCTGCTGACGAAGCCGCATCGGCGCGAGAAAGATCGCAAGGAACCCGGTTTCGAGCAGAAGGATGTCCCACTGGAATCCAAGAAAGACGCGCCCGATCTGGTACAGCGAAAAATACAGCAGCCAGCAGAGGAGCGCGGTGATCGTCGGCAGCACGCCCATCATCAGTAGCAGTGCGCTGGCTGCGCCTGCCCAGCACACGCCGGTCAGCATCGCATCGCTTGCGCCGAGCCAGAACACCGTCGGATGCGCCTGCCACGCGTCGGGGCCGAGACGCTGCGACAGGTAGTCGAGATACTGCGCTGCCGGCAGGATTCCGCGTGCGCCGTAGAGGCCCTTGATCTGGACGGCCAGTGAGACGAACGCGATCAGATAGACGAGCGCGATCGACCGGAGCAGGAGGCGCGCGGCTGCGGCGCGCGGTCGCGGCCCGTTCATTCCCTTCGGAGCCGTTCGGCTGGTAGCCTCGGCACGTGAGCGGAGACGTGCGCCAGGACCGCGACCAGAACATCGACCGGAAGATCGATGAGGAAAGGATCGTCGTCTGCAGCGCGGACGCGCTCGGCGAAAACCAGACGGTCAAGTTCCGCATCACGCGCGGGCCGGGCGAAGGCTTCGTGATCCGGCACAACGGGGAGCTTTACGCCTACCGCAATGAATGCCGGCATATTCCGCTTACGATGGACTGGGTGGAAAACCGTTTCCTGTCGCGCGACGGATGCTGGATCCAGTGCGCGACGCACGGTGCGCGCTATGAGATCGCGACAGGACTTTGCGTGGCCGGTCCGCCGGCAGGTCTTGTGCTTCATCGATTGCCCGTCACGGTCGAGGACGGGACCATCATCGTGCGCGTTGCGGCCGGCGAGGTCGATCCGCGGCGCTAGCGATTCGCCTGGCTACGGGCAGCTGAGCGCGACCGGCTGCCCCACCGAGTAACGCAGCAGCGGCAGCGCGTCACTCGAGGTCACGCCGCCCGGGGACGACACGTCGCAGACTTCCGCAGGACAGGTCGTCGAGCCGACGGCACCCTTCAGAGCCTGCAGCGCATCGGTGGCGGTGATGTCGTCGTCGCTGTTGGCATCGCCGCAGCGGGGCTCCGGCGCCATCTGCCAGCCGATGTCGGACAGTATCGCGAGCGTGATGCGCAGGCTGTGCGGCGCCGGGCTCGTGATGTACGGCTCCATCAGCTCGTTCGGAGCGACGGCCGTGTCGAGATGCGCGACCGACGAACCGGGCTGGTAGAAAATCGGCGCGAACAGCTGCACCGCTCCGTCGAGACGCTTTCCGCGCGTGATCGTCTCGGCCGCGTCGATGACGGCCGGGCCGGCCCAGACCAGCGCCGTGTTGTCGACGATCGCGCGCTGGCGCTGCACGTCCGACATGCGCGAGACCTGCTTCGGATTGATATTCCGGTCTTCGACGTTGTCGATGTAGGCGTCCTGAAAGTTGAAATACATCTGGCCGGTGTTCGGGTCGATGAGATCGAGCACGCCGAGACCGTGACCGATCTCGTGCAGCACGACCGACAGGAAGTCGATGTCCCCTCCGGCGTTGCCGTCGACACCGTAGTAGAAGCCGAGACCGCCGAGCACGAGATCGCCGTCCACTTCCGAATTGAACTGCGACTGGATCTCCGGGCACTGGTCGCCGAGAAGCTCGATCGGACAATCATTGGGAACGCGGTCGTTCAGGTCGCTTCCGCGGAACTGGTTGGCGAGCGCGGCGACGTACCACGTCTCGGGCTTGGCTACGCCGGGAAAATCGCGGTGCACCGTGGTCGGTGCGGCCTGGCCGAGAATGGCCCCGAACTCATCGCCCTGCAGATCGTCGAAGCTCGCGCTGACGATGATCGGCACGTTTCCACGAAGGCGCAGGCCCCAGGCTTCGGCGGCATACTGGAAAACGTAGTAACGCTGCTCGCCGAGCGTCGTCCCGGGGTTTCGGCCGACCGGGGCGACCGGCGTGTCATCGTTGAAGCCCTCGTCGCCCGTATTGGTGCTCGTGACGATGATCTGGACGGCGCCGGCCGGAGTCGCCACAGCGGCAAGCATGACGCCGAGCAGAGGCGCTGCCAGCCAGAGGTTCGTTCGCGATGATTTGATGCAGCGTCTCATGATTGCCCCCGACGATACCGAGCCGTGGAAACTGTGACCAGCGGTCCGGCAAAAGAGAACATGGAACTCACGGTCTTCATGCCTGCGGACACGTCAGCGAAACCGGCTGTCCGACCGAGCGGCGAAGGACGAGCAGCGCGTCGGCTGTGGTCACACCGCCAAAATTGTTCACGTTACAGACCGCGAGCGGACACGCGCCGTTTCCGACCGCCCCCCTGAGAACCATCAGGGCGTCGCTCGTGGACACGCTGCCGTCTCCGTTGGCATCTCCGCAGACCGCGTTGGCGTGCTCCGTCCAGCCCATGTCGGCGAGCATCGCGACCGTGATGTCGAGGTTGTGCGGCTGCGGATCCGACAGGTATGGCTCCATCAGCTCGTTCGGGCTCGCCACCGTGTCGACGTGCGAGACCGACGAACCGAGCTGGTAGATCGACGGCGCGAAGACCTTGAGCGCTCCGTCGACGCGTCGCCCCGCCGCCAGACCGCCCGCCGCGGCGAGCGTAGCGGCGCCGGTGAAGACGAGATTGCCGTCCGCGCGCAGCGCGATCTTGCGCTGCGTGTCGGTCATTGCCGAAAGCTTGCGCGGAGTGAGCAGCATGTCCTCGAGCAGGCTGAGGTACGGATCGTCCTCGCCATTGAACTTTACGCCGTTCGGATCGACGAGCGTCAGGAATCCGAGACCGTGTCCGATCTCGTGCAGCAGCACCGACAGGAAGTCGATGTCGATGCCGTTGTTGCCGTCGACGCCGTAGTAGAAGTCGTGAAGGCCGAGCACGACGGGCCCGTCGACGTCGCTGTTGAAGTTGGCCTCGATCTCCGGACAGTGGTTGCCGGCAAGCGCAATCGGACATTCGCCGGGCAGCAGGTCGTTCAGGTCGATGCCGATGCGCTGGTTCGCGAGCGCGGCGACATACCAGGTCGACGGCTTGGGCGCGTTCGTGAAGTCGTCGTGCACGGTGGTCGGCCGTGCGAAGCCGAGCACTGCACTGACGCTCGTGCCGCCCTGCTGCGAGAAGCTCGCCGATACAACGATCGGAACGTTTCCGCCGAGACGCTCGCTCCAGATGTCGGCCGCGTACTGGAACAGAAAGAGCCGCTGCGCTCCGAGCGATCTGCCTGGATTGCCGCCCACCGGCTGCACGGGCGACGGATCGTTGAAACCCTTGCCCGGCAGGTCGTTGTTCCTGATGGTGATCGTGACGGCGGAAGCCGTCACGGGAACCGCGACGAGCGAACATGCGACCAGCAGAGCGGCCGTTCCGATCTTTCGATACACGGATAGAATGCGATGCCCGTCCCCCATGGCTCATGCGGACCATAGCAGCGGCCGGGAACGCCGACAATGACTCGAAATCGCTCTTTCTGCCGAGTCGGCCGCACGTTTGGCTCCCGGCGTCCGGCCGACTATTCCTTTAGTTCGTCCTTGAATAACGAGACGACGCGGCGCCACGCGTCAGTCGCGGACTTTTCGTCGTAATCCGGACGCTCGTCGCAGAAGAAGCCGTGACCGACGCCCGGGTAGACGACGACTTCGTGTCGTACGCCTGCCGCCTCGAGGGCCGAGCGGATCTTTTCGACGTCCGAGGCCGGAATGTAGCCGTCGTTTTCGCCGAAGAAGCAGGCGATGCGTCCCTTGATCTTCGGCGTGAGCTCGACGGTCGCGGGCCCGGGCCCCATTCCGCCGGCAATCCCTCCGCCGTAGAAACTCGCGGCGGCTGCGATCGGCAGCTCGCACGCGGTGCGGTACGCCATGTGTCCGCCGAAACAGAATCCGATCGCTCCGATGCCTTTGCCGCCGACATCGCTGCGACCGCGCAGCCAGTCGTACGCCGCGCTCACGTCGGCCTGGATCTCCTGCGGCCGCACCTGCTGCATCAGACCGATGCCGCGCGCCAGGCCGTCGGCGTCATAGCCGAGCTCGATGCCCGGTGCGGTTCGATAGAAGAGCTCCGGCGCGAGCGCGACGTAACCCTCGGCGGCCACGCGGTCGGCGACGGACTTGATGTGGTGATTGACGCCGAAAATCTCCTGATAGACGAGCACGCCCGGCAGTCTGGAACGGTTGCCGTCATCCGAAGGGCGTGACAGGTACGCCGGCATCGACGCCGCACCGACGGGAATCTGGACTCTCTCGCTTTTCGTATTCATGCCTGAACCTCCGGTCGAGCGGAGCTAGCACGAGACGGAATCGGGGCGAAACCCGCGCATTTCCTGCGCAAACATCGGCCGGACGCTTCGCCAGCTGCCTTTCGGCCACGGAGATCACGATGGAACGCAAGCACACACGCTACGAAGTCGATCGCGGAGTCGGAGTCCTGACGCTCAACCGTCCCGACCGGCTCAACGCCTTCACCAACACGATGCTCGCCGAGATGATCGAAACGTTCCAGGAAGCGAGCCGCGACGACAACGTGCGCGCGGTGGTCGTCACCGGCGCGGGCAAGGCGTTCTGCGCGGGCGCGGATCTCGGCGGCGGTGGAAAGACGTTCGATGCGGGCGCGGGCGGTGCGGATGTGGGCCTGACCGGGCACCGCGACGGCGGCGGTCAGGCCACGCTCGAGATCTTCGCGTGCCGCAAGCCGGTGATTGCCGCCATCAACGGCGCGGCGGTCGGCGTCGGCATCACGATGACGCTGCCGATGGACATCCGCGTGGTCGCGGAAGATGCCAAGATCGGTTTCGTGTTCGCACGCCGCGGCATCGTGCCCGAGGCATGCTCGTCGTGGTTCCTGCCGCGCATCGTCGGGATCTCCAAGGCCGTCGAGCTGTGCGTGACCGGCCGCGTGTTCCGCGCGTCGGAGGAAGCCGCGTCGGGCCTTTTCAACCACATCGTTCCGGCCGACCAGGTCCTCGACAAGGCGATGTCGATCGCACGCGAGATCGCCGACAACACCAGCGCGGTGTCCGTCGCGCTTGCGCGCGCGCTGCTGTGGCACGGCCTCGCGCAGCCCGATCCGCAGCACGCGCACATCATCGACTCGAAGTGCATCTTCTGGGCCGGCCGCGGAGCCGACGCATACGAAGGAGTGCAGAGCTTCCTCGACAAACGCCCCGCCAAATTCACGATGAGCGCATGGAAAGACATGCCGGACTTCTATCCCTGGTGGATCGAACCGAAAGTATGACGACGTCGAGCTACGGACCGGACACGGAGAAAGGGTCGAGATGCGAGGCGGAGCCCGCGAGAGAGAGCGTAAGCGTACTTCCCGTACGCTGAAGCGAACGACGCGGCGACAACGAAGCAGATCGGCCCTTTCTACGCGTCCGGAGCCACGAGCGAGCCGATAAGCAACACTCGACTAGACGCGACACTCCGGAAATTCAGCAATCTCTTTCAGCCAGTCGAACGAGTACATGCCGGTCGAGTGGCCGTCGGCCCACAGGAAGCGCAGCGCATAGCGGCCGACGGGCTCGTAACCGGTGACGCGCGCGCCGGTCGTTTCGACGAAGCGAGTCTCGCTCGAATGGCCCTGGCACTGCGCGCACGGACACCAGCCTCGCAGGCCGCGGAACGAGTACGACGTCGTCTTTCCGTCGCTCCATGCAATGCGTACCTCAGACTTCGCGTCGTCGATCGTCACGGTCGACGGCTCGGGACCGTAGAGCTCATCGCGTACGCGCGCGAGCGAACCTTCGATCGCGGCGGCAAGATCGAGATAGCGGCGCGAGACCGGATCGGCGGGATCCGCCACGACGATCGGGCGGCCGGCATCGCCGCTCTCGCGAACCTTCATCTCGATCGGAAATTCCGCGAGCACCGGCGCGCCGATCTCGCGCGCGATGCTGTCGGCCGTGAGCTCGCCGAACACGTCGTCGCGAGTCCCGCATTTCGGGCAGACGTAGCCGGCCATGTTGATTGCGACGCCGAGGATCGGCGTGTTGACGCGCCGGAACATCGCGACGCCGCGCGTAACGTCGGCAAGCGCGACGTCCTGCGGCGTGGTCACGATCAGGCCGCCGTCGAGCGGCACCTCCTGCGCGAGAGTCAGCGGAATGTCGCCGGTGCCGGGAGGAAGGTCGACGATCAGGTAGTCGAGCTCGCCCCACGCGACGCCGCGCAGGAACTGTTTGGTCGCGCTCATCGCCATCGGTCCGCGCCACACGACGGGCGCCTGGTCGTCGAGGAAGAACCCCATCGACATGATCCGGATGCCGAAGGCTTCGACCGGCGCGAGCAGGCGCGAGCTCTCGTCGGGATGCGGGAGCTCCTTGATGCCGAACAGGATCGGAGCGCTCGGACCATAGATGTCGACGTCGGCGAGGCCGACCTTGCGGCCGAGAGCCCGCAGCGCGACGGCCAGGTTGGCGGCCACGGTCGATTTGCCGACGCCTCCCTTGCCGCTCGCGACCGCAATGATGCGCGCGACGCCGTCGATCGGCGGCTGGCGCGAAACTCCCGGTGCCGACTCAGGCATGACCGGCCACCTCGCGTTCGGCCTTGATGCCTTCGGCAACGCGCTCGGCCAACGCGCGGAACGCGGCGGCCACCGGACCGTCCGGATCGGAGACGACAATCGGCGAACCGGCGTCGCCCGATACGCGCACCGCGCGTGCCAGCGGGATGCCGCCGAGCACCGCGATTCCGAAACGATTGGCGACCCGCGCGGCGCCGCCGTCGCCGAACAGATGGGCTTTTTCACCGCAGCCCGGGCACACGTGAAAGCTCATGTTTTCGATGACACCGAGCACCGGAACCTGCGCCTGCTGAAACATCTTTACGCCCCGCTCCACATCCGCGAGCGCAACGTCCTGCGGCGTCGTCACGATGATCCCGGCGTCGAGCGCGACCTGCTGCGTAAGCGTCATCTGAACGTCGCCGGTGCCGGGCGGCAGATCGAGCACGAGCACGTCGAGCTCGCCCCAGGCCACGTCGCGAAGAAATTGCGTGAGCGCCTTGGTCAGCATCGGGCCTCGCCAGATCAGCGGTGCGCCGTCGGCAACGAAAAAGCCCATCGAGACCAGCCGGACGCCGTGCCTGACGGCCGGGATGAATCTGCCGTCGGCATCGCTGGCGCCGACGCCTTCCGAACCGCCATCGCCTGCTCGGCCCCGGCGAATGCCGAACATCGTCGGAATGCTCGGTCCATAGATGTCGGCGTCGAGAAGACCGACGGCCAGCCCGCGGGCTGCCAGAGCGACGGCCAGATTGGCCGCGACGGTCGATTTGCCGACCCCGCCCTTTCCGCTGGCAACCGCGATCATACGAGCGATACCGGGGACTTGCGCGGGCCCGCGGCCCATCGCCTTGGCCGTTTCGCGGGCCTGCGCGGGCTTGTCGACCGACGGTCGTTCGACGACGACATCGATGCGCGAGGCGCCGGTACGGCCTGCGAGCATGCCTTCGACATCGGCGACGATCTGCCGGATGACGTCCTGGTTGTCGCTGAGAATGCTGAGTCGGACCTCGACGCGATCCGGATCGACGACGATTTGCTTGATGAGCCCGAACGAAACGATGTCTCTCGTGAAGCCGGGGTACTTGACCCCCTTCAGGAGTTCCTTGATTTCATTTTCAGTCATGAGGCCCGGCGTCCCGGTGCTTCGAGTTCGCTGTTGTTGGTTTCCAACGGTGAGGAAATCTGCAATGCTCGCGGAAACGTTAAGGGATGTCGGTCATTGGCTGATGTCAAACGGTCCGGCGGCCGGGCACAACGGGTAGTGCACGGTTGTCTGGAGGGGGTTCTCCTTACAATCTTGACGTACCCTCAGGATTGGGGCTAAGTCTGCGCGGCGTTTCGGCCCGATACCCCGCGACAGGAATAAAGAATGGGATTGCCACGTTATCTTCGCTCCGCGGCTGCAGCACTTTCGCTTTTCGCCGTCCTGCCTGCGCCGCCGGCGTCGGCCGACTGCCCGACGGGGAGCGGAATCGAATTTCCATTCCTGACGCAGGACCAGTTCGTCTGCCAGCGCGTGACGTTCAACGCGACGGTCGACTACTTCTACAGCTTCATTTCGGCCCGCCAGGACTGCTTCAGCAAAGAGATTTTCGAGCAGGTCGCTCCGAACTCTCTCGACTGCCTGGCTCCGATCACGTCCGACGTGCCCGGCACCACCGGCGATGAAGACACCGACCGCCGGCTTCGCGTCGCCGAGGCCCAGCTGACGAGCGCGATCCTGACCGCCTGCACGAACGTCGACCTGTCCGTCCTCGGGTTTCCGGGCTTCTGCGACGACGCGACCCCGACCACTCCGTACGACGCGTTCGATCATCTCCAGTGCCTGCTGACCCGGTCCCAGAATCTCGGCTCGTTCATCATCGACACCGAGCATCCCGATCCGATGCCGCTGCACCTCGAGTTCAACGAGGAGAGCTGCCAGGACCAGCTCGCGCGACTTTCGTCGCGCCTGACGAGCACCGAGTTCGAGCGCCGCGGGCGCTGCGTCCTCAAGCAGATGGCCGGCAACCTCGAGCTTCCGCCCGACGTCGACTGCCGGCGCGAAGTGGATCTTCAGGCACCGGGAACCGGACTGGGCGAGCTCGACGCCGACATCGTCGATTCGCACAACCACATCCTGCGCTTCCTGCCGAGCGCGTGCCCGGGCATCAACCTGATGAATCTCGGGTTCCCGTGGCGATGCGAAGGACCGGACAACGGCTCGGTCTTCCCGCTTCCCGAGCTCGTTGAGTGCATGTTCGACTTCCACCACGACGACGTCTTCCGTTTCGTCGACCTGATCTTCCCGTGCAGCACCAAGTGCGGCAACGGCTTCCTCAACGCCGAGGAAGACTGCGACGACGGCGACAACTTCTACATGTTCGGCGACTTCTGCCGCCGCGACTGCAGCCAGGTGCTGTGCGGCGACACCAACGACGACGGCGACCGCGACATCGTGGACGCGCTCTACATCCTGCGCTCGGCAGTCGGCCTCGAGGAATGCACGCTGCTCGTCTGTGACGTCACAGGCGACCTCAAGATCCGCGCGTCCGATGCACTGCGCATGCTGCAGCACGCGATCGGCCTGCCGGTCATTCTGAACTGCCCGGATCTCAGCACGACCTGCGGCAACGGCTTCCTCGAAGCGAAGGAAACCTGCGACGACGGCGACAGCCAGTTCGACAACGGTGACTTCTGCAACTCGGCCTGCCTGCTGGTGCGTTGCGGCGACACCGACGACAGCGGCGCGGTCACGATCCTCGATGCGCAGTACATCCTGAATGCATCGGTCGGAAACCTGCCGTGCGACCTGTTCGTCTGCGACATCACCGGCAACAGCATCATCAACTCGACGGATGCGCTGCGCGCGCTGATGTGGTCGGTCGGGCTGCCGATCAACTTCGCATGCCCGGCCCCGCCGCCGACTCCGCCGGCCCCGCCGATCACCTGACGGCATCCGGCCAGTATCCAGCGAACCGAAAGGGCGTCTTCCGCAAGGGAGACGCCCTTTCGACTTTTCACGCCCACGCGACGAGAACAGGCGCCATTCGGCAACCGTCAGGAGGCAAGCGAACATGGATCTCGGTCTGCGCGGAAAATCCGCACTCATCACCGGAGGCGCGTCCGGTCTCGGAAAGGAAACCGCACGCACGATGGCCGCCGAAGGCGTCCGCGTGATGATCGCCGACGTCAACCGCGAGACGCTCGATGCCGCGCGCACCGAGCTTTCCGGAGGCGGCGCGGAAGTCGCGGCCGTCGTGCTCGATGTGCGCAGCATGGACGCGTGCCGCTCGGCCGCTCAGGAGACGATCGCGAAGTTCGGCGCGCTCGACATCCTCGTCAATTCGGCCGGCATCGGCGGGCCGACGACGTTCTTCGCCGATACCGAGGCCGAGGACTGGACCGACCTCGTCGCGATCAACTTCCTCGGCGTGATGAACTGCTGCCGCGCGGTCACCGATCACATGATCGAGCGGCGCTCGGGCCGGATCGTCTCGATCGCGTCCGAAGCCGGCAAGGCCAACGAGAAACGCATGGTCGTCTACGGCGCCACCAAGGGCGGCGTGATCTCGCTGACGCGCGGGCTCGCCGCCGAGCTCGGTCGCTACAACATCAACGTCAATGCGGTGTGTCCGGGCGTCACGCGCACGCCGATGACGGCCTACATCGACGAGGACATGGAGCGGCAGGCTTCGCGCTTCTATCCGCTCGGACGTCTCGGCCAGCCCGAAGACATCGCGCCGATGATCACGTTCCTCGCGTCGGATCGCGCGAGCTGGATTACCGGGCAGGCGATCAGCATCAGTGGCGGGTTCGGGCGGAGCTGACGCCGACGTGACGCGCCTGCTCGCCGCCGCGGTCGTTGCCGCGGTCATGGTCTTCGCTTCGACCGGCTGCCGCCGACCGCAGCACGACGGCTGCGCCGACTGCAACGTCGTGCTGATCTCGATCGACACCCTTCGCGCGGATCACGTCGGTGCCTACGGCTATGCACTTCCGACGACCCCGCGGTTCGATGCGCTCGCAGCCAAAGGCGTGCTGTTCGAGAACGCGATCGCGCAGTCGTCGTGGACGCGCCCGGCGCACATGTCGATTTTTACCGGGCTGCATCCGCACGAGCACGGCTTCGTCTCGCTCGGCGACACGCGCCGCCTCGAAGACTCGATACCTACGCTCGCGACTGTGCTCAAAGACAAAGGCTACCAGACTGCAGCCTTCGTCGGCGGTGTGAATCTTTCGGCAAGCTTCGGCTTCAACCGGGGGTTCGACACGTACCGCAGCAACGGCAAATATTTTCGCGACAATCTCGAGGATATCCGATACTGGCTCGACCACAGGCCGCCGGGCAGATTCTTCCTGTTCCTGCAGGGCTACGATCCGCACACGCCGTATCTCAGCGATCCCGTCGATCGCCAGGTGTTCGGCCTTCCCGCTGCGCCGCCGCAAGCGTCGCACGGAGCGACATGCCGCAGCGAAGGACCAGTCTCGCGCATCGACCCGTACATCAAGGAATACGATGCCGCGACTCATCGCGGCGACCGGTACGTCGGCAAGCTCGTCGACGAGCTGACGGCACGCGGCCTCATGCAGCGAACGATCCTCGTCGTGCTTTCCGATCACGGAGAAGAATTTCTCGAGCATGGACGCTGCTTCCATCTGGCCACGCTCCATCGCGAAGTGCTGCACGTGCCGCTGCTGATCGTCGCTCCGGGTCTGGTGCCGCGCCGTGTTCCCGGCCTGGTCTCGGCATCGGTTACGATCGCGCCGACAGTGATGGAGCTTCTCGGAGGATCGATCGAACCGTTTCCCGGCCCCTCGCTCGTCGAGGCGGCCGCCGGCGGACCCACGCCCGACGATCTGATCGTCAGCGAGACGGAACGAACGGAGGCGCGACGTGGAGACGGACACGTTCGGTCGCTGACGACTGCTCGTGACAAGCTCATCCACTGGACGACCCAGAAGCGATTCGCGCTTTACGATGTGATCAAGGACCCCGGAGAGACGAGTGCCCTGACTGCCCCGGATCGTCAGCGCGAGCTCGCGGCCGAGCTCGATAAATGGACCGCGGCACATCCACCACGGGTCGAATCGCGGCGGGCACAGACGTCGGGAACATCCCAGGCAAGCGACGAACCCGACAACCCGGACTATCCCGACGATCCCGGAGGCTCCGATGACGAAGATCACCAGCGCCGCGCCGAGGACTTGAGGTCACTTGGCTATGCCGAGTGACCACAAACTCGAGGCACGGCGACGGAGGAAAGCCGTTTTGAACTGCTGCCTTTGCGCGACAACGGTTCATTGACACTTCCTGCGCCGGGGAGATAGCCTCCGCCGGTGTTCGACGATCGCCACCGACGGCCGCACGGGAGAGCCTGGGCTGTCGCTGCGCGAACAGCGATCGCAGTTTCCCTGCTGTTCTTCTTTCCTCTCGTCGCGCGGGCGCGCGACTGCGGCGACAACGTTGCAGGCAGCCGCATCGCCTGCGCGTGCGGTGATACCGTGATCAGCGACACGGTGCTCGCCGTGAGCGATCCTGTCGTCAACGGCCGCTGTCCTCATGGCGGACTCGTGATCGATGCAAACCCCTTTGCCGAAACCCTGACGCTGGACCTTCATGGACTGTCGCTCGTCGGCACGGGCGAAGGCGACGGGATCCTGGTTCATTCCGGCGGCAGCGATGGCGCCGTGATCACCGGGGGAGCAGGTGATCACCGCGCGCAGGTCGTCGGTTTTTCCGACGGCATCCACGTGCCGACCGGGCGCAGCGTGCGTCGCATCGAGAAGCTGGAGATCAAGGGCCAGCGGCGCCACGGCCTGCTGCTTCAAATGACGGGCACGCTCGTCCTCGACGTGCGCGCCACTCGCAACGGTGGCGACGGACTTCGCGTGTCCGGCCAGGGCGGCCGTCTGCTTGGAATCGAAGCGAGCGAGAACGCGGGCGCGGGTCTCCGCGTGCAGACGCGCTACACGATCATTCGCGCCGACGCACGGCGCAACGCCGACAGCGGAATCGTCCTGCATGGCTATCGGGACGACGTAAGCGAATGCGTCGCCAACGACAACAAAGGTTTCGGGATCATTCTCGGGGGCTCCAACAACAAGCTCGATCGCGTGGAGACGACCGGTAATTCCCGCGGCGGAATCGGAACCATCAACCGGAGGGACCAGTCATGAACAAGCCTCTTTGCACGATGGCGATCTGCGGATTGCTTCTCCTGCCATCGGCCGCACGAGCCGTCGATATCGCCGCAAGCGCGGACGACATCTGCCTGCCGGCGGAGGATCCGTGCGTGATCGACGGCGTTTTCGACGTGACCGGGCCACTCGATTTCGGCGGACGGACAGTCAACATCACATTGACGGGACGCCTGCGCGGCGTGCCGGGAGTGGACCTGTCGGCAGGCGCGATCCAGATCGCATCGGGTCCTGGCGAGAACGCCATCGATTCCGACGGCTCGGCAGGAGGCGACATCTCGCTGCGCGCGTATCGCTCGTGCTCGGGCGATCTTTCGTTCCTGTGCCGCTACGACAGCCAGTGCTCCTCGGAAGGCAAAGGGACGTGTACGGCCGGAAACACCGGGACGATCTACGTCGACAGTGGGCTCAGCACGGCGGGAAGCTCTCCCGGATCCATCCTCATCAGCTCGCCAGGCGACATCACGCTGACCCGCCGCGTAACCGCTACCGCCACACTCGCGGGCAGCAGCGGATCCGAGATCAACATCGGCACCGGCGGCTCGCTCTTCGCGTCGGGTGAGCTCGCCGCAGCGTCGGCGGGTGGCGAGTTCGACTATGAGACTGGCTACGGCGGATCGGTAACGGTCGGTGCTGCGGTGGATGCGAACATCGCGGGCGGTATCCGGGTCTGGGGCGCAGGCGAAGGTGGACAGGTCGACGTGAGTGCCGGTCGTGACGTGGTGATTACATCGAACATCACCGGCAACGCGGGAAAAGCCCTTTACGCGGGCGGCGGCCAGATCGATGTTGCGGCAGGACGCGACCTGAAGGTCACGTCGCCGATCGGGGAAACCTTCCCGCAGCAGATCAACAGCGATGGCGGCGGCAGCTTCTACTCCTACGGGTACGGCTACGGCGGCGGCCTGGCGAGCGGCTACGGAGGCTACCAGAGTTTCGAGGCGGGAAACGACCTCACGATCGGCAAGACCGCCACGGTCCACTCCAACGGCGGGCCCGCGGCGTCGGGCGGCGAACTGTGGTTCATTTCGGACGGAAATCTCGCCATCGACGGCACGATCCAGGCAAAGGGAACACCTCCGGCTTTCGGCTCCGATACCGGGGCTGCCGGCGGCAGGGTCTACCTGTTCGCGGACGATGACGTGAGCGTCGGCCGTACCGGCGTCGTCGACACCGCGTCCCCGCTCGGACAGGGCACCGTCTCGATCTACTCCGGCGGAAAGGTCACGATCGACGGAAGCGTCGACGTGCACGGCTTTGCATCGGAAAGTTACTACGGCGGGGTCGCAACCGGCGGGTATTTCAGTGCCGGCGGCGACACCGACGTGACGATCAGTGGGAAAGTGCGCGGCGGCGGCAACAACGGGTCCGGAGACTTCGACATCGACGTCTGCCGGCTGCACCTGACATCGACGGCACTGGTCCGTAATTCCATCGACACGCCGAACGACTCTCCCGGCAACGTGATCGTCTCTGTCGGCGAGAGCATGGTCGCCGACACGGGCAGCCGCATCATCACCGATCCCACGGGCGGCAACACGATCATCAACACGCGCGACCCGAAGAAGCCGGCCGTCCTCAACGGGTCGATCACGCCCGCTCCGCTGCTCAACGTAAACCCGACGCTCGAAGGCTGTCCGGTCTGCGGCAACAGCGAAATCGACGAGGGCGAAAGCTGCGACGACGGCAACACGACGAGCGGCGACGGCTGCCGCAACGACTGCCAGGACGAAGGATGCCTGGCCGCGTCCCCCGGATTCCCGGGAACGCCGATGTGCGACGACGGCGTCGCCTGCACCAAAGACGATTGCGACCCGGTCGCCCATGCATGCCACCACCCGGTGTCGTGCGACGACGGCATCGCGTGCACCGTCGACTCGTGCAATGCGAACGTCTGCCAGCACGTCGGTAGCGACACGCTTTGCAACGATCGCAACGATTGCACCGACGACATCTGCAACGACGCGACCGGCTGCGTGTACGCCGACCTGACCGGCAACACGTGCGAAGATGGGGACGTCTGCACGCTGGCCGGCACCTGCGACAACGGAAATTGCACAGTCACCGGCGGTCTCCACACAACGCGCAATTCACTGAAGGCCAAGGCCCCGGAAGGTGCGGCCAACGATCGTCTGAAGGGTCGCATCGAGTTCCCGTTCGACCAGCTCACCGCCAATCCGACCGTCAGCGGCGCAACTCTCACGCTGGAGAATGAGTTCGATACGATCATCTACACTCTGGCGATGCCGGCAGGCCAGTGGACACATACGGATGCCACGCTCTGGGCCTGGCACTCGACCGGCGTCGACGGAAGCTCCGTCACCGTCCGAACCGACGCGACGCACGGTACGGTGCGCGTAACGCTGAAAATCGCCGGAGCGGAGATCGCGGGCGCCATCGGTCAGACGCAGCTGTCGGCGTCGGTGCTGTTCGGCAGCGATCCGGGCACAGACCAGTGCGTGACCGCGCGCAGCGTTCCGTGCCGCCCGCACGGCACGACCACGATCTGCAAGGACGTGGCGCAGTAAAAATCGGGGACAGACACCGATTTCCGGAAATCGGTGTCTGTCCCCGATTTCCATGTCCCCGATTTCGCTGCGAGTCAGGCCCGGGCCTTGCGGCCGCGCGTTTTCGGGGCCGCGCCGAGCAGCTGGCTGCAGAACAGGCGGACGGCGCGCAGGTAGCGCTCGCGTTCGGTCGCCGACAGTCCGGGGTTTTCCTTCTCGAGACTTGCCTGGAATTTCTCGACCTCGCCGTCGAGAAGAAGCCGTAGAAGCGTGCGATCGAGTTCCGCCGAAGAGCTCATGGCTGCCTTATAGCTTCGAGCGCTGCTTGGGGGAAAGGCGGCCGGCTCGGTGGGAACGCGCCCGGCTCGCCGCTACGCGCCCCGCCGCAGCACCCACGACAGGAAGAACGCGCTGACCGCCACCAGCACGATGGCCGCGCCGGCGCTCACGTCGTACGCAAACGACAGGTAGAGGCCGGAAATTGCGCTCGCCGCTCCGAGCCCCATCGACAGTGCGACCTGGCGGCGAAAATCGAGCGTCCACAATGCGGCGGTTGCCGCCGGCACGACCAGCAGCGCTTCGACGAGCAGCACGCCGACCACCCGCACTCCGGCCACCACCGTGAGCGCGAGCACGACGATCAGCACGGCATCGAACAGGTCGACAGGCCGGTTGTACGCACGCGCAACTTCGTCGTCGAAAGCAATGAACAGCATCTCGCGGAACGAGACCGCGATGATCGACGCGAGCACCGCGGCCAGAGCGCCGAGCATCCAGAGGTCGCCTGTCGAAACCGACAGCAGGCTTCCGAAGAGATACGCGAACAGGTCCTTCTGGTAGCCGTGGTTCATGCCGACCAGCAGCAGCCCGAGCGCCATCGCGCCGGAGAGAAACACGCCGATGATCGCGTCTTCGCCGAGTCGCCGGTCGCGCGCGACCGAGAACATCCCGAGCGCAACCGCCACGGCAAACACCGCGGCCGAGAGCCCGGGATCGACGCCGAGAAGCAGCCCGATCGCCACGCCGCCGATCGCCGAATGGGAAATGCCGACGCCGATGAACGCGAGCCGGCGCAGGATCACGAAGAAGCCGAGCAGCCCGCACAGCAGACCGACGATCACGGCCGCGGCCAGCGCGCGCTCGGCGAACGCGTATTCGAACATCAGTGGGCGCTGCCGTGATGGCGCTCGTGGTGCGCGATCTCGCCGGCGAGGAAATCGAACTCGCACGAATACGCTTCACGAAGAGCGTGGCTGTGGACGACTTCCTCGGGATTGCCGTGCACGTGCATGCGGCGATTGATGCAGACGAGCTCGCTTGCCTGCCCGGCGAGCGCGAGCAGGTCGTGCGAGACGCAGACCACGGTGATCGCGCGCTCGTGCTGGAGCCTTCGCAGCAGCCCGTAGAATTCTAGCTCGGCCGGAAGGTCGAGACCGACCGTCGGCTCGTCGAGGATCAGGAGGCGCGTTCCGGCGCACAGCGCCTGCGCGAGAAGCACGCGCCGCGTTTCGCCGCCCGACAGTCTGCCGATCGGGCGCGACGCAAGCGCACCAAGCCCGATCGCATCGAGATCGTCCTGCACGCGCTTCCAGTCCGCCGCGCGCGCCGGGCGGAAGCGCCCGTTGCAGCACACGCGGCCCATCATGACGACATCGGCGACGGTGGCCGGAAAGTTTCGCGGAATCGCCTGGCGCTGCGGCACGTATCCGATCGCGTGCGCATCGCCGCCATGGCTGGCGGGCGAATGACCAAGCACCTCGATCGTGCCCGAGCGCACCGGCACCAGGCCGAGCAGCGCACGCAGCAGCGTGGTCTTGCCCGCTCCGTTGGGACCGATCACGCCGAGAAACGCGCCTTCGGCGACACGAAACGAAATGTCCTCGAGGACCGGATGGCCGTCGAGGTCGATACTGACTCGGTCGAACAGCACGGCATCCATGGGAGAGCGCCGCCATATCAGGACTCTGGGCGGCGGGCGAATATGTTCGCTCCGGCAGCGTGTCGCAAACCGCAGGCGGAAGGCGGCGCTCGCACGGCTCTCGTTCCGGGAGGGCCAGCGATCGCGGCAGCGCTCGAATTGGAGGCTGCGCGAGCGTCGGCTACAAGCGCGGCGATGGGTCGCAAGGCGCGAGGCAAACGGGACGAGCCGATCGCAAAGGCTCGGCCTCAAGCAGCAGCTGCTGTCACTTCCCGGCCGGCAACCTCGCGCGCGAGCACCTCTGCGAACGCCTGGGTTGCCACCGCGCTGTGGATCGCTGGCCTGTGGATCGCGGCAGCTGCAGCTTACGCCGGCAGTATCGGCACGCCGTTCCTCCTCGACGATCCGATCAACATCACGAAGAACCCGCAGATCCAGCTGCCGCTCTCGATCGCAAGCCTGATCGCGGATCCGCGCGCGCTCGTGACGGCGAGCCTTCGGCTGAATTACCTCGCCGGCGGGTTCTCCGTCGCGGGCTACCACGTCCTCAACATCGTCGCGCACGCGATCGCGGGGACGCTCGTGTTCCTGCTCGCAAGGGCGACGCTGCGGCTTCCGGTATTTCGCCGAACCGATGAGCCGGCCGCACACGGCAACGAACGCGTCACGGACGCGCTTGCCGCCGTCATTGCGCTCATCTTCCTCATGCATCCGATGCAGACCGAGAGCGTCACGTACGTGATCCAGCGCGCAGAGATCTTCGTCAGCGCGGCGCTCACGGCGAGCCTGCTCGCGTTTTCGAACATGGACGGCGGCACGAGCGCGCGCACTCTTGTCGCGCTCGCCGTCTCGTGCATCGCGGGCATCTACAGCAAGCCTTCGTTCGCCGTGGTTCCCGCGCTGCTGCTGGTCTACGACCTTTGTTTCCTCGTCCGCGCACCACTCGTCGAGGAACGCCGCACCGGGCAATCCGAAGCACGGCCGGCCGGACGCTTCGGCGAAATCGCGCGCCGATGGCCGGCGTATGCGATAGCCGCAGTCGCCGCGCTCTGGACGTTCGTGCTGACCAAAACGCGCGGCGGCTTCGAGGCCGAGACGGCCGGTTTCGATGTAGCCGGCATTACGCCGATCGATTACCTCGGCGCGCAGGCCGGAGTGATCGTCCAGTATCTGCGCGTCGCGCTGTGGCCTTCGCGGCTGTGCTTCGACTGCGGCTACCGCGGCGCGTGGCCCGTGCACGCGACATTCCTCGGCAATTCGGTCGCGATACCGGCGGTCATCCTGCTCGCCATTGCTGCCGGCGCGCTCGCCCTGTGGAGACGGCAGCCGCTCGCGACGTTCGCGGTCTTCGGGTCGGCCGTCGTGCTGACACCGACGTCATCGCTGCTGCCGCTGGCCGATTTTTACGTCGAGCACCGCATGTACCTGCCGATCGCATTCCTGGCGATGGCGGTGGTTCCCGCCGCAAACGCGGCGCTGCAGCGCTTTGCCCCGCACGCGAATGCTGCCGGGCGGATCGGAGCCGCACTCGCGCTGGTCGTCGTCGCGACGCTCGCGATTGCGACGACGAGGCGAAACGCGCTGCTGTCGGATCCGGTCGCGATGATGGAGGATTCGCTCGCGCAGGCGCCGAACAACGAGCGCGTGCAGTACAACCTCGCCAACGCGTACAAGCGCATGGGCCGCGCCGCTGACGCGATTCCCCACTACGAAGCCGCGATCCGCATCGCGCCGAACGTCGTGCGCTCGTACGAGAACCTGGGGTCGCTCTACGCCGAGATGGGAAGAAGCGAGGATGCGCTGCGCGTCTACCTGGCCGGCGCCGCTGCCAAGCCGGACGCCGGCATGGCGCACCGCAACGTCGCGAGCGCGTACCTGCGACTGAATCGACCGCAGGAAGCGTTCGAGGCGGCAAAGAAGTCGCTCGAAGTCGAGCGCGGCAACGCGAACGGCTTCCGCCTGCTCGGGGCTGCGCTCGAAAAGCTCGGCCGCAGCGGAGAAGCGGCCGAAGCCTATCGCGAGGGACTTGCCGCCAATCCCGGCAACGCCGCACTTACCGAAAGCCTGGCCAACGTCGGCCAGCGCTGACGACGATCCGGAACATTCCGGTGCTCGCGCACGAGCCGGCACCGGCCTTCATTGTCGGCGGACGGGCTTTTCCGGAATCGGGCTGACCGGCGGCGCTTCTTTCGGCAGGGAAACGGCGAGCGCCTGCTGGAATGCGTGCACGTTGAACAGGATCAGCGACGCATAGGTTGCGCGCTCGAGGCCCCACGCGCCGCCGAGCGGATCGACGGTCACGAGCGGAACGCCGAGCTCGCCGGCGAGCACGCGCGCCTGCCGCGGATCGATCTGCGGCTCGACGAGCACTGCACGCACGCCGGCAGCGCGCCCCGCGCGCACGGCATCGATCATCGCGCGCAGCGACGGTTCGCGTCCTTCGCTTTCGCCGAGGCTTCCGACCGGATGCAGGTCGAAACGTTCGGCGAAGCGGTTCCATGCCGGATGCCACGCGAGAAAGCTGCGCGTGGACGCCAGCGCGAACGCGCCGCGCACTTCGGTTTCGAGATCGGCGAGCGCTTCGGACATCGCCCTTGCCGTTACGCCGTAGCGTGGCGCTCCTTCGGGATCGGCCTCGGCGAGCGCCCGGTAGATCGGCGAGATCGCATGGTCGCGAACCCAGGACGGATCGAGCCACACGTGCGGATCGCGCTCGTGGTCGTGCGAGGCCGCGGACTCTGCCGGTGCAGCGTCGAGACGGACGACGATCGCGCCGTCCGGTGCATCGAGCGTGTCGCCGAGCCAGTCGTCGATGGCCGAGCCGAGCGAGATCACGATGTGCGCGGCGGCCACGGCAGCGGCGTCCGAAGGCTTCGGCTCGAACGTATGCGGATCGGCGCCAGCCGGAAGGATGCTGCGGACGACGACGCGGTCGCCGCCGAGCTCGGAGACGATCATCGCGAGCGGCGGAATCGACACGACGACGTGGAGCGGAAGCTCGGCCGCCCCGGCAACTGCGGCCTGGGAAAGCGTGACGACGGCGAGCGCTGCAGCGATGCGAATGGAACGCATGATCCGACCGCGTCTATCGCTCGTCAGACCCTCGAGCAATCAGGCGCCGATTCCACTGAGCTAGCGGCAGGCCGGGCGATCATCAGGCGGCAGTGTACGGATCAGGCGACAGGCCCGACGCCCGGCGACTACGCCGCAGCCACTTCGGCGCGCGTATCGGGTGCTTCCAGCCAGCGCATGCGCGCGCTTCCGACAAAGATGCGGCTCATCATTGCGAAGCGACGCGTGACCGGCTGCTGCAGGTACGGAACGCCGAAGCGCTCACAGATCTCGATGACCCTCGGCTGCACGCGCCGGTACGCGAGCATCGGCATGTCCGGAAACAGATGATGCTCGATCTGGTAGTTCAGCCACAGGTGCGCGTAGTCGCAGACGTCGCCGCCGGTCCGGTAGTTGACCGACCCGACCACCTGCCGCACGTAGAACTCGCCTCGCGATTCGGGGCTCCCCTCGAAACGATAGACGTCTTCTCCGCTGTGATTCGGACCGACCACGAAGAACGTGTGGATGTTGGTCAGCACGTCGGCCATCAGCGAGTTGCACAGCGCCGAGAACGCCGCCCACGCTCCGAGCGGCGCGAACAGAAGCGGCAGCGCGACGAAACTGAGAAGCGCGTACGGTGCGTAGCAGGCGAGCAGCAGCGCGCGGACCGGCGTCGGACGCGGGGCGTTTTCCGGCGCACGCCGGTGCCACCACGCGGTCAGCGTCTTCGGCGCGTAGTACGACGCGCGCCAGGTCGCGGCCAGCAGCGCAAGCAGGCCGTAGCGCGCGGCCACCGGCAGACGCGACCCGTGGATGTCGGCAACGTTGTGCTCGATCAGGTCCGGATCGCGCAGCTCGCCGGTGTGCTGGTGGTGCAGGATGTTGTGCTCGTAGATCCACGCTTCGGGCAGCATCCAGTCGGCCCAGTCGACCAGGCGCCGGCGGCCGCGCGCGAAGACACGCGACGTGTAGCGCGCCGGGGCCCCGGGGACTCTGTCGTAACCGCGATGACCGATGTGATGCATCAGCAGCCAGCGCGTCGAGCGACCGAGCGAAAGCGCTGCTGCGCTCAGCGGATTCGGTGCGATCCACGCCGTCGCGAGCCCGACGGCTGTCGCAATGCGACCCCATCGTTCGATGCGACGCAGGTGACGCAGGTCGTCATCGCCGAGCGTTGCGCGCAATTCGGCGCGCAGCTCGCCGATCGCCTGCGCGAAGCCTTCGAGGTCAATATGATCGAGGGTGTCGAGATTCGGATTCGCAGCTGTCACGGAACGCGCGTGTGTATGCGATGGAGCGTCACGAGAAAAGCGAAATCGTTCGTAACTCTTCTCTGCGCGATAAGTTGATTTCCTGATTCGACGAACAACGAAGCGTGACACGCATCGGTCATTCACCGAGACACTCCCGGACAGTCGCGCTTCTGCAATACGACCGAGCTCGTGCCGTTCCCGCGTTCATGCGTTCCTGCGCGTTTCGAAGCGGAATCGGGAAGGAAGTCGGGAACGAAGTCGGACTGATCCGTTTCGTGTCCCGACTTGTTACCGCAGATCGAGATCGACTGTCACACGCAGATGATCTTCATCGACGTGCACGATCTCGGCGGCGCTTCCGACATCGGCGACTTCGCTCCGGACGTCGTAGTCGCGCCCGGGCGTGAGGCGGCAGACCCGGTAGCGGCCGTTGGTGCGCGTCACGCGGCGCCGCGACCTTTCGCCTTCGGCTTCCACGTGCACGCGCGCCCCGGCCACCGCGACTCCGTCCGCCGTGACGCGGCCGGCGATGCACCCGAGACCGATCCAGTGGATCGCCGCGACAGCATCGAGGTCGAATCCGCCTTTGGTGCCGGCGAAGCTGTGATTGCCGGGATCATCGATCAGGTCGCCGGCGTCGGTGATGCGCACGAAGCGCGCGAATTCGAGCCCGACGTCGGCAAGATCGAAGCGATCGCCGCCCGACTCGGGCGCCAGCGGGTCGAGGCCGTTCTCACTGTTCGCAAGGACCGGCGTCCGGCCTGCCAGCCCGGCGTGCGTGTCGGGATCGTAAGGGAATGCGAACCACTGCCGTGCGTCGGCGCTGACCTCCACGAACGCGAGCTCGGCAAAGAGCAGGTCTCCGCCGAAGAACGCGTTCTCGAAGATCACGAGATCGTCGCCTTCGCCGTCGACGACCACGTTGTCGGCGAACGCAACGGTGATGCTTCCGCCGTTACCGAGCGAAACCACGTCGAGCGACCCCTTCAGCATGCCGCCGCCTTCCGGCGGACCGAGCACGATGCCCGGCAGCTGGTCGGCTCCGAAACCGGACGACGTACCCGGCTCGAACACGCGAACGCGGTCGAGCCAGGCATCGCCGAGCCGGTCGGCGGCAAGAGAAGGCGCGGGCGCCGCGATGCACGCGAAGTACGCCGTGCTCGCGATCCATGCGATGCGCGCAACCGGAACGAACGCCGCGCGGCATATCGCGGCAACCCGCGCACCCATCATCAGTGGCCGCTCATCGCCGGGCCGGATGTCGCCGGAGGCTCGCACACGAGCCGAATGCCGTCCGTATCCCGAACGGAGCTCGCACTGTCGGTCGTCGTGCGGAATCGGATGTTCGCCCTGCCCCTCTGCGGCTTGCCGTTGCTGGCGATGCGAAGCGGTACGCGCACGCCGTCTCCGAGGACGCACGCGCTGTCCGACGTCGGCAGCAGCGCCGACGCATCTGCGACGAGATCGTCGAGCCCGGTGCTTTCGAGCCTCGTGCGAACTTCGATGCTCGCGATCGGCGACGGCGGCGCGCAGTCGCCGGTCCGTGCATCGCCGACGTTCAGGCACAGGCCGAGCGGGAACGTGCAGGTGCCGTCCGCCACGCCGTCCGCATCGCACGCGTCGCCGTCGGTGCAGTACGCCGAGCGCGTCGGCGTTCCATCGTCCGAGATCGCGACCTCGACGCCGTACAGCTCGAGCATGCAGTCGGTCTCCGTGCTGCCGCCACCGAGAACCAGACGGTCGATCGGGATCAGCCGGTGCACGCTCTTGTCGTCGTCGGCGCCGGAGAACGACGACGCGAGGAAATCGATCCGGCCGGTGAACGCATTGACGGAAACGCCGCCGCCGAACGCATCGAATCCGGTGCCGCCGTCGACACCGGTGACGAGCGGCGTGACCGTGCCGCCGGGTGCGACCGCGGCAATGGTCGGGCTGCCGGTCGCGAGCACGGCGCCGTCGGTTGTCACCGCGATATCGATCGAGCCATGGTCGTAGGTCGGTCCCGATAGTGTGCTCTGGCGCACGCCGGCATCGGAGTACGAATAGATCGCACTCGCGAACGAACCGGTGGCTTCGCTGATCAGCACATCGGAATCCCGCACGACGAGCCCGCCGGTGTAGTCGAACCCGGTAGCGAACGTCGTCGCCACCGGCGTCTGTTCCGACAGGTCGATGTGAATGACGGTGCCGGCGCCGCTGCCGTTGGCATCGGAGACGAGCAGGCCGCCTGCGAACAGATCGATGCTGAACGCATTGGCAATGGTGCCGCTCGGCAGGACCTCGAGGCCATCAACCGGGACACTCGTCGAGTCGCCGGGAATCGCGAACACGGTATCGCCGGTCGTTGCGCCGCTGAAGTTGAAGCCGCTGTCCGTCACGTAGAGCACGTCCGACGCCGCGTCATAGACGCAGTCGGCGATCGAGTTGAGCCCGGTCGCCACCGTTCGCACGTCTCCGCGGTTCGACACGAACAGGATGCTGCGCGTGCGGCCGCTCGGCGTCGGAAACGAAAGCGCCGGTCCTACGCCGACAAAGTCGCCGCCCTTCGCGTGGGCAACGCAGCCTTCGGTCAGCTCCGCAAGCGTCTGCCTCGCATAGAGATAGCCGTCGGCCGGCTGCACGGCAGCCGATCCAACAGATGCAGAAAAATGGATGGAAATCGCGACCGCAGTCGCGACAGAAACACTACGCATGCTGGTTCTCCTTCCGGCCCGCGCCGGGGTTTGCTCGAAGAACCATCCGCAAAAAGGAAGAGGGAATCGGGGCCGGAAGCCGCAGCGATCGATCGCCACGACTCGAATCCCGGTCGCTCCTTCCCCGTCGGAAGGTTCAACCAAAAGCGAGCCGCGTCGATATCCTGACTTTGGGATCGTCCGAGCCGTCGCGCCTTCCCAGGTGCATTGGATGGACTGCTTTCGCAGCCCTGCGCCCAGTGGCTTAGTGCGACGTTCGTCCCCCTTCACAGTTGCGGGGCAGTCGAGGAGTTTCACCTCGTTCCCGACAGAGAGCGGAATTGCTCTCGATCGACTCGCGGCGCGACCGTAGGAGCCAGAGCGCCACATGTCAAACCTGCTCTACCGTTCGCGCTGGTCCTCTACCGCTTGCCGGGTCACTTTGAGTTCACCCTTGCGGCGGCTATACGAGCCTATCTCGCAGCAACCGTCCGGAAGCCGGCTGCCGACACCGAGAAACAAGCGAACGAGGACTTACGAATGGACGGTGGAAAACTGGTTGCGAGGGCCCTGAAAAAAGCGGGCGTCGACTGCATCTTCACGCTCTCCGGCGGCCACGTGATGGCGATCTACGACGGCTGCCTGAACGAAGGCATTCGCGTGGTGGACGTTCGCCATGAGCAGGCCGCCGTCCACGCCGCCGATGCGTACGCACGGCTTCATCCCGGCAAAGTAGGCGTTGCGGTGCTGACCGCCGGCCCCGGCGCGACCGACGGCGTCACCGGCATTGCGAATGCGTGGCGCGCGAACTCGCCGATCCTCGTGATCGGCGGACAGGGACCGCTCGCGAACCTGCGGCGCGGCTCGCTGCAGGAGATGGACCACATCTCGGTCATGCGCCCGATCACGAAGTGGGCCAATGCATGTTACGCCGCCGACCGACTCGGCGAATTCGTCGAAGAGGCGATCCGTTTTGCGCTCGCGGGAAATCCCGGGCCTTCCTATCTCGAAGTACCGATCGACGTGCTCGGCGGCACCGTCAATCTCGAGACCGCGTACTGCCCTGCCCCGATGGCTGCTCCGCGCGTGCGGCCGGAAGACGCGGTCCTTCGCGCGGCCGTCGAGCTGCTCAAGCAGTCGAAGATGCCGATGGTCATGTCGGGCACGGGCGTCAAGTGGTCGAACGGCGCCGACGCGCTCAACCGCTTCCTGTCGGCGACGAAGATGCCGGCGTACTGCAACGGCATGGGACGCGGCACCGTGCCGCACGACTCGCCGTACTTCTTCAACCGCACGCGCCGCGACTACATGGAGCTGTCGGACTGCGTGCTGCTGGCCGGCTCGCTGCTCGATTTCCGCATGCGCTTCGGAAAATCGATTCCCGCCACTGCCAAGATCATCCAGATGGATCTCGATGCGACGTTGATCGGCCAGAACCGGCGCGCCGACATCGGCATGGTCGGCGACCTCGGCCTGATGTTCGACGGCATGCTCGAGATCATGAAGAAGGACGGCGTCACGCTTGACTTCAGCGCCGTCGTCAAGGAATGGCGTGCGAAGGAAGACGACGAGGAAGCGGCGCTCGCCGACAAGCTGACGTCGAATGAAGTGCCGATCGATCCGATGCGGCTCTGCAAGGAGATCGCCGACTTCGTCACCGACGAGATGATCCTCGTCGGAGACGGCGGCGACATCGTCGCGAAGGCCGCCAAGGTCGTGCCGATTCCGAAGAACGGATTGTGGATGGATCCGGGGCCGCTCGGGACGCTCGGAGTCGGCATGCCGTTCGCGATCGCGGCGCAGCTCGCCAACCCCGACAAGCGCGTGCTGATCATCTATGGCGACGGGTCGTTCGGCCTGAACGGCTTCGAGTACGACACCGCGATCCGCCACAATCTTCCGATCGTCGGCATCATCGGCAACGACGCCGCGTGGGGCCAGATGATGCGGCCGCAGGTCATGATGTACGGCCGCGAACGACTGGTCGCGACCGAGCTTCTTCCGACGCGCTACGACAAGGTCGTCGAAGCGCTCGGCGGCTACGGCGAGCTCGTGACCGAGCCCGACCAGATCCGCCCTGCCCTCGAGCGCGCGTTCGCGAGCGGCAAGGCCGCGTGCGTGAACGTGATGATCCGCAAGGACTTCGACTTCATGGGCGGCATCTACATGTAGGACCGGGACCCGGCCGATCCGCACTGCGGATCGGCCGGGCTCGGTCGTTCAGTAACGCCTTTCCAGGATCGTCTCCATCCTCATCGTTACCGGGCCGGGCAACCCGTACGCCGTATTGACCGCGCTGTTCGAGCTTGCCGGCGCGCACGAAACTCCGGCAAGGGTCGGAGCCGCCGGATCGGCCACACCCTCGACGACGATCGGATCCAGATAGCAGCTCGGCGGCGGGCCTGCCGCGCAGTCTCCGCAATTGTCGTTCGGGCAGACCCATTGCTCCTCGTCGAGGCTCCCGGTCACGTACGCGTCGCAGGAAGCGTCGCTGGCGCACGGCAGCAGGCCGCGGCCATCGGCGCGCAGCATTCCGTTACAATACTTGGCGGTGTCGCTGCTGCACTGGCCACGATCGGTCTGTCCGGGAACCGCCGTGCAGGTGAGATCGCCGCAGTTGTTCGGTCGACGGTCGACTCCCGGACTTCCGCCGCTGCCGCAGGTGCCGAGTCCCATGCCCGCGCAGTGTGCGTCGTCGTCGCAGGTCTCCAGAGTGTCGCCGCTGCACACTCCGCAAAAACAGCTCAACGCATTGAGTGGGGCTTCGCAGGCATCGGAGGCAGGCTTGGAAGTCGATCCCGTCTTCATGTCGATCTCGCGCGGGATCCCCGTGGCGCCGGTAAGGGCCAGTCCCAAAGACGGCGGACAGTCGAGGCTGTTGCCGGAAACCGGAGCGTCGGCATCGGTCGCATAGGTCAGATCGAATCCCTGCACGTCGCACGCCATCCCGTCGCGCGCGCCTCCGTTGCATAGACCGTTCGCGTTGCCGTCCTGCGGAGTCGCATCGCCCTCGCAGATCGGGCATGGCTGCTGCTGGGCGATTCCGATGTAAACGCTCGAGCGCGTCGCCATCGTGATGTTCGCCGAACCGGAATCGGGATCGACCGTGCCCGACACGTCCTCGTCGAAGCGGCTGAGAAGGCAAACTGGTGTTCCTCCCACCGCCTGCGCGATCGGAGGGCTCGCGAAGTATGTGCAGTTTCCACCGCCGCAGGCGGCGTCCGTATCAAAGACGTTGCTGCACTCGATCCACGGGGACGCCGCGCAGCGCGCGAAACCGTCGTAGAGCACGCTGTCGGTGCTGATGCCTCCGATCGTGCAGCTTCCGCAGCTTCCGAACGCGCCCGGGCACGAGACGTCGAGCGCCAACGGGACGGCATCGACGAGGTCCTGGTCGTGGCCGTACCCCTTCCATCCGTCCGAAGACGAGCTAGTAGTTGCGCCGCCGTTCGAGCAACCGCCCGCGGTCTCTTCGAGCGTGCTGCAGCCGCTGCGCGTGGTCAGGCGAACCGCCGGCGGGCAGAGCGTGGCGTGGGCTTCGTACGTGATCTCGAATGCGTCGTTCTCGGCGCTGGCAAAAGCCGCGGCACTGCAGGTTTTCAGGTTCGCGATCGTGTCGGTCGCGCATGTGTCGAGATTGGCGAGCGCCGCGGCGGCGCACGAGGATTCGACCTTGCCGTCGGCCTTGGTCTGGGCCCCGCTCACTTTGGAATCGGGATCGAAGCCGACGCAGCTTGCGATGTCGTAGTCGCCAGCCTCATCGTCGTCTCCCTGGCACGACGTCTCCGTCTTGTACGCGGTTGCCGCGACGTTGGCGTAGCCCTTCGCCAGCGCGCTCCGGCACTTGATGTCGTCACTCGTAAGAGAAGAAGGAGTCGGGGATCCGAGCGCCGTCGTGCCCGCTGTCTCCGCAATGTTTTCGGCCCGGCAACCAAGACAGGTCGCGACCTCGGCCATCGTCGTCATCGGATTCGGCACCGCGCACGATACCGGACACGACACGTAGAATTGAGTGCCGGAACTGGCCGAGGTGAGCGTAGCGTTCTCGCCCGCGCATGCAGTGCTGATCGCCATTTCGGCCTTGGTTCGGGCAGACGAGAATTTCGACTTTGAATCGGCCTGCGTCATGTCATTGCAGTCTACGCCGGCCATGGTCTTGCCACCGTCACGGGATTTGTGGCAGGCCGCGATCGTCTTGTGCGCGGTCTTCATCAGCTTTGCGTAGTTCTTCGCGATAGTGCCGCGACAATCGACAGCGGAATCCGGCAACGCGACGGCCGAAGCCTGCGTGACACCCAGCAGACCCAGTGCAATCGAGAACAGGAGTGGTTTGGACCTTCGAAGCATCGATTCAGTCTCCCTTTTTTCGAGGCGAGTCGGTTCGGGGCGATTCGCCTCGAGTGCCGCATCGAGCCCGGGAGTCGTATGGGACGGTCGCGGCTCTGTCGATGCGGGAACGGAGATTCTCGAGGGGCGTGACACGTACGAAGTAACGCGGCTCACCATTCTCGATGGAATTCGAGCTCTTGCGCCCGCCCTCGGCGCACGGCGAATCGTCGGGAAAGTTGTTCTAGGCCTGCGCAGCAGCGGTCTTGCGGTGGTCCCAGCTCGACGTTTTCTCGGGATGAAAGACCAGCGCGACGCGCTTGCGGATGTAGTAGCGCAGCGCCGCTCCCGCCGTTTCTTCATCGAGCCCCTGGTATTTTTTCGCCGACGCGAGCGCGATCCGGTAGCACAGGTCCTGGTCGTCGATGATCTGGTAGCGGCCGCGGATGAAGACGCCGCGCAGCTTGTCGTACTCGGTGCCGTCCTCGACGAGGATCGAGCCGCGCGCGTCGCGCTCGATGTTCTTCACTTTCTGCGATGACTTGTACGTATGCATGTGCACGAGGCCGTCGAGCATGCTGTACCACATGGGGACGAGGTGCGGATATCCGTCGTGATTGATCGTGCCGACGATCACGGTCTTGCTCGACGCGAGGAAGTCGCGCATCTCGTCGTCGGTCAGGCGAATCTGGTCTCGTACGTTAGGCATCGTTACTCTCCAGCGGCGCTCTGCGCGTTTACCGAACAGCGCCCTGCGCGTTTACCCAACAGCGCGTAGCGCGTTTACCCAAAGCGCGTAGCGCGTCTACCCAACAGCGCGTAGCGCGTTTACCCAAAGTGCGTAGCGCGTCTACCATGGATCTTCGCTTTCGCGATTGTACTTCTCGTCGTCTTCGTCGAGCGGCGAAGGCTGGCGCTCTTCTTCCTGCTGGTTTTCCGGAAGATCCGGCGTCAGGACGTCGGGGAGCTCGCGATTCGGCTCGGGGACCGGCGTGTCCGCCTCGGCCTTTCCATCGGAGCCTGCAATCGGCGGCGTCGGTCGCGCGGCCGGCGGCTGAAAATCCGGCGCGAGCCCCGGCTGTGCGGCGCGCGGCGGCGGCGGAGCGTCTTCATCCAGGAACGGATCGTCCTTGTCTTCGTCGGGGTCGATCTTCTCTGGAGCGCGACGATGGTCGCCGGGCTTCGGCGCGGGCCAGGTCCGGTCGAGCACCGGATCGGGAAGCGACAAATCCGGATCGCCCGGCGCTTCGGGCACGACGCCGAACTCGTCGCGCCGGGGCTCGTCGGTCGACGGCTGATCCGGTGTCGCAAGCGCGCGCGTAACGCCGAACGGCGTCATCGCGAACATCGCGGCCATCGCGGAAATGCCAGCCGCGATGACAATGGGAGCAGGTCTCACCGGCGATCCTGCGGGGTCTGCTCCTTCTGGCGCTTCGCAACGATGTCGAGGAACATGCGGCGCGGAAGAAAACGCGCGGCGAACAGTGACAGCCTGTTCTCGAAGCCGGGCACGACGACGGTTCGACGTCCGAGACCATTCAGGGATTCGGTGACGACGTCCTCTACGCTGGACCATTTCGTCGACATCTCGCCGGCGACTTCCTGGAACCCCGTCTTCGTATCCCCCGGTGCGAGCACCTGGATGTCGACGCCGGTGCCGCGCATCTCGAGCGCAAGTGCTTCGCCCCAGTTCTGCAGCAGCGCCTTGGTGCCGCTGTATACGGCGTAGTACGGGAGCGGGACCATGCCGCCCATCGACGAAACAATGATCACGCCCCCGCGCTTGCGCTCGATCATCGGCGGCAGCAGGCGCGCAGTGAGCTCGACGTGCATCTCGCAGTGGAGACGGATCAGCGACGCGTGCGAATCGGGTGCCTGGCGATCGAAGCGGCCGATCCATCCCGTGCCGGCGTTGGCGACCAGCAGGCCGATTTCGAGATCCGAAACCTGCAGCGCAAGGCGTGCCGCGGCGCCCGGCTCGGCAAGATCCATCTCGAGCACGCGGCACGAAACCGCGTGACGCTGCGTAAGATCGGCGGCAAGCTGCTCGAGCGCTGCGCGGCGGCGCGCAACCATCGCAACGTGAAGTCCGGATGCGGCGAGCCGCGACGCGAACTCCTGTCCGATGCCGGACGATGCGCCGGTCACAAGTGCCCACGGACCGTAGCGATCCGACGTGGGCGTCGATCGCCCGGGCGCGTTCGAGACAGCGGGGGATCTCGAGGTTTCAAACCTCTTCGTCTCTTCGGGCTTTTCCACGGTCGAGCTCATGCGACGAAGATGGAGTTCGTGCTCCAGTCGGGTTTCATCATGCCGTTCTCCATGTTCACCGCCGGAAGATAATTGCGCAGGATCCGCACGCGGCTGAGCAGGCGGATGGTCGAGATGTCTTCGATCGAATCCTTGCCGTGGTTCTTCTGCAGCGACGGAACGATCTTCTGCTGGAAGCTCTCGACGATGTCGGAGTCCGACGTCCCCTCGACGACCATCACGAGCGCAACGCGCCCGTCGATCTCGGCAATGTGCGATTCGCGGATGAGCTCGGTGAAGACCGTGACGACGTTCGGCTCATGCCGGATCTCGTCCTGGATCTGGCTGACGGTGACGCCCACCTTGAAGCGGATGATGTACAGGTGGCTGGTCGGAAAATATCCGGTGCCTTCGGCCGACATGTCGACCTCGGCGAAGTAACGAAGCAGCCCCTCTTTTTCGAGGCGCGCGCGTTTGCGACTGACGGTCCGCACCGGAATGTCGTACAACTCGCCGAGGCGATTGTCCGACAGGCGCGGGTTGCGCGTCAGGGCCTTTGCGATTTTCAGTTCCTGCTCGTCGAGTTTTCTCATTCGGTAAATCCCTTCTGCGTGTCACACGGGCGCGGGGTTGCCCGTGCTTGGCGTGCGCCGCTGGCCGAAGCCTGGACCGGCCTCCATATCTGGACAGACCTTGGGCCATCCGGGGAGGCGATACGACAAAGTTAGGCCAGATTGTGCGCAAGTTCAACATCTGTGGGCCAATGTCAGAGGATCATTGACATTTTTCTGCATTCTTACTAGACAAGCCGACCGCCGCCGGGCCAAGCACGGCATTAAGAGGATGCCGGCCGGCCGAACGGCCTATCTGGAGTAGCCAGCCATGAGAGAACCAACCAGCCGAGCGCAGGGCACAGCGGGTCGTGAGACCCGCGTCGGCACAGCGGGTCGTGAGACCCGCGTCGGCACAGCGGGTCGTGAGACCCGCGTCGGCACAGCGGGTCGTGAGACCCGCGTCGGATTGTCCGCCTCCCGATCGCGAGGACTCTCCGAGTCCGTTGCGCGGGGACTCTCCGAGTCCGTTGTCGAACGTGATGCGTGCGGCGTCGGGTTCGTCGCGAACATCCGCGGCGAAGCCTCGCACACGATCATCGAGACGGGCATCGAGGTCCTCAAAAGGCTCGAACACCGCGGCGCGTGCGGCTGCGATTCGGAGACCGGCGACGGCGCCGGCGTGCTCCTTCAGGTTCCGGACAAGCTTCTGCGCGCGCGCGCAGACGAAAAGGGCATTCATCTGCCCGCCGCCGGACGCTACGGCGTCGCAATGACGTTTCTTCCGCCTGCGGACAAGGCCCGTGAATGGGCCATGGGCGCGCTCGAAGCGGCCTGCCGCGCAAGCGGGCTCACGCCGCTCGGCTGGCGCGACGTTCCCGTTACCGTCACCGACCCGCAGACCGGCCAGCGCTCGGTCGGCACCGTGGCCGACAGCAAGCGGCCGCACATCGCGCAGCTGTTCGTCGCACCGGTGCGCGAGATGGAAGAGGAAGAGCTCGAGCGGCGCCTCTACGTCGCGCGCCGCACGGCCGAGAACGCGATCGCAGCCGAGGGCGGCGACATCGCGTACCACTCGTACATCTGCAGCTTCTCGTCGCGCACGATCGTCTACAAGGGCATGCTCGTCAGCTCGCAGCTCGACGGGTTCTTCCCCGACCTTCGCGATCCGCTGTGCGAGAGCGCGCTGGCGCTGATCCACTCGCGTTTCAGCACCAACACGCTGCCGACCTGGCGGCTCGCGCATCCGTTCCGCTTCATGGCGCACAACGGCGAAATCAACACGCTGCGCGGCAACATCAACTGGATGACCGCGCGCGAAAAGCTGTTCACGTCACCGGTCTACGGCGACGAGATGCAGCAGCTGATGCCGGTCATCGCGCCCGGGCAGAGCGACTCGGCGTCGTTCGACAACGCGCTCGAGCTGCTGACGCGCACCGGCCGCTCTCTGCCGCATGCGATCACGATGATGATCCCGGAGGCCTGGGAGAAGCACGAATCGATGCCGCGCGAGCGGCGCGCGTTCTACCAGTACCACGCGTCCCTGATGGAGCCGTGGGACGGCCCCGCATCGATCGCGTTCTCCGACGGCCGCCGCATCGGCGCCGTGCTCGACAGGAACGGCCTGCGTCCGTCGCGCTATCTCGTGACCAAGGGCGGCCTCGTCGTGATGGCGTCCGAGACGGGCGTGGTCGACGTCGCGCCCGAGGACATCCTCGTCAAGGACCGGCTGCAGCCGGGGCGCATTTTCTGCGTGGATCTCGACGAGAAGAGGATCGTCACCGACGACGAGCTGAAGCTCAAGATGTCGGCTCGTCACCCGTACGCCGTGTGGCTCAAGGACCAGACCTGCGACCTCGACGACCTTCCGGCCGCCGAGAGCGTCGACTGGCACGTCGAAGGCGCCGAGCTCGAGCGCCTGCAGAACCTGTTCGGCTATTCGCGCGAAGATCTTTCGGTGCTGCTGTCGCCGATTGCGCTCAACGGCCAGGAGCCGGTCGGCTCGATGGGAACCGACACGCCGCTCGCGTGCCTGTCGGATCAGCCGCAGCTGGTCTTCAACTACTTCAAGCAGCTGTTCGCGCAGGTGACCAATCCGCCGATCGATCCGATCCGCGAAGAGCTGGTGATGTCGATCGAGACCGCGATCGGCCGCCAGGGAAACATCTTCGAGGAGACGCCCGAGCACTGCCGGCAGCTGAAGATCCCGCATCCGCTGCTGACCAACGAGGACCTCGCGAAGATCCGCGAGATCGGCTCGCACGGCATTCGCAGCCGTACGATCCGCATCCTGTTCGACGCCGGCAGCGGCAAGGACGGGCTCGTGGCCGCGCTCGACCGCATCTGCGACGAAGCGTCGCGCGCGATCAGCGAAGGCGCGGAGATCCTGGTTCTTTCGGACCGCGGCGTGACCGAGGAGCTCGATCCGGTGCCGTCGCTTCTTGCCGTGGGCGCGGTGCACCATCACCTGATCCGCACCGGGCAGAGGATGCTGACGGGCATCGTGCTCGAGTCGGCCGAGCCGCGCGAGGTCATGCACTTCGCGCTCTTGACCGGCTACGGCTGCAGCGCGGTCAATCCGTATCTTGCAATCGACACGCTCGTCGACATGTCCGAGGCGGGAAACCTGCACGGGCTCAAGGAAGACGAAGCCGTCGACCATTTCCGCAAGGCGATCGGCAAGGGCCTGCTCAAGACCATGTCGAAGATGGGCATCTCGACGCTCGCGAGCTATCGCGGCGCGCAGATCTTCGAGGCTGTCGGGCTTTCCGAAGAAGTCATTGACCGCTGCTTCGCGTGGACGTCGTCGCGCATCCGCGGCGTCGGCTTCGACGTGCTCGCGCGCGAGGTCGAGATGCGCCACGAGCGCGCGTGGCGTCAGGAAGTCGGCGACGACACCGGGCTCGTTCCGGGCGGCCAGTATGCATGGCGCCGTCGCGGCGAGTTCCACCTGTTCAACCCGGAAACGATCGCTCGCCTTCAGCACGCGGTGCGCTCCGGCAGCTACACGAACTTCAAGAGCTACAGCCGGCTCGTCAACGAGCAGGACCGGCACCTGTGTACGCTGCGCAGCCTTCTCGATTTCGTGCCGGCGGCCGAGCCGATTGCAATCGATGACGTGGAGCCGGCGTCCGAGATCGTCAAGCGCTTCAAGACCGGAGCGATGAGCTTCGGCTCGATCTCGCGCGAGGCGCACACGACCCTTGCGATCGCGATGAACCGCATCGGCGGCAAGTCGAACACCGGCGAAGGCGGCGAAGAGCCGTGGCGCTACGAGCCGATGGCCAACGGCGATTCCGCGCGCAGCGCGATCAAGCAGGTCGCGTCGGGACGCTTCGGCGTGACGGCGGCGTATCTTACGAACGCGAGCGAGCTGCAGATCAAGATGGCGCAGGGCGCGAAGCCCGGCGAGGGCGGACAGCTGCCCGGACACAAGGTCGACGAGGTCATCGCGAAGACCCGCTACTCGACTCCGGGCGTGGGCCTGATTTCGCCGCCGCCGCACCACGACATCTATTCGATCGAGGATCTCGCGCAGCTGATCCACGATTTGAAGAATGCGAACCCGGCCGCGCGCGTCAGCGTCAAGCTGGTCGCCGAAGTCGGCGTCGGCACGATTGCCGCGGGCGTTGCGAAGGCGAAGGCCGACGTCGTGCTGATCAGCGGACACGACGGCGGCACCGGTGCATCGCCGCTCAGCTCGATCAAGCATGCGGGCATCCCGTGGGAGCTCGGGCTTGCCGAGACGCAGCAGGTGCTGGTCGAGAACGGGCTCAGAAGCCGGATCCGCGTCGAAACCGACGGACAGCTCAAGACCGGCCGCGACGTTGCGATCGCCGCGCTGCTCGGAGCCGACGAGTTCGGCTTCGCGACCGCGGCGCTCGTCTCGGAAGGCTGCATCCTGATGCGCAAGTGTCACCTGAACACGTGCCCGGTCGGGATCGCGACTCAGGATCCGGAGCTGCGCAAGCGCTTCGCGGGCCAGCCCGAGCACGTCATCAACTTCATGTTCTTCGTCGCCGAAGAGCTGCGCGAGATCATGGCGAAGCTCGGCTTCCGCACGGTGCAGGAGATGACCGGGCGCGTCGAGCGCATCAAGGTCCGCGAGAACATCACGCACTGGAAGGCCAAGGGCATCGACTACTCGCCGATTCTCTACAAGCCGGAAGTCGAAGAAGGCGTCGGCATCAGCGGCTACGAAAGCCAGGACCACGGGCTCGAGAAGGCGCTCGACAACGAGCTGATCCGCCTTTGCGCGGATGCGCTCGAGTCGAAGAAGCCCGTGCGCCTCGAGATGCCGATCAAGAACGTGAACCGCACGGTCTGCACGACCTTGTCGCACGAGATCACCAAGCGCTACGGCGAGGAAGGCCTGCCGCCGTACACGGTGCAGATCGACTTCGACGGCTCGGCCGGCCAGAGCTTTGCCGCGTTCCTGACGCGCGGGCTGTCGCTGACGATCAAGGGCGACGCGAACGACTATTTCTGCAAGGGAATGTCGGGCGGCCAGGTCGTGATTCAGCCGCCGGCGGGCGTCAAGTTCGCCGCCGAGGACAACATCGTGATCGGCAACGTCGCTCTGTACGGTGCGACCGGCGGCGAGGTGTTCATCCGCGGGCGCGCGGGCGAACGATTCGGCGTGCGCAACAGCGGTGCAACGGCCGTCGTCGAAGGCATCGGCGACCACGGGTGCGAGTACATGACCCGCGGCATCGTCGTCGTGCTCGGCACCACCGGCCGCAACTTTGCGGCCGGCATGAGCGGCGGCATCGCGTACGTGCTCGACGAGGAGAAGACGTTCCGCTCGCGCTGCAACCTCGGCATGGTCGAGCTGTTGCCGATCGATTCGGACGAAGACCGCCGGCGCGTGCACCAGCTGCTCGTCCGCCATGCGCAGTACACGAAGAGCGCCGTCGCCGCGCGCCTGCTCGAGGAGTGGGACGATTCGCGGGATGCGTTCGTCAAGGTGATGCCGACCGAGTACCGCAAGGTCATCGAGTCGATGAAGCTCGACGCGGAAGCGCAGAAGCTCGCGGCGGTTTAGTCGGACGCCGAAGCACGGAAGCTCGCGGCGGTTTAGCCGGACGCCGAAGCTGAGAAGCTCGCGGCGGTTTAGCCGGACGCCGAAGCTGAGAAGCTCGCGGCGGTTTTAGCTCGAAGAATTTTTTTCAGGACAAGTAACGCTTTATGGGCACAGCGTAAGCATATGGGAAAGATCACAGGCTTTCTGGAGTATCCGCGCGAGCAGCCGACGAGGCGGCCCGTCGCAGAGCGTCTCCGTGACTGGCGCGAGTTCGAAGGCAAGCCTTCGGAGGACGTGCTCAAGAACCAGGGCGCGCGCTGCATGGATTGCGGCGTGCCGTTCTGCCACAACGGCTGTCCGCTCGGCAACGAAATTCCCGACTGGAACGACCTCGTCTATCGCGGCCGCTGGAAGGAGGCGATCGAGGCGTTGCACGCGACCAACAACTTCCCGGAGTTCACCGGCCGCATCTGTCCGGCTCCGTGCGAGGAAGCGTGCGTGCTCGGCATCAACGCCGATCCGGTTTCGATCAAGCTCATCGAGAAAAACGTGATCGACCATGCGTGGCGGGCCGGGTACGTGCGGCCGCAGCCGGCGCTCGTCGAGAGCGGAAAGAAAGTGGCCGTGGTCGGCTCGGGTCCTGCGGGAATGGCCTGCGCGCAGCAGCTCGCGCGCGCGGGACACGCCGTGACCTTGTTCGAAAGGAGCGACCGCATCGGCGGACTGCTTCGCTACGGCATTCCCGACTTCAAGATGGAAAAGCACCTGATCGACCGGCGCATGGAACAGATGGAAGCCGAAGGTGTCACGTTCCGCGCAGGCGTCGCGGTCGGTTCGGACGTCACGGCCGACGAGCTTCGCAAGGAGTTCGATGCCGTCGTGCTGTCGGTCGGCGCCACGCAGGCGCGCGACCTCCCGGTTCCAGGGCGCGATCTCGACGGCGTGCATTACGCGATGGAGTTCCTGCCACTTCAGAACAAGCGGGTCGCCGGTGACCGCAACGTCGCGCCGCTGACCGCGGCCGGCAAGCACGTGGTCGTGATCGGCGGCGGCGATACCGGCTCCGACTGCATCGGCACGTCGAACCGGCACGGCGCCACGAGCATCACGCAGCTCGAGATCCTGCCGAAGCCGCCGAATGCGCGCACGCCCGACATGCCGTGGCCATACTGGCCGATGATCTTCCGCACGTCGAGCTCGCAGGAAGAAGGCGCCGAGCGCGACTTTGCCGTCAATACACGCCGCTTCATCGGAGAGAACGGCAAGGTGAAAGCGATGGAGTGCGTGCGCGTCGAGTGGTTCACCGACTCGGACGGCCGCCGCAAGATGCGCGACATCCCGGACTCGATCTTCGAGATCCCGGCCGACCTCGTGCTGATCGCGATGGGCTTCCTCGGACCGGAGAAGAATCCGCTGCTCGACGGCTTCGGCGTCGAGCTCGACGAACGCAGCAACGTCAAGGTCACCGACTGGCAGACGTCGGTCGAGTCGGTGTTTGCGTGCGGCGACGCGCGCCGCGGGCAGTCGCTCGTCGTGTGGGCGATCTGGGAAGGCCGCGAGTGCGCGCGCGCCGTCGACGAATTCCTGACCGGGACGAGCAAGCTGCCGTCGACACCGCAACTCCTCTGAGCACGGTGGCCGCGAGCGAACCGCCCGAAGCATTGCATGGCGCGTCGAATATCGGTGCGGGCGCCGGAGGACCGGCGGAGGCACGGGCCGGTGTCGGTTCGCCGGCGCACGGGCGGCCGGGTTCTGCTGCGCCAGCCCTCGACGCAGAACGTTTCGCGGCCTTTTATGAACGCTCGGGCGTGCGCGTCGCGAAGAGCGAGAGTGCGTGGTGGTACGAAGCCGCGCCGCGCTTCCTGCTCGCGCTGCCGAGTCATCGCGAGCTCGTGCTTCCGGACGACGAAGCGCGCGAGCTGATCCGGCGCGAGCGGCTGGCCGGGCTGCGCTACATCAGCGGCGACGGCGGGCGCGAGAGCTTCCAGCTCGTCTGCGACTCGCCCGATTACAGCCTCGAGAAGCTTTCGGCCAACACGCGCAGCAAGGTGCGGCGGGGTCTTTCGCGAAACGAGATCCGGCAGATTTCCGGACGCGAGCTCGCGGCGCTTGCCGAAAGCGCGTTTGTCGAGACGATGGAGCGGCAGAACCGCGCATCCGCGAGCGCCGTCGAGACGTGGCGGCGCATGCTCGCGGCGGCCGACCAGGAGCCGGCCATCGAGATCTGGACGTCGTGGCACGAGGGCGAGTTCGCGAGCTACCTGATCGCCGTGCGCATCGACGACGTCTGCGAGTTCTTCCAGGCGCGCTCGGTCAGCCGGCTGCTCAAGCATTATCCGAACAACGCGCTGATCTACACGTTGACCGAAGAGATGCTGGTGCGGCGCGGCGTGCGCGAGGTGACGTTCGGGATCGAATCGCCGGAACCCGTCGAAGAGCTCGATGCGTTCAAACTGCAGATGGGCTATCGCAAGAAACCGATGCTGCAGCGGGTCGTGTTCCATCCGCTGCTGCGCACCGCGTTCGCCGTCGCGCCCGTTCGCCAGGCCGTCATGAGGCTCGGCACCAACCCCACCGCCAACGTCCGCCTGCGAAAACTCGCCGGCATCCTCAAGTTCGCGTGAAAAAAGGGGACAGGTACAATTAATTTTTCGCAGCAAATTCACGGGTGGGTTTCGTGCTGCGTTTCCCCCGAGCGAATTCATTGATCTTTTTTAAATCTACCTGTCCCCTTTTTCGGATCCCGTGATGTCGCGGCCGATTGCTGTCGTGTTTCCGGACAATCTCGGGGCGCTGGCGGCGGCTCGCGAGCTTGGCGCCGCGGGCATCGACGTCGTCGTTGCGGGGCCGAAGCGCGGGCCGGCGGCGCGCTCGCGGTTCGCGACGTTTGTCGAGATGCCCGATCTGTACGAGAGCACCGCGCGCTGGGCCGAAGCGCTGTGCGCGTGGGGCGCCGCGCAGACGACGAAGCCCGTGCTGTTCGCGAGCGAAGACGCCGGCCTGCTCGCCGCCGAAAAACATCACGACGAGCTCGCACAGCACTTCCTCAAGCCGCATCCCGCCCCCGGCGTCATCCTCGACGTCGTCGACAAGCGCCGCCTCTACGCCGCCGCCGAGCGCATCGGCGTCGGCGTGCCCGGCTCGCGCGAAGTCACCGACGCGAGCGAAATCGGCGACACGAAGGCGAGCGGATGGCTGATCAAGCCCGCTGTCCGCTATCGCCTGAGCGAAAGCGGCGGCATCCAGACGTTCCTGCAGGCGACCGGCGCCACCAAGGCGATCGCCGGCGATCCGGTGAGCGCCGCGCGCGCCGTCATCGCTGCCGGATTCCCGACGATTCTCCAGGAAGCCGTGCCGGGGCCGTTCGAGAACCTCGTGACGATCGCCGTGTCGATCTCGCGCGACGGCCGCGTGCTCGACTGGTTCGCCGCGCAGAAACAGTATGAGTATCCCGAGCCGTTCGGCGACGGTCTGATCGTGCGCACGATCAGCGATCCGGGCCTGCTCGAGCCGTGCGTGCGGCTGCTGCGCGAGATCGGGTATTGGGGGATCTGCGACATCGAGTTCAAGCGCGATGCCCGCAGCGGCCAGTACAAACTCCTCGATGCCAACCCGCGGACGTGGCTGTGGCTGAACCTCGGCACGCGTTCGGGACACAACCTGCTGCTGGCCGCGTACGGCGAGGCCACGGGGCTCAAAATCCAGCCTCCGCTGGCCCCCGACCGGCGGCCTCAGTGGGTCTCACCGCGCGGAACAATTGCCTTTTTGACGCGGTGTTACAGGCCGAAGCGCCACGGACTGGCGTTGGTTCCACGCTTGATGATAGGTGCTGCTTCCACCATGATGGCCAACTGGTGGGCCTTTCGGGATCCACTCTATCTGCGACCTTCTGCGTGGCCGGGACTCGTGCGGGCGAGTAAGCGCCTTGTCCGTGGACGGTAACCGGATCTGATCATCCGGCGGGGCAACAGAGAGAAGCATCCATCAGTCGACGACATCAGGCCAGCGGGCACTGCTTCGCCCCATCGTGAAGAGGGGCGTCGTCGCATACGAAATCGGCAATCGAATTATCGAGGAGCAAGCACGGCATGACGGTAGCGAAACAAGTGGAGCACTTTGTCTGGGAGCCCTCTGGCAAGGCTACGATCGACGGTTACGACCTGGCGGAGCTGGCAAAGAAATACCCCACCCCTTTCTACCTGATCTCCCAGGGCCAGCTGCGCGACAACTACCGCCGGCTGCGTCAGGCCTTCGCCAGCGTCGAGGGCCTCGAGACGTACTATTCGGTCAAGTCCAACTTCGAGAGCATCGTGCTGCGCACGCTCGCCGAAGAGGGCTGCGGCGCCGAGATTTCCGGTGCGCTCGACATGGAGCTCGCCAAGCGCGCCGGCATGCCGCCGAACAAGGTCGTCTATGACGGCCCGGTAAAACCCGAAGCCGATCTTCGCGCTGCGATCGAATGGGGCGTGCGCTTCATCAACATCGAGTCGATGACCGAGGCGCGCCTCATCAGCCGCATCGCGACCGAGATGGGCAAGAAGGTCAAGGTCGGTCTGCGCATCGACCCGCAGCTGTCCAAGCCGTACTACGACAAGGTCATCTCGACGTACAAGGAAAAGTTCGGTCTTCCGATCGAGCAGGCCGAAGCCGCCGTCGTCGAGATCGCGAAGCTCCCCGGCCTCGACTTCCGCTGCATCATGACCCACATCGGGTCGCAGATCTTCACACCGAGCCGTTACCTGACCACGCTCGAGAAGATTTTCGATCTCGTCGGCAAGCTCAAGGCGCGCGGCATCGAGATCGAAGAGATCAACATGGGCGGCGGGTACCCGGCGCAGAGCATGCGCAACCTTCGCATGTCGCGCCGCTTCGTATTCGCGCAGGTCATGGAGCGCTTCGGACGCATCGAGAAGAAGACGTCGTCGATCGACGATTTCGGCACGGCGATCTCGGGCAAGTATCACGAGCTCGTGAAATCGACCGGGCTGCATCCGCGCCTGACGCTCGAGCCTGGACGCTGCATCTGCGCCAATGCGCAGACCGTGATCGGCAACATCAAGATCGTCAAGAACGACTGGGTCTTCACGGACATTTCGATCAACGACGTTCCGGAGAACCTGTTCTTCTCGGAGTGGCGTTTCGTGGTGCCCGGCGAGAAGCCCGAGGCCAAGGGCAAGGCGTACAACGTCGCCGGTCCGACGCTCGCAACGCAGGACGTGCTGTATTTCAAGCGCGAGGTGCCGGGCGCAGCCGAAGGCCGTGCGGTCGCGATCCTGGACGCCGGAGCGTACAGCGTCGCCCGCGCCAACCAGTTCACGCGCGCGAGAAGCGCCGTGTATGCGATCAATCTCGACGGTGACATCGAGCTCGTGCGCCGGCCGGAGACGGTCGAGGACGTGCTCGTGAGCCAGGTGTGGCCGGAAGCCAAGGGCCAGGCGAAAGAGAAGAAGGCGTCGGCGGCGTAACTCGTCGACTGTCATCTGGGTCAGCGAAAGGGCGGGAGGCTTTGAGTCTCCCGCCCTTTCTTTTGCCGGGCATGGGCGTGGCAGCGCTTCGAAAAGATGCTCTCGCGAGCAGCGGGCCGGAATTGCATGACCTCGGCTCTCGTGATCGCTTCGCGCGCCATGCTCGAGCCGATGCATTCGCGATACACCCGCCCTCCCCTCGTCCGCCGTCTGAACGCGATGGCCGCTGCGTGCGGAGATGCACGTGCCGTCGTGCCGATCGATGCCGGCGAGCTCGTCGATCTCGCCGTGGAGACCACCGGCCTCGACGACTTCGGAAGCTTCGGCGACGGCAACTGGTTCGATCGTCTCGAAGCTCTCGTTGCTGCGGTCAACACGAGCGATCTCCACGTCGTCGGCCGGCTGATGACGCGCGAGGAAATGCTGCGCTGCCTGCGGACGCGCCTGTTGATGGCGAAGCAATGGCGCGAGGATCCGGGCATCGCGTCCGAGGTGATCCGCGCGCCTCTCGTCGTTACGGGTCCGGCACGCTCCGGAACCACGATCACGTTCGAGCTGCTGGCGCTCGATCCCGAGCTTCGAAGCCCGCGCGCTGCCGATGTGCTGCATCCTGCGCCGCAGGGCGGTACCTCCGACGCCGATCGCCTCGCGATGTCCGAATGCGAGCAGGAGCTGTGGGCCGACGTGCAGCCCGAGTTCGCCGCGATCCACGAGCTGCGCGCCGATCTTCCCGTCGAATGCGTGACGATCAATGCGCCGTCGTTTGCCGGCTCGCACTGGCCGATGCTGCTCCAGCAGCTCGGCGACTGGGCTCCCGATCCGCTTGCCGACTTCGCGTGGCACGGCGCCGCGCTCAGAACCATGCAGCGCGGCGATCCCGGGCGGCGCTGGCTGCTGAAGACTCCGGGCTACCTCGTGGGCCTCGACTTTCTCGCCGCCGCATATCCCGACGCCGAGCTCATTCTCACACACCGCGATCCGGCCAGAACAATGCCGTCGACGGTGAGCACCGTCGCGATGGTGCAGTGGCTACGCACCGATCACGTGGATCTCGACATGCTCTCGACGATGATCGGCGCGGTCTTTACGAATGCGCTCGGCGAAGTCGCGCGCCGGCGAAGCGACGGATCGCTTCCGCTTGCATGCGGCGACATCCGTTTCACCGAGCTGATGAACGATCCGGCCGGCGCCGTCGGTCGCGCGTATGCACAGCTCGGCCGCCGCATCAGCGACGAGCATGCGGCGGCGATTCGCGCGTACATTCGCGACAAGCCGCAGGGCAAGTTCGGGCGCCACCTGTACACCGCCGCCGAATGGGGCTTCGACGCCGCGTCACTGCGCGACGAGCTTCGTGACTACGTGACGACGTTCGGCATCGAGCTGGAAGACGCATGAGGAGAAAAGGGGACAGGTACATTTAAAAATCCACCGCAAATTCAACGGTGCGTTTTCTCGCAAAAAACTGAATGACCCTGTCCTCATGACGTATCGACACGCATTCCGGCAGCTGGAGGAAAAATGAGCGACCTCACCGCAACCAGCCGCGAGGCATTCCGCGATCTGCTTGCGACATTGCAGGAAGTCGCCGACCGCTACGCCGGCGAGGAGTGGGCGCTGTTTACGCCCGACGACGTCGCCGAAGGCCTGCGCGTCATTCTCCATCACGTTGCGACCGGCATCGAGACGCAGCTCGAGGAAGATGCCGCCGCGCCAACGTTCCGCTCGATCGTGACGCCGTGGCGCAAGGCGCTCGGCGACAATGCCGACGCGATGTATCACGACGCGAAGATCGATCCGGCGGGCACGTATCGCATCTCCGGACGCACCGCGGGCGCGGTCTACGTATCGTTCACCGTCGAAGCCGGAGCGGAAGACGGCGCGTTTCCGTCGGGGACAGTCGGCGTGCTCAACGACACCGGGTTCGACGTCGATGGCGACGGAGGCTTCGCGATCACGCTCGGCGGCCCGAAGCAGGATCGCAACTGGCTCGGCCTTGCCGAGGGCGCGTCGCGCATCACCGTCCGGCATTACTGGGAGCAAGCATCTCCTCCCGCGATTCCACCGGCGCCGGAGCTTGCGCTGAAGATTGAGCTTGTCGGAGGCAACGTGGCGCCTTCGCCGCGTGCGCCGAATGACGAGAGCGTCGCACGGTCGATTCGTCGCATGGCTCGCTATGTCCGCTCGCGCACGGTCGACCTCATCGCGAAGCCGGGCGCCGGCGAAGCGCCGGCGTTCGTCTCGCGCATCCCGAACCTGTTCGTCGCGCCGGTGAAGCCCGGTGCGCATGCGCTGGCTGCGGCCGATGCGGCCTATAGCCTCGCGCCGTACGTGCTCGGTCCCGATGAAGCGCTCGTCATCAGCGGCCGCTGGCCGAAGTGCCGCTGCGCCAACGTGAACCTGTGGAACCGGCAGCTGCAGACGTACGACTATCTTCGGCACCGGGTCAGCCTGAACCGCGCGCAGATGAAGCTCGAGGCCGACGGCAGCTTCCGCGTCGTGATCGCGCATCGCGACCCCGGCATGCCGAACTGGCTCGACACCGAGGGCCGCACGTTCGGGCTCGTGTTCTGGAGGTTCATGCTGCCGGACGGCGAGATCGAGACGCCCCACGCCGAGGTCATCGAGCTCGGTCTCTGAGACCCCGATTCCTCGGGGGTTCCTTTCCGGCCGCGAGCTGCGTTGCGGAGCCGCGAAATGACGCGACGTTCCGGGTCCGGCGGACTTCAGGCGAACGTCGTCGATTTAAAATACGCGGCGACTGTTGAAGTCCTTGCAGCGGGCAACCGAGTCGCGTTAGTTCTCCGGCCTACATCACACCGGGGAGGGATCATTCATGAAACAGTTCCATCGGTCGGCTTCGTTGCTGTCGGGCGCTCTTGCGCTCGGATTTCTGTTTTCATCGGCGCCCGCGGCCAATGCGCAGAGCGCAAAAACAATTCAGGCGGTCGTGGAAGCGCTTCGAGCCGGCGGCAAGACGATCGCCGGGCCCGGCGTATACACGCGACAGCCGACTACATCGGACGCTGCCGTGCAGCTCACGGTCGACACCAACGTCTGCGGCACCATCACGCTGATCAGCGGGGACGGCGCCGAGATGGATCTGCTCGACGGCGCGGCGGTGAACCTGCAGGGGTTCATTGCAAACGCGACGCTGAAAACCGCGGCAGGATGCGCCGACGGCGTGCGCAACGTGCAGTTGCAGTGCACCGGCGCTGTTCCGTGTGTCGCGGTGTGGCGCGTCGACGCGAAATAGTCGCGGCGCACATTGAACGCATGCCGGCGTCGATGCCGGATCGTGGAAACAGCGCGAGATCGTAGTCCGTGCGCGCGATGAGAGACGATCGTCGCCCGGCATGGGCGACGATGCGTGCACTCGGCCGATCATTGGGGACAGGTACGGATTTACTGGCGAAAAAAAACTGTACCTGTCCCCTTTTTCTTTCTATGGAGCCGTCGTGCGTTCGTCTGCGACGGGATGGACGATAGACGCCGCGTCGTCGGCCGCTGCCGCATGCTCGGCCGGCTTGGCATGCCCAGCGGACTTGGCGTGTTCGGCGGACGTCGCACGCTCCTCAGATGCCGTCTCCATATGGGCGCTGCCAGCCTTTGCGAGCTTGCGCGGCGTCACTCGGATCGTCAGCTCCGGATAGCGCGTCTGAAAGTTCTCGATGGGGAACTCCTGCGTTTCGTAGCCTCCGCAGGTCAGTGTCGCGGTCTTCCACGTCTTGCGGACGTTGACGGCAAAGTGGCCGGCGGAATCCACCTTCGCGTATTTTGGTCCGCTCGTGATTCCGCAGGTTCCGACGACATCGCCGGTATTCGCGTCGACCACTGTGCCGGTGAGCCGCAGCGACGTGCAGCCGCCGATCAGAATCGCGCAGAACAGGATTGCAGGGACTTTCGTTTTCATTGTGGTCCTCCCGGGAAGTCGGTGGACCTGATTTCGGTGTGCGGCGGCCTTGAGTCAAGAGCGGCCAACGACGTTCTGTGTCTCAGATCACGTGACGGCGCGCCGTAAGAGGTCGGAGATGCCGGCGAGCTACATCTCGCGACGGCCTTCGATGGCGCGCCCGACCGTGACGCCGTCGGCGTACTCGATCGTTCCGCCAACCGAAATGCCCTGGGCGATGCGACTGACGCGCACGCCGAGCGGCTTCAAGAGGCGCGACAGATAGACCGCCGTCGCTTCGCCTTCGATCGTCGGATTGGTCGCGACCAGCACTTCCTTGATCGGCTCGCGCCCTACCCGTTCGACGAGCTCGCGGATCTTGAGCTGCTCGGGGCCGCGCCCGTCCAGCGGAGAGATCGATCCGTGCAGCACGTGGAAGATTCCCTGGAAGCCGTGGCTTCGCTCGATCGCAACCAGATCGGCCGGCTCCTCGACGACGCAGACGATCGTGCGATCGCGCCGCGGGTCTTCGCAGTTCGAGCATGGATCGTCTTCGGTGAGCGCAAAGCAGCGGCTGCAGAAGCGCGTCGCCGATTTTACCGATTCGATCGCACGCGCGAGCTCGTTCGCGTAGCCCTGGTCGCCGCGCAGGATGAAGAACGCAAGGCGCGCGGCGCTTTTCTCGCCGACGCCGGGAAGACGCGTGAGAAGCTGGATCAGGGCCTGGAGCGCGGGCGTGTAGGCCACTCGTTCTCCTAGCGCCCCAGCCAGCGGCGCAGGCGTCCGCCGCCGGCCGCTTCGCCGCCGCCGGTCGTGTCGTCGTCGCTTTCGCTGTCGCCGCCCATCGCTTCATTCATCGCGTCGGGCGGAAGACCCATGTCGCCTGCCATCTTCTGCATCTCGACCGCCATCAGGTTCTGCGCCTTCTGGATCGCCGTGTTGACGCCGAGCACGAGGTTGTCCTGCAGCACGCGCTTGTCGGGATTCTCGAGCAGGCTCTGGTCGAGAAGGATCCGGCGCACCTGCAGCTTTCCGGTGATCACGATCTCGAGCTTGCCGTCGAGCAGCGTCGTCGAGACTTCCTTCTTGTCGACGCGCTTCTGGATCTGCTTCATCTGCTTCTGCAGGCCGCGGGCCTGCTTGAGCATCTGCATCATGGATGGTTCTTCGGCCATCTCGTCACTCCTTATTCTTCGTAGACGGATACTTTGGTGACGCGCCCGCCGAGATCGGCGACCGCCTTGTCGACAAACGGATCGGCGAGCGCGCTCGCCTTCTTCTTCGCGGTGCGCTCGTCGTGGATTCCCTGCAGCGTGACGCCTTCGGCCTGCGCCGACGCATCGACGATCTTGACGCTCACGTTCTCGCCGAAGTGCGCGCGGGCAACTTCGGTGACGCGGCCGAGAACCGTCGGGTTCTTGAGCTTCTGCGCCCAGCTCGCCGAAATCGGCGCGATCTGGACGTGCTCGGGCGTGATGCTCGCGAGCTTGCAGTTGGTCACGGTGACGTAAAGGTCGAGGCCGCCCTTCTTCTTGATGTCGTCGAGGAACGCTTCCCAGCGGCGCGCGAGCGCTTCTTCTTCGGACAGCGGCTCGAGCGGCTCGCCTTCGGGGCCGGTCCAGGCTTCGACCGCTGCGGCGTTCGGCTTGCCGGCGAGCGGGAGGCGGTCGGCCGCGGGCGCAGCTGTACGCGGAGGCGGCGGCGCTTGCGGCGGTGATTGAGCGGGACGCTGCGGCGCCGCGGTTTGCGGTTGCGAGCGCGGGGCTTCGGTTCGCGCCGGCTCGGTCCGCTGCGGTTCGATTCGCTGCGGCGTCGGCGCCGGCCCTGACATCGTTCGCGGCGCTGCCGCAGAGCGCGGCGCCGAGCCGCTCTCCATCGCACCGAGCTTCGACAGCAGCTCGGCCGCGCTTTCCACCGATTCGAGCGATGCGACCTTGAGAAGTCCCATCTCGAGCACGAGATCCGGATGCGTGCCGCGACGCAGGTCGCTCGCCGTCCCGAGCAGCGACGAGAAGATGCGTTGAAGATCGAGCGGGCTCCGCTTTGCCCTGAGCTCGGTTGCAAGACGCCGATGATTTTCAGGAATCACCGGCGACAGCGCTTTCACGTTCGCGACGGTGGCGACCGTGACGTGCCGGAGGATCTCGAGAACTTCGCCGAGAAGGCGTTCGATGTCGTAGCCGTAGCGGCGGACCTCGCCGATCAGGTCGACGATGCGCGGCGCGTCACCGAGAACGATCGATTCGACGATCCCCGACACCAGTTCGGTGCCGGCCACGCCGAGCAGCTGCGCGACTTCGGCAACGCCGAGAGGCCCGTCGGCGCCGGCCATCGCCTGCTCGAGCAGGGATTGCGCGTCGCGCATGCTGCCGTCGGCCTCGCGCGCGAGCAGCGCAATGGCGTCCGGCGAGATCTGCATCCCGTCGCGCTCGGCAATCGTCGTAAGCTGGCGCCCGATCTCGTCATCGGAAAGCCGCTTGAAGTCGTAGCGCTGGCAGCGCGACAGCACCGTCGGCGGCAGCTTGTGCACCTCGGTCGTCGCCATGATGAACTTGACGTGCGACGGCGGCTCTTCGAGCGTCTTCAAGAGCGCATTGAACGCCGACTTCGACAGCTGGTGGACCTCGTCGATGATGTAGACCTTGAAGCGCCCCGACGACGGCCGGTACTGCGCGCTTTCGATCAGGTCGCGGACCTCGTCGACGCCGTTGTTGGACGCGCCGTCGATCTCGATGATGTCCATCGACGAGCCCGACAGGTTCTGCAGGCACGACGGGCACTGGTTGCACGGCTCGGCGTTCTCGCCGCGATTGGTGCAGTTGATCGCGCGGGCCAGCAGGCGGGCGATCGTGGTCTTGCCGACTCCGCGGGTCCCGGTCAGCAGGAACGCGTGGGGGACGCGGTCGCGGCGGATCGCGTTGGCCAGCGTCTGCGTGACGTGGCTCTGCCCCACCACCGACCCGAAGGTCAGCGGGCGCCACCTGCGTGCGACCACTTCATACGACATCTGCCAGCGCTCCGAAGGCGAGTCGGTAGCACCGGGGACAGGGCCGGGCAATCTCGCGGTTTGCGCGGATTTTGTTTGACGTGGCGGGGCGTTGCGCTCGACCGGGGCGCGGATTTTGCCGCGATGTTTGCGACTCATTGCGTCCTGTCGCTGCGTCTGTCCGAAGGGGCGCTGCAGCGGCGGTCGCCGCCCGTCGATTGCAGACCGCTCACCAGCGCCTTCGGCAGTGATCCTTCACGACGTCGTCGCTGATCATCCGACGCCGGCCGGACCAGTCCCGTTCTGTCGAAGCGCTGATCCCGGAAGAGCGTCCGCACCGACGGAAATCGGCGCATCATTGCGCTTTACCCTTGCCGCAGCACCGGCAATCCCGTTAAGACGCCCGCCATGCACGTAACCGGCTCGCCTGCGAATCGACTTGTGGTCGTCATCACGATGCTCGCGCTGCTGACAGGCATCGCCGGGGTTTCATACGCATCGAGCGGCAGAGCCGAGTGCGGAGATGCGGACACGAGCGGCACCGTGACGGCGATCGACGCGCTGACCGTACTGCGTCGCAGCGTCGGGTATGGGGCCACGTGCGACATCTGCGTCTGCGATTCGAACGGGGACAAAAAGATCCTGGCCAGCGATGCCTTGCTGGTTCTGCAGGCCGCCGTCGGCCTCAGCTCGGCCCTCGCGTGTCCGCGCTGCGCGGACTTCGGGATTCCAGAGGCCCAGACCTGCCTGGGCGCCCACATCTTCATTCCGTCGGTCGCGCTGCCTGGCGGCCTCTCGGCGGAGGACTGCGCGCTCGTGGAGCAGGGAGCGCAGAACGGCTGCGTGGGCACGATCGAGCGCACCGGCGACGGCCTGATCATCGATGTGCGGCACTCCGAGGACACATACGAGAACTGCGACCTCTACCAGTCGATCTTCACCTGTGACGTGTCCGCGAAACAGGCCGATGCGATGAGCGCAGCCGCAAAGGTCGCGTGCCCGTGCTGTTCCATCGAATGTCCCGAGCGGACGTTGTGCAACGATGTGGGAGACAACGGATGCGCGAGCACAGGCGCCGCGGGCCAGGCGATCCCTCAACCGCCGATCAGCCAACGATCACCGACGATCGTAAGCAAGTCGGACGTGACCGCGACGTCGATTGTATCGACCACCACTCCGTCGCAAACAGTCAGCTCATCGTCGACCGAGTCTCCGTGCGGCACCTGCTGCAACGTGGATGAGCTCGGCGATATCGAGATCCCCGAGACACCGCCCCTTTTCACTTCGCTCGTGGTGCGCGTCAGCGGCGAGACGACACCGTACGGCTGCCTGTTCTGCGGCACCGACGACTTCCAGCCGGATCGCCAGATCTATCTCGGTCACGAAGACGACGACTCCGCGACCATCTGCATCATCGATGCTCACGGAATCTCCGAATCCGGAACGGTCGGTAGCTGCGAGGGCTACGGACTACTCGAGTACGGGCCGACCGAGGTGCTGCATGCGACCGGGATCAACTTCGAGCCGATCGATACGCTGCCGGCGGTGAATTTGAAGGCGCACTGAGTTGGCATCGGGCGCGCCCGCGCCGCGTTCATTCGTCGACCGCCGCCAGCCTTTGCGCGTCGGACATGTCTTGCCAACTGCTGTCAGGTTGCAGGAAGTTGCACGATCCGGCGAGCTCGCGGGCCGCATGGCCTGCGTTGCAAGCGGCTACGGGGGCCGCTAGTTTCCGCGGTCGTCGTTCCAGCCTTTGCGGAGAGGTGTCCGAGTGGCTTAAGGAGCACGCCTGGAACGCGTGTGTACCCTTACCGGTACCGTGGGTTCAAATCCCACCCTCTCCGCCATAAAGTCGTCAAGAGCGGGCGCCCTTCTCTCGGATCGCCGAATACAGCCGAATTGCTGCGGGAATCCGCGATTCAAGTTCGGGCAAGCGGGACCTGGAGAGAGCCGAACCTACACAAACAGGGCCTTTCCGGGAGATTTTCTCTGAACCGCTTTTGGGCGGTTCGCATACGCAACGCGACGGCCACCGAAACGCGAAAGTGCGGGCTCTCGGCACCGCTCTCTGGTTCCGGTTCCACCTCCTACTTCAAATCTCCGGTGGGTAAGGTATTTGAACCCGCGGTACTGAAGAGAATCCCCACCATCGGCGCCAGCGTCAGCCAGTATACGTACGAGGGCACCGAGCTGCGAAATCGCAAAATGCGACACGGCATTTCACCTCTCTCGGTTCCCTGTTCCTAGCGGTCATCTCGATCTCTCTGGGACTCTTTCGGCTTCCAATCGCTGTCTCTTCGGAGCGTCAGATACCCCTCACGTGAACTACTCATTCGTCTCATGGGACCGGCTCTTGAATGGTCGCTTCTAAGGGGAAAACGTCAATGGATTGAGCGTGGGACTTGGCTGCGCTGCCAGCGGCAAGAATTGAAGCGATTGGCGAATATAGCTGAGCCAGGAAAGGCGAACGGGCATGCTAGTCGGACAGGCTGACGGCAAGACGAATCCCTTCCTCCTGTGAACTAGGAGTGAGACAGCCTCTCGAGTACGAATTCGGGAAATCGTCAGAACCCTGTTCGAACGATCCTCCCCTATACACTCGATACGCAAACTTCTTGCCGCCCCATGTTGTGCCACCCCATTTCTTACACTGTTCCGAGTTGTCATAGGCCGAACCGTTTGTAGGATGTTCGGTGATCGAAGACACGTCCCCGTCGACCACAACTGCGTCGTCTTCTCCGGCTCTTAGGTCCTCTGGAGACCAAAAAATATTGAAGCAGTCCTGCACCCACTCGGCAAGATTTCCATACATATCGTAGAGACCAAATGGGTTCGGAGGATACTGCCCGACTTGGATCGGTTTATTCTCGGTGTGCGCGTTGAACGGGTTGATTGACATACTATCCCTCGAGTTTGCTTTGGATGCGTCATACTCGTTGCTATACCAAAATGCAGACTTGGTTCCTCCCCTGGCGGCGTACTCCCATTCGACCTCTGAGGGCAATCTGTAGTGTCGGCCGGTCTTTCGAGATAGCCATTCAGCATACTTCTGTGCATCGTTCCATGAAGCAATCACTGGATACTGACCGGTCAATTCGAGAATTACATAGCGGCCGGTATACTTCGTGCGGACACGAGGGCAGTGACCTTCGCGCTCACAAAGAGCATACTCGCTCATGGTTAGTTCCGTTTTGCTTAACGCGAGGCGATAGTTGAGCGTCACTTTGAACGGTGGCAAGCCACCAACTTCGATCCTTACGCCTGCGAGCTCCTCAACCACACCGATGCTTGAGGATCCAGCCGGGAGAACGACCATCTCGGGGCAGCCTGCGCAGTCTCGAAAGCTATCGCGGGGTTTGTATGTTCCCGGAATGACAATTTCGTCTAGATTTTCGTATCTACGTTGGGAGGATTCGCTGCCTAAAACGTTGGATTGAACGTGCACCTCGGGCTTCGTCGCAGTATCGTCGGCATCGGTGCGCCGCGTGGCGCTGGCTGGCGCACTACCGTCCGACCGACTGTCATCGGGCGGCGTAGCACTTATTGTTCCGAGACTAGAGTTTGCGAGCTTTTGCGAGGTGGCTGCTTGCGGGTTATCTAACTCGCTAGCCAAAGCATTGGATTGAGAGCGCACGTCGGGCTTGGTCGCAGCATTGTCGGCAGAGTCCGGTCGTGCGGTGCCGGTTGGCAATCTATTGTTCAATCGGTCGTCTGTGGTCGGTGTAGCACCGGTTTTTTCTAGATTTGAAGTTGCGGAAGTGACCGACATTGCTCCTTGCTGATTGGCGGATTTGCTACCCAACTCGTTGGATTTAGAGCGCACTTCCGATTGGGCCGAAACACTGTCGACGGTGCTCGACCGGTATTCGGTGCTTGGCGTGACACCGGATATTGCTAAATCTGAAGTTGCGGCGTTTTGCGGAATTGTGCGTTGCTGATTGTCGCCACGAGGTGAGAGAAGGCGTGCAATGATAGGTTCGACTCTAGGCAGCGGCAAAAATGGCTCTAGCGTGAGGTACGAGAGGAATGTGGCTACCATTCCCGCTGTGATTCGTACGGTGACATTTTTTTTTGAACGCGTCGCCTCCCCAATGTCCCGACGACACGATAAAAAGAAATGCTCCTAGCGTTGTCTTCAACGCCAGAAAAATAAGCTCAAAAATCTCTACCACAAGCGCCCCAATATTTGCGGCCGCTAGGAGGCCAGATACGACAGCACACGCAGTGTAGACAACCACGCCAGTCGCGTCGCATCAGAAGCCCTCCTCTCGAAATTTGTTGCTCAGATCTGACGTTCGGCAGGACCAGTGCGGGCACGATCAGCGCCAACAATGCGGCAAGGATTGTCCGTACTCATGTACTAGTCGATTTCTGTCGAGCGGTGACCTGTGCCCGAAACTGGACTCGTGACCCAGCACGCCCTCGTGGACAATACTACGAGCGAAAGCCTACCGAGGTCGACCTGTGAGCTGCACGCAGCCGGCTCGCGATCGACAACGAATCGCTCAAATACGACGCCGCGCGTCATCGACGCAACCCTACTACAAGTCCATGAGTACAAATCCCTACCGCTCCGCCAATTCTTTATAACCTTCCGCACTTCTCTCGGGTCGTCGAATATAGTCGAGTTGCTGCGGGAATCCGTGATTCATGTTCGCGCGCGTGAGACTTGGAGAAAGCCGAACTCAGATGAAAAGGGCCGATCCACGCGTTTTTCTCTGAGCCGCTTCTGGCCAGTCAACATACGAAGCGCAACGACTAGCGGAAGGCGAAAGCGCGCGTTCCTGGCACCATTCTCTGGTACCCTTCCCTCCGCCTATCGCAAAGTCTCCCGTATGTACCGACAGCGTTCGGCCCGGTCCTCAGCAATTTGTTCACCGCCGTCAGTCGCTTCGGCGTCTGGAAACTTGGATCGTCCTGCTTGCACTTATGGGGATCCGCGTTGGGCCTGCCGTTAGCTTGATAGAAATTCCGCTTCTTCTTTTCCGCACCTCCTGAGCGAATTCCAAAAGTCGAGGAACTTGCAGTGAAGGGAGTGCACTCGACGTAAGCAATGCTGCCTCCGCGACGAGTCCGAGCCGCACCACCCAGTCCTCCAGAGGACATTCCGATCGAAATGGCGGGGCCTCTTTCTCAATCACGCCGCTCAGCGCCAGGAAGCCGCGCAACGCATCGTCGACTTCACTCTCAACGCACAGGATCCACAGTAGCAGGCTTCGCGACACTGCCCTGGGTCCCCCCGTAGAAAGTTTGTGATGGGTGGTCAACAGTAGCCTGCTCTGCGCGATAGCGGTGGTCAGTTCTGCCTCATCTACGTCCTTCAATTCGCTGCGGACTTCGTTCCGTCGGCGTTCTGTTTCATTGCGATAACACAATTCGAAATGGAAGCCCGGAATCCTACGGTCGATGCGCGTCAGACAACGATGCACGCGGGGCGGAAAACGGTAGTCGGCTGGCTTGAATCGAATGGACTGAGATATAGCCGATGGATGGAGCGAAAAATCCGACGGCGCTTCAGGGATCTCCGTAAGTTGCGGTCGCATTCGCGGCGGTGCGAAAAGGAATTTTCCGCGGATTTCGTGGTTGAGCGGCAGATTCGACCCGGGGTCAGGCGGTAGAGGAAGCAGCCGCAGTCCATGCTGCATTGCTTCCATGGCCATCCACCTCAAAGCACGGTCGGCCAGGCTCGGTAATGATTTGTCGTAGTAGCCTCCCCCTACATCGCCATGCCCCCCGGTGAACCACACCTGCTTCAAGGAGTGCTGGTCATCCACTACGCTGTGACGCCGCCACGGAAGCGGCCGAAATGATGCTCGCATCTCATGTAGTGCGAGGGCGTGTCGCGCGTGGAAGATGTTGGGCGGAACGGCGACCTGATAGCGTTCAGTCCACTTGGCGGTCAGCCATCGGGATCGCGTAGGGATTCCAATGCTTGCCACGGTGTCCCAGACGCCGAGAAAGTGGATCCGAATCTGCTGGTCCTCGCGAAGCTGCGTGGGAAACTCGAGCTTTCGAAGATACGCACGCAGTGACGATCCCGCGAGCGCATTGTTTCCGTCCTCGTACAACCGAAATGCCTCGATAATATTCGCGTCCGTGGCGTGATCCTTGAGCAGCAGCCCGACTTCGGCGACGAACCCCGCCAGCGAGCGGACAGCAAATGCTCCGCGGCTAAACCCGAAAAGAAAGAGATGGTCCCCGTGATGGTACACTTGGCAGAGGTCGCGATAGGCGGCAACGATGCGTCCCTCAGTTCCATATCCGCTGGTTCCTGCGAAGATTTTTCGAACAGTCCGTCCGGCGTTGACGAGGAAAGATGTAGTTTGAGACAACTTACCGTCGCCACATTCGTCTGTCCCTATTCCGGGCAGGTAGTGCGGAGCGGCTTGGGTCGCGTCTTCGATGACGAGCTCAGCCAACCGATGAACGTTGGTATGAGTCGATTCTGGAGAATTGTAGGTGCCATCGACGAAGACGGCGACGTTGCCCATGCACGATTCCTTACCCGACTGCGGCGCGTGACAAAAGAAGGGGATGGGGAACGCGGTGGCCACCGTCACACATCGGGGCCTGTGCCGAGGTTGCTCGCATATTTTGTCCAGGCTTGGGCATTCCTAGGAGAGACACTGCCGCCCGCGTCCCAACAGGGTCGGAGGTGGCGGGCAGAGGCTACGATTTCGCAACTAGAGCCGAATTTGTCAGACGTTCGTGGTACCAATGGGGCGCCCGCCTAGATGGCCGACTCGTGTGACTCAGCAAGTCAGGCGATCCGACTGTGGCTACGAGTACTGCAGTCGAGATCCCTCTCTCCACTTTCACCTGGTCCGAATTCCCAGCTCTCTAACGTGAGCCCCATGCTCTCCCGGACTCGGCGGCCCCGAGTGACGATACTCTTCTCCCAATGAACCCGGACTGGGCGATTACGGGAAGGCTTCCCCGCGGGCATTTCGCATCGTCACGGATTTTCCAGATTCGCTTAGGAAGTGCTTCGTGAAAAGTTGGACACCCAAGTCGCTCCGAGGTGGGTGACCTTCTCTGGGCTCAGACTAGCCTCGCGTCGCGCCCAGTTGTTAGGCGAGATAGATATTTCGCGCGCGTAGGAAGCAATGGGCCGCAGAGTCGTGAGACGCGTCACCGGCGCAATACACGGGACCCGGCTCGCAATCTCGGCTAAGCTGTAAGCCTCGGTAGATTTGGAACTAGGCAGGAGGAGCGAACAGTCAAAGCATGGAAGAACGTGTCGCGCATACTTTGGGACATCTCTATGCCCTGGCGCAAGAATTTCCACCGGTGGAAGGCGTGGGATGGTGCTATCGCGGCCAAGCCGACCTCGAATGGTCGCTCATTCCGAAGGCGGGTCGGCCGGAATACTTCGACGCTAGATGGAATCAGAATACGATGGATCAGGGTGTCGAGCGGCCCCCAAAGGACCTGGGGCGCTTTCGGGCATGGCGTGACCACGCGATCGCCTTCTCGGTCGATCTTCCTTCTAATGACTTTGAATGCCTCGCTTATGCCCAGCACCTCCGATGTGCCGAGCAGTCCGATACGCAATCGCGTGCGGACTTCGACCGCCTTGCGTCGGCCCGACACGCCAGTCGTAGAAATCTCAACGAGTTCTCGTTTTGTGCTTCTTCGCCACGGCCGAGTTCTCAGGCTCCTACCACCACCACCTCAAAGACCCGGCCGTTGTCCCGTTTTTGTGATGGTCGCTGGGCTACGCCTCCTTCATCTCGCATGCATAAGCGGAGGTCGGCCAACTTGGCTAGCAGCAGCCGCCCAGAATATTGTGCCGAATATGATATCCTCCGATCGTGGTCGGTTTGGATTGTTACCCTCGCGGACGATCACACACTTAGGCGAGGATGCTCCTACGAGGTCAACAATGACGAATATCTTAGCGGCCAGTGGTGACGGAACGAAGGCCCCATCTCCGCGCAATTGCCCAACCACAGGCTCGGAGTGCCGTACGTAGACGTTCGAGAAGGAGAGCGTAAATCTACGCGACTCTTAGCCCATTGCGCAACTCCAAGAAGGTGATGGGCGCCGGTCAAGCACGCGCGGACCTTGGTGCCGCAGTCTTACTTGCCTGTCCTGTGCTAAGTCCCGAAAAAGCACCGCGATTGTGGAGACGGTTCTGCTGCGTCGAGGCCGCACGAGCGCGAACCTGCGTTCCCCCTCGGCTTGTTCACCGTCGTTCGACCCATCGTCTCGTTCTTTCTAACCTCTCGACGCATGGATAGTCTCAGCCTACAGGATAGAGCGACCCTGAACTCCTTGTCCTTGTACCTCGCAACAAGGCAGACTGCCCTGCGCTGCGCCCTTTCCCTGCGGACGCCGCTCACGACCGCACAAACCTCCGACCTTAGAGTCAACTACTCCAACTATTTCAGTAGCCTTATTTCTGCTGTCGAGTTGCTACGGGAGAGCGCCTCTCTCTCGATCGGATTCTCGGCGCTTTTGGAGTCGCGCTTCGTGTTTGCGGAGAACCCATCCGGCAAGGTGAACTATTCGTACGTACGAGAGCTTAGAAATGCGATCGTGCATCGCGGATTAGATATTTCAGCGGCGGCGCATATCAAAAGCGGAATTCCTTTCTTCATTGCGCCTCACGCCATCTCCAATCAGAGCGGAGCAAAATCGTATCCGAGGTTGAGCTTTTACGTGCTCGGCATCGTCGCAAAGTGCGAGTCTGTCATCCCGTGCGCCATCGAACAACATCTAGCTAACATAGGCGTTCTCGAACGATCCCCGGATCCAGAGCAGTGGGTGGCCGAGACACTAAGTCTCATCGAACAATCAGAGGTCATCCCAGAATGGGTAAGGGGGATGACGTCTGGAGCAGTCAAAATGGTAAAGCCGCGGGATGTTCATCGCGCTTCGCTTGAGCGACTTCGCTCCGGGATGCAGCCATACTTGGCATTGCCGCGATGTGACTAACCCGCGGCTCAAGCGGCCTATAGAACTGAGCGGTGCCTAACTATTACTCAACTGGATGCCGGCCGAGGGCCGCGCTTCGAGCTGGCCGTATCTGCGACCGCAGTTACTTCAGTCGTTACGCGTGATCCGCGGAACACCATGACCGACCAAAGTCGATCGGAGCACATTCTTCAACTCGCTCGGGAGTTGCTAGACGACATCGAGCTTAGCCGAACGAGCGCTGAGAGTCTGATCCTCAAGGCGTCTCGCCTCGCTCGTTGGGTTGGCAACAACGAGATTCGTCAGTGGCTCCAGCTGGAGATGGGCGGATACAATGGCTCAGATCCAGTATCGCTGAAATATATGAGCCTCACACACCGGTGGGTGAACTACGAAAACAAGACCGGATACTGGGGGCCACTCGCTCAGCAAGAGGCTTCGATTCTAGCTGAAAAAGCCAAACTGGCTTCCATGCGAACTCCAGACTCGAGCAGTCAGTTCGCCATCGCGGCGATTGGGAACGTGACGCGAGCGATGACCGAATCCGCAAATCTCATCGGGCGACTCAGCGGGATCAAAAGCCGAGTGCTCGCGAAGTTGCACGACTTTGTGACCGACGTCTACTACGAGAAAGAGTTCGACAAGCTATCGGAATCGATTTTTGAGCGGTACAAGAGCGAGGTTGACACTTTGATCGCCGATAATTGTGGCGACGTTATTCAGAAGATCCCCGCTGTTATGGACAGGCTCGCTGCAAACGATGAGGAGTCGATCTCGCAGGCTCTCGTAACCTGTCGGCGCATAATCGAAGCGTTCGCAGATTCTGTGTTCCCACCAACAGAGGGAACAATGGAAATCGGTGGGAACGCCCTTAGCCTCGACGCGTCCAAGCATCAGAATCGCATCAACGCTTACATTCACACAAAGACTGATAGCGCTTCACGCAAAAAAAGGCTTAGGCAAAACTTGGCAAATCTCTTCGATCGGGTTTCCTCTGGAGTCCATAGCGAAGTGACCGCAGAGGAAGCTCGATCGCTCTTTCTAAACACCTACCTATTCGTGGGCGAAGTTCTTCATCTCGCGAAGGCCGATGCCTAACGAACCTAGGCCGCCAGCGCGGCCCTTTATCTCGCACCCGTAATGTCGATGTTATTCTCTTTCTCGCACCTCAGCCACGAAGAAGCCTCATTGAGCCGCGGCTAATTGCTCTACCGCCATACTCGAAGACGACACGCACTTTTTAAGTGTATCCGTGGCGGGCGCGTGCCAGCCTCGTCTCACCTCCGGACTGATTGCGAGGCAAGCCGGGATCGTTGTTCCGCCCAGCTCAGCAATGGTGAATCCAGGAGCACGTCGAGACCGCCGCGCGTAGCTTCTTTTCCCGACAGGCCCGCGTCGGCGAGGTCCGGTGCCAGGAACGCATAGCGAATGAGGCGGCTCACATACGGCCCTGTGACTTTGGCTTCGCGCGCTATCTCGCTGACCGTGCGTACCTCCCCGCTAAGAAGCATTCGCGCCCACTCGTTTCCCCGAACGATTGCGCTTACCAGAGCTGAATTCGGCATCGGGTGCGTCGCGTCTTCGTTCGAGACAGGGATGACGACTACTCCGCCGTGCTGACGATCGGTCTTAAGCGGTACCCTCACCACGTCCGCGTCCGCCATATCGAACGGCGCCGACGTCGGCGGCAAGTTACCCTCGGGAACTGTACCCTTCACAATTGTTATCTCGACACGTCCCTTACAAACGACCACTCGCCGCACAGTCGCCAAGAGGAGCTCTTGCGCCTCGGCTTCGGACGCGCGCGCCAGAGCAGGATGCCACTGCGAGCGGATTCGCCCAAGCTGAACCGCTTCTCGCGCGGCCGACATCACAGCACACTCCAGTAGCCCCGCACCAACTCGCGAAACGCTGCCGCTCGGGGCCCCCCGTCCCTGCAGCGCCGCGCGACTGACATAGTATCGATACCGCCTTACTCCCTTGCGCGCCCGAACTGGCGTCATGGGGTTCCCCGCGTCATCGAATACTTTCGCGCGAAGCAGCCCGATCACACCTTCGCCGCGCGAGCGACGCCGCCCGTGCCGATTCTCTTCGATTCGTGCCGCAGCGGGCGCCCAGAGCGTCTCGTCGACGATCGCCGAGTGTTCACCCGGGTAGGAGGTATCGCCGTGGACGACCTCGCCGAGATAAATCCGACTGCTCAGGATCCGGTGGAGATGTCCCCGCGAGAACGGCCGATCTCCAAACTCTCGCCCCGCAGCGCTTGTGTATCGACGCGTCATGGAACCGTCGCGCACCAGTTCCCGAGCAAGAAGCGTGATGCTACCAAGCTCCGCGTACCGGCGGAAGATGTGCCGGACAAGCTTGGCATCCTTCTCGACAACTACGAGTTTACGATCCTTTACCTCGTATCCGATCGGCGGCGTACCGCCCATCCACATGCCCTTCTTTTTTGACGCCGCGATCTTGTCACGAATGCGCTCTCCGGTGACTTCGCGCTCAAACTGCGCAAAGGACAATAGCACGTTCAGCATGAGCCGTCCCATCGACGTGGTCGTATTGAACTGCTGCGTGACCGATACGAAAGACACTCCGTGCTTTTCAAACACCTCTACGAGCTTGGCGAAGTCTCCGAGCGAGCGTGTAAGCCGATCGACCTTGTAGACCACGACCGTATGTACGCGGCCAAGCTTGATGTCTTCGAGCAGGCGCTTTAGCGCCGGGCGCTCAAGCGTCCCGCCGGATATGCCGCCGTCGTCATATCGCGCGTCCACGAGCCGCCAGCCTTCGCCGGCCTGACTTCGAATGTATGCGATTCCTGCTTCGCGCTGGGCATCAAGCGAATTGAACTCCTGCTCAAGCCCCTCCTCTGACGATTTCCTGGTATACACCGCGCACAGGCGGACAGACTCTTTACTCATCTCTCGCACCTCGTCCCGGCTTCTGTGTCTTTAACTCGCGCAGTCCAAAGAACGATGGCCCGTTCCAGCGAGTGCCGGTAATCTTGCGGGCGACCTCCGACAGGCTCGCGTACGTTATTCCTTCGAACAGGTAGCCCGCGTCCGTGACGGTCACTGCATAGTCCTTGCCTCGCCAGGTGCGAACTTGTGTCGTCCCGGCTCTTGCGCGCGGGCCCCTCGCGAGCGCCTTTGGCGTGCGGCCGGCCGCGATTGTCGCGGCCATCTGTCTCAGCCTGCGCTGAAGTCGCGCGACGACTTCCGGCTGCTGGCGCGCCTGAAGCTTCCAGGCAATCGCCATACGCAGGAACTCAAGGCTTGCGTTACGAGGGACAGGCGCGTCGAAAAACTCGGGCCAGCGCTCTACCAGCGCGGCACGGCTCATCGCGCCGATACGTCCGATTTCTTGCTCGATATCTGTCATGGGCGGTACCTCCGTAGCCCATGAACGCTTGCTTGGCGCGGCAAGGCCAATCGGAGATTTCCGACCCAACTTCGCGATTTTACGCGGATATGCCGGGCCTCCGGGACCGTTTTAACCGGACGCCCAGCCGTTCTCTCAAAAGTAGACGCCGATGTGGTCGCGCTCGCGGATCCATGACAGCGCCTGGGACATGCTGTCGATCTGATCGTCGTGGTTCGCGTTCGGGAACTGCAGCACTTCGTTCTGAAATACCTCCAGCCACTCGCTTCGCTCGGGAAGAAGCACCCGGCCTCCTTCGATGGCCGTCGACTGCGCGACCATCCTTGTGATCTTGTCTTCTGTCGGCGTAATTCCGATCACGTCGATCCCGCTCATTTCGTCCGAGCCCCACAGTTCCTGAATGAGCGACGTGCCCGATCCCTTGTCCTCGACCAGTACAGCCTCGGCCGCGAAGCTGCGCGCATGCTCGATGATCCTCCGCTTAAGGTCGGGATAGAGAAGACGCTCCCGAACTACGTCGATCAGGTATCGAAGGTCGCCGCGCACGAGCCACGTAGTACACACCGAGTAGTCGCTGAGCTCGGTCGCCTTGCACGCGGTGTCCCAGCTCTGAACGATGCAATCGTCCGCCTCCCTACCGAGCTCGCCTTCGTATCTTCGAAACCACTTAAGCTTGAGAATCTCGCCTTCGACGGGAATCGGGCATTGCTGGTACTGCGCCGAGAAGTTGTAAGAGCCAAGAGAAGCCCTCGCCCGTTCGAGGATTTCGACTGATTCGTGATCCGGATGAAGTGCCTCTCCCCTCTTTCGGCGATAAAACTGTCCCGGCCCGATTTCGATTTCCTGATCGAGCTCCGCAATCGCCGGCAGGCACAGGTGTTCCCACGGCTCAGCCTTACCCAGCAGGTGACCTGCAAGGTCCTCGATGTGAAGCCTTTGCCCGACGACGATGATGGCGCCGCTACGCTTGTCGTCGAGGCGCGAATAGAGCGTGCGGTCGAACCATTCGTTGACCGACCGGCGAAGCGGTTTGGACAGCGCATCCTGGGGCTTGAGAGAGTCATCCACAATGATGATGTCGCCGCCGCGACCTGTCAGTGAACCATTGACTGTAGTCGTATAACGGCCGCCGCGAGCGGTTGTCACAAAGTCGTGTTCCCGGTTCTTCTCGCGGCTGATGCGCGTGCCCGGGAAACTTTCCATGTACCACTTCGACTGCATCACGGCCCGGCAGTCCTGGGCAAGCTTGCTCGCAAGATCGTCGGCGTAGCTTACGCAGACGATCCGGCGCGTCGGATCGCGCGCGAGTACCCACGCCGGGAATGCGACCGATGCACAGATCGATTTTAAGTGCCGCGGCGGCAGCGTGATGAGCAGGTTTCTCGTCAATCCGCGCTCGACGCGAGTTAACTGCCAGCCCATCGCGTCGATGTGCCAATTGTGAAGGTATGGCTTTCCGGCCGCCACCGTTTGAACGGTCCGATGAACGAAGGTGACGAAATCACGGGTAAAGGCGTGCTGCAGAAGTAGGCGCGACGGGTTTTTCATTCTGCTTCCCCGCTTGATTCCGAATCGCTTCCGCTTGGCTCGGCGATATTGTTCGCTGGTTGCGCATCGGCTGTTTTGTCCGACGGGGATAGATGCAGCCTCTTTTCCAGCAGGAGCAGAACTTCGGTCTCCTCGGGGCTGAAATTGTATTGATCCGGCTCTGCGTCTTCGCCAAGTCCAAAGCAGCGCAGGAGCAAATCGACAAGCACAGACTTGGACCGGCCTCCGCTCCTCATCGCCTCGGCGATAAGCGACTTTACAAAACCGCGCTGCTTGGTCGTCGTGATCGTGCGACCGCCCTCTCGGATCGTGATTTTTTCATTTAATTCCTCGAACAAGTCGGTCTTCAGATTCCTGGTTCCCTTCGGTCTTCCCCTTGGGTTGCCGGAGTGTCCTTTTTGAAACTGCGTGTCTTTGGGGGGCTTTTTGTAGCCGATCTTGTAGCCGTCTTCTTTCGCGCCCATCGCTTAGCTCCTTGCCGTCCGGCGCCGGCGCGGCGGGATTTCGGCTTGGCTGTGTCGATCGCGAGTAACTTCAGAGAACGTTTGTCCCGTCTCGGAAAGGACAGCCTCGATCCCGAAGAGTTTTTCGAACCGGCGGATCGTCACGTCTACGTAAGCCGGGTCGATTTCCATCAGGTAGCCGAGGCGGCCGGTTTTATGCGCGGCGATGATTGTCGTGCCGCTACCGCCGAAGGAATCCAGAATGATCCCTCCCCGATTCGAACAGTCTGAAATCGCATCTGCTACCAGCGCGATGGGTTTTACGGTAGGATGCATTTCCAGATCCTTTCTTCGGCCCTTACGCAGCGAATTCGCTCCTGGGTAGTCCCAGCAATTACTGCGGTAGCGGCCGAATCGGCCGAGCTCGACATTGTTGATGTGAGCTCGCTGTCCGCTCTTCAGCACGAAGAGGAGCTCGTGCTGGGAGCGGTATAGCGATCCCATGCCCGCATTGTCCTTTCGCCAGACAACGAGATTCTTCAGCTCAAGACCGAGATGGCGTGCAGCAGAGGTCATCTCCCACACGTGCCGCCAGTCCATGCATACGAAAAGAATCGCGCCGTCGATGCAGGCACGCGCAAGAAGCCCAAGCGACTCCTCCAGAAATGAAGTGAACTGCTCCGGCGTCATCTCCCCGGAGGCCATCGCGAATTCGCGGTGGCGGATTTTTCCCGAACCACAGACATGGCCATCGATCGCCACATTGTAAGGCGGATCGGAAAAGGCCATTTGTGCGCGCCGCCGACCGAGCAGCCGCGCGAATGATGCGGGGTCGGTCGCGTCCGCGCATTGGAGCCGGTGCTCCCCGAGCTGCCAGAGGTCCCCGGGCCGTGAAACCTCCGATGCCGCGCTCGTCGGCGTCGGGACTCCATCTGCCTCGTCACAGACCGTCTCCGGAGCGGCGAGGAGAACATCAATCTCGCCAGTGCTGAACCCGGTTGTCGTGATGTCGAACTCGAGATCCAGGCTCGTCAGAAACTCGAACTCTTTCGCTAGAAGCTCCCGGTTCCAGTCGGAGCGCTCTGCCAAGCGATTGTCGCCTACGACAAATGCGCGGACCTGCGCTTCGGAGAGGTGCTCGAGTCGAATTGTCGGGACCTTTGTAAGGCCGAGCATCCGGGCGGCCTCGACACGACCGTGGCCCGCAATGATAAGACCGTTCTGGTCGACCAAGATGGGGTTGTTAAAGCCGAACGCCTCGATACTTTTAGCTATTTGGCGCACTTGGGCCCGTGAGTGGACCCTTGGGTTTCCGGGCCGGGCGCGGAGCTCGCGTACCGCCCGATCAGCGACTTCTACCCGGCATGATGCGGACTTTCCCACGGAGAGTTCTTCCTTCCGACGCGAAACCAGCCGCGCGCCGGCAAACGGCTGCCTCTTGCGAGTGTAGTTATGCCCGCTCGTAGGGTTAATGACAAAATTCGTAGAGTAGTATTGTGTCATAATATACGCAAAGCAGAACCGGCCCATTGATCACGAACGCTCCAGTTTCTCCGTACGTCGAATTGGCTCGGGTGGTCGCCCTGGCCAACCTTGAGCTGCCGAGCTGTGAGGAAGCGGGGCTCATCGCCCAACGAGCGGCCGAGACGAGTCCGCTCGCCGGCATCTGTGCGTACGAGCCGTTCGTCGATGAGCTTGCCCGCGCACTGCGCGAGGCGCGGGCAATAGCGCTATCAGGCATGCAGGGGCTACGCGGAGTGCCGCAGATCGATCCTCGTCGCGTCTATAGGCCAGCGTACGGGATCGAGTCGCTCGAAGACTTCAGGGCCGTTCGCAGCGCCCTCGTTGAAATTCTCCATGGCGTAATCTCCGGCGATCCGCGGGGGCTCCGCCGTCACTGCCTTCGTCTCAACCTGTCCCTAGTCCCGCGGCTGGACGCCCCAAGCGAAGAAAGGCGCATCCCGGGCCAGGGACGACGACGCCAGACGAACCCTCGAGATATCGACCTGCAGTACTTGCAGCAGGCGGAGACAGCGCTGGACTGCTTTGTCTATGGAATGGTGATGGCGACCGAGGCGAAACTGCTCGGTCGGCTAAGTCACTGCCGAGCCTGCAATCGTTTCATTCTCGGGAAGTCCGATCGGGTCGTTTCAAGTTGCGCCCGGACTGAATGTCGCGAGGCACTTGCGTCGGCCACCGCCGTCGATAGCGACGTTTCTGGAGCCGCCACGCAGCAACGGCGACGACAGCGTCAGATGAAGTGGCAGACGTTCGTCCGGACACAGCTTCGTCCAGCAACGGACAGCCTGAACGGCGCCATCGATCCAGCGTCTCGGGCTGAAGCGGCTGAGCACCTTCGTGAGGTGGTCACGTGTGGACGCGGCATGTTGCCACAATGTTTCCTTCGACGCGGCGGGTCGCGTCGCATCGGCGCCAACAAGGCCTTAGACGCCGCGGAAGCGCTCATTGGAACGAAAGATGTCGACGCCTGTGAACCTTGACTGGACTCGTCCAGCCTTTCAAAACGTAGCCTGAGGCGCGCCACAAAGACGAAGTCTCACGCTTTCGCGAAGCGACTATCCCCTTGAAACAACGACCGCGGACTGGCATAGCTCCCGGACGTGAAACGGGGTCAGGTCATCCGCTACTGCTCGATCAGGCGCTTACCAACTCTGTCTCCGCCTTCGAACCGCGCTTGCCACAGTAAGTGCGCGAGGACGCTAATCCGCTCTCGACTTAAAAACGTGGACGTCATTGATGTCTGCCTGATCGTGGACGCCGCTCCAACATACACCGGTCCCCAAATTGATCAGTTGCGGTTCAACCGGCGTCGATACGTCCAGAGGAAGCAATGGTGGGGCGACTGTCGGCCCAGACGCTTGCACTTGGAGTTGCGACCCACCACTCGGAAGTGAGCGGACACGCAGCTTCCTGATCGCCCCTTTCTCAGTCTTGGGATCGCTATAGGACACGCTACCCGCGGACTTGATCCAGCACGGGTCATCGTTGCACGTCCCGCCTGCCGTTGCGTTCCACTGAGCGATCAGACCAGATACTCCGCCGACCTTCTCGTAGAGGCACAGCGCGTAGGAGTCCGATGCCGTGGGATCGCCGAGATCAGCATCCGTGACCGCGACTTCAGAGGTCCAACGCCAGCGAACGCTATCCTTCCCGCCATTGCCGTCTCGCACTCCGAGCACGGATGCATGCGAGAGCGTAGTTGCGCGACAGTCGTCTCGTGGGGTCGTAGGACAATCCCGATGCGCTGTCGCAAACAGCGTATCGAAGTCATTCCCAATAGTGTCGCCAAGAGAATTATCGGAACGCCAGATTACTACCGTGTTCCCCGTCGCACTGGAGTCCAGCCGGGGAGAAAAATCGAAGGCGTCGCCATCCCGTCGAGCGACTGTAGAGACTGCTGCCGGAGCGGACCACGAAACGCCGTTATCGCGCGAAGTAGATACGGCCGTGTCGTTATCGTTGCCGATGGTTCTCTCCAGATCGTCACTGGTATTCCATACTACCGTCCAAAGTCCGTTCCCCAGCGCAGCGATGCGCGGCACCTCGTCCGGCCGGGAATCAGACGTCATGTATGGATGTAGTCTAGATTCTGCCGCCCAGCTGGCACCGTCGTCTTGAGAGTGTGAGACCCAGATGTCGAGATCCGGCTGTACGAGACCTTCATTGACCGACCAAACTGCAGTCCAGTTGCCATTGCGGTCGGTCGCAACGTCAGGCCTTGCCGAACCGCTTGATCCAACATGTCCCAACGCGGTCCGTGAACTCCATGTTGCCCCATTATCGACGCTTCGCGCGTACCATGCGCGTGCGTACGACGACCACACGGCCACCCAGGTCCCGTCCCCTCCCGCTGAGAGGCTGACCTCGCCGTCGGTGTATACGTCGCCAGCGGCGTCGGTATTCAGTGGAGCCGGGGGCGACCACGTAGCTCCATTATCAACAGAGCGCGAGAACAGGATATCCCCGTCGTCGTCGATCGTTCCGCCCAGAGTATCCAAAGTCTGCCAAGCAACGACCCACGTGCCCGACCCGTCAGCTGCCAAAGACGGCCCGCCACTCAGGTTTGACGTTGATACAACCACCTGAGGCGGCGCCCAGGACTCCCCATTGTCGATTGACTCCGATCTTCTCAACTCACCCAGATTCTTCCCCCACACGACGAGCCACTTGCCGTGGCGGTCCGTCGCAATGGCCGGAGCGTCTCCCGAGGAGTTGTCGGCCTCCTCTGGCCGAAGAAGCACCGGAACTGACCAAGTCAGGCCATCATCAGTCGAACGCACATATACGGGCGCAGCGCCACCGGTAATGCCCAACCCTCCGCCTGGGCCCTGGGGCCACACCGCAAGCCACGTCCCGGTTCCGTCTGTCTTGATATCCGGACTGTAATCGTTGGTGTCGCCGTCGGTTGAAGCCTGCGTGCCCGCAAGGGGAGCGACCGGGGCGAACTCTATGGCTGCCGAACTGGGGCGCGCGATTCCGAAAGAAACCAAGCTTACCAAAAGCACAATCTCAAGGCGCTGATACTGTCGAAAAAATCGCCGTTCTCGCCGCCCGGAAGACGTCTTTCCGCTACGGGGCTTCACAGTCTGCTCCATTGATACTTAATCCATTGGCACTCAGTCCATTAGAGTGCTTGACGCACTGGTACCATGCGGCCAGACGCGTTCGCAATGCAGTTCTTACCGTACCGATGTCACTGTCACTGCTCCCGACGAAATCCAGCTCCTGGATCTCTCCAGGATTTGTCGACACGTCAAAGAGATGCGTCGCCGCGCTGGCGCCGCCGTTCCCCAAGAGTTTCCAGGATGGCGGAGTACATACCGTAGGTAGACCCGGCACTAGGCGACAACTACTTCCCACGCAGTCCGTTCCCCCGTTACACCGCGGATACAACGCGACATTACATGAAGAAGCCCCATCCTTACAATTGATGAACTCTTGATCGGTAACGCAATACTTTCCGTTCGTGGCTCGCGAGTTGGAATCATTGGTCCACGTAATACAGTCGCCGCCATTGCCGCAAAGTTTCGTCGAACCGACGACTCGTTCGCGCGCAATGGACGTCGCCGTGCCTGTGTTTATAGGCTCTGCCCAGCGTTTGGCGCCACAAACGCCTCGTGCCGCACCGTAGTCCGTAATACTTGCACCGCTCCGTGCGACGATGGCCGGATCCTTGTCGGACAGTTCGGCGAACGCGACATCTCGATGTGGGAGAGACTCATCGTAATCCCTCACCTTAGTTGACAACAACGGAAGCACTGTGTGACCGGATAAGTGGCGATTCCTGTTGCACGTGTTGCCACTCTCACAGTCGCCGTCGGTCATGCAGGGTTTGAAGTAGTCGTTACTGCAGGTCTTGATTGTGTACCCGCCATCAGATTGCGGCTTGCATCCCGCCGCCTGCAGCACGGTGGGGAAGATATCAACGTGGCTGCTAATTGCATCCTTGATTGCGGCCGTGTCGCCACCACCTTCGTATCGACCATCGTTCTGATCCGGAGTGGTACGCGAGCCGAGGCCAACAACCGTCGAGGTATCGTCGTACCATGCCGATAGACCGAGCCGCAGCCCGCCTTCGTCCGTCGTAGCCTTCGCGCCACGAAGTATAAGTCCGCCGTAATCGGGGCTACTGGAACTCCCTTCATGAGCGTTGTCCGCAGTAAGAATGACTAATGACTTCTGCTTCAAACTGTGCTCGCACACCCCGCCTCCGCAGTCATTATCAACGGAGCAGGTTGCGCCAATCGCAGAGCCGCTCTTGCAGAAGCCCGCTATGGTGTTGAGAACACGTCCCACCATCGCATCGACTTCCTCGAGAACCGGCCAGAATTGTTTAGACGACTGTTTTCCGCGTGGAGACTTAGCTTTAAGATGACTGGTCTCGTAGTGATCGACTGTCTTCGTGGGGGCTTTGTTTTTCCAATGGGTCGCATGAATCGCGAGATACAGAAAGAACGGCTTCTGCCAATTTCGTGCAATGAAGTTCGTCGCAGTATCCCCATAGAATCTTGTGTCATAGTAGCATACGCCGGTACTCCCAATCGTTTTGGGTAGCCCTCGCGAGTATGCACCACACGCAGACGGAGACGGAGATGCATTCCAATAGTCAGTGATACCGTCCGCGGCCTTCTTCGACCGGAAGTCATAAGAACCGTAGTCGGCGCTATCCACCCCGGAAATACTGCAACACAAAGGATTAGTTTGTGTGCCCGCGTAGTCAGGATCACACAGTTTTCGAGTTTGTTCTCCCTCGGCAGAAGTAGGTGTGCTTAACGTTTCTGGACCGATGTAGGCAGCCCATTCCGTACACGCGCACGTGCCCGGGGTACACCAAGCTGGACAATCAGCTGTGGAATTGCATGGAACCTGAGCAGGATCTGGATTGGCAGAATCGACTTTAGTGCAGTACTTCTTAACACTTGTGCGACAGTTGAGAGCAGTAGCTACATAGAATTGATTCCGGTAATGCGCATTGTAGCTAAGTACCTCATCGAACTGATGCGCTTTGGCTGTCTGCTCAGTGCCACCTCCGAGATCCCATTTGCCGATGATACCCGTATGGTAGAGTGGATTACCGCTGACAGCATCGAGCGGTCCTACGCGCTTTAGATAATCCGCAATAGTAAATACTCCAGCATCCAAGCCCGTATCGTTCGTTGGAACACCAACGTCGGAGGGATGCCGGCCTGTGAGAATCGCTGCCCGCGTCGGTGAGCAAACTGACGACGGCGCGTAGTGGCGCGGGAACACAACTCCTTTGCGCGCCAGTACCCCGAGACCCCCGAATCCCGCAATTGCATTATGCGTCGGATCAGTCGCGGCCACGGAATACACGAATTCGTCGGGGTACTCAGGTGTCTCGTGGTCAGTCGGCTGGCCGGTAGAGTCTTTCCCGTCTGGCAGGTCACCCGGCACTACCACATGCTTGATGGAACGACCGGGAGTGAGCACATCCTCAAAGTAGCCAAGACCCGCAGACGTCCCGTCGCCATCCGCGAACGCGCGTGCCGCAAACCTATTGCTGTCCGGTTGCAGATTTTTCGCTTCGAGCAGTACCTTCGCGTTGTTCACATCGGGAATATCGTCGACGCCCTCATTGTTTGGCCAAACAACCGGAGGATTAAACAGGGGCAAGTCCGCCTGGCTCGTGTCGTCCAGCAGAATTAGCACCACGTTCTGTGGAGCATGACCTGGTGTGGCAGCATTCGTATCATCGACGTATCGATTGCACTGGCAGTTAGCGTTGTTCTCGCAACTTACAGCACGGGCAGGAATCGGCGCCATGCCAATGAGAAACGCACTAACAATCAAAAAAATCTGACCCAATGTCGATGTCATAGTAACGACTCCTTGCCCAAAAGTTCCACTACTGCCCACACGCGGTTGAACATGAAGGCAGACTAGGATCGTCGGCGCGTTCGATCGCGACATCGAATTGGGTTGTCACGCCTGCAGTGTCGGGAGTCGCAGTACTACAGGTCCCAGTTTCGCATCCATGCGTACAGTCGGTATTGAGTTGACAGTCCCCGTTGTTCGAACAGGCGCCGCTTTTCATTCGAATCGGCATCACTCCGATGAATCCCGCCGTGCCGGCGGTTGCTCCAGCTGCATGGACCTGCGCGGAAGAACTGACGACTAACGGGGATGTTCCGGTAGACGGAAGCTTTGTACTGCCCAATCGAACATCCCCTCCATTAAACCCAGTCGCGTTCAACGTCGCACCTGACGCGACATTCAGTCGACACCCGCGTACTAGTACCGCCCCACCTGTTCCTGACGTCGATCCCCCGCTCGCATTGAGCACTGCCGTCCCGGCGACTGTTATGAGACTATCCGCCGCTAAATCTATGGCGCCTCCGTCACCGTCTGCGCTTAGCGCATGGGCGTCCAGCGTGACTCCCGCGCTAACTGTAATGGGACCGCCACTTTGAATAGCAATACTTCCGCCATTGTCACCGGCGGAGATTTGGCCACCGGTCGCTCGGATCGATGAATTGAGAGCAACGCCACCGCATCCCGCGGTTAATTCGACAGATCCCGCTACGGCAGTTGCGTTGCTTACACCAACTCCTCCCATCACTGAGATCTCGTTAGCAACGGTGATTCCTTGGCCCGCGGTTACGAATACACTCCCACCGTCGCCCGCGCTGCCGATCCCTTCCGCCTTCAAATGCTCATAGAGGACAACATTGCCTTTAGCGGACACCGAGATTTCGCCTCCACCTCCGCCTCTACCGTAGGCGCTGATGTGCCCATCGGTATCTGTCGTAATATTTCCATTGGCATGAATATCTATTCTCCCGCCGGCAGCGTCCGCGCCGCCCCCACCATCGGCCAGGATGGGATCGCTTATTGCGAGCGATCCCTCCGTATTGACGTAAATCTGCCCTCCCTCGGCGGTCAGTGAAGTCCCGAGGGCTTCAATGCCGTCGGACCCGATGTCCGTGAGCGTGATGTTTCCCTGTGCATACAGCTTAATTATGCCTCCGCGCTTGGTGCCGTTGGCGCGCAGTTTGCCCGCGAGGTTCAGCCATCCCGTTAGCTGCAAATTGAGAGTCCCCGGAATACCGAGTGGCCCCTCGACGGCGGTTATTGTTCCACTGGCCGCAGTCGTCCCATCAACTGTGAGATTGCGAGCAATCAGAGTTAGGCTACCATCAACCACTTTGAGATTGCCGAGTCCTTCTATCGTGATGTCTCGACCAGAACAGTCGAGAACTGATCCCGCCGTGACGGCTCGCAAATCATTGAAAGAACATGCCCCAGTACCAGGACAGATCTCGCCACACGTTGTGGCGTGAGCCGACGGAACTCCGCATACGAGAGGAAGCGCAATCAGCGGTGTGAAGAATGCGCGTCGCAAGTCCTTGTGCTTCGAAAATAGCCTCATCGTGTTCTCCGATGGTCGATTGGTTGCTCAACGAATGTGGGGACTGGGAGACTTGCTGCGGTCGAGACGTCAGCTGTCGAGCACGCGGGCACTTGAACGGTCAAACCGCTGGAGGCTTTTGCAGCAAACTCGCGAATCCCTGCGCGTGGCTAAGCGACCTCTGGCATCCGCGGATGGAACCCACTCTCCCCAACGGCAGATAGCACCACGTAATGAGGTGACGCAAGCGGGTCATAGTAACGACTTCGATTTCTGCCTGTGACTCGGTACAGTTCCGAAGGCGCCAGCGAACATCAGCTGCTGTGATTCCTCACGTTCCTGCTAGAAATCGCAGCACTTTCGAGTATTTGACTCCGCCGGACAAGACGCTTCGACCATGGTTTTGGCCCATCAAGCGTCGCGATGAAAGCTATGCCGGTAGGATCGGGACCTATTTCTTGCACACGCGAAGGTAATTCCAGAAACCCCCGGGCCAACTCCAGATCTTGTCGCTCAGCGGACACCCAGAAGGGAGTTCGTTTCCACTTTTTGCGTCAGAACGAGACGCCGAAGGGACTCTAGTGCGAGGACATAGACTGCCGCTCCGCACCGACATCCAGTACGTAGTGTTGCTTGACGAGAATGACGTCCTCCCCAAACTCGGACCAAACAATTAGTTTGAAACGCCGCGTCGAACGCTCGTTCTCTGCTGACCACCGATTCCCGTGTTCACTCGGCGTCAGCCTGCCGACTGAACCGTGAGGCCGAGTTTCGTTGTAGTCAAGACGTAACCCGCCCCTCTACGGACACATTGCTAAACTAGACTTTTCCGACGTTGAGGGCGGCTTAAGAAACCCGCTCGGCGGGACGCCACCGAGCGAATCGTGGGGCCTGATTTCGTTGTAGTCCTGTAGCCAGTCGTCGCTGTTTGACTGCACGTCCTCGACGAACTCGAATAGATATGCCACCAGCACCTCCTCGATACTTTCGGTTGAATCGCTCGATGAAAGCATTCTGATCGGGCTGGCCCGGTTGGAGCGAATCTCGATCTGATTGGCTTCACACCAGTCGCTAAACGTCTGCAAGGTCAACGAATTGCGGCAGATTTGCCATGCAGCTCGAGCAGTTGTTCGAGTACGAACACAACGCGAGTCGCCGGAATCGAAGTATCGGCTTCAATTGCCAGCGCCTCTTGGTGGACCTGGTCGATGACATCTAGCGTTCGAAAGAGCCTGCCGCCGTAGACCGAGTCGTGCATGAAATCGAGCACCCACTCCGCGTTGAGCTCGGTCGCGAGCATCGGCTGCCGCAGCCGCGGCGGAACCGGCCGCTTGGTTCGACGCGGCAGATTCAGACAGAGCAACCGGTACACGCGCCGCACACGCGTGATTCCATGGCCGCCCCTGCGCTCGCAAACGATCGTGGCATTTCTTGAATCCCCGCCTTGTTCGGTTGGGATGTCCTACGAGCGCGAGCGGCGCTTCGAGCACTTCGTGATCGCGGTCAAAGAGCTCAGCCGGCCGGCGGTACCGCGCAGTCCGCGACAACCCGACCGCCCGACAAGCGGCCGAAACCGGGGAGCGAGTGCTCCGTAACCACTGCCTGTGCCATATGGTGCTTCGCGGACGGCTCTACAGGTTTCGCTGCGGGACGTCCTTGATTGCCGCATTCTCCAGAGCCAGATATGCATACATGCCGCTTAAGCTTGGAGTTTTCGGCCTCGAGCTCCTTCATCCGCTAGAGCTCGGCGACCGTCATACCCGCGTACTCGGAGTGCCGCTGGTAAAACGTGGTGCGGCTGATTCCGTGGCGGCGCAGCAGACCAGCAACATCTACACCGGCTTCGGCTTCCTTGAGGCTCGCGACGACCTGCTCCTTGCTGAACCGTGATTTTTTCACCTTCACCCTCCGAAAAGGCTCGGAGAGTCTAGCTATGCGCTGTGTCCAAGGAAGGGCCGGTTACGGGGAGGCTTACGACACGACTGACATCTCGGGCGTTGTCAGCGCGTGTCTGCAGATATTCCGGTCGCTGTTGCAGCGATCTGCGTCAGATCGAGCCGGCGAAGGAACTCGGTCGCAAGGAGGTACACCACCCCTCCCGCGAGGAGATCAATCACGTAGTGCTGTTTGACGAGAACCGTCGACGCGATGATCGCGACGGCTATCGTAGTGTGCAGCCAACGCGCGGGCCGATTCCAATTGAATTGGATGAAAAGCAGACAATTGGCGGCGTGTAGGCTCGGTAAGCAATTGTTCGGCGCATCGAACCACCGCCAGAACGTATCAGCCCAGTTGAAACTCGCCGCTCTATAGAAGGCATCGCGCGGCATCGTTACCGGAAACAACAACCAGACGGCCGCGCAAACAAAAAGCTGAAGATGGGTCGCGTAGAAAAAACGCGTCGCCGTTTCGTCGTCCTCTGAGCGGGCGCCCGTCCACCAGTAAAACGGAATATAAGCAACGTAGAGCGGCAGCAGTTCGGGTACGAAAGGAATTGCTTTGTCTAGGGGCGTCATTGCAAGCGCCTGTGGCTCGAAAAGCGGAAACCGATTGATCAGTTGGTAAAGGCAGATGTAGGGCAACCAGATCAACGCGTAAGTGATGCGATGACGCGGGCGCTTGAGGATGAGCGGCAGTCGGATCATCGCGGCGCTGATCGAAGCAGCGACCCTCCCAAGGCTTGCGCAAGATCACGATCACCGCCGTCCACCCGCGCGTAGATAACTGCCACGGTCAACACACCGAGAGCGATCCACTGTGAGGTGGCCAAGGGACCGTAAAGGCCCCGGCCCACATCCGCGCGGGCGAACTCAATCACGAATCGGAAAAGTGAATAGGCGACCACTGCCGGCAGAAACAACGCCGCAGTTTCATTCCGACGTCGCCAGCTCCAGATCGCGAGCAGCGCGATAAAGACGGCTTCGATGCCCTGGGTGGGAATCACCGGCAGCGACCACTGCGCGTCTTCGGGAATCTGCCCGGCATGACGCTGAAGCCAATAGACCGACGCTCCGGCCGGAAACGATACTCCGAACAGGTCGGACCGCGCACCGTAGCAGCATCCCTGCAGCAGGCAGCCGACACGCGTTACGGACAGTACGGCGAGCATCGCGGGGGTCCAATGATCCAGCTGGCGCGCAAGCACCTGCCGGCTGCCGACAGTCGCCATGCAGATCGAGACCGGCATAAGAACTATTACGCCGTAGAGCGTCTTCGGGCCAGCCAGCGGATCGAGATAGTAGCTCCACAGCGACACGCCGGGTGGCGGCGTCAGTGATGTGTTGACATCGAAAGCATAGGCAAAGACTTGCGCTGCAATTGCGGAGAGGTAGGCGACGACGAAGTAACGCAACGCTGGAAACGAAAGCGTCTTCCCTGCCGAAAGTCGAAAGACGATATAGCCGGCTGCGATCGCGATCAGGAACATTGTGTTCCAGATGGACAGCGTCGTCCCGAAGAGGTGTACGTCGTCGGTATACATTGTGCGGCCGCTACTCCGTGCGCGCGGAGGGTGCTTCAGCGCCATTCCACATCGTCACGTGCTCCTTTCCGTTCGGAGTACTCGGCGCCGGAGGGTCCGGCTCGGCTGCAAGGGCTGCGACCTGCGGGTCGGCTTTTGCCGATGGGTCTTCTGCCACCAGCGTCTTTGCGGCACGTACCGCTTCCTCATGCGTGCCGGCCTTCAGCGCCAGGGTCACGAGGCCAGCGAGCGCTTCGCGATGAAGCGGCGGATAGCCGAGCGCACCATTGAGCGTCGCACGTGCAAGGTTGACGACGCCCGCTTCGAGATAGGCGTAGGTCAGGTCGGTCAGCGCGCCTGGATAGTCGGGATCGGCCTTCAGGCAACGCCCGAGTGCCATCGCCGCTTCACGCCAGTTTTTCTGTTCACCGTGAATCATTCCGAGTGCGTACCATGCAGGGGCGAATGCGTTGTCTATCTCTACAAGGGCCTCAAGCTCCTTTTTGGCGTCTTCAATTCGTTGTTCGGACACCAAGAGCATCGCGAGATTCTGGCGGCTCGGAACCGCCCGCGGCTCCATCGCAATCGCCTTGCGATAGGCACGCTCGGCCGCGGCGTCATTCTTCCGGGCCGTTTCGAAAAGTCCGAGCGAATGCCAGGTTTCCGGCGCATCAGACATCACTGCGGAGACGGTACGCCACTCATCGAATGCCTTGTTGACGGGTACGCTTTGCGCGGACGAGAGCACGAACGGATCGAGCTCACGCAGAGCCCAGGCCGCATTCGAACGCACGGCGCGGGACTTGTCGCTCGCTGCTTCAATGAGCTGGTTCTGGGCGACGGCATCCGAAGCATTTCGTTCACCGAGCGCAAAGGCGGCAGAGCTGCGAACGAGCGGATCGGCATCCTTCAGTGCATCGCGCAGTGCCGCGGTCATATCTATCGCGGCCGGTAGTCCTGCCGCGAGCCTTGCTGCGCTCGCGCGAAGGATCACGGTTTCGCACGTCGTTCCGCGGATGCAGGCGATAATGGCAGGCCCACTGGCGGGATCACCGCTGCGCGCGGCCGCAAATGCTTTCGTCAGTGCGCGCCGCGTCACGAACTTCTCTGTGCCAAGAGATGGCCAGATGCGCGTCGCGTCGTCCGCAAGCCTCTCGCGTCCGCGATCGGCGTGGCACTGCTCGCACGCGCTCGGAATGCCCAACTCCTTTGCCTGAAGCGGATCCGGCGCCGTAATTGAATGGTCGCGACGGTGATCACGCGCCATGAAGACTGCTTCCGGCATATGACAGCCTATGCATTCGGAGCCGACGCTCGCCGTCTCGTGCCCGGTATGCCGAGTTTCCGCATACTTCGGCTCGTGGCAGGACAGACAGAGATCGTTGCCCTTCGCGCGCAACTTCCCGCTATGGACGTCGTGACAGGCCAGGCAGTTGACGCCTTTCTGGTACATCCGGCTTTGGACGAACGAACCCCATTCATAGCTTTCGCCACGCACATGCCCGTCGGGCCAGTAGCTCTCAGAGTCCATGAGTTCCGGCTCGAAGTGATCCAGCAAAGAATCGCCCGGACGAAAATCTTCGGAAAGATCGCGACGCAGGCTGTGGCAGACCGCGCAGGTGTCGAGCATCGCTGCGGCAGCGGTCGGAGCGTCCGATACTGGCAGTTCCGCGGCGAAGGGCTTCGGCCTGTGCGCGGCAATCCCGGCCGATTTTCCGAACGGTCCGTAAGGTGCGGCCGGATTCGCAACATGGCCTGCGCCGGGCCCGTGGCACGATTCGCAGCCGACGCCCGCTTCAGAGAACGAAGACTCGTAGGTATCGGCAGCGTCGTCGTAGTGCTTGCGGTAGTTTGTCGAATGGCAGGACGTGCACCGCGCGTTCGCGTTCATCCCGCCGCCGAGCCAATGACCGAAATCGCCGGCCTCCCGTTTCTCGCCTGAAAAAATATCGAACCATTCGTTCTGCTTCACATCGAAGAGAACTGGCAGCGCCTGGAGACGGCCTTTCGACGTCGAGACCAACGGCTGCTCGAGATCGCCAATGCCGAGCTGATATAGGACGACATATGACGTCGGGCTATCACTGCCTTCCCGGACTTTCGCGAAGAGCTCGTCCTTGGTCGTCGTGAACTCGATCTTGTCCGAGCCGTTCTCCCCAAAGGTGGCCTGTGTCGGGCGGCCTGAGGCCATCGTCGCTGGCGACACGAGCCTCATTGCATTGGCGTGAAGCGAAGAGGCCCAAGAGTCGTACTCAGCCTGGTGACAGACGTTGCAGGATTGGCTGCCGACGTAGCCGTTGTTCGCGGACGCCTCAGCGTGCGCGGGCCGCGTCGCACCGCCCACCAATGCACTCAGGGCAAGAGCGAAAATCGAACGTAGACTTGATGGCATGCCGTCCCCGAATAACTTCGCCGATAGTATCGCAATGCCAGCAGCATGTGAACAAATCTTCCCGGGCGACTTTGACAGTCCACTCCAGGACCGAGTAGTTTCGCGGGCGATGCGCCGCGCCGTTTCGCTGCTCAATCGGCTGACGTCAGCCGTGCTAATTTCCGCGACCATCCTGATGCTTGACCACCGGATTACGCGCGCTGACAGCCTTGTCATCGAGGTCGCGCCGGATCAGCGAACCACGCTCAGCGGCCGCCAGCCGTCGCTCAAGACTGTTGTCGAAGATCTGTGCTACCGCGCAGGTGTTGACCTCCTATTCTATGACGCGGAGGATCGCACCTTCGGAGGAGAGTACACCGTGCTTCCCCTGAAGGAGCTACTTGCGCGGATCCTGAGCCGCGAGAGCTACATGATCGAGGCCGTCCGCGTCGGCGAGTCTCAGACGGAAATGGTCTTTTCGCTGCGAGTACTCGGCGATTCAAACACGGCAAGCGCCAGACGAGCCCACGGTGGAGGCGTAATTCGAAATCGTCAATTCCAAGTTCCGCCCGAGATTCTGACCAATGCATTTGGTTCGTCAGATCCCAATGACGCAGAGCGCCAGACAGCGCTCGAGACGATCGGCGCTCGCATTTCGGGAAACCCGAGCCAGCTCAAAGGCTTCCTTATGACGGACTCCCGCCTCATCGCGCAGGCGCTGGAGCGCCACAAGGACGTCGTGGCGGGGCTTCGACAGCTGCAGGCCCGCTATCCCGACCCGATGATTTCCGCGAAGATCGAGGAGATCATCGGGGAGCTTGCAAAATTGAAAGCTGGCGGCGGCTAGCTCCGAGGCTCATTGCCAGCAGTCGGTGTTGGTATTGCAGCAACTCGTTCGATCCTCCAACGGCTCGCCGTCCGAAGTCGGGTTTCCACCGTTCCACCAACGTGCGAGTCGGCACTTCAAGTCGGCTTGAACGTTGCAGAGCTTTTGCTCCGGTGAGTTTGCCGTCATCCCTGCGCAATCGGCGTTGCTATTAAAGAGATTTGCGGTGGGGTCCTCTTCCGGGTTGCTCGTGAGATCGTAAAGCTCTGTAAGGGAATCGTCGAGCGGCGCCGTTCCACTTCTCGCCTTCCACATCGCAGGTAAGCATTGGTTGCACTGGTACGTCCTCTCAACGCAATCTGCGTTGGTCACGTTCTTGCAATCTTCCCTGCTCTCGCAATGTTCCATTGCATCCGCATTCTGCGTGCTACCGTTATAACAGACCTTGCCCGATATCGTGCAATCGTCGCCGACATCGTCGCAATCGCCATTCGTTAAACACGGGATGTCGGATGTTCCGCGAATCGTGTGGCGCACATTGCTGGGCGATGCGTTGCTGGGCGACGCAACAGACGGCGACGATGCGAATCCACAGACGCCCGGCATGTACGCGCAGTCGGCGTTGCCGGCACACTTGTCCCAGTAGTAGCCTTCTCGCGAGATGATGGCTCTCCTGTCACCCGACATCCACGCGTAAACGAAATCGCGGTTCGTGAGCGCTCCGCAGCTTCCTCCAGAGCAATCGCCGTTCGTTGAGCATACTTCCCCCGCGTCCGTACCGCCGACGCATCTGGCCAGCAGCGAGCGGCCGGAGACCTTTTCGCATTCTGCACCGCCACAATCGCTGTCATCGTCGCAAGCGACGGGAGGATTGGAATTCTTGCATGTGCTGCCAACGTAGCTCACGTTGAGATTCGCCGCCGCAGCGATCGTCGGAAGCAGATCGACCTGGCTTCCGAGCCGTGACGTTTCACCACCGGTGAGAGCGCCGCTCCAGATGATAAACGGAATCCGGATGCCGCCCTCGAGAGTCTGGTTCTTACCGCCGGCGAGCGTCGGGCTGCCGAAGTTGTTCTTCGACCGACCCTGGTCCGCAGTGAAGAGAATGACCGTGTCGTTGTTCAGCCCCTCGTCCGTCAACGCTTGCATGATGCGACCGATCGCCGCATCGACCTCTTCAATGGCCGCCCAGACCATGATCCCTTCGCCCGGCCTTTGACCGGATGGCTTGATGCCAAGCTTCAGCCCCGTCAGGTAATGCGCCTCGGTGCGTGCCGGTGCGGAGGCCGGATGATGCACTGCATGCAGCGACATCGACAGAAAAAATTTCTCCCGTCTATTCTTATGAATGAAGTCGATCGCACGGTTTGCAAAGTGTCGCGTGTCGTAGGCACAGCCTCGGTCCGAATCATTGTTACAGATGAACCGGATGTTGTCCGGATTTTCCTGCTTGTTGTCGCCGAACCAAAACGGGTTCGCGATGCATTTGTTGCCGACGCCAGAGCAATCGCTGTTCGTTGCACAGGTGGTTGGGGTGTCCTGGCACCGACCCACCTGCAACTTGTGGAGGCATACCGAGCGGCCGCAGTCGCTATTGGTAGTGCAGGTCTGGGCGAAATTCGTCGAATTCAGGCAGTGATTGCTGCGACATTCCTCGTAGCCGCAGTCGTTATTGCTCGTGCAGGACGTGCTCGAATTGCTGCAGAAGTTCTTGAATGCGCAAGCGCCTGACGAGCAGTCGGCGTTTGTGTCACACGGCGCGTTGTTGCTGCACTGTTGGAGATAACCACGCTTGGCACCGAATTTGTAAGTGCCGTCCGTGGACGAGCCGTATGTTGAGGGAATACAACAGTCAGGATTGAAGTCATATTCCTCGGGATGGCATGCGATGCGATTGTCGGCGCCGAGATACTCGCCCCACGGCTCGCAGGTCTCACCGGAGCCACAAGTCGCATTCGTCGTACAGCTCGCCGGAGTCTTATCGTAACAAAAGTATCCTTTATTTTCCACGTAAGCACAGCCGTCGCAGTTCGCGTTCGTTGTGCACGTCGACGAAAACGAAGCGGCTTTGGTACAGTACTTATCTGCGGGAGGACCGTTGCACTCGTACTGCGCAGTCGACCAGTGCTTTCGAGCAGAAGACTTGTCCCAGAGGGTCATCTCCCAGCCGCGGTTCGACGGCGAAAGAGGTCCCTTGGATCCGATATGCCACTTGCCGAGGTGACCGGTCTTGTAACCCTGATCATAGAGGACCTTCGCAATCGTTGAGGCCTCGAGGTTCAGATCAGCAAAGTTGTACTCAACTCCGTTCTCGTGGGGATAACGACCGCTGAAGATCGATGCCCGCGTCGGGCTGCACAGTGCCGAAGTCGCGTAGAAACGAGTAAATGACACTCCGTTTCTCGCGAGGCGTCCGAGTCCGCCAAACCCGGTAAGCACGTCCTTTTGCGAAGAACACCCGCTCGCCGATTTGCGAGGGTCCGCATTGGTAGCCGTGCAATTGGTCTGAGGAGCGTATTTGAAATTGGCAACGTTCGATGACGAATTCGTATTCGTGGTGTCAGCGCTCGTAAAGTCCAGATCGACCGGCACCACGTAATCGCTCGAGTTTGTCAGCGATCTACCGATGTCGCCGTTGGTCTCGGAGAGCATGCGCGCACCGAGACGATTCAGATCGGGAACAAACAAACGTCCTTCCCTGGTCTGATTTGTATTGCTGTCGCTGTTCGTGGCCGATGTAAGGGGATTGTCCTTCGCGTCCCACTGAAGCGGCGGGTTGAGGAACGGCCAGTCGTCCCAGCTGGAATCATCCAGGAGGATGAGGATGACGTTCTTCTCCGGCCGCGCGCTGGCGATTTCAGGACAAAGCAATGCTGGCAGTCCAACAAGAGCGAGGGCGGCCAAGGCAACGGATTTCGTCGATTTAGACATGGTGGAATCCTCCCCAATGCTCAGTTGCACGCCGTAGTACACGGTGCGAGGTGCTTGTCACTGAAACGCGAGGGAGCCACGTCGAATGGCGTATTCACGCCGGCCGTATCCGGATTTGCAGCGCTGCAGGTACCCGTTTCACAACCTTTTGTGCAGTCACTGTTCAGGAAGCAATCGCCATTGTTGCTGCAATCACCAGGCTTGTAATGCAGTGCGCCCAGATCGATGCTTCCGTTGTATGTACCCGCCACCTTCAGTTGCGCGCCGGTACTGACGCGCAGGGGCTGGGTGCCGGACTCGGGCGCCAGCGCGAGCGCGGCAAGATCGATACTGCCTCCCGTGATACCGCGCGTATCCAGCTTGGCTCCGGACTGGATATCGACCGTGCAACCAGCCACGCGAATGGTGGCGCCTTTTCCGTCGGAGTTGGTAGTCGTGTTGCCGCGCGCATCGAGGAGCGCGTTTGTCGAAAGAACCACCGCACCCAGGCCATCGAGGTTGATCAGGCCTCCGTCGCCGCCGAATGCCAAGGCATGAGTGTCTAGAGTGATACCCGAAGCGACCGTCATCGGCCCGAGCGCTGTCGCGACGATTGCGCCAGGTTCTTGATCCTCTCCTTCCGAGCCACCAGTCGCAACGAGATTCGCCGCGATTGTGAGGCCGCCGCAGCCGGCCTCGATATCAATGGTTCCGCCCGCAGCCGTTCCGCCGGCGTCATTCACTCCTCCACGAACGTCGATGATCTGGTTGATTGCGAGCGCATCGCCGGCATGAAGCTCTACGAGACCGCCGTCGCCCGTCTCGCTTCTGCCGTAGGCGTCGATTGTCTGATTGAGGGTGATGTCGCCGGTCGACGTAATGATTCGTACCGTGCCACCGCCATCCGCTCGGCCCTGCGCCGTGATCCATCCGTCGGCGTTCGTCGTCACGTTTCCACCGGCACGGAGCTCAACCGTTCCGCCGTGTCCATATCCGGAGTCCGCGCCGTCCGCATCGATAGGATCGCTGATGATGATGTCGCGACCGGCGCTAAGTAGTACCTCGCCACCATCCTGGTTGGCCGCAAGCGCTCTGCACTCGATGCCATCGTCGCCGGAGCTGGTCATAACGATGTCAGCATTGGTCGACGTGGTCGTAATAGAGATGGCCCCACCGCCGTGATTGCCGCTCATCCGGATCTTGCCGCCGATGGTGACGGTACCGGAGGCAATGACTGTGACGCCTGGCGGCTGATCCTCACTTCCCTCGTCACCGTTGATGTATCCGCCAGGCCCGTTGATGGTGAAGGCGCCGGTGATGAGCGTGAACTCGCCGTCGACGACCCTGAGCGTTCCGGTACCTTCGAGAGTCACACTCCGGGTACCGCAATCCAGAACGGAGCCCGGGACGACGTTGACCGTGCCATCAATGCTGCATGCGCCGGTTCCAGGGCACATGCCGGTATCGGTACAGTGAGAGACGGTGACCGCAGCGGCATCGGGGACGGACCCCAACATTGCGGACGCGACGAGGATGGTCGCGCAGAGAAACAGATACCGACGGACCAACGCACTGCGTTGATTCATGACGCCCCTCCCTGTTCGATCAGAATCGATCGCTGAAAGCCCGCTCAGCGGTTGATACCGTTTAGACGACCAGCCCTCTAACAGTCAACAGCCGGCGACGAAGCGTGCGAGAATTTTTCGGAGCGCTACTGGTTTTTTTGCAGGCAGTAAGCGAATGAGTTCACAGCCGAAAACCGGCATCTCATGTGCAGGGCAGCAGAATCGGACTACTTAGAACACTAGGCCGTGTTGCATGCGACTGAGTCATCGCGGCGCACCAAGCGATGAATGCGTCGAGAGCATCTGCGACCCCGGGGTGACGTTCCCCCATCTGAAGCGTCCGTTCCATGAGCCAGTCCTCCGGCCGGTGGCGAACCTGTGGGTCGACACCGCCACACTGGTCGGCAGGCACCTCACCGTCCGCGGATTCTTCGTAGGCGACGTCGATTATCGCGAAAAGGTAGTGCCTGTGATTCGCGAGGCGGCACGCCTGGTGGCCGATGGCACCGTCGCTGTCCCATCTCTCCCGTGGCGGCAAGGTTCTGCTGAAAGTGGCGGGTCAATGTTAGCTGGCGCGTTGCTCCGGCCTCCGCCCCAAAACCGGGACCACCCAGAACTGGAATTTTCCAGTTCAAGAATGTGTCTCGAGCGGGGAAGCTTACCAGTCGAGAAGCCTCGACGACAGGACTTGGGTTCAAGAAGGCCCAGCGAGGCCGCGCTGGGGAATGCCCTCGTTCAGAGACTCGTCACGCGGTCGGCCGCTGAAACATTCTGGAGCCTGTCGGGAATGTTGAAAGTTTACGCCTGGGCGGCTGGCGACTGCATAGAGGCGGTCGTCAATTCAATGACTTCCCGAGCGGTGCGCATGGTCTGAACACCTCGCGAGTAACTACCGCCGTCCTGATACTCGATTAGGCAAGCTGAACGCCCAAAGTCAGAGCATCGTGACCGTTGAAAAACGTCTCGACTCGGAATGGACGAGGATGCCCATCGTCGTCATCCAGGACGAGCTCACTGTCTCCAATGGGCCCGCCGCCGCGTCGGCAGGTACTATGAATGTGACCGAAAATCTCGAGTTCGGTGACAGTGTCGAATCTGGCGATGAAATCCGGCGACCGGATAAAGTAACGGAGATCCAAACTAAGTGTCGGATCTCTTGGGTGCTGGCTGAGTAGACCGAAGGCGGGACGGGTGCTCGACTCGACCGCTCGCCAGAGCGTCGATGTGAGCGTGTTTCCAAAACTCTTACTTAGCTCGGAAATACGATCGAAGTTCACGGTGCAGGATCGGACCTCCTCCTCGAACTGATAGTTCAGAAAAAGTAGCCTACCCGCCACGTAGTTCGCTTCTGCTTCGATCTGAGCCGAGCACGCGAAGCTTAGAGTATGCTTCGGGTCTCCATGAGTAACGGACTCATGCCAAGGAAGAATGCTATGACCGATTTCGTGTGCTTCCCCCCAGCGCTGCTTGGGAGGCGGAAGCTCACCGCTCACTAGAATCTGGCGCGAATCCGGGATCCACAGCGCGCGCAAATCCGCGCGACGGATTACGTCAATCAATCGAGTCGGTTCTCGGATGACCTGTTTGCCAGCTATGGTTAGTCGGTGAACGATCTCCTCGAATAGGCCCACATCGGAACTGGAGTAGTATTTAAGATCAAGACTAAGCAGTTCTCGCACTGCGCCGAGGTCGAGCGGAGGCGCTGGATTCCCTAGATCGCTCAGAATCCGTTGGACCCTTCTCTCAATGTCCAATGCTGTTCGGGAACCGATCGGGCTGTTGCGCAATGTTGCCTATCCTTTACCTACAGTGTGCACCAAAATCCCGACAAACTCCTCGAGCGCACTTCGTTCCTGTTCGGATAAGTCCGATATGGACTCAGCACGCGCTGCGAATCGGACAGCGGCGTTATTCACTTCTCCACGTGCAGTGGCTAGGCCGGCCAGTTCCATCATCGCTTGAGCTGGTACGCCAAATACTTGAGACAACTGATAGACTGTTCGGGGCTCTGGGGCCGCCGACTCGTTCGTCTCAAGCTCTACCAGGTCGCTAAGATCCACGTCCGCTTGAGCGGCCAGATCCTCCACGGTCAATCGACGATTGCGTCTTGAGAGTTCAATGAACTTACCCAAGACACGCTGACCAGCCATTGATGCGTGATGCACCATTCCGAAATCTGCAGCCATGCCAGCGGCCGAAATCGATCGAGCAGAATCCTCGATATCATCGATTCGATCCAGCCAACTCTCTCGTGACGAGCGATCATTCTCAAAAGTCATACTCATCTCCTGTTGAGAAGCACCTGCGCGTCTGTTCTGGTTAGTTCCAGGTACAAAAGATCCTCTTTCCGCGTATCGCAGCCAACCGGTGTCATCCCGCATCCTTTTACGTAGAATTCTTCTGCCTGAGGCAGTGCATGGAGTCCGACTCGGCCCGCGAATCCTTCGTCAAAGCTCGCTTCCACTGCTCGCACGAAAAGGTGAGCTCCGACTCGACTGTATCGGCCCACTTGAGAAAGCTCAGGGATTGGCCAGTTCCACGGGGCCGCCTCTAGGTAGTCGATATAGATGAGAGGCTTCCCCAGGTCGCCGGCTAGTTGAGCGAATGCGGTAGCGCTCCGGATGAGCATCATGCCTTGCCACTGCCCGTCGTAAGTAATTCCGAAGCCAGCGGACTCAAGCGACGCTAATTGAGGAGCCTTACGCTCCCAATTCCAATGGAGGCTCTGCGGCCATCTCGGCCTCGCTACCCCTGCCCTCAGCAACTCCTGCATCAGCCTTGAGCGTTCGGGACGCCACTCGGCCTCGACCAGGAGGAGATCCTTCGGGATTAGTCCTTCTAGCAGCTCGGCAGGGACCTGAGTCCCATCCTCTCGCTTACGAAGATGCGAAACCAAGGCTGTCACAGCATTACTAGCTCGGCCTTCTCTTTGCTCAGCGAATCTTCAAAGAAGAATTTCTCGCCACGAGCGATGCGTAAGTCGATCGCCTCGTACAGCTTGAGCGCCTGGCGCATGATGGCGCTCTTCGAGAGCTCTTTGCGGGACGACAATCGATCAAGCGCAGCCATTTCAGCAGGCGTGAGATTGAGGGTGAGGGGCTGGCGCCCATTCGTTGTTTTTTCGCCTCGCATGGCCCCCAATGTACCTCTTGGATCAGGTTACGCAAGCATTATTGCGTAAAAAATGTGTATAAAATACCCCATTCTGTCTATCCCGAGACCATTATCTGGTACTTGATGCCGGCAGACTGGGAGGCAGGAAGCGGCGGCGGTATCAGCGGCGCTCCAGATGGCCCTAAACCGGCTCCGATATCGATCGATGGGGGTCGCCGCATGCGGTTTGTCTCCTCTGTCGTGACGTCGTCTCGCAAGAAATAGCTGCCGGTGAGGCGATGCGCCGCGACGATCCCCATGAGTACGACAAGCGCAAGCCGAAGCTTACGTCCTCGGAGAGGGCAACCCGAGCCCTGCTGTCGTTCCCTTCACGACAGAGCTCGCGTGCATGGCCGTCAATGAAATGCTGCAATGGATGAATGGCTTTCGCGCGGAGGCCACTGACAACCATCTCGGACTCGACCGAGTGCCCGGCCACAAACCGCGCCATGGCTGTCCAATGTGCGCGACCGACGAGCTTTGGGACGCAGGAGACGTCGAGCCGTTCCTCGGAAGGATCGGTTAGTTTGCGGTTCCTTCTATTCGCATTCCGAAAGATTCTCTGCGCGCTGCGCGTGATCAGCGAGCCTGAGCTACTCGCCCAACGCGTGTCGAACCATCCTAGCAGCGACGAGATCCAAGTCGGATGGATTTACGCCGTCACGAGTCACGGGCATCCGAAATGGGCCTACATGCGCTGCCCGAGCGATCCAGATGAAATCATTCAGTTGTCACTCATGCCCAATCGACGTCCGTCTTGGAATATTGCAATCGACATGCTTGGGCGCCCGACGATTCGGGGTCGCGCTTTTAGCAGACAACGGAGATCACGCCCAATGAAGCTCGAAAGGATTCTGAGACAGGATCAGCGCACTATTGAACGCTACTTTCGCTATCGTTCGCACATTGCGGCCGGCGGACTCGCGCGTTTCGTCATGCGACGCGTGCTACCGTTTCGTGAACTCAAGAAGCGACGAGCCTTAGCGAGTGCAATACGTACGGTCGCGAAGTCGCTCTCCAAGCATGCGGATGGAATGTATGAGACGAATCGGGTCCTACTGAATGTCTCACGCTTTTTTTGTTGGCGGAGCAAGACATTCAATCTATGAAGATAGATGCCCGAACGCACCCCGATCCATGGCGCCGCTCTTTGTGCGCGCGTGTCATCCTGCTGACCATCCACGAGCTGGATTTGGATAAAGTAACCGGAAGCAAGCTACGCAATGCGCTCGCAGATGCGAAGATTTCCGAAGCGGACAGAAAGGACGCCGCCCAGGCACTGAGAGAAGCGAGGCGTGCACAGCAGCGTGCCCAGAAGGAGTTCCATTTCCTACGAAATGCGACGATTGCTCATCGCGACGCGAATGCGCAGTTACAGTACGAGGCGATTCTAGCCCTCGATACCAAAGCCGTGTTCAAAATCGCGATTGACTTCTACAAGGCGCTGGACGGCTTTCATCGAGTGGTGCCTAGGCTTCTCTTGCAGTCCGCAACTTTTCCAAGGTTGCTTAGCCAAGCCTCAGCGTACGAGCGACGCGGTGGGAAATTTCACTAGCGCCACCCCGGTGGGAGTAGTTGGCCGCGCACACTGTTGATGATGGAGAACGCTATCGCAGTAAAAAAAGCGCTTGTGTCCAGACGGTCGAACGACCGGTTCACCGACGAGGCCGAAATAGGATGCAATAGGGGCCCAACTTAAGAAGTAGGTGCGCATGACAATCGAACGTTCATTTCGTGACATTCCTGAAGGGAAGCTGGACGAAGCGGATCAGCAACCGTTCTTAGTCGGCTTGGGCTGGTCCAACGCAGCGGGGTGGGATGAGTTGCTGCGGTCTAAGCGCATCCTTGTCATATCCGAAGCTGGCGCAGGAAAGACCTATGAATGTCGCTCCCAACGTCAGCACCTGTGGGATGCAGGTGAACCGGCTTTTGTATTGGAACTTGCAACGCTCGCGACGAGCGATTTGCGCTCGATGCTTGATGACGACGAAGAGAAGCGACTCGACGCCTGGGTTGCCTCGCAGTCCGACATCGCCACCTTCTTCTTGGACTCCGTCGATGAATTGAAACTAAGTCTTGGTTCGTTCGAGCAGGCACGACGTTCTCTTCTCCCGCTCCGGCGCCGGTACGATCCCGTTGTCCAGAAGGATCTGCTTGATCGTGCTTCGACTTATCTCGTGTCGCAGGTTGTAGAGCGCGCCGCGGATCCGCGTGTAGCCCCATCCCGGATTTCTCCGCGCCATCGTCACGATGAGCTGCGCAATCTCGGCCGCTGTTTTGGGTCGGCCAACCTTGCGGACACCACTCCCGTCGTACTTCTGCGCGATCAGCTGCCGATACCATCGAAGCAAGGTGTCAGGCGTCACCATCGTGCCGATCCCGAAGAGCCCCTTGCGCCCTACCCGCTTCGCCACTTCTGCCAGGCGTCGGCGCTGGGCACCGGAGAACCGCAGCCGCTGACTCCCAAGTTGCTCCCTCCGGATCCGATTCTCGATCTGCAGGTACTCGATCACGTCCTGCTGATTGCGGTTCACCCAGCCGGCCATGACCGCGACGAGGAATTGGAAGTGTGGCGTGAGCACGGACGCGAACGTAGTCTGTCGGCTCGGCCAACGGTAGGCCGAGGCTGTTCGCCGAATCCGCAGACAGGGCCGCAATCTTGTTCGCGTTTCAATCGGCCGAGTTTTTGTACACTACGCGGTTGCCCGTCGGAAGATCCGGACGATATGACTGCGAGTGATCATTGCTTCCATCCCGATCACCCGGAAGTCCATCTCTTCGTCCGCGACAAGGACAACTCAGGATATATCGGTGACGCGTGTTTCCTCAAATCGGACGCCGATTCGAGAAGTGGGGCACGACGCGGCTGTTCTCGCGTCGCCGCTTAAAATACCTTTCCCCTTCGCCAGTCAGCTGCGAGTTCACTGCTGCCCTGGTGATCACCGTCACATGACGGATTCGCCTCAACTCCGGCGACGTTCTACGAACACCGATCATCTCGGAAGTGGGGGCAACTCGAGTGACGGCGAACCTGACGGCCGCTCAGTACTGTGACCTGTTCGAAGCGACGGCCCCGGGCGTACCGGGCCTTCCGGGCGTCTTTATTCTCGGCTCCTTCAGCGAGCCTCCGGTCACGGTCGCGTCGCAACAGACACGAGCGGTCAATCTCGTTCACTCCCTGATCGAGAAGAGGCTTTCTCCCGGCGACAGCATCTGCGTGATCGGCGCGGGGGCGGCGGGTCTGACTGCGGCCGCCTACGCGATCGCTCACGGATTTCAGACGGTGGTCTTCGACATCCGTAGTCCTCTTTGGAATCTGCGAGGGTGCAGAACACGGTGGCTGCATCCGAATCTGTTCCTGAAGTGGCCTGAGGAGGGATGGGACCAGAGCGGAACCGACCTTCCCGTGATGAACTGGTACGCTGGCTACGCTCATGAAGTCGGCGACCTGCTCTGGGAGAAGTACCAGACCTACGATCGACTCAACTACAAGCGCGGCGGCCAGACTCTGCAGCTCGTCCGGAGTATTGGCATCCTTCGAAACGGAAAAAGTCCCACCGTGAAATGGACGGCGTTCACCGACAGTATCGAAGAGCGGAATTTTGCCGCGGTGATCGTGGCGACCGGCTTCGGGACCGAAAGCCCGCGGCGCGATGCGTCTGCAGCTTCCTACTGGCTGGACGATTCGCTGGAACGAGACAACGAGACGAGCACCCGTTATCTGATTTCGGGCTCGGGCGATGGCGGTTTGACCGACCTGCTACGCGTTCGCATCCACAACTTCCGCCATCATCACCTCCGCGAGATCCTGCTTTCGCTCAAGTCGGCTCTGTTGAGTTTCGACTTGCCTGACCTGGTGAGATCCGCCGAACTCGAGACGACGCCCCGAGCGATCACCGATGCGTATTTCAAACTCGCCAAAAACGTACCGAAAGACAGACTTCCGTTACTGACCCGGCGAAATACGTCGGTACTGCTCACAAACGACGGCGACGCGGAATTGAAGGGGCGATCCTGGCCTGTAGCCCGCTTTCTGGCATCGGTTCTGCTCACCCGTGATGTCGTGGATACACGCTACAAGGCGGGTCCGCCGGTGAGTGTCACGCCAGTCCTCGGCGTCGACACGGTTATCTCACCGCGCGAATTCACCGTCACGTTCCCTGATCGAACTACGGAAACAGTCAATGCCGTCATCTATCGGCACGGACCCGGTGCGGCGGCCGACACGATACTGAGAGATCTGGGATTGAGCGGGGATGAAATCAAGTCGTTGAGGCGGAAGTGGACCGGCACCGTTTCCGACCAACCGCTCTGGCCCAAGCACACGACGAACTATGATTCCGGCCAAAGGAATACCAAGAGCTCGCTTCAAGGGCCGATTGCGGGACGGACAATTCCTGGAATGTTGTCGCGATTGGTCGGACAGATTGGTCCGGACTGCGAGGATCTGACGGAACGGTTGACCGATATCCCGCCCGCGCTCGCCTCTCGTCCGAGAGACCAGCTGATGATGGATGACGATCTCGTTCAGTCGCTGGTTCCACACGGAGACAAGCTCGTCCCCGGAAGCCCTGCCGGATGGAGACTCGCCGGCGAGGTTCACGACGAACCAATTATTGCTGCAGTGAGCATCGCCGACGCCTCTCTGGACAAGCTGGGAGAGGACCTTCTACGCGCCCAGTCCCTGACTCGCCACTGGATTCTGCCGAGGCCGGAATGGAGCGGGCTATCAGGTCTGCTCGTGAACACGTGCGTCGCCAGGCATTGGTGCAGCTGGCAACTCGAGTACCGTCGGATCAATGCGAGAACCCGTGCCCGCGCACCGTTGATCAGGCAGCTGTCGGGCTCGTCGCCGCTGGGCAGAAACGCATCGGTGATCCGACTCGCCGGGAGTTGCACGAGCTTGCAATGGGATGAGATGCGCTCGGCGAAGCGACGATCGTTGATCGCGATCGCCGCGGTCGACGGGGGTGCGATCCCGAAGGGAAATGCCCTGCTTTTCGTCGAAAATGAGGAGATCGCCCTCAGTTCCGAGGATCGCGATCCGGTTCTGGTGATTGTCGATCTCGTCCATCTCGAGAGGCGAATCGCCTTCCGACACGAGCCGATGAAGGATCCACCGGAAGCAATCACTCATGCCAGGCGACTTGCCCGCGAGCTCGAAGCCGAGCTGCTGTGCACGCCATCGACGTTCGAATGGTTATAGCGTTGAGCAGAGCTCGGAAGTTGACTACTGTTGACGATAGTTGACACAGGTCACGGTCTCAACGAAGGTGGCCGGATGGGCACTCGGAACAGACAACGCAGTACTCGGCCATCGCAACGTCGAAAAGCGGCGGCGAGCACCGATGCGCTCACGACGCAGGAGGAAGCCCAGACCCACCACCCAATGCGGCGGCGGGCTCTGGCAATCCTGAACCAGGACGGCGGGCAAGAGTACACGAAGAGTACGCTGGCCAATCAGGTGTTCGGGCGCGACGACAATTCAACGCGGGCGATGACTACGCGCATGACGGCGTCGCTGGCCGATGTCGGGCTCGTCGGGGAACGCCGGGAGGGGACCAATCGCGTCGTCTTCCTCACGGACCGCGGCCGTCATATCGCCAGGCAGTTGTCTGCGGCTGTGCGGGAACGAACCGACGACCTGGAGCTTGCGAAAGTCGTCCGGGAAGCTCCCAAGGAACACCCCGACGACCGGCCGCGGTTTCATCTTCGTCACGCGGCTCTGCTCGCGCTCTCCAACCTTGCGAAGCATTCGTTGAGTCCCTCGGACGAGCACTACCAGCAGCTACTGCTCGCGCTCGCGTGCGAGGGAGAACAGAGCGACGTCGCGAACGACAAGTCTCGTTACTACCAGCTCGCTAGATCCTGGCCGGACAGAGACAACCGGAAGTTCCTGTCCGAATGCATCATTCGATTTCAGGATCCGGCAGAACGCGGACGACTTGCGGACGAGTTCACACTGGTGGGAACGTGGCTCGATCCGGGACCGGAGGCGGTCCTGTGGGCATCGGGTGCAATCGACACGGCAAATCATCTGTTGCTCGAGGCTGCGACCCCCGCCGATTCGATCAAGGCAAGGGGGCTTCTGCACGACGCCGTAGAGAAAATGAAGAAGCTCCAGAAATCGCCGTCGCCCTCTCTACGGATTGCTGCGCTGTACCGCATCGCGAAAGCAGCGAAAATCCTCGGTGCCACGGACGTTGCTCGAACGGCGTGGAGCAGCATAGACACGCTGGAACTGCCTGCGACGACCGAACCTGACGCACTCCAGGCTGCGGTGTCCCGTTCGGACAAACTCGTGAAAAAATCTGCCAAGCTCAATCTGTTTCTCGAACCAGTCGACACGGAAATGAGCCGGACGATCGGGATTCGCATCACGCATGCACTACCCGCTGCGGAGAATCTGTTCCGCCGACAGGCGGGACCTGGTTTTGCACGCGAGCTCAAAGAGTGGACGATGTCGAACCGCATCGTTCTTGCGGATCTGGTGCGCGGACGCGCCGACGCTACGCTGCGGCCGATCCTGGAGAAGTTCAAGGTGAATGCGGCATCACTCGCAGCGTCCTTACCAAAGGTCGTGGGTCCGCACATGAACCAGTGCAATGCACTACTGAACCCGGCCAAAAACTTGCCGGAGAAACGTGACAAAGATCCATGCTACGAGAGCCAGTTACTCAATAACTGCTGGACACCGGAGATGATCGCGGTAGATTCTGTCTCCGAATACGACGACGGGGGAGAGAGCCATGCCGACTGAAGCGGAAGCGGTCACAACGACCGATCTTTTTGAAATCAGGCCGATCATTCAGCCGCGTGCGGCTGTCGCGCAGGTCGAGTTTCCGAAGCCAACCGATTCAGAGACGACCGAACAGGAACGGTCTCTTCGTTAGATTCCTGCCCGTCTCACCCTCAGGGCAGCGACGCGACGTGGAAAGTTCCTCCGGGATGCTTCGCTCCCGTCCTGCCGAAATCACTTACAAGGTTCTCGCCGAATCCATTGATCGCTATGGCGTCACGCGTCTCGGAAGCGTGACGCGACTCGATACGGTCGGTCAGGCAACAGCCACCGCTGTGCGTCTCGACCCCATCAAGGGCTCGATCAGCAACTGCAGCGGGCGTGGAGACACGGAGCTCGACGCGCGTGTCGGCGCGCTCGCCGAGGCCCTCGAGCGCTACTGCGCGGAGCCGCGCGGTCGACTTCCCACGATCCTCGGTCGTACTTCCGACCTGGTCGGATCATTCATTCCTCCCGCAGAGCTCATTCCGGCTCGATGGTTCAAACCGGATGGCAATCTTGAATGGTGTGCCGGGAAGGATCTGGCGGGCGAGAAGAAATGGGTGCCGGTCAATGCGGTGCTCTTCCCCTACACGCCGCCGGCGTCCGCCGGGAGGATTTTTCGCGCGCACACGCATGGGCTTGCCGTCGGCTCCACTTGGAGCGAGGCCGTAACGTTTGCGATCCTCGAATGCATCGAGCGCGACGCTTATTCGCGGGCGGTTGCGCTGGCGACTGTAGGGCACGGACGAGAGATTCCAGTGATCGCCGTCGACGGCGCGGCCCGATTCGACGATTCGATTGCACGAATTCTCGATGCGGGTCTTTCGATCCAGTTGCGCGATCTGTCCTGTGACACGTCGGTTCCCGTCGTCGCGTGTACGATTGGCGGCGGACGATTCGCGCATCAGGGCTTTTGCGCGAATCCGGACCCACGCCTCGCTCTGCACGGCGCCGTCTGCGAAGCGGCACAGAGCCGCCTTGTCGACATCCAGGGAGCACGCGAGGATTTCTTCGAGCGGGAAGACGCCGTGGACGAATGGTTCACGACAGCCGGCGAATCGCCTGTCATCGATCTCCCTTCGGCGAACGACATCCCGCGAACCTCGGAAGAAGCTCTGCAATGGCTCTCCGCGCGTCTGACCGCAGCAAAGCTGCCGTCTCCGGTAGTGGTTGATCTGTCGCTGGACGGCGTCGACATGGTCGCTGTGCGAGTCGTTGCACCAATGCTGGAGACATGGGCCTACGATCAAGAGCGAATCGGCGAGCGAGCACGGTCATGGCTGAGCCGATCCGCGCGGTAGTCTTCGTCGGGCCGAGCCTGCCCTCGTCTCGTCCCGAAGTTCCCGGTCTGGAGTACCGCGCGCCGGCGGCAAGTGGTGACCTTCGCCGAGCAGCCGACGCCGGCGCAAGAATCATCGGGTTGATCGACGGCGTGTTCTTCCAGAACCTCGCCGTGACACCGCGGCAGGTACGGCAGCTCGGAGCAGCCGGAGTGCTGCTGTTGGGAGCAGCGAGTCTGGGCGCGCTCAGGGCCTGCGAGTGCCCAACCGCCATGCGAGGCATCGGCGTGATTCATGACGCGTTCGTGCGAGGCGAGCTTACGGATGACGACGAAGTCGCACTGACGTTTGACCCGCTGGAGCACACGCTGATCAGCTATCCGTTGGTACAGATCCGGAAAGCCGCCGAGCTCGTCTCAATTGCCCATCCCGCTGCAACGAACGAAATCTCCACGCTCATCGATCGCGTTCGCTCCCTTCCGTTCGATTCGAGAACCGCTGCGATGATCGGCGCAATCGTGGCTCGTGAGATCTCGTCAGAACAGGTGCGGAGAAGGTTTCTCGAAGCGCTCGACTCGCGAGAAGCCGATCTGAAACGCCAGGACGCTTTGGAGCTCATCGACGAAGTTAGGCTGCTACTGGACGCGATTTCGAGCGATCGATAGGCGAGTGCGGCCGCGACTATCGCCGCCGCTGCGTTTGTTCTCAGGTCGCAGTCCGGATCAGTCCGGCACGCAGACCCTGTCGCAGAAGACCGTCGCGCAGTGCTCTGGCCCTGGCGACATACAGACAGTCGATGATTGCCGGCTTGTGCCGCGATACCCCCCTTGGTTCGAGCCTGTCCGGGCGGTATAGTCGCCCGGTGCCAAGACGACCTCGTCAATTCTACTGCGCGATTTTCCTGGGCGCTTTGATGCTTGCGAATGCGCTGCCGGCTCGGAGCGCGAACAATCGCTGGAGCGCTGTCGGCGTGCCGTCCGATGCGATCTGGTCCGTGGTACCGGAGCCCGGATCTCCATCGACGCTCTGGGCCGTCGCGCCGGAGAGTCTCTATCGGAGCACGAACGCGGGCGCGACGTGGCAGATGCGAATGAACGGCCTGCCGGATACGCAATATATCGGGTTGCGCGACATCATCTTCGATCCGTCTCAGGCGGGCACGGCGCTGCTCCTTAGTGCCTCTAAGCTCTGGCGTACGACCGATGGCGGTAATTCATGGACGCTTCTGCCAGGCCTCGTAGGGAACTACAGCTTGAGCTTCGAGGTTGTCCGCGATCCGTTCGTGGCCGGCACATTCTATCTCAGTGCGCACGACGCGATGCTGCGGAGCACAGACCACGGCTCGACGTGGCAATCGATCGGCGTCGCGCCGACCACCGGTCTGTTCGAGTCGACGGTTGCGATGGCCGCGGATCCTTCGGTTCCCGGACGATTCTATCTGATGCGCTCGTCCGGGAGGTTCGTCGTGACCAGCGACTATGGCGCGACCTGGCACGTGGGCGGCGCTGGCCTGCCGGGCATCAGTTCCGCGACGTTGCGTGCGGCTGCCGATGCCTCGCACACGCTCTACCTCAGCAACGGCCAGGGGCTCTACCTCAGCCACGATGGTGGCATGAACTGGCAGATCTCCAGTCTTGCAACCTCGCACGCCGGCGAGATTGTCATTGACCCGACGAATCCCGCGGTCGTGTATGTGCTCGGCAACGGCGAGCTCATCTCCCGCAGCGCCGACAGCGGCGCGAGCTGGCAGACCATCGATGGCCATCTCGCGGGCCTGGGCACGTATGCCGTTTCGTCATTGGCCGTCGATCCAGCGAACTCTGCGCGGCTCTGGACAGGCGTCGGCGTGGGAGTGCTCGCCAGCATCGACGGCGGTCAGACATGGGCTTTGTCGAACGCCGGCATGTCCCAGAAGTTCGGCGGCTGCGAGGTGGTCATCGCCGCATCGACGCATACGCTCTATACCATCGATATCTCACACTCGTCGGCCGTGCTGTGGAGAAGCACGGACGATGGGGCGACCTGGACCCCGATCAATCCGGAGCCGTCGTTGATCGCGCCTTTCCCGAGCGCCCACGGCCTCGCGCTCGATCCGACGAACGAGACTACGATCTACGCCGCGACGAGCGACGGTGTGTTCACGAGCCATGACGGCGGTTCATCGTGGTCATCGTCGAACGTCGGCCTGACGAACCTTTCGATGGGGGCGATCGCCGTCGACCCGGTTCATCCACAGATCCTCTATGCGAGCGGACAGGACGGACTGTTCCGCAGCACCGATGGAGCCGCATCGTGGTCACTTCAGAACGCGAGCCTCGCCAATGTGACCATTCAGGTTGATCCTTCACAGCCGGCGACGCTCTACTTCAGCGGCGGCCGATGGAAGAGCACTGATTCGGGTTCGACGTTCGCTGCAACGCCGCCCGCAATCGAAGTCGAAAACGCTCCCGGGACCACCACGGTGTTTCACATGTCGCTCGCCATCGATCCGACGGTGTCAGGCCGGGCGTACGTGGGCCTGTACGCGTACAACTCGACAGGCTCGAGCGGCACGCTGTTCGCCGAGCTCGACCTGACGACCGACTATCTCGATACTACGACTTTGCTGTCGTCCGGTCGGACGTGGGCCCTCGCGGTCGATCCCGACGACGCCGCGATCGTGTACCAAACCCGTGAGGATTCCGGGTTGGTTGAGCGAAGTCTCGACTACGCCGCGACATTTCAACCACTAGGCTCATCGTTCTATCCGGCTACGCCGTGCTCGGTTCAGAGCGCGCCCGACACCGGAGCCGTCTACGCGTCGACGTTCGGCGGCGTGCACGGCGACACGCTCTACGAGCTGACTCCCGCGCCGTGCGCTTCCGATTCCGATTGTGACCACACCGATCCCTGCATGGTCCAGACATGCACCGGCGACCTGTGCGTGAGCTCGATGGCCGACGGCAGCGCATGCACGAAATGCGGCGTTACCGGCACGTGCTACTACGGAATCTGCCTGACGACGGGCGGCTGCAGCGACGACAACGCGTGCACGGCGGATTACTGCGCGATCCCGGGCGAGTGCGCGCACTACGCAACTCCCGGCTGCACTCCATGTCACAACAACTCCGAGTGCGACGACGGTGAACCCTGCACTTACGATAATTGCCTTTCCGGAATCTGCTCGAATCCTCCGTTGTACTGCAACGATGGCGACCCGTGCACAGTCGATTCGTGCAGCGCCGAGCAGTGCCTCTACACTGTCGATCTCTCGATGTGCATGCAGACGAGGCTGCTGCATTCAGGCACGAAGCTGGTCCTCAAGTCGCACGGCGATGAGGTCGCGCTCAAATTCCGTTCACGTGACGCCGGCGTGGCACTGGCACCCGGAGCATACGCCGATCCGAGCATCGCAGGGCTCGCAATCGACGTTTTCAACCCGGACGGAAGCAGAACGCATTTCGACGTTCCGGCTGGAGAAGGCAGTCCCGGCTGGAGCGTGGACGCCGACGGCGACGACGCCCTGTACGACTACAAGAACGCGATGGCTCCCGACGGCCCGTCGTCGATCGAAACGGTGCGAGAGTCCCGGCGTACGCTCCAGATCAAGGCCCCTGACGGCGCCGTCCTGCCCGATGCGACAGCGACAGAGGTGGGGATTCGCGTAACGAGCGGAAACCAGGTCTGGTGCGCCTTGCTTCAGACGCAAAAAACGCCGAGCGCGCAGCGTTTTGTCGGCGACCTGTCGATCGCGATTCCGGACTGCTCGGACTCCAGCCTGACGCCGTGACGACAGCGCGTGAGCGGCGGCGCTTGCGGTTGGTCCGCCGGCCAGGTCGGCAGCCTGTTCCGTGATGCAGGGAACTCGCTCGGATTCCGGCGTACGCGTGCGGGGTTGCAAGCGCCGCAGACTCGCCGCCGGCGCACGTATCGTCCGCGCGATGGCGGGTCCATCGCGCGGACGGGGTTACCCGAACTAAGGAGCTGTACTTTTGGCGGAGAACTTCTCCGCCGAATTGGACTTCTCGTCGTCCTCGTCGAAAGTCGCCTGCCAGCACGAAGCGTCACTCGTGCGGAGCTGGACGATGACCGGATACGACAGCGCACTGGTCATCAAGGCCGGCACCGGCGTTCCCTTCGCCTTGAGCTGAATCTTGCCCTTCGCTTCGGAACTCAGGGTCGCGCCGATGCTGGCGACTCCATCACCGAGAGCGGGCTTCCGGCTGTCCTTGTACTTGATGCCCTTCTCCTCTTCCGTCCAGCACGGCTTGTCTCCACAGGAGGCGCCGGCAGGGGACGGATCGAGCTCGAAGAGGTTTCCGGCGTGGTCGTAGATGCAAAGCGCGTAGCTCGTCGTAGTCGTCGGTGAACCGAGGTCATCGGCAGAAACGTTCGACTTGCCCCACTGGAAAGCCACGCTGCGTTTTTCGAGCTCGGCCGGGTTCTGAATCGTCAGCGACGCTGCACCCGGCGCATCGTTCGTGCAGACCGGGGGCGCTGCGAGCGCATCGCAACCCGTTGCGGCAATGCAGACGTCGCGCGTGCAGAGATCGCCGTCGTCGCAAGCCGAGTCGTCGGGAGTGTTCACGCATTCGCCGGCGCCGTCACACGCATCGGCGGTGCAGTCGATGCCGTCGTCGGCACAGGTCGAGCCTGCCGCGTCGGGAATATCCACACACTGGCCGGCACCGTCACACGCGGTGGACATGCATTCGATGCCATCGTCGGCGCAGTCCGAGCCCGCTGCTTCGAACTTGCAGGTCGACGAGCAGCAGTCGCCGCTCGCGAGGTTTCCGTCTTCGCAGTCTTCGCCATCCTCGACGATTAGATTGCCGCACTCGAGCGCTCCTGCTTCGTAAGAGCCGAGGTCGCAGTGGGCACCGGCCTGACGCGTAGCGCCACGCTGGTCGAGACTGGCGAGGTACGAGGCGCAGACCGAATCGTCGCCGGCGTCGATCGCGATCGACGGCGACTGCAACCTGAAGGTCCAGGTCGGGCCGCCGTTGTCGGCGGCAGACGCGGCGAGATTCGGATCCCCGGTGAAGCCCGGGGAGCAGGTTCCGTCTTCGATGAGATTTCTGAATTTGGTAATGATGTTGGAGGCCTTGCAGTCCCGCAGCGTCGAGTTGGCAATGATGTTCTGGATCAGGATGACGGGACCAGTGCTGCCGGCCTCGATGCCACCGACGTTGCCCGAGTACGTGCTGTTGACCGAGGACACGTTCCCGTCGTACGCGTAGATCGCTGCTCCGGACGTCGCGGTGTTGCCGCCGAAAGTGCTGTTGCGGACCAGCACGACGCCGCTCAGGTTGTAGATCGCCGCACCGAGGCTCGCGCTCGAGTTGTTCAGGAACGTGCTGTCCCAGGACTCGAGCGTGGCGCTGTAGACGGCGATGGCTCCGCCGTCGGTCGCGTGATTGTCCGCGAAGGTGCAGCGTCTGGCGATGAGCCTTCCGGTGTCCGCGAGGATGGCTCCGCCTGCGAAGTTGCTGCCGTGTACGAAGGTCAGCTCGATCAGCTCGACCGTGGCGCGGGTCCACATCATCTGGGTCGTATTGTTTCCGTCGATCGTCACGTTGCGGCCGACACCGCTGATGGTCACCGCGTCGTTGACGATCGGAAGCGTCGAATCGAGCACAATCGTATAGTCGCCCGCGAACTCGATCGTCTGGGCCCCGCCCATGAGGTCGGCCGTGTTGATCGCCTCTCGCAGCGTGCAGTCGGCGTCGCAGAACTGATCGTCGTGGTCGCCGTCGCTGGTCACGACGAGCAGATTCGGGTCCGCCCCCGCAGCGACGGGACGGGCGTCGCCAAGGACGGCCGAGGACGCGAGCGCCAGGGTGCAGAGGGCGATGCCGGCGAGCCGGCCGATTTTTACGAGTGTTTTCATGAACTTCCTCCCTTCGATTGATGAGCTTCGGTCGATGATCGAGCGCTCGGCGAGATCGGTGCAGCCGTAGCGGCCCCGGTCGACCGTTTCGCGATCGTTCATGAGGCACTCGTACGCGAGGTCGCCCCGTCGAGTCCTCACAGACTTCACACATTTGCTGTGGGGCGGGCGAAAATCCGCCGGTCTCCGGAGTCGCTGACGCATCAGCGATGCTGCGCGCGACCGTCTCGCTCGCGCGCGTCCTGCAGAAGACCGGTCGCGCCGCAGAGGCGATTGCAGAACGGAAGGAGATCGCCTCGACCCGGAAGCGTGCGGCTCGTCGCATTCAATTTCCGATCAAATGTGTGGAGTTTGTGACGACTCGGCCGGGTCACCTCGCCTACCATTGATCCATGAGCCGCCGCGCGATCCGGAGCGAGAAAGACGGACCCCTGTTTCCGCAGGAGCGGACCTTCGTCGTGCGGTTCGACCGGACGACGGACCTCGCCGCCGGAAGGTGTGCGGGAAGGCTGGAGCCGGTCGTGACCAGCGGTCGCTACAGCTTCGCGGACCTCGCCGAGCTGCTCGACCAGCTACGTAAGCTCCTCGACTGACAAAACAAGGACATCCGATCCGGTTCCCCGGTACCATTTTGCGGAGCGTGCGGCCGTGGGCAGGATCAGCCGGTGCAGCATTCGATGCTGCACCGGCACGCAGAGCGTCCGCTGCTCACTACTGTTTGGCTTTGAACTTCTCGCCAGTGTTGGTCGTCGTATCCGCCTCGCTCAACGTCGAGCTCGCGCAGAATCCGTGAGAGTCGACGAGTTGCACGGTCACGGACGGACTCTGCTCGAAGAATTTCGCAACCGAGAACTCGGATTGGGGGACGCTCTTGAGCTGAACCTTCACGGACGACTTCCCGGCTTCGCCGGTCTTTACCGACACCTTCATGTCGACCTTGTTGTTGTACTTGATTCCGCTGCTGGTCTCTTTCCAGTAGAGCGGATCTGTCGCATAGGCGAGATGCGTGTTATCCGGCACGCCCGCGTGGTGGTCGTAGACGCAGAACGCGTAGCCGCCCTCCGTCGCGGGATCGCTGAGCTCGTCGAACGCGAGCGCCGCGCCTCCCGACAGCGTCCACGTGAGCTTGTCCTTCTGGGAAAGCGCGGGGTTGCTGATCTGCAAGGAGTTCCCGAGACCGGTCAGGCACTGGGCGTCGGGGCGCGGGGTCTCTGTCGAGACGCAGCCAACCTCGTTGCAGAAATCCTGTGTGCACGGGTTGAAGTCCGTGCACACGGTCCACACCGTGCCCGTGCAGACGCCCGCGGAGCAACTGTCGTGGGTGCAGTAGTTGTGATCGTCGCACAGGGTGGCGTCGGGAAGCGCACTGTGGACGCAGCCGCTGCTGCAGGAATCCTGCGTACAGTCGTTTTCGTCGTCGCAGTCGAGCGGGGTGCCACCGGTGCACGTGCCCGCATTGCAGACGTCGACCGTCGTACAGACCGTGCCGTCGTTGCAGGGCGTCGAGTCTGCCAGGAATGCGGTGCAACCGGCGGCGCAGCAGTCGCCGCCGTCCGCTGTCGGGTCGCAGGTTTCGGCCGCCTCGACGACTCCATCGCCACAGCATTCGAGCGTCGTGTGAACGCAGGAGCCGGCCATGCACCGATCGCCGGACGTGCACACGTCGCCGTCGTTGCAGGTCGTGTTGTCGGCGGTAAAGCCGTCGCAGGTCGCGTTGCAACATTCGCCGCCGACGGAAGCGGGGTCGCAGAGCTCGCCGGGCTCCACGAAGCCGTTGCCGCAAGGATCGCACTTGCCGGCGGACCCGGCCGCATGGATCGAGGCGATTTCAGACAGGGTGAGCGCCCGAGAGTAGATGCTGACTTCGTCGACCAGGCCGTTGAAGGGCTGGGTGGAGCTTCCGATCGTGAAGCTGTTGTTGGGATTGGTGGGGGTGAGAGAGGCCTGGTCCACGAGCGCGCCATCCACGTAGAGGGTAATGTATCGCTGCTCTTCCAGTACGGCGTCGGTCCAGGTCAGCGCAATGTGATGCCAGTTGCCGTCGACGAGCGGATACGCCCGGCAGCCGCCGTGGGCGGTGCACGCGTAGAGACGGGAGTTGTACGTGTAGATCTGCCAGCCCACGTCGAACCCGCCGTCGTAGCCGCCGTCCAGGATGATGTGGCCAGTGTTGCTGAGGTCGATTGTGTTGACCCAGAACTCGGCCGTAAAGCCCGGCGGCTGCATCTGGATGATGGCGCTCGTCGTGACGGTGCTTGCGGTTCCGGGGAACGAGAAGGCGTCTCCGACCTGGCCAGCCGGAAACGTTACGCCGCTTACGGTTCCGTCGGCCCGGCCGAAGTAGTCTTCGGCGTTGCCGTCGCCCGGCCATCAGTATTCGAGGCCGGCGGGCACCGGAGCGCAGCTGGCGTGCGCATCGGAACGGGCCGTTGCGAGCGTGGCCACGGCGGCCAAGGCAGCGACGGTAAAGCGAACTACGCGGCGGGATGACAAGATGTTTGATTGCACGGCGGACTCCTTTCGTTTCCTGATTGACGAAGTGCGCCGTGATGCGCTCTTCATTCTGGCCGTACTCTTACCAATGCAGGCCGCGGGAAGTCCTCACAGGGTTCGCACAATGCTCACACATCAAAAAAGGGCCGGCAGATCTCTCTGCCGGCCCTTCCCGCTGACCCGCCCCACGGCGTCGCCCTGAATCAGTACTTCGCCTTGAACTGCTCCTCATTGTTGACGCTCACGTCGCTCGTGCCGAGTCTGCTTTCGAAGCACTGCTCCCAGCCTTCGCGGCGCAGCTGAACCACGAAGGGCGGCGACGCGAGCGGCAGCTGCATGTCGGTCAGGAGAGCACCCTTGCCCTTGACCGAGATTTTCGATTCGCCGTCGGCGCCGGGCGAAAGGCCGATGCCCGTCAGTCCATCCGACTGGGACTTGTTGTTGTACTTGAATCCCTTCGTGCTCCCTTTCCATGCGGCGCTGGGGAGGATCTGCGCGTCGAGCACGAGCTCGTTCGTGTTGGAGTAGACGCAGAGCTGATAGGTGTCGCTGATAAGCGGATCGCCGAACGACGCGAGGTCCGTTTGCGGGCCATCATTCCACTTCCACTGGAAGCTGCGCTTCTTCGGGTTGTCGCTGCGGCGCAGTGACAGAGACGTGCTTTCCGGCGTCATGCATCCGGTCGCCGCGGTGGCGCAGGGCGTTTCGCGGAGGTAGCGGAGCGCACGCGGCGAGAGTGGCGCGCCGAACTCGTCCTTCGTCGAGGCGGCAATGAAAAGATTGCCGTCGGCCTGGATCGTGATGGCCGCCGCATAGAACTCATAGCCCATCGATTCGGCCGTGATGCCGTCGGCGTCGAAGGTGGTGTCGGGCGATCCGTCGTTGTTGAACATCGCAGTTACGAGACGCGAGCGGCCAGTCTCGACGATGCTGGTGCCGACGATGGCGATGTGGCCGTTCGAAAGGCATGCAACGTCGGTCCACTGGTGAAAGTAGTCGACTTGATGCGTGAGGACGCCGTCGCCGGCGAAGCTCGAATCGAGCGTGCCGTCGCTGAGCAGCCTTGCCATCACGGCGGTGAATCGGTCGCCGTCGAAGATCATGCCGGCCACGACAATCTTCCCATCCGGCTGCACGCAGACCGTCTCGCCATAGGCGCTATCAAGCGATACGTCGGCAATTGCGATTCCGTCGACGTCGAACGTCGCGTCGAATGTCCCGTCGGGATTGAGCCGGTGTACCACGATAAAGTACCGCGATCCGTGGCCCGTGCCGACGGTGACGATCTTCTGGTCGCTCTGTAGCGCGATGTCGGAGTCCTCGAAATATGCGACGTGGTTGTCGGCGAACCCGCTGTCGAAGGTGCCGTCGGTGTTGATGCGGAAGACTCCGCGCGAACCCGAAACAGCCAGGATCTTTCCGTCGGACTGCTCTACTCCGTCCAGGAAATTTCCGGCAGCGGAGCTGGTGGTGATGCCGTCCTCGTCGAAGGTGGTGTCCATGGAGCCATCGCTGTTGAAGCGCCAGGCGACCGCCTCGCCCCCGCTGTATCCGAGCGCGACGATCTTCTGGTTGGCCAGCACGAGGACCTGCCGGCAAACTCCGCCAGCGATGTCCACGGTCCCCCCGGTTCCAAAGTCGGTGTCCATCGATCCGCCGAAGTGCATGCGCGAAAGTTTGATTCCCGAGCCGGCGTCGGCGCAGTGCAGGAGCTTGCCGTCGGCCTGCTGGGCAGTGGCGGCCCAACCCGACCCGCCCCCGGAAAACGCGACGACCCCGTTGTCTCCGAAGAAGAGGTCGCGGGAGGCCGCCTGGCAGCGGCCCTCGAGGGCAAAGGCTGCGGTCAGTGCGAGAGATGCGGTGCAGAGAATGCTGAGAGCGGAACGTTTCATATTGGGCTCCTTTTGACGCGGCGTTGGAGCGCAGCGCTTGACGGTCGCAAGGTAGTCGGAAGCCCGTTCTGGAGTCCTCACGGAAGTTACACATTGCGAACACATCGGGCTGTTCTGTTGTTCAGCGGCGCTTCGCAGCTTTCGGCAGCTGCGGTACCGCTCTATCCTGCGTCGATATGCCAGGTTCGAGGAGGCAGCCCACTGCACGGCGAGCGATCGGATCGGGCTTCGAGCTCGACATCGACGGTGAGCAGCTGTGGCGCGGAGGCGAGGCGATCCAGCTCCGGCCCAAGGGCTGGCTCGTCCTGTGCCATCTCTGCGAGAGACCTGGTGAGCTCGTATTGCTTGAGGACCTGCTCGACGTTGCCTGGCCCGGAACAGCCGTCACCCCGAGTACGCTGACCAACGTCATCAACGAGCTCCGCAGGGCGCTCGGCGACGACAGCTCCGCGCCAAGCTTCATCCAGACGGTATTCCGCCGCGGCTATCGGTGGCTGGCGCAGCCGCCCCCGTCTGCCGACCTGCGGAAGCAGTCGAAGCTCGAAGCGGTCGACGCACCGGACGAAGTCTTCGTCGGACGCGACTCCGAGCTCGGCGGGCTCTGCGAGCGCTGGAAGAATGCCGCTCAGGGTCGACGGGAGATTGTCTTCATCGGCGGCGACGCCGGTATCGGCAAGACTACTCTGGTCGCCGAGCTCCTGCGCTCAGTCGACCGCGATCCCAACCTCGTCGCGCAGGGAGCTGCGGTCGAGTCACACGGACTGCTCGAGCCTTTTCTTCCTTTTTTTTCGGCGATCGAAGACCTGCTCTCGCGCGAACGAGAGTGGCTCGTGCCCCTGCTCGAGCGCACGGCTCCGAGCTGGCTCGCGCACATGCCGTGGGTTACCGGCTTCGGAACCAGTCGGGGAACGGCAGAGGGTAACGCGTCGTCGATGCTCCGTGAAGGCGCCGCGATGTGGGAGGCGATCGCTGCGCAGCGTCCAACCTTGCTCGTCCTCGAAGATCTCCACATCGCCGACGAAGCGACGATCGCGCTGATCGGGTTTCTCGCAGAGCGCAGCAACGCTGCGCGACTCCTTCTCGTCGGCACCTACCGCTCCGCGCAGGCGATCGTGACCCAGCATCCGATCGCTTCGCTGGTACGAAAGCTTCAGAAGAGCCGGCGGGCGACATTCGTGCCGCTCTCTCCGCTGTCGCGGAGCGAGATCCAGACCTGGCTGTCCTGCCGATTTTCGAGCGACGACCTTGCTTCCTCGCTGGCCGCGTCTATGGAACGACTGTCGGAGGGCAATCCTCTGTTCCTGTCCGCGTTTGCCGCACACGCCGTCGAGCGTGGCATTCTCTGCGAGAACCACGGTGCCTGGCAGATTACCTCCGTTCCCGATGCCGCGCTGCAGGAACTGCCCGTCGACCTGCAAGGCGTCGTCGATGCGCAGCTGGAGGCGCTCGGATCCGACCTGACCGAGACGCTGCAAGTCGCTGCAGCCGCCGGCCTGCGCTTCGTCGCGCAGGATGTCGGCAATGGAATGGCTCGACCCACGGAATTCGCGGATTCGCTATGCCACCGTCTCGCCCGGTCCCGGCAATTCCTGCGTCCGCTCGGAGAAACCGTGCGTCCGGACGGCACGCGAAGCGGCGAATACCAGTTCATCCATTCGCTCTACCGCCAGGCCTGCTACGCGCGCCTGGGGCCGGCGCGCAGGCAGCTCGTGCACCAGCGCATCGCCCTCGGCATGGAGACGGCCTACGGCTCGCAGACCCGCGCCGTCGCCGCCCAGCTCGCCACGCACTTCGAGGCGGCTGACGACATCGCGCGTTCCGTTGACTACCTTCGCGAAGCGGTTGCATCCGCGGCGCACCGGCAGGAGCGAGCGGAGGTTCACGCGCGTTGGGAGCAAGCCCGCGAGCGGCTTCGACTGCGCCCGCAGAGTCACGAGCGTGACCTCCAGGAAATCCAGTTGCTGCTCGCGCGAAGTGCGACGGCGGGAATCGACTACGATCGCTTCGGTGATGAATTTCTGGGGATCTACGAGGAAGTCGAACGACTGGCGCTTCGGTGCGAGGACCGCCGGCTGCTGTTTCGGGCGCGCGCCGGGGTCGCGATGGCCAGCATCTTCGTCGGCAGGCTCGAACAGGCGGAGCTCACGGTACCGAAGCTGCTTCAGATCACCGAAAGCGAGCTGCCGTCATTTCGAGCGCAGGCTTTGTTCTCGGCTGGGCATCTGCTGATCGTCAGGGGCGACTTCGAAGCAGCGGCGACTTGCCTCGCGGAGGCCGTCGAGCTCGATCCCGACCCCGGGTTTCCGCTCGTCCTGGACGCGCGCGCATGGGCAGCGATCCTCTACGCCTTTACGCTTGCCTGCCTCGGCCGGCTGCGAGAAGCGGATCACTGGGCGGAACGGGCCGTGAGCATCAGCGATGCAGCCGGTAACCTGCCGAACCAGGCGACGGTAGAAGGGACGGCAGCGGAGATGCACCTGGCGCGCCGCGACCCGGCTCGTGCCGGCAAGCACGTGCGCCGCGCCGAGGAGGCGCAGCGGCAGTTCCTGGGGGAACCGACGAATCGCACGAAAGCGCTCGCAGGCTGCGTCGCGAATTCGATCGACACTGCGCCGGAGCTCGACGCGACGGGTTCCGTTCAAATCCGGCACTGGACGAACTGGCCGCCGCTGCTGGTTTCCATCCAGCGCAGCTCCGGCCGGCTCGAGAGCGCGCTGCGCACCATCGACATCGCCTTCCGCGATGCGGCCGAGACGGGCGCGGGGTTCAACTTGTCCGAGCTTCACCGCGAGCGCGGCGAGATCGCCCTCGCGCAGTCCGGGCACGGCGATGGAGAAGCGCTCGCCGAAGCGCAGTTCCGTGAAGCGATTCGCATTGCAAGGCACCAGCATGCCCGGCTGTTCGAGCTGCGCGCGACCGTCTCGCTCGCGCGCGTTCTGCAGAAGACCGGTCGCGCCGCGGAGGCGATTGCAGAACTGAAGGAGATCGCCTCGACCTTCGAGGGTGAAGCAGGCTGCGACGTCGACGAGGCCCGGCAGCTGCTCAATTCCCTGGGATTACCGGGAGGGTCGCCCGGCTGACCGCGGCGGTGTCTCCGCATCGTCGGCCAGTATGACCGCTTTGAACTACGCTCATGTCTAGAGCAACCCGGGGAATTGTCCTCCGTCGAGGAGAATGTTCTGCCCGGTGATGAAGCCCGCGTGCGCGCTGCAGAGGAACGCACACATCGCACCGAACTCCGGCGGATTGCCGAAACGTCGCGCGGGGATCTGGCTGCGCTGCCGTTCGCGGAACTGCTCCGGATCCGCCCCGGTGGCCGCCGCGAACTTCTGATGATTCGAGCGCAGCCGGCCGGTGTCGAACTGGCCCGGAAGCACGTTGTTGATCGTCACGTTTTTCGCGGCGACGTCGCGGGCCAGGCCGCCGACGAATCCCGTCAGCCCGGCGCGCGCGCCGTTCGACAAGCCCAGCATCGCCCGCGGCTCCTTCACCATGTGACTCGTGATGTTGACGATGCGGCCGAAGCCGCGCGCGATCATCGGATCGATCGTCGCGCGGATCATGAAGATCGCGGAAAGCATGTTGCCGTCGATCGCCTTCAGCCAGTCGTCGCGAGTCCAGCTTCGAAAATCACCGGGCGGCGGTCCACCGGCGTTGTTGACCAGGATATCGGGCTGCGGGCAGGCGTTCAGCAGGACGGCACGACCGTCGTCCGTCGTCACGTCGCACGTCACGGGCGTGACCTCATTGCCGGAGTCCGCAGCGATCTGTCCTGCTGCTTCGCGCAGCGTCTGTTCGGTCCTGGCAGCGAGGAATACGTGCACGCCTTCGCGGCTGAGCGCGTGCGCGGTCGCATAGCCCAGTCCCGCACTACCGCCGCATACGATGGCGGTCCGCCCCGAGATGCCGAAGTCCATCGTCAGCTCCGCTCTTTGCCTGGCGGCCGGTGCCCCCAGCTGCTCGGTTTGTCGTGCCGCGTGATGCGCCACGTCGCATCGTCCACTTCGAGCGCACCGAACCCGAACTCCACTTCGAAGCCCGACGGTGTCTGCACGTAGAACGAGATCATCCTGTCGTTCGAGTGCCGGCCGAGGCTGGAAGTGATGGGAGCTCCGCTTCTGTATGCGCGATCGAGCGCGAAGCCGACGTCGTCGATGGTGCGCGTCTGAAGCATGAAATGGTGCAGACGCTTCGGCGGTAGCATCGGCAGTGGCGCCAGCGCAAGCGTGTGGTGCCGCGCATTGCAGTGGTAGAACTCGAGCTCCATCGCAAAGTCCGGCCCCATTCGCATCTGGATGTAATCCGAAAGGCGGAACCCGAGCAGATCCTTGTAGAAGGCGCGTGTCTTTTCGATGTCACCCGTCGCGAGCACCATGTGCCCGAGACCCTGCGGATCCGTGAGAAAGCCGCTCACGCCGGCAGGAGAAACAAACGGCCGCTCGGTCCTGAGCATGCGGCCGTAGTAAATCTCGATCCCGAGCCCGTCCGGATCTTTGCATGTGACGAGCTCACGAACGCCACGGCTCTTCGCGAGGTCGGCGTCACCGTCGACGACGTCTACGCCGCCGTCGCGCAAACGCCGGGCCATTTCGCCGAGCTCGTCCGCGCCCGCGACTTCGAAGCCGGCAGACGCCAGATCGTCGGCTTCGCCCTTGCGGATCTCGAAACGCCAGGCGTGGTCGTCCAGGCGGAACCGGAGTGCGTCGTCGGCTCGATCCGCCGGCATCATGCCGAGGAGATCCGTCGCGAACGCGCTCCACGCCTCGACGTCGCGCACTTCGAACACAAGGTAGCCGAGAGCAGAAACAGACATGGGTTCTCCTTTCCGGTCGCCTCTTCGAGCCGCTTCAGCTCGCCTCTTCGAGCCGCGCCGCGCGATATGCCCTCACGACGTCCTCACGCCGCCGCCTGCGCCAGCGCGCCGGCGTCTCACCGAACTCGCGCTGGAACGCGCGAACAAACGCCGCCGCCGAGCTGTAGCCTGCGTGCTCGGCCGCCGCTTCGATGCTCAGCGGTTCCATCGCCAGACGCCGCGCAATCGCCGTCAGGCGCATCCTCGAGATGATGTGACCGGGGCTATGGCCCGTGATGAGCTTGAACTCTTCCGCGAAGCGCGTGCGCGACATGCCGGCTGCCCTGGCAAGGTCTGGAAGGCTCCAGGGCCGCTCGGGGGCGAGGAAGAATGCGTTGATCGCCGACAGCAGATTCCGGCTCGCGGGCCGTGGGAGCTCGCCTCGCGCATCGCGCCGGTCGGCAAACACGCGCCGGCCCATGGTCAGCAGCATGATCTCCGCGAGGCGCCGGATCATCAGGTCGCGGTCGATCCACGACGCATCGGCGTACTCCTCCTCGAGCATGTCCACGACCGACCACAGGCGCCGCGAGAGCTCGGGATGGTCGCCGGGCTTCACGACGATCGGACCGATCATCAGGGATCCGAGCGCGAGGGCTTCGTTCGGAGCCACGCCGAGCACGATTTCGACGTCGTCCTTGTCGGCACAGGTCATCGGCCGTTGCTCGAACCTGTCCGGGAAATCCGAGGACGCCGCGTCGACGAATCGGAACGTGTGCGGAGCGAGCCCGCTGACCGCGATGGCATCTCCGGCCACGAGCTCGACTTTCTTCGACACGGGAAAGTCCGTTTCGAAATACAGTCTGCCGGCCCGCAGCATCACGCAGTAGGAGTAGTTTCCGGGATCGAGCGCTTTGACGAACGGCGCCGCGGCAAACGTGCGGCAGAAATACACCCCGTCCATGCGGACGTCGTGATGTGCGTGGTCCGATGGAACGGCCGTCATTTCGCGCCGCCGTATTTCGCTGCGAGCCCGCCGCCGGCCGACGTGCGCCCGATCCCGCGCACGGCGATGCCCGCATCCAGGCTCAGTACGCTGCCGATCGCCGGCCGGCTGTCGCGCCGCGACGCAAGAAAAACATACCCGCCGGCATAGTCGGTGGTCGCAGGAACGTCGTTCAATGGCACGCATGGCGCCGCCAGCTCGCGCAGGCCGACGCTGCTGATTGCCTTGTCGGCCAGGCCGAGCGCGTCCGGTCCGCGCAGGTCCGTCACGATCGGCCCCGGCGCCACACCGTTCACGCGCACGGCGGGGGCGAGCTCGAACGCGAGCTGGCGGATCAGGCCGACCACCGCGTGTTTGGACGCTGTGTAGAGTGGGCCGCCGCCGGCAGGATCGAACCCCGCATTGGAAACCGTGAAGATCAGCGACCCCGCCGATCGCACGAGGTCTGCGAGCGCCGCTTTGGCCAGCTGCAGATAACCTTTCACGTTGATGTGGAACAGCTCGTCGAAGGCGGCATCCAGACTTTCGGCGGGAATCGAGTCCAGCGACACGGAGTAGTCCCAGATGCCGGCGTTGCCGATCGCGCAATCGAGCTTGCCGAACCTCGCGACGCACTCTGCGACAGCAGCACTGTTGTCTTCGAACGAGCGCACGTCGCCGCGTACGGCGCGAAGCCGCCCGTCGTGCGCCTGCTCGAGGTCGTGGAGGCGCTCGGGCGTGCGATCGAGAACGACCACGCGCGCGCCTTCGGCAAGAAAACGCTCGACGATGGCGCGTCCGAGACCGGATGCGCCGCCGGTGACGAGCACGGCTTGTTCGTCGAGGGCTCCCACGGTCGTCGCGATCAGAAAATCGTGCTCATGTTGGTCGAAAGGATAACCGTCTGATCGAGGAACAGGTGCCGGCGGGCGAGTAGGAAGCTTCCGTTGTCGCGCCTCAGCACGTCGACGCGCCGGCCCATCCAGCTGTCCGCCTCCGAGTTCAGGCGCGTCCGGTACAGGTGGAAGCACGACTCGACCGTCAGCTCGTCGCCTGCCAGTTCGACGATGCGGATATTCGTCACGAAATGCCGCGATCGCGACGGCGGGTTCTCGGACCACGCCGAGGTCGCCTCGAGCTTCCGGACGCGCATCTCGAGAAGCATGCGGTCGTCGTCGAAGAAGGCCATGTCGCCCGGTTTGGTGAACTCACGATCGAGATTGGCAAGATCGACGGTGCGCCGGATCGGCATCCAGTAGTGGATGTCCGCGGCCACGAGGTCGAGCCATTCACGGTAGCGACGGGCATCGAGAAGCGCCGCTTCGGCGTAGAGAAATTGTTCGACCTCGTACTGGAGAACCGCGCGCTCGGACACGGGAACGTCTGCCCACGCAAACGCGACGGGCTTCTTGTTTTCCGCGGCCTGCATCAGAATGGCCCCTGCGGAAGCGGCGAATGGTTCGCCTCGAGATCTTTCCAGCTCGTCGCCGCCATCCACTCTGTCCAGCCGCGATAGAACCAGCGCTGGCCGTGCTCGTTGATGCAGGTTTCGATGTAATGTTCGCCGCGATCATTGGCGACCACCTCGTCGTGCCCCAGCCCCATCACGAGCTGATGGCCGACCTTGCGGTTGGCAACGCCGCGCGACGTGCGCGTGCTCTGACTCCAGTTTTCGCCGTCGTCCTGCTCGAGCATACCGGCAGGACCGAACATGTGCGTAGCCAGGCGGACCATGGCTTGCCGCAGTTGCGGCGGGCTGTTCTTCGGCACGACCGTGAACCACCACAGCTCGGTACGCGATGCCCCGCGCGGCAGGCGCAAACACATCTGCATTCCACTCAGCGTGATCCACAGGTTCGGGAAGATGTTCGGATGACCGATGCTGCGGACGCCAGTCGGGCCCATCAACTCGTCTGCGACGCGATGCCTGACGCGCATGTCCGGGGGTAAGGTCGGGGACAGCTCGTCGCGCTCGTCGTCCGTCATCGGACCGACGCGTGCCTGCATCTCCTTCGGCATCGCCGGTCCGCTGATCGCGTGCCCGTATTCGCTCAGCATCACGAGCTGCTCGTTCGGATGCAGGATCTGAGGGAGGTCGAGAATCCCCGACTTGCCCGCCGAGGCGTGACTGAACATCACGTGATACCAGTCGAACAGGTTGTCGACCGCGATCTTCCAGTTACAGTCGATCATGTTCTTCTGGACGCCGTCGATGACTTCGACCTCACCGTACGCGCAGACCATGCCGAGGCCGGTGCGGCCCACTTCTCCCAGATAGTCGTGCAGCGACGGCGCGTCGGGATCCATCGTCGCGAAAAAGAAGCCGAGGTAGCTCTCCACGCGCGCAGCCTTGACGAGACCGAGGCGGCTGCGATCGATTGCGCTGCGGTAATAGGTCTTCTCGCCTGGAACCGCGACGAGCCGGCCGTCCAGCGCGTAGTTCCAGCCGTGATAGCTGCAGACGAAGTTCTTCGCGTGCCCCTGCTCGCTGCGGCACAGCGCGTTGCCACGATGGCGACAGCTGTTGAGCAGGACATTGACGTTGCCGTCGTCGTCGCGGACGACGATCACCTGATCCTCGCCGATGTAGTTGATGAAGTAGTCGCCCGTCTTCGGGATCTGCGACTCGTGGCACATGAAGTTCCAGCCACGAGCGAAGATCCGTTCGAGCTCGAGTTTGTAGATCTGCTCGTCCGAGAGGACGCGCCGATCGAGCACGCCGGTCGCGGGGTCGAACAATGACATGATGTCCGTTTTGTCCCAGGAGCTGGGGGCCTGTTGTGCGTCCGGCATAGCGGGACCTCCTGTTGCACCCTCGCCCTTCGCGGCCGCAGAGTCGCAAATTCCGCGGGGTTCGAGGCTCGCATCTTAGCGAAGCCGCCACTCGGCGGGAGCCCCATTGGTTCCGAAAAATTGATTTTTCGTCCCGGTACCACCCGCCGAGGCCGGCCTTCCGGCCCCTTGGGGCGGCCGCCTCACACCTGAGTTGGGCATCGAGACATGGAGGTCCGCCGGGGGGAACTCCACAGACCTATGGCAGCGCGCTTCACAACGTGGACAACGGACACGTCCGCCAGTTCGAAGCGCGCAACCAAGCCAATTCTCGAACCCGTTCCAGCGCCACGCGCAGGAACGGGTTCGACCAGAGAACGACATTGCTATGGCGCCGGACAAACCACAGGTGCAGGAGCTTCCGTAGAGCCGAAAGCCTTGCCGTTGTCCTTGGAGATGTCGCCGCCAAAGTCGGCGCAGAAGTCGGCCGGCCCGATGGCGACGGTGACCGACACTTCTTCCTGAGCCACGCCTCCCAGGGCCAGTGAGCCGGGACCCTTGATGGTCACCTTCATGCTGCCGCCATCGACGAGCTTCGCCTTGATCGTCGTGTCCGAAACATCCTTGGGTGCCTTGAACTGGAACTGGCCGGGCTTCTTTTCGACCCAGTACACGGCATCGAGAACGAGGTAGGCGGTAGTGGCCAGATGCGGCGCCTCGATCCTCAGCGCCGTATTGTAGCCGAGGGGACTCTGGCCCTGGAGATCGATCTGATCGATCTGGAAGGTCGCTTTACGCTTCGTCGCATCGCCGGAATCGCTGACCTTGATCTTGGCACCCGGCTTCGGAACGGGCAGTGCGAAGTCGATCAACCCGACGCCCGGCGCGTCGCGCAGGTCGTCGATATGATCCAGGATGTCGATCCTCTCGGACGTGCTGTGGTCGATGATCCTTTCGCCGTCGAAGTAGGCGTCGCTTCCGTCAATGACGTCGCCGTCGAGGGCTCCGTTCTGGAGAGAGATGAGTTTGGCTGAGGGATCCTCGGCGAAGCCGACGAAATGCACGTCACCCAGCGTGTTGTTCAGGACATACGCGGCCGGGTCGTCGAAGGCGATCCCGTAGCCGGTCGATCCCTCGACGACGTTGCCACTGCCGAACGTCAGGTAGCCGAAACCCGTGACATAGAAACCGACGAAGTTGTTCAGGCAATACATATCGTCCACCCGGCCGTAGCCGGCGCTCGTAACCACGCAACCGCCTGCGTCAGCTTCGAAACCGTCGATCGCTGCAGCCGCGCTCGTCACATAGAACGCTCCGCTACTGGTCACGATTCTGGACTCGTGGTCGTGAGTGCGCGTTGCCGGGGTCCCGAAGTTGTTTCCGCGAATCGTCACGCTGTTCGGGACAGTGACGTACTCGTTGTAGGTCCCGTCGGCGACGTTGATCAGATCTCCGGGCGAGCTCGCCGCGGCAGCGTCGCCGATTGTCGAGAAGAGATCCACGCCGGGTGTCAGGCCGGAAACGATCGCGGGCTGCGTCCCTCCCGTCGCGGTGAATATGCCGGGGCCCCCCGGGCTGTTGTCCACCCAAAGCGTCGCGGCATGCGCCGGACCGGAAAGAGCGATGAGGGCCAACGATAGAGCCAACAACCGAGTCTTCATTTTCGTTTCTCCTTGGGACGATGAAGCGCCCCGAATCATGGTGTCGCCGAGAAGCAGGCCCTCTGGGGCCCGTAGCATTCCGGGATCCCACGGTCGGACGCCCGTAAGCTCATGCGCACAAAGTAGTCGGGACCTGCGCCCGGAGTCCTCACCGAACCTGCACGTTTCTTACATGTCGCCCGGCAGGCGGGGCCGCAGCGAAAAGTGGCGTCGCCGGCAATGGGGGCCGCGCATGCTCATCGCGTTCATTCTGGGTTGCGCGGGCGCCGAGGGTTTCAAGTGCCAGGGCGCCGAAAGGATCCCGGCGACTGCCAGAGTTATTGCGAACGCTTCATGGGCTGCGAGGGCTCTCTCGAAATCAACGCAGACGGATGGACAACCGTCACCGGTCCACCTTCGACGACTCGGGTCACTGCTTGCTTGCGGCCGGCCAGTGCACTACTCCGGCCTGGCGCCGCCACAACATCGCGGCGACGGCGACTGATGTCTCAGCAGCAATTGCATGGTTGGGGCCGCGACGGAGGACTACTAATTGCAGCTTCCCGAGATTTCGCATTCTGCGGGCGCTACACGGCGACGGCCTCGCCTCGCCGGATCGGCAATCGCCATCGCTTCCTTGCTGCTCGTCCGCCCCGCCTACGCCATCGACTACATCGTGAACGATGAGGCCAGTTGCGAAGCGTTCATTGCCGGGATCGGGGCCGCCGGCTACTGGCTGGGCTTCTGCTACGTCACTTCAGGAGCGCTGCCCGAAGCGGATCGGTTGTTTCTCGAGGGAAGCGGCTCAATTCGCATTCAGGGCCCGTTTACGAACGCCGGCCAGATCGCGATCAACTCTACGGATAGAGGATTCTATGGTGCCGGCAATTTTCGGAACGAAGGCACGGTTCATATCCTGGCAAGCGATACTCCTGAAAATTACGGTACGATCCGGAACTCCGGAACGTTCACGACAGACGTCGACTTCGGCAACTACGGCACTTTCACGAACGATTGCGGCGCCGTGGTGACCGGAACAATCATTGCGAACCCGACGACGAAGACTCCGAATGAGTTCCCCTGCGGTGAGGCCGCTGCCCCGGCGGGCGTCGGGGCAACTGACGCGCTCTACGTCCTGCGCACCGCTGTGGGATCTGCGGAGTGCCTGGAGTGCATCTGCGACACTGACGCGTCGGGAAGCACGACGGCGGGCGATGCCCTGGCGGTGCTGCGGCGTGCAGTTGGACTACCCGTTTCGCTACGGTGTCCATGCTGCGAGAACCCGACGACTACCACCACCACGACCACCATGGAGCCCGGCCAGATCGGCGAGTAGGGTCTGGGTCGAGGGGCCGGAGCGCCGGCACGTCGAATCGCATGGACACTCTGGCTTCGACAACACGGCGTGGGCCACGTTCTTTTCGCTATTGGTTGTCGCGACTTCGCCCAAGCCGCGCGTGGTCAACGTGACGTGGAGGCGATCGGCCCTGACGTCCCACTGCACGCTCCAGCAGAGTGTTAGTCTTGCCACTCGACCGTTAGCGGCGGCAGCTGCCCTCCCGCTCTGCAGCGATCGGCGTTCATGCGATCGCGCACCGCCGCAGAAACCGCCTTCTCCAATTCTCGATTGTGCAACTGGTCACGCTGCGGGTTGGACATAGCCGCGGCGGGCGATTTTAATCCGGAAAGAAGACTTGCCGAAGGCGCGATCTTTCGGGGAACGAGACGACAGACGGACGGCTTGCTGAGCGGGCGTGGCAGACCATTGCGCACGAGCAGCGATCCGTCAGGGAACGCCGCCGAGGTCGAATCAGTCGCGGCCTTGAACATTGGGAGCAGGCAGTGAAACGCTTCTTCAGAGCATTGCTCCCCGCCGCAACCCTCCTCATCGGTCTGCTGGCTCCTCTGTTTGCCGTCGCTGCTCCTGGTCCGTTCACACTCACGAATGATGCGCCGCGCTGCGATTTTGCCGATCCGGTCGGTCCCGCTGTTTATCTCGACTGGGGCCCTTCGAGCGGGGCGGCGGGTTACGATGTCTATCGGAATGGCACCCGCATTCGGCAGGGCCAGACCGAGACGTTCTTCGACAACACCATTAATCTCACGGCCGGACAGACGTACCAGTTTTACGTCATCGCGCGAGATTCGCTTGGGGGAAGCACGCAGTCCAACACGATTTCCGTTTTCATCCCCAGCAACGTCTGTCCCACCGCTCCGGGCAGCTTCACGCTGACGAACGACCCTCCTCGCTGCGACTTTGCCGATCCTGTCGGTCCCGCCGTTTATCTGGACTGGGGCCCTTCGAGCGGGGCGACGGGGTACGATGTCTATCGAAACGGGACACGCATTCGGCAAGGTCAGACCGAAACGTTCTTCGACAAC